>Ga0265297_10000022_pt1 | contig 693815 bp, 702 predicted proteins | sample Munlanlwell13791_FD_192502 | JGI IMG/M metagenome (GOLD analysis project Ga0265297, IMG submission 192502) | Leachate microbial communities from a municipal landfill in Southern Ontario, Canada - Leachate well 137-91 | ecosystem: Engineered > Solid waste > Landfill > Unclassified | place... | reverse complement strand
GCTCACTGAATGAAGCACCAGTGAACGTCGGCGATAACTATAATCGTCCAAAGGTAGCGTAATCCCTTGCCGGGTAAGTTCCGGCCCGCATGAATGGCTTAACGAGTTGAAGACTGTCTCAACGAGGCGCCCGGTGAAAATGCAATAACAGTGAAGATGCTGTTTACCTGCAGCTAGACGGAAAGACCCCGGAAGCTTTACTGTAGTTAGATATTGGGTTATGGTTTTTAATGCGTAGTGTAGTGGTGAGGATTTGAAGCGATGGTTTCGGCCATCGTGGATCCGACGATGAAACAGCCATCTTTGAAAATTATAATTCTAATTCCCTTAACTTGGGATGACAGTGTTTAATGGGCAGTTTAAGTGGGGCACTTGCCTCCTAAAAAGTAATGGAGGCGTTTAAAGGTTAGCTAGCTCCGGATGGAAATCGGAGCGATAGGGCAAAGCCATAAGCTAGCTTTACTGCAAGACGGCTATTTCGCGCAGTTGCGAAAGCAGAACTTAGTGAACCGACTAATTTTTATAGAAAATTAGAAGATCATCAGCCAAAAGCTACTCCGGGGATAACAGGCTAGTACCGCCCGAGCGTCCATAGCGACGGCGGTGTTCGGCACCTCGATGTCGGCTCAACTTATCCTGGGGCTGGAGCAGGTCCCAAGGGTCCGGCTGTTCGCCGGTTAAAAAGTTACGTGAGCTGGGTTCAAACCGTCGTGAGACAGGTTGGTCCCTATCTACTGCAGGCGTGGAGTTTTGAGGAGATTTGTTCCTAGTACGAGAGGACCGGAATGAACTGACCTCTGGTGTATCAGTTGTCCTGCCAAGGGCATTGCTGAGTAGCTATGTCGGGAATAGATAAGCGCTGAAAGCATATAAGCGCGAAACTAACTCCAAGATGAGAACTCATAGATTTCCCGCAGACTACGGGATTGATAGGCTCCAGGTGTAAGCACAGTAATGTGTTCAGCCAGGGAGTACTAATAAATCATTTTATCCTTCGATATACTTAGTTAATGAGAATTAACAAGGTATTATCATGCATTTTCTTCGCGTAAGTTTATTAACTCCGTTACGGAGCTAATAGATACAGATTTTAGGTATTTTTTACCCTCCAAAATTTTGGAGGGTTGTAAACCGGAGACTAATTGAGTTTTCCGGTGGCAATTATTCCGATGTTGTCCCACCTGATCCCATTTCGAACTCAGAAGTGAAATACATCAGGGCCGATGGTAGTCGCAAGGCGAGAGTAGGTAGTTGCCACCAGAGCACTTAATTAGTGCAGAAGTCCCGCAAAGCGGGATTTTTTGTTTACAAAAAATTTAATATTTGCAAAATGTTTTTGAAAGATTTAGAATATCATAATCGTTTACGCGTCGTTTTGCACTTTGTCATGTCACAATAAGGAGCGTCGTATGAGCGCCGGAGGCAATGGCATTAATTGCAAGAGTAATGTAGTTCTAGCAAATAGATTACTCCAATTAAAGGGAATCAAGCCAAAACCCATTTTTTTCTGTGAAAAATACCATTTTATTCCTGTCAACGGAAGATTAATGTATTGCTTGGCACAATATGGACATCAAGGATGTCATAATTTAGAGGATTTAATAACAGAAAATCCCAAAAGAAAGAGGTGTATTTATAGAAAGGACAAAAAAAACCAAATCGGAGAAAAAGTATTTGAGTTAGGAACGGAAGAATCTCCCAAGGTTTGGATGTGTAAAATATGTAATTTCTATCCCCAAGATAAAGATTTGGAATTTTGTCTCAATAAATGCTGTAAAAATCTCGTTGAAGCTAAAACTAAACATCCAAAACCGTCAGAGAATACAAATAACGACGAAAAAACAAAACCAAAAAGACGCCGACGAAAGCGCAGAGTAAGAAAAACAACTAATAGAAATCCGATTCGTAAAATCCGTAAGAAAATAACTAGAGAAAGGCATCGTCACAGAAGTCACCACAGAGTACGCGCCTAATTCAACGCTCCCAAGGTCCTGCAATTGCCGGGCCTTGTTTTTTTGGCCTTTTTGATATTTATTTGCAAAAGAAATTATGCTGGTGTAAAATAACCTTAATTAAGATAAGTTAATTATACAAATGAACTTCTCTACAACAGTTCAAACAAGCAGAAAGAAAAAGCTTGTTTATAAAATTATAATTGGTTTAGTTGTTTTAATTTTATTTTTGTTTTTGGTAAATATTTTTGGCTCTCAAATTAAAAATTCTTTTCATTTATTTTCTTTTCCATTTCAAAAATCTTTTGCAAGTGCTGGGAAATCAAGTTCTGGCTGGGTGGGTTCTTTTTTAAACGCAACAAATCTGTATAAAGAAAACGAAAATTTGAAAAAAGAAAATCAAAAACTTTTGTCTCAGGTGTCAATTTTGCAATCAATACAAGAAGGAAATCAGGCGCTAAGCACTATATCCGCAACTTGCCAAGATAACAGCTTTTCAACGATAATGGCAGGAATTACTGGTCTTGATAATCAGGATATACTCACACTAAATAAAGGCTTAGAAGACGGAATAGAAGAAGGAATGCCTGTAATTGACCAATATAATGTTCTTTACGGAAAAGTATTTAAAGTTTACAAAAACTTTGCGCAAGTAATGCTAATTTCCAATAAAAACAGTGTTATAAATGTTGGAATTCAGCAAATAGATGCTGAAAAACCAGCTGTAAACGGAGTAATAAAAGGAAATGGGGGATTGTCTTTTGGGTTGGATTTGGTGCCAGTTGACGACCAAATAAACAACGGAGACATTTTAATAACTTCTGCATTGGAACAGACATTTCCAAAAGATATTTTAGTTGGGAAAATCACTCAAGTCCAAAAAAACGACCAAAAACCTTTTCAACAGGCAAAAATAGCTCCGTTTTTTAATTTAGATAATGTGGAAAATTTATTTGTAATAACAAATTACAAAAAAACAAATTAATTTTTCTAATATGATTTGGCTCTGGCCTGTAACTACAATTATTCTCTTTTATTTTTTTGCTTTATTGCAAAATAGTTTTTTTGTATATTTTAGTTTTTTTGGAACAGCTCCAAACTTAGTTTTTATACTCTTTTTCTTACTGGTTTTTTTCAGCAAAAAAAACAGTTATTATAAAACTTTATTTGTTGCTGTTTTAGCTGGATTATTTTTAGATGTTTTTTCTGTATCTCAAATTGGAATATCAATTATTTTGCTAATAATAATTGGATTTTCTATTGTAAAAATTCAATCATTACTAAAAGAAAAAGAAGAAAACTATCCGTTTACTTATTTTTTAGCCTTGTTTTCGGTTTCATTTATAATTTATTATCTGTTGGAAAAAATTTGCATTTATTTTTTAAGTCCAGGAGTGGCAACAATAGGTTTAAGCCTAAAATTTTTGGCGGAAATGGCATATAGTTTGTTTTTTGCAGTACTGGGATTTTTTGTTTACAAAGGCTTTATTAGTAAAGATACTCGTAGTAGACTAATAAAATAATGTTTTATAACAAATATAAAGTTAAAAAATCTTTTGGGGATATTGAGGCAAACGAGATTTTTCTAGACAAATTGGCTCAAGTCAAAGAAGAAGAGCTTGGAATCACAGAGAAAAAACTTGAAGTGCCCTTGCAAGAAAAAATATCATACATTTTAATGATATTTTTTTTGCTGATTGCTGGAGTTTTTTTAACCAAAACTCTTTATTTGCAAATTTTTGAAGGCAAAAAATTATATACTGCCGCTGAAAACAACAAGGGAAATGAAAGCCTGATACTGCCAGAAAGGGGGATTGTGTACGACAGTAATATGAAAAAACTTGTTTCAAATTCTCCTGCTTATGATTTATTGTGCGACAGAAGGTTTTTTTCCAACTCTTCAAACGAAACCTCCACAGAGCTTAAAAGTATTGCTGACATTTTGGGAACAACCTCAGAAGTAATTCAAAAGCAAATTGAGGAGTCTAGTTTGTCTGAGGTTGTTATTTTAGAAAATATTTCTCATGAAAAATTGCTTGTTTTGGAAACTAAAATTAACGAGATTACTGGTTGCAGACTTGCGCAAAACACAATAAGAAATTATCTTTATGGAGCAGTTTTTTCTCAAGTTTTAGGCTATACAGGCAGAATAAATCAAGAAGAATACAGCGTTTCAGAAGGATATGCCATAAGTGGCAACATTGGAAAAACTGGACTGGAAAAATATTATGAAACATATTTAAGGGGAACTCCTGGCGAATCAAAAGAGATAAAAACAGCAACTGGAACCAAAAAAAGCAACGAAATAATTTCACAGCCAATAGCGGGAAACAATTTAGTTTTAAATATAAATGCCGATTTACAGCAAGAGACTTATAGGGCTTTGGAAGCTAGTATTAAAAAAATTGGGGCTAAAAAGGGAGCTGCTATTGCAATGAACCCAAAAACAGGGGCTATTTTGGCTTTAGTGTCTTATCCATCTTACGATAACAATCTTTTTTCTGGCGGAATATCAACAGAAGACTATAATAATATTCAAAATGATTCAAATCAGCCATTATTTAACAGAGCAATTTCTGCCCAATATCCAACAGGTTCTACAATTAAGCCATTTGAAGCATCGGCAGCCTTGCAGGAAAATTTAATTTCGCCTGATAAAAAAATTAACGATATTGGATATATAGAAGTTAAAAGCAAATATGACTCAAGCGTGGTTTATAGATATGAAGGAATAACTCCGCACGGCTGGGTTGATATGAGAGAAGCGATTGCGGTTTCTTCCAACATTTATTTTTACACAGTTGGCGGTGGATACGGAGATCAAAAAGGATTGGGACCTGCAAGAATTAAAAAATATCTTGAGCTGTTTGGATGGGGGACTAAAACTGGAATTGATTTGCCTGGAGAATTTGCTGGATTTATTCCAACCCCAGAATGGAAAAAAGAAAATATAAAAGAATCGTGGTGGGATGGAGATACTTATAACCTTTCAATTGGCCAGAGCTATTTAAAAGTCACTCCAATTCAGGTTGCAATAGCTTATTCGGCAATAGCCAATGGCGGAACTTTATATAAGCCTCAAATTGTTAATAGAATTGTTGACGAAAAAAATAATACTGTAAAATCTTTTTCTTCTGAAATAATAAGAAGTAATTTTATTGATTTGGACAAACTGCAAATTGTAAGAGAGGGAATGCGCGACTGTGTACAAAAAAGTTATGGGTCTGCGGTTTCTTTAAACGATATTGGAGTTGATATTGCTGCAAAAACAGGAACAGCAGAAACCGGCAGAGACGGATATTACAACACTTGGGCCTCTGCCTTTGCGCCATATGATAATCCTGAAATAGTTTTTGTTACCACAATTGAAGGGGTGCAAGGATTGAGAGCTGCTACGCTTCCAGTTGCCCACGATGTTTTAAAATGGTATTTCTCTCAACATAAATAAAATTTGGACAAAAAAAGAGCGATCGCGTGATCACTCTCTCGTTTTTTGATTAATCATTCCCGCTGTGGGCTACCTAACCGATGCTTCTTCCTCTACGGCGGAAATGATTGTGAGCTTGAGGTGAAACATATAAGATGGGGTAGAAAGAATTAGATTTTCAAGTGCTTCGGCAGAGGTATACCCAGTCGCCCAAACTTTTGAAGTTAAGGGAAGGGGTTTGAAATGCGCGAGCCAAAAGCCAAATCCAACATCTTCTACAATGATTTCAAGCGATTCTTTAATCACTGCTTCGCCTTTCTAACCAAGATGTGTTGTCAAAAAGCTATAATATTTTATTATCATATTATAACAAATTTGTCAATAAAATTACGCAAATTTTTAATACAAATACCAATTAATAGTAATTTTTGTCAAGTCTTTATTGTATTGCAAAATTTTGATATTATGAAATAATTAACTTTAATAAAATGCCAACAATTGAAGAACTTCGCAATACAAGAATAGAAAAATTGAAAAAGCTTGAGCAAGCTGGTGTTTTGGCGTACCCAGCAAAAACAAAAAGAACAAATACAATTAAAGAAGCATTGATTAGTTTTGATAAAATTTTTGGGAAATTAAAAACGGTTGTTTTAGTTGGCAGAATAATGGCAAAAAGGGAACATGGAAAAATGATTTTTTTGAATATTCAAGACGGCACTGGCAAAATTCAGGTTTTAATTAAAGAAGAAAAAGTTGGCCCAAACGGATTTAAATTTTTTACCGAACATTTTGATATTGGAGACTTTATTGAAATAAAAGGAGATTTATTTAAAACAAAAAGAGGTGAGAAAACAATTGGAGCCGAAGATTATAAAATGCTGGCAAAAGCTCTTTTGCCTTTGCCAGAAAAATGGCATGGAATTTGTGATGTTGAAGAATGTTTAAGAAAAAGGTATCTGGATATTTTGTTTAATCCAGAAATTAAAGAGATGGTTCAAAAAAGAACCGTGTTTTGGGCTTCTATAAGAGAATTTTTGGTTGAAAAAGGGTTTATGGAGGTTGAAACTCCTATTTTGGAAACAACTCCAGGCGGAGCAGACGCCAGACCGTTTATAACTCATCACAATGCATTGGATATGGATGTTTATTTGAGAATTTCAATGGGTGAGTTGTGGCAAAAAAAATTAATGGTGGCTGGATTTGAAAAAACTTTTGAAATTGGCAGACAATTTCGCAACGAAGGAATGGACGCAGAACATTTGCAAGATTATACCCAAATGGAATTTTATTGGGCCTATGCCGACTACGAGATGGGAATGAAAATGGTTGAAGAAATGTATAAATATATTATCCAAAAAACTTTTGGAACTTTGCAATTTAAAATTCGCGGATTTGATGTGGACTTTTCAAAAAAGTGGGAAAAATATGATTATCAGCAAATAATTGCAAAATATACAGGCATAAACATTGAAACTGCCAGTTTGCCAGAAATTGAAAAAACTTTGCAAAAATTAAAAATTGATTACGACAAAAAGGGTTTTAACATTACAAGAGCAATTGATAACTTATGGAAACATTGCAGAAAAAATATTGCAGGCCCTGGATTTTTGATTAATGTGCCAATTATTATGGAACCTTTGGCAAAAAGAATGGAAAATAATCCAAAACTTGTGCAAAGATTTCAGGTAATTGTGGCAGGTTCGGAAAATGGCAAAGGTTATTCTGAGTTAAACGACCCAATTGACCAAGCTGAAAGATTTACTCAACAACAAAATTTGCGTGAAAAAGGAGACGAAGAAGCGCAAAGATATGATAAAGATTTTATTGAGGCATTAGAGTATGGAATGCCTCCAACTTGCGGATTTGGAGTTTCTGAAAGATTATTTGCATTTTTAATGGACAAACCCCTCCGCGACTGCCAAATTTTCCCATTAATGCGACCCCGCTAAGCGGGGTCATAAGGACGCTGAGCGTCCAGACCTAAAAATTGACACTATTTTTCTTAGTGATAAAATAAGAATATAAGAATAAAAAATATGTTGGACACAGAAGATATAAAAAAAATAGCAGATTTAGTTGTCACAAAAACTGATTTAGAAAATTTTAGAGAAGAATATAAAAAAGATTTCAGCGATTTGCAATCAGCTGTTGATGCTTATGCTGTTAAAGCCGATAAATATTTTCAGGAATTTTTGATGTTAGCTCAGAAGGTGGACAGACATGAAAAATGGCTTTTGCAGATAGCCGACAAATTAGGAATAAAACTACAATATTAATTTGTATAAAAATAGAGCGGTCGCAGAAATTCTGCGGTCGCTCTTTGCGTTGTTGCCGAACATCGGCATGATTTGCCGTTTACGGCGTCGATACTGGTGCCTCGGCTGTTGGCGGAGATGGCTGGTCAACGGATTCAAAGTCGTTGCCCATCTTATTGATTCGTACATACTTTGAAGGTGGCTGGGGAATAGTCCACACCAAGTAGACATTCTTCGCGCCGTCCTCAACTATGGTTATATGTTTGCCAGTAGACGATTCTCCCTCTGCGACAAATCGATAAATCGAAGAATCTGAAAGTTTCTTCGGATACGTAGGTTTGCCGACTCCGGAACTGTATCCGGAACAATACATGACAGCCGAACCGACTATCATTAGTAATACTCCGATTAAGAGTGGCGTAGTCCAGCCGTAGTAGGCAGTTCCACACCCGTACGCCAAAGTCGTGGCATAGATGAACAGGGCTGCTGAGGCAATCAGAAGAACGATAGCCCAGAACATAGCGCACCTCTCAATTTGAATGTTCGGTTTCTGAATCAACGGAGCCATTCCATTGATTATAATCAATTATAACATATATTATAATCAGCCGTCAAGAGGTTTACTGGACTTGGCAAGTTTGATATTAATGCAAAAAAAAGAGCGGTCGCGGAAATTCTGCGGTCGCTCTTTGGTTTGTTGCCGAACATCGACAGATTTGAGACTTGTGAAGCGTGAAATAAAAAAAGGGCCTCCGAATTTGCGCCGTTTCGTGGGCTGGCGAGAACTTCTATAATCGCCAGAATGAAACAGTCACAGAGATGATCTCTTTTTCGCGCTATTAGCACTAAGCGGTGAAAAAGATACATCAATCGGGGCCCATTGCGTATACTAGGTAAATCCTGACCAGAAAATGGTCATAGTCACCTCCTTTCTTCGGTGTGCTATATAAAGCTTAGCATATTACAAAATCCTTGTCAAGGGGTTGAGGTGATTTATTAACTTTGGTATCATAAATGAATAATTTATAATAAAATTATGCTTGATATTAAATTTATAAGGGAAAATATTGATATTGTTAAAAAGGCCTGTAAAGATAAAAATGTCAACATTAGCGTTGACTTGGTTTTGGATTTAGACAAAAAATACAGAGAAGAAATGGATAAGGAGCAGAAGATAAACACTATAAAAAATGAAGGAAATAAAAAAAACAAAGGGATTACTGATAAAAAATTAATAATGATTAATGCCACCAGTACGATGCAAATTGTTGAGGCTTATGTGAAGGATGAAAAAACCACAGAGCCGGAAATATCAGAAAATATTAAAAAATTTAAAAAAGAACGAGATGAATTGCTTTCGCAATTGCCAAACATTCCTTTTGACGATGTGCCAGTTGGCAAAGACGATTCTGAAAATCAAGTTTTAAGAAAAGTTGGTCGTCCTTCGCTAAAGCTTCGGAACGACGAGCTCAGGGATTATATGAAACTTGGAGCTGAGCTCGACTTAATTGATACAGAAAGAGCAGGAAAGGTGGCAGGTTCCCGTTTTGGTTATTTAAAAAGGGAATTGCCTTTGCTTGAATTTGGATTGATAAATTTAGTAATGGATACAGTTAGAAAAGAAGGATTTATTCCTGTTTTACCGCCAGTAATGCTAAAAAATGAAATGGCTAGAGGAACTGGATATTTTGAAGCAGGAGATGAAACAGAAGCTTATTATTTACCGGCTGATGATATGTATTTGGCAGGAACGGCAGAACAGCCATTGGTTGCAATGCATTCTGGTGAAGTTTTGGAAGAAAAAGATTTGCCAATAAGATATGTTGGTTTTTCAACTTGTTTTAGAAGAGAGGCGGGGAGCTATGGAAAAGACACAAAAGGAATTTTGCGCGTTCATCAATTTGATAAATTGGAAATGGTTATTTTTGCAAAACCAGAAGATTCAAAAAAAGAGCATGAATTAATTTTGTCTATTGAAGAAAAATTAATGAAAGCCTTGGGATTGCCATATCAGGTTATAAATATTTGTACGGGAGATTTGGGAAGACCAGCAGCTAAAAAATATGACATTGAAACCTGGTTGCCATCTGAGGATAAATACAGAGAAACGCATTCAAGCTCAAATTGCACAGATTTTCAGGCAAGAAGATTAAATATGCGATACAAAGACAAAAATAATAAAATGAATTTTGTTCACACGCTAAATGGAACAGCTTTTGCGATTGGCAGAATTTTAATAATGATAATGGAAAATTATCAGCAGAAAGACGGAAGCATAAAAGTTCCAAAAGTTTTGCAAAAATACACAGGAATTAAAGTTATTAAACCAAAAGGAAAATAAAAATGCAGGAAAAAAATATTTCAATTAAAAACACCAACTCAGTTGTAAAAGTTTTCGGTGAAAAATCGGAAAAAACTCTTTTAATTTTACACGGATGGAATTCTAATTCAGACAGATGGCAGGAAGTTGCAGAGCCAATATCAGAAACAGGATTTAGGGTTTTGGTTCCTGATTTGCCTGGTTTTGGAAAATCTAGCCCATTAGACGAGCCCTGGAATACAAATCAATACATAGATTGGATTGAAGAATTAATAAAAGAGTATAATCTTAAAGATTTTTATTTGTTGGGACACTCATTTGGCGGAGCTTTGGCGTCAAAACTTGCTGTGAAACACGCTCAAGATGTTAAAAAGTTATTTTTGGTTTCAGCAGCTTGTGTAAGAAAAATAACAAAAAAGAAAAAATCATTTGCAATATTATCAAAAGTTGTAAAACTATTTTCTTTTGTTCCTGGATATAATTTATTTAGAAAAGCTGTTTATAGATTTATTATCAGAAGGAGCGACTACACTTATGTTGAAGGAGTATTAAAACAAACTTATTTAAATGTCATTTCAGAAGATTTGTCTTTTCATTTACCGTTTATAAAAGTTCCAACAGTTATAATTTGGGGACAAAAAGATGTTTCAACACCAATTGAAGACGCCCATTTCATAAACAAACAAATTAAAAATTCTAAACTAATAGTTATTCCAGAAGCCGGGCACGATTTAAACAGAAAACAGCCACAGATTGTTGCCGAAAAAGTAATTGAAAATATATAAATTTAAATTATGTTTTTCTTTTTAAACACACTTTGGTTTATACGGACAATAAAATTTGTCTTGTTTTGGCTTTATTTGTGGCAATTAAAAGAATATCACATTGGGCGATTTGTAGATCATTTTAAAACAGAAAAAGGTAGGAGGTTAATATTAAACCCCTTTTACAGCACAAAAATTTTGTTGTTAGTCTTATTTACATTTGAAACCCAGTTTTTCACTGTTTTATTTTCTGTTTTATTTTTAATTTATATTGTTGAATTTGCCATTTTTGCAAGACAAATTTATGCAAAAAGTGTTAAAAAACCCGTAAAAACAATAAAAACGCTATTTTTGGGGATAATTTGTTTTGCAATTGTTTGTTTTTCTCTGTTTTACATTTCAACACAAGCACTCGAACCTCAACAGCCATTTTGGCTTTTAGTTATTGATGTTGCCACCCCTTTGATTGTTTCAACTGTTGTGCTTTTATTTCAGCCATTTTTTGTTTTGGCAAGAAACAGAATTTTAAAAAAAGCAACGCAAAAAATTGCAAAATTCAAGAATTCCCGCCTTGACTCGGCGAGGCAGGTAAAGGTGATTGGAATCACCGGTTCTTACGGGAAAACCACAACAAAAGAATTTTTAGCGACAATACTTTCTCAAAAATATAAAGTTTTAAAAACAAAAGAACATCAAAACTCTGAAATGGGAATTGCAAAATGTATATTGGAGGACTTAACAGAAGAACACGAAGTTTTTGTTGTTGAAATGGGTTCTTATGCAAAAGGTGGAATAAAGTTATTGTGCGACATTGTTAAGCCTCAAATTGGTTTGGTTGTTGGTGTAAACGAACAACATTTGTCACTTTTTGGTTCATTGGAAAATTTATTGTCTGCTGAAGGTGGCAGGGAATTGGAAACAGCTTTGCCAGACAATGGATTTTTAGTATTAAACGGCGACAACAAATACTGCTTAGATTTATATAAAAAATCACAAAAAAATAAGAAAACTTACAGCATAAACAGAGATAAAATAAGTTCTGATATTTGGGCAGAGGATATAGTTGTCTTAAAAGATAAAATTTCTTTTTTGGCAGTAAATAAAAATAAAGAAATATATCATTTTGAAGTTAATGTTTTGGGGAAACAAAATATTCAAAATTTGTTGGCATCCATTTTGGTTGCAAGGGAATTGGGCATGGATTTAGACGAAATTTCTGATGCCTGTGCAAATATAACACAAAATCAGGCAGGAATAATTTTAAAGCCAGGAAAACACAACATAAATATTATAGATTCTTCTTATTCTGCGAATCCAGACGGAGTTGTTGCCGACTTGGAATATTTAAATATTTTTCCTAAGAAAAAAATTATTGTGATGCCTTGTTTGATTGAATTGGGCAAAAAATCACCAGAAATTCATGAAAAAATTGGGCAAAAAATTGGAAAAATATGCGATATGGCCATAATAACCACAAAAGAAAATTTTGAAAATGTTAGAAAGGGTGCTATTTATTCTGGCATGGCTCAAAAAAATATTGTTTTCTGTGAAAAACCAGAAGACATATATTCAATGATTACATTATTTAGCACAAAAGAAGATGCAGTTTTATTGGAAGGCAGAGTTCCTGTAGGATTAATAAAATTGTTAATAGATTAGTTTTTGGAACAAAAAAATCGTCGTACCAAATTGGTACGACATGAGACGCTGGTCATTGGACATTAAACAATTCCTTCATCGCCATCAGGGCGTCTGGAAAATTGCCATTTATTTCATAATCAAGAGGAATAACAGTATCTGGTATTTCACGATGAACCCTTTCTTTAACATGGTAATAAAAAAATTGTAAAAGTCGTTCTCTGGGTCCCAACTCCACGCCCTGAATAAGTAAATTGACCAATTCTTGCATTTCTCCCCATTTAGCCATTTCTGTCCCCTTTTTTATGGCGCCAATGAAAAGAACTATATAAAATATAACGCAAAAGCCAAACATAATCAATGAAAAATTATTTTAAGCCAATATCCATATCACTTTCACCAAATGTTGAAAAAGACGATGTAAAACTCGCTTTAAATTTAATTATACGGCCTTGGCTTTGGAAAAACGGTAAAGCAATAAAAAAATTAGAAGATGAATTTAAAAATTATCTTGGCGTAAAATATGCTTTTTCTTTTAATTCGGGAAGAAGTTCACTCTATGCTATCCTGAAGGCTCTAGAATTGCCTGAAAAGAGCGCTGTAATGCTTCAGGCATTTACATGCAATGCGTCTATAAACCCTGTTTTGTGGGCAAATTTAAGGCCTGTTTACATTGATTGCAACACAAATGATTTTAATGTTGATATTGAAGATTTAAAATCAAAAATTGATCCAGGAACAAAAGTTTTAATGGTTCAGCACACATTTGGGCTTCCAGCAAATATGGATGAAGTTTTAAAAATCTGCAAAGAAAATGATTTGATTTTAATAGAAGATTGCGCCCATTCGCTGGGAGCAGAATATAACAATCAAAAGGTAGGAACTTTTGGAAAAGCTGCATTTTTTAGTTTTTCAAGAGACAAAATTATTTCCTCTGTTTATGGCGGAATAGCAGTCACAAATGACGATAAAATAGGCAAACAACTTGAAGAATTGCAAAAAGAATTCAACCAGCCATCAAGTTGCTGGATTTGGCAACAAATTTGGCATCCAATTTTATTACATTACATAATTTTGCCAGTTTATAATTTTTTGGATTTAGGAAAAGTAATTTTGGTTTTATCTCAATGTTTGCATATTTTATCTAAAGCTGTCAGTTGGAAAGAAAAAAAAGGGGAGAGGCCTGATTATTTCCCAAAAGCCTTGCCAAATGCAATGGCTATAATGGCTTTAAACCAATTTGGTAAATTAGAAATGTTTGAGGCGCAAAGAAAAAATATTGCAGAAGCTTATTATAGCGAATTAGAAAATACTAAATTTGAACTGCCTAAAAAATTTGATAACAGAAAAAACGCTTTTTTAAGATTTACTGTGATGCATAAAAATGCTCACGATATAATTTACGAAGCTTGGCACAATCAGAATATATTGCTTGGTGACTGGTACACAACCGTAATTGCTCCATTTGATACAAAACTAGATGAAATGCACTATAAAATGGGCGATTGCCCAAATGCTGAATATTTGGCAAAACACACTTTAAATTTACCAACGCATATCAACATTTCAAAACAAGATTTCCGCCGCATTATTAATTTTCTTAAAAATTACAAATAATTGCGATGATTGTAGAAAACAAAACAATTGAATTTGCAACCAAAAAAACACTTGAATTTATTGATATTACAGAAAAAATTGAACAATTTATAAAAGAAAGCAAAATTAAAGATGGCATTGTGAATATTCAAATTTTGCACACTTCAGCTGGCTTAATTGTAAATGAAAACGAGCCATTACTTATTGAAGATTTTAAAAAAAATCTGGAAAAAACCGCTTTAAGTTCTGGAGATTATGAACACGACGACTTTGAAAAAAGAACTGTGAATATGTGCGATAATGAATGCAGAAACGGACATTCTCACTGCAAGGCAATTCATTTATTGGTTAACGCAACACTAAATATAATTGATGAAAAATTACAGCTTGGGCAATGGCAAAGAGTATTTTTGGTTGAATTAGACAGGCCAAGACCAAGAAAAATTCAAATACAAATAATAGGAAACTAGATGAATATAAAAGAAATTACAAATAAAAATGAATGGGAAGGTTTTTTAGAAAACTGTACAGAAAAAACTTTTTTACAGTCATGGAATTGGGGAGAATTCAATCAAAAAATGAAAGACCCTGCAAACGGGGCAGGAAAAATTTGGAGGTTTGGAGCATATAATGAAAAACTTTTAGGCGTTGTTTTAGTTTTAAAAATTTCTGCACGCCGTGGAACATTTTTGTTTATTCCGCACGGACCAGTTGTTTTTGATGACATCACAGAAAAAGATAAAAAAGAAGTTTTAAAATTGTTTTTGCTTCATCTTGAAAATATTGCAAAAGAAGAAAAGGCAAGCTTTATCAGAGTTTCTCCGCTTTTTTATAGAACTGAGGAAAATCAATCTATTTTTGCTGATTTGGGTTTCAGAAATTCTCCTATGCACGCCTCAGCTTATGAAGCCACTTGGAAATTGGATATTTACCCATCAGAGGACGAACTTTTAAAAAATATGCGCAAAACAACGCGCTACTTAATTAAAAAAGTGTCAGAAAATCCCGACGTTTTAATAGAAAAAAGTACAGACCCTAAAGATATTGAAATTTATCAAAAATTAAACAAAGAAGTTTCAAAAAGACAAAAATTTGTCCCTTTTTCGCCTAGTTCTATTGAAAATGAATTTAATATTTTTGCGAAAGACAAAGAAGTTATCTTTTTGTTTGGCAAATATAAAGGTGAAGTTGCTGCCGGCGCAATGGTTATTTTTTGGTCGGGGACAGCTTTTTATCATCAAGCTGCGTCTCTGGGGAAATTTGCGAAATATTCTATTCCTTATTTGTTGCAATGGGAAGCTATAAAAGAAGCAAAAAACAGAGGATGTAAAATTTACGATTTTTGGGGATTTACAGATCCTGAAAAATTTCCCAATCATCCGTGGGCGGGTCCAACTTTATTTAAAATGGGATTTGGCGGGTATAAAAAAGAATATATTCAAACTCAAGATTTGGTTATTTCTCCAAAATATTGGTTTAATTATATAATAGAAGTATTGAGAAAATATAAACGAGGATTATAAATTTTGCTGATGTCATATAGAAGAAAACATATAAAAAATAAAATACTAAAAACAAGACCTAAAAAATCTGTTTTTAAAATGCCAATTTTTTGGATTTCTTTGGTGGTTTTAGCGCTTCTTTTTGTTGGCGCCTACTTTTTGTTATTTTATCCAGATTTGCAGGTTAGAAATATAACAATTAATGGGAATGAAAAAGTAAACACAGAAGAAGTGCAAAATATAATTTCAAATAATGTTAACAAAAAACTTGTAGGATTTGGTCAGTGGGGGATATATTCCAAAAGCATTTTTTTAGTCAATTCAGAAGAAATACAAAAACAAATTTTAAATTCATATCCTGTGATTAAAAGTGCAATCATAAATAAAAAATTGCCACAGGATTTGACTGCTCAAATTGAAGAAAGAAAACAAGTTGCTGTTTTTTCGCAAAACAATAAATATTTTTACATTGACGACAGTGGTGTAATTTTTGAGGAATTGCCAAATATTTCTGAGAATACTTTTATTGTGCGACAGAATTTGGACACCAATAATGCCTTTGTTGGCGAAACGGTTATTCAAGAAAAAATAATGAAGGCAATTTCTGAAATTGAAAAAACTCTTAAAGATAATTTTCAGATAAATTTAACAGAAGCATTAATTTCAACTCCAATAAGGCTGGATATTAAAACAGGGGAGAATTGGCAAATTTATTTCAATATTGACTCAGATTCTGACATAAAACTGCAATTAACAAAGCTAAATTTGTTACTCAAAGAACAAATTAGCCAAGAAACCAGGCAAAAGCTTGAATATGTGGATTTGCGCTTCAAAGACCGAGCATATTATAAATAAAAACTCAAAACCGCCAAGAGGCGGTTTTTTATTGTTTTGATATGTGGTTGTGATATGATTAAGGCGAAATGGATGTCTTACTATTGACAGAATGGTATTATTATTATATAATTAAATATATGGTAAATCCTATGAAAAAAGAGGAATTTAGCACTATTTTAAACAATTTTTTGAAAAGCAGAGTATTGCTCGGTTTTGTGATTTTTGTTTTTGTGTTAAAAGTCTCAACTTCTCTGGTATTTGTTAATTTTCCAAACAATATCTTTTTTGCAGACATTACAAAGTCAACCTTGGTAAATTTGTTAAACCAGGCAAGACAATCTTCGGGATTAAATTCTTTAACAGAAAACCAAAAATTAGACCAAGCTGCTCAGTTAAAAGCAGAGGATATGGTCAACAACGGATATTTTTCTCATACAAGTCCAGCTGGAACAACTCCATGGCACTGGTTTTCACAGGCAGGATACAATTATAAATATGCTGGAGAAAATTTGGCAATTGGATTTTATGATTCAAAAGAAGTTTACACTGCCTGGTTAAATTCTCCATCTCACAAAGAAAATATGGTAAATCCAAACTATACAGAAGTTGGAACAGCTGTTTTAAGCGGATTTGGAAATAATAATGCAATTGTTGTTGTTCAGTTATTTGGCAGTCAAAAAACAATAAAGCCTGTAACAACTAATTCCACTGTGAATAACACAAAACCCACTGTAACAAACACAACTCCTGAGTCTCAACCTAAAAATGAAGTTATAAATATAAATGAAGAAAAAGTTTTATCGTCTTCTATAATTTTGGAAGCCGACAAAAAAAATGCTGTAAATGATTTATACTCTAGATTTTTAAATTTTGCATTGTATAATTATGATACATTTTTACAATACATTATTTACGCATTATTGATAATAATGGCGGGAACTTTCACTTATATTTTGTCATTCAACTTTAATAAAGAAATTAATAACGGATTAGTTTTAAGATCTCTTATATTAATTGCAATTTTATTTTCATCTGTATTAATTAGTAAAGATTTTATAATTTCAATTCTTCCGCATCAGGTTATCATATAAAACGCAATGAACAAAGAACAAGCAGTAAAATTAGCAAAATTTGCTGCGCTATTATATGTAGCGAGTTTTTTGATTATAAACTGGAATGATGTTTCCTGGATGTTTAATTATAGAGAAGTTTCTGGATTGGTTGAAGACTTTTTTAATCCCTATCCAACAATTGATGCTTCATCAATAAATGGATATTTCTATCCAAACCACAGCCAAAACACTCAAACTCAAACCCAAACCAATACCACAACAAACCCAACAACCGCATCATCAACAAATTCTGCAACAACAACACCTCCAGTTGAAATTAAAACAACCTATACTGATAAGCAAAACACAATAGAAATTCCTAAAATCAACATAACTGCCCCAATTATTTTCTCCCAAAGCACAGAAAAAAACTCTTTAATGAAAGATTTAAACAGCGGAGTTATTTATTACCCTGGTTCTTCATATCCTGGACAAACAGGGCAAATTATAATTTTGGGGCACTCTGCACCAGCCGGCTGGCCAAAAACCAAATATGAGTGGGTTTTTAGCGATTTAAGCAAACTAGAATCGGGTGATAAAATCCTAATAGACCTAAACCACAAGCAATATACATATATAGTAAGGCAAAAAACCATTATAGCCAGGGGAGCAGATGTTCCTGCATATAATTCTGCAACCAGCAACAGCATTTTAACTCTAATAAGCTGTTGGCCACCGGGAAAAGACTACCAGAGAATTGCGGTTCAGGCAGAATTGAGCAACTAGATTTTTTCCTATCATAGGCTTGACAACTATTGAGCAATATGATAAGATTAAGCTTATTAGTTTACAAATCATAAAAATTACAAAAATATTATTATAAAAATTATTTAGTAGAATAATCTAATGAATACAAATATAAAATCAGTTTTATTTTTAATTTGTGCAATCGTTTTGGTGGCTGGATTCTTGGCCCTTATACCAAGCACAACAACAGCTACATCAGTAGTACCTAGCTGTTCAACACCAGACACATCTTGCAAATCATGGAGCAAAGATCCTTTTGGAATTGTTGCTTTTGTAAACAGCAAAATGGGATATGTTATTCCTTCAGAAGGTTCTGCTTTAAACTTTGATGCAGCCACTGCATTAAAAGTTTGTCAGTTGGCAGGATGCAACACCGTTATCAGCATGAACTCTGTCAGCTGGTACGATGGTGGAAGATCAGGATGGTATTCTTGCGGAGATAATACTTTAGCAAAATGGAATACTTCAACAAACGCTTTTGAAATAAAACCAGCATGTTCGTTGGGAAATATTTGGCTTAGTTCATTAGTCTGCGGAAAGGCAGCTTGTTCAACTAATTCAGATTGCGGAACTTCAGCTTACACAGGAAACGCTTATTGCAATGGTTCAAGCGTTTACCAAAATTATATTACTTATACTTGTAACAACCCTGGCAAAGACAATGCAAGTTGTTCAAATGCAACTGCAGCTAAATTAAAAACAACCTGTTCAGCAGGACAAACCTGTTCTAATGGAGCTTGTATAACAGTTGCTTGTACTCAAAACTCAGACTGTGGAACTTCAGGATATACCGGAAGCGCTTATTGCAATGGCGGAAATGTTTACCAAAATTATATTACTTACACTTGTAATAACGCTGGAACAGCCAACGCAACTTGTTCAAATGCTACAACAGCTAAACTAACAACAACCTGTTCAGGAAATCAAACTTGTACAAACGGCGCTTGCGTTAACCAAACAATTACTTGCAGTGCATCTTCAGAGTGCGGAACTTCTGGATACATTGGCTCACCATTTTGTAATGGTGGAGATGTTTATAAAACTTATAAAACATACACTTGTAACAATGCAGGAACTCCAAGTTCTTACTGTTCAACATCTCAAGCTGATAAATTAGTTACAGATTGTACAACAGGACAAACATGTTCAAACGGAAGCTGTGCTAACCAGCCAATTACTTGTAGCGCATCTTCAGAGTGCGGAACTTCAGGTTATGTTGGTTCACCATTCTGTTCAGGAGGTGATGTTTACAAAACATACAGAACATATACTTGTAATAATGCAGGAACTGTAACTTCATATTGTTCAACTACTTCAGCAGACAAATTGGTTACAGATTGTACAGCAAATCAAGTTTGCTCAAACGGAAGCTGTGCTGACCAAGAAGTTACTTGCGACACTTCTTCTGATTGCGGAACATCTGGATACATTGGCTCACCATTTTGTAGTGGTGGAGATGTTTACAAAACATACAGAACATATACTTGTAACAACGCAGGAACACCAAGCTCAACCTGCTCAAGTTCAACATCTGATAAATTATTTCAAGACTGCGGAACTTCAAAAACTTGCTCCAGCGGAAGCTGTGTTGACCAAGAAATAGCTTGTAATTCTACTTCAGACTGCGGAACATCAGGATATGTTGGAGATGCTTTCTGTTCAGGAGGTGATGTTTACAAAACATACAGAACATACACATGTAACAACGCTGGAACACCAAGCTCAACCTGTTCAAGCTCAACTTCAGATAAATTGATGACAGACTGTACAACAGGACAAACATGTTCTAACGGCACTTGCCAAAACCAAAATATTTCTTGTTCATCTTCTTCTGATTGCGGAAACTCTGGATATGTAGGAGACTCATTTTGTAGCGGAGGCGATGTTTACAAAACATACAGAACTTACACATGTAACAACGCTGGAACATCTAGCTCATACTGCTCAACATCTTCATCTGATAAATTGATGACAGATTGTGCATCAGGACAAACTTGTTCAAACGGAAGCTGTGGTTCAAACTGCACATATCATTCTTATCAGCAATGTTCTGGAAATTATTTATACTGGTTTAATTCATGCGGAGTTCAAGAAGATTTAATTCAATATTGTTCAAATGGTTGCTCAAATAATTCTTGCAACACAAATAATTTAACTGTACAAACAAATTCCGCAACAAACACAAACAACAACCAAGCAACTTTAAATGGTTATGTTTATGGAATTAGCAACTACAACGGAAGCGCATACAGCAACAACACTGTTTGGTTCCAATGGGGAACAACGACCAGCTATGGAAACGAAACAACTCACCAGACAATGAATTATTCTGGCTCATTCAGCCAACTTATAAACTTATATTCTAATAACGCAACATATCACTACAGAGCAGTTGCCCAAAACAATAACGGAAATACTGTTTATGGACAAGATATGACATTTACAACTGGAACAACAACTGGAACATTGAGCGTTGCAAAAACAGTAAGAAATCTTTCAACAGGAACTGGTTTTGCAAATTCAGTTTCAGCCAGCCCATCTGATGTACTTATGTTTATGATTACAGTTCAGGCAACTGGAAATCAAGACATTAACAACGCATATGTCAGAGATACACTTCCTGCAAACTTAATTTATAAAAACAATTTAGTTGTTTCAGGAACTTCAAATTACTCTGGAGATATTAATTCAGGAATGAATTTTGGAACAATCACAGCAGGACAAACAATAACAATCACTTATCAGGCACAAGTTGCACCAGCTTCAAATTTCAGCTATGGAACAACAACCTTAACTAACAGCGTTTCTGTCACAAGCTCAAACACAAACTACACACCAACCAGCAATGCATCAGTGTTTGTAACCAGAACAGCAGTTTATGGAGCCAGCACAATTTCAACTGGTTTAACAAACAGGTTTTGGGTTGATTCATTTTTCTTGCCATTAATGATTGCTTTGGGAGGAATTTGGATGTTGAGATCTGGAATGTTTTTCGGAATTGAAAAATGGTTTGATAACAGCAAAAGAAAAGGCAAAGATTACAAAGCACAAAAAGAATTAGATTCAAGAATTGCAGAAATCAAAAAGTTAGAAAAAGTAGAAAACTAATTTAACAATACCGAGTTATACTCAACTAAAAAGGCGCTACTCAGCGTCTTTTTAGTTTTACTATTTTCTGCCTTCAAAGGCTGATTCTAAAGTTTCTTCGTCGGCGTATTCAAGTTCTCCGCCCACAGGAAGCCCCTTTGCTAAATGAGTAATTTTTGCAGTGGTTATATCTTTTATTGATTTTTCAACTAAAACAGCTGTTGCAATTCCTTCGGGAGTCGGATTTAAGGCTACAATTATTTCTGAAAAATTATTGCTTCTTATTCTGTTTTTTAATTCTTCAATTCTTAAATTCCCAATATCTTCTTTTCTAAGCATAAATAAAGTTCCTCCCAAAATAAAATACCTGCCATTAAATTTTCTTGTATTTTCAATTGAAATTAAATCGGTTTCTTTTTCAATTATGCAAAGCAAATTTTTATTTCTAGTTTGATTTTGGCAAATTGGGCAAAAATTTCCTTCGCCTTCAAAAGGATTAAAGCAAAATTGGCAAAGCTTAATTTTATTTTTTAATTCCTCAATTGCTTTTATAAGTTCGTCCACTTTTTCTTTGGGCTGTTTTATTAAGTGGTAAACAAAACGGCCGGCTGTTCTTTGGCCAACCGTTGGAAACTTTCTAAAAATTTCTATTAATTTATCAGAACTAGAAGACATTTAATATAAATATTTATTAGCCAAGGGCACCTGTTTCAGAAGTGTAATCGTTTTTATCAAGATTTCTAAAACTTGCTCTGTTTTCATCAAAATACAAATCAATTCCGCCAGTTGGTCCGTTTCTGTGCTTTTCAATTAAAATTTTAGCAATATTTTTATTTAAACTATTTTCATTATACTTATCTTCTCTATAAATCATAATTACAACATCAGCGTCTTGTTCAATGGCTCCAGATTCTCTTAAGTCGGCTAATCTTGGAATTTGCGGAACACGAGCTTCAACTGCACGGGAAAGCTGTGACAAAACCAATACAGGAACATTTAATTCCTTTGCCAACATTTTTAAAGCTCTTGAATTCTCTGTAACCTGTTGAACTGCTGACTGAAATTTATTCATTGGGTCCATTAACTGCAAATAATCAATAACAATCAATGACAAACCTCTGGTTGCCTGGAGCCTTCTTGCCATTGCTCTCATTTGCAAAATGTTTACAGAACCTGCGTCATCAATATATAAAGGGGCTTCTGACAAACTTCCCATTGCGTGCTGGACTCTTGAATAGTCATCTTTTGTAAGCCTGCCATTTCTAAAGTTCCACAAATTTATATTTGCTAAACTGGCAAGCAAACGGTCAGCCAATTGATCTTTAGACATTTCCAAGCTAAACAATCCAACAGACTGGTTTGCAAATACAGAAACATTTTTAGCAATGTCTAAAGCTAAAGAAGTTTTTCCCATTGAAGGTCTTGCTGCCAAAATAATCAAGTCGGATTTTTGCAAACCTCCCAAAAGTTTATCCAGTTCTGTAAATCCAGTTGGAACTCCGCGCAAAGTTCCTTGAAATTTAGAAAGTTCATCCAATCTTTCAAAAGTGTCCGACAAAATGTCTTTAATTGGCACAAATGTTTGAGATAAACTCCTTTGTCCAATTCCAAAAACAGCTTTTTCTGCTTTGTCTAACAAAACATCAACTTCGTCTGTTTCGTTGAATGCCGATAATCCAATTTCTTCAGAGGCTGAAATCAAATCTCTTAAAATCTTTTTTTGCCTGACTAATTTTGCATAATTTGAAACATGAGTTGCGGTTGGAACCGTGTTTATTAAAGAAGTTAAATATGCAGAACCTCCAAGTTCTTCTAATTTATTTCTTTCTTTTAATTTTGAAGAAACGGAGAGTATATCAATTGGGTCGGACTTTGTATAAAGGTCAACCATTACCTGAAAAATATCTTGATGAACGCCTTTATAAAAATCTTCTGGCTTAATAAAGTCAACAACTTTTATAATTGCGTCTTTGTCCAACATCAAACATCCCAAAAGACATTGTTCTGCCTCTGTATTTTGTGGTGGAAGTTTGTCTGGCAATTTATTAGTCATATTAAGTAATAGAGTATTTATATGATAATACTTTTGTATACCAAAAGCAAAAGAACAGAGCAAGATATTGACAACAACATATAAGTATGATATAATTAATATAGTAATGAAGTTGGAGACTTCAAAGGGAGAAAAGGAGAGAGTCATGGAAAGGTACGCATTCCTGCCGGGATATTCTGGAATAACAGGTCCCGACAGAGCCAAAAGCACCACAGAGTATCCCCGCCTTTCTTGAGGCGGAAGACCTGCGTAATTTGGACAATGCCTATGTCCAACGGAGTAGAATGGCAAAAATCTTGCGCCGAGTAGCGCAACAGACAGATGACTTCCCAGTCAGAAACTGGCTGGTCAAGAGAGCAGACCAGGCAGAGGAAGAGGCTACTCAAATCTCTACATTTGCCCAAAACCGTAGCTCTCGGAACAAGGGCAGAAAATAAGGGTCTGAAAGGAGACCAAGCATGAACGAAAGTTCAATGCAAAGGCCAAAGGAAGTTCCTCTGGCCTTTTAACTTACAAATTAACTTTCAAAATTAAATTAGTTTTATTACTGCTCCGTCTTTTGTGTCTTCTATTGTATATCCTTGTTTTTCTATTTGCTGTCTAGCTTCATCAGCTTTGTGCCATTCTTTATTTTTACGAAACATTTCTCTGTCTTTTGCTAGTTTTTTAATTGAAGCTGGAATTATTTGTTTTACTCTTTTGAAATCAACAATTCCTAAAAATTTATCAATCTGCTCAAAAAATTTATAGATAGTTTCTGCTTCTTTTTTACTTAATTTACCCTCGTCTAAAAGCTGATTTACTGCTTTTATAAGTTCAAAAATTACAGCAAGAGCTTTTGGTGTATTAAAATCGTCGTCTAATTCTGCATAAAAAGTTTTGATTGATTTTTCAATTAGCTTTTTGTTTTGAACTTGTTGTTTTTTATCTGTTTTTGTATTTTTAACAGCTCTTATTTTTCTTAAAAATTCTGCTATTTTATCAGATGCTGATTTTGTTTCTATTAAAGCAGATTCTGAATAATCCATTGGAGAACTCCACAAATTTTTAATAACCAAAAATCTTAAAATTTGAGGGGAGCATCTGTTTAAAACATCTCCAATTGTTGTAAAATTATTTAAAGATTTTGACATTTTTTGTCCATTAACAGTCAAAAATCCGCCATGCATCCAATATTTTGCCAAAGGTTTTTTTCCAGAAATAGCTTCCATTTGAGCAATTTCGGCTTCGTGATGAGGAAAAATTAAATCTCTTGCTGCTCCGTGAATGTCATACTGGCTCCCAAAATATTTCTCTGTGATTGCAGTATCTTCAATGTGCCAACCAGGTCTGCCTTCTCCAAAAGGAGCCTGCCAACTTGGTTCAGATGATTCCTGCTTAAATTTCCACAAACAAAAATCTCCGCGATTTTTTTTATCTTTGCTGTAATCTATTCTTGAAACTGCATCTTCGGCCTGCAACGCCGTTCTACCCGAAAGTTTTCCGTAACCTTTAAATTTATCAATATTATAATAAATTCCGTCGCCCTCAATTTTGTAGGCAAAACCTTTTGCCGTAAGTCTTTCGACCTGACTGATTATTTCTTTAATATGAGCTGTGGCTCTGGCATATTTTGAAACGCTGGTTACGCCAAGCTTTTTCATATCCTTTAAATATTCTTTTTCAAAAGCTAATGCCAAATCTTTTACAGGAACTTCTCTTTCTCTTGCACGGGCAATTATTTTGTCATCAATATCTGTAATATTTTGCAGATAAAAAACAGTAAAACCAGCGCTTCTCAAATATTTTACAAACGAATCAAAAGCTATATAGGTTTTTGCGTGGCCCAAATGAGAATAGTCGTAAACAGTTGGTCCGCAGACAAAAAAGTTGATTTTTTTGCCCTTAATAGGCTTTATTAATTCTTTTTTGCTAGATAAAGTGCTAAATATTTTAATGTTGTGTTTCATGCTAACTAATATTTAATTTATAGTTTTTAACTTTGACGGATACATTTCTACTAATCTTGCAAAAATGCTTAATAATGATAATGGAATAGTTAACCATAATATATCAATAAAAAATTGAAAAGGGGAGTGAGGCCATGCAAATAAAATAACAACAAAAACAATTGATTGCAAAACCATTTTTACTTTGCCATAAATGTTTGACTCCATATATATCTCTTTTGATTTGTACAATATCGAAACTATGGTGTTTAGAATTTCTGTTAAAAGTAAAATTAAAAGCAACCATTTGTGGCTGGAAAATAGACTGTAAACTGCGATTGGGATTATTAATATTCTGTCGGCAGTGGAATCCAGCATTGCGCCAAACTCTGTTACTTTATTTGTACCTCTTGCAACTGGGCCGTCTATAAAATCAGTTAGAGCTCCAATACAAAAAAGAGAAACTATCAAAACTTTATCCTCAATTCCAAACCAAAAAAGCAAAACAGACAGCAATATTCCAAAAAGAACTCTAATCCAAGTGATATGATTTGGCAAAATCCACCTTGGCCAATAAGGTTTTATAAAAAGATAAAGCAACTCGTTGCGATAATAATCAAGTTTCTCAAAAAATTTTTGAATGTTGCTGATAATCATATGTTTAATTATCTTAACAAACTTTTAAAAAAAAGTGAATTGTGATAACCTAGTAAAATGGACATCAAAAAAACAGATTTAATTTTTGCAGGGATTACTGGGTTTTCGGTTGCCTTTATTTTTATCGATTTTTTGACTGGCACAAATTTTGAAAAATATGCCTGGCACTTATTTTGGCTTTTTCCCATTTTATCAATAATTTGTTTGCAAATATCAGATTTAATAGGTAAAAAAGCATCTTTTGTGCATCAGGCAGCAAAATTTTTCCTAGTTGGAGCGCTTTCAGCAGTGGTTGATATAAAAGTCTATCAATTTTCAGCCTGGATTTTTGGTTTATTAATTATAATAAGTCCATTAGCATCAAAATCAATTTCGTTTTTAGTGGCAACTCTTGTTAAATATGGAGGAAATAAGATTTGGGTGTTTGAGAAAAATGGAAAAGACGGCATTAAAAAAGAAGTCATACAATTTTTTGTAATTACTTTTATTGGTTTAGTAATAGATGTGGGAGCTTTTTGGTATTTTACAAAAGTAATGGGACCGCAATTTTCAATGCAAACCAAAATTTGGGAAGAACTATCCATTGTTTTTGCAGCACTAGCAGCAGCCATTTGGAACTTTCTAGGATATAAATTTTGGGTTTTCAAAAAGTAAACATTAAAAACGGTAAAAATTTTAAATTAATATGACAGTTTTATATAGAAAATACAGACCGCAGAGTTTTTCGGAAATTATTGGGCAACAACATGTTGTTCAAACTTTGATTAATTCAATTGAAGGTGGAAGTATTTCCCACGCTTATTTGTTTTCTGGTCCAAGGGGGAGCGGGAAAACCTCAATTGCCAGAATTCTTGCCAAAGCTATAAACTGCGAAGACAAAAAATCTCCAGAACCTTGCAATAAATGTGCCTCCTGTCTTGAAATTATGCAGGGAAAATCAATTGACCTGGTTGAAATTGATGCTGCTTCACACACAGGAGTTGACGATATTAGGGAATTAATTGAAGGAATAAAATTTGCGCCAGTAAAATCAAAATATAAAATATTTATCATTGACGAATGCCATCAGTTGTCAAAATCTGCAGCAAACGCACTGTTAAAAACACTTGAAGAACCTCCAGCTCACGCAGTGTTTTTATTGGCAACAACAGAAGCGCACAAAATGATTTCAACAATTACTTCAAGATGCCAAAGATTTGATTTTAAAAAGCTTCAAATTCCAGAAATAGTTAAAAAACTGGAAAATATTTCAAAAAAGGAAAATGTAAAGTTTGATGAATCGGCTTTGTCGCTAATTGCTTTAAATTCCCGCGGTTCATTCCGCGATGCAGAATCTCTTTTGGATAAATGTATGAGTTTTTCAGGAAGTGGGGAAGTGCTAAAAACAGAAAATATAAAAGAATTATTGGGAATTGTTGAAGTTGGGCAAATAGCTCAATTTGTTGACAATTTAATCTCGAAAAACACAAAAAATGCAATTTTTGCTCTAAATTCAATGATAGATGGCGGAATTGATTTACAAGAATTTGCAAAAACACTGGTTTTTTATTTGCGACAATCAATGTTGTTAAAAATAAATCCTGAATTTTTAAGCGCACAAAATTCTGGATTTTCGGCTCCAGAATTGGAAAAAATAAAAGCTCAGACTGCCAGTCTTTCAGAAAAAGATATCCAAAATATGCTGGAATTTTTTATTGAGGCAGAAAATAAAATGAAATATTCAACAATCAGCCAATTACCACTAGAACTTGCGATAATTAATATCACCCACCACGAAGCATAAATTAAAAAAAGAAAAACCCACGAGCGAAAGCTGTGGGCTTTTTGGTTGTTTTGGAGGCAGAAGCAAATCTGCTATCTACACTGATGACTGCACGGAGTCCTCGGAATATACAGGCTCTAAACTTTTTCCATCATTACTAACCTGTACCCATTTATGATAAAGACCGGTGGGTAGGTCATATTCTGGGACGTAAACGCCAATATGATTTTTCTTGGCATCTTCCAATATAACAAAACACATATCACGCATGATAGGAAATCGGTCCAAAACTTTGTAAGTAGCGTTCTTTCTCAACGCACTTTCCCGCACAAATACAATTCTTCCCAAATCTCGGCGGGTAGCAAAATGACCACCCAACCAAAAAGCTGATTTAGAGAACAGAATTATCAATACAATAATAATCAAGGATTCGGTCAGAGAAAACATTGGAATTCCTCCCAAAAAGGGGTTAAGTTGTCCAAGAACTAATATGTAAATATTATCAATATTTTTAAAAATGTCAATTTTTTAAAAAATGAGTGAAGTCCGACTTCACTCATTTTTTTATTACATATAAGTTATTCACATACTGTTGACTTTGAAATTAATGTATAATGATATAATACTATAAATATTTTTTAAAAATAAAATTATGTTTGATCCACAAGTTGTAGATTATATTAAAAAAGCTATAGTTGCTGGCCAGACAATTGACCAAATAAAGTCCGCCTTATTAGCCAACGGATGGTCTGAAATGGAAATTAATGAAAATATTTTGGAGGCAAATGCAAAAAAAGAAGCACCACCATCTGCGGCGCCAACAACAAAAATTTCTGATGAACCTATTGTTCAAGAGGTTATTCAGTCTACTGAACCAAAAATAGAGCCGAAACCTGAAATAAAGCCTGCAGAAATGAAACCAGAACTTAAAGTAGAGCCAGTTTACGAACCAAAACTGCAACCAAGAGCAGAAGAAAAACCAATTTCAAGATTTGACCCTAATTATAAAGCAGAAGAAACTCCAAGTTACAGCAGACCAACCGCCACAACTCCAAGTTATGAAGCTCCAAAGGAAGCTATAACTCCGGATACAAGCACTGTTCAACGAGCATATACATATCAAAAAGAAGCAAAACAAGAAAAACAAGCGCCAAGACAAGGAAGATTGGTGGGGCTTTTAATTTCTTTGGCAGTAATTATTTTAATTTTTGCACTAGGAGGGGCAGCTTTTTACTTTTTTAAACCATTAGACTACATTAAAAATTTAATAAGCCCAGTTATTGTAGAAGTAAACAACATAACAGGTAAAAATGGAGAAACCACTCCATCGTTTGTAAATTACAATTTAGAAAGCACCACATTTAATGCCAGTTTGCCAGATTACACAATTGCTTTGGCAGATATAAGTAATCTTTCAAATTTTGAGAAAAAACAGGGAGTGAGTTTTACAGCAAATCAAAAATCTGCACTTACAACTAATAATTTTTTTGTGGCATCAAATTTTGATAAATTTTATTCAACAAACGCCGATGATTATGCCTCAAGAAACGATGACTGGACAGGATTATATAAAACCATTGGAGGTTCAGCAAGAGTTGACCAGCGACAACCAGAAAATTCGCTCTTTATATCTTCTGACTTTTTAACTCACATATATCACAAATTACTTGAACAACAATTCTCATATATAGAAGAATTAAATCTTTATCCTGCTTTAACTCAATTAAGCAATTCGTTGTTAAAATCGTCCGCAACTGGTTCATATACTAGCACACAGCAAGAAGCAAGCTACAACAGATTGTCTGCGTATTTCCTAGTTTCTTCGGCAATTTTAAATAATGCTTCAACAGATTACCAAGCTTTTAAACAAAACAATTACATAGACGACACCAAAACTGATACAAAAGCCAATGTGTTAAAACTAGTTGATTCTTTGGCAACTGAAAATAAAGTTTCAGACACAGCCAAAGATATTGCAAAACAGGAAATAAACTTAATTTTTGACGCTGCAAAATTCTCGGTTTCTCCTTTAATGGGAGCTTACCAGCCAAACACTCAAGAAGATTACACACAATACAGCCCAAGAAGCCATTATTCAAAGAATGTAGTTTTGCGTGACTATTTTAGAGCAATGATGTGGTTTGGCAGAATGAATTTCTTATTAAACAGCACCGAATTAACCAGAGATTCAGCAAATATTGTTTCACTTCTTACAGACGACCAATTAAAACAATGGGAATCAGTTTACCAACCAACAACATTTCTTGTTGGGCAATCTGACGACTTAACAATTTATGATTTTAAAAAAGCTATAAAGGCAGTCAATTTTACGGCATCCAATCAAACAGATGAAGAGATTACTAAGTTGCAAAACGAATTAAAAACATATCAAAATCCAAAAATAATGTCGTCTGTTATTCAAATTACAACCGATGGAGTGACAAAAGAAGATCTGCAGAATTCAACAAAGGGTTTTAGATTTATGGGGCAAAGATTTACTCCCGATGCATTTGTTTTTTCAAGCCTAACTCAGGGCGACGAAAAAGCTGACGAAACAACCGGGCAAAAATTACCAAGCACTCCAACAGCATTGATGGTTTCAACATTAATGGGAGATATTGTTTCAAAAGATTTGTTGAACACTTGGATAACCACAAACGCACCAAATTCTGACAAAGTTTTAGCAAACAAAATAGACTCTTTGCAAACTTATTTTAACCAAACAACTCAAACCCAATGGACACAAAATATTTATTGGTCGTGGCTTTATACAATAAAATCATTGTTTAAAACTACCAATGCAACAGGATATCCGATGTTTATGAGAAATACAGATTGGAGCAAAAAACAAACTCAATCATTCTTAGGCTCTTGGACAGAATTAAAACACGACACCTTGCTTTATGCAAAACAAAGTTATGCTGAATTGGGTGGCGGAGGAGACGAAGGGGAAGCCCAACCAATCGCAAAGGGATATGTTGAGCCAAATATAGAATTTTTTGATAGATTGATAGCCTTAGTAAATATGACTAACGACGGTTTAACAAAATATAATTTAATTCCAGAAGCTTTCCAGTCCCGAAACGCAACTTTTGTAGAAACATTAAAATTTTACAGAAAGTTGGCTGTGTCTGAACTGCAAAATGAAACAATTACCGATGACGACTTTGAAAAATTAAGACTAAGCGCTTATGCCTTAGACCAAATTTTACAGGCCCCAGATTCACAGGTTCAATTAGAAAGTAATGCAAGGTCAGCCTTAATTGCCGATGTTCACACCGACACAGTAAAAAATCAAATACTTTATGAAGCAGACGGAATTCCAAATTATATATATGTCGCTGTAAAAGATGCCAATGGAACTCGCTTGACTAAAGGATTGGTTTATTCATATTATGAATTCACAAATCCAGTTGGCAAGAGGTTAGACGACCAAACCTGGCAAAAATGGAATTACTCTTCAACTATAAAACTGCTTAAATTGCCAGACTGGAGCAAAGCGTTGATTAAATGATAATAAATAAAAAAATTGTTTTAGGAATAATTTTACTAACCGCTGCTATAACAGCGGTTAGTTATTTATTGTTTTGCAAAAAAATAGGAATTGAAGAACCCTCGTCAAAAATATTTTTAGCAAGTATGTATAACGACTTAAAAACTTACGAAGATATTTTTGCTAAACTGCCTCAAAATCCAGAAAAAATTGGTGTGAAAGCTGGAATAATTTCCCATCATTTTTTGGCAAAAGATTTAATTGCCGAATTTTACAACAAAACAAGAAATGAAAATACTTCTACAATCTTTTTAGTTTCCCCAGACCACTATAATCATTTTTTTGCTTCTGGAGTTTTGGCTTACACAAGCAAGGCAAACTGGAAAACTCCTTTTGGAGATTTGGAATCAAACCAAAAAATTATAAATTCTTTAACAAAAGAGGGGATTGTGGAAATTGATAATTCTATGCTGGGATTGGAACATGGAATTTATACTGAAATACCTTTTATCAAAAAGTTTTTTCCAAACGCAAAAATTGTAGCTTTGGTTGTTGATTTAAATTCCGATTATAACGATTTTAAAGCCCTTGGAGAAGAATTAAATGGCTTGGCAGATGAAAGTGCAATTTTAATTGTGAGCAGTGATTTTTCGCATAATTTGGCGTCTGGCGAGGCTTTAATAAAAGATAAAACAAGCATTAATTCATTAAAAGATTTAAATTCAGAAAATATAAGCAAAGTTACAAGTGACTGCAAACAATGTTTATCTGTTTTGTCTGGATTTTTTGGAAACGAAAAATATAGATTTAATTTAGTTAATAATAAAAATTCTTTTGATATATCTTCTGAAGATAAAAACTCTGTGACCAGTTATGTTTCTGGATTTTATACAGAAAAAAAAGACATACAAATTTTATTTACGGGAGATTTAATGTTTGATAGGGGAATTCGCTATTATGCAGACAAAAATGGCTCAAACGAATACATTTTTGATAAAATTTACAAAACTCTTTCTAATAGCGACCTTGTTGTTTCAAATTTAGAAGGTCCAATTACAGATAATCCTTCAATAAGCGCCGGAACAGAGCCGGGAAGCGAAAAAAATTACTCTTTTACTTTTGATAAAAGCGTTGCCAAAACTTTGTTTTTGCAAAACATAAAGTTAGTGAGCTTGGCAAATAATCACACTTTAAATTTTCACACAGCAGGACTAAAATCCACAGAAAAATATTTATCTGAAGCAGGAGTTGAATATTTTGGCTCTCCAGAAGGAAACAAAAGCATAATCAAAGAAATAGACGGAGTAAAAATTGCCTTTATTGCATATAATGAATTTTATGGAGATTCAGACGCAGAACAAGCAAAAACCATTGAGGAAATCAAAAAACTAAAAAAAGAGGTTGACCTAGTAATTGTTTTTAGCCATTGGGGAGTTGAATACAGCGTAATTCCTGTTGATTCTGTTAAAGATTTAGCGCATCAGTTTGTTGATGCGGGAGCTGATTTAATTATTGGTTCTCATCCGCATATTATAGAACCACTTGAAACATACAACGGAAAAAGAATTTATTATTCTTTGGGAAACTTTATTTTTGACCAATATTTTAACGAGAATGTCCGCAACGGAAGGGGAGTGATTGTTAAAATAAATCCAGAAACCAAAGAATTGGAATTTAAAGAGTTGGGCTTTTATTTGCAGTCTGGAGGCCAAACAATAATCAAAAACTAACTTGCTTTAAAAAGATTTTGAGCTTCCTGCCAAATTTCTGGATGGTTTTGTTTTTCTTTCATATAATACCACCATTCTGCGCCCCAAAAATAGAATTTGTCTAATCCAGTTTGTTTTGCAAACTCAATATTTTCTTTAAACATATCTGCATTCATTGATTTTAGCTGTTCCTGCAATGAAGCTTGTGCGAGAGGTTTTGACGCCCAAGGCTCTGCCTGCAATTCTATACAAATTACATCTTTGCCAAATTTTTCCTTTATTAATTGAGATTTTTTAAAATAAACTGTGGGATTTAAAAAAGAATAAGTGTTAAATCCAAATGTTTCTGTAATTCCTGTCCAAGCGTTTCTATACATTGTAATTCCAACAATATCTCCAACCTCTGCAGCGTCAAACCATGTTGATTGCTCGCCAGAATCAGAAATAATAACTTTTTTTGTGGGATCCAGCGCTTTTACCAAAGCAACTTCTGTTTTTAAAAACTCGTCACTTTTGTAATACCAATAAGGACATTCTCCAAATCCAAACAAGGGCTCGTTTTCAACCTGCCAATTAATTATTGCTTTTGAATTTCTGTATCTTAAAACAACTTCTGTAACATATTTTAACAATTCTGCTTTTTGTCGTTCTGATGATAAATTTTGCACCCATTTTGGAGAATGACATTCTGGCCATCTGCCAGTTTTCATTCCAAGCACAAAAATAATTTTTACATCATTTTTTTCAGCCTGTTTTATCTGCCAATCAATATCCTCAAAATTATAATCATCTTTTTTGGCTTCAACCAAATCCCACTGAGTGTGAATTTTAATATTTTTAGCTCCCAAGTCAGAAATTATAGCAGAATAATTTTCTTTCCAGTCCAGCTCCAAAAATTCGGCCTGTGATTGGGAAAAATCAACTCCCCAAGTAATATTATTTTTTACTTCGGCTTTGCCAACAAAAAAATAACCAAAAATTCCTGCAATTACAGCAAGAATTATTATCACAGCAGAAATTAAAAATATTTTTATTTTTCTATCCATAAAAACCAAAAACCTTGTAAAATAATATCTCAATATAACAAAAAATGCCCGTTGGGGCAATATTTTGTAAGCTTAATTATCTTTTTGGTACATATCTAGCCTTTGCTTTTTTCTTTGCTTTTCTCCCAGCTCTTTTTCTGTTTGCCCAAGTTGCCATGTTTTTTGAAATTAATATTTATTATTCTAATATATTAATATAACAGAAAAAACCTCTTTTAGCAAATTTTTACCCAAGTTATTGAAAAAATTCAAAAAAATGGTAGAATAATAAAATATTGCGAGACCTGCCTAGACTCGACCCGCTTCGACGAGCGAAGCGAGACGAGCGTCTAGTCGAGGCTGGTCGTCATTAATTGCATAAAAAAAATAATCATTGCGAGATCGTCTAATGGTAGGACACGGCCCTTTGAAGGCTGTTATCTAGGTTCGAATCCTAGTCTCGCAGCAGTCATTAGACACATCATTAATTCACCAAAGAAAGGGAGATTATGAAAATAGTTCTTTCAACAAGAAATCCAAGCAAAGCGGAACAGATTAAGGCAATCTTTGCTGGTTCATCAATCCAAGTTCTCACACTTAACGAAACATCCATTGAAGGCGATGCCGTTGAAGACGGAAAAACCCTTCAAGAGAACGCTTTGAAAAAAGCTTTATTCATTAACGAACATTTGCATCCAAAAACTTGGGTTATGGCAGATGATACCGGGCTTTTTATCCAAGCTTTAAACGGCGTTCCTGGCGTAAAATCGGCCCGATGGGCTGGTGAAACGGCAACCACGGAGCAAATCACACAATACACCCTCAAACAATTAGAAGGGGCCAATGATCGCTCGGCGATTTTTGAAACAGTCGTCGCAGTTGTTTCACCAGAAGGCCAACAGTATTTTTTTAGCGGGAAAGTTCACGGAAAAATTCTTGAATCTCCGAGAGTCCCTGCACAGCCAAAGATGCCTTACAGCCCGATATTTGTGCCAAACGGAACAAATCTTGTCTGGGCGGAGATGACAGTCGAGCAGGAAAACAATATTTCCCACAGAGGAAAGGCGTTCCGCCAAACTCGGGAATTTCTTGAATCCTTGCAGACTTGATTCTGTATAACAGTCCTTGTGATCACCTCACGGGACTTTTTTATTCTTGAATTTGATGCTTACGATGAAAAAAGCGAAAAAGAATATTTAAATAAATAAAATTTAGCCTAAGGCAATTTTTGATTGATTTGACACGGTTGTGTTGTTAAACTATACTAATATAAATTAGTGTAGTTTTTGTTTATGAAAAAGAAAATAGAAAAAACAAACGAGTTTTTGAAAATAATTGCTGATCCAAATCGGCTTAAAATTTTGGTTTTTCTAAAAAACAAACCACAATGCGTTTGTAAAATCTTTCCAATGCTCAAAATATCTCAAAAATTAGCATCCCACCACTTAACTCAATTGAAAAAGTTAAAGTTGGTTAAACAAGAAAGAAATGGAAATTTTATACATTACAGCATAAATAAAAAAGTTCTTAAAAAATATATGGATATTTTAAATTTAACAATAAAAATATGATAAAAATTTTAGGTATGAATTGTCCAAGCTGTGCAATATTAGAAAAAAATACAAAAGAAGCTTTAAAACAGCTAAACAAAACAGACGAGGTTATAAAAATAACTGACATTAAAGAAATTGTGGGCTACGGAATAATGAGCATACCTGCTTTGGTTGTTGATGAAAAAGTTTTAAGCTATGGCACAGTTTTGTCAGTTGAGGAAATAAAAAATCTTCTTAATAGTAATAAAACCAGCGAAAAATCATAAACTATGAGCATTTTTTATCCAATACAGTTATTTTCAGACTTTACAAGTTACAGCCTGTTTAACTTGGCAGAAGGCTCTTATCTTGGAAACGCCGTTAATTTTTTTATCTACGATACTATAAAAATCGGGTTACTTTTGGTTGTTATAAATTACATAATGGCCATTACAAGATATTATTTCCCAATAGAAAGGGCGAGAGATATACTAACTAAAAAGCGCTGGTTTGGATTAAATTATTTAATAGCCGCTATTCTAGGAATAGTCACTCCTTTTTGTTCGTGCTCGTCAATTCCACTTTTTATAGGATTTGTTGGAGCAGGAATACCGTTAGGGGTAACCTTTGCTTTTCTAATTAGTTCGCCATTAATAAACGAATCTTCTCTTTATTTGTTTCCTGCCATGTTCGGATGGAAGGTGACAATTTTATACAATATATTTGGATTAACAATCGCTGTTCTTGGAGGAATGCTTATTCAAAGGCTTAAAGTTGAAAAATATATAATGCCCGATTTATTAAAATTTAAAACTCGTGCACAGGTAGAAGCTGACAATGGTGGCAGTAAAATGTCTGCAAAACAATTGGCTCTATATTTTTGGAAAGACGGAATAACTATTACAAAACAAATTATTCCCTATGTAATTCTGGGAATTGGTCTTGGCGCCATAATACACGGCTTTGTGCCAGCAGGACTGGTTGAAAAATATCTTTCAACTGGTTCGTGGTGGACAGTACCCTTGGCTGTTATACTTGGAGCACCACTTTACGCCAATTCAGTAAGCGTAATCCCTGTAATGGAAGCAATGGTTGGAAAGGGCGTTCCGCTTGGCACAGCTTTAGCTTTTATGACCGCTGTCGTAACACTTTCTATTCCAGGAGCATTAATTCTTAAAAAATTAATGCGTTGGCAGTTGTTGGCTATATTCCTCAGCATTACCGCTGTTGGAATAATAATAATGGGATATTTATTTAATATAATTTTATAAATTATGGATAAAAAAATAATAATTGGCATTGGGGTAATAGCTTTAATTTTAATAGCCATTTTTATTGTTAAACCAAAAAATAACACTATAAACAACATAGATTCAACAGGAGCTACAAAAGTCCAAATATTTCTTTTCCACGCAACTCAACGATGTCCAACTTGTATAAGAATAGGGCAGTGGACCAAGTCTACTGTTGAAGAAAGATTTCCAGAACAGCTCAAGGATGGCAAAATAGAATTTAGAGAAATAAACATAGATTTACCAGAAAATAGAAATTTAGCAGAAAAATTTCAAGCTGGAGGTTCTGCTCTTTATATAAACTCAATTAAAAATGGCCAAGATAACATAACAGAAGATACTATGGTTTGGCAACTTGCAGGAGAAACTTCTGATAAATTTAAAAACTATCTATCAAATAAAATAAACACCATATTGGGAATATAATGGAATTTATAAATACCATAATCGCAAATTACAACATACCTGTATTGTCAGCTTTTTTATTGGGTATTTTAACTTCTATCAGTCCTTGCCCCTTAACCACCAACATAACTGCGATTGCTTATATTTCCAAAGATATCAAAACTCCCAAACATACAATTTTGTCTGGGTTTTTTTATACATTGGGCAGAGGAATAAGTTATACACTATTAGCAACTTTAATCTATTTTGGATTTTCATCATTTCAAATTTCCCGAATTTTTCAAGGTTGGGGAGACAAGGTTTTGGGACCAGTGTTGATAATGATAGGACTAATAATGTTTGGTGTAATCAAAATAAACATAAAAAATAACAGCCAAATTATTGAAAAGGCAAAACTATGGTTAGCAAATAAGGGATATTTTGGCTCGTTGCTATTGGGTATGCTGTTTGCTCTTGCTTTTTGTCCATATAGCGGAGTTTTATTTTTTGGCGTATTAATTCCATTAATTCTTAGTTCAGTTGGCGGTTTATTACTTCCTGCTTTTTTTGCTCTGGGAACTGGTCTACCAGTGATTATATTTGCTTTTCTCATTGCTTTTAGTATGAATACTGTGGGTAAGGCGTTTCAATCGGTACAAAAAATAGAGAAATATGTTCGCTATGGAGTGGCTTCCATTTTTATTCTAGCAGGGGTTTATTATCTGCAATTTCTTATAAAATACATAATAGGATTAGTTTAAATAATAAAAAACCACTAAAGGGCGGTTTTTGCTTGTAAATTGGCCTATTTAAAGCTAAAGTGAGTATATAACAACATTTTACGCTATGTATTTTGTTTATATTGTTGAATGCGCTGATAAAACCCTTTACACGGGTTATACCACCGATTTAGATAAACGGCTAAAAAATCATAATGAATCAAAAGTTGGAGCTAAATACACAAAGGCAAGAAGACCAGTTGTGCTGAAATATTCGGAAAAACTGCCAACATTAAGCGAAGCATTAAAAAGAGAGGCGAAAATTAAAAATTTAACGCGAAAAGAAAAACTAGAATTAATAAAAAATAATGGAATTTCCAATTAGGATAAATAAATATTTAAGGGATATGAATTTGGCTTCAAGAAGGGAAGCAGACAAACTGGTTGAAGCCGGGCTGGTTTTTATTAACGGGAAAAGAGCAGAAAGCGGAGCAAAAGTAAACGAAACAGACAAAGTTTCATTAAAAGAAAACTTAAACAATCAAAAACAACTGCAATATTTGGCTTATTATAAGCCAAAAGGATTGCCAACTCAGGATTTGCCCAAAAAACCAAGTGTAATTTCCGATTGGTATAAAAAAGGATTGTATCCTGTGGGCAGATTGGATAAAGAATCGGAAGGATTGCTAATTTTAACAAACGACGGCAGGTTTGCCAGAGAAGTTTTGTCTGATAAAAAAGAATTTGAAAAAGAATATTTGGTTGTTGTAAAAGAACCGTTGAGAGCAGGAATGGAAGATATTTTTGAAAAAGGAATGGAGACAGAGGCTTTTGGTAAATTGCTTCCTGTAAAATCCAAAATCATAAACAAAAATAAGATTAGTATAATTTTAAACGAAGGCAAAAAACACCAAATCAGAGTAATGATGAACGAATTAAATTATACTATTGTGTCTTTAAAAAGAATTCGCATTGGCAAAATCAAACTGGGAAATTTAAAACCAGGAGAAACTCAGCCAATTAAAGTTTCAATGAAGTCGTCTGTGCCTAAATTTACAAATAATGACAGAAGAAAATAAAAACAATTTTGATGTTTTGGTAATTGGTGGAGGGCCTGCGGGAATTATAGCAGCCATCAGAGCCGGTCAAATGGGGGCTAGTGTTGCAATTTTGGAAAAAAATGAGGCGTTAGGAAACAAACTTTTATTAACTGGCGGAAGAAGATGCAACATTACAAACACCAGCTTTGACACAAAAGAATTGGCAAAACAATACGGAAAAGAAGGAGATTTTATGTTACACGCGTTATCAATTTTTGGTGTAAAAGAAACAATTGAATTTTTTAACAAAAACGGGTTAAAAACAAAAATTGAAAAAGATGGCAGAGTTTTCCCAAAAAGCGACAAAGCAAACGACATTTTAAAAATTTTAATTTATTTTTTAAGAAATAACGAAGTTACTGTTTTAACAAATTCAGAAGTTAAAGAAATAAAATTTAAAGGCAAAAAAATTACAAAAGTTATTTTAAAAGACAACCGCGAATTTACAGCAAAAAATTATATTATCACAACAGGCGGAATGTCTTTACCATTTACTGGTTCAACTGGAGACGGATACAAATTCGCTGAAAAACTGGGCCACAAAATTGAAAAATTAAAACCAGCCCTAGCGCCAATAGTAATGAAAGAACACTGGGTTAAAGAAATTCAGGGATTGTCTTTGCCAAATGCAAAATTAGACTTTTTTATAGATAAAAAGAAAAGTTTTTCAATTACAGGAGAAATAATTTTTACTCATTTTGGTTTAAGCGGACCTGCAATTTTAAACATCAGCCAAAAAGTGGGGGAGTTGTTGGAAAAAGGCGAAGTAAAAATTGTTTTAGATTTAAATCCAGAATTAGATTTGCAAGGATTAGATAAAATTTTGCTGGACTATTTTGCAAGAAACATAAATAAAAGTTTAAAAAACTGTTTAGCAAATTTGTTGCCTCCAAAATTAATTCCTGCAATTATTGAATTATCAAAAACCGATCCTCTAAAAAAAGTAAACGAAATTACAAAAGAAGAAAGATTTAGATTAATTGAAGTGCTCAAAAAATTTGAAATGACTCCCACAGGGCTTTTGGGTTTTGACGAAGCAATGGTTACTTCTGGCGGAATTTCACTTAAAGAAATTGATGCCAAAACAATGAAATCAAAAATTATTGATAATTTATTTTTTGCTGGAGAAATTATAAACTTAAACGGATCAACTGGCGGATATAACTTACAACTTTGCTGGAGCACAGGATATTTAGCAGGTCAAACCTCCGCAAAATAAATAATATAAACTTTATGAGTAAGAAAAAATATTACGCATATACAGTAGGCAAAGAAAAAGGAGTTGTAGACAATTGGGCCGACTGTGAAAGAATTGTTTCTGGCGTTCCTGGAGCAAAATTTAAAGGTTTTGTAATGCAGGAAGAAGCAGAAAAATGGTTAAACGCAGGGGCTGACTACAGCATAAAACATATTGGACTGGAGCAGGGAATTTATTTTGATGCTGGAACAGGGGCTGGAAATGGAGTTGAAATTAGTGTCACAGACGAAAACGGCGACAGCCTTTTGCATAAAGTTATGCCAGACAAAGAAATAAATGACCGCGGATTTTATTTAATTCCTGAAACCGTCACAAATAATTACGGTGAATTATTAGCATGTAAATATGCTTTGCAAATTGCAACAACCGAGTCTGTTTTAAAAATATTTGGAGACAGCAAATTAGTTGTTGAATATTGGTCAAAAGGTTATTTAAAAAAAGACAATGTTGCTCCAAAAACCATAGAACTGGCAGAAGAAGTCAAAATTTTAAGGAAAAAATTTGAAAAAATGGGAGGAAAAATGACCCTAATTTCGGGGTCCAGCAATCCAGCTGACTTAGGATTTCATAAAGGCTAAAAATTAGAAAAACATTGACAAGAAGTCATAACGGAATATAGTAGTATAATAATAGCCTTTATACGCTAAATTATATAAAACTATGAAAAATCTTAATAAATATTTATTAGCATTAATTTTAACAGTTGGATTTTGTTTTTTAACAACTCCAACCGCTTTTGCAAACCAATCTCCTGTGGCAAATGCAGGCACTGATTTATATTTGATTTCGGGTCAAACCGAAACTCTTAAGGGCTCTGGCTCTGATTTGGATGGCGGAACGATAACTTACTCTTGGAGTTGCGATGGCGGAATATTATCTGCGTCTGATGTTGCTCAGCCAAATTTTACAGCGCCAACAGTTATAGCTTTTAATAACTATGATGATTTTACTTGTACGCTAACAGTACGAGACAGTGGTGGATTATCAAATTCTGATACTGTAAAAATTTATGTAAATTATAACAGCGTTTTTAATATAACAAACATTGATGCAAAAACAGAATCCGCAACAAACATCCACAGCAATCAGGCAACTTTAAATGGTTCTTTTACCACAAACAACGACACCGCCAGCTCAGCTTGGTTTCAATATGGATTTAGCACAAATTATGGCGAAGAAACAGCTCATCAATCAAGAACAGGAACATCGGGTTCATTTACTCAAAATGTTTCTAGCTTATTTTTAAACGCAACATATCATTACAGAGCCGTGGTTCAAGATTCTGCTGGAAATAATTTTTACGGACAAGATATGATTTTTTCAACCGACCCAAATTTTTACAATGGAGGATATCTTACAATTTCCAAAAAAGTTATAAATCTTACTTCGGGAAATTTAGGCTGGTCAGATTCGGTTAGCGCCAAGCCATCAGACATTTTAAGTTTTTCAATAACCATTCAGGCAAACAATAAAGATTTGCATAATGTTGTTGTAAAAGAAATTCTCCCAGCCAACTTAACATACAACGATAATTTATTAATAAACGCAACAAAAGATTCTTCTGCAAATCCTGTAACTGGAATTAATGTTGGAACAATAGCAACAGGAGGTGTTGCAATAATTTCTTACCAGGTAAGAGTAAATCCATCAACAACTTCAACACTTGGAACAACAAACTTAAATTCCGACACAACTGTTTATAGTGACCAAACAGGTTCACAAACAGATTCTGCAACAATTATTGTAAATAACTCTCAAGTTTCTGGAGTTAGCATTGTTTCAGATTTACCAACAGCAATTTCAACTGGCTTAACAAACAATTTATTTACTGAATCTTTCTTTTTGCCAATGCTTCTTATTGTAGTTGGCTCATGGCTTTATTTTTCTGGAAGAGTTTATTCATTTTCAGATTGGTTGGCAAAATATTTATAAAATATTTAGAAAAACCCTGCAATTTTCGCAGGGTTTTTTGTTGCGCCAAACCATTGACAACGGACCCAAAAGGCAGTTTAATTAATACTTGAGTACAGCTCTTTTACTTCAAGGAAATAGGGGTGTGTCATGCAGAAGCAAGATAAAGAATTCAAAATCAAAAAGATTACAAGAGGTGAGGCACAACTTAGGAATTCAGGAGTCGTATCTGCAGATTTTGTTTTGGCTTTTTTCGCCCTTTATAAAGGCTCATTCGGTTGGCTTGTTCTATGTATTATAGCGGGATTGCTTTTGTATAGCTTTCTTTGGGTGAGGCATTGCCGAATCTGTCACGACGCATTTGTAAATCGTGGGGCTTGTGTTTGTGAGGAATGCAATAGAGGGCTAATATTAGGGGCCGAAAGGAAAAATCAAACGGGATTGACTGCGTGAAACATCGCAGGCACACACATGTAAAGAGCGAAGAAATTCGCTCTATTTGTTTACTTTTTTATTGTGCGACAATATTTAAGAATAGTTGACAAAAATTTTTAAAGTAGTTTAATAGATTTAGTGTAGCTCTTTGAAACATTAACACAAACCCCAAAGTGAGGCGCACAATGTTTGGACAAATCAGCTCTGGTCTTGAGATAGATAGGCACATGATTAAAATGAGGGACGGTGTATATCTTCCTGTCTTTCATTCAAATGATGATTTTTTTCCTATAATCGCTCTAATAGTGGCATTCGCTTTAATTTCTGGTTTATTTTACTTTTGGCTTAAAAAAGGAAGATGAGGTGAAACATGAGTGAAGATACAGACAAAAAAGAAGAGTCACCTGATGAAGATTGCGACAGAGAACCTACATACCGCGAAGAAGAGCCCGAGAAGTGTCCACTTTGTGACGAATATCATAATGGTCGATGCCCTTGGGGATCCCGAGGTTGCAGCTAAAAAATGACTCAGTGTTTTATTTTGTCCGAGAGAATTTCTCTCGGGCTTTTTTATTATAAAAATTTTAAAAGTTGAAAAAGTTTTGACATAAGAGTAAAATATACAAAAGCCCCATAACACTAGGGTTTATATTTATGGCATTAGATTTAAAAAATTTAAACGAAGAACAAAAAGATGCAGTTTTGCACGAAAAAGGACCGCTTTTAATTGTGGCAGGAGCTGGAACTGGAAAAACTACAGTTATAACTCAAAGAATTGTTAATTTAATTGAAAAAGGATTGGCAAAGCCAGAAGAAATTTTGGCTGTAACTTTTACAGAAAAGGCAGCTTCTGAAATGGAGGAAAGAGTGGACAGGCTTTTGGAGTTTGGATATGTAGACTTATGGATTTCAACATTTCACGCTTTTTGCGAAAAAGTTTTGCGCGAAAATGCTTTAGACATCGGGCTTTCTCCAGATTTTAAACTTTTAGATTCAACAACTGGGTGGCTTTTGGCAAGACAAAATTTGGAAAAGTTTGATTTAAATTATTATAAAGCGCTTGGAAATCCAACAAAATTTATTCAGGCTTTAATTTCGCATTTTTCACACTGCAAAGACCAGGAAATTTATCCTGAGGATTATTTAGAATATGCCGAAAAATTAAAAACAAGGGATGACGCGCCAGATGACGAGGAAACAGAAAGAATAAAAGAAGTTGCCAATGCTTATCATGTTTATCAGCAAATTTTGCTTGAAAATAGCTGTTTAGATTTTGGAGACTTGATAAACTATTGCTTAAAACTTTTCAAAAAGCGCCCACTAATTTTAAAAAAATACAGAGAAAAATTTAAATATGTTTTGGTTGACGAATTTCAGGACACAAACTGGTCGCAGTATGAATTAATAAAATTATTAGCAGAGCCAAATAATAATTTAACAGTTTGTGCAGATGACGACCAAGCAATTTACCGATGGCGTGGAGCTTCTTTTTCAAACATTATGCTGTTTAAAAAAGATTTTCCCAATGCCAAACAAGTTGCTTTAATAAAAAATTACAGGTCCTGCCAAAATATTTTGGATAAATCTTATGCATTTATAAAACAAAACGACCCAGACAGATTGGAATTTAGAGCCAAAATTGATAAAAAATTAGTTGCCATGCCTACCGGCAGGCAGGCAGGAATTAAAGGACAGGGAATAATTGAACATATTCATGCAAAAAATATTGATACAGAGGTTGGGCAAGTTGTTAAAAAAATTCTTGAAATTATAAAAAGAGACAAGGAGGCAACTTATAATGACTTTGCAATTTTGGTTAGAGCAAACGATTCTGCAGTTCCGTTTATTAAAGCTTTGGAAAGAGCAAATTTGCCCTACCAATTTTTGGCTTCGCGCGGATTATATTCAAAACCAATAATTTTAGACATAATTTCTTATTTTAAACTTTTGGATAACTACCATGAAGGAACTTCTGTTTACAGAATTTTAAATTTGCCATTTTTAGAAATTCCAGATTCGGATATTTCAACAATTACTTTATACAGCCACAAAAAAACCAAATCTGTTTTTGAAGCATTGCAAGAATTGTCGCTAATGCCATCAATTTCGGATATAACCAGAGAAAAAGTTGCCTTTATTTTGGCCTTAATACAAAAACACAGTTTATTGGCTCACGACAAAGGAGTTTGCGAGGTTTTGGTTACATTTTTGGAAGACTCGGGCTATTTGAAACATTTGGTTAAAAAGAATGAGCTGGACCTGCCTGCCGGTAGGCAGGAAAAATTAGATTTATTAAACCAGTTTTACAAAAAGTTAAAAACTTTTGAAGAGTCAACACTTGAACCGTCTTTGAAAAACTTTATGCAGGAGTTAAATATGGAACTGGAATCTGGCGAAGAAGGGAAGTTGCAGTTTGACCCAGAACAGGGCCCAGATATGATAAAAGTGATGACAATCCACGGAGCAAAAGGTTTGGAATTTAAATATGTGTTTATTGTGAGCATGGTGGATAAAAGATTTCCATCAATTGAAAGAAAAGATCCAATTGAATTGCCAGAAGACTTAATTAAAGACATGAAGCCAGAAGGAGATGTTCATTTGCAGGAAGAACGCAGACTTTGTTATGTTGCAATGACAAGGGCTAAAAAAGAATTATATTTTACTTCAGCCGAAGACTATGGCGGACAAAGAGCCAAAAAACTTTCCAGATTTTTATCTGAAATGGGATATTCAGCAGATGAGGCAAGCGAAAAAGAAACTGAAAATCCTTTGCTTGCGAAAAAACCAACTCCAGCAGAAAGACTTAAAGCAAAAACACAGCCACAATATTTACCACCGCATTTTTCATATTCGCAATTGGCAGCATTTTCAAAATGTCCTTTGCAATACAAATTTAATTTTATTTTAAAGGTTCCTGTAAAAGGTAAATCTGTTTTTTCATTTGGAAAAACAATGCACAACACACTGTACGACTTTTTAAAATTGGCAAATCAAACCGACTCAGTCCAGCAAAAAGCTCTTTTTAAAGCAGATAGAGGCCCGGCCTCTATCCATTCTGCACCAACATTTAAAGAGTTGGAAGAGCTTTATGAGAAAAATTGGATTGATGAATGGTACGAATCAAAAAAGAACAAAGAAGAATATTACAAAAAAGGAAAAGAAATTATTAAGGATTTTTATAAAAAATTCTGCGACAATCCGCCAAACATTTTAAGAGTAAATGGGCAATTAGCTTTGGAGCTTCCATTTAACTTAAAAATTGGTGACCACACAATTTACGGAGTAATAGACAGAATTGACGATTCAAAAGATGGGTTAACAATTGTTGACTACAAAACAGGAATGTCAAAAGATAAACTTGATGCCGATGCAAAAGAACAGCTTTTAATTTACCAAATTGCTTCGCAGGAAGTTTTGCATTTAAAACCACAAAAATTAGCATATTTTTATTTGGATGACGGAAAGATTGCTTCATTTTTGGGTTCTGACTTAGATATAGAAAATCAAAAAACAAAAATTCTAAGTGAAATTGAAAAAATTAAAAACTCAGAGTTTGACCCAACTCCAGGCTGGCAATGCCAGTACTGCGACTTTAAGGATATTTGCGACCACGCCCAAAAATAAAAATTATGAATATTGAGAAGTTAACTAAAATTTTAGAGGCTCTGCCAAAATACAGATTAAAACAAGCTAAAGAAGCTGTGTTTAAGAATTTGATTGCAGATTGGAATAAGGCAACATTTTTGCCGTTGAGCTTGCGTGAAGAATTAAACCAAAAATGTCCGCTGGATATTAAAGCAGAAACTCTTATTTCAAAGAAAAAAGATTCAGTAAAAGCTAGAATTACTTTAGACGATGGGCTTTTGATTGAAACTGTTTTAATGCGACACAAAGACGGCAGAAATACTGTTTGCGTTTCGTCGCAAGTTGGATGCCCTTTGGGATGTTTGTTTTGCGCAACTGGAAAAATGGGATTAAAAAGAAATCTAACCCCAATGGAAATTGTTGAGCAAGTAATATTTTTTGCCAGATATTTGAAAAAGAGCGGTAAAAAAGTGACAAATGTGACATTTATGGGAATGGGAGAGCCATTTTTAAATTATGACAATGTGATGAAGTCTGCCAGGATTATAAACACAAAAGAAAAATTAAATATTGGAGCCAGAAATATTTCAATTTCAACTTCGGGAATTGTTGAAGGCATAGAAAAATTTGCAAAAGAGGGGACTCAAATTAATTTAGCAATTTCGCTACACGCTCCAAACAACGAATTAAGGTCAACGCTAATGCCAATCAATAAGCGATATCATTTGGAAAGAGTGTTGGCAACAGTTGACGACTATATCAAAAAAACAAAAAGGCAGGTGATGTTTGAATATCTTTTAATTAAAGATGTAAATGACACAGAAGCCTATGCAAGAGAATTGTCGCGCATAATGAAAAAACCGCTTTATTATGTGAACTTAATTTTATACAATGAAACAGACGGCAACGAGTTTAAACCCTCAACTGCAGAAAGAGTTAAAAAATTTAAAGAAATTTTAAAACAAAATAAAGTTGTGTTTTCGCAGAGATTTAGATTTGGCGACGACATCCAAGCCGCCTGTGGCCAATTCGCAGGAAATGTAAACAAAGATAAAATTAAAGAATAACAATATGGCGGAAATTAAAATTGATGAGTTTTTAAAATTAGAAATTAGAATTGGGAAAATTTTAACAGCAGAAAAGGTTGAAGGAGCCGATAAACTTTTAAAATTGGAAGTTGATTTTGGCCCTCTTTTGCCAAAGGTTTCAGAAGGGCAAATCCCAGAAATTAGCGAAAATAGCGGAGATCCGATGTCCGCTAAAACTGAGCCCGAAGAGACTCCCGCTAGAGAAATAAGGCAAATTCTCGCTGGGATAGCCCAATTTTATGCCCCAGAGGCACTTATCGGAAAGGAGTGCCCTTTTGCCTATAACCTAGCTCCTCGCACCCTGCGAGGCCTTGAGTCCCAAGGGATGATTTTGTGCCCATCGGATGCCACCAGCGGACCAGTATTACTCCACCCAGACAAAGAAATCGCCCCCGGCAGTTTAGTAAAATAAACGCACTTAATCCCTTTAAGCTCTATGAAATATCAGATACTTTTAAAAATCTTAGATAAAATTTGCGAAGAAGCTCCAAAGGCTTTTACCTCGTATTATCCTGACAAAGAAAATCTAGAAGACTTAAATCATGCACGGTCTAAAGCTTTCATACACCTTTTTTTGAAGGTTAAGTGCGGTATGGTAAATTTCGAGGACAGACACGAATTTATAACAGACGGTATACAAGATGGTGGCATCGACGCATATCATATAGATAGAGAAAATAAAAAAATTATTTTAATCCAATCTAAATTTAGATCAACAAAAAATAATTTTGAAAAAGATAAAATCAAGGCAAACGATCTTGTATCCATGGAGGTTCAAAGAATATTAAAAGGCGAAAAAAAGGATAGTCGAGGTATTGATTTTTCTGAAAAAATTAAAAAATTTCAAAATGAATGGTCTAAAATAAGTGACCAAGCATACTATAAATATAATGTGATAATTTTGGGCAACCTAGAAAACTACAGTCCCGAACAGATAAAAAGAATAATTGATAATAGTGATTACGAAGTCTTTGATTTTGAAAGAAGCTACAAAGAATTAGTGTTTCCATTATGCGCTGGAACATATTACGACCCAAAGGAAATCAAAATAACTATAGATTTAGCTAGCAAAGAACAGTCAACCTTAAAACAAAAAATTTCAACAAATTTGGGAGAATTTCCTATAAGAGTGTTATTTGTTCCAACAGTAGAAATCGGCAAGATTATGTCGAAATATAAAAATTCTATATTAAAATATAACCCTAGAAACTATTTATCGCTATCGGTGAACAAGGTTAATCAAAAAATAAAAGAAAGTATAACAAAAGATACCGCTAATGATTTTGCTATTTACAATAATGGCATAACGATTATAGCTGATTCCTTTGAGTTGACCGAAACAACGGGAACAAAAGATGTGGGGCAGGTTATAATGCAAAACCCGCAAATAATAAACGGTGGGCAAACAGCATATGTTTTAAGCAAAATATATGATGAATATGAATCAGACCTTTCAATTTTTGACGGCAAGGAGGTTATGCTAAAGGTAATAGTTTTAACGAGCGATACGCTACTTAATATTGAATTTATAGAACAAATATCAAACGCCACAAACCAACAAACAAAAATTGAGGAGGGGGATAGGCGATCAAACGATAAAATACAAATAGCGATTGAATCGGCGATATTTGATAAATTCGGCTATTTTTATGAAAGAAAAAAAGGACAATTTTATAACGGAGTTGATAAAAAATATATAAACAAAAATTGTCTAATTAATAGATATAACTTATTAAAGGCTTATCTGGCGTGGGCTGGAAATGCAGCCGACGCAAGAAGAAGTGGATCGGATACCTTATTTAAAGAAAAAAAATTTAAAGACATCATGAAAAAATATAATGACATTGAAAAAATGTTTTTTGCTTACAAAATTTTAACTTTTATTGAGTCAATGGACGATAATCTTAGACTTTTATTTGGAATAAGTTTAAAATATGGAAAAATGTCAATAATATCTGCCATAGGTTCATTGCATGCAAAAGACGAAATAGAAGTGGCAGATGTTGAAACAAAATCAAAAGAATTTGTCGAAGAAGTATCTAAGATGTGGAAAGATTTTATATCTTATGCATCTAAAAATCCTGAAAATAAAACCTACATCAACGAAGGTATTTTAAATTATGATCAATACTATAAGGGAGGAACAGTAAACAATGATATTAAGAATTTTTTTAAAGTAAAATAAATATAATGGAAATTGAAACAACAAAAATTTATAGTATAACGGAGTTTGTGGGGGAGCTGAATGCGGGGCTGAAGGCTACGAAGGTTAAGATTGTTGGAGAAGTGGGGGAGGCAAAGCTTGGGCCAACTGGGCATATGTATTTTACTTTGAAGGACGACTCGGGTTCTGCAATGTTGAGCTGTATAATTTGGAAGTTTAAGTATAATTTGTATGGAATTAAGCTGGAGCCTGGAATGAAAATTGTGGCTTTGGGAAATCCCGAAATTTATGCGCCATCGGGAAGATTGTCGTTTATTGCAGACACTTTGGAATTGGCAGGGGAGGGAGATTTGAAAAAGCAGTACGATGAATTGAAAGCAAAACTGGAAAAGGAAGGTGTTTTTGATGTTGCAAACAAAAGGCCAATTCCGCAATATCCGCACAAAATTGGAGTTATTACTTCAAAAGGCGGAGCAGTTATTCACGACTTTATAAACAACATTGGAAAGTTTGGATTTGATATTAAAATGATTGATTCAAGAGTTGAAGGGCAGGAAGCTGTGGGAGATTTGTTGTCTGCAATTAAAACATTTAGGAAAAAAGATATTGATGTTTTGGTGATTATTAGGGGTGGAGGGTCTATGGAATCTTTGATGTGTTTTAACAACGAATTGCTGGTGCGAGAAATTGTTGGGTTTCCAGTGCCCGTAATTGCAGGAATTGGACACGACAAAGATGTTTCTTTGGTGGCAATGGCTTCGGATGTAATGGTTTCAACGCCAACTGCTGCTGCAAACTTGCTAAACGAGTCGTGGAACCAGGCTTTGTTACTGGTGGAGAGATACGAAAGGAAAATTTTGGCAAGTTATGGACTAATTTTTGAAAAATTTACTGCAATTGAGAACAAATTTAAAATTTCGCTGCAAAACTTTAAAAATAATTTAGCAAATGCAAAAACAAAACTAAGCAAATATGGCGAGAAGTATGTTTTAAGTTTTGGTTTATTGTGCGACAGATTTTCGCAAAAACTGCTGGGCATAGAAAAAATAATTGAGTTGAACAATCCAGAAAGAAACTTAAAACTTGGTTATAGCATTGCAACTTTTAATGGTAAGATAATAAGAAAAGCAAAAGATGTAAAATCGGGAGATGAAATTTCATTGAAGATTTACGACGGAGTAATTCATTCTGAGGTGAGGGGAGTAAACTCGGAAATGAGACCTGAAACAGAACAAGAAAATATAAAAAATAATAGCAAAGAACAAGATAAACTATTTTAATAAATTTCATCAAATCATGTTTCACGCTATCGCGTAGTTTCTGACTTGATGATTATAGTTATAAATCATATGGCAACAAAAAATAAGAATTTAAACGAAAATTTAAAAAAGTTGGAAGAAATTTCAGAATGGTTTGATAACAGCAAAGAAGTTGACGTGGAAGAAGGGTTGGAAAAGGTTAAAGAAGCTGTTGTTTTGATTAAAGAGAGCAAAGAAAGGCTAAAACAGATTGAAAACGAATTTGAAGAAATCAAAAAAGAGATTGTTGAAGAATAGCCAAAATTGCTAAAAATTTCTCAAAAACTGTGAATATCTTTAAATGTCATTAAGATATGTTTTTGTGATATTATAAATTAATATAGATGGAACTTAATGATAAAGAAATAATACAAAAATATTTAAAGGGTGACGAAAAGTCGCTGGAATTTTTAATCCAAAAATATCTAAATCCAATTTATGGTTTTGTTTATAAAAATGTGGGGGATACGGCTACGGCAGAAGATGTAACGCAGGAAGTTTTTGTTAAAGTTTGGAAAAATTTAAAAAAGTTTGACACAAAAAAAGAATTTAAGCCCTGGATATTTCAAATTGCAAAAAATGCCTCAATTGATTATTTAAGAAAGAAAAAAACCATACCATTTTCAAAATTTGAAAATGAACAAGGGCAAAATGTTCTAACAGAAACAATGGCTGATAACTCTCCTGATTTGTTAAAATCCTTAAGCGATAAAAAATCTTTAACAAAAGTAATGGAGTCGTTGTCTGCCGAAGACAAAAAACTGATAAATTTAAGGCACAACGAAGGATTGGGTTTTAGAGAAATAGCCGATATTCTTAAAGAGCCTATTAATACAATAAAAAGCAGGTATAGAAGAATAATTATAAATTTAAGAAAAAACTCTAAAATACTTAAGTGATGCAACCAATTTGCATGGCTTTTCGTATTAAGTTTATACAGCAATAATATGACAACAATCAGCCCAACACCATCACCAGAATTGTTTGTTAAAATAATGAAACGCATTCGTAAAGAAGAGCGGATTTTGTTTTTTCAGAGAATTGCCGTTTTTTCTGTGATGCTAATGGCTTCTGGCGTGGCTTTTGTGCCGGCAATTAAAATGCTTGTTTACGAATCACAAACTTCTGGGTTTGTTTATTTTGTATCTTTAGCATTTTCCGACTTTGCAGTGGTTAAAACATACTGGCAAAGCTTCTCTCTGACCTTACTGGAAACACTTCCTGCCTTAAGCGTAGCATTTTGTTTGGCCGTTTTGCTTACATTTTTGCAGTCTGTTAAGTCGTTATCAAAAAACATTAAAAGTGTATACAATATTAAACACTTAGCAATTAATTAATAATTATTATGGATATAAATAACCTTTTTCAATCAAAAACATTTAAAATCGTTGTTTTGTGCATCGCAGCTTTTATCGTGCTGTTTTTTGTATTTAGCCTTGGAATTTTTGTTGGAACTCAAAAGGCCAACTTTTCTTTCAGATGGGCAGAACAATATCATAAAAATTTTGCTGGGCCTGCAAACGGATTTTTTCAAGAATTTACAACAAACGACTTTTTGGATGCCAATGGTGTTTTTGGAAAAATAATTAAAGTAAGCGACCCAACAATAATTATAAAAAGCAGAAATGATGTTGAAAAAATTATTTTGGTAAATGACGAAACCGCCATTAAAAAACTGGACAGAACCATAAATACATCTGATTTAAATGTTGATGACGATATTATTGCAATTGGAAATCCAAACAACAATGGGCAAATTGAGGCAAGGTTAATAAGAGTAATGCCATCTATCTTAATAAAAATAAAAGGTCAATAAAATGAATATTTTTCAAAACATAATTCCAAAAATAAAAAACTTCTTTGTGTGGGTTTGGAAATATACACGAAAACACAAAATTAAAAGTTCAATTGCATTAATTATAGTTTTAGTTGCAGGTTATTTTGGATATAATTATTTTTTTAACAAAACCAGTGGCGAAACCCGCTATATTTTAGCTTCTGTAACAAATGGAACAATTACAACTTCTGTGTCTGGCACAGGACAGGTTTCGGCAAAAGAAGAAAGAGACATCAAAGCAAAAGCTTCTGGAGAAATAACATATTTAAATGCCACTTCGGGACAGTCTGTTTCTAAAGGAACTTTATTGGCAACAATAGACACAACAGACGCCAAAAAATCAATTCAGGAAGCTGAAGAAAATTTAGAGTCTGCACAAATATCATTGCAAAAATTAATTGGAGCAGATGAATCAAATCCAAGAAACAAACAAGAGGCACAAGAAGATTTAACAAAAGCTTATGAAGACGGATACAATACTGTTTCAACTGTGTTCCTTGATTTGCCTTCAATTATGAAAGGCTTGGAAGATATTCTATACGGAAATACATTTAATACCTATCAAGACAATATTGATTATTATAATTTTGTCACATACACCTACGACGAAAGAGTCACTCAATATAAAGATAGCGCAGCTGCTTCATATAAAACAGCAAGAGCTTCTTACGATAAAAACTTTCAGGATTATAAATCAAGCAACAGATATTCAGACACAACAACGGTTGACGCTTTAATCACACAAACCTACAACACTTCAAAAGACATTGCCCAGGCCATTAAAGACACAATCAATCTTATTCAATTTCATGAAGATACTTTAACCTATTACAATCTTAAAATTAATAGTATTGCCGATACGCATATTACCAGCCTAAGCTCTTATTTAAGCAAGGCAAACAGCGATATTTCAAGTTTGTTTAGCATAACTTCAACTATTAAAAACGACAAACAAGCTTTAGAAGATACCGACTCTGACATAAGAACCGCAAAATTAACTGTCACTCAGAAAGAAAGATCTTTGCAGGAAGCAAAAGATAATTTAAGCAATTATTATATTTATGCTCCATTTAATGGAATTGTTTCCACATTAAATATTTTAAAGGGAGACGATGTTTCTTCTGGAACAACTGTTGGAACAATAATAACTCAGTCAAAAATTGCAGAAATTACGCTTAGCGAATCTGACATTGCAAATATCAAAGTTGGGAATAAGACAACTCTTACATTTGATGCCATTGAAAATTTAACTGTTGACGGGGAAGTGACAGCGGTGGATTCTGTGGGAGCGGCAAGTTCTGGAGTTGTCAGCTATGGATTAGAAATTGCTTTTAACACAGACAACGAAAGTGTAAAACCAGGAATGTCTACCAGCGCAACTATTGCCACAAATTCTAAAGAAAATGTTTTAACAGTTCCAACCACAGCTGTAAAATCTAGAAATGACGGCACTTATTATGTTCAGGTTCTCAACGAAATTTATGACTTAACAAATAGGGCAAACTTAATAAAAGGCGTAACTTCAGTAACACCTCCAATAATTAAAATTGTTACTGTTGGATTAGCTGACGATACAAACACAGAAATAACCAGCGGATTATCTGAAGGAGACCAAGTTGTTGTAAGAGTAAGTACAAGTACCACAACAAGTTCTAAATCTTCTAGTTCATCTGGCACAAAAAATTCAGCAACTGGAACAATACGAGTTAGTGGAGGAGCAATGCAAGCTGGCGGTCCGCCACAATAAAATTTTAAGCTTCAAATTTTAAGTTTATGATTAAAGTTAATAACTTAACAAAAGTTTATAATTCAGGAAGTGTAAGCTTTCAAGCTTTACACGGAGTCAGTTTTGAAATTAATGACGGAGAATTTGTGGCAATTATGGGTCCATCTGGTTCTGGAAAATCAACAATAATGCATATTTTGGGAGCATTAGACACTCCAACCGGAGGCACATATTTTTTAGACAACAAAGATGTTTCAACTTTAACAGAAGACGAGTTAGCCGAGGTTAGGAAAAACAAAATTGGATTTGTGTTTCAGGCGTTTAACCTTTTGCCAAGAACAACTGTTTTAAGAAATGTTACATTGCCTCTTGTGTATACTGGTGTTGAAAAAAAGGAAAGAGAAAAAAGGGCAAAAGAAGCTTTATTGGCTGCAGGGCTGGAAGAAGAATATTTTGACCATCTTTCAAACCAGCTTTCTGGCGGACAAATTCAACGCGTTGCCATAGCTAGGGCCTTAGTAAATAATCCTGCACTTATTTTAGCTGACGAACCAACTGGAAATTTGGATTCTAAAACCGGTGAAATTGTTTTGGAAACATTTAGAAAATTAAACGAGGAAGAAGGGCGCACTATTATTTTAATTACTCACGAACAAGATGTTGCAGAACATGCCGACCGTATTATTTTTGTTAAAGACGGTAAGGTGCTAAAGGATTCAAAAGAGCACAGTAAAAGAAGAGTAAAAAAATAAAAAATATGAAGATAAACGACATATTAGAAGAAACATTTTCAGCATTATTATCCAATAAAGTCAGAACAGGACTTACTATTCTTGGTATTATTATTGGTATAAGCTCTGTAATTGTTATGGTTTCTGTTGGACAGGGAGCCTCAAAATCAATTACATCTCGCATTGAATCCACCGGTTCAAATCTTTTAATGATAACTCCCGGAGCCACAAAAAGTTTTGGATATGGCGCAAAATCAGCTGGAGGCTCAGCAAAAACTTTGACAATAGAAGACTCAGAAGAAATTCAAAAACAAATTTCTTCAATTTCAGTAACCAATGAAATTTCTGGAAGATATCAAGTTGTTTTTAAGGGAAGCAACACAAACACTTCAATAATGGGAACTGATACTAATTATGCGTTGGTAAGAAATGTGGAAATATTACAAGGTTCTTTTATTGATAATCAGCATATTGAAAGCTCATCAAAAATTGCAGTTTTGGGACCTTCTGTTGTTGAAGATTTGTTTGCAGAAGATGACCAGGCATTTGCTGATATTGATTTAAGTACTGTTATTGGAAAAACAATAAAAATAAATAAAATTGAGTTTAAAATAGTTGGAATAACTGCTGAAAAGGGAAGTAGCGGATTTTCAAATCAAGATGATATGATTTATATCCCGTATACCACTGCCCAAAAATATTTATCTGGAAATAAATATTTAACAGAAATTGATGTGCAAGTTACAGATGCTGATTTAATGACAGACACCCAAACAGAAATTACCAATTTATTGTTGAGTCTTCATAATATTTCTGATGTGGCATCTGCTGATTTTAGCATTAGCAACCAAGCCGATTTATTGGAAACTATTGAAAGTACAACCCAAACTCTTACAATTTTACTTGGAGCAATTGCTGGAATTTCTTTGTTGGTCGGAGGAATTGGAATAATGAATATGATGTTAACCACTGTCACAGAAAGAACAAAAGAGATTGGTTTAAGAAAAGCAATTGGAGCAAAAGGGAATGACATCAGTTTTCAATTTTTAGCAGAAGCCGTTGTGTTAACATTTACGGGCGGAGTAATTGGCGTTGTATTAGGCTGGACAATTTCTTTTGTAATAAATTATTCGGGGGTTACATCAACAACAGTTTCCATAGGCTCGGTTCTTTTAGCTGTGGGGGTTTCGGCTGGAATTGGAATTATTTTTGGTTATTATCCTGCAAAACGCGCTGCAAAAATGAACCCCATAGAGGCATTGCGATATGAATAAAAAAGATTTAAAATAATTAATTAATACGGTATTCGGAGGATAATGCCGAATTCCACAAAAAAATGCAAAATAAAAAAACATATATTTTGGCGTTAATAAGTATGATTGCTTTTTGCACGGTTGTAGCTGGATCTGTTTTAGCAGTTGCAAATTCTAATTCTGGAAACAGAAACGGTCAACCAAACGGACAAGGAATGGCAAAAATGTCTGGCATAACAGGAAAAATTGCCTCAATTGATGGTTCAAAAATTACTCTTGAATCAGACGATTCTTACACAATTACAATAAATGCTACAAGCGCAACTGTAAAAAAATTAGTGAGCGCAACAAGTTCGTCATCAGCAACCTCCACAGATATTACAGTTTCTGATTTAAAAGTTGGAGATATTATAACAGCTAAAGGAAACATATCTGTTGATGCAACAGAAATTACTGCTGGCACTGTAAAACCAACAGCTACCACAAATGGTTTGGGAAGTGGTTTGGAAAATCAAACTCAAAATCAGGGAATGCTTTCAAGAGTAAAAAGCTTTTTTGGAAATTTGTTTAAAAAATAAAAATTAAAATAAAAAATGAACAAAAAATATCTTACAATAATTTTAGCAATAGGAGCTTTTGCAATTGGAGCCATCGGATATTCATTAATTTTAAAAAATAAAATGCCAGAAACAAACACAAATCAACAAATAACCGATATACAAGGAATGAAAATAGAAGTATTAAAAGAGGGGACTGGAGCAGTTGCCAAGTCTGGAGACACAGTGAGCGTTCACTATGTTGGAACACTAGAAAATGGCACAAAATTTGATTCTTCAATAGATAGGGGTGAACCATTTTCTTTCACATTGGGAGAAAATAGAGTTATTAAGGGTTGGGAACTTGGAGTTTCGGGAATGAAAGTTGGTGAAAAAAGAAAACTAACTATTCCTTCAGATTTAGCCTACGGGAATCAGGCTGTGGGAGGAGTAATTCCAGCAAACGCAACATTAGTTTTTGAAGTTGAGCTCCTAGGCATAAATTAGTAAAAACAAGCTCACAAAACTCCGCTCCGCCATTAGGCATCGGGCGGAGTTTTTAGTATTGACAAGGTTTTATTTTTGAGTATAATAATAGATATTCAAATAGTTAGGCTATCTAACTATTATTATTTTTAAATTTGTTAATATTATGGGAACAAATGAAAAACTATTAACTTCAATATTTGACATCAGCCGTCTTGTAAGACAGCAAATGTTTTTAAATAGATGTTTTTGCGATTTATCTCACTCGGAAATAGAGGTTTTAATGTTTTTAAAAGAAGGAGGAACTTCAACAATGAAAAATATTTCTGACCATTTAAGAATAAAACCTTCATCCGCCACTCCTGTCATAAACAAGCTGTTCAAAAAAAATATATTGAAAAGAATTGCAGACAAAAAAGACAGAAGAATTGTGTATATCACTTTAACAAAAAGCGGTTTAAAAGAAATTGAAAAAAAACACAATCAAATAAAAGAAAACATTAAAAAAATATTTGAAAATTTAAGCGAAAAAAATAAGAAAGACTTAATAAAAATTTTAAACATAGCATTAAAAACTCATGAATAAATTAGATAAAAACAAAATCATAATAATTTCCTTAATCGCAGTTGTAGTTTTGGTTTCATCTGTTTTGCTATTTATATATATATCAAAATTAGGTTCAATAAAATTATATAGCACAGAGGTAAAACAAGGGTCCATAACTGAAAAAATAAACTTAACAGGCCAAGTAAAAGCCTCTCAAGGAGTTGATTTAGCTTTTGAAAGCTCTGGAAAAATTATAGCAAACAGTGTAAAAGTTGGAGATAAAATTTATACTGGTCAGGCACTATTATCTATTGATAGCTCACTTTTACAATCTCAATTAAAACAAGCAGAAGCTCAGTTAGACATCTTGAATATTAATACTGTTCAAGATAAAGCAAATGCCGGATTAAAAACAGCATATGCTTCTGGATTAGGATTGGTTCAAAAATCTGTTACCGTTGCTAAAAATTCTTTGATTGTTATGACAGACATTCAATACAATCATTTTATGGAACAGACAAACGAAAACCTTATTCTTCAAAATACAAAAGCAAATGCAGTTTATTTTTTACTGGGACAAGCTGACGCTGGCGGATGGACTTCAAAATCTATTTCTGCTTTAAATGGCGGAGCCTTTGGATTAGCGCAAAGAGCAGTTGAAAATTCTACAAATGAAAATATTGATACAGCTTTATCTGAAACATTGTCCGCATTGGAAACTGTTAGGTTTCTTATAAATGCAATACCAATTAATTCTTCATTAACAGCAACAGAAAGGGCAAATATTGTTACAGAAAAAACAAATATTTCAACTGAAATTATTAATATATCAAACAGCATACAATCTATTTCTTCCCAAAAAGTTAATAATGATGCAACTGTAACAACAACCAACGCACAAATTGAATCTGCAAAAGCTAACATTGAAACCATAAAGACACAAATATCAAAAACAACTTTGAGGGCATTATTTAACGGGAAGGTAGACAAAAATGATACTATTGTTGGAGCAATTGCTTCTCCCGGAGCACCGGTTATCACCATTTCAAACGATAATTTGGAAATTCAAACCAATATACCAGAATCAAGTGTTGCTAGTGTTAAAATCGGCAGTTCTGCAAATGTTACATTAGATGCATATGGCGCCAGCGAAATTTTCCCAGCAACAGTGGTTTCAATTGATTCTGCGCCTTCTTTGGAAAATGGAATTTCTGTTTACAAAGCCCGACTTAAATTTACAAACAATGACGAAAAAATAAAATCTGGTATGACAGCCAATGTGACAATTATGCCAGAAACTCATTCTGATGTTTTGATAATTCCAAAATCAGCAGTAATGCAAAAAGATGGAAAATATTTCGTTATTTTAGACAATGGAACTAATAAAAAAGAAACTAGAGAAGTTACAATTGGACTTAAGGATGATAAAAATGTTGAAATAATTTCTGGATTAAACTTAGGAGAAAAAATATTTTCTTACTAATTAACAAAAACTTAATATAAAAAATATGAACGATAAAGAAATCAAAAATAATCTTCGCAATAAAATTATTATAATTGTAACAATTGCGTTACTGATTTTGGGAAGCATTGCAGGTTTTACATACTGGAAAATAACTTCTGCAAGAATTTATGTTGAAGCTGCAAAAATTTATGCGCCTACTATTAATTTAAATCCTAAAGTTGGGGGAACGCTACAAGAAGTTTTTGTTAATGTTGGAGATTTTGTAGAGATAAACGCTCCAATTGCAAGAGTTGGCAACGAATTAATTAAAGCAAAGTCTGACGGATTAATTTTATCTGTGAGCACAAATATTGGAGGAACTTACGGTCCAACTACAACCGTGGCGACTATGATAAATCCTAGCGAATTAAAAGCTATTGGAGAAACCAAAGAAAACAAAGGGTTAAAATATCTTAAAGTTGGACAACAGGCCATTTTTACAGTGGATGCATTTGGTTCTAAAAAATATTATGGTGTCGTGGAAGAAATAAGCCCAACTTCAAACGAGGGAGATATTGTTTTTAATATTTCTGACCAAAGAGAAGAAAAATCCTTTGATGTAAAAATCCGTTTTAATGTGGAACAATATCCAGAATTAAAAAACGGGATGTCGGCTAAATTGTGGATATATAAATAATGACATTAGCAAAAGACCATCCAAATTTTAAATGGATTGTACTGATTACTGTTATTATTGGAACATTCTTGGGAAGGCTTGACCAAACAATCGTTGGGTTAGCTCTGCCTAACATTATGAATGATTTCAAAATAACTGTTACGGCCGCAAGCTGGATATCAACGGCTTATATTTTAGCCAACGCTGTTTTCGTTCCTATTTGGGGAAAACTTGGAGATACAATTGGCAGAAAAAAAGTCTATTTGACTGGTTTTATAATTTTTATCTTGGGGTCAGCTCTTGCTGGCTTATCATGGAACTTAAGTTCTATGATTGTTTTTAGAATTATTCAAGCAATTGCAGGTTCAGCCGACTATCCAACAGCCATGGCGATTATAGCTGTCACTTTTAAAGATGGTAAAGAACGCGCTCAGGCCTTGGGATTATGGTCAGCTTCTTTTGCAGCTGCCGCTGTTTTTGGACCACTATTGGGAGGACCTTTGGTTGATTATTTTGGCTGGAGATCGGTATTCTTAATAAATATACCAGTGGGATTGATTGCAACAGTAATGGCAATTTTATTTATTGATGAATCTATTTCGGAAAAAAGAACTGTTCGATTTGACTGGCAGGGAGCAGCAACTCTTGGCGTAGCTCTGTCTACATTAGTTTTGGTTTTAGAAAAAGGATATTCTTGGGGCTGGTTATCTGCAAACAGTATGATTTGTTATATAGCTACAATTTTATTCACAATAATCTTTGTAATTATAGAACAAAAACACGAAGAGCCAATTGTTGATCTTAAATTTTTCAAAAATAATACTTTTGTTAATACAATTTTAAACAACTTTATTGTTTTTATGGGAATGATGGGAGCAATATTTTTAATTCCAGTTTTTGCACAAACATTTTTGGGATATGGGGCAACAGAAACTGGATATCTATTTTTACCTATGGCTGCTGCTATGATGATAGCTTCGCCTCTTGGAGGAGCGTTAAGCGGAAAAGTTCAGCCAAGAATTGTTATTTTTGTTAGCACATTTATAGCTGCAATTGGAGTTTTTTGTTTCTCATTTTTGGATCCAAGGTCAACGGCTATTGATGTGATAATTCCATTATCAAGTATGGCTTTTGGAATGGGATTTGGCATGGCGCAAAGAACCAACATAATAACAGCGGTTGTTCCAGATGATGAAATTGGAAGTGCTTCATCAATTTTAGCATTGGGAAGAAACATTGCAGGGGCTTTTGGAATTGCAGTTTTTGGAACAATATTAAATAATTCAATAACTAGCAATTTATTATCAACAGCCTATAACAGCTCTGTACAAATAACAAATTCTGCAACATACCAGCAGGGGGTAGCGCTAATAATATTTAGCTCACAAATATCAGCTTATAAAATAGTCTTCATCACCGCTTCTGTGATTCTTTTTATTGGAGCATTTTTAGCATTGCTTATAAGTGTTCCAAAGGAAAAAATGGCAAATAAAAAAGAGGTTTTTGTTGAAGCATAGATTACAATCTTAAAAAGTAGTACAATATATATAATATTATTTATAATAATTAAAAGAATATGTTTATAGCAATAATTTTTATAGCAATCGGTTTAGCTATTTTGCTGAACACATTGGGAATAACAACTGGAAGTTTTTGGGGATTTTTTTGGGCAATTTTATTTATAGCAGTGGGTATAAAAATGATGCTTCACAGAAATTCTTGCCCAGGATGCGAATGGAAATTTTGGGAAGAAACTAAAAGAGGCAAGGAAGACGGTTGTTGTGGACATCATCACAGTCACGATATTGAAGAATAAATAAATCATTAAACTGCTTAAATAGCAGTTTTTTGTTGCAAAATTTTGAAAAAGTAATAATATATAAACTAGTTCGTTGGGGTCGTAGCTCAGTTGGGAGAGCGTCCGAGTGTTTTCTTATGGGCTTACACCGCTCACACCTTAGCAATTTTTAAATGCCGAAAGAGCTTTGGCGTGAGGCCCAAAAGAAAACGGAAGGTCAGGGGTTCGAGTCCCTTCGACTCCATTTAACAGAAGTTTCTTCTGTTTGTTTGTTCTTTGATAGCGCTACGCGCTGGATGCACGACAAGACCTGAAAGTTCAGGTCTTTTGTTTTACAATTTATCACTCTTGGAACGCTTAGCGTTCCTATAACCCCGCTGAGCGGGGTTGACAAGCCATTTTAAATTTACTAATATATGATTATCACTTATCAAATGTGAGTGATAACTGACAAAAATGATTTCAGAAAGACAAGAAAAACTATTAAATTTTTTAATTAAAGAATATATAAACACAGCAGAACCTGTGAGTTCTTTTGCTTTAAAAAAAGTTACTGATTGGGATGTTTGCGCTTCATCAATAAGAAATGATTTACAGGCGTTAGCCGAAGAAGGGTATATAGAGCAACCTCACACTTCAGCAGGAAGAATTCCAACAAAAAAAGCATATAAATACTTTGCCGATAAAATGGAAAGTAAACAAGAAAATAACTTTGAAGACTTTATTGTGCGACAGGTTAGAACAGCACACCAACAAATAGAACAGGAAATGAGGCTTGCAGAAGAACTAATGAAATCGTTGTCTGAAATTTCAACAACATTTAATTACACAAGAATTCAGGATAAAAATAATTTAACAGAAATTTTGGAAATTCTTGGACCGTCAAAAACATCACACGAAAAAAATATTAATATGATAAATAAAATTATTAAGGAATTAGAACAATGGTAGACAAAATAAAAAAAGATGCACCCGAGCAATCAGATGAGAAATTAAGCGAGCTTGAGGAATTAAAAAATAAATCCGAGGAATACTTAAACGGCTGGAAAAGAGAAAGGGCAGACTTTTTAAATTATAAAAAAGAAGAAGCAGAAAGAATTTCCAGTTTAGTAAAATATTCAAACGAAGATTTAATTTTAAAGCTTATTCCAATTTTAGATAATTTTAATCTGGCCTCAAAACATATTTCAGATCAAGGATTTTTACAAATTAAAAAACAATTAGAAGATTTACTGGCAAAAGAGGGAATTGAAGCAATAGAAGTTTTAGACAAACCTTTTGACCCAAACACAATGGAAATCGTCGCCGAAGTAGATAGAGGCCCGGCCTCTATACATGTACCCGCCGATGCAGAAGGCTCTGGCGTGGCAAAGGAAGAAGTCCAAAAAGGCTACACCTTAAATGGCAAATTAATTAGACCCGCTAAGGTAAAAATAACAAAGTAAAAATTAATAAATAATTTTAAAAAAGAAAAAACATATGTCAAAGATATTAGGAATCGATTTAGGTACTACTAACTCAGCAATGGCAATCGTTGAAAGCGGTGAGCCAAAAATAATAGAGAATAAAGAGGGGGCGAGGACTACGCCGTCTATTGTTGCAATATCAAAAAACGGAGAAAGAACCGTTGGAGTTTTGGCAAAAAGACAAGCTGTTACAAATCCAACAAACACAATTTTTTCTGTTAAAAGATTAATTGGCAGAAAGTTTAGTGACCCAGAAGTTCAGAGAGATAAAAAACTTTTGCCTTATGAAATTAAGGAATCCAGCGACGGCGGAGTTGATGTTAAAATGGGAGACAAGTGGTTAAACCCAGCAGAAATTTCTGCAATGATTTTGCAGAAATTAAAAGCAGATGCAGAAGCAAAAATTGGAGAAACAATCACAGAAGCAATTATTACTTGCCCGGCATATTTTGACGATTCACAAAGAAAAGCAACAAAAATTGCTGGAGAAATTGCAGGATTTAAAGTTGATAGAGTTATTAATGAACCAACAGCCGCAGCATTGGCCTATGGATTAAACAAAAAGAAAGATGAGAAAATTTGCGTTTATGACTTTGGAGGCGGAACATTTGATATTTCAATTTTGGATGTTGGAGCCGACACAGTTGAAGTAAAAGCAACTGGCGGAGATACACACTTAGGTGGAGATGATTTTGACCAAAAAATTATGGATTGGGTTGTTGCCGAATTCAAAAAAGATAACGGAGTTGATTTATCAAAAGATAATTTGGCTTTGCAAAGAATTAAAGAATCAACCGAAAAAGCAAAAATTGAATTATCTTCGGCAATGGAAACTGAAATCAATTTACCATTTATCACTTCAGACGAATCTGGTCCAAAACATTTGCTTTTGAAATTATCCAGAGCTCAATTTGAAAATATGGTTCAAGCCGACATTGATAAATCAATTGAGTTAATTAAAAAAACTTTAAAAGAAGCTGAATTGGAAGCTAAAGATATTAATGAAATTGTTTTGGTTGGCGGACAAACAAGAATGCCAAGAATACAAGAAGAAGTTAAAAAACTTTTTGGCAAAGAACCAAACAAAGAAGTTAACCCAGACGAAGTTGTTGCCATTGGAGCTGCAACTCAAGGCGGAATTATGCAGGGAAATGTTAGAGATGTTTTATTGCTTGATGTTACTCCACTTTCTTTGGGTATTGAAACATTTGGAAGCGTAAACACAATTTTAATTTCAAAAAACACAACTGTGCCAACTGCAAAAACTCAAATATTTTCAACTGCAGCAGATAGCCAAACATCGGTTGAGGTTCATGTTTTGCAGGGTGAAAGACCAATGGCTCAAGATAATAAAACACTTGGCAGATTTATTTTGGACGGTATTCCACCAGCACCAAGAGGAGTTCCTCAGGTTGAGGTTTCTTTTGACATTGATGCCAACGGAATCTTAAATGTTTCTGCAAAAGACAAAGCCAGTGGCAAATCTCAGTCAATAAAAATTGAAGGGTCATCTGGAATTTCAAAAGAAGAAGTTGAAAGGATGAAAAAGGAAGCAGAAGTTCACGCCGAAGAGGATAAAAAGAAACAAGTTGCCATTGAAGCCAAAAATATTGCAGATACTTTAATTTACACTTGCGAAAAAACCTTAAAAGATTCTGCCGACAAAATTAAGGCAGAAGATAAAAAAGAGGTAGAGGATAAGATAAACGCCTTGAAAGAAGCGCAAAAAGGTGATAATATAGATGATATAAAATCTAAGACGCAAGAATTATCGGCATCAATCCAGAAAATCGGAGCAGAACTCTATAAAGAGCAACCAAAAACAGAAGAAAAACCAAAAGAAAATAATAATGGCGCCGAAGAAGGAAAGTACACCGAACAAAAATAATAAATTTTAAAATATGGATTATTATGAAGTTCTTGGAGTTGCAAAAGGTGCAACACAAGAAGAAATCAAAAAAGCATTTCATAAACTGGCCCATAAATATCATCCAGACAAGGGAGGAGACGAGAAAAAATTCAAGGAAATAAACGAAGCATATCAGGTACTTTCAGATAAATCAAAAAGGGCTCAATATGATCAATTTGGCAGAGTTTTTGAAGGAGGACAACAGCCTGGTGCAGATGGATTTAGCTGGGCTTGGGGAAACAGAGGACAGCAGGAAGTAGAATTTGACCTCAATGATTTGGGAGATGTTTTTGAAGAGTTTTTTGGATTTGGTGGTGGAAGAAAGGCAACAAAAAAAGACAGCAGAAGAGGAAAAGATATTCAGGTTGATATAGAAGTTCCTTTAGAAAAAACTTTAAAAGATTTTACAGAAAGTGTAACATTAACAAAACAGGTTGTTTGTAACAGATGCCAAGGTTCTGGAGCCGAACCCACAACAAAAATAAAAGAATGTTTTTCATGCAGAGGTTCAGGACAAGTTCAGCAAGTTAGAAAAACAATTCTTGGTTCTTATACATCGGTTGGAACTTGCCCAGAATGCAATGGAGAAGGAACAATTCCAGAAAAACCATGCAATGTTTGTAAAGGAGAAGGCCGAGTAAAATCACAAGAAACAATTAATATAAATGTACCAGCAGGAGTTGATACAAACCAAGTAATAAAAATTGAAGGAAAGGGTGAGGCAGGAAAAAAGGGAGCAAAATCTGGAAATCTGTACGCAAGAATATTTATAAAAAAACATTCAGCATTTGAAAGAAGAGAGGACGATCTTTTTACATTATTACAAATAAATTTTTCTCAAGCAGCTTTGGGCGACGAGATTGAACTGAAAGTAATAGAAGGAACGAATATTTTGCTTGAAATTCCAGCTGGAACAGAGTCTGGCAAAGTTTTAAGAATTTCTGGAAAGGGAATTCCGCATTTTGGAGGACACGGCAGAGGAAATTTATATGTTGAATTAAGAGTCGTCACACCAAAAAAATTGTCAAAAGAACAAAAAAAATTAATAGAAGATTTGCAAAAACAAGGATTGTAAAATTACAATTATTGTTTGAAAATTGAAAATTAGAAATTGAAAATTCCACATTTTGTAAAATCAAAATGTGGCTATGCCTCGATAGCTCAATGGTAGAGCAGTAGCCTTTTAAGCTATTGGTTCCGCGTTCGAGTCGCGGTCGAGGCACTATTATAAAAACAACAGAAATGTTGTTTTTTGTTTGCACAAAAAGTGGTAAAATATAATCTAAAACTAAATTTTTATGATTAATAAAGGAATTGCAACTTTTGGGTTGGATTATGGGAAGTGTCCGAAATGGTTATTTGACCGAATGGTTTTGTTATCCAAAAGAATGATTTATGCAATTATTGAAGAAGAAGGTCCAGACGAATTTATAAAAAGAATTTCTGACCCTGTTTGGTTCCAGTCTTTGGGAACCGTTTTGGCTTTTGATTGGAATGCTTCGGGGCTTACAACCATTTTAACTGCAGCCTTAAAAGAAGCTATTCGCGGAACAGAAAAAGATTTAGGAATTTTTATTTGTGGCGGAAAGGGAAAAGCTTCTTTAAAAACTCCAGCTGAAATTTTAAATTGGGGATATAAAATTGCGCTCCCAGAAACAACCACAAAAAACTTAGTTTACAATTCAAAAATGGCAGCTAAAGTTGACAGCTCGTTATTGCAGGATGGATTTCAAATTTATCATCACGCTTTTTTCTTTTCAAAAAATGGCGCATGGACAGTTGTTCAACAGGGAATGAATACAAAAGAACAATCTGCAAGAAGATATCACTGGTACTCAAAAGATTTAAAAGATTTAATACAAGAACCGCATTCTGGAATTACTTCAAATGTAACAGTGAAAAATATTTTAAATATGACTGCCACTGAAAGCGGGAAAAATAGGGGACTAAGCACAGAATTGGTTTCGCAAAGTTTTAATACATTAATGAAAGATATTACTTTGTTGAGAAAATATTACACGCCCGTGTCGCAAATGGCAAAACTTCAACTTGGCAATAAGGAACAACTAACTTTATTAAATTTGGAAACAAAAGAATTTGTATGGCATCCAGTTGTCACCGAAGATTTTTCAAAAAGCAAATATTTAGAAAAAATTTTATGGAGACTTTGCGATAATAAACCAGAAAATTATGAACAACTTTTAGCAACACAGGGAGTTGGACCCAAAACCATTAGAGCCTTGTCTTTGGTGGCTGAAGTAATTTATGGCGCAAAGCCATCTTATGAAGACCCTGCAAGATATTCTTTTGCTCATGGCGGAAAAGATGCAACCCCATATCCAGTAGATAAAGAAACTTATGACCAAACCATAGAAAAACTAAAAAGTTTTATAAGGAAATAAAACTGCCCAAATATTGACATATAAACACATATATAGTATAATTAATATATAGTTAGGATTTTTCCTAACATCCCAAGCAAGAAGGGATTTCTTGCAATAGCACAAGAGAGGTGAGTATGAACACACTGAAGAATGTGGTATGTCTCAACGGAGACCGGGGATTCTTGGTCTTCGCCGTACTGTTGGCGCCTTTCGTTCTGGCGCTAATCTATGACCCAGGAGGGGTTATTTACCTCATCGCGAACTTGCCATTCTTCAAGTGATTGGCAACCGCGCAATCGCTTCGCCGTAAGGCCCGACCTAGACCCGTCGGGCTTTTTTTTGAAACGCTCAGCGTTCCTATAATCCCGCTGAGCGGGATTGAACTTTTTAGAGATACAGGTTAAGATATTAAATATTAGGGCCCATAGTAAATCGGTATTACGCTTCCATGGCATGGAAGAGGGCCGAGTTCGATTCTCGGTGGGTCCACATTTAACATGGGAATAAAGAAACCTTGTAAGGCTTGACAAGGTTTCTTGGATATGCTAAGATGAATATAGAGTTAAGTAAATAGAACCTTCACAAAGAAAGGAATCGCACCTATGCGCGTGCAAAAGCACATGCGTCGTCAAAGCGCCATTTTCAACTGACCGCCGGCCCTGAGCCACTGGAGACTCCATGTACGCATTTCAGATCGCACTCACACTCGTGGGATGTAACAATCCCGCAGAGAACTGGTGAGTGGCCGCCAAACATTCGTTGGCGAACATCCCTCGCCAAGAACCCTTATTGACGCCGTCGCAACGGAGAATCTGATGAAATTGAAGTATCCCTTCTGGGGTGTCTAGACTGTAAGGCACCTACAGAAAAATCATATACAGTCAAAAGGCGGAAGCACATAGACACTATTTCTGGCCCGAAACGCGCTCGAGCGATAAAATATCCCAGCGCACAATTCCGGCTAAGCTTCCCCCTCGTAGGTACAACGACCTGATGATAATATCGGCGCCTGTGTCAACACACCGCGCCCGCGCAAGGTCCTTGTACAGGGCATCACAAGCATGTCATAACCCGGACGGTACCACTTGGTATCGTCCGATTTTTTTGTAAAAAATACAAACTATTTGTTAAAATGAGTCTATATTGCTTTGGCTCTTTTTTTTTGATATAAAGATAAAATATACAAAACTTATGCAATTTTTAAAAAACAAATTTGTTTATCCAATAACTTTAGCCGTTTGTTTTATAGTTGTCTTTGGATTGGGGCTTTGGATTGGTTCAGAAAAACTCGCTTATTGTGTACAGCAACCTGGCACAATAGACTTTTCACTTTTTTGGGATTCATACAACAAGCTTCAGCAAAACTTTGTAAATCCAGAAAAAATAGACAATCAAAAAGTTGTTTATGGTGCAATTGAAGGAATGACAAAATCGCTGGACGATCCTTACACAACTTTTTTTAATCCAACAGACGCTAAAAAATTTCAGGATGACCTTTCTGGCTCTTTTGAAGGCATTGGAGTGGAAGTTGGAATTAAAAAAAGTCAGCTTACTGTGGTGGCTCCATTAAAAAATACTCCCGGGCAAAAAGCTGGCTTAAAGTCTGGAGATATTATCACAAAAATTGACGGAAAAACTACTGCTGATATGACAACAGACAGTGCAGTAAATTTGATTAGAGGCAAGAAAGGAACCGATGTTGTTTTAACTGTTTTTAGAGACGGGTGGACAGACACAAAAGATATTACAATTACCAGAGCCACAATAACAATTCCTGCAATGGAATGGAAAATTATAAATAACGATGTTGCATATATACAAATTTTTCAATTTGGAGGATCTCTTTCGTCAGACTTTGAAACTGCAACAAACGAAATTTTAAACAGCGGGGCTAAAAAAATTGTTTTGGATTTAAGAGATGACCCAGGAGGATATCTTGAAGTTGCTCAAAAAATTGCAGGATACTTTTTAGCCACAGACCAAGTTGTTGTAATTGAAGACTTTGGGAAAAATAAGGCACAACAAATTTACAGAACAAACGGAAATTACAGCTTAGAAAAATATCCATTGGTTGTTTTAATAAACCAAGGTTCGGCTTCTGCTTCTGAAATTTTGGCTGGGGCATTAAGAGACAACAGAAATGTAAAACTAGTTGGAATAAAGTCTTTTGGAAAAGGTTCTGTTCAAGAAGTGATAGATTTAAAGGGCGGGTCATTTCTTAAAATAACAGTTGCCAAATGGTTAACTCCAAAAGGCAGTTCCATTTCAGAGGTTGGGTTAGAACCAGATGTTAAAGTTGAAATCACAGATGAGGACTTAAAAGCAGAAAAAGACACCCAATTAGAGAAGGCCCTTGAAATTATTAACAACTTAAAGTAAAATAAAAAATCTAAAGAAAATTAATATTCTATACAAGATATGAAAGTCATTCTATTACAAGACATTGATGGTCTTGGCAAAAAATACGAGATTAAAGATGTAAAAGACGGCTATGCTAGAAATTTTCTTTTGCCAGAAAAACTAGCAAGACCTGCAACAAGAGAAGCAATGAGTTGGCTTGAAAGTCAAAAAGAAGTTATTGCAAAAGAAGTTGAGGAAGATTTAAAGAAAGCACAGGAATTAGCCACAAAGATTGATGGATTGGAATTAAGCATTGCAGTAAAGGTTGGAGAAGAAGGGCAGATGTTTGAGTCCATAAATGCTCCAAAAATTGTTGAAAAATTAAAAGAATTGGGATTTGAAGTTAAAAAATCACAAATTCTTTTAGAAAGTCCTATCAAAGAATTAGGAGAATTCCCAGTTAAATTAAACTTAGATCACAACTTAGAAGTTGAGATAAAGGTAATAGTAACAGAAGAAAAGATTTAGTAATATGGCCCGATATATTTTCGTCGCAGGCGGAGTAATGTCTGGCATTGGCAAGGGTATAGCCACAGCTTCCATTGGAAGAATACTTAAAAGCAAAGGCTTTAAAGTAACAGCTATAAAGATTGACCCTTACATCAATGTTGATGCTGGAACAATGAATCCCGTTGAGCATGGAGAAGTTTTTGTGACCGAAGATGGATGCGAATGCGACCAAGATGTTGGAAACTACGAAAGATTTCTAGACGAAAATATTTATACAGATAATTATATGACCACAGGAAAGGTCTATTTGTCTGTAATCAACAAAGAAAGAAATTTGGAATATGGCGGAGAATGCGTTTCTGTTGTTCCCGGCATTCCAAACGAAGTAATATCAACAATCAAAAGAGCGGGCAAAAAAACAAAGGCCGATTTTGTTTTAATTGAAATTGGCGGAACGGTTGGAGAATACCAAAACTTGCTTTTCTTAGAAGCCGCTAGAATGATGAAATTTCAGCACCCTAAAAATGTGCTTTTTATTTTGGTTAGCTATTTGCCAATTCCAGGAATTATTGGAGAAATGAAAACAAAGCCAACCCAGCAAGCGACTAAAAATTTAAACGAGGCGGGTATCCAGCCAGATATGATTTTAGCCAGATCAGAAGTTCCAATGGATGAACCAAGAAAAAAGAAGCTGGCTATTTATTGCAACATCCACCCAGAAGATGTAATTTCTGCTCCAGATGTAAAATCAATTTACGAATGCCCGATTAATTTTGAAAACGAAGGAATTGGAAACAAAATTTTGAAAAAATTCAAAATGAAAGCAAAGACCAGCGATTTGAAAGAATGGGATGAATTGGTAAAATTAATAAGAAATCATCCAAAAGAAGTTAAAATTGGAATTGTAGGAAAATATTTTGAAAGCGGAAAATTCACTTTAATGGATTCATATATTTCTGTTTTGGAATCCATAAAACATGCTTCCTTTTCACAAAACAGAAAAGCAGAAATTTCTTGGCTGTCATCTGAAGATTTTGAAAAAAATCCAGAAACACTAAAAGAATTGAATAAATATGATGGAATTATTGTTCCTGGCGGATTTGGGAATAGGGGAGTGGAAGGAAAAATTAAAGTCATAGAATATTGCAGAATAAATAAAATTCCATTTTTTGGATTGTGTTTGGGACTTCAACTTTCTACAATTGAATTTGCAAGAAATGTTGTTGGCATAAAAGACGCAACTTCCAGAGAATTTAACAAAAATCCAAAAAATCCTGTAATTGATGTAATGCAAGAACAAAAAAAGTTGCTAAAACAAAAACATTACGGAGGAACAATGAGATTGGGGGCGTATGACTGCCAAGTGCAAGAAGGCACAATTAGTTATAAGGCCTACAAAGATTGGAACAATACTGCAAAAGAGGGTCCATATATAATCTCAGAAAGACATCGCCACAGATACGAAGTAAATAATGATTACAGAGATTTGCTGGAAAAAAATGGGCTTGTTGTTGCAGGAATAAATCCTAAGAAAAACTTAGTGGAAATAATTGAAATTAAAGACCACCCATTTTTTGTGGCAACACAGTTTCATCCAGAATTCAAATCAAGGCCACTAAAACCACACCCATTATTTAAAGAGTTTATTAAGGCTTCAATTAAAAAATAAACACACAAAAAACCGCCGACTTTTTCAGTGGCGGTTTTTTAAAATCTACTTGGTTTTAACGGGATTAACCGAGACAACTTTGGCTAACCTTCTAGATCCGTCAAAAAGTTTTTTGGTTTTTGTAGCAAAGCTGACAACTCCATCTTTCATAGCGTAAATAGTGTCGTCTGAACCCTTTTTTACATTTTTGCCTAAAAGATATTTTGTTCCTCTTTGTCTTACAATTATCATTCCAATTTTAACTTTTTCACCAGCATAGGCTTTTATACCTAATCTTTGTGCTGCGGAGTCTCTTCCAAGCCTAGTAGAACCTCCTGCTTTAGTTTTTGACATCTTATTTGTAAGTTAATTTATATATAGCTATGTTAACAAAAATATCCGAATTTGTCAAAGCCCATTTTAGTGATATAATACTATTTATAATAGTGGCGCTACTGGTTATGCTCTCATTTGCAGTGGGATATATGACAGCAAAATATCAATTAAAGACGCCAGTTCAGATAATTCAAACTAAAAATTAAACATTTTAAAATGGAACACATACCACAACACATCGTTTTATTCCCAGACGGAAACCGTCGCTGGGCAAAAGCCAAAGGCTTAGCGTCTCTTGAAGGGCACAAACAGGGATATTTAAATCTTCTAGATTTTTCCGATTGGTGCAGAAATAGAGGCGTTAAAGTTCTTACTGCTTTTGGTTTTTCAACCGAAAACTGGAATAGAACAGAAGAAGAAGTTGGCTATCTTATGAAATTATTAGAAACCTGCTTAACGGATAATTTGGAAAGATATATAAAAGATGGTGTTATGGTTAGAGTAATAGGACAAAAAAATCGTCTTCCAGAATCTTTGCAAAACGCCATCAAAAAAACTGAAGATGCTACAAAAAATAATTCTAATCTTTTTTTGAATTTAGCAATTAGTTATGGCGGGAAGTGGGATATTTTAAACGCAGTTAAAAAAATAGTTGAAGAAAAAATTCCAACAGATAAAATTGATGAGAAATTATTTGAGAGTTATTTATCTACTGCAGGATTACCAAATCCAGATTTTATAATTCGTGCTGGAGGAGAAAAAAGATTATCTAATTTTGTGCTTTGGCAGGCAGCTTATGCAGAATTATATTTCTCGCCAAAACTTTGGCCAGATTTTACAGAACAAGATTTAGACCAAGCTTTGGAAGAATTTGATCAGCGCCACAGAAGATTTGGAAAATAGTTTTATTGTGCGACCCCGCTCAGCGGGGTCAAGGCACGCTGAGCGTGCCAACAAATTAACTAGACGCACAAGGGTGGAGAATAGAAAGCAACAAAAAAACAGACTTTACAGTCTGTTTTTTAAATACTAAATATTTTTTGTAAAAGCTCGGGCCATTTCTAACCATTTAGGTTCTCTTGGTCTGTTTTTATATTTTACTCCTGCTTTTTGAATTTCTATTAATTGCATCAAGTCAGATTTTTTCCAAGAGGTGAGTGCTTTTCCTTTATTGCTGTAAATTATGTTAACTCCCTTTGACCACAAATCAAAATCTTTTTTCTTTTTATCTGCCAACAAATTTTTTCTAAAAAAGGGAATTACAACTTCAACAATGTCATCAATTTTCTGAACAGAAAATCTTGCCTGATCTTTTGAAATAGTAACCTTACCGCAATCAAGCTCTTTTCCAATTTTTTCTAAAACCTTAATATTTTCTTTGGGATTTGTAACAATAAATTGAACCTTCCATCTATAATAGGTTGGAGAATTGGTTCTTTCGTGTCTGGTATCTTTCCTGAATTGCAAATCAAAACACCCATCTTGATTTGTTAAATTCACAACACTAAATTTTTCTATTGCCATAATAAAATATTTTATTATTTTTATTATTTCTATTATTTTTTAAATCCTATCTATATTATACTAAACTTTTTATTATGCGACAACCCATACATAGCTATAATTTAAAATTGACAAATAAATAATTATATATTATAAATAATTTGCAAACAAGTTCTTTACAAAAGGAGACTTTGGAATGAAATGGCCGTTATCGGTTATGCTAATTCGTCATGACACTTCAGCATACAATATCTTAAAAAACCAAAAGGAGCAGGATCCTCTTTATCAAGAATTTCTTGCAGCCTTCGATGGGAATGCAGATCCAGTTTATCTACTATCCCTTGCCCAACGGGTCAAAAACAAATTTGCACTCAAAGTTGGAGACGCAAATACTCCACTCGCGGACGAAGAAGGGTATCAAGCTTATCAGACGGGGGTTGCCCTTTCTAATACGGAGACTCCCGACGCAATTTTCGTTTCTCCGTACAAACGGACACGGCTCACTCTTGAACATTTGACTAGGGGTTGGCCAGCACTTACAGATGTAAAAACCTATACAGAGGAGAGAATTCGAGAACAAGGCCACGGTTTGGCTCTATTATACAGCGACTGGAGGGTTTTCCATGTTCTGCACCCTGAACAAAAAGCTTTGTATGAACTGGAAGGCCGTTATTGGTATCAATACCCGCAAGGCGAAAATATCCCCAATGTGCGGGATCGCAATCGCCTCTGGTTTGACACCTTAATTCGCGATTTTGCTGGAAAAAGAGTTTTGGTGATAACTCATCACCTCAACATCTTGGCAATTCGCGCCAATCTCGAGCGATTCGGCGAAGAAGAATTCCTTCGCCTGGATAATCAGGAAAAGCCGATTAACTGTGGCGTAACAACCTACAGAGGTATTCCAAATCAAGGAAAAGACGGCAGACTCGTGCTAGAGTCGTACAATGTGAAGCACTACTAAGGTTTCACATTAATCCCAGTCGGAACTACGAAAGTAGTCCCGACTTTTTATTATACGACAACTACCTATAAAATCCCTTGCATTTTTATACAAAAAGAGCAAAATAAACAAATAAAATTTTAATTGTTTATGCCAAAAAATTTCTTAACATTGGAAAGCTGCACAAAATTTGCGAATGCAGAAATTTTACCCCATCTAGATAATTGGCCGGGTTTAGTAATATTAATATTTGGTCCTAATTTTTTAGACTGGTGGTTTTTTAAACACGAACTAGGAGTTGACTTGCTAGATTGTCCCTTGCCAAGTCTAATAATTTTTGAATCAGTAATTCTCTTATTATCTATTATATATTGGATTATCATCGTAAGAAAATTACCTAAATTTGGCAAAGAAGAGATAGGTATATTAATTGCCCTAACAGGAATAGATAAATTAACCGATGATGAATTAATTAAACTTCATAAAAAAACTGACTCAATAATCTTATCAGAAAATCTTAATGGAAAAATAAAAACAAAATCTGTACCTATAAGATTAATACCTAAAATAGAAAAAGAAGCACATATTTTAAGAGAAAAATGTAGAGCTAAATTAATAATTTGGGGTAATGTGGACAGGGGAAATATTAATAACCAGGCACATACGATTTTTATTCCAATCTTTTTTTCTTATCAAGTTAAATTAAGCCAAAAACAATTTTCTCCCCTACAAAAAAACATTAGTAATTTAGTAAAACAACGAAAATGGCTTATAGCAGACAACAACAATGCGATAGATCGCTCGTATTTAGCAGAAAATATTGAAGAGGTTTCACTCTATATAATCGGCATAGTCTTATTTTTCAATGCAAATTTAGACCAATCGATTGATTTATTTTCTAAAATATTTAAAAAATATAAACTAAAACAAAACCTATCCAATGAAGATAAAATTGCCATAAACAACATAAAATTTATGGTTCATTCAGTTTATGCCTCAAGGACAAGAAATTTGCAGCTTTGGTCTGGTAATAAAAAAATAGAAGAAAATATTAAGCAGGCGACAGTGTTAGTACAAAAAATGAAAGAGTTAGATTTTGATTTATCTGCATCCCTTGTAGAGGCACAAATAGCTTTTGCACAAAGAAACATTCCGCTATCAAAAAAAATATGTCAAGGTGCGTTAAAAAATAATCCCAAAAATCCTGCTATATATTTTAGTCTAGCGTTCCTGTTTTTTTATGAAAATGACTTGCCGAAGGCTTATATGTCATTTTTTGGGGCACTACAAAACCATCCCTTTATTGTAGGCGAACAATTTATATCTCTAGCAAGATGGTATATAGAGGCTTTAAATGAAGATCCAAAAAAAGAATATCTAAACTTTCCATTAGGAATTCTGTACTGTGACTTAATAAAAGACAAAATTTTAGCGACTGAATATCTAAAAAAATTTATACACATATATGGAAATAGCAAGGATAAGATTTTGACTAAAATGACATATCATGCACAAAAAAGAATAAAAAAAATAAATAAGCAATAATTTTATTGTGCGACAGATTGGGCTTAATAAAAATTAAAAGGAAACTAGCTGAGAAAGCTAGTTTTTGATTTGATTTTTATATTTTGAGGATATATACTATAAATTAACTTCTTGTTGTTTGAAAACGAAATGAAATGAGGTCTATATATGTACGAAACTCTTGAATTCGACAACCCTTCGCCGAAACAGTGGCAAGAATACTGCCAAGGGAAGTTCCGCAAACATCCACCGTGGAAAAAATGGCTCTTGCGTAGCAACACACACACGGCCAGTCGCGTACTCGACTGCGATCAATGCTATATTCCCATTCTTCCTGGCGACATTTACATGGAAGAAGTCTACGCCTGTAATGGGAAAATCGAAATCAAACGCTACCATTATCCAGAATGTCCACATGATCCATGGGAGGATGATGAAGAGTTTTGGAGCTCTGACTTTGATGACATCCGCCAAACCGTACTGTATCGTGCCCCATTGCGCCGAGCAGCTTAAACCAAAATTCTCGTTGCCTCTTACATCTCACTTGATTTGTAAGAGGTTTTTATTTTAAGCATATACCCACTTTATTGTGCGACATATTAGACAAACAAAAAGACGATGTTTATATCGTCTTTTTTAGTGCGATTGAATTACTTCTTATCGGGATCGCTGTGGAATTGGTGGTGGATGTCGCGGAGGCGTTTGTTGGTTACATGGGTATAAATTTGTGTGGTGGCAATATTTGAGTGGCCAAGAAATTCTTGGATGCTACGCAAATCAACTCCTTGATTCATTAAATCTGTTGCATAAGAATGTCGTAAAGTGTGTGGGGTAGTGAAAACTGGTATACCAGAAAGCAGGGCATATTTTTTAACAATTCTTTCAATTGATCGCGCGGTTAAACGGATATCTGCATCATCTTTTTTGTCGCCACGAAAGTTTACAAACAAAGCTTTGGAATTCATATTTTTAATACCGTTTCTTATTTCAAGATATTTTCTAATGTAATCCAAAGCGCGTTCTGAAAAATAAACTGTTCTTGGTTTTCCGCCTTTACCTATAATTCCAAGCTCCAAATCTTTCTTCTTTTTTATATTCTCAAACTGTTCTAAGTTTAAAGAAACAAGCTCGGCAATTCTAAGTCCAGTTGAGAAAAAAGACTCCAAAATAGCCCTGTCGCGGGTGCTTATATCGTCTTTTGGCTCAATAGAGCCCAAAAGCTTGCCAATCTGGTCTAAAGTGAGGAATTTTATGCTTTTTAGGCCTCTATCTGCCTTTGCAAGGGCTATTTTATCTGGAGGCAGTGAAAGTATGTCTTTAGCCACAAAGTAGCCCAAAAGGGCCCTTAAAGCGATTAAATAGTAGTTTTGGGTGCCTTTTGATAGCAATTTGCCAGTGGCCGGGCTTGGGGTGCGAGAAAGGTATAATCGGTATGACCAAATGTGGTCTGAGGTCAGTTGGTGGGGGAGAATAGAGCTATTTTTAGACTCATCTAACCAATGAAAAAACTTTTCCAAATAATTTTTATAATTCTCCTGAGTATTTTTTCTTAAACCTTTTTCAACTTCACAAAAGTCTAAAAAATCTTGCAGATGTTGTTTAATTGGTTTTGATGATTTTTCCATTGTTTTGAAGAGACCCCATTGTATAATGTCGCTTTACCTACATTTTACGACATTGTCTATATCTTATTATAAGACGTCCCAACCGCTAGTCAACACCGGCCAAACAATTAAAAGTCTTTAAAAAAACTACTGAGAAGCCTGGCAGGAATTGTTTCCGGGATGTACAACACTATCTGCAATCCCAGAAAAATAATTTTTTATTTTTTCTCCAATGTTTTCAGAAACTTTTTCTTTTTCTGAATTAACTTCATTTTTTATTATCTCTCCCCTCTTTTGCACTTCTCCGCTAACCTTGGAGTATACTTCATTACTAGCCCAGTTTGCCCCCTTGGCCAAATACCCCGAAATGGCCCCTGAAGCCTTAGAGGTTAAATCATTGCCAACCCCGCTAAAAAAGGCTTGCTGGCTTAAAAACACCGCAATTAATATTACAGCTATTATAACAACATATTTTATAAACCCCGCTTCTTTTTGCATAATATTAAATATCTAATTTATTTAAATATTTTTTACTTCTTAAACATTTGTCGCACAATAAAACTAGTGTAGCAACTTTTTAGCATCCAAAATTCTCTTCAAGGTTTTTTCCTTCCCCAATATTTCGGCTATTTCAAATGGGCCTGGAGAAAAACTTTTTCCGGAAAGAGCTACTCTTAATGGCCACAATAAGTATCCTTTATTTTTCTCCGGATAATTTTTTTCAATATTAAATTTTGCACAAGCTGGTAACAATTCTTTTTCCAAATTTTCCAAATTCCATATATCTATTCCAGACAACACTTTTTCTGATGCAGACAAAGAATCAACCAATTCCCCATCAGTCATTTTTTGTCCCGACTCTACCGAGGACCCACGACCCACAACTGGTCGGGGCCACTGCAATAAATTTTTATCATATGTTAAAGTATCTTTAAAAAAGAAGTCAGAAAATTCAACTATCTCTGAAAGTTTTTTCATTCTTGTTTTGGATGAAGCAATAATCTTTTGCAAATGCAAAATAGCTACCTCATCCCCTGCCCCGTCTACATATCCATCGTTTTTTTGTTCAATTAATTTAGCATCAACCAAATAAGGAATACAAAGCTCGGTTAATTTTTCTAAAGTTTTTTCCCTGATATATAATCCGTTTATGAAATCTAATCTTTCAAGATTAAATATAGCTCCCGCTTTTTGAACCTTTTCAATAGAAAATTCTTTTGTTAATTGAGACAAAGAAAATATTTCTTTTTCTGTGCCAGGATTCCAACCAAGTAAAACAACAAAATTAATAATCGCTTCTGGTAAATACCCTTTTTTATGGAAATCGGAAAGGGCTACATCTCCAAAACGCTTAGACATTTTGCTTCTGTCTGCATTTAACAATAAAGGTACATGAGCATATGTCGGTCTATTAAAACCAAGTGCTTCTTGAATTAATATTTGTCTAGGAGTATTTGCTAAATGTTCCTCTGCTCTTATAATATGTGTCATTTCCATTTCATAATCGTCTATCACAACAACAAAATGGTACAAAGGTGTTCTCAAATTTTTAGCAATTACAATATCTCCTAGAAGACCTGTATCAAATTCTACCTCTCCGCGAATCAAATCATTTATTTTAATTTTTTTATTAGAAATTCTAAATCTGATAACAGAGGATTTTTTTTCTGCAATATTTTTTTCAATTTCTTCTTTGGATAAATGAGCGCATTTGCCATCATATTTTGGAGCCAATCCCCTGCTCATCTGTTCTTGACGCTTATCTTCCAATTCTTCTTCTGTACAAAAACAATGATAAGCTTTTCCCTCGTCTAAAAGTTTTTTCAAATATTTTTCGTAAATATCTAATCTTTGAGTTTGTTTGTATGGTCCAAACTCTCCACCAATATCCGGTCCTTCATCCCATTCAATCCCCAACCATTTTAGTTCTTCAATAAGTTGATCTGTCCATTTTTGTTCTGATCTTTCTAAATCTGTATCTTCAATTCTTAAAATAAATTTGCCATTATTTTTTTTAGCAAAGAGATAATTAAATAAAGCTGTTCTGGCTCCACCAATGTGTAGAGGTCCAGTTGGAGATGGTGCGAATCTAACTCTTATTTGTTTTAATTCTTTTTCTTTTGGCATATGTTTAAATTATTCTAACATTAAAAATTCTAAAATTTCTCTGGCAATAGCGCGACCAGCCAAGGGCTTTGCAAAGGCCAACGCCGCCTGTTTCATCTCCCCTATTTTTTCTGGATGTAAAAATAACAATTCAATTTTTTCCATAAAGAAATTTGGGGTTAAGCTGTTTTGCTCAACTACAACTGCAGCTCCTGTTTCAGAATATACATAAGCATTTTTAGCTTGATGATTAAAAGACGCCGACGGCAATGGAACAAGAATGCTTGGCTTCCCCACTGCTGCTATTTCAAAAATAGAACCCGAACCAGAACGAGAGATTATCATGTCCGCTACTTTATACGCATGTTTTATTTTTTCCTCGTCCAAAAACCCAATTGGGTGATAATATTTTTCTAAGGGTTTTTCAATTACAACTTGAGCTTCGGCCTGAACCTGTTTAACATTTTCCCTTCCGCAAACATGTATTACTTCATAATTTTTTAATAAATCATTTAAAATCCTTAAAACAAAATCATTTATTGCTTCCGCTCCTTGTGAACCCCCAATTATTAAAAACACTGGTTTTGTAAAAGTTAAATCAAACAAATCTCCAGCAATTTTTTCATCGCCATTAAGCACTTCATTTCTAACAGGATTTCCAACCAATGTTATTTTATCTGCATCAAAATATTCTGTTTTTGGAAATGATGTAAAAATCTTTTTTGCCCATTTTGATGTTTGCTGATTTGAAAGCCCTGGAGCTACATCCGACTCGTGTATAAAAACGGGAATATTTAAAAGTCTTGCAGACCATGTTACAGAAATAGAACCAGAACCACCCTTGCTAAAAACCAAATCTGGTTTCATTTTTAAAAGAATAAAAAAACTTTGTATAATTCCTAACGGAATTTTAAATAAAATATCTAAAAAATTTTCAAAAGAAAAATATCTTCTGATTTTTCCTGACACTATTGTTTTAATAATAAAATCTTCCTGAGAAAGATAAATTAAACTTAACTCGTCTTTTGGGCCCAAATAATAAAACTCCAAATCTTTTTTTGGATATATTCTTCTAATTTCTCTAACAATGGCAACTAGCGGAAAAACATGACCTCCTGTTCCGCCACCAGTAAATAGTATCTTCATATCTTTAATATAATAATTTTAAGCATTTTTTGAAATATTAAGCAATATTCCAACGCCAATTAATTCTGTAATTAAATGCGAACCTCCATAGGAAAAGAACGGTAAAGGAATTCCAACAAATGGAAAAATTCCAGCAGCAGAAGCAATGTTTATAAAAGCCTGTAAGGTTATCCAAAAACTAATTCCTATTGCCGTTAATTTAGCAAATTTATCATTAGTTCTTTGGGCAACCTTAATCCCCAACCAGAAAAACAGGCAAAACAATCCCACAATAAATGAACAGCCAATTATTCCTAATTCTTCTCCAATTATAGAAAAAACTGCGTCTGATATTGCTTGTGGTAAAAATCCAAACTTCTGTGTGGACATTCCAAGTCCTTTGCCAACAATTCCGCCAGAGCCTATGGAAATTAATGATTGTTTTAATTGAAATCCCTTGCCCAATGGGTCTTGATCTGGATGCAAAAAGGTTAGAAAACGATCAACTCTATATGGCTCAAATTTTATTAAAAGAAACAAAGCTGTAAGTCCCAATAAAATTATTAAGGCTGTGTGCCACCACGGAGTTTTTGAAGAAAAATATACAACTAATAATGTAATTGTTATTATTCCAAGAGTGGTGGCGTCTTTCTGTAAGGTTAATCCAATAGAAATTATTCCAAGAAAAATAAGAAAAGGAATTAATATATATATAATATTGTGATAATTTTTTTGAGCAGTAAGTTTCCAGCCAGATACATTCACATCTGATAATTTTGACGCAATCCAAGCTGATAAATATAAAATAGAAGTAATCTTTAAAAATTCCGATGGCTGAATACTGTGACCAAATATGGTTATCCAACGGCTGGCTCCCCAAATTTTAGTTCCTATTCCTGGTAAAAAAACAAAGAACAAAGCCACTAAATTTAAAATAACCAGCAATGGCGCCCATTTTTTTAGAAAAGGTAAGGGAATTTTATAAGCTATAAAACCCATAGCAATTGCTACAACTCCTAACACCAACTGATGAAACAAATAGTAATTAGTAGTTCCATACTTTTGCAACGAAGCATAAGACGAAAGACAAGACAAAAAAACAAGGCCAAAAATAATGAGGAAAGCGACTAATCCCAATAAAAAATAATCTAAATGTTTTTTCATTTTAAATTTTTAACAGCTTTTACAAATTGTTCACCTTTTTCTTCAAAATTTTTCCACAAAGAATAACTTGGCGAAGCACAAGACAAAAGACAAATATATCCCGGTTTTGTATTTTTGTAAGCAAACTCCACTGCCTTTTGCATATTTTTAGTTTCTAAAATATTTAATCCTTTTTGAAATTTTAAAATCCTTTTCCCACTATTTGGGAAAAGCACAATATTTCTAATCTTATATTTTTTAATAGTCTTTTCCAAATCAGAAAAATCATATCCTCTGTCTTCCCCACCCAAAAATATTGTATCAATATTTTTGAGAGATTTTATTGCCATTATTGTTGATTCCGGAGTTGTAGAAATAGCATCGTCATAAAAATTAATTCCCCGAAAATTCCCCACAAATTCAAGTCTATGCGGAAGCGGAATAAATTTTTCTATCGCTCTCTTTATTATTTTATTTTCAATACCAAATTCTCTAGCAACTGAAACGGCAGCTAAAATATTTTCTCTGTTATGTTCGCCTATTAACGGGACATTTATATCAGCTAAAAAAGTTTTTTCTGAAAATGGAACAACTTTTGCTCTAGAATTTTTTGCCCAGTTGCAAAGCATTTTATTTTTTTGATTATAAATAAAAACATCTTTGCTCTGCTGAAAGTTTATAATATTTTTTTTTGAAATATAATAATTTTCTAACCCAGAATGATAATTCATGTGTTCTGGAAAAAGATTTGTTATAACTGCTATGTTTGGAGAAAACTTTATATCATCTAGCTGATAACTAGATAATTCTAATACAAAAATCTCGTCTTTCGCTATAGGTTCCATTAGAACCTCCAACATAGGGTTTCCAATATTCCCTAAAATTTTAACCTTTTTGCCGGCCTCATTCAAAATATTATAAACTAGAGAGGCTGTTGTTGATTTTCCTTTACTTCCTGTAATTCCTATTGTTTTATTTCCCAATTTTTTAATTTTTGAAAAGAAAATATTTGTAGCCGTAGTATATGGAATTTTAACTAACTTTTTTTGTATACCAGGAGTTTTAATTGCGATATCAAAATCTTTTTGTTTTTCCAAATATTTTTTATCGTCCTTTTTATCCGCTGTACCAACCTTAAGATTAGGAAAATACTTTTCTATATATTTTTTTGAAATTTCACCTTCTTTGCCATAACCCAATATCAAAATATTTTTCATTCCAGAAAATTTTAAAAATTCTGGGATATTTTCACTAATTCGAGGCTTAAATATTTCTTTTATATCCTCCTTTTTTATTTTAATCTTAGAAACTAAATTTTTGATTATAAAATCATTTTCAAATTTTTCGCTAGCAATTTTAAAGGCTATCCTTGATTCTTCAAATGTTCCAACGCAATCAAAAGGTTTTATCTTTCCAAAACCAAAAATGTCCTTAAATAACGGCAATAATTTTTCTTCTTTATATAAATTCTTTCCAAAAATATTAATCAATTCTTCTTTATCTAAAAAGGCAGAAAACATCGTAAAGGCAAAAATACATTTTGGACATTCGCAACACCAGAAACCATCCATTTTTTCTCCTACTGTTTTAAAATTTTTATTACAGCTTGAAAAAACATTGAAATATTCTTTATATTTAGAAAACATTTCCGCTATTCTAATTTCATAAAATGGCCTTAATAAGGAAAAATATTTTACATCAGAAGAGATATAATTATCTACATAATCGCGAAAAAGATTTTCAAACTCAGAAGATTTTGACCACTGATGATTTATAATTTCTCCTTTATATTTTATATTTCCAAAATTACTGCTATGTTCGTTTGCAACAATAAAATAAGAATATTTATATAAAACAGAATACAAAATTCCTATAAAGGCATAAATAGCGGAGATTGGAATATGTCCATTATATTTATGTTCATCGTAAACTTTTTGGTCAAGCAGTCTTTTAATTTTAACAAGTCTAATATTTGCCCCTTTTATTGCATTGTTAATTAAATCTGAATCTTTCTGAGTTTCAACAAAAAAAGCTGTTGGAGTTATTCCCTGCTCCTTCAATAGTTCAAGAGCAACAATAGAATCCTTACCACCAGAAAAACCAATCAAACATTTATTATTTCTCTCTAGCTCATAATTTTGAGGCTTTGCATTACTATCAAATTGAAATTTAGGAGCCTTATTTGGATCTAAATTATTTCTATAGTAAAATTCTCCTAACCCACTTTTATAAAGCTTATTCCAAAAACTAGCTTCTCCTTTTGTAAGCTTATAGTTTGTTTTTACTTTTGTCGCACAATAAAATTTATAATAGCTAACACCAGAAACTAAATGTATTCCCTGTAATATTTTATCTAATAAATCCTTAGATATTAAATTTAAATTAGGAATTTCTGGCAAAATTAAAGTTTCAGTATAAAAAATAGGATCCCCACTTGAGAATTCTTGTTTGTAATTCAAAAACACCCGTTTTTCTTGGGGGATAAAATCATAAGAAACGAATTCAAAAATAGTCGGTTTTAGCTCCATATTTTAATAATTAAGTATACCAAATTTTAGCCCTAAATCAAACAGCCTACAGATAGATTTCTGTAGGCTGTTTTTAGTCAATTTTTACTAGACATTACTTGAAAGTCTTCTAAACACGACTACAAATAGAGAAATTAACACTATTCCAGCGATAATCCACATAAACCAACGCTTTAAAAATCCCATTATTCCCTCAGAAGTAGGGGCCGATGAAATTGCAGCCGAGTTAGACTGGCTGGCATCAAAATTAATTGAGATAGAATCTGATTGATGAGGCTCAACTGAATTTATAAACGCAGAAGCTTGTTTTTGTTCTTGAATACTGAATGTTTGAGTTTTTCCTTCAAAAGTTATTGATTTCTTACCCAAAGCCTGTATGGAACCCGCATTAATTCCAGAAACTATATCCCCAGATATTGCAACATCATCAATTTTTAGATTTCCCAGATAAGAAATCTCGCTTGGAATATTTACAGAAACAATAACATTCTCAATTTGAGAATTGGAATTGTTATTTATGGTAACCATAAAATAAATATTTTCGTTCTGACCCAACTGCACGGTTTTATCCCATTGCTGAGATGAAAAATCTTTCTTTGTAAAAAAGGAAATTGATAAATTTGATATTTTGTTTTCTACTAAATTTGATTCGCAATTTCCATTTTCGCAGTTGTTATTCCCGCAATATTTGTTATAATCTTCTGTTCCTGCAATACAGGTTGAGCCGTCACATTTTAAAATGTTAAAACATTTTGAACTTTTACAACTGTCAGTTGTACAGCTATTAGAATCTGAACAATTTTGATATAAACCGCTAATCACTCCTAATGAATCATACCAGTATACAGAGTTTTTATAACAAACTTTATTATAATGCGCCTTATAATCGTTTTTTTGAATTACAATATTTGAAACACATTGGCCGTACTGGCATGTAAGACCGTAATCTGAGCAATTTTGATATAAGTCCTGCCTGTTTGAGCAAGAATCAAACCAATAAATAGAACTTCCTGCGCAATCTTTATAGGCGTGATAATTACAAGAAGAATAATTGTAATAATTATTGTAATTGTTACAAACCCCATTAGAACAACCGTTAGAGCAGTACTGAATTAAATCTTGTTGATTACCACAAGAGTCATACCAATATATACTATTTCCATTGCATCTCTGATAGCTGTGATAGATGCAAAGTCCGGTATAATATTGAGCCGAAGCAAAAACGCCTGGCAACAAGATTGCAGAGATTGCAATTAAAAATATTGATAATTTGATTATTTTATTCATCTGAATCACTATTTAAAGAATTTCTAATTTTACCACCCTGCAAGAATATGTCAATATTTTATTAGTAAAATAGTCTCACTGCTACACCAACAAAAGCTAAGACAATTCCTATTATCCAAAAACGCATTGTAACCTTATAGCTTGGCCAACCAATAGCTTCAAAGTGATGATGAATTGGAGTTGAAAGAAATATTTTTTTATTTCTAAATTTTTTAGAGAAAAGCTGAATAATTGAAGATAAAACTTCTATAACTAAAAGCCCTCCAATTATAGGCAAAACATAAACAGAATTAGTCAAAAAGCTAACTACGGCTAAAACAGATGTAAGTCCAAGCATACCGGTTTCTCCCATATAAAATCTAGCAGGCGGTATATTAAACCATAGAAAAGAAAACAATGTCCCACAAATAGCGGCGCAAAAAGAAGCTAAATCAAATTTACCTTGGGAGAAGGCTATAACCGCAAATGCTCCAAAAATTGAAGCAAAAGTTCCACCAGCAAGACCATCCAACCCGTCTATTATTCCTCCAGACCAACAAGCGACCATTACTATAATAAACAAGGGGATATACCAAAGACCAATTGAAACGCTTCCTAAAAATGGAATAAAAACGACATCCCAGCCTAATTTTTGATAAAACCAAATACTTCCTATTAATCCCAATAAAACTACGATAAACAGTCTTTTTTTAAATGACAACCCCCCTCCAATATATTTTCCTCCTCCTGTAACAACCAATATATCATCTATTAATCCAACTATTGAAGCTATGACCAAGGTAAAAATTGGTAACCATGTTTCTTGTCTTGATAAAAAATTAAACTTTGAAATTGGAGATTCTGGAAAAATTAAAGAAATGATAAAAAATACAAAAACAACCAATAAGATTGTCACCCATATTACCAACCCTCCCATTCGTGGAGTTCCAACTTCTTTTTCTTTGTGCAAACTATTAAAAACAGTTGCATCTTCTCCTGAAATTGCCTTTTGTCTTGCTGACTTTTTCCAAAGCTTATGTTTGTATAAAAAATTTATTAAAAACGGACACCACAAAATGGCAGCTAAAGAAGCGATAGAAGCTATGCTAAAAATCTTGATGACATTAAAAGTTAAAAGTGTCATATTTAATTACCGTTGATATTGTGAATAATATTTTCCCAATTGATTAATTTTCTCATTTCTGAAAATCTATCGTCAGCACCCAAAATAATATTAATCAAATAATTATTATTTTTGGGATTCTTTAAAACTAACAGTAAACATCCATTCGCATCATTTGTAAATCCTGTTTTACCAAAAACTATTTCTGGAAACTCAACTAAAAGTTGATTAGTATTTTCTATTTTTCCAAAATTTTCCAATTCATACTCTTTAATGGTGCTTATCTCTGCAATCTTAGGATATTTTTTTAATATATATTTTATTAATACAACTAAGTCGTTTGCTGTGGAAATATTTCCTGAGCTCAATCCAGTTGGATCTGCAAAAAAAGTATTTTGCATTCCAATATCTTTAGCCTTTTGATTCATCAAAGAAATAAATTTTTCTTGCCCCATTTTTTCTGATAATGCAAAGGCTGCTTTATTACTAGATTCAATTAGCATCACATACAAAATTTTTTCAATTGGAAAAGTGTCCTCTAACTTAAAATCTGTCTGCATTGGCAACTGTGAATCGGCTTCCTTGCTTATTGTTATTTTTTGAGACAAATCATAGTTTTCTATTGCTACAACGGCCGTCATTAATTTTGTTAAACTTGCAATCGGTAATTTTAAATCTCTGTTTTTCTCAAAAATGTTTTTTTCTAAAGCATCAGAAAAATTGCTTTCAATAGAAACAGCAGCGGTTGCATCTATGGTTGCAGGAATCAAATATACTTTGTTATCTTCTTCACTGTTGTAATCTTCTTTTATTGACGGGCTTATACTACCTAAAAAATAGTCTTCTTTTAGATTCTCAGACGATAAATACGCCCGAGAACTATAAACAATAAATACAAAACAAAAAAGTGGGATAAAAGACAATAAAACACCTGTTATTAATTTTCCCCAATTTACATTCATCATTTTTTAGATGTTTTTTTGTTTTTATCTTCTTTTGGCTTTTCTATTTTTATATGTAATTCTGCCAACTGCTTTTTATCAACTTCAGCCGGAGCTTGCATCATTAAATCTCTACCATCTCCAGTTTTTGGAAAAGCAATGACTTCTCTTATATTCGGTTCGTTTAATAAAAGAGACACTAATCTATCTATGCCCGGAGCAATGCCACCGTGAGGAGGAGTCCCATATTTAAAGGCTTCCAACATATGCCCAAAATTTTCTTGAATTCTTTTTTCATCATATCCCATTATTTCAAAAACTTTTTCAAGGGCTTTAGGATCATGGTTTCTAATACCTCCGCTTGCTAATTCCCAACCATTTAAAACAATATCGTATTGATTAGCAACAATTTCTCCGATATTCTTTTTATTAAATAAATCCTGCATAAATTCCTGTTTCTGTGCTGAAAATGGATTGTGTACGAATGTCCATCCGCCTTCTTCTGTCTTTTCAAAAAATGGGAAATCAATTATCCAACAAAAAGCTAAAAGATTTGAATCATCTTTATCTTTTCTTAAGTCTGGCTTATCGGAATTATATTTTTCCATTGCTTCTTTATAGGGAATTCTTGGAAATGGAATTTCTTGAATTTTTTTATTAGGAAATAAAACTTCAACTAGCTTTATAAACATTCTTTCAACTAACTCAAGTATATCTTCTCTTTCTACAAAACTCATTTCCATATCTAACTGAGTATGTTCAAATTGACGATCACCTCTTGAGTCTTCATCTCTTAAACATTTTGCTATTTGAAAATATTTTTCAAGTCCAGCCACCATTAAAAGTTGTTTGTATTGCTGAGGAGATTGAGGAAGAGCATAAAATTTCCCAGGTTGTAATCTTGCAGGGACAATAAAATCCCTCGAGCCTTCTGGCGTTGATTTTGTTAATATTGGTGTTTCAATTTCAATAAAACCTTCTTTGTCTAAAAAATTTCTAAAAAATTGAATAACCTTATGTCGCACAATAAGATTATTTCTTAATCTTTCGCGTCTCAAATCCAAGTATCTGTATTTCATTCTTATCTCCTCGTTTATTTCGTATCCCGATTCCTCAATTGAAAATGGCAGAGTTTCTGCTTCTGATAAAACTGTTAAAGATTCAACTGACATTTCGACTAATCCTGTTTCAATTTTGGGGTTAATCATATTTTCAGGTCTTTTTAAAATTTGCCCTCCAACCTCAATCACCCATTCTGGTCTTAAGTCTTGAGCCTTTTCATAAACCTCTTTATTAAACGGACCAAAAACTAATTGCAAAACTCCGCTTCTGTCGCGGATATCAATAAATAAAATTTTACCGTGAGCTCTTCTCACATTCACCCACCCTGAAACTTTTACTTTTTCTCCAATATGTTTTGCTGTTTCTGAAATTAAAAATTTGTGTTGCATATATTTATACTAATTTTATCTTTTTAAAATTTCTGTTACCTCTGCGGATTATCATTTCATCAATAATCTCAATTTCCTTTTTCCAATCAGTAATTTTTTCCTCTTCTTCGTCAATTATTACAACAATCCCCCCTTCTTCAACCAATCTTTTTGCTTCTTTCTTTGAAGAAGCCAGTTTTGTATCAAACAACAAATCCAAAATGGGATATAATTTTCTGTTTGTCTCAAAAATTTCTATATCTGTTGGAAGCTCTTTGTTACGAAAAATCTTATTGAATTCTTTTTCAGCTATCTCTGCTTCTTCATTACCATAATAAAGTGCGACAATTTCTTTTGCCAATCTTGCTTTTTGATCTCTTGGATTTGATATTTCTATAACCTCTGCAATTTCTTTTTTTGAAACTCTGGTTGCCAATTCAAAATAATGCTCTATTAATTCGTCTTTAATAGACATTATTTTCCCAAACATTTCTGCTGGATTATCTTCAATTGCAATAAAATTATTAAATGTTTTGCTCATTTTTCTTCCATCTGTGCCTAGAAGCAATTTACAGGTTAAGACATCTTTGTCTTTATTGTTATAAATTTTTTGCAAAGTTCTACCGGCTAATGCATTGAAGGTTTGGTCATTTCCTGCAATTTCTAAATCAACATCCAAGGCAACAGAATCGTATCCTTGCATTAAAGGATACATAAATTCTGTTAAACTTATTGGCAAATTATCTTTAAGCCTTCTCTGAAACATGTCTCTCTGAATCATTTGCTGAACAGTAAAATTTGCCGATAAATTTAAAATATCTGAAAATTTTAATTTTGAAAGCCAAGTTGAATTATATTTTATTTTTACTTTGTTAAAATTTAAAATCTTAGAGGCCTGTCTTTTATAGTTTTTAAAATTTTCCTTAACCTCTTTTTCTGTTAATGGTTTTCTGGCTGTATCTTTGCCAGTTGGGTCTCCAATTCTGGCAGTAAAATCTCCAATCAATAAAATTACTTCGTGTCCCAAATCCTGAAAATCTCTAAGTTTCCACAGGTTAACTGCATGGCCCAAATGTAAAACAGACCCAGTTGGGTCTACCCCAAAATAAAGCCTGATTTTTCTGCCAGACAATAAATTCTTTTTAAGTTCTTCTTTGACCACAACATTCTCAACTCCCCTAGTAAGTATTTCTTCAATTTGTTGTGAATTTGCTTCTGCCATAAATTTATATAAAATCAAAGTAATATTATTAGATAATAACAATTTATACAAAAAAAAGAAAGCTTTTTAGAAGTTTATTTCCACATAGCATCTTTCCTAAATAACCGACTGCATATTGACAAATGTATGATAAAATAAGATAATTTAAATGTATTCCGGTGTTGTACTGGAATGAAATTGTAACTTTAAAACCTACTTAGGAAAGGAGGGTTAAAGAGTAGAAAACTCTCAACGGGACAGGAGGCACCCCGGTTTTTACTAAAGATTAGTGAAGCGATATGGAAGGACGACTCAATGGAAAGTTGGCGTAAAAAAACTCCGCCCACCGGACCAGAGCTTTTCAATAGCACACCACAAAACCCCATAGTCTACGGACAATCCCAAGTCCCAAGCGATGGTGGCACTGTGGTTAGCTCCAGTTCGTTGCGTGACGCTCGATCCCGAGGCAAGAAAGCGCTAGCTTCATCGGCGCGAAGCGTTTAACTACCCCCCTCAACAAAACAAGCCCCGCGCTACATCTTGTAGTCGGGGCAGTTTTTTTACAAAAATTTAAACTAATAATTTTAAAATAATATTTAAAACTTGTCTGAAAGTTTATAAATGTCACCAGCGCCCATAATAATCAGAACATCTCCAGACTTTATATTTTCTTTAACAAAACTTTCAATGTCGCACAATGGAATATAACTGACATTTTTACGATTTATTTTTTGCACCAATAATTCAGAACTAATCTCTGCATTAATTTTTTTGGTTTCCCTACCGGCAACATCATAAATATCTGTGATTATTATTTTATCAATTTTAACCTGTCTGAAAACTTTAACAAAATCTTTAAACAGATAATAAGTTCTTTGGTGTTGATGTGGCTGAAACACGCACCAAATTTTTCTTTTAGAATATTTTTCTTTAGCTGCCGTTAGTGTTGCAAAAATTTCACTTGGATGATGACCATAATCAGATATGACTGTTATTTTTTTATTTCCCGCTTTTCCTTCTTTAATTTCAAACCTTCTCCATGTTCCCTTAAATTCAGAAAGCGCCTTAAAAGAAATTTTATCTGGTACTCCTAAAATTTTAGCAACCTGTAAAACAGCTAGTGCGTTTGAAACATTATGAGAGCCCGGAACTTTTAAAATCTTCTTTAATTTTTTCGCTTCAGGTTGTTTTAATGAAAATTGTTTAATTGAAAATTTATTGGAAATTGGAAATTTAAAATTGGAAATTTTTTGATTGTCTTTATTAAAAACTAAAAATCCATCATCTGGCAATTTTAAAATAAAATCTTTAAATGCCTTTTTTACATTAGAAAAAGTTTTAAAATAATCTAAATGTTCTTTATCAATATTTGTTATTACAATTATCTTTGGAAAATAATTTAAAAATGACGCATCATATTCGCATGCCTCAACAACTAAAAATTTGGATTTGCCCATTCTAAAATTACTTCCTCCAAATTCTTTTACTTTTGTGCCAACAATCACTGTTGGATCAAGCCCAGCTTTTTCCATCAAAATTCCAAGCATTGATGTTGTTGTGCTTTTTCCGTGGGCACCCGCAACTGCAATTGTAAAATATTCTTTTGTTAAATCTCCAAGAGCTTCAGGGTATGATTTGGTTTTTATTTTGTAATTTACAGTTTGTAATAATTCTGGATTATCTTTTTTTACGGCTGGACTGAAAACAACCAAATCAAAATCTTGTCTTATATTTTCTGCAGAGTTTCCAATAAAAACTTCTATTCCTTTTGTCTTTAAAAAATCTATAATTTCTGAAGATGCTAAATCAGAGCCACTAACATGGTGACCATTTGCAAGGTAATACTGAGCTAGCGCCGAAACCCCTATTCCGCCTATGCCAATTAAATGTATTTTCATCTTTTTAAACTTCTAATTGATGTGATTCTAAAATTGTATATTGTGGTCCTCCTCTTTTCATTTCAGATTCCATAACTTCAATTGAATCAGCAGAAAAAGTTAAGCTAATATTTTCTGAAATTTCGGGAACTTCTTCTGGCTCAATTTTTCTAAATTCCCATTCCAAAATTCTGGCTAATGTTATGTGCGGTAAAAATCCTTTTTCATCTGGCCTAAATTTTACTTTTTCTAAAACGCACTCTTCTAAATCATTTTTTAAATCAGCCAGTTCTTCTGATTTTTCTCCCTCTGCCCAAACCATTTTTGGCGGGTTCTTTTCCGGTGGCCCGTATGAAACTTTAACCAAGTTTACAGTAAAAGATTTGTGCCTTTTAGAGATTTCAGCTACAATCTGGCAAACATCGCCAGTTTCTTGGTCTGTTAAATTACCCAAAAACTCTAAAGTAATGTGTAAATTATCTTTAGCTGTCCATTTGGCTGGTAACTCTGGCCATTTTTCTTGGTATTTTCCCAACTCTTTTTTAATCTCTGCTGGTAAGTTTATGGCAATAAATATTCTATGTCTCTTTTCCATATGTTGAATATTATCATAAAAAAGCCTAAAATTAAAGCCGTAAGACCTATCTATGATAAACAAAGAAATTGCCAAAATTTTTAGAGAGATAGCGGAGTTATTGGATATAAACGGAGAAAAAATCCCCCAAAGAATTTTTGCCTACAAAAAAGCTGCCGATTATCTAGAAAAACTCCAAATCGATGTTGGTGATATATATAAGGAAAAGGGGCTGAATGGGCTTCTGGTCCCTCGCACTATTGGGGAAAAAAATGCCAAAAAAATTGAGGAATATATAAAAAAAGGAAGAATCAAAGAATACGAGGAATTAAAGGAAGAAACCGCCATTCGGCAGATAGTCACCCACTTTTTTAAGTCTAAAGGATTGGGGTTGCAAGAATTGAAAAAAAGTGCTAAAATACGAAAAATAATATACTCTCGATTTACTAAACCTGCCAAGCAGTTATTGGATTTAGCTGGTTCTATAGAAAAAGCAAAGGAAGCAATTGATAAGGTGGCTTCCTGGGCAAATTCTAGAAAACTGGATTATACAATTGAAACTGTTTTTAAAAAATGGCTTGAGCTAGACAGGCTAAAACCAAAAGAAATTGTTAAAAAACCATTTTACAGAGGAGACCCGATGATTTTCTCTCAAACAAAGAAGAAGTGGTTTGTAATTTCAAAATTTGGTGAATGGCTTGAATTTGCAGACAAAGAAAACACAATCGAGTGGAAAATTATAGAATAAATAATTAATAGAAATAAGTTAAAATGTTAACACATACAGATTTAAAAAAAGGTACACAATTTATTTTAGACGGACAGCCTTGGGAAGTTTTAGAAGCCCAGCTTTTAAAAATGGCACAAAGAAGACCCGTTATCCAAAGCAAAATTAAAAACCTTTTAGATGGAAAAGTTCAAGAAAGAAATTTCCAACAAGGAGATATTTTTCAAGAAGCTGATTTAGAAAAAAAGGATATTAAATTTTTGTACCAAAATAAAGGGCAATATTGGTTTTGCGAAATTAAGGACCCTGCAAAAAGATTTTCTTTTACTGAAGACCAAATCGGGTCACAAGCCAAATATTTAAAATCAAATGAAATTGTAACAGGAATTGTTTTTGATGGCAAAATTATAAACTTCAAACTGCCAATTAAAGTTGAACTTAAAATTAAAGAGTCAGCCCCTGGAGTTAAGGGAGATAGAGCTCAGGGTGGCACAAAATCTGCAATACTAGAATCAGGAGCTGAAATACAGGTTCCCCTATTTGTAGAAGAAGGAGACACAATTGAAATCAATACCGAAACAGGAGATTATGTAAGACGCGTATAATTAAAACTTATAAAAAACCAGCTTTTAAAAGTTGGTTTTTTGTTTTTACTAATTGTTATTTTTTAGGAGGAACAGGAACTGAAGGTTGTTCTACAACAAATGATCTTTCAGCTATTTCTTGTTCCACTATGGCTTTTGCCTTGCCGTATTTTAATTTAGATATTTTTCTAATTGGTTCTATAATTTCAGAATTCCCTTTGTGGAACGGCATTAAGTGAACTTGAAAAGGAGTTGATACTTTTCCGTTTATCATCATTTTTATTGCCAAGTTTAAATTATCCAAATTTACCAAGTCATATTTTGAAAAAGTTGGTGAAAATTGTTTTTCTAAATTTTCAGCATCTTCGGCCCCAATTCTAAAACTTCCCATTGTGCCAACATTTCCCAAAACAGCGTCTCTGATTTCTTGTTTTAATTGTGGCATATATTGGTGAGCTACAATTAAATTTAATCTGTATTTTCTTGCTTCAGATAAAATTGTGGCAATACTGTCTGTTGTAAAATTTTGAAATTCGTCAATATATAAATAAAAATCTGTTCTTTGATTTTCCGGAACTCTTGCCCTCTTCATTGCAGCCATTTGCATTTTTGAAACTAAAATTAAACCAAGCAAAGAGCTGTTTACTTCACCTGTCAAACCCTTAGATAAGTTTGCTAAAAATATTTTTTTCTCATCCATTATTTTTGACAAATCAAATCCCGAATGAGATTGTCCAATAATATTTCTCATCATTTCGTTTTCAATAAATCTGCCAACTTTGGAAACAACATAACCCAACATATCAGACCTTGTGGACCCCGTTGTTGATGCCCATTCTTTTAACCAAAAACTTCTTACAATTGGGTCGGACACTTTTTTAATTTTTTCTTGCAAAAATGACTGGTCTGTAAACATTTTGGGAATTTCAACCAAAGTTCCAGGATTATCTTTATCTGACATCAACGCCAACATTGCATTTCTCATATAATGTTCAAACATTGGGCCGATAATTTCTGGCGGAAACAACTTATAAAAAATTGTAATCATTTCCTGTACGGCAAAATCTTTTTGCTCTGGAGTGTCATATTCCAACATATTCAAACCGCAAGGTCTTTCTAAATCAAACGGCTCAAATAAAACAACATCTTCCAGTCTAGATTTTGGAATATTTGCCAAAGTGTCTTCTATCAAGTCGCCGTGTGGGTCAATTACTGCAACACCTTCTCCATTTTCAATATCCTGACGAATCATATCTTTCATTAAAGAAGTTTTACCAGTACCCGTTTGTCCAATAACATAAAAATGCCTTCTTCTGTCTTCTCTAGTCGCAAAGAAAACCTCTTTTTCTTCTCCCCTAAAAGAAGTTTTTCCAATTAAATTGACTCCTGTCTCTGGCAAATCAGCCGGAGGGGCCGAAATTGATGATTTTGCAGCTTTAATATATGGAGTTTCAATAAAATGTGATGGAAAATGATAAATAGAAGCTAATTCTTCTAAATTTAAAATGTTTGATTGATTTTGATTAAAATTTCTAAAGCTAAAATCATAAACTAGTTTTTTTAACTCTCTTTTATATACTTCTTTGGGATCCAAACTGTTTATAGAGGACATTGAAAACTGATTAAACGCCGACAATAAGTGCTGTAGAATCTCCTCTGCCCTGCTTTGCGATTGAGCTGAAGCTAAAACTCTTATATTAACTTGAAAGGGCTGTTTTTGAATTTTGCTCTGAATGGCATCATATCCTCTTTGATCAATCCCCTGTTTTCCTGCATTAAATTGGTCAGAATCTTTACTTTCTGGTTTTTTAGGAGATTTAAACAATTCCTCAACAATCTCAGATATGCCTGGCTGAAATGCCTGATTTGCAGCATCTCTTACAGATTTCCCCTCTCTGATTTTTTTTAAAGCTTTTTCTCCTTTTTTCCTTAAATTTAATTTAGACAATGGTCTTATTAACACCTGAACAGCTCCACCTTCATTGGGTGCAATTTTGCTTAAATTGTTTGTTACCAAGGCCAAAGGATCTTTTTCTAAATTTTGATAAGTGCTCAAAGGGAATAAAAAATTTTCAGACAACTTTAAATAAGCCCCAGCTGTGGCCCCTTGTGGTTCAAAAATTGTATAATCTTGTGGAACTTTGTCTACTAATGAATTTGGATAAACTCCTTGCACATATTTTTCAAAAACACTTTCCAAATACTTAGGAACTGCCACAAAAAAAGAAATGTCTGATCCTCCTATCTGAGAAGCAATTTCAAACGCAACACATGGCTGTTCTTGGAATAATCTTGGTTTTTTTAAATATAAAAAATTGGAGAAGACTTGCTCCATTTGAGAAATCAAAACCTTTTCTTCTTTTTGTGCATCAGCATCTTTCTTATCAGGATTTTTAGGCATTGTTACTAAAAACAAAACCATATCCAATCCGCCAAAAACAGAATTCTTTTCGTTTGTTTCTGCCTTAACTGCCATAACAAAAGCCAAAACAACCAGTAAAAAAACTAAAATAAGCGCTGAGACAATAATAAACATTATTTAAAATTTAAAAAATTTTGATTACTTTTTTATTTTGTAAAATCTTTATAAAATCCTTCTTTTGCCAAGAGATCATGAAGAATATCCAAAAGATAAGGGTCCTGCATTTCTCTTGCGGTTTTAATGGCAAATACAACCCCTTTTTCATGTGCAATCTTTAAAAGATGTTCAATTTTTTCTTGCTCACCCAAAAATTCTATTTTTAAAGCTTTCTTTTTAGCTTCTGCTTTCAAATTCTCATCCATCTCCATTGCTTCTATTTCTTTTTTTAGTTGATCTGTAATGTTTTTTTCTTCAACAGAAAATCCTCTTTCCTGAATATTTTCAATTCTTTCTTTGCTGGCCTCCAACCCTTCTTCTGCAATAGTTAAAGTTTCTTTTTCTGGAGTTTTTAAATTTTCTTCTTTATTGTAGTTGTTTATTACCATATTATTGAGTGACAATTAAATCAATTAGCGCACTATCCGCTTTGTCTGATGAAAGATTATTTGGATTATTTTCTTTTCCTGTTAAAACCCTAATTTTTAATCCAGTAGATTTTTTAGAAACTTCGTATATTTTTATACATGGAGTTGGGTCAAATGCCGGTTTTAATAAACTACCACATAAGTTTGTAGTTGGAAGCCATGGAGTTACAGAATAGTCATCAATTGGAACAAATTCTCTGCCTTCAGAATCAATAATATTTTCTATATCCCAAGCTCTTTCTTCTATGTTTGATTTACCTATGTTTTGAGCTCCAATTTTCACTTCAATAAAATTTTCTGTAGTGGTCAAATCTTTTTGATAAGATGTATAAACAGAATTTTTTACTTGAGATGCAAACAGCGTAGGACCATGATTGACTGAACTTTCAAAAATAAATTTTATGTTGCCTAGAGTTTGTTCATAAATTGGAACAATAACCGGTGTTTCTTCTTCAACAGGTTTAGAAGGCTTTTCCGCCATCCTCATTACAAGATAGACAATGACGGCTGCAACTAAAATAACGATTGCTAAAACCAAAAGCAATCTTGAAACTTGACCAGAAGACTTATTAAATTTAAATTTCATAATTTACAAATGCTAATGTTATTTATACAGATTTAATATATTTTAACATAAAGCTATTCATATCTCAAAGCGTCTACCGGCTTTAGTTTAGAAGCAGTTCTTGCCGGGAAATATCCTGAAACGCACCCCACAGCAAAAGAAAACGCGACGCTAAATATAATTAGTACAGGACCCACATCTGCTCTAAAATAAAACAAAGGATGAAGTTGAAAATATATTTCAATTGATTTTGCAAAAATTAAACCAAGCAGTGTTCCCCCAATTCCTCCCAGCATTCCAAAAATACCAGATTCAATTAAAAATATTGTTGTTATTGTTTTATTCTTTGCTCCAATAGCCTTCATAATTCCAATTTCTTTTGTTCTTTCTCTAACAGATGTATACATTGTATTCATAATTCCAATTCCGCCAACAACTATAGCTATAGACGCAAAGCCTATTACAACTGCCTGTATTACTCCCATAACATTTCCCACTATACTGGCTGCTTTATCTGAAGTTAATACCGTATATGATGATTCATCTTGTTCCTGACCAATCTGGCGTTTTCTATTTTCATTAAGATTTGTTTTTATTGCGTTGGCAACATCGTTTACTGAAAAATCTGCTCCGGCTTTTACCATCATTTGTTTAACTCCTGCGCGCTCCCCCGTAACAGATTTAAAAATGCCTAAATCAATACCAATCATAGAATCATCCTGCTTTGAACCAACAGAATTTAAAATTCCTGAAACAAAAAATTTTCTGCCTTTTATTACAATAGTGCTTCCAACTTTTATCCCAGGAAATATTTCGTCCACTACGGCTTTCCCTATAATAGCTTCGTTTTTATTTACTGCCGGCCATCTACCTTCCTTTATGGACCATCCAACATCGTTTTTAAATATATCTAGTCCATACCGTAAATCAGCCCCATATATTAAAACTGTTTTTTTTGTATCTTCGTATCTAGTTGTTACAGAAGTATAATCTACTGAAGCTACTTGGACCACACCCCTAGTCTGTTTTATTATTTTAATATCCGCTTCTGTAATTTTTTGACCACCCATCATTGTCGCCATATTGCTCATATCGCCTGGCATAATCATAATTAAATCTTTACCCATCATATTTAATTGGCTTAAAACAGCATTTTTTAATCCTTGACTCAATGATAATAAAGATACAATCAAAAACACTCCAATAATAATTCCTATTGTTGTAAGCCAAGAACGAACCTTTCTTGTAGTCAGACTTTTTAAAGCGATATTGAAATATTCTTTTAAGTTATGAAAATTAATTTTGAACATTTTATTTTTTTCCATTTTCTTCTGCCCATAAAACTTCTTTATCTTGAAAATGGTTTGATACTATTTGCCCGTCTTTTATATGAATAATATTTTGGCTGTAATGAGCAATAGTAGGATCGTGCGTTACAACTATAATTGTCTTTTTTTGTTCTCTGTGAAGTTTTGCCAAAATTTCCATTACGGTTTTTCCAGTAGAAGAATCCAAGTTCCCAGTTGGTTCGTCTCCAATCAAAATTTCGGGATCGTTAACTAAAGACCTTGCAATTGCCATCCTCTGTTGCTCTCCGCCAGACATTTCTTTTGGTTTATGATTAATTCTATGTTCCAAGTCCACAGAGTCTAAAAGAATTTTGGCTCTTTTTTTTCTTTCTTCTTCTGAAACTCCTTGAAAAACCATTGGCAACATTACATTTTCTAAAGCTGTTAAATTTTGCAATAAATTAAATTGTTGAAAAATAAATCCAATTTTTTTGCCACGAATTTGCGCTAACTTATCTTCTGAAAAACGAGAGATATCTTGTCCGTTAAAAAGTATTTTCCCTGAAGATGGTGTATCTAATAATCCCAGTAAATACATTAATGTTGATTTGCCCGATCCAGATGGACCCATTATAGTAACAAAAGACCCCGGCATTATTTCCAGGTTTATTCCTTTCAAGATAGAAAGTTTTTCTTCTGCTAACTTATAGGTCTTCCAAACATTTTCTAATTTTATTACAGCTTCCGGCATAGTATTTTATTTTTTACTTAAAACAACAATTTCTCCTTCGTTTAATCCAGATACAATTTCATAATAATCAGTTCCCTCTAATCCTATTACAATTTCCCTGTCTTCTATTTTGCCTTTTTTATTTATAACTTGTACAATTTCCTTGCCACCCATATTTTCCACTGCGTTTTTAGAAACTCGCAAAATATCATTTTTTTTATTTGTTTCAATAACTATATCAGCTGTCATACCAGATCTTACCCCTTCTGGCTGATTGGGAAATTCAATTGTTACTCTATAATAAACAACATTATCAATTATTCTTTCTGCTGGATCTATGGACAAAACTTTTCCTTCAAATGTTTCTTTTGGAAAAGCCACCAAATTAATTTTAACTGTGTTGCCAGTCTTAACATTAACTATATCTTGCTCATAAATATCCACTTTCACTTGAAAGGGTTCTGTAGAAAGCAAAGCGATAATTGACGCTGACGGAGAAACGGTCTCACCCACTTTAGCATTAACATCAGTAATTTTTCCGTCTATTGGGCTGTAAATATAATTATCTCCCAATTGGCTTTGATATAACTCAACATTCGCTTTTGCCTGTTCAACTTGTGACTTATAAATATTAATGTCTTCTGACCTAGGATTTGCTGTTTTAAAAGCTAAATTATCATTAGCTTTTTGAAGCGCTATTTTATAAGCAGAAATACTTTGTTGTGAACCCGTCACACTTGTAGAAGCTGTATTTATATAAGTTTTTTGCGTGTCTAGTGATGTTTTATCAGTTGAAGAAACTGTTAAATAATAAACACCCTGATCGCATTGGTCTCTAACAATTTTTAAATCGTTATAAACATTATCAAGAGCTGACATTGTGCGGGAAATTGCTTGGTCAATATCTTCTTGTGTCTTGCTTGCTTCTGCTTTATCTATATAAATTTTAACATTCTGCATATTGCTGTTTATGTCGTCTTTGCTATTTGAAACCTTAATACCCTGTTGATCTGCAGTATAAAAATAATCGCTGTTCAATGAAAACACAACATTATAGGCATTGTAAATTTTACTGTAAGCGTCGTCTAAAACATTTAAGGCACTATCATAAGATGACTGCAAATCATGTTTTGCAGAAGCAACTGCGTCTTGATAGGTTTTAACATCTTCTACTGTAGAACCATTTAATAGCTTTTCATATTGATTATTTGCTGCATAAAGAGCGGCTTTAGCTGACTGTAATTGAGCAGAAATTTGGCCAGAATCTAGTTGCAATAAAACATCTCCCTTTTTAACACTAGATCCAACTGAAACATTTATTCTTGCAACTTTTCCAACACCCTTAACACTCAAACTAAAGTCTTCTGTAGCTCTTACACTTCCTGTTTCTGAAACTTCTTGAGATACTTCGCCTTTAGATACCTGCTCGGTCACATAACCATCAAGCGGATTTTTCAAAATTTGTTTTATGGAATAATATCCAATTATTAAAACAATAATTGCAATTATAATAATCCATGTTCTGCTAATTTTAATTTTTCCAATTTCCATGTTTTGTATTCTTTAAATTTATATAAATTACAAACTAAATGTTTTTGCTTTATCCAGCCATTTTCCAAAAAGACAATCTTGGCTGTGGGCTGGCGGTGTTGGTTGCTTTAAAACCAAAACTGCATCTTTAAAAATTTCGTAAATATCAGAAGGATTTGTTTCTATTTCCATTATTTCTTTTTTAAATGGCAACCTGTCAATAAATCCTCTGCTTTTATCAACTACATAGAAGGCAAGATATCCTTTTCTGGGAGTTTGAAATCCATTTTTCTCTATTAAAAATGTGTAAGTATCCAGCTGTAATTGAAATCTGTCGTAAATATGAGCAACTGAACTCCCTGTTGATTTATAATCCAACGGGGCAATTTTGCCATCGTCAAATTCTAAAATATCATCAACCGCCCCAAAAAGAGTTGCTTGCAACTCAGCATCAAAATACCGAATTCCTGCAAGATTATTTCTCCACTGGTTTAATAGCTTTTGATTTTTAAAAAGGTGCGCTTTTATACTATTATCTTCCAACATAGGGTGAGGTAATCCTTTTTGCCTGTAAGTATCGAATTCTTCCTTTAAAAGCGCGTCTACGGCCGAATTTAAGGCGTAGGGATATGGAGGTGGCCTCTTTATCCCCAAATTTTTATCTAGCCAAAAGCAATGCTGACATTCTAAAAATAAGTTTAAAGAATTGGGCGATAACAATATAGTCTTATCTTTCATAGTTTATACTATTTTACCACAACATATCTCCACTTGCCATATTGGTCTTTATAAAAATCAAAATCTTTATATCCATATTTTTTAAGAAGCTTTTCTATCCCCTTTTTCTGCACAAAATCAAATTCCATAAAAATTTTGCCTTCATTATTAAGATGTTTTTTTGCATCTTTCAAAAATATTTTTATTAAAGACAGACCGTCTTTCCCTCCGAATAAAGCAGTCTTTGGTTCGTATTTTAGAACCGATTTTTGAATTTTGTTTTTTCTAGTTACTGCAATATATGGCGGATTGGCAAAAATATAGTCATACCTGTCCTTTATTTTTTTAAAAACATCTGACTGAATTATTTTATATCTTTGTTTATCAATTTTGTTTAACTTACAATTTATTTTTATTTGTTCAACAAATTTTTTATCTTTCTCTGATATGTCGCACAATAAACTTTTCACATTTTTTAATAAAGCAATCCCAATGCACCCAGAACCAGAAAAAATATCCAAACACTTAATATTTTTTGATTTATTGTTTTTAATTTCTTCAATTATTTTTTCTACCCAAAATTCTGTTTCTTTTCTTGGAATTAACGGCTTTTTAGACAAATCAATTTTACAGCCCAAAAACTCTGCAAATCCAATTACATAATCTACAGGCTCCCCTTTCTCCAATCTTTTAATATCCTTTTTAAATTGTTTTTGGCCCTGCCCACCGGCAGGCAGGTTATTGTTATACTTTTCTCTTAAAAGCCACCCTATTTCTTTTTGCATATTTACATATTATCTTTTTTTGTTAAATAAAAAAAGGACCCAAAACGGCTTGGGTCCAAAGGCTAATCAGTCTATCCCTGATTCCCAACAAGGATCAACTTTACGAAAAGTAGTCCTGTCCTGATATAGAAATCTTCCAACAGTAGCTCTGTCAACATCGTTTAAGGGAACACCTGCTCCCAATTTAGCCCAAACATAGGGTGTTGCGAACCTAACTGCGTGACTAGCGAGTTTGATTTCTGTTAACATATCGCCATCGCTTTGCGGAACATACATATCGGCGATATTATCAGAACCAAGAGTAACTGGAACCTTTTTTTTAATGAGCTCCAATATTCTCGCTATACAATTATGCGTTGGTGAAACAACTGGGCGCAATTGACGCATGGAGATTGCTGCCGTTGGGCAAACAATAACCCCTACATTGAATTCTAACAACCCATCCACTAGACGAGCAAACCTCTCTTCTGGATAGGCAGACGGAGAAATCATATGGATTACCCAAACAGATGGTCCAATATGATTTGGTATCTGCGGACACCCAAAATACCTTAGAGCCTCAATTAAAGTCTCCGTGCCATGCTCTTCTGGATGATTTGCCTGATCTAAATGAAAATGAACCTCCTTTTTAAGTTCCCAGCCCAACTCTATCACCCGCCTTAAATGTCCACGAAATCCAATTCGTCCTTCTGAACTAGACTTATGAGAAACTTCATCTTTCTCTGGCAGTCCTGAAAGAAAATCTGCGCGTTTTGCAGCTTCTAAAAAGACTTCCCATCTGCCAGTTCCCTCTTTAAATCCAAATATTGGATTGGGAGCAAACCTAATTTTTATCTTATCTGCAAAACTTAATTTTATTTCTTCTATAACACTAATTGCTAACAACCCGTCTCCCATAATATCAGGGGTTGCATCAATGCAGGTATCAATTCGCGTTGTGCCGTAACTTATCAATCTTTCAATCGTCTGCGACATCCTTTTTTTCAAATCTTCTTTAGTATACGCCTGTCCTCTCTGCAAATCCCCTGTCAAATTTTGTTTGACAGACAGAGGAAGACTACTTGCCTCCAATGGGGTTGTGTTGATGTGACGAAGATACTCGTCTCCTAATGTATCAGCCCTGTCTAAATGAGCATGAGCGTTATAAAAACCTCCATACTTCAACATATTCTCCAACAAGACATTATCGTACGGCGACAGACTTCTCGGTGAAAGTAACATCGTGTAGTACTCCTTTCAAGTTGTTAAAGAACTTCACGCTATCAAAAACCCGCTTTTAAGGGCGGGTTCTAACTACTTGATTCCAACAATTTCAATTTCTGTAAATGGCTGTCTGTGACCAATTTTCCTGCTATATCTTTTCTTTGATTTATATTTGAAAACGATAACTTTATCTCCTTTTCCTTGGCTTAAAATCTTAGCTTCAACTTTTGCTTCTTTGACAATAGGAGTGCCAATCTCAACTTTCTTATTTTTTTCAACTAATAAAACATCAGAGAATGTAATTTCTTCCCCTGCTTTTTTATCTAGTTTTTCTATTTTTAATTTGTCTCCTGGCTTAACAATATATTGTTTGCCACCGGTTTTTATTACTGCTAACATAGTTTTTCTTATAATATTTGTAGTTTATCAGAAAATAAATCAATCGTCAAGCTCTGGTCGGGATATCTCGTCTATCTCTATCCTAGTCTCCCCTGCAGTCAATTTTACCACATCCTTGTCTATTTTCTCCAATTCTTTCCCAGCTTTATTATAACTTGATACTGTTGTGTCTAAATGCTGACCCAATCTCTTCATATGTTCAGAATAAGTAAATAAGTGTTTGCCAAGTCTTTCAACTTCTTTGATAATTTGCTGGGCCTGTTCTGAAATCTTTTGATTTCTTAATCCCTGCAAAACTGTCTGTAAATAGGCTAAAAATGAAGTTGGAGAAACAACAACAACTTTTTTCTTTCCAGCATAATAAATTAAGTTATTTGTATCTTCTGTAATAACGCCAACCTTGTTTATTAATAAATCATAATAAACTGCCTCTGATGGAATAAACATAAAAGCAAAATCCATTGTCTTTTCTTCTGGTCTTACATATTTTGAAGTTTCGTCAATTCTTAGTTTTAAATCGTTTACAAAAGCTGTTTCTAATCTCTTTTTTTCTAAAGAATCATTTGTTTCTATCATCCTGTTATAATTTTCCAAAGAAAATTTTGAATCAATTGGAATTATTCTTTTACCTGCCTGCCCACCGGCATGGTCAACAAAAACCACTGCATCAACTATTTCTCCGTTAGAAAAGCTATATTGCATTTGGAAAGAACTTGGTGGTAAAACATTTTTTAAAACTGTTTCCAAATAGTATTCCCCCAAAATTCCTCTTTGTTTTGGATTCTTTAAAATGTCTTGCAATGATTTTAATTGGTCAGCAAAACCAATAACTTGCTTATTGGTTTCATCCAGTCTTGTAAGTTTTTCTGTAACATTTCTTATAATATTTGCCGATTGGGAAAATTGCTCCTGCAATGATTTATTTGATTCGGATAATTTAGAATCTAAAACCTGAGAAATATGATTCATCTGTTGTTGTAGCATCAACAAAGAACTGTCGTTATTTTTTTCTGGTTTATTTTTATTCTTTAACAATAAAAAAACTATCACCCCCAATGCAACTATTATTATAATTGAAAATATTATTGTTAAATCCATATATTATTTATTTAAAAATTGGAACAAATATTTGGACTAAAATGAATAAAATATAAATTGAAAGAAAAATCAATCCTTCATATTTTGTTATTTTTCTTCCCGTTCTTATAAATATAAGGAATATTAAAGAAGCTACAATTGTAAATATTCTTGTTATAAAAAACGGAGAAAGGTCCACGATTTCAAATGGAAAAATCAAAGCAATAATTCCTAAAACTAGTGTTGCAGAAACTATGACGGCTCCCATTAAATCTCCCAATATCAGCCAATTTTCCCCCTTTCTTGCAGAAATAATAGAAAAATAAATTTCTGGAAAACAGTTTCCCAACCCAATTATTAAAATTCCAACCAGTGAGAGTGACAATCCTAATTGAGTTGAAAATAATTTGGCTGAGTCAATAATAAAATAAGAACATCCTAATAATAATCCTAAAAATAAAATTATTTTAGCAATATTCCCAATTAAAACAAAAACACTTTTTGACGAGCCTTGAGGCCTACCTCTATAAGTCTTTTTAAATCTGTCTTCTTTTGAAAAAAGCCACCATGTATAAAGACCAAATGCTAAAAGCAAGATTACTCCATCACTCCTTCCCAATTTTCCATCCCAGATTAATAAAATTGGTAAGGTTGCAATAACGGCTGTAAAAATAGCAGATTTTTGGACCATTTCACTTTCTGCAGGTAAGGCCCTGGACCCGAAAAGAACTGCTATAGCAAGAACTAAAGTTAAGTCAACCAAGTTTCCTCCAACAATGTCACCAAAAGCTATCTCTGGCATACCATTCATAGCTGCATTGAAGTCAACAAATAAATTTGGTAAAGAGGCTGCAAATGCCATAACAAAAAAAGCAATAATGAATTCCCTCCAGTGTAGTTGTTTTGCAATTCCAACTAATGTGGCAACTAATCTCGAACTTAACCAAGCTAAGGCAAACACCGATACTATAAATGTAATAATTTGAAAAATCATTTTTTTATTTTATAAAGTAAAATATTTCGTAAATAATTCCTAATATAAAAATTAGTGACAAGGGATAAATAATTATATTTTTACCACCGATTTTTTTATATATTAACAAAATTAAAATCCCATCTATGCCCAGTAAAACTCCGCCGATAAAGGACACTAAACCAATAAAAGATTTAAATCCCAACAAAAATAAAATCAACGGCACAGAACATGTCATCACAAATGCCTGCCAATTTTTAATTTTTAAGTCATAAACAAAAACTTTTTTTAATGTTAATCCTTGAGCAATACAGGCTGTAATAGTTGTAAACATTCCAATTAAAAAAATTGTGGACGCTATATTATTTCCAAAAAAATCTTTAAGACCAACAAGGGCTGATTCTGTTGTTTGAACTCCCGTTATTGATAATATTAAAAATGTAAAAAATATATAAAATATAACAGGAATTAAAGTGGAAATTATAATTATTTTTTTAACAGATTTTTTATTTCCTGATACCATTTCTTCTACTTCGGGAATTAAACTAACTCCCCACAAAGAAAATAAAATTGGGCCGTAGGGCAAAAACAAATTAGAAATTTGAAACTGAAAATTTGGTATAAAAATATTTGAAAATTCAATTTGAGAAAATCCTCTTATAAATATAAAAACAATTGATAAAAACAATAAGGATAAAATCCAAAATTCTACTTTAGCAACAACCTTAATTCCAAACCATATAATTAAGCTGACAAATAAAAAATAAATGAGTGCGTACAAAAAAGAACTGCCTCCAAAATACGGCTGTATAATGTTTGTTAAAAATTCACTGCCAACTACTAGATAAACTAAAAAAACTCCATAAGACGCTGTAATAGTTGAAAATAAAGAAAACAACTTTCCCCACTTTCCAAGATGATGTCCAACAAATCCTGGAAATCTTTTAAAGTCTGGAGTTTTTAAACTTATTTTTGTAAAAACTAAATGAATGATTATAACAATGACTGATAATACAAAAAAATAAGCCAACATCGTCCAGATGCCAACTTTCATAGCTATATATGGCAGAGAAAAAAATCCAACGCCAATTATGCTACCAGAAAGAACGACCACAGGATAAACATATCTTTTGAAAAAATCTTTTAAAATCATATTATATTATTATATTTTACCATTTATATTAGAAATTAAAACAATAGACAAATACAGAATTTATGATAAAATAATCATATTACGCTCCTATCGTCTAGTGGCTTAGGACGCGCCCCTCTCACGGGCGCAACACCGGTTCGACTCCGGTTAGGAGCACAAAAAACAGCCCATTTGGGCTGTTTTCTTTATTAATAAATCAAATTACTTTATTTTTTAACAGCAGTAGCATTTACATCATAATCTGGCGGGATTTGCCAATAATTGATGATATATTGAGCCAATTCTTTAAATATTGGAACTGCCGAAAGCGAGGATTTTGAAACCTTTGGATTGTCTAATTTCACCAAAACCAAAAATTGTGGATTATATGCTGGGCCAAAACCAATAAAGCTTTGAATTGTTTTATCTGCATCATATCCTTTTCCAGTTGTTAAAGGAACTTGGGCTGTTCCAGTTTTCCCAGCCAAATAATATCCTGATATCTTTGCCACCTTATTAAATCCATTATCTACAACGCTTACCAGCATTGATGTTAATTGCGATATGGTTTGTTTTGAAACAACCGATTCTAAATTATCTGGTTTTGTATAAGTTTCTTTGGCGCCATTTACTATTTTTTCAACAATATATGGTTTTACAAGTTTCCCACCGTTAGCTAGGGCACAAAAGGCTTTAACAATCTGAATTGGCGTTAATTCAACTCCTTGCCCAAAGGCAGATGTTGCAATATTCATATCTGGAGCGTTATTCATCAAACTTTCATTCCTAGAATAAACTTCGCCTTGTAAATCAACGCCTGTTTTTTTGGTAAAACCAAATTTGTCTATATAACTCAAATATGTTTCATGCGAAAGTTGATCTTGAGCATAAACAGCCCCGGTGTTAATTGAATTTTCCAAAACCTGAGTCATTGTCTGCTTTCCATAAACTTTATTATCAAAATTATGTATTGCTTTTGTGCCAAACTTTAAAATTCCAGCATCTGTATAAACCGTCTCAGGAGTTATTTTCCCTTCATTTAGGGCAGCGGCCATAGTAAATGGTTTCATTATAGAACCTGGTTCAAAAAGTTTTTGAACGGAACTGTTTTGAAAAACATCCATATTTGTTTCTTTGGAATAGTCATTGGGATCAAAAAATGGATAACTTGCCATTGCCAAAATCCTACCGCTATCTGGTTTTATAACAATTATCTGCCCACTATCTATATTAAATTTATCTTTAGCTTTCTGTAATAACGACTCAGCTTCAAATTGTATATTGTAATCTATGGTTAAATAAACATCTGAACCATCCAAAGATAATTCTTCATCCGATGAAAAAATTAAATCCAATCCCTTTTTTTCTTCTTTTATCCCAGATTTGCCCTTTAAGATATCTTCATAATAGCCCTCAATTCCATATTGACCAGCTCCTTCTCCACCTAAAAATCCTAAAACATTTGCTGCTAATTTACCTTGAGGGTAATATCTTTTCATATCACTCTGCCACTGAAGACCTTTTAAATTTAGTGCTTTCAATTTTTCCAATTCATCTCCAGTAACTCCCTTTTTTATAGTTACATATGAATCTCCGCTGTTTAATTCAGAAAGTATTTCGTCTTTTGTCAGTCCAATATTTTGGCTTAAAGTTTCGGCAAATGTATTTATATCTTCAATTTGGGTTAACGAAGCAGATATTGCCCACTCTTCCTTATTTATTGCTAAGCTTTTAAACTCTTTTGATGATTGCGCTCCTTTTGACTGTTGGCTGTTTTCACAATAAATTTGTCCTCTAATTCCTACAATACTGGCAAAACCTGCCTGTTGCCCCAAAGCCTGAGCCTGGTACATTTTACGATTTAATATCTGCAAAAAAAACAGGCGGCTAATAATAACTGCCCCCAATATTAAAACAAAAAATAAAACTATTTTTATTCTCCAGTTTCTATTATTTCTTTTTTCCATTACCTTATTTCGCGTTAGCTAACGAGCTTTCCAAAACCTGTATATATTTTACAGAGGTTGTTTTTTGAAAATTTAATTCCTGAGTTTTTGCTAATACTTCGCCTAAAAAGCTATTTTCTGCAAAACTTATTTCTAGTTTTTTATTTTCTTCGGAAACCGCTTCAATACTCTTTTCATAACTGGAAATTAAATATGTTCCCCTTGTTAAAATATTAATCTGATAAATATAAAAAAACAATAAAAATGAACACAACACAGCTCCTGCAAGACAAACAATATGCCAATTAATCTGTGGCAATTCTACGGATTTAATTTTATTATTCACGGTTTTGCGAACACGAGAATATGATAATGTTGCTGTTGTCATTTTTTTATAACTTTATAGCCACTCTTAACTTTGCAGATCTTGAGCGAGAATTTTCTCTAATCTCACTAGCCTCTGCCGTTATGGGCTTCTTGGTTAATATTTTTATTAAACCTTCTTTTGATTTTTCGTTTAAAAAGTTTTTAACAATTCTATCTTCTAAAGAATGGAATGAAATAATAACTATTCTTCCGCCAGAAGATAAAACAGAAATTACTTGGGGTAATACTCTTTCCAAATTTTCCAATTCCTGATTTACAGCAATTCTCAAAGCTTGGAATGTTCTTGTCGCACAATGAATTTTACCGCTCTGAGCCCTTGCAGGTATTACCTCTTTAATTATTTTTACTAATTGAAATGTGCTCTTAATTCTTCCTTTTTTTCTTTCTTCCACAATTTTTTTTGCAATTTTCCTGGCAAATTTTTCTTCTCCGTATTCTTCAATTATTTTTTTAATTTTTTCTTCAGCCCAATCGTTTAAAATTTTTTCTGCTGTTAAATTATTAGAATTGTCATCGTATCTCATGTCTAAACTTTGGTCTAATTGGAAAGAAAATCCTTTTTTTGACCCTTCCAAATGTACAGACGACATTCCCAAATCTAATAAAATTCCGTTTACTGGATTAAAATTTATTTTTTCTATTATTTCTTTTAAATTTGCATATGAATTATTTTCTAAAATCAATCTGTCTTTATAATCTGCCATTAACCATTTGTCGCTTTCAATCTGAGCCGGGTCCCAGTCAATTCCCAAAACTTTTCCATTTGGTATATTTTTTTCTAAAATTAATTTTGTATGTCCCCCTTCGCCTATTGTACAATCAACAAAATTTTCATTTTGCGAAGGATCTAGATATTGCAATACTTCTTTTTTAAGAACTGGCATGTGTATAATCATTTTTTAAATACCAAGTGAACCAAGTTTTGAAACTATTTCCTGAACTCCTTTTTCGGCTTCTTTTGCGTAAGCATTCCATTTTTCTGTGTCCCAAATTTCCAATCTATTAGATAAACCGCAAACAACTACGCTCTTTTTTAAATCTGCATATTCCTTTAAATAATCAGGCACCAATATTCTTCCCAATTTATCCAGTGTAACCTCCATAGCTCCTGCTAAAATAATTCTTGCAAAAGACCTTGCTTCTACTTGTGAAATTGGCAAATTACCCAATTTACCAGACATAATTTCCCATTCTTTTTCTGTATAAACAACCAAGCAGTTTTCAACTCCTTTAGTAATTATCACTTTATCACCCAACTCTCCTCTAAATTTTACAGGAAGTGCTAAGCGTTTTTTATTATCAATTGTGTGTTCGTATTGTCCTATTAACATAAATTTACCGGTTTGAGTTATACACCTGTTTTATGACTTTTCCCACTTTTATCCACATCTATCCACTACATATTATTTATAGCCCACTTTATGGTCTTCAGTCAACACTTTGACCTAAAAACCCAATTTTAGTCGTAAAAAGCCTTATTTGTGCACCACTTATCCACAGCCCAATATCTCAAAATCTGTCGCACAACAAAAAAAGCCCCACCGTAGTGGAGCCAAGTTATTACGATAAAATAGGCATCATAATAACTTTAGACGATATACCCTATACTAGTATGGGTTTTCTTAAGGCTGGGATTCTCTCAGCCTTTAAATAATCAAATGCTTTTATCAAAGTATCAAACTCTTCAAAACATTCTGGCATTGTACATAGAGTGGTTCCCTCATATTCTGAAATATCAGCCCAAACTATATTTATCATGCAAAAACGACCTTCCGTGTTAATCAATAGTCCAATCCACCAGCCTATTCCAGCCGTTGGCTTCTTAGGAACAATAAATTTTACTTCTAGTTCTTCGCACATACCTTTTCTCCTCAAGAAAACTCACCGCCTTAAATTGTGAAAGAACCATTCTTTCACCTCGCCGTATTTGAGGACTAAAATCCGCAAATATGACGAGGTGACAACAAAAAATCCTCCGGCTGGAGGATTTTTGATTTAAAATTTTGTTTTATGAATTTATTTTTTATCAAAATCTTCCAGCCGTTTGCATAACAAAACTAGGCTTAACAATAAGTTAGCTGAAAGATTGGTGTTTAATTTTTGATAATTTATTTTCTGCATTATAATTTATCTTATCAAACCAGATATCTTTGTCAATTCCCTATTTATTGATTAATTACTATTTCAAAATTTTCTGGGTCAACTTCTATTTTATCTCCCTTTTTAATTCTTTCTGAAATTAGGGCTTCTGCAATAACATTTTCAACCTTATCTTGCACCACTCTTCTCATTTCTCTTGCTCCATAAGCTGGTTTATAAGACAATTCAACAATTTTTAATTTTAATGTCTCTGTGATTTCAAAATCAATTTCTTTTTCTTTTAAATTTTTCTGCAATCCTTTTAAGGTTAATTGGGCAATGTCTAGTAAATTTTCTTTTGTGAGCGGATGAAATAAAACTGTTGCATCAAAACGGTTAATAAATTCTGGTTTAAATATTGCTTTTTCAAATAAAGAATTCAAAAGATTATCTTTATCAATTGGTTTACCAGATTCCACTTCTTTAAAAATCATATCTGCTCCAGCGTTTGAAGTGCAAATTATAATTGTGTTTGTAAAAACAACTTTTCTCCCGTGTCCGTCTGTTATATGTCCTTCATCCAAAACCTGTAAAAATAAATTTAAAATGTTTGGATGAGCTTTTTCAATTTCATCAAGCAACACCAAAGAAAATGGCGTTTCCCTAACAGGCGTTGTTAAAAGACCCTGCATTTCTACTGGACTAACAGATCCTATTAATCTAGGAATATCTGAAATTGCCTGGAATTCCGACATATCAATTCTTATCATTTTTTCTTCCGAACCAAAATATATTTGCGACAATGCTTTTGAAGTTTCCGTTTTTCCAACTCCAGTAGGCCCTAGAAATAAAAATGTTCCCATCGGTCTCTTTTTTGAAGAAAGACCAGCCCTTGCTCTCCTCATTGCAATTGAAATTTCTTTTACTGCTTCTTGCTGGTTTACTATTCTTTGATGAATTAAATTTTCTAAATTAAGTAAAGTTTGCTTTTCTTTAACTTCCATTTTACCAACAGGAATTTCTGTTTTATTTGAAATAATTTCAGCAATATGATGTGGCATCACAAATTTTTCTTTGCGCGATTGCACATAAACTACAGCTTCATTTAAAATATCCAACGCTTTTTCTGGAAATGGCAAACTTGGCATATAACGAGCTGTTAAATTTACAATTTCCCTTATGCTTGGATACAATATCAAAATTTTTCTCTTATACTCCATTTCCAAAGCATTAGTCTGTAAAATGTCTATTGTCTCTTCTTCCGTTATTTCTGGAATTTCAATTTTTCTAAAAAGATTTGAAAATGAAGAATTCTGTTCTATGTTTCTGTGCAATCCTTCATATGTGGTAATTCCCATAAAACGAAATCCAGGTGTTGATAAATATTTTGATAAAATTCCAGAAATATCAACTGTTCCCGCTCTTTGAATAGATTGGCCAACAAAACTATCTAAATTATTAATCACTAAAATAACATTTTCAGATGCCAAAGATTCAGAAAATATTTGATCTAAAATTTTCTCTAATTTTTCAAAATCTTGTATAGACGCAGAAAGTTTTACCATATCCAACTCAACAACCCTTTTGTCATTTAATTCGGGAAGCGATTTGGCCAAATAGCATCTGTGAGCTATTGCTTCAATTATACTTCTTCTTCCAGCGCCAGAATTTCCAATAATTAAAACGCAAGAATCGCTCGATTTTGACAAAATTATTTCAGCTTCTTCAATTTGTTTTTTGTGACTTGTAATTTCTTTAAACCTCCATTTGGAAACAATATCTCTCCAATCAGTTGAATATTGATCCAAAGTTATTGTATATCCAAACGCCCAGTCCTTTCCCATAGATCCCATTCTAAATAGATTCTCTTTAGACCAGAATTGTTTGCTTTTTTCTATTGTTTCCTCTACGGAATCCAGCCACAAAGTTAAATTTTCTATATCAGCAATTTTTAAATCGTAATCTACTAAAACTTTTTTAAAAAATTCATCATTCTTTGCCAAGGCAACCAAAATTTCTTTTTCACCAATAACATTATGTTCTCTATTTACAGAAAGGGTCGCTGCATCAATTATTGTTTGCTGAAAATCGCTAGAAAAATTATCCGCAGATTCTTGTCTTGGTATTTTTTCTAAATAATTTTTTAAATCTTCCCTAAGTTTTTTAGTATCTATTCCTAATCTAAAAAATATGATTGATAATTCCCGACTTACTTTTACTGCAGAATAAAAAAGCACCGTTGAATTTATAGCGCTCTTTTTTTTATGACAAAATCTTATTGAGTCTCTAACAATATCTACTGAATTTAAACTTAAAAAATCAGCCAAATTATAATTTTCCAAATCCAAAATTGCTTCAGAGAGTTTTATTGATGGCTGTATTTTTTTAATTTTTAATTCTGAGAATAAATCAATATCCCAAAAAATAATATAAAAAATCAAAGTTAAAACCGATATTTTTATGGCAGAGCTCTCTGATATTCGGCTGACAAAAGAAAAAATTACAAAAAATAAAGACAATATAAATAAAAATAGAAACAGCTGACTTATAAAGCCAGAAAACTTAAACAAAAAAAACTTAGACCTTTTTGATGCCTGGAAAATTGCCGTTCTTTTTAAATTAAAGTTAAAAATCATTTTAATATATTAAAACAAATAAAAATCCAAAAATAACAATAAATGGAAAAAATAGCCATCCCAAAAAAATTATCAGCCCAGCTACAGCAACAAAAATTTGAAACAAAATTCCAACTATAATTAAAACAATCCTCATTATCGCTCCTAAAATCCTAGAAATTGCATTTGATATAAATGTACTAAAAAATTCCCCAATATCAAACCCTTTTGGATATGCCCATATGTATTTTCTCCACGGAGAGAAAAAAGTTTTCAAAAGCAATGGTAGAGAAAAAAGATTTGAGGCAAAATTAAAATAGTTGTTCCACACCTGAAACAAAAATTTTGGCATTTCATAAAATTGCCAAAAAATCCATAAAATAAAAATATTTTCTTTTTCTGATAATTCCATATTAATCAATTATACCACATAAAAAATCTTTTTTAATATCTTCTGGAATTGGAATTTCTTCTCCGGGTTTTGTGACTCCAGGATATCTCCACGCTGAAATTATTTTTCTAATTGGTTCACCTTCTTTTTTTGCATCTCTATACATTATCCAAATTTCCCCTGGCGCTTTTTTGGGCTTCTGCCAGGCATTAGCTAGGGTTATCTTTTTTTCTTTAAAAAATATTTTGTTGGTTTTCATCACAGCCATAGTTCCAGGAGCAATCCCCCTTTCTTTTCTTTCTGGTTTACGCAAAATTCCCAAAAGTTTTGACACCGACAAACCATATTGTTTCATTTTTATTTTAGAGTGATCTGTCCAATATATTTTTCTAAAAACCGCCATATTTGCTTATAACGCTTAATTTGTGGGCGGTATAGGATTTGAACCTATGACCCCTGCAATGTGAATGCAATGCTCTACCGCTGAGCTAACCGCCCATAATATTTTATTTATATTATCATTTCCTCAACAAAAAAACAGCCCGACCGAAAGGTTTAGGGCTGTTTTTTAGACGTCTTATTTAACTTCGGCTTTTGCGCCTGCTGCTGTAAATTTCTTTACAATTTCTTCAGCTTCTTCTTTTTTAACTCCTTCTTTAACTATTTGAGCTGTTCCAGCTGCTGCTGCATCAACCAAGTCTTTTGATTCTTTTAATCCTTTTGCAGTAACATCTCTTACAACTTTGATAACTTCAATTTTTTGAGCTCCTACTTCTTTTAATTCAACATTGAAAGAAGTTTTTTCTTCAACTGGAGCGGCTGCTGCTGCCATAACTGCAACCGGAGCGGCTGCTGATACTCCAAATTTGTTTTCCAAAACTTTTACTAATTCTGCCAATTCTACAATTGACATCTTTTCTATTTCTCCAACTAATTTTTCAAATTTTGCTGGAACTTCTACTTTTGTTTCTTCTGCCATAATATTTTTTTATTACTATTATTAAATTTTAATTAAATGTTATTTTTTTCTTTTTCTTCTTTGATTTTATCCAATACTCTTACAAAGTTTGTCATTGAGCTGGAAATAGAACCAACCAATCTGCTCAACAAATCATTTCTTGATGGCAAGTTAGCCAATGCTAAAACTTTTTCTCTTTCAATAAATCTGTTTTCAAAAATTCCTCCTAAAATTTTAAATGATTCGTGGGTTTTTGCAAATTTATTTGCAATTCTTGCTGGAGCAATTTCGTCTTCAATTCCTAAAACCAATGCTAATTGTCCTGGAATTGATGACTTAATTTTGTTCCAAAATGAAAGACCTGATTGACCAAAAGCAACTCTGACTAATGTTTTCTTTGCAATTTTAAGGTTGCATCCTTCTTCTTTCAAATTCTTTCTTAAAGCAAACATATCTTGAGAAGGAACCCTTGCAAAGTCAACGAAAACCATAGACTTTTGATTTGAAATCTTCTCTTTTATATCATTTACCTGTTTTGTTTTCTGCTCTTTTGTTAGTGCCATATAATTTTTATAATTTATTATATTAAAAAAATCTGCTTTCCCGCAGACAAATAAACACCTAAAATAATGCTTATCCTCGGCAGGATTTATCTTTGCAGGACCTGCTGTCTGTGGATTATTAATTGTATCTGTATATTAATCTATAACTTAAACAATGTCAAGGCTCCCCCCTATCGGCCTATTTTAAGTATCTGGCTTTTGCTGCGTTGTGCTCTTCTAAAGTTTTACTAAAATATGTTTTTCCATCTGACAAATAAAACCAATAAGCGGTTTTTGTTGGTTCTAACGCAGCTATTATTGAATCCATTCCGGGATTTGAAATTGGCCCTTTTGGTAACCCCTTATATTTATAAGTATTATAAGGAGAATTTATTTTAGTATCCTTTATAGTAACGCTTGGATGATTGTTGCCTGTAATATAATTAACTGTTGAATCTAATTGTAATGGCATTCCTGTTGCCAATCTTTTCCATAAAATACCAGCGACAATTTTTTTGTCTTCTAGAGTTTTAACTTCCTTCTCCAATAAAGAAGCCATTGTGATTACATCAAAAACTGTTTTATTTTGAGAATTAATTTTTTCTTGCAACTCTGGCGTTAATTTTTTTTCAAAATTTGCCAACATAGTTTTTATAATATCTCGGCAACTTTCGCCATCTGAAAATTCATAACTGTCTGGAAAAAGATAACCTTCTAGGCTTACTGTTTTGGGTTTCTCTTCTAAAAATTTGAACTCTGCGCTATATTCTTCTCCTGCCAATGTTATGAATTCTTCTTTGGTGCAAAAATTTCTTGTTTTTAAATATTCTCCAATATCACTTACGCTCCAACCTTCATATATTACAAACCTATCTCTTATTGTATCTCCATTCGCCATTTTTTTAACAATTTGGTAAATAGACATATTTGGAGAAATTGAATACACACCAGCTTTTAATTCTGTGCGACTAAAAGAAACTATTGCATAGAGTCTAAAAAAATAACTACTCCTAATCATTCCCAAATTTTCCAATTCTTTTGAAATGTCATAATTCCCCCACCCCTTTTGAACAGTATAAGTTATAGTTTCGTGCGATGTTGGATTTAATGGAATATAAACTTCAAAAAAACAACACAATAAAAGCAACAACAAAAATACGCCTACTATTTTTGACATTTTTTTGAAAGTTTTAATATCTATTTTAGAAAAATCTTTGCTTCTTACCTCGGCCACAGTTTCGCGATATTTTTTAGAAATAAAATTTACAAATTGATTTAGCCAATTAAGTGAAATTTCTATTTTAAATTTAATTTTATTTTTTATAAAACTCATTATGATGTTTTAAATTTTATATTTAAAGCAATTTCCCTTGTCTTAATGATTTAAATATTTCTGAAGCTTTTTTTTCTCCTTCTTTTGTTAAAATAAAAATTGTTTTTGGATCTCCAATTACCAATCCCTCTTTTCTTAATGCCCTAAGCGGTCTGTCCAATTTTCTGGAATCTGGCCAAATTGGATATCTTTGAAATTTTAAAATATCTGGAAACAATGAAAAACATTCTTTAATTAATCTCTCAAAACTACACTGTTCATTATTCAAAACTATTGAGTGTATACAAAATAAAATTAAATCGTTAACAGAAAAATTATAAATTTTATTTTTCTTGTTCTGCATATATTTGGATGTGGCGGGGGTGCAAGGAGTCGAACCCTGATCAAAGGTTTTGGAGACCTCTATTCTACCATTGAACTACACCCCCAAAAAAATATTCTATGAGTAAATATAACACAATAAATGCTGTTTTTCAACAAAAAAAGCCCCCGGAAGTTCTGAGACTTCTCGGGGGCAAGATACTGCGCGGGGTAGCACAGCATCCTTGTTGTGTTGTCAAAGAACGGAAAGAGCGAACTTGGTTCACTCAGATAGGGATTGGTAAGAAAAAGCGATTGTGAAAACACATGGGGCACAACCTTGTTGGTCAGAAGGTCTCTGCCTATTTAAAGACTTAAACTCACCAATACCTAGTCGGGTCGAACTTCAAACACCCATTTTGGGGTACCTCCATGCGTGAGCGACCATGCATCTTTCTTTAATAAAAGATTATCAAAATATCAATTCCCTGTCAAGGGATTTTTTAGATTATTTAGTTAGTGAACTTATTTGCGCCTGTAAGGATTGTATCATTGCCTGTAATTTTGAAATTTGGTCTTCACCTGTAATTGAAATTTTTAATCCTTCAAGTGAGTTCTTTGTAGAAGGTCCAACATTACCTGTTTGTTTTATGCTATAATTTTTTTGAAATTTTTTAACGGCTGCAGTTGTTGCAGGTCCATAATGACCATTTGGGGTTGCAGATAAAAGCCCCAACTTAACAAGTGCATTTTGAAGATTTAAAACATCGTCACCCTTGTCCCCCGGTCCCAAATAGCGAGTTAATGAAAAATAATTTTCTGTGATAATCGGCGTTGTGGTTGTATTTGTAGTGGTGGAAGTTGGAGTCGTAACAGTAATATATAAAGTTGTGCAATAACTGCTTGAACCCTGACAAACAGAAACATTTGTACTTCCTGTGGTTAATCCATAAATAAGAAGTGTGCTTCCACTAAGTTGAGCCGAGGCAACGCTAGAATTGCTATTTGAGTATACAAAGAAATTTCCAGAGCCATAAACAGAAACTGTTGTATTGGTTCCAACAACAAGTGAAATATTATTTTGGCTAAAATATGGAGAAGATGTTGAAGCTGATGATGTTCCAACTGTTACAGACAAAGATGTGCATCCGCCTTCTGCTGAACAAACCCAAACAAGAGACGAACCATTTGCAATTCCATAAATAGTTAACACATTACTATTTAAACTGGATTGAACAACGCTGTCTGAAGCTGTTGGTAAATTATATGGAGTAGATCCGCCAGATACTGTAATGCTCACAGCCTGACCAGCCAAAAGCGACAAACTAGATTGGCTTAGTTTTATATTTCCACCGCTAGAAGAATAACTAACTGTTACAGTAAGAGTTCCGCAACTTCCAAGTGAAGAGCAAATTGTTAAAATGGAAGAGCCGTTTGTTATTCCAGAAAGATTAAGTGAATTGCCGTTTATAGTTGCTTGGACAATTCCTGAATTTGAATTATTTGAAATATAATAAGTCCCACCACTTGAGCCAGAAATAGTTATTATTTTACTTTCTGCCACTGATATTGTTGGAGCTGAATCGCTGAAAGAAAGATAAGACGAATTTGTTGTACTGGCTGTTGCTGTAATAATTCCACACGAACTCATGTTTGTGGAACAAACCGTAATTGAAGATGACCCGCTAGTTGCATTTGCGGTTAGCGTAATAATAGAAGCATTGATGCTTGCGCTAATTGCGCTGGAGTTTGGATTACTTAAAACATAATAAGTTCCTGTTCCTCCGCTTATTGTAATTGAAGCATTTGTTCCATTTGCAATTGTAAGATTATTTACGCTAAATGTAAGAGCTGTGGCTCCAGAATTTTGAACTGTAATATATACACTTGCGCAATTTGAAGTGCTTCCAACTACACAAACAGTGGCAATTGTTGAACCTGCAACATTTGCCGTAACATTGATAGAATTGGTACTCAAACCAATATTTGCAACTGAAGGATTTGTATTATTAGAAAGATATAAAGTAGAGCTATTATTGTTTACTGTAATACTTGAAGAGCTTCCAACATTCAAAACAACTCCTGTCTGGCTCAAAGTTATTGTGCTAGTTGTTGAAGTTGAAGAAACATAGGGCCAAGAATTTTCTGCTGAAGGAGTTCCGTTTACACCGCCTGTTGCAATATGCACAGCACTATAAGAAGCTATGCCTTTTGATAAACTACTAATTGTGGTTGAAAAATATCCGCTGGAATTTGTTGTTCCTATGTAATCAATCTGAAGTCCAACATTAGTTTTTGTGTAATACAATATAACGCTGGAATTAGCATCGCCATTCACAGTCAAAGTTACCGTGTCTCCATTGCCCGTTGAAGACAACGAAAGCGTAGGAGTTGCAGCTTGAGATGTTCCAGTAAAAACAAAAAATGCAAAGAATATTAATAATGATAAAACTATTTTTTTATTAAGTGTTGTCATGTTTATTAAAATAATTATTTATTCTTCTATTATATACCATTTGGTGCATTTTGACCCTTTTGACAAGTGCCATTATAAAATTCGTCTGCCAAACAAGTTGAACCATCATTAAATGTACAAACTGCATTTTCTACAGCAAGAGTTTGTCCGCCAGACCATGCGCAAAACTTTTGAGCCATAGTATCAAATCCTGTTGTTTTTCTTCCGCCAACAGGACAATCTCCTCTCAACATCGCCCACTCTTCACAAGCCCTTGCATCTTCAAAGTAACACAAACCATATTCACTGCCGTCTTCTTTTTTCTGCATAAGTAAATTACCTCCTTTATCTTTGCAATTTGTTGAAGCCGGATTTGCAATTGTTGTTCCTTCATTTTCATTAGTTTGTATTTGATTTTTATTTTTTTGAAAACCATCAAGCTTTGTCCAATAAAAAATTCCCAATAAAACTACAAGCACTAAAATTAATATAATAAAAACTGCCTTTATTTTTTTATTCATATTTTAAATTTTATTTTATTCTAATATTTTTATTATAACACTTTGCAAATCACAAACAAAAAGAGTCTAAGTTAATAACTCAGACTTTGTCGCATAATAAGTAATAAAAAAGTCCGAGAAGAGTGTTGCCACCCTTTCGGACTTACTCAGCTTACGCTGTATTGTTCACTTAGACCCTGACTTGGAGAGGCCTTCCACCGAGGGAAAGCGTCATCACACCAGGCTCTGGAACAGCAGTCGCCGTTGGTTTGACTTCAACAGCCTTCACAGGCTTTGGAAGATTAAGAACCTTAAGCTTCGCATCAACAAACCGGAGGTATCCAGGAGTGTTGTATCCCTCCTCAACCTTACAGTAATATGGGACACCTGGTTCCACACCTGAAAAGCAGTGAGTTTGATATCGCCAGTCAAGACTGGGGTTGGAAAAGCTTCTGTCTCTTTCGTGAAAAGTCAAAAGAATCCAACCTTCCGCTTTGGCAGTCCTAACTTGCTCTTCCTGGATAACCCTCGCCTCATCAAGTCCAATCTCAACCTCCTCGCTGCCGATTTCGTTAAACATGCCATGGCGCTTCATGAAAATCTTCTTTTGCGCCACAACATACTCACCATCTTCCGAAACAGAAACCAAGCTGGTTTCCGACCGAAAAAGGTTTGGCAACAATTCCAACAGCCAGTCCAACTGCACTTTCGTACAATTTCGGGCAAACTGCTTTGTTGTCTGAACGATTTCAGTAGCGACAAGAAATTTCGGCAATTGACCAAACAAAACCGAACCTGGATGCACAAAGACATTGTTTGCTGACCGTCTCAGCAATCCAGCGAAACTGTACATCGCCGATTGTTCCAAGAGGTTGTATACCAAGCCAGCCGTAGCCGACTTGAGCACTAGCTCGTCGTCATCCGTTTGCGAGAGTTCGATTCCGTTGTTCTCCAAGACATCGAAAAGTTGCTTGCGGATTTTCGAAACTTCGGTCAACGACTTGCTGTTCAGAAAATTCCGCCGGCACCACGAATCAGAGAAGCCAGACTGCTCATACTGGCGCCACACAAACAGGAACCGCAAAAGGTCGGAGTCTTCGGTTTGAAACGCCATGTGGGCGGATTCAGCATCGATTTCCTTGCCTTTTGGACGATTGAAAATGTGTGGTGCAGAGAGAAAGGCTGCAATGGTTGCAATTTCCTTAACGCAACCATACTTGTCTGCCTCCAAAACCATACGAGCAATGCGAGGTTCAAGTGGCAAACTAGCCATCTGCCGACCGAGATCTGTGATTCCCTTTTTCCCCTGAGCAATAGCGCCCAAGGCAATCAGAGTTTCATATGCCTCATGAAAGGCAGATCTCTCCGGTGAATCGATAAAATCGAATCCTTCAATGTTATCAATCCCAATGTCCTCCATGGCAAGCACGACACCCGCCAAACTCACACACTGAATCTCGGGCTTCGTAAAATCATCCCTGTGAGCGAAGTCCCTTTCGGTGTACATCCTGAAACACTTCCCGGGTCTGGTTCTGCCTGCCCTTCCTTTACGCTGATTACAACCAGCTTTGGAATGAGAGACAAAGTCCAAGCTTTGAATTCCAGACTCCGGATGAAAATGCATCTGCTTTACCACGCCGGAGTCCACCACATAGACAATCCCGTCAATGGTAATGGATGTCTCGGCAATGTTGGTAGCAACAATCACCTTCCGCTGACCAGGAAACGAATTGAAAATCCGATCCTGATCTTCCTGTGACAAACCACCGTAAACCGGCAACGCAACTAGGTCGGAAATCTTCATATTCTCCAACGCGGTGATAACCGAGTTGATGTCGTCTTTTCCAGACATAAACACCAACACATCACCGGGCGGAGACGACTTATGAATTTCCGCGACCCTATTGACCACTGCCTGAACCATGAAGTCCATGGTGAAGCGGTGACGGTCGTCGTAAAATCGAATCGGTTCCGTCTCGTAAGAAATCTCAACCGGGAAAACCCTGCCGGAAACTTCCACAATAGGAGCTGACCCGAAGTACTCCGAGAACTTCTGATGGTCGATAGTTGCCGAAGCAACAACAACCTTCAAATCCTGTCGCCTTTTCAGAAGGTCCTTGAGAAGCCCAAGAGTGAAGTCGATATTACAACTTCGCTCATGAGCCTCATCAACCACAATCACCGAATACTTGGAAAGCTCCGGGTCGTCTTGAACCTCCCGCAACAAGATGCCGTCAGTCATAAATTTGATGTCGGTGCGGTGAGACTGGTTGTCAAACCTAACCTGGTATCCGACCAGGTCCCCCAAACGAGTATTCATCTCGTCTGCCACAAAGCGGGCAACCGAAGTTGCAGCAATGCGACGAGGTTCAGTGATACCAATCATACCTTTTTCAGAGAAACCGGCCTCGTGAAGAAAAACTGGCAAACGGGTTGTTTTTCCCGATCCAGTTTCTCCAACCACAATGACCACCTGGTGCTTTTTGAGGGCATCGATGATCTTGTCACAAGAAGAATCAATCGGTAGCATGATTTTCTCCACAGGTAGACCGCGCAATAGCGCCGCCTTGTCCACCTGCGCGCACTGAAGTGCACTTCTCCGCACTAACGGAGCAATGTGGGCAAGGCACCCGTGAAAAAAGTAGTGAACTTTCTTGATTGTCAACGAGCACTTTAGCAATTTAAGTATACATCCTTTTTTAATATTTGTCAATAGTTTTAACTAAACAAAAACTCGGGCTTATCACCCGAGTTTTATCTGTCGCACAATATTGATAAAATGAATTAGCGTTTTGCTTCTTTGTGAGCTGTGTGTTTTCTACAGCCCTTACAAAACTTTTTTAATTCAAGTTTTTTTTCTGCTGCCTTTTTAGTTTTCTTTGTAAAATAATTTGTAGTTTTGCAAGTTCCACAAGCTAATTTTGTAAACGGTTTTTTTGTTGCCATATTATTAACTTATATAATTTTTAAAATGTATTATGATTCCACTGAGCCGATGCGCAGATTTGCACTGCGGACCTCATTCTTACCAAGAATGTGCTCTGCTACCTGAGCTACATCGGCACACTAAGTATGCCTGTTACCACACTTAGCGTGGAGGCATTCTGTGGGCAGGATAGGACTTGCACCTATGAAGGGTAGAACCCGACAGATTTACAGTCTGTTGCCTTTGCTGCTCAGCCACCTGCCCTAATTTAAACTTCACGAATATATTATAAACTATATCACAAATTTATAAAATTACTAGATGTCTAACTTATTCACCAATTGCTTTGCCGTGTTCTGCTTTCCATTCTTCAATTTTTTTATGATTTCCAGAAATCAAAACCGGGGGCACTTTCCACTTTTTTCCTTTCTGCGGTTCAAAAATTTCAGGCCTTGTGTACTGCGCATATTCAATAAATCCACCAGACTTTGTAATTCTTTCTTTTAGTAATTGCTCTTTTCCAATAACTCCTGGAACCAATCTTGAAATTGTTTCAACAGCTATCATTGCTGGAAGTTCGCCTCCCATTAAGTCGTAGTCCCCAATTGATATTTCCATATCTGCAATTTTTTCTGCAACTCTTTGGTCAACTCCTTCATATCTTCCGCAAATAAAAATTATTTGATTTAACTTTGATAATTTAAATGCTAATTTTTGATTAAACTTTTCTCCGCGTGGCGTAAATAAAATTATTTTAGATTTCTTAGAATTAATTTTTTTATTTTTATTTAAAATTTCTCTTATTGCTTTAAAAATTGGTTCTACTTTTAAAACCATTCCCAGTCCCCCTCCAAATGGTCTGTCATCAACTGTTTTATGAGCATCTGTTGTCCACTTCCTTAAATTATGAACATTAATTTTTATAAGTTTCTTTTTTTGCGCACGCGAAATCAAACTCTCATTTAAATAAGAGTCAAAAATATTTGGTAAAACTGTTATTATGTCAAACTTAATCATATATTTTACGATAGACTAAACAAAAACCCCGTATGCGGGGTCTCTGTTTGCCTAAATTAAAGGCTGATATTGTCTATGTCTTCTGAAGAGACTTCTTTTCTTTCAGCTCTTGGAGCACGACCGCCTTCTGGTTCCTCAATTTTGAGATTAACTCTGGCGTGGTTCTTTAATCCGACAATTCGGACTAAGTTCCTAATTGCTTTGGCTGTTGATCCTTCTCTGCCAATTATTTGGCCCATATCCTCTGGGTTTACTTTCAAAGAAAGCAATACTCCCATTTCGTCAACTTTTCTTTCAACTTTGACGTCTGAAGGATGATCAACTAATTCCTTAACAATGTACTCAAGAAACTCTTTGTCATTATCTTGTGCCATATTTTCTTGAATCATTTATTCATTTCTATTATCTCGACCTTATGCTTTTTATTATACTTTTTTGAAAAAACTTGTCAATATATATAAAAAAGGAGGCCGAACAACTTGCTCAAACCTCCCATGACTTAGGTCAATCATAACCCAGACGCTATGCGGGGCTTTGTGGACCTTCCAATGGATAAAGTCCAGCAGGACCAAGAGAGTTGATAAAATCTCTCAACTGTTCCTCTGCCCAATGATGCAGACTGAGGTCCGAATCACTATTGTTGCAAACCGCAACAACATAGATTTCCTCCTCGGCACCTCCGACTCTACGGCACCCGGTATTGAGTCCGTAGGGCTTTGTCAGCATGAGCACCTTCGCCACCGCTTCGGCTTCAGCTGGTGTGCCAAAGCCGAAACAAGCACGGTTGGATTCGGATTCAATCCTCCGAAACAACATCGCTTCCTCCTTGGTCCGCTTGGCGGACCTGTTAAAGAACAAACTCACCCATCCTTTTTTCAAACCACTAAACCTGTTCATTCTGAAGATCTACTATATAATTCGATTGTCTAATAGTCAGTGATTCGGTATTTAACTAATGATTTGAAAAAAGGAGGCGAAATTTAGATATGTTTCCACTCTCGCAGTTCACCAAAAATAATCTGATGAACTATGAAATGGAGGGGAACTTCGTTCTTGAGAATTGGTTCCCCATGTTGGTCTGTTCCCAGACCTTTGGCAAAATTTTAATGTAGGTATTTGCCCATAACCTCCGTCTGGCCCGACCCTATCCTGCGACGATGGAATCGAACCGGCGACCTACCCAAAGAAAAAAGCCGTAGACGAAGGCGAGAATCGTTCCCGCCACAAGGGCCTCTTTCCATTGGCAGTAGAACGCGGATACACCGAGCTTTGCCATCAAAGCATAGATTGCTAGGCAAAGAAGAACCAAAATAACTTTCAGAAGCAGTTTCCCCATGGGTTTTTCCTTCTTGTGTGTGATTGTATGTTACAGAGCCCAATCACTGGCTCTTTGTGCTGTTTTTCTGATTTCGCTCTTTTGAGCTCGTCAGTAGAAGTACACACTTCTAAATCAGAGGCAAAATTTTAATGTAGGTATTTGCCCATAACCTTTGTCTGGACTGTTTCCCGTGGAAATTCACGCACTAGCCTTCCGCTGTTTCCTGCACTCGCCAGTACAGGTTGGTGAGGTTCATGAAACCCTCGCTGAGCTGTCGAGCCGTTTCGACGACATACTGCGGGTCTTGACCATCTCGTATGTAGTCGACCAACTCCTCTTTCAGGTTATTCGGAACGCAACAGGCACCTCGAACCTTACTGATTGCTTCAAACGGTGTCATGGCATTCTCCTTGGTTTGCTATCTCGCGCTCGTTCAGGGTGAACGCTTCCCTCAAGTACTTTAAGACACTTGGGGGATTTCTCCTTGTTCAGCTACAAATAAACAGTTAAGTTTATTGTTGAACCCCATAGCCCGTGCTTTGCAGTCGGAACCGCAAAGACGATAATAGAGAAGAAACCTCCCAAACGCCCTAATTTATCTATATATTAATTATATCATAATGGTATGGGCTTGTCAAGTATCCACCCCTCCACTTTTACCTGCAACCAAAAACTCGCTTTAAGAGCGAGTTTTTAAATATTCTTAGTATTATTCTGCTTTTGGTTCCTCTGGTTTTGCTTCCTCCTTTGCCTCGCCAGAGCTTTCAGTGGAGGCGGGTGCTGGAGCTTCTGCTGGCTTTTCCTCAGCGGAGGCAGATGCGGCTATTTTGGCAGCTTCTGCTTCGGCTTTTTTAGCTTCCTCTGCATCTTTTTTGGCTTTGGCCTCGGCTTCTGCTTTAGCCTTTACAGCTACAACTTCGTCTGCTTTTGCTTTATCTATTTCTGCTTGTTTCTTTTTCGAAAGTTTTGAAACATGAAGTTTTTTGGCGTCTATAATTTTTTCTGAAACTAGCCAATTATGAATTGTTTCTGAAGACTTGGCTCCTTTTGACAACCAATATTGAATTCTTTCTTTGTTAAAACTTTTTCTTTTTGTTAAAGGGTCAACATATCCTAAATCTTCAATGGATCTTCCACCTTTTGAAGAGCTTCTTTTGTCAACTAAAACCACCCTGAAAAATGGCTGATTCTTTTTACCTTTTCTTGTTAATCTAATAGTAAGCATTTTATCTTTTGTTTTTTATTTAACTAATTTTAATTTTTAAATATTGTTTTTCCAATTTTTTGCGTCAAGTCCCAGTCTTGCTGCTTCTTCTTCGGCTTCTTGTTTTGATGAACCTTGACCTTCTGCAACTAATTCATCTCCCAAAAATACTCCCACCACAAAATTTTTGTTATGATCGGGGCCAGTTTCTTTCATAACTTTATAAGATGGTGTTATTCCCTTTTTTTCTTGTGCTTCTTCCTGAAATCTTGATTTTGAATCTTTATAGGCTCCTGTTTCTACAACTTTTGCAAGTTTTACCATTAAATACTTTTTAACAAAACTATCTGCAGCTTGATATCCCAAATCCAAATAAATTGCTCCCAATAATGCTTCAAAAGTATTTGCTAAAATATAAGCTCTTGCCTTTCCTCCCTCTTTTGCCTCTCCGCGTGAAAGAAGTAAAAAATCATTAAATCCAATTTCTTCTGCAATAGATTTTAACATTTTTGCGTTTACCAACGCTGCTCTCCAGTTTGTTAATTCTCCTTCTGCCTTTTCTGGATAATCTCTATAAAGATGATCTGTCACAATTAATTCCATTACTGCATCTCCCAAAAATTCCAGCCTTTCGTTGTGGTCAAATTTAAAATCTGGATTTTCGTTTAAATAAGATCTGTGCGCAAATGCCTGCGTCAATAAATCTTTATTTTTAAAACTCACTCCTATTTTTTTTTCAAATATTGAAAAATCTTTCATTTCTTTCAAGCTTTATGTTGAAGCTTCGGGATTAATTTCTTTAAAAACTGTTCCCAAAACTCCGTTTACAAATTTACCCGATGTTTGCCCTGAAAAAGTTTTGGCTAATTCAATAGCTTCATTTATTGCAACTTTTGGCGGGACTTCTTTTTTGTCTGCGTATAAAAGTTCAAACAAACCAATTCTTAAAACATTTCTATCAACAATTGGTATTTGAGCAACTGGCCATTCTGGAGCTGCCTTTTCAATTATTTTATCAATCTCAAAAAGATGTTTTGTAACTCCATCAATCAAACTCCAAATAAAATCTAATTCTTCAAGACCTGGTCCAAAATCTTTAATATTTCTTTCAACAATACTTTTTAAATCAGACTTTTTATCGTAAAAGTCCCATTCGTAAAGTGACTGCATTACTATTGATCTTGAAAGATGTCTTGATGCCATCTATTTACTTTTTTGCTAATTCCTTGTTCTCTCCTTTTTCAACGGCTTTAATTTCTTTTTCTCTGGTCTTTTTTTCTTTCTTTGTAAGTTTGCCCAATACATTCACAACTTCTTTTCCCTTATAAAAACCGCAATTTTTGCAAGCTGTATGTGACAATACTGGTTTTTGGCACTTTGGGCACAATGTTAAAACAACGCGCTTTATGTATTTGTGCATTCTGGTTTTGCCAACCTTTGATCTTGTATGACTATGTCTTGGAACTGCCATGTCTTTGTTTCTTTAATTTAATTTAAATAACATTTATATAATATAACAAAAAAGGCAAATTTGCAATACCTCCTGTTAAAAACGCGGTCAAAATCACACTTTTACTTCCTCCTCACTTGTAATATAATAAAATAATGAAAAAAAATACTCCCAAATTAAAAGAAGATTTTTACGCCTATATCCTCTTGTTCTTTGGATTTTTGCTCCGTTTATTTTATATTTTTACATTTACCTCTCCCGAAAAATATCTTTGGTCTGATGCCGGAACTTATGATGTCCACGCTATGAGAATGGCAAAAGGAATACACATAACCCTTTCAACTTACTGGCCTCCATTTTTTCATATCTTTTTAAGTTGTCTTTACAGGCCTTTAATCTGGCTGGGGCTTGAAGAACAAAGAGTTAAAATTGATGTTATACTTTTTTCATTATTCTACATTTTAGCCTTTTGGTGCATTTATCAAATTGTTAAAAAACTTTTTTCAAAAAAAACAGCTTTATTTGTTTTAACAGCTCTCATATTATGGTACCCCTTCATTTTTTTGAATGCCCTAATAATGAGCGAAAATTTATTTTTTGTATTAATTTTTCTTGGATTATATTTTTTAATTGTAAAACCAGAGACTCCGTTAAACGGTTTTTGGATAGGATTATTTTGGGGAATTGCAATTATAGCCAGACCGATATTTGCCCTCGCTGTTCCGTTTTTTCTTTTATGGGCTTGGAGACAAAAAATTAATTGGAAATTTTTGTTAAGTTTTACAATCACTGCTGGCGTCATTATTATTTCAATGATGACATTTAATTTTTTCTACACAGACGGCGCTGAAAAATCAGTTTCATCAAGCGGTGGATTTAATTTTGCAATGACTTGGTGCGATGTTAAATCTGTTAAATACACCAACGAAAACGGATATTGGTTTTGGTTTGCATCAGCAGCAAACATTGATTATCCCGATGACAAAGCAATTGCCACCACTGTGCCTTTTGAAAATCAAAAATTTTATTATCAAATGGGATTAGATTGTTTAAAGCAACACCCCGAAAGAATAATTGATAATTTTTCATCAGTTAAAAAATTATTTCACAGCCACCTGTTCCCCACCACCAGTGATATGGCAGGATGGAGCTTTTTTAGATTTTTATTTAAAATTATCAATGGATTATTATTTGTTGCCAGCATTGCAACAATTGTTGGTTCTTTAAACGGCTGGATTTCTGTTAAAAAATTTACGAAAAAATATCTTTATCTTTTTGCATTAATTATTTTATCTCTATTTATAACTCTTTATTTGCAAAATGTTGGAGAAGAAAGATATTTAATTCCATATGCTCCGCTATTAATAATTTTATCCATACCAACAATTATTAAATTGTTTGGACACATCAATAAAATAAAACTTTCCAATTTAACTTGGCTTCGGCCTTACTTAATATGGCTGTGCTACTTTTTATTTATTATTTTAAGTTTGCTCATTTTTGCAATTTCATCTGTTAAGGTTACAAAAGCTTATTTAATTAAACCCGATGGAACAGAAACTCAAATTACTTTGCCATTTCAAACCAACCAAACTGACGAAAATTTAACTTATGAAATTTCTGTAAATTCAAATATTGACCAAAAAGTTAAAATCAATATTGCAGTGGATGATATTATTAACAAAATATCTGTAAATAACAACGAGCTTAATTTAGAAAACATTAAAAAATCCAACAACCAAAACATTCTCAACGATTGGAAAAGAGGTTATCTTTTTGATATGTATCTTAATGCCGGTCAAAATAATATTCACATTGAAAGTCAAAATACGGGATGGGGCTATTCTTTAAAATTAAAACAAAAACCATTCTTCTGGATTTGGGCGCTTTTGTTTGTTTCGTTCGCGCTTCCTGTTGCACATCTATGCACTGCCCTAATTGAACTTATATTTATAAAAAAACAGAGAAAATCTCGTAAACCAAAATTAAATGGAAAAGCAAAATCTTAAATTAATTCCTTTTGTAATATTATTTTTTGGCATAGTTTTGCGTTTGATTTATGGTGCTTGTTTTACACCAGATGCTTATGCAGATTACACGGTTTTCCAATACACCCATGATTCTCTATACCACATAGAATACATTAAATTTATTGCCAGTCACCTTTCTCTGCCTGCAGTAGAAAAAGGACTTGAATTTCCACAACAACCCCTTTACTATATTTTTTCAGGAGGCTTGTATTATTTATTTGATATTTTTTCATTTCCACAAAAAACAATACTGGCATTTTTAGTTTGGATATCAACATTGTTTTCAATTGGCACTCTTATTTTCACATATTTTGTTGCCAAAAAAATTACAAACTTATCGTGGGTGCAGTCTTTCATTGTTGGAATTATGGCTTTTACCCCAGCTTTTATTTATCAAGCGGGAATGATTGGAAACGACCCTCTTTGCGCCTTTTTATCGGCAGGTTCGTTTTTCTTTTTAATAAGTTTTATTCAAAAAGAAAAATTAAAATATTTTATTTTAGCAACCTGTTTTGCGGTTCTTTCATTTTTTACAAAAGCTTCTGCAGGATTGCTCTTAATAATGATTTTAATTGCGCTCATTTACAAATACAGCCATAAAAATAATGCTGTAATTTTAAAAATGATATATTCTGTTTTAATAATTGGATTTTTATGTATTTGTGTTTCATTTTATCGCGCATACATACCTGTCACTCAAGAATTTCGTTTTGTTGAAAGTTACACCTACGAACATCAAAAAACCGACCCTCGATTATCTTATTTTTTAAATTTTAATGTCCCAGAATTATTAAAAGAGGGGCAATCTTTTGTTTTTGGAAATAAAAAAGTTGCTAGAACCTTCCCCACCTTTTTATACGGCTCTTCCATTTTTGGAGAATATACTTTTAGCAATATCACAGATATATATCCTTTAATAAAAACCTTAATGCAGTTTATTCTTTTGCTTGGGTTATTGTTCCCTATTGGTATTATTGCCAATATTTTTTATATTAAAAAATGGAATCTTATTGATTATATTTCTGCGTTTGGAATTGTAGGAAGTTTAATTCTTATTATTTCTTTTCTATTAAAATATCCTTCAGTTTGCAATTCCGATTTTAGATATTTTTCTCCAGTGTTTTTATGTTTATTAGTAATGTCTGGTATTGGTCTTTCCCGACTTAATGAAAAATTAAAAATAAAATCAATTTTGCCTTCTTTGGTTTTTATTTTGATATCTTCTGAATTATGCTGGATTGTAATAAGAATTTCCATAAGGGTTTTTGCAAACATATGAAAACAGTTTCAGTTTTAATTCCAGCATACAATGAAGAAAAAAGATTGTCTAAAACCTTGCAAAAATGGCAAGATTTTTTAAGTGAAGAAAATAATTTAGAATATAAAGTTGTTGAAATAATTATTATTGATGACGGCTCTGCTGATAACACTCTTGGTGTCGCACAATACTTTAAAGAATTGCTGCCAATTAAAACCATACAAATAGAAAAAAACCAAGGCAAAGGAAATGCCGTAAGAGCTGGAGTTAAGTCGGCTATTGGCGACTTAATTTTTATATACGACGCAGATGCTGCTGTTTTACCAGAAGAAATAAATAAACTCTTATTAGAAATTAAAAATTCAGACATCATAATCGGGTCAAGAGTTGCCAAAGGTTCAAAAACCAAAATGTCTTTTATGAGAAGATTTATCGGCATATGCTTTCATATTTTTTGCTATCCCCTTTTGCCAAAAATTAAAGATGCTTCTTGCGGTGCAAAATTATTTAAATCCGGCACTGCTAAAAAAATATTTGAATTGCAAAAAATAAACAGATTTGCTTTTGACATTGAAATATTGTGGCTGGCTAAAAAATTAAATTTTGAAATAAAGGAAATTGGCATTGTGTGGCAAGAAATTCCAGGTTCAAAAGTAAGTGTTATTAAAGATGGCTTTGAAATGTTTCTTTCTGTGTTAAGCTTGTATAAAAGAGCAATATTAGGTTAGAATTAAACATAAAAATTTAAGAAAAAATAAATGAATAAAAAAACAAAACTTACATTTTTAACATTATTGGTTTATGGAATTCCAATTTTGTTGTGGTCTACAATTCCCTTTTCAAAAAATCTTTGGGGCAGTTTTACATCTTCATTCATTTTTAATTTTTTGTTCAATGGGACAACTGTTTTTATGCCAATGGGAATTATTTTTGATTTCCTTTTGCTGTATTGCCTTTTTATATTATTTTTCAAAAAAGATTTCTCTATTGAAAATGAAAGAGTTTATTTAATATATTCTGGCGCTAAAAAAATATTTGTCTGGATTTTTGTTGATAAATTAAAAAAAGAGCTCGCTATAACCAAAGATGAAAAAAATTCTTTGCTGTTCTATTTGGTTAAATTATATTTTACGCCAGTAATGTTAAAATTCTTAATTAACAATGTGTCTTCTTTGGTTGGTTCATTTAAAACATTGTCAATTATAAATAAAATAAAGTCCCCCGCTATTATAAAAAATATATCCAGTCTTTATTTTTCTTTAATACTTTATATTATTCTTGTTGTTGATACTTTGGTTTTTTCTTTTGGATATTTATTTGAATCAAAAACCTTTAAAAATGTTGTAAAATCTGTTGAGCCCACTGCTTTTGGATGGCTTGTGGCTATTATTTGTTATCCTCCGGTCAATAATTTAACAGGAGATATTTTGGGGTGGTACACTTCTGACTTTGGCGACTTTGGAAATGCAAACATAAACATTATAATGGGAATTATTTCCCTTTTATTGTTTGCAGTTTATTTGTGGGCAACTTTAGCATTGGGAACTAAATCATCAAATTTAACAAACAGAGGAATAGTTTCAAAAGGCCCTTATAAATATGTTAGACATCCAGCCTATGCATCAAAAAACTTAAGCTGGTGGATTATGGGAATTCCATTTATAGCCAAATTTGGATTTATTGCTGTAATTAGTTTGTTTTTGTGGAGTATTATTTATTTTCTTCGCGCCCTAACAGAAGAAAAACATTTATTGCAAGATTCAGATTATGTTAGTTATTCACAGAAAGTAAAATATATGTTTTTCCCTGGCATATTTTAAAATTTAATTATCAATTAAAAAACCATTCTTATCACAGAATGGTTTTTTTAATTTATTTTTACTGCCTAGAATGGTGAGATTTCTTTCCAATTTGGCAAATCCTTACTGCCAGAAGACTTGATAGGAATATCTTTTGAGGCAATACAACATCCTATATCATCGCAAACTTTAAGACTGGAGCTAAATGTTTTTGCTTGAGTGTATGTATGTGTTGGGTCTCCAACAGTATACACCACTGGCGGATTGTTGGTTGGGTCACTATTATATCCGCTGTCTCCAAAATCCCATGTATAACATTTTCCTCCCGAGCAATCTGTGAGACCTTGGCAAGAAACAAGTCCTGCTTCGTCATAGCAAATGGATGAATCTGTAAATGTTGTTGGTTCTCCTGGTATCACAACAGATGGAGAATATGAATAAGCAGGAACTGGTGAAGGATGAGCGTGTCCATAAGTAAATGATGTTTGAGAGCCAATAAGTGTGGTTCCTGTGGATCCATTATAATAAATCCATTCAGATTCTGCTTTTGATTTATTTTTAACTTTTACTCTCCAATAATAAGGAGTGTTGTATGTGATATAATCTCCGGCTTCTGTTGTTGCCTGTTGTTTTACTAAAACCAATTGTTGCTGAACTGCACCAGAAGCTGTGCCAGTATAGTATACCGATCTGTTTACCTCTGGAGATGAAAAATTAGAATTGTTATCAATTTGAATTTGATATTGATATTGGCTTTCTCCATCTGGGTCTAAATAATTCCATTGAAAATATGCAACGCCAGCTCCCTGTATTCTTGCACAATAACTTCCAGTGCTAGCTTCAAGGTTATATGCCAAAGGTTTATTTTCTGTGAGACAATCTCCGTCTGTTAAACAAGTATCTTCACCTGCTCCAGTAATACATTCGCAAGCGCCATCAACACAAACAGAATGGTTATCTGTACATTCACTCCAAAAAAGTCCGTTTACACAAATTTTCCAACCGTCACAAACACAAGGGGCAATTTCATTTGCAATACAAAATGGTTCCACTCCGCCCGATGACGAGCTAGATGAAGAAGACGAAGAAGATGAACTGGAGGATGAACCTCCCGAAGAAGATGATGACGAACTAGATGACGATGAAGAACTGGATGAAGAAGACGAACTGGAGGATGAGGATGAACTAGATGAAGATGAAGAGCTGGAAGATGAGGTTCCTCCACTGCTTGATGAAGAAGACGACGAAGAACTGGATGAAGAAGACGAACTGGAGGATGAGGATGAACTAGATGAAGATGAAGAGCTGGAAGATGACGAAGATGAGCTGGACGAACTAGAAGACGAACCCCCCGAAGAAGATGATGAGCTTGAGCTAGAAGACGAAGAGGATGACGAACTGGATGAGCTAGACGAAGAAGAGCTGGATGATGAGGACGAGCTAGAAGATGAACCTCCCGAAGACGATGATGAAGAGCTGGATGATGAAGAACTACTATTACAGTCTGCACTGCAATCTATAGTAACTGTAATTGTGTTACAAACTGGACCTGTGAGTCCTTGAAAACAAGTGCCAGGAAAATCTGACTCAAATGTGCAACCATTTGCCATACAAACTGTTGTATTTTGTGGCGGACCACATTCAGCAACCTTAATTTCTGTTGTAGGTCCACCATCAACACAAGTTGCATTTCCAAGCAAACATCCACCTCCTGTAGCTTGACATTTTTTACATCGCTTTAATGTGCAAATTCCAGAACCGCAACAATAAGAATTTGGTCCTATTGTACATTGACCAGCACAATCCTGAATCCTCCTCTCTATTTTATAAGGAGCGCATGTATTCCCTCCTGCGCTGCATGTTTCGGCGCAAGTTTGTTGATAAATAGAAGTTCCTTTACAAATTTGACCAGCGGTGGGAACTTTACAAACTTTTATATCTCGTTTTTTTTGATAGTCAAAACAAGTATAATTTCCACTAGTAGCATTAAGTGAACATCCTCTATGTCTTCCCAATTCAACAACCTTACAAACCAAACCAGTGCAATCACAAGCAAAAATTCCCTGCCATTCATCTTCACCACAAGGAGATTCCGAATCTTTTACTTTTACACATTGACCACCTTCGCCACATATATATTTATATCTAAGCACACATTCTTGTCCAGCATTAATTGCCTCTTCACATGCTCCGCAAACTGGTGCCACAGTACTATTACAATTTATATCGTTAATACAGGTTGGAACCCATCTTACATGTGTAATTCGGGCCGTTGATGTTCCCAGTGCCCAATAATGATTAGAGTTAGTTGGTTGCCACGAAAAAGTAAATTTTGTTGTATCTTGTCCACCCACATTAAGCGATACCTCTGAAGAAACGCCAGAACCGTTATTTGTGCAACTATTTAAATCTGCAGAAGTCTCTCCAGAAACAGAAGCCCATGGAAAATAAACTGTACCATAATGTTCAGAAGCAATGGCATATGAATGGCAACGATCTCCTCCGCTAACAGCAGCAGGCCATCCTGTCTGCACATATGTTCCAGAAGCAATAAAATAAAGCTTACCAACACAATCTGTAGTGTCTACATCAACAGACATCGTTGCTGGTGCCCAAGGACCTTGAGTGATATCTTTTGTAACATGCAAGGTCAACAAAAGATTTTCCATAGCTGACACATTACAACTAGCAGAAGCAATTTTTGCACTTCCAAGACAAAAAAACAAAAGTCCTGCAACAAATAAAATTTTAAACCTTATATTCATATTATTTATTAAGAACCTGAATTAATTGACTGACCTTCCAATGTTCCGTTTGGTAAAATTTTAATATTTACCTGTATGTTATCCCGCTTTTTTAAATCTTCAAATTTTAATGCTGTTGCCTCGCTGGCAATAATACCATTTTTATCTTTTACAAAAATATTTGATACTATTTCAGCATCATCTTTAATTTTTATAGTTAAGCTATTTTCTTCAAATCCCAATGTGATATTTCTTCCGTTAATGTCTACAATGTTTCCTGAGACAGTTGTTGTTATAATATTTTTGCTAAATAAGTCCGATATTTTTCTATTTTGATAAACTATCCCCAACCCCACCCCGCAAGCAAAAATTACCAGCCCCAAAATTATTAATAGAACAATTGAAGTAATTTTATTCATATTATTTATTGAGAAATTGCTTTGCTAAAAATAATTACTAAATTTCCTTGAAATTCTCCACTAGGTGTGGCTATTGTTGTAATATTTATTGAGTCTCCCTTTTTTACATCTTGAAACTGTATTTCTTTTTTTACAGAATTTTCGTATGCATAAATTTTTGCATCATTTTTAATTGCAATTGTCATTTTATCTCCCAAATAATCTATTGTGATGTTTCTGCCTTCAATATTTGATACTGTTCCATAGGTTACAATTGCAGAAACTGCCTTTGACGAAATAGCTCCCAACATACTCGCTGTTTTTTGATTTAAAGAAGCGTCTTTTTGGCTTTGATAAAACATTCCGCCAGCCAAACCAACGGCAATTGATAATATTATAGCAACTGCTATTAAAATTGATGAAGTTACTTTATTCATTTTATTTTTCTTTTTTAAATTTATAAATATTTAATTTATTAATTATTTTTTGGCAAAACAATAACCGAATTTCCTTCAAAAGTGCCATCCGAACCAACATTAATAGAGATATTTAATGTGTCTCCTGCTTTTATTTGATTTAAGCTCACTTCCGATTGAGTCATATTTGATGAACCCGTACTGGTAAAAGTATAAACAGGAGCATCGTCTCTTATGTTTACTGTGATTAAATCACTATTAAAAGCCAGTGTTATTTGTCTTCCAGTAATATTTGTTACTCTTCCATAAGAGATAATAGAAGGAACAACTTCTGAACCAAGTATTTTTAAAGAAGTCTCCATTTTTTTAATTTGCGGACGGTCTTTTTGTTTTTGGTACAAAATACCAAAAACTCCTCCTGCCGATAAAATACCCAATGCCAAAACTAATAACAATATTAAATATAATGATTGTTGTTTGTTCATTTTTATTTTTAAATTATCTATATATTTAATAATTATACTTTTTTTAAAAAACAATAACAAACAGCAGACCTGTGGATAAGTCAAGATTGGCAAAGGTAGTTGACAATAGTAAAATTGCTTGACACTATTGTTTGATATATTGTATAATAAATAACAGCGTGTTCGTTGACAATTCGCGTAAACCCCCGCAACCCAGAAAAGAAAGGGTTACCAATGAGAAAGCTCATCGCCCTGGGTTTGGCGCTAATCGTTTTAGCTTCCAACACCCACACCTGTGCCACCGACCTCGTCGCCACTACTGCCACCAGCAATGTTGGCAAACGAGTTGAAGCCACCGACAGCATCACTTCCCTTAGGGAAATCCCTGGATGGATTGTGTACTCCGACAGCAAGAATGCCATTCTTCTGAATCTAAAAACCGGCGAAAAGTTCAACCTGACTGCTCTTGAAAAAGGAGCTGTTGTCCAATCGCCGTTGTTTACAGTGTCAAAAGACGGCAAATGGCTTTTGTGGTTTCAAGACTCCAAGTTTTGGGTGAAAGAATTACCCCTTGGAGGCGCCATCGCCGTAAAGGCAGTTCCCTTTGAGAAAAAGGGTAACAGTCTTATGGCAAATATGAACAAAACCTTTGACTTGGTCTTTCCTCCAGAAGCAAAGATGAGAAACCTCTCTATCTCTGATGATGGAACGAAGTTTTCTTTTGAGTCGGCATACACGGCAACAAGCTGGGTATTGATTGACCAAGGGAATCCGACCGCTCTTGCGAAGATGATGGCAGCTGGCCAATATGCAAACTTTGCAACATCAGACCCGACAAAAAAGGATTTACGGTTTGATGTGTTACCCCTTTATGCCAAAAGGCCGGTGACTATCAATGGCATCTTTTGCCTAAACACCCTTCGCAACAGATTCAACCCACCTGAAGAAAGTCCGTTCAACCCCCTCTTTGGGAGTGTTGCCATAAACTGTCCTGCACCTCTTTTCAAAGCAACGCCTCAAGATAGTGGTGCAGAAGTTACTCCAAACAGTATGTGGCGACCACTTGGTCATGGACTTATCGGGAATTGGCAAACTGGTGGAGAAAACAGCACCACTGGTAGATTTTACGAAACCACCACCAAAAACAAGAATGCCCACTTCTTAGCCTGGTGGCAAAATCGAGCTGATTTTATTTATCAAGTGGACGGAAAATTTGGATGCATTCAAATCCGGACATTTGATGAAGAAAGAGACAGTATCGATGTCTACAAAGAAGGCGTAGGCTTTCTTAAAGACCACATTCCCGAAGGTTGGACTGGGTCAGCCAGAGAACTAGAAGCCCAAGTCGTTATTCCCGGTGAAGTTACCGGAATGGCTCGTACGCCAAACGGCTCCTTGTCTGTCTTCACCAGCCAAGGCAATGTCTTTATGATAAGCTCTGTGGAAATACAGAACGCTTTCAAAAACAGCGGAGTGGAGCAAGTAAAGGACAGTGTGGACAAAAGATTTGTCCACTTTCGCCCTGTCAACAATGTTTTCCAGCCAAAACTGGAACTCGTTGCCACAGGAGTTGTGGGTTCCTGCTTTTACTGGGTGACCGATGAGTCGGTTCTTTTCCTTGGTCAAGACGGAAGCGTCTACTTTGGAAGCCAAGGAACTATAAGGAAGGTGTTGGACGGAATCGGCTATTTCTGCTGGACCGCATCCTCGCCCTTTGAAGGCATGAAAGACACAAGTCTTTTTGCCGAGACTCCGTCTCTGGCAACTCCAAAGTCAAACACTCAAAAGGTGATTAAGGACACCTCTAAAGTTGTTAATTGTTTTGATGAGCCCACAATCGTTACGGGCCACATAAGGGTTAGCTGGGGATTGAGAGATAAAAACTCCATCTATATCAACTTGGATGGCCCAGACGGTCCCCTGCAATATTCTTTGCTAAAAACCGACAATCTAGATGAAGACGACCCTGCTCAACTTGAGTATTCGTCGAGTCAGATTCGGGACGGCTATGTAACGAAAAAAGTAGGCGGGAAAGATTCAACTGTTCGCAAGGATGCAATCGAACAGAAGAATGTCATTCTCGGTGTCGGCAGAGCTATTGCACTGAAGCCCGAGGGTGGCACTGAGTGCTTGAAGATAGCGCTTAAATCTGCTAAGGAAGGCAAAGATGGAAAAAAGGACGAAATCGAGATTGATAAGAACTACTATCCTCAGGTAGACTTCCCCAAGGAGGTTGCGAGGAAACCCTTTGTCAAAAAACCTTTTGCCAAGAAGGTAGCAGGTAAGCTAGCCGAAGAAGATGGCTGGCAAATCAGCGCGGTGGAAGTCGGAAAGGAATTCAAGATTGGCGACATCGCGTTCACTTGGGAGCCGGTAGAAAAAAAATCAGGGAAGAAAAGAAAGTTGGCTCCTGGAGAGGTAGAAGTCTCTACCAAATTCATGCTGAGATATATCAGCACTTCTGGATTACCAATCAGGATATCTTCTGATTGGGACAATGAGAGTGTCTTCAATCCACTCTCCTACAAATTCGGAGGTGAGGGTAGAACCAGTTTTGGAATTGGCTTTATACAAAGCTACTTTCTGATTCTGGAAATGGGAAACGATTATGTCACAATCATCCCTATTGAAGAAAGGAAAGGAAAGTCTGGAGAGACTAGTTGGGTTCAGTACAAATGGAAGTACTGGCCAAACCTTAAGAAACCCGGTCAACTAGCATCAGCCGGGCGATAAACAATGCAGTTGGGATACTGCTCAAAAGTCCAACGAAAAAGGGCCTTCATGAGGAAGGCCACTTTTATTACTTATTTTCGGCTATTTACAATAATTTACTCACTGGATAGAAAGTTTTTCTATGAATTTTACAACTTCCAAATTTTTCTAAATTAAAAATATGCAAAGCTGTTCCATATCCCTTATGCTTATCAAACCCGTACTGCGGGTATTTTTTATGATATTTTTGCATCAATCTGTCTCGCGTTACTTTTGCAATAATTGATGCAGCAGAAATTGAAAAAACTTTTTGATCGCCCTTGATTATTGATTTTTCTAAAATCCCCGAATTAATTTTAAAGTTTCCGTCGCACAATAAAAAATCGGGATTTAGTTTTTCAAAAGATTTTTTCATTGCCAATTTAGTGGCTTCCAAAATATTTATTTTATCAATCACTTTTTCCGAAACAATTCCAACTCCCCACTTTACATCTTTATGATTTATTAAAATTTCATAAGCTTCTTCCCTTTGTTTTTCAGATAGCTTTTTAGAATCGTTTATTTTTGAAAATTGCTTAATTGAAAATTTATTGGAAATTAAAAATTGGGAATTGAAAATTACGCAGGCAGCTACAACGGGTCCTGCCAAAGGACCTCTTCCTGCTTCGTCCAATCCAACAACAATTTTATATCCTTGAAGCCACAACTTTTTTTCTTCATTAAAATTCGGCTGTTTCATGGTTCTATAATAACACTTGTAAAATAACCCACAAGGGTTAAAATGGTATATTAGAAATAATATATAAATATGCCAAAAAACACTCCCAAATTTACTCATTTACATGTCCACAGCCACTATTCCCTGCTTGATGGTCTGCCAAAAATAGACGAGCTTTTAGATTATGTAAAAGAATTGGGAATGAATTCTGTCGCCATCACAGATCACGGCGTTATGTATGGAGCTGTTGAGTTTTATAAAAAAGCTAAGGCTAAAGGAGTAAAACCAATAATTGGATGCGAAGTTTACACTGCTTTTGAAAAATTAACCGACAAAAGGCCAGGAATTGATGCTCCAAGAAATCACTTAATTTTGTTGGCAAAAGATTCAGAAGGATACAAAAATTTGGTAAAACTTGTTTCAATCGCCCACCTTGACGGTTTTTATTACAAACCAAGAATTGATGATGAAATTCTTGAAAAATATGCAAAAGGTTTAATTGGCTTATCTGCATGTATTCAAGGAAAAATTCCAAGATTACTTTTATCAAACAAAATTGATGAAGCAGAGGCTTTGGCAAAAAAATATGAGTCTTGGTTTGGCAAGGGAAATTTTTATTTAGAAATTCAGCATCACACATCAATTCCAGATCAAGCAATTGCAAATAAAAGATTAGTAGAACTTTCTAAAAAAACAGGAATTCCATTGGTTGCAACAAACGATATTCATTATTTAAGAAAAGAAGATGCAGAAGCTCAAGATGTTTTAATGTTGATAAACACAGGAGCAGATATCAACGACCCCGAAAGATTATCTATGACCCAAGATGATTTTTCAATGAAAAGCATAGACCAGATGGCTGAAGAGTTTAAAGAATATCCAGAAGCTTTGGAAAACACGCAAAAAATTGCTGACATGTGCAATGTTGAAATTGAATTAGGAAAAACAAAATTACCAGTTTTCCCGTTGCCAGAAGGAAAAACTGCTGAAGAATATTTGGAAGAATTGTGCTGGAATGGAATTGAATCAAGATACGGCAAGGGTGACAATCAAAAAGTAACAGAAAGATTAAAATATGAGTTATCTGTTATCCAAAAAACTGGTTTTGCCGGATACTTTTTAATTGTGCAAGATTTTGTAAACTGGGCAAAAACAAACAGAATTATAGTGGGACCTGGCAGAGGTTCTGCAGGAGGCTCTATTGTTGCCTATTTAACCAAAATTACAAATGTTGACCCGTTAAAACACAATTTGCTTTTTGAAAGATTTTTAAATCCTGAAAGAATTTCTATGCCCGATATTGATATGGATTTTGCCGACAGAAGAAGGGATGAAGTTATTAAGTATGTTGCAGAAAAATACGGACAAGACCATGTTGCGCAGATTATTACTTTTGGAACAATGGCAGCCCGTGCTGTTGTTCGTGATGTTGGCAGAGCTTTGCAATACACTTATTCTTATTGCGATGCTTTGGCAAAAATGATTCCAACTGGAATGGATTTGGCAGAAACTCTTGAAAAGGTTGATGAGTTTAAAGAAAAATATGAAATAGACCCAATGGCAAAAAAATTGATTGACCTTGGGAAAAAACTTGAAGGCGTTGCCCGTCATGCTTCCACTCACGCTTGTGGCGTTGTGATTTCAGCTGACCCATTAACAAACTCTGTTCCTTTACAAAGACCCAGAGAGTCCGAAGTTGGCGTTATTACTCAATATGAAGGCCACAGTATTGAAGATTTGGGGCTTTTGAAAATGGATTTTTTGGGATTAAAAAACCTTACTATAATAGAAGACACTTTGGCGCGTATTTATGTTTTGCATGACAATTTAAAAATTGATTTAGATAATATTCCATATGACGATGAATTAACTTATAAGCTTTTACAAGAAGCCCTAACAACTTCTGTGTTTCAATTGGAATCTGATGGAATGAAGAGATACCTGAAAGAATTACAGCCGAGCGTTTTTGAAGACATTACCGCTATGGTTGCTTTGTATCGTCCGGGACCAATGCAATTTATTCCAGATTATATTGCCAGAAAACACGGCAACCAAACAATTGAATATTTGCATCCAAAACTAGAACCAATCTTGAAAGACACTTATGGAATTTGTATTTACCAAGAACAATTAATGAAAATTGCTCAGGAGGTTTGCGGATTTACTTTGGGAGAAGCTGATGTTTTAAGAAAAGCTGTTGGTAAAAAAATCAAAGAATTGCTTGATGCACAGGAAACAAAATTTATTAATGGAGCCATTGAAAATGGCGCATCAAAAAAAGTTGCTGCAGAATTGTGGCAGTGGATTTTGCCTTTTGCAGCTTATGGATTTAACAAATCGCATTCCGCAGCTTATGCCACAATTGCATATCAGACAGCATATCTAAAAGCCCACTTCCCTGTTGAGTTTATGGCATCTGTTTTAACTTCAGAAAGAGCTGATGTTGAAAGAATTTCATTTTTAATTGATGAGTGCAAAAAAATGGAAGTTGAAGTTTTAGCGCCAAACATAAATGAATCTTTAAAAAACTTTACAGTTGTTCCAGATAAAAACCAAATTCGTTTTGGACTTTTGGCAATTAAAAATGTGGGCGTAAACATAGTTGATGCAACGGTTGAAGAAAGAAAAAATAACGGACCGTTCAAATCAATTGGAGACTTCATACATAGAATTCCAACAAAAGATTTAAATAAAAAATCAATGGAGGCATTAATCAAAGCTGGAGCTTTTGATGCTTTTGAAGAACGAAACAAGCTTTTGCAAAACCTGGAAAGAATGCTTGAAATTGCAAGAGAAAATAATAAAAATAAAAACACAAATCAAATTGGACTTTTTGCATCAACAACAATTATCACTAATGATATAAAACTTGATGATGCCACACCTGCCAGTAATTTTGAAAAACTTGGCTGGGAAAAAGAATTACTTGGGCTGTATGTAAGCTCACACCCATTAAATGAATTTAAAAAACTTTTAGAAAACAGAACCACTCCGCTTATAAAAGTTACTTCATCAATAGTGGATAAAAAAATTATTGTTGGAGGATTAATTTCTTCTGTTAAAAAAATTATTACCAAAAATGGAAAACCGATGCTGTTTATAAAACTGGAAGATTTAACAGCAAAAGCCGAAGTTGTAATTTTCCCAAATTTATTGGAAAGAAATCCAAACGCTTTGCAGGAAAATAAAATTGTTTTTGTTGCAGGTAGAGTTGACGATAGAAACGGAGAAATAAAAATCGTTGCCGACGACGCCCAAGAAATCCTCGTTCCAAGAAAGAGTATTTAATTATTAAATAATATTGACTTGGTTTTTCCTCTAGACTATACTATATATAGTAATACTAACGATTGCCTTGCTCACCAAGCAGGTGTCGCCTAAAAGTGACAATTTAAAAATCTAAGTTAGATATTACATAAAAAAGTGTCCCGCATTGCGGGAAAACTAGATGGAACCGCGTGGTTTTACAGAAACCTCGTTCTAGTATTAAATTATTAAGTTTAATTTAATATTGAAACGAGGTTTTTTATTCCTCTTCAATATTATCCAAAAAAATATTATGGAAAATATAGAAAAAATAAGACATTCTCTATCACATATAATGGCACAAGCTGTGCTTGAATTTTTTCCAAAAACAAAAATAGGAATGGGTCCTGCAATTGAAAATGGATTTTATTATGACTTTCAATTTGTCTCTCCCCTGCAAGAACAAGATTTGCAGAAAATTGAAAAACGGATGCAGGAAATAATTTCCCAAAATCAAAAGTTTGAGAAAGAAGAAATTTCAAAAATAAAAGCAAAAAAACTTTTTGAAAAACAGCCGTACAAGTTGGAATTAATTTCTGAGTTGCCTGGCAAAACAGTTACAATTTATACTAATGGAAATTTTACAGATTTGTGCAAAGGGCCTCATATTAAAAATACAAAAGAAATTTTGCCAAACACTTTTAAATTAACAAAAATTGCTGGAGCTTACTGGAGAGGAGACGAAAAAAATAAAATGTTAACTCGTATTTATGGCTTGGCCTTTGAAACAGAAAATCAGTTAATGGATTATTTAAAAATGATAGAGGAAGCCGAAAAAAGAGATCACAGAAAAATTGGAACAGCTTTAAAATTGTTTACTCTTTCCGAACTTGTAGGAGCAGGACTTCCAATGTTGCAACCAAAAGGAATGATTCTTAGAAAAGAAATTGAAGATTATTTGTGGGATTTGCATAAAAATAAAGGCTACAGCCGTGTTTGGACTCCTCACATTACTAAAAAAAGTTTATATGAAACTTCGGGACACGCTGCAAAATTTGGAGAAGAACTTTTCAGAGTAAAGGGCGGAGATGAAGAATTTTTTATGAAGCCCATGAACTGTCCTCACCATATGCAATTATTCTGCGATAATCAATTTTCATACAGAGATATGCCTGTTAGATATTTTGAACCAGCAACCGTTTACAGGTATGAAAAAGCCGGACAATTATCTGGACTCACAAGAGTTAGGGCAATAACTCAAGACGACGGACATCTATTTTGCAGAGTTTCTCAAATATCAGAAGAAGTCAGTACAATTGTTGAAATTATCAAAGATTTTTATACAACAATGAATATGATGGAAGGATATTGGGTCAGACTTTCTGTTAGAGGAAAAGATAAGAGTATGTATATTGGAAAAGATGAATCTTGGAAAAAAGCAGAATCTGCTTTAGAAAAAGCTGCAAAAGAAAACAATTTAAATTACAAAAGAGTTGAGGGCGAAGCAGCATTTTATGGGCCAAAGTTAGACTTTATGTTTAAAGATGCAATAGGCAGAGAATGGCAATTGGCCACAATACAATGCGACTTTAACTTGCCAGAAAGATTTGACCTTGGATTTATAAACGAAAAAGGTGAAAGAGAAAGACCTGTTGTTATACATAGGGCCATATCTGGTTCTCTGGAAAGATTTATGGGCGTTATGATTGAACATTACGCAGGAGCTTTTCCTTTGTGGCTATCCCCCGTCCAGGTTGCTATAATTCCAATTTCAGAAAAACATTTGGATTATGCAAAACAAGTTGAAAAAGAATTGAGAGAAAATGATATTCGTATTGAACTAAAAAATGAAAATGAAACTTTGGGCAAAAAAATTAGAGCTGCAGAAATGCAAAAAATTCCATATCTTTTGATTATTGGAGACAAAGAAATAGAAGCCCAATCGGTTTCGGTGAGAGAACGAGGCAAGGGAGATTTGGGTGCTATAAAAGTTGAGCAATTCATAGAAAAGGCGAAAGAGGAAATAAAAACAAAAAAGTAATTAGGTTTTAACTTTAATTATTTTAACTTTATGGCAGAACTATCCGACGCAACGAAAAGACTGATATCACAATATAATTTATCTCAGCTTCAAAGCGCTTCAATTCCAAACAGCACAACCATACATGTTGATGAGGTTGCTTTAAAGGTTGCTGCTTTTTACGAGCAGATAAGAACAATCGTTGACTGGAGAGAAGAACATTTAATGCGCAGAGCTGCCATTATAAGAAAGTTAAAAAGAAAGTTTTTTGATTTAAAACTAAATGATTTTTCCACGCAGAATGACACAGCAGAATCTTTAGTTTTAGAATTGATAAGAGGCGGACACTTTCCAAACGACAAAATAGAAGAATCTAAAATAAACGAGACGCAGGGAGTAATAAACAAATATGTTTTTATTCTTAAAAATTCTCCAGAAAATAAAGACGGAAAAGCCGGTCTAAATTTTTATAATTGGCTAATAGAAGTTACTGCTTGTGAAATAGAAGATACTCTAATTCCATCCATTAAAGAAAACGCTTTAATGGATTTTATGTTTAGTCTAATGAAGGAAAAAATAAAAGTATCAGATAAGGTTTACGAGTCGGGCCTCCTTAAAAAAGAACGAACCGATATCCAAATATATATTGCAGTACAACAATCTCTTTTTAAGCTTGATAATCCCATAATTAGCTACAACTTAATAAAATACAGACACCCAGAATGGAAAAAAACCGACGAAAAATTATTGCTAAAATTTTCTCAGAATATTTTTAGAATATGGCAAAATATTGAAAATGATTTAGCAAATCCTTTTGCCCCAAAATTTTATGCGATTTGTGAAAAATATGATACTCCATATTTATTATTGGGAGATGTTTTATCAGAAGAAATTAATAATAAATCAAATAAAGAAATTTTAAATCCCTCCAAATTAGAATCTTTAATTAAAACTGCTTATTTAAAAAGACTGGCAACTTTAAAAAAAAGAATACAAAGAGCTGCTATTTATTCCACAATATCCATTTTTATTACTAAAATTCTCTCTTTATTTTTATTATTGATTATTCTTTCAAAAATAATCCCAACAGAAAATCAAAGCAACATAATGCTTTTAGCCGACATTTTAATTCCAACATTTTTAATGTTTTTAATAGTTTCTTCAATAAAAAGACCTTCTGAAAAAAATCTGAACATTGTTGTAATGGAAACTATGAAAATTGTTTTTAAAAGAGAAGGCACAGATGTTTATGAAATAAAAAAGAAGCAAAAAAAGGGGGTTGTAACAAGAGCCATAATTTCACTTGTATATGTGGCCTCAAGCTTCATATCTTTTGGTGCTATATATTTTGTTTTCAACTATTTTGGCTTCCCTCTTTCGTCCATTATTATCAATATAATATTTATTGCGTTAATTCTTTTTACGGGAACTGCAGTTGGTAAGAGAGCCCAAGAGCTAACAATAGAGGATGAAAAAGAAGGGTTTTTTAGCTTTTTAGCCGATATATTCTTTTTACCAGTTCAAGGTTTGGGAAAATGGATTTCCAATAAATGGAAAAAGTATAATGCTGTTGCAGCTTTTTTAAACGCCCTAATTGATACGCCGTTTTCCGTATTTGTAGAATTTTTAGAAAAATGGAGATATTTCATCAAAGAAAAAAAAGAAGAGATGAGATAGCAATAAACAAGTAAAAATAACAAAAAATCAGTTCCTTTACGGAATTGATTTTTTGTTGTACTATAGAAACATTATGAAATATCACATAATAGCATTTGGATGCCAAATGAATATTTCTGATGCAGAACGAATTGCCTCTGTTTTGGAATCTTTAAAATATAAACAAACTCAAAATATTAATGAGGCCGATTTGGTTGTTGTCACAATGTGCTCTGTCCGTCAGTCGGCTGTTGACCGCATACATGGGCTTGTTGAAAAATTTAAATCAATCAAAAAAACAAACCCAAAACTGCAAACCATTCTAACCGGATGCGTTTTAAAAAGAGACAAAAAACTTTTTGTTGAGGGATTTGATTTTGTTTTAGATATCAGGGAAATCAAAAAAATTCCTGAAATATTAGGAATTAAAAAAATAAAAAACGCAGACAATTATTTAGATATTACTCCAAAATACGAAAATAAATTTTCTGCCAATGTGCCAATAATGACAGGATGCAATAACTTTTGCGCATATTGTGTTGTCCCCTACACCAGAGAAAGAGAAACCTCAAGACCTGCAAAAGAAATAATTTCTGAAATAAAAAATTTAATAAAAAATGGATATAAAGAAATTTGGCTTCTTGGACAAAATGTAAATTCTTACAAAGACAAAGAAATAAAATTTCCAGAGCTGTTGAAAATAATCAATGATATTAAAGGAGAATTTTGGATAAGATTTACTTCTTCTCACCCAAAAGATTTTAATGACCAAGTTATAAATGCTATGGCAATTGGTGGCAAAATAACTCCTTATTTAAATTTGCCGGCACAATCTGGAGATGACAAAATTTTAAAAGCAATGAACCGCCACTACACCATAAAAGACTACAAAAATAAAATTAAAAAACTAAGAGAAAAAATTCCAGGGGTTTCTATATCAACCGACATAATTGTTGGATTTCCAGGAGAAACAAAAAAGCAATTTGAAAATACTGCAAAATTATTCCGCGATGTGAAATATGATATGGCGTATATAAATAAATATTCTCCAAGAGCTGGTACTGTTGCTTCAAAACTTAAAGATAATGTTTCGTGGGAAGAAAAAAAGCGCAGAGAAAAAGTTTTAACAGAAATTTTAAAACAAACGGCCTTAGAAAAAAATAAGAAATTAATTGGCAAAGAAACAACTGTTTTAATAAACGAAAGCAGGGATGAAAACTATTTTGGAAAAAATGAACATTATAAAACCATAAAAGTAAAATCCAAAAAAAATATTTTAGGCAAAATTGTTAAAGTAAAAATTATCGAAGCCCAACCGTTTACCCTAGAAGGAAAAATTATACAATAAAGGCGCAAATCCTCCCCTTGGGACTGCGCCATAATATGTGGGTTGGAAGACGAGAGACTCCTTACGGAGTTGGAGCTGGTTGCATCATAGCTGCGGCAACCATGAAAGCCGCTACCACTAGGATGAGTAGCGTAATCATAACTCCAACATTGGAACAGACTTTAACGAATTTTTGCCACATCATTGAGGTCTCCTACCAAAGAACACGAAGAGTCAGCAACTTACTGACTATATATTAATTATACCACCTTAATATTCATATGTCAATAGATAAAAAACTAATTGTAATCTTGGGTCCAACAGCCTCTGGAAAAACAGAGTTCTCTCTTAAGTTAGCCAAAAAATATTCCGCCCTAGGCGGACCAGCCTCGGGCTGGAATGGCGCAGAAATAGTTTCGGCTGATTCAAGACAAGTCTACAAAGGCATGGATATTGGCTCTGGCAAGATAACAAAAAAAGAAATGCAAGGCATTCCCCACTATCTTTTAGATGTTGCCAATCCAAAAAGAAAGTTTACAGTTTCTCAGTATCAAAAGCTCGCATTAAAAAGTATAAAAAATATTCAAAGAAAAAATAAATTACCAATTTTAGTTGGTGGAACTGGTTTTTACATTCAGTCTGTTGTTGACGGCATTATTATTCCAGAGGTTAAACCAAACTGGGAATTAAGAAAAGAATTGGAAAAACTAACAACAGAAGAAATGTTTGAAAAGCTTAAAAAGCTTGACTCAAAAAGAGCAGAAATAATTGATAAAAATAATCCTCGCAGATTAATAAGGGCTCTAGAAATTGTTTTAATAACTGGAAATGCAGTTCCAGTTTTAAGTACTAAAAAACAACAATTTAATATTCTGCAAATAGGTATTAAAAAATCACCTGAGGAATTAAAAAAACTTATTAAAAAAAGACTTCTTAAAAGGCTTAAAAACAACGCTATGATTAATGAAGTAAAAAAACTCCACAAATCTGGTTTATCTTTTAAACGATTAGAAGAATTTGGATTAGAATACAGATTTGTCGCACAATATCTGCAAAATAAAATTACATTTCAGGAGATGATAGATAAAATTCAAATAGAATCGGAACACTATGCAAAGCGCCAAATGACTTGGTTTAAACGAGACAATCGCATAATTTGGGTAAATAATTATAAAGAAGCAGAAAAATTATTTAAGTAATTTGTTGAGCATTTCGTGAACTTTGTCGGGTTTGGCGGTTCCGCGAGTTTTTGCCATTACTTGTCCTGCCAAAAATTGCAACGCATTCTGTTTCCCGGATTTATAATCTGCCACTGGCTTTGGGTTTTTCTCAATCACCTCTTTAATAATTTTTTCCAAAGCTGAGTCGTCTGTCATTTGCCCCAGATTATTATCTTTAACAATCTGTGATGGATCTGCCCCTGTATTAAACATATCCAGCAAAACCATTTTAGCAACCTTTGAAGATATTTCTTCTTTAAAAATCATTTTTATAAATTCGGCAAAATTTTCTGGAGTAATTTTGAACTCGGTTTCAATAAACTCTTTTCCCTTTAACAATCCCTGGATATCAGAAATTAAATAGTTGGCAACTAATTTATATAATTTTTCTGAACCACTAATATTTTCTGATTTTAGCCATTCATCAAATTCCGAAACAACCTTTTCAAAATATTCACTTAAATCTTTACTGACCACAAAAATTTCTATGGCATTTTTATCCAAACCATATTCTTTTGCAAACCTTAGTCTTTTTTGCTCTGGCAATTCTGGTATTGTTCCTTTTATTTCTTCAATAAATTCTTCTTTGAAATGCAAAGGTGGCAAATCGGGTTCTGGAAAATATCTGTAGTCATGAGCTTCTTCTTTTTCTCTTTGGCTAAATGTTATTTCTTTTTTATCGTGCCAACCTCGGGTTTCTTGAACAATTTTTTCACCATTTTCTAAGGCCTCTGTTTGCCTTGCAATCTCAAAATCTACTGCCTTTTCTACAACTTTAAATGAGTTTAGATTTTTAATTTCAACTTTAGTACCCAACTTTTTATCCTTGCTTATACTGATATTTACTTCAACTCTCATTTGGCCTTTTTCCATATCAGCCGAAGATACGCCTAAGTATTTAAAAATCATTTGCAGTTCTTCTGCAAAAAGCCTTGCTTCCCTACCAGAGGTTATATCTGGCTCTGTTACCAATTCCATTAAAGGTAATCCTGCCCTGTTGTAATCAACCAAAGAATAATCAGCGCCCTCAGGATGCGCTAGTCTGCCTGTATCTTCTTCAAGATGAATTCTTGTTATTCTAATTTTATGACCCTCGATTTCTAAAAATCCTTTCTCGCAAAGTGGCATATCATATTGAGAAATTTGATAACCTTTTGGCAAATCGGGGTAAAAATAGTTTTTTCTATCAAACTTTGAATTCCTGGAAACCGCACAATTTAAAGCCAATCCTGTTTTTATAACATTCTTTATCGCTTCTTGGTTTGCAACTGGTAAGGTTCCCGGATGAGCCATGCAAATTGGACAAACATTATAGTTTGGCCTTTTTTCGTCAGGATCATTTTTACATGAGCAAAACATCTTTGAATTTGTTTTAAGCTCTGCATGTATCTCTAATCCAATTGTTGGTTTATATTCCATAGTCTTTTAAAATTTTATTTCTCCGATAGTTTAGTTAACGCTTCTGATGCGTAAAATTTAATAGCTGGAGTAAGATTAAATTCTGGACTATCTAAGTCTTCTCTGTTAAGCCAGCGAATGTCATTGTGCTCTTCTCCGTTCAATTTAAATTTATCTGATTTGGCTTTAGCAAAATAATATAAGCCAATATGCTTATGTGTTTCTGATATATCATGAACATCCAAAAATGCTGGAGTATACAAAAACTTTGTTCCGCTTGATTCCAAATTTGGCTTATCGCTTAATACTTCAATTTCTAAACCACATTCTTCTTTTACTTCTCTAAATAAAGCTTCGTCTGGGTCTTCATTCAATTCAATATGACCGCCTATTGGCAACCACCTTCCAAGCTTTTTATGAAAAATAAAAAGAATTTTGTCTTGATAGACAATATAAGCTACAACCACAAAATCAAACAATTCGTTTATATGTGCCATATTATTTTTGTGTCTTTTTATAATTAAATATACAAGGTTATTTATATTTCTACAACAGCTGATTGGCCATCTTCTGATATTTTAAAGTCATCAAAGATAATAGGCACTTTTTGTTGAACTTCTTTTAATAAATCCACCATAACCTTTCTAATTTCCCAATGAGCGTCAACGGCACATCTCATTTTAAAAATATGGCGCCATTCTCTTAAATTTGCAGTAACCACAATTTGAGATTTTATGCCTGTTGGCAAAATTTGCCTTGCATCCTGGGGCATCCAGCCAGCCTTTCTTAAACCTCTGTACATTTGTTCGTTTAGCTCTGCCCAATCTTTAAAGGACACTTTTGCCGTTCCCCCATCTGGCAAGGTTAAGTCCACCAATTTTTCGTCTGGATCTTTTCCTGGTGGAATTACAATTTTAAAAGTATTTTCATCCACATACCTTGTTGATTCCTGAGTAAAAGAAGCCAATCTGTGTCTCACTAATTCATGAGTAAAACCGCGAGATAAATCATTAAACTCAACAACCATACAAGAATGTTCCAACACTGATTCATGATGTCTTTTTCTCAACATTGTTGAAAATTTAACAGCCGACTCTTCGTTTATCTTATCTCTGCTTTGATATGCAGTTCTTCCTGCAACTTCAATAAGCGACAATGGGCTTTCTCCATTAATTCCAGCCATAATTGCCAAAATTTTATAAGTACCTGCGTTTTGCAAAATTTGTGCCATTTAGATTATTTTATTTAATACTTTTTTAATTTCTTCGAAAACTTCGGGAATAGTTTTTTCACCATTCACCATAAAAACATTTTCAAACATCTCTGGCATTTTTTTATAAAAATCATTAACTCTTGTTAGCTTTTCTTTTTTCTCAAATAATTCTTTAGGCTCTCCCCTGCCTTCAATTCTTTCTATACAGGACTCGGGGTTAACATCAACTATGATTGTTAAATCTGGCAATAAAAATTCTTCATTCATTTTTATTAACAAATCAACATCTAGCCCGTCAGATCCTCCGTAAGCAAAAGTTGAAAAAGCATATCTAGATGAAACAACAAATTTTCCCAACTTTAATGCGGGAACAACTTTATTTTGCAAATGCTCTTTTCTGTCTTGTACATATAACCCCTGTAATTCTAAAGGTTCAACAACAATTTCTCCTCTCAATGCTTGTTTTACTTTTCTGCCCGCTTCAGACTCCATTGTTGGCTCTCTTGTTACAACAACATCTTTTCCTTTTTCTTTCAAAAAATTAATTACCAAATCAACTTGAGCAGACTTACCCGAACCGTCTAACCCCTCAATTACAATAAATTTCCCTGGAAAAATATTTTTTATCATGATAATAAAATTTTTTCTAATTCTTCAATATTATGAACTAAATAATCCGGATTCAATGTTTTTAATCTATTTTCGGAATAAAAACCCCAAGTTACCGCGATTGTTTTAATCCCCGCCTGTTTACCAACTTCGATTTCATGATTAGTATCTCCTATAAAAACCGTCTCTTCTTTTTTAAAATTATTATTCTTTATAATATTTTGTAAACCTTCAGTCTTGTCATGGACACCAATAACAATATCATTAAAAATATTTTCTAATCCAAAATTTTTTATTTCTGGCAAAATAGTATCTGAAAGGTCAGAACTAATTACTGCTATATAATGATTATTTTCTTTTATTTTTTTAATTAAATCAACCATTCCTGGATAATCTTTAGCTATCGGACAATCTTTACTTAAAATGGCTTCTCTATAAGCTTTTTGTTCTTGTTCTAATGTCATTTCTGGATAATATTTATTCCAAAATTTAATATATGGCTGCTCCCAGTTTTGTCTCATTTCTTCTAATTTCATTTCTTTCCCTCCAAGATTTTGGAACATTTTATTTACCACCCAAACATGGTCTTCAACCGCGTCCTTTATAACCCCAGACCAATCAAAAATTACATTTTTAATCATTATAATTTTGATAAATAATTTTGATAAACTATTTGCATCCAAACACTATGACCTATTTTGTCGGCTGACAATTCACTTATATCTAATAATTTACCTTCCATTTTATCTGTTTCCTTTACTTGAATATCTGGATTATCTCCAACAAAATGATAAACTAATCCCAAATGAACTTGTTCAACTGGATGAGAATCGTCATTGATTATTCCCACCAATTTTTTACTAATTAAGTTCCCCTTAAAATCAACTTCTTCCTCCCATTCTCTCATCATCCCCGTTTCAACAACATTTTTTGCGTCATTTATGTCTTCTTTATTTATATGCCCACCAACACCCAATTGATAATCATTATTTACCAATCTTTGCTCTCCAGCATTTGCCAAATATTTATAAGCAAAAAATTTACCTTCAAAACTGAATAAAATATAAGGGATTATTTGTTGAAACCCATTATCTGTTTCAACATCTCCCCTTCTTTTAAACTCGCAATTATTTTTTATTAATTCCAAATAATAATCTAAGTTGTCTGTTTTTAATCCTTGCCAAACTCCCTTTTCAAAAAGTTTATCGCTTGGCACCACCAAAACTAACTCGTCGTCTTTACTCATGATATTAAACAATCGCAGTCACCTTCTCCGAAATTAATAATATTTTCTTTTTTGCCTTCCTGCATCAAAATTTCTTTCATACTTTGAAATTGTTTTTGATTTGGATTTTCTACCTCATCTAAAACCACTAAGTTTTCTTTCTCATTTATTTTTTCACCACCCTGATTGCTATATTCTTCAATAGTATTATCCATAATAACTAAATTAACTTCTGCATCTCTAAATAATTTTATAGACATTTGGTCAGCGTGATATCTCTTTTGCGCAACAACTCTTTTTATTCCCACTCTTACAATTCTCATCGCACAGTTATAACATGGAACCATTTTACAATAAAGTGTAGTTCCTTGAACCTTTATTCCATCTTTTGCACACTGAAGAATAGCATTTTCTTCTGCGTGTAGTGTTCTGACACAATGTTGTGACTGTTTTCCATTTTCATCAATTACTGTCCTCATCAAATGCCCAACTTCATCACAATGAGGTTGTCCTGGGGCCGCACCGACATATCCAGTTGCGATAATTGTATGCCCTGGTCCTACAATTACAGACCCGCTTCTTCCCCTGTCACAACTCCCTCTGCTACCAATTGGGTCTAATAAATTTAAAAAGTATTCATCCCATGAGGGGCGTGTATATTTGTTTTCCATATTTTAAAATAATTAATTTTTAGTTTAGTTATTTTACCATTCCAGCCAAATAAAAAGCAAGTGATTTTTACACTTGCTTTTTATTTAACTTATCGTATTATTCTTTAACTTCAATTCCCATATTGCGGGCAGTACCTGCAATGATTTTCATTGCCTGTTCAATGTCTGTTGTGTTTAAATCAGGCATTTTTTTCTCTGCAATTTCTTTTAATTGGGCTTTGGTTACTTTTCCAACTTTTGTTTTATTTGGAACACCTGACCCCTTTTCTGCTCCAGCTGCCTTTCTTAATAATTCTGAAGCCAAAGGTGTTTTCATTTTAAACTCAAAGCTTCTATCTTTATAAATTGTAACTTCTGCTGGAACTATAAAGCCTACCATTGCTTGAGTTGCTGCATTAAACTTTTGACAGAATTCAGCAATATTTAATCCATGAGGAGCCAATGCTGGTCCAATTGGAGGTGCTGGTGTAGCTTTTGTTGCTTGGATTTGAACCTTAACAACTGCCTTAATTTCTTTTGCCATTTCTTTTTGCTAAATACTATGTGATAAACTAATATCTTAGATATATGTTTAAAAGCAATATTTAGTTTTTAATTATCTACTTTTTTAATTTGCAATGAATCCAATTCTACTGGTGTGTCTCTTCCAAACATATTCACCAATACTTTAATCTTTCCTCTTTCTTTATCAATTTCAGAAACCTTTCCTTCTGAACCTTTAAATGGTCCGTCTACAATTTTAACTGTGGCGCCAATTTCAAAATCAATTGTAAATTCTGGTTCTCCAACTTCCATTCTTTTCATTAAGTCATCAATGTCTGCTTTAGAAACTGGAACTGGAGTTGTCCCTGCTCCCAAAAATCCTGTAACTCTTGGAGTGTTTCTAACAACATACCACGATTCATCGGTAACTATCATTTCAACCAATACATAGCCAGGATAAATTTTTTCTTCAACTGTTTTTCTTTTTCCGTTTTTTATTTTTATCTTTTTTTCTTTTGGAACAATTACATTAAAAATTTTATCTTCCATACCCAAAGACTCAATCCTCTGTTTGAGGTTTTTTGCAACTGCATCTTCATATCCAGAATAAGTATGAAGCACATACCAATTTCGCTCTTGTTCTACTACTTGTTTTGGCATAGTTTTAAGTTTATTTTAAAATAATGTTCTTAGTTATTAATGTAAATACATAATCTAATCCGCCCAAAAATGCGGCAGAGGCAATTGTTGCTCCTAAAACGATTAATGTATATTTTATAATTTCTTTCTGTGAAAGCCAGCTCACTCTTTTCATCTCAACAAAAACTTCTTTAAAAAATACTTTGGTTTTTTGTATAAATTCCATAAATTTTCTAATCTTTTAAATTTCTTGGTTTTTAAAATGGCCCGGAGGCCATCTACCTATATGATAGCCTATAGCGGTCCATAAGTCAAGTATCTGTATTATATCATAAAAAAAGTGCCCCACCAACTACAAAGAGCCAGCGGGGCCTATATGGAGGGCAAAACAATCGCCCTATGATTCTCTATTCCCCATCTAGGATGGCATCCAACAGAAGGTCTTCCAATAGCGCCTCTTCGGTTTGCCAAGGGGCGAGATCACCGTCACGATCTTCAACCTCTCTCTCTATTTCTCCGAGATTATGAAAAAGCTCTATGCGCTGGTCAAGATAGGAACAGACTTCTTGGACGGTAGCATCAACGAGATGAGCTACAACATCCAAAATCTCATTGCCAAAATGCCCGGCCCCTTCGGCAATACACACTTGGAGCCAAACACAGAAGCAAAGCTCGTCAAACGGAACATTGAGATCCCGAGACATCGCCAGCAAAGCGATGGCGTTATCTTCGTGTTCAATCGTCAACGGACAGAGATGTCGGCTGAAAGCGCGAATCCGATTACCATGTATCTTGTCCATTTCACGAATGCGAGACAAACTTGTCTTAACCAATTTCATACAGAATCCTTTCCGATGAGGGGGGAGACAAACGACTCAAAGTACTACTGTATTAATAATATCACAAAAAGGTCTATGTGTCAATAGTTATGCAACTAAAAATCGCCCAAGGGCGATTTCAGTAAATTTTATGTTTTAAAATCCCAACCCTGCTCCCATCAATGTTTTTGCTAATGTTTTTTGTATATTTTCTTTTGCCTCATTAAAACATTGCTTAATAGCGTCCTGTTGGTCGTTTAAATTTAATTCTGGGTTTAATTTAACTTCCTCAATTTCCATATTTCCGTTTATTGTAACCGACACTCCCCTTTTTTCTATTGTTAGTCTCTCTTTTTTAAAAGAGTCTTGCATCTTTTTTAACTCTGCAATCTTTTTTAAATTATCAAACATTTTCTTTTCTTAAATAAATTATTTTATATATCCAAATTAGTTGCTGACTTAGCATGAGTCTGAATGAATTTCTTTCTTGGTTCTACTTCTTCTCCCATCAAAATATCAAAAGTTTTATCTGCCTCGTGAGCTTCTTCAATTTCAACTTGTAACAAAGTTCTGTTTTCTGGATTCATTGTTGTTTCCCAAAGCTGTTCTGGATTCATTTCTCCAAGACCCTTATATCTTTGAATGGAAACCGATGTTTTACCAATTTCTTTTACAATTTTATCTCTTTGTTCGTCTGTGTATGCATACTGAGCTGTTTTGCCAGATGAAATTTTGAAAAGGGGTGGCTGAGCAATATAAATGTGTCCTCCTTCAACAATTGGTTTAAAGTGTCTGTAAAAGAAAGTTAAAAGCAAAGTTCTAATATGAGCTCCATCAACATCAGCATCGGTCATAATTATAATTCTGTGGTATCTTAACTTTTCAATGTTAAAATCTTCGCCAATTCCGGTTCCCATTGCAATAATCAAGGCCTTAATTTCTTTTGAAGCCAACATTCTGTCTAATCTAGCCCTTTCAACATTCAAAATTTTTCCTCTCAATGGCAAAATTGCCTGAAATCTTCTGTCTCTGGCCTGTTTTGAAGAACCGCCGGCAGAGTCTCCCTCAACAATATATATTTCTGATTCTTCTGGTCTGCGGGACAAACAATCTGCTAATTTTCCAGGCAAAGCCAACCCTTCCAAGGCTCCTTTTCTCAAAACTGTTTGTCTTGCGGCTTTAGCTGCCAATCTTGCTTTTGTTGCTAATAAACAATTTTCTACAATAGACTTGGCGTCCGATGGATTTCTTTCCAAATAATCGGACAATCCTTCTGCTGTAGCAGCTTCAACTGCCGACTTAGCTTCTGGATTTCCCAATTTTGCTTTTGTTTGTCCTTCAAATTGTGGAGTTCTAATTTTTACAGAAACCACAGCTGTTAAACCTTCTCTTACATCGTCACCAGTAAAGTTTTCATCTTTATCTTTCAAAAATCCTTCGCGTCTTGCATAATCATTTAAAGATCTTGTTAAAGCTGTTCTAAATCCCGAAATATGAGTTCCTCCTTCAACAGTATAAATGTTGTTTGCAAAAGATTCTTCTGTACATTCCATTTCCTGCGTATATTGGAAAGCAGCCTCAACAGCAATTCCGTCTTTTTCTGTTGAAATTGCAAAAATATTTTGGTGTCTTGGAGTATTTCCTTCTAGTAAATATTTTACATATGAACCAACTCCTCCTTCAAAATAAAATGTGTAGCTTGTTTCTTCCCCCGCCTTTCTTTCATCTTTAAATGTGATTTTTACCCCTTTCGTTAAATAAGATTGTTGCCTTAAATGATTTAAGATTTTTTTTGGGTCATATTTTAAGTCACCTGTAAAAATTGTTGGGTCATATTCAAAAGTTTGAATAGTGCCAGTATCTTTTGCATCGCCAACCTTTTTTACATTAGCCTGAGGTACACCTCTCACATATTCTTGCTGATAAATTCCACCATCTCTGTGAATTTCTGACTGCATCCAAGTTGAAAGTGCACACACAACAGAAATACCAACTCCGTGCAAACCTCCCGAAACCTTATAGGCTTCTCCGCCAAATTTTCCTCCAGCATGCAAAGTTGTCAAAACTGTTTCCAAAGTTGATTTTCCTGTATCTGGATGTTTTTCAACTGGAATACCTCTTCCATCATCAGAAACTTTTACTCTGTTCTTTGGCAATAAAACAACTTCTATGTTTTTTGCATAACCTGCCATTGCTTCGTCTAAACAGTTGTCAACAACTTCCCAAATTAAATGATGCAAACCATCAACTCCTGTTGAACCAATATACATTCCAGGTCTTAACCTTACCGGCTCCAATCCTTTCAAAACTTGAATATCTTTTGCCCCATATTCACCTTCTTTTCTAATTTTTTTTTCTTCTGGCCCAGCTTTCTCTGCTTTCTTTTCAATAGCTACTGGTTTTTCTTTTTTGATTTCTTTTTTAACCTTTTCTTTGACTTCTTTTTTAGTTTCCAAAACAACCTTTTTAGAAATAGGCTTTTTTTCTGGCTTATCTTCTTTCTCTTTAATATTTAGTTTCATAATTATGAATGAGGAAAATAAAAATTTTTATAATTTGCTTATTATATTCTAACGCAAAATTGCATTCAAGTCTTGTTTTGTTTTTTCCCTAATTTTGTCTTGAATTTTATTTATCTCTTCTGAAGTCAAAGTTCTTTCTGGAGACCTGTAAACAATTCTGAATGTGTAAGATTTTTTATCTTTGCCAAACTTTTCTTCGTTTTCAAATTCGTCAATTAATTTTACTTCTTCAATTAAATTTTCTGCAAAGTCTCTAACAATTTCGTAATAGTTGTTTAAGTTTATATTTTTATCAATTATAAAAGAAATATCTCTTGAACTCTCTGGGTATTTGCTTACTTCTTTATATTTACTGTTTATATCTTTAAACTGGCTTGTAATTCTTGGATCTTCCGACCACATAATTCTAATGTCTGGAATTCCCATTTTAATCATTGCTAGTCTTTCTCCAAAACCAAATGCCCAACCATTATAAACTTCTGGATCCAATCCAAAGTTTTTTAAAACAATCGGGTTTACAAGTCCTGCTCCATTAACTTCCATCCATTCTCCGTTAAACATAATGTCCATCTCAAGACTTTCTATCGTATAAGGAAAATTATCATCTAAAAATTTATATTCAATATCATCGCCAAAAATCCCCTTTGCTAAATCAACCTGAACCTCTTTCAAATCTTTTTGCGTAATAACTTTTTTATCTTTTCTGCAAATAAGCAATCCGTCAATTTGATGAAAGGCTGGAAAATGATGTTTATCAATTTCATCTTTTCTATAAACAATTCCGGGGGATAAGGCCATAATTTGTCCCTCTGTTTCTAATTTATTCAAAACTTCTGTATCTTTCAAATAAAAAGACCAAAAGGCAGTCATTTGCGTTCGTAATATATGAGTTTGGTCTAAATAATAAGTGTCAGTTTCTTTCCTGCTGGGATGATCTTTAGGCGCATTTAAAAGATCAAAACATTGCTCAACTGTTATAATCTTAGGAAAGTTCACTATATCAAAATCCTTAAATCTTGACAGATTTATTATTTGGTCAAATAAAATTTTAACAGGAGAGTTTTCTTTTTGTGTTAGGTCTGGAAGTTTCAGCAATCTTTTAATTCTTTCTGACTTAGTATCGTTTTTATCCTGAAGCTCTTTAATTAAGGCTGTTTCCTCTGTATTTTTATATATTTTTTTAGCCATATTTTTATATTATATTACTCTATTTTACCTCAAAAACGACCCTAAATCAAGAGCAAAAAACGGCCCAATTCCTGGCCGTTTTTTGTCTGTTATTTTAAAAAATATATTGAATAATTAGCCCTGCCAAAACGCTAATTCCAAAAAGTGCTGATATTATAAACAAAGCGTTTTTTCTTTTTTCTTCTTTTAACAAAACTAATATTCCCAACCCTCCACTGGCACATAATCCTGCTATAACAGATCCATAAGTTATCACGCCTCTTAAATAAAGCTCTGTAATGGCAACCGAAGCAGCGCAATTAGGAACAAGCCCCACCAATGCTGCTAAAAATGGCTGAATTAATTTGTGATTTGAAAGAAAAACTGCAAACGCTTCCCCGCCGACGCTATCAACCAAATAGTTTATTAAAACAGAAACTACAAATATAAAAATAAAAATTTTAGCGGTATGGATTATTGGATGTAAAAATATTTCTTTTGGATTAAAGTTTTTTGCAACACAACTTGCTGAGTGTCCGCAACATCCATGCTCATCTTTTACGGATTCGTGATTATGTTCTTTATTGTCATTGCCACTTGAATAGGCTTTAATATGTGACAGCACTTCCCTATTTTTCTTTCTAAAAATAAAATCAATTGAATATCCTGCAATTAATGCAATGAATATCTTGGTTAAAATTAAAGGGATAATAACTCCTGATTTTTCTGGCTGTGATAAAATTATTGGAATTGCTTCGTCTGAAGTGGCAAGATAAACCGCCATAAGGGTTCCAATTGTTACTAATCTTTGAGTGTATAAAGCTGTTGTTATTACTGAAAAACCGCACTGAGGAAAACTTCCCGCTAAAGCCCCAACCAAAGGACCGACAGAGCCAGATTTTTGAACTGCTTTTCTTATTTTTTCACTAAATTTATACTCTATCAATTCTATGCCAATATATATCAGCAACAACAAAGGAATCATTTTGGCTGTATCCCAAAAAGCATCTAAAAGTATTTCTATCATTGGCATTGTAATTTTAAATTATTCAAATTATTTTCCATAAATGTAAAATAATTTTTATTAGAAGCTATTTCTTCCGTTGTCAAAGTTTCTATCGGCGTCAACACAAGAGATTTTACTCCAAAACTTTTTTCAATTTTTTCTGCCAATTCCGTAGTCGGCTGTTCTTCAAAAAATATATATTTTACATTTTCCACTCTGATAAATTCCGACATATTTTTTGATTGAGCAGAAGACAAATTAGTGCTTGGAGATAATCCAGAAATTACTATCTGAGTTAAACCATAATCCTTGGCGAGATAGAGAAAGGCCGAATGAGTTGTAACAATTTTTTTATCTGCACAATTTTCTAATCCTTTTCTATATTCTCCATCTAATTTAATCAACTCCGATTTTAACTTGTTGGCATTTGCTTGATAATAATTTGCATTACGCGGATCTATCTGTAAAAATCCCTCTAAAATTCTATCAACAATTTTTTGAGCCAAAATCGGAGAAAGCCATATATGCGAGTTTGCTTTATCTCTTTCATTTTTTATTAATTGGATGTCACTTAAATTCTCAGACACGGTTAAAATTGTTGTATTGTTTTTATCAACAACATTTTGGATATCGCTTAGCCATGGCTCTAACCCAAGCCCATTCAAAACAATTAATTGACTTGCCTTAATTGCTGCTATTTCCTGGGATGTAAGCCTATAATCATGCGGGTTATATTCTGCTGGAGTAATATTGAAAACATCTGCTTTATCTCCGCCAATTCTCTTAGAAAAGAAATACAACGGATAAAAGCTAACCGCTAATTGTGGTCTTTTTTGATTATTATAATCTTTTGAATTATTTAATTTTTCTGCAATTTTAGAATTTCTAAAAGTGATAATTGAACTCCACAAATCACCTGCAATAAAAATTATAATTCCTACAAAAATGACTATTAAAAGAATCGTTGTAGCCTTTTTCTTGGTCATATTTTCAAAAATTAAATTTACTTATTGTACCATAAAATTCAGAAAAATAGCTGTGGACTATATGGTTTTTACAATTCAAATAATAATTGTATAATATATTAATATACAATTATGTTGATAAATACAATCGCTATAAGCATAGTTTTCTTGTCTGGATTATCCAGCCTTCTTTTGGCTATTTATGTTTATAAAAAAAATCCCAAAGCAAAATTAAACCAGAATTTTCTCTATTTTGGATTTATAGTTTCATTGTGGTGTTTTGCCGATTTTGTAACTCTGTTATCTAGGGATTTATTTTGGTTTAAGGCTAACAATGTTATTGGATCTGCGGTCCCAGTGGCTGGACTATTTTTTGCATATGCTTTGGCTAATAAAAAAATGGGCAACTGGTTTAAAATATTTTTGTTTTTATTTTGTGCTGCAATTTTTATAGTTGACTTTTCGGGTCCTCTTTTAGTAAAAAATGTCGTATACTTTTATGATTTGGGGTCTGAAATAATATTTGGACCAGTATTTAACATTTGGTCTATTTGTATTATTGTTTTAACTCTAGCAGCCATTTTTATTCCGCTTAGCGTCATAAAAGAAGTTGACAGTCAGAGAAAAAAACAAATTTTATATTATACGGTCGGAGAAATAATGTTTGCTGTTTGGGCAGTAACCGTAAGTGTAATTCTTCCACTTTTAGGATTTACCAGACTCAGTGCTTTTGGTTCATCGGCGATGATTTTTTTAATAGGTTTTACTAGTTATGCCATTATAAAATATCATTTGATGGAAATAAGCTCGTTATTTTTTAAGGCTTTTATCTATTCTTTCGTAATAGTTTTTATTGTTGCTTTTCTCTTACTTTTAATGTTCGTTGGTTTCTCATTCTTTGAACAATCCTTAATGTGGCCTATTTATGTAATAGCTGTTTTGATATCAATTGTGCTATTTCTTATAGGAAGATTGTTCTTTATAGAAAAAAGCAACCTAGAAAAAGCAAAGAACGATTTGATAGAATTGCTTAAAAAATCTGAAGAGAACCGCGTAAAAGCAGAAATAGAAAGAGATAAAACTGCAACAATTGTCAGCAGTTTTACAGATAGCCTTATAATCATTAATGACAAAAATGAAATTTTTTCAATTAATCCTGAAGCCGAAAAAATTCTGGAACTAGATAAAAATAAACTGTTAGAAAAGTCTTTCCAGGCTATGGCTGATTTTCCTAAAGCTAAACCCTTAATGTCTATTTTAGATTCCGAGCTTAAAAATATCTCCAGAAAAGAAGTTGAATTATCAAAAGGATTTATTGTTGAAATGTCTGTTATTCCTTTGAATTTAGATAAAAATAATATTGGACATTTAATTGTACTTCACGATGTAAGCAGAGAAAAATTAGTTGAAAAAATGAAAACAGAGTTTGTCTCTTTGGCTGCTCATCAGTTAAGAACCCCTCTTTCTATAATAAAATGGTCTATGAGTATGCTTAAAAAGGGAGACTTTGGAAAACTCACAAAAAAACAAAGTGACATTGTAAAAAGCACTTTCCAAAATAATGAAAGACTCATTTCTTTGGTTAGCGATCTTTTGGATGTGACTCACATTGAAGAAGGAAGATATTTATACAAGGTTTCCGAAACAGATATAAGAAAAATTATAGAATTGGCAATAAATAACTATAAAGAAGAAGCTAAAAGAAGAAAAATTAAAATAGATTTTGAAAAACCAGAAACCTTCCCGCTTATAATGCTTGATATAGAAAAAATGAAGTTGGCCATACAAAATTTTATTGATAACGCCATAAAATATTCTAAAGATGGTGGCAAAATAATGGTCACTTTAAAAAATGATGAAGGCAAAATTGAATTAAAAGTACAAGATTTTGGAATGGGTATTCCAGAAGAACAGCAAAATAAAATTTTCAATAAATTTTTTAGAGGAGATAATGCAAGAAAAGTTAACACCGTTGGCTCTGGATTGGGATTATTTTTATCCAAAAATATTGTTGAAGCCCATGGCGGGAAAATGTGGTTTGAGTCTAAAGAGAATGTCGGAACAAGTTTTTACTTTAGTCTACCAATTAAAAAATAAGGTGGTATAATCAAAAATACAAATAATATAAATAAATTTTAAAAATATGACAAATGGTAAAAAAACAATTTTAATTATTGAAGACGAAACAGACTTGCGCCAACTTATAAAAAGTAAGCTTATGAATGAAGGCTTCAATATTCTAGAAGCAGGAGATGGTAAGGTTGCATTAGAAACTGCTAAAAGCCAGCATCCAGATATTATTTTGCTAGATATTATTTTACCCACAATGGATGGTATTTCAATGCTAAAAGAATTAAGACAAGATGAATGGGGAAAAAATGTTCCAGTAATTATTCTAAGCAACCTAAGTGAAGCTGAAACAATAAGCGAAAGCGTAGAAAAAAATGTTTGTGACTATTTAGTAAAAGCCGATTGGGAACCAGACGATATTGTTGCTTTAATAAGAAAAAAATTGGGCAAAGCTTAATTTTAAAAAACATAAACAAAAAACCCTGACCGAAAGGTCAGGGTTTTTTGTTTTTTATTTACCTACTTAATGCCTAATTTAGTTTTAGCAACTGCAACAATTTTTTCAACAGACACATCTGACTTAATAATGTAATCTGACAAAACTATTTCTTGGGCTTGGCTTATATGATCAATATCACTCATATTTGTCAAAAAAACAATTGGGATATTTATACCTTTCTGTTTTACTTGTTTTGCCATTTCTATACCATCCATTATGGGCATTAAAATATCTAGAATAATTAAATCTGGTTTTTCTTTTTCTACTAAACTTAATCCCTGCTCTCCATTTTCTGCGGTAACAACAGAAAAGCCCTCTTTTCCAAAATTTATTTGGAGAATGAAACGAAAGTCTTTATCGTCCTCTACAATAAGAACTTTTTTGTTTATATTATCAGCCATATCTAAATATTTAAATTATTTTTAAAATCTCTTATTTAATTCTACCGATTTTACAATAAAATACTAGGCTTTTGATTTATCTGCTATTTCGTTGCTAATTGGCAATTCTATGTAAAAAATAGATCCCTTTCCTTCTCCCTCAGACTTAGCCCAAATTTTACCATTATGTGCGTATATAATTTTAGCTGAAAGAAAAAGTCCTATCCCTCTACCAAGAGCAAATAATTTTTGTGCTTCTTCACATCGTTGAAATGTCTGGTTAAATAATTTTTGCAAACAGTCTTCTGGCATACCTATGCCTGTATCTTCAATTGTAATTAAAATTTTGTCATCCTTGACCCTCAAGTCTATCAAAACTCCCCCCTTTTTTGTATATTTTACTGAATTGTCCACAATGTTTGTTAGCGCCATTAAAAGCCTGTTTCTGTCTGCCAGAATTGCAGGAATATTATCTGCTTTTTTAAATTTTAAATAAATATCTTTTTTCTGAGCTTCAATAATCAAATTATCCATAATTTCTATCAAAATGACTTCTACATCTACCCCTTGCTCTAGTCTCACAATATTTTTACCAAGCTGAAATTCAGATATATCTAAAAGATCATTAACTATTTTAATTTCACTAGAGGTAGACTCTTTCAATCTTTTTAAAACCTCTTTTACCTTTACTGAAACTTTGCCAAAACTCTCTGCCAATATTAAATCCAAATACCCCATCATAGATGACAAAGGCGTTCTTAGATGATGCTGAATTGTCAAAAGAAATTGATTTTTAGTTTTATCCAATGCTTCCAAATCTTCTTTTGCTTTTTTTTCAATTTCATACGCTTTTTTAATATCTTTCACTTGGTCATCAATTTTCTGCTGAAGATTTTTTGTTAAATCTTCCAAAGCCTCTTTGGCTTTTCTCTGTGCAAAATTAGCTTTAACTATTTTTTCTGTACTTTTATCAAAAAAGTATCCATATGTAATAACTAAAATAAAAATGGAAATAATTAGTGGTTTTGAAATAGTATTATCAATAAAAAGCGAAATAGCGGCTATGATAGCAACTAAAATCAAGCTGATTATCATATACTGGAAAAACAGACAATTGCGGAACTTCGATTCACAATATTGGCAACGATTAGAAGGAGAATAATTGACGGTATTCGCTAACCAACAATTTCTGTTAGTATATCCAAATTCACCTATTTTTTTATCCGTATTTACCTTTTTAACTTTTTGCACTTTTTCCATTTTTTTATTTTTTAAAAATCTTTTTGTAAGAAACATACATTAAAGATGCCAAACAAATATTAGCAAAACTGGCCAATAATGTTAAAAATGAAACTATCAAAACCAACGCCCATGCAAAACTAACAAATTTTCCAAAAAGAATAAGAAAAAATCCAATTAATAAAAGTGTACCGGTAAAACTGTAAACAAATTTTAATTCTCCAGTGTCTTTTTGAACTGGTACAAACTTTTGCTTTAATACATTTTTTGATATTGAACTATGAAGCTGGTAAAGAAAATTAAACTTCATAGAAAAAACTCCCAAAAAAATCAAAAGACCTGCTGTCAAAACTAACCAGTTGTTTTGAATTAAAAATGCAAATAATGCTAAAAATCCGCAAACGGCTCTGAAAAAATTTAAAGAACTATTATTATAAATTGCACATTGCTGTTCCATATAATATATTTTATTTTTATTTTAATTAGTTTGAACGCATTTTTTAACGGCCATACATGCTTTTCTAACATCTTCAAGATTATTGTATATATAAAAACTTAATCTACAACTTGCCGGCGGATTTAACTTGTAATAGTGATGTGCAAGTGTCGCACAATGACATCCTGCCCTAGATTCTATTCCCATTTTATCTAGTCCAGTAGCAATTTCAAATGGACTTTTGTGACTGCATGTAAACGCAGCCAAAGAGGTTCTACTCTCAGGATCTTTTGGACCATAAATGTTTAAAGACGGTATATCTCCTAAAAGATTCAATGCTTCAGTAATTAATGTTTTTTCGTGGTCCTCAATATTATTCATTGCTTGTTGTACATCTTGCCTTTCAAGCTTTTTTCCAGTCATAAAATATTTATATTTTCCTGGATTTAAAGAAAAGTCTATTAACAACCTTATGGCTTGAGCAGAAAGAATTGCACCCAAAATATTAGGAGTTCCTGCTGCAAACTTCCATGGAAGCGAATTATATTCTACTTTTTCAGGACTGACCATTCCATCTGCAATCATATCTCCGCCATAAAGAAATGGCCTCATACTATTTAGGATGTTTTCTTTGGCATATAATGCTCCGACTCCAAAAGGAGCTAACATTTTATGAAAAGACCAAACAAGAAAATCCACATCTAAATCTTGAACATCAATAAATTTATTTGGAACCAATTGGGCGCCATCAACCAAAAAATATGACCCTTCTATTCCATTTGGTTGCATATAGCCACTTGAGCGAGCAATATCTCTTACTTTTTCAATTGGATTTTTTGTACCCAGAAAATTTGATGCTCCTGAACAACAAACTATTTTAGTTTTATTATCTACTAGAGATTTAAAATAATCTAAATCAAGCTCCCCTGTTTTTTCGTCAAACTTAGCAATCCTGTATTCAACATTAATTCCAAACTTAGCCAATATTTCTTTACACAATCCATACCATGGAACATAGTTTGAATTATGCTCCATAAATGTTGTGACTATGTTGTCCCCGTCTTTAAATTCAGTCATTAAAGAATACATAATTGAATTTATCGCCTCTGTGGTATTTCTGTATAAAACAATATTTTTTCTTGATGGGGCGTTAATAAATTGCGCAATTGTATCATAGGAAGCTTCAAATCTTTCAGTGGTTAACATTGAAGCGTGCGACTGTCCCCTATGAACATTATCATATTGAACAGAAAGTTGTTTTAATAAATCCAATAGCTGAATTGGAATTTGAGTGCTTGCTGCATTATTTGAAATAATCCTTCCAGATTTTATTGCAGGAAAAAATTTCCTTATTTTTTGAGTTTTTATCATATTTGTTATACATTCATTATTCTTTTATTATACTAATTATTGTCATAAATAAAAACCCCTTAAAATTATTCTAAACCGCCAGACAAGTCTCTCAGGGGATAAATTTGCCAAAAACAGTTGTTAAAAATTTAAATATGTGTCAGTATTATATTAGAGACTATAAAAAATTAATTTTCGACATAGTCCAAGGTTAACCCCAAGGCTAAGTCGAAGCATAAAAAATATGCCAGCAAAATCAAATTCGGCTTTCATGAAGCCGTTAAACCTCACTGCTGATTTAGAAGCAGTTGTGGGAAAGGGTCCTATGCCAAGATCAGAAGTTGTAAAAAAACTTTGGGCATACATTAAAAAAAATAATTTACAGGATCCAAAGGCAAAAAGAAATATTATTGCTGATGCCAAATTAAAAACAGTTTTCGGCGGAAAAGCAGTAGTAGATATGTTTGAAATGACAAAACTAGTTTCAAAACATTTATCTTAGTCAAATCGGTATTCAAAACAAAAAACACGATTAATTTCGTGTTTTTTGTTTTAAAATAAATATTTTAACTACTTTTGTGCTGCTATCATTGCTTGAACCTGGATAAGCAACAATCTTATTTGTTCTTGAATTTGGGCGATTTTTGTAGCCGTTTCTGCAGAAACCGTGCTTGATACTGGCGCCACAGTAGAACCATATAATTCATTTAATTTATCTCTAGTCTTAGGACCTACAATTCCAAATCCAACAGTGCCCCGTGCCACAATATTGTACTTAAGTTGAAACGCTTGAACAGCCAACCTAGTTAAGGTCCCAAAATAACCTGTCACCTTTCCTAATGGATAAACTGCTTTATCGTTTGAAAGCATTTGTTGCAAAATTTTTGTTTGGCTTACCTTATCTTGTGTATGAATTTGTTTATAAAATAGATAACCTGTTAAAGGAGTAGATGTTTGAGTTTGTACATTGCCAGTTGAAACCGTGCTTGTAGTATTTGAATCTGAATTTGCGTTTGTAGAAACTGGGACGCTGGATGCACCCCCACCTCCTCCGCCACCACCGCCTCCCGAGGAAGAACCAGATGAAGAGCTACTTGAAGAGGAAGAGCTAGAAGAAGAACTACCTGAACCGCTAGAACTAGAAGATGAAGAACCAGAAGAGGACGAGGAGGAACTAGAACTCACTGGCGCTTCTTCTAATATATATTCAGAAAATCCTTGCACATTTACAATTAAAATTTTAGTTGTTTTATCATAGCTTGCGATTACACACTGCGGAGATTGACACAATACTCCATCTTTTTTAATTATAGGTGTTTGCAATGTAACATTGTAAAAAGTAAGTGTAGCGGAGGTATTTAATTGCGGAACTACATCTGATTTAATGCTAATTTTATTGGCGTCTATGGTAATAACATCATCCAAATTTATTGCCGAGTAGCATCCGTTAGTATCTGTTTTTAAAAGATTAAGAGAATTAGGAAAATCTACTTGAGCCTTTCCATCTTTTTTAATGGAAAATTTACTAATGACTCTTGGGTCTGTTACTGTGCTTATAGAAAAATTATTGGATGAAGGCTTGAATTTTGAAGGATTGGAAATATCTTTATCGCAACTTGAAAATGTTACCTGGATGGTATGATTATTTGTTATGTTCTTAAACTCATATGTTGAGCTAGACGCTTGAACGGATCCATCTACATTTACCTTGTTTATCATATAACCTGAATTTGGCGTAATAGTGAAGGTTTGCGAATCTCCTTGATTTTTCGTAACAGATCCCGTCGGTGAAATTGTTCCGCCTGCTCCTGCACTAGCCACAATGGTAAATGTTGAAGATGTCGGCGCAGGAGTTGTTCCTTCTCCTGTGCAACTTATCGTTACATTGGTTATATTAGCTGATATATTAGTTCCTGTACCTTTTGTAATAGTACAGGTTTGTCCAGCCGGCTGAGTCAAAATTGTAACAGAGTAATATGCTGATTTTGCCCCTAAGCCAGCAGAAAAAGTAAATATACCATTAGAAGACAGTGTTAAATTATCACCTTCATTATTTTGCAAAACAATGGTACCATTTAACCCCGTAATAGTGCCCCCTATGGTATAAAAAGGTATTTGAGCTGTTTTAAATCCAGTTATGGACGATGATCCTAATTTATCTATAATAACATTTGAACTTGAAACTTTTATTCCAATAGAATTAGCACTGTTGTCTCCAGTAAATTTAGTGTTGTAAAGAGCAACATGGATTGGAATTGGAGGAAAAACTCTTGTTGTAGTCGTAATCCCGTTAGTGGCACCCGAAAATGTATTATTCTCTAAAACATTAGAGTAAAAACCTGGCATTACATTAAATAAATTTAAACTATCAACAATACTTGAGTAAGTATTATTTCGCTGTACATTTCCCAAAAAATAAGAACCTGCGATACGAAGTCCAATATTGCAATTTGTGGAAGTATTGTTTTGTACTAAGTTAAAATAATATGGAGATTCAGTAAAACCTCCGGCTATCTCAGACATACAATAGTTCATTTTATCAAAATGATTGCTGTCCACAACAACATCTGCTCCGCCAGCAAATGTTTCCCAACCCTGAGAATCTCCTTGCATAGTTCCATCTCGCAAAATATTTCCTCCCTCCAAATTGTTATCATAAATTACAACATTGGTTATAGTTTTTGTAACCATAACTTTTGATGTTGTATCCGGTACAACCGCCCAACTACGATCCAAATTTAAAGTTGCACCATTATTTGATTGAGAATTAATGTGCGCATATTGACCAAATCCTTTGCCGTCAACCACGAAAACAGTATTATCAATCCAAAGTCCGCTTGTGCTTATATTTAATCCAGCGGGTAAAGTAACTGAATTATTTGTTGCCGAAACTAACGGCCCATTATACATATTATCGCCTCCGTCAAAAAGAATTTGTTCACCATCTCCCCAATTAGCTTGAGGATTATCAAAACCATGACTTGCATTATGGGCGATATAAAGATTATCCATATGGGCAAGCTGAGCAGTAAAAAATCTTCCGTGAGTGTGTGTCATAAGACTGCCGTTTGGATCAAGATGTTGTGCAGTGTTATTTGTTATCGCAACACTTTTCCCGCCATTATAATCAACAATTAATTCGTCCGTTAAATTAATACCGTAAAAATTGTTGTTATCAATAAGCGCATTTGAGTCAATTAAGGTAAAACCTATAATATCAGAATTTTTAATTAAACAAGATCCCCTACAATCTATATATGGCCAGTCTGATGCCCCATATGTAACATTTCTTTGATCAACCACGCTATCTATAATTCTGGAAGGACCTCCTCTTCCTTCGAAAGTCAAATCTTTTAGTTCTGCCAAAAGTCCACTGCCCATTAAAGCGTTACCGCTGCCAAAAGGTTTAATAAAAGTAGCATTCTTACCTGCGCCTTGGATACGAGCTGGTTTGGCTCCTCCAAAACCAAGCAAAAGCTTTTCGCTTATTCTGTAGGTTCCTGCTTTCAAAACAATTGTTGCTGGTCCATTATTACCAACACTAGTAAAAACGGCTTTAAATGCTATTGAAGCATCAAGCCCAGAGTCTGGCTGGCCTTCTGGACCGAAATCTGAAAGATTAACAATTTTATTATCAAAATTAATTCCATAAATCACTGCATCTGTGGCACTGATAGATATTGGCCCTGACCAGCCGTATATTCCTCCTTTTCCGTTATGTACCCAAACCTGATAACTAGGGAAAATTAACCAATCAGCCCAATCATTTAAGGTTCCGCTTGTTGAAGTTATATTTATTGTTAGCGTAGTGCCAGAATAACCAACTATTGTTCCAGTCATTTTAGTAGCATGATATGAATAGCCTGGTTTTATTATAATTTCCATCCCCGAGGTATAACCCAAATCCTTTGCAACTGTAAATGTTTTTTGACCAGTAGTTACACTATTTTTTGTTTTTGAATTAGCTGACTTTGCTAAATTAGAAGGAAGTTTAAATTGTATTTCATAAGGATTAGCTGAAGTAACTGTCACCCATTGCCCAGTTCCTCCAGATGGCTGTAAATACGCCCATGATTTCCCATCGGTTGAAAGGTTTTGACCTCTTATATATACAGTGTCTCCCGCAAAACAAAAGTTATTTGCTGTTGAACTGCACTGAGCCCACCTTGCTTCTGTTTTGTTTACTAGCCATGGCTTTCCAGTTCCATTGCTATTTGCAGGCCAAACAAGATAAGCTGAATTTGTTGGCATGGAAGACGGAATAAGAGCAATTAATTTATTTCCTTCTAATCGTAAATTTTGTGATTGAGCTGTATCGCTCACGGTTTTGCCATTTCCTGAAGTTGTCTGTCCATAAAATTTAAGATATGTACCACTGGTAAATTGGTCTCCTGATATTGTCAGAGCATTTCCAGCATTTCCCTGCCTTATCATTGCAGCAATTGTTGGCCCCGAAGTAGAACCTCCAACTGGCGGATTAAAAATTTGCATTCCAGAAGGAAGTGCGGGATTATCAGCAGGAGTTTGATAATCAGGAGCTGGCAATGCGCTATCGGCCTCTACTACTTTAAATTTTGTTAACAAAAAAATACTTGAAAAAAATAATACAACGACAGAAACTAAAATTATTATTTTTGGCTTTGTAAATGTTAAAGTCATACTTTTAATTTTAAGTTTATTTAATTTTGTTTTAATAATTAATTATATCTTTTTTTAACAATAAAAAAAACTAGCCCAGCGCTAGTTTTTAATTCCGTAATCTTTTAATTGTTGTTTAGCTTTTTTTATAAACTTGCCGAACTGACGATCCTTTCCCCTTTTCTCTGTTTCCGTCATTTCGTAATATTCAGATTCTTTTTTTAAATTAATATAATTTAAATATTTATCCTCATCTATCTTCCCCGCTTTTAGGGCAGACAACACTTCGCATCCCGGCTCATTTGTATGTGTGCAATCAACATATTTACATTTTTTAGCCAGAGTAGTTATCTCATCAAATAAACTGTCTACGCCGGTGCTCGCGTCCGCCATTCCAACTTCTCGCATTCCTGGGTTATCTACAACGATAGCACCATTTTCCAAAAAATACATTTCTCGGCTTGTTGTAGTATGCTTTCCTTTTCCAGTGCTAATGCTTATATTTTCTGTCTTTATAATATTTTCCCCGAACAGTTTGTTTATTAAAGAAGATTTACCAACACCAGAAGAACCAAGAAAACAATATGTTTTTCCCTTTTTCATATACATCTTTAATTCACTCAACCCTTCATTAGTAATAATACTTGTCGGAACAAAATCAACATCATCAAATCTATTTTTTATTTGACCCAATTTTATATCTAATTCTTCTTTAGAGATTAAGTCTATTTTATTTAATATAATGGCTGGCTTCACTCCTCCGTCTTTAGCTATGGCAAAATATCTTTCGAAACGGTTCAGATTGAAATCTCTATCAACCGATTCCACAACAAAAGCAACGTCAATGTTGGTCGCTATAATTTGCGTTTCATTTTTTCCGCCGACTCTGCTTCTGTCTTTATGTATTCTTTTTATTACTGTTTTCCTTGGTAAAATCTCTTTGATTACTGCTTGTTGTTCTGGAAGCTCTTCAATAATTACCCAGTCTCCCACTGCTGGATAATCTTCTCTCGACAAAGCATCAAAAATCCGCTTTCCGGTTACTTTCGCTAGAAATTCTCCATTCTCGTTTTTAACCTTATATGCGCCCTTATATTCAGTTGTTACCCTAGCTTTTTCCATATAATTTACTCTATCAAAAAACCACCTCAATTAAAAGGTGGTTTTCGTGATTTTATAATTGCTACTATTTTTATTTATTTAGACTATCAGATTTTATAGCTTCAAATGCTTCCTTAACTGTTGTCATCATTTGAGCTGGAAAAATAATTGTAGAATTTTTTTCTATGCTTATTTCTGCCATTGTCTGCAATGTTCTTAATTGCAAAGCAACTGGATGAGCTGCTATTAAATCAGCAGCCTGTCCCAATTTTTCAGCAGCCTGAAATTCTCCCTGTGCTGCCACAATTTTTGCCCTTCTTTCTCTTTCTGCTTCGGCTTCTTTTGCCATAGCTCTTTGCATATTATCTGGCAAAATAATATCTTTAATTTCCACTGCTGTTACCTGAACTCCCCAAGGTTCTGTGTGGTTATCAATAACATTTTTTATTTGGTTATTAATATCTGAAGTTTGCGATAAAAGCTGGTCAAGCATAAATTGTCCAACTACATTTCTTACAGTTGTTTGACTTATTTGATTTACCGCATTTAAAACATCTTCAATTGCAATAACTGCTTTTCTTGGGTCAACAACATGATAATAAGCTACGGCTGCAATATCGATAGACACATTATCCTTTGTAATAATTTTTTGCGAAGGAATTCCCATTGTTATTGTTCTAAAACTTACTTTAACCATTTGTTCAAAAACAGGAATTAAATATATCAGTCCTGGACCGCGGATTACGGTTTGTTTTCCTAAAAAGAAAATAACTGCTCTTTCGTATTCTTTAACAACACGAATTCCAGAAACAACGACCAAAACCAAAAACGCTAAAATACTATATACTAGAATGCTCATATTTTTATATTAATTTATTATTATTTTTTATATTACCTTTTATCCTATCTAACCATTTCCATATTTTTTTGTCAAACAAAAAGCCTCACGACATGCGCGAGGCGACAAATCAAAACTTGCACTATTTGAGACGATCTTCCGGTTCTGGCAACTCAGGCAAGGTCCCTCCTGTCAAGAAGGGCTGATCGGGAATGTTTCCACAATACTTGTCGATAACTCCACAAGCATTGCAGAAATCAAAGATATTAAATGCGTCATTCCATCGATCATGCAATTCTCGGCGAAGCTTCCATGTATCGACTGGCTCGTTGCTTTTCAAAACTGCCTCAAGAATATATGCCTTATAGCAAGAGTCCCGATAGTCACTATAAGTTAAATGGGCTAATTTGGGATGCATAAACTCCCAATCCTCCCTCTTACCCACAACACGATTTAGATACTCTTTGAGCTTCAAAGCCAAACGACATCGTAGTTTTTCATCGGTAGGTGGGACAATAAAATGACCTTGATTTTCTTCAGTCATGGTAAGCTCCATTCTGTTGTTGTAAACGACCCAACTCTATATTACATCCATACAACATAAAGTCAACCAAAAAACCACCTCAATCAAAAGGTGGTTTTTTCTTCTGCGCGGGCGAGGGGATTTGAACCCCTGATCTCCTCCGTGACAGGGAGGCGTCTTAAACCAGGCTGGACTACGCCCGCATTTTATTTTAATTTGGCTGATTGTAAATCAGTCTTGTGCCGAGGGTGGGAGTCGGACCCACGACCTCAACGTTATGAGTGTTGCGCTCTTACCAACTGAGCTACCCCGGCTAAATATCCTATTTAATTGTTGCGCTGCCCCGAATTGCACGGGGGCCTGCAGCTTATGAGACTGCCGAGGTACTACTCCTCCACAGCGCTATACATTTGTATATTTAATACTTTAACATAAAAAAACCACTTAATCAACACCATAAACCATAATTAAAAACAGTCCCGCAATGCAGGACTGTTTTTTAAAACTTTTAATTTATTTTAAAGGCACCGAACTGGTTACTACCACCTCTTGGGCAGAATATGTTCCTGTGGCAGTTTTAACTGGAACTCTTACAACGAGTGTTAAATACCGCCCAGAAGTCATTGCCTTACATTGAGTTTCTGTAATTTCGAATTTGCCATTGGCTATTTTATTTTCATAACCAGCATAAGCTCCAGATAGTGTGGTTAAAACATCTCCCCTATCGTAAAACTGAGTACTTACGAATGCAATCACGGGCATCGCTGTACCAAAATCGGAAACCAAATAACCCGGCTTAGAGCTCCATGAAATAGAACCTATTCTATTTTGTGTAATTGTAAGTGTAGGTGGAAATAACGAGTTACAAGTACCCATTGATAACCAATAGGTTTTTGGAATATAAACTATTTCTACACTATCCACTGCTGTCCCCCCTGGTCCTTGGCAAGTAATAACAAATGACCATGCAAGAGAATCCACCATTAACATAGAACTCGTTATCGCTTGAGAACCGCTTGTTGGCTTTGTTCCGTACCATTCTGATAATGCAAGTGATATATTTCCATTATAAGCATAATTAGCTGTTGGATTTGAAAAATACGATGAACTTGGAACTTTCATTTCAGCAGTACAACTTGTTGCGTTTGTTGAAGTCCAAGATAAATTTATACCAGCTGGAGGAACCATTTGAACAACAGCTCCATCAGACCCATTCATTTTAATATCTACTGTAGGCATACCAGTTGCGCAATTTTGAGAAGTAGCAGGAGAACTTACACTTGGAGATTCACAACCATTTATATCTGTACAAGTTCTTGATTGTTTACCATTTATACATGAACCCCAAGCTCCGCACTGCCAATTAGAAGTGCAACAAATTTTTGATACGGATGGCTTATTTGTTGTAATTCCACAACCATTTGAATCTGTGCAAGTTCTTGATTGATATCCATTTGCACAAGCGCTCCAATTTCCGCAAGTCCAATTTGGCGTACAATTAGTCGCACAATACTGATAAAGAATAGGTTTTCCTGTTGTAACATTACAACCGTTTCCATCTGTGCAAGTTCTTGATTGTTGGTTGTTCAAACAAACACCCCAAGTTCCGCAAGTCCAGTTTGGAACACAAGAAGTTGTTCCCGAACAGGTTTGAGACTCAGACGGCTTGTTTGTTGCAACTCCACAACTATTTGAATCTGTACAAGTTCTAGTTTGAGTGTTGTTAGTTAAAGAACAAACAGTCCAATCGGTGCATGTCCAGTTTGGTGTACAGGTTGGCTGAGTTGTACAAGTTTGTGATGTTGCTGGTTTTCCTGTTGTCACATTACAATTATTTGCGTCGGTGCAGGTTCTAGATTGTTGACTATATGAACAAGTGCTCCAGTTTCCACAAGTCCAGTTTGGTGTACAAGAAGATGTACAAGTTTGCGATGTTGTTGGCTTATTTGTTGTGACCCCACAATTTTTTGAATCGGCACAAACTCTGTTTTGATTTCCATTTATACAATCTGTCCAACTTCCACAAACCCAGCTCGGCGCACAAGTACAAGTTTGCGATGTTGTTGGCTTATTTGTTGCAACTCCACAACTATTCAAATCCATACAACTCCTAGTCTGATTGTTACCATAACAAGCACTCCATGAAGTGCAAGACCAGTTTGGTGTACAAGTTGGCTGAGATACACAAGTTTGCGATGTTGCTGGTTTTCCAGTTGTAATCCCGCAACTATTTGAATCTGTACAGGTTCTAGTTTGATTATTATTTGTACAAGTATTCCAATCAGTACATGTCCAATTTGGGGTACAGGCATTTGTACATGACTGAGAAGTTACAGCCTCCTCTGTTGAATACACACATCCATTTGCATCTGCACAAGTTCTATTTTGAGTTCCATTTATGCAAACACCCCAGCTTGTACAAGTCCAATAAGGAGTACAAGTTGTTGCTGTACAAGTTTGCGCTTCAGCTGGCTTGTCTGCTGTAATTCCGCAGTTATTAGTATCTTCGCAAATTCTTGCCTGAAGCCCTTCTGTACAAGTATTCCATGAAGTGCAAGACCAGTTTGGCGTACAAGCTCTTTCTATAATAATATTATCATCTGTGGTTGATATTGTTGTATCTGTTGTTGACGAAGTATTACCACAGTTAAAAAGCTTGTTTAATTTTGTTCTGGTTAACAAACCAACAATTCCAGTACCATTGGTAAGTCCAAGAGGGGCGAGTGTTTCTGAAGCATATTTCTTTTGGAAATTGATGACGGCAGACTTGGTGGTTGACCCAAATAAGGTGGATGAGATTTCTGCAGAGTTGATAGCGTATCCCTGCTTTTGCAAGGCTGTTTGAAGAGCATTCACTTCAGAACCAACATTCCCTGATATGAGGGTTTCTGTAAATGAATGGCACCAGTTTGGGTCTGTGGTTCCAGTTGTTGTGGTCGTTGTTGTACCAGTAGTGGTTGTAGTTCCCGACTGTTGTTGCTGAATTATTATAGCTAGTTGAGCTTGAAGGGCCACTATTTGTTGCTGTAGCTGGACAATGAGAGCATCTCTCTCAGAGTCTGTCATTGCATTAACTTTTACGGCGCAACAGAATATTGCAAGAAATAATACTATTGTTATGAGTAATTTTGATTTCATAGATATATGCTTATGAAATTATTTGAATATTTATATATTATACAACAAAACAGCCGTCAATGTATATTAACGGCTGTGGATAAAATTAAGCTCTAAATACTTCTAAAAATGCTTTTGTTGGAATGTTTACCTTCCCTTTATCTTTCATTAATTTTTTTCCTTTCTTTTGTTTATCTCTAAGTTTATTTTTTCTGGTTATATCTCCGCCATATAAATAACCGGCAACATCTTTCATATATGCTTTAATTGTTTCTCTGGCAATAACCTTACCACCAATAACTGCCTGCAAAGCAACCGAAAACATTTCTGGAGGCAAAACATCTTTTAATTTTTCAACCATTTTTTTACCTTCCTGATAAGATTCTTCTTCAGCAACAATTCTTGAAAATGCTTCTTCTTTTTTACCAGCAATCCAAATTTCCATTTTCACTAATTTGCCTGGTTTATAACCAATAAGATTATAACTCATTGAAGCATAACCCTGACTTGCTGTTTTTATCTTGTCATAAAGGTTTGCAATAATTCCGCGCAACGGAGTTTCAAAAACTATAATTGATCTTTCTGGAGTTAAATAATTTGTTTCAATATAATTTCCTTTCAAGCTTTTCAAAATTTCCATAAGTTTGCCCATTTGAACCGATGGCGCAACAACTTCCAAAGAAACCCATGGCTCTTCTGTTCTTTTAATTTTTGATTGGTCTGGCCAGTCTGCTGCAGAATAAATTAAAATTTCATTGTCTTTTTGGTCATAAACTTTATAAACAACAGATGGAGTTGAAATTACCAAATCCAAACCAAATTCTCTCTGCAATCTTTCAGAAATAATTTCAATATGTAGCGTTCCCAAAAATCCGCAGTTAAAACCTCGCCCCAAAGCTTCTTTCATTTCTGGTTCAAAAACCAAAGCAGGGTCATTTAATTTTAATTTTGATAAAGCAACTTTTAACAAATCAAAGTCCTCTGGATTTTCAGGATACAAACTTGCAAAAACCATTGGCTTTGGATCTTGGTATCCTGGCAAAGGCTGAACAGTTCCTTTTGTTGTAGCTGTTTGCAATTTAATAATTGTATCTCCAGATCTAACTTTTCCAGGTTCTTTAATTCCTGTTGCAATATATCCAATGTCTCCAGCTGTAAGTTTTTCTTTTGCAGAAAATGTTGGATTTAAATATCCAAGCTCTTTAACTTCAGCCTTAGTATCGGTTGCCATTAATTCAATTTTTTCTCCGTCTGAAATTTCTCCATCAACAACTCGCACAAAAGCAATCACGCCCTTAAAAGAATCGAATTCCGAATCAAAAATTAATGCGCGGAATTTTTTTTCAGTGCTTTCTTCTGGAGCTGGAATTTGTTTTATAACAGCTTCTAAAATTTGCTCAACATTTGTTCCATCTTTTGCAGAAATTTTTATAATTTCATCGGGCATCACATTCAAAAGATTTGAAAGTTCTTCAACTGATTCTTCAACTTTTGCAATTGGTGAATCAATTTTATTTATAACTGGAATAATTTTTAAATTCTGTTTTTTTGCCAATTCCAAATTTGCCAATGTTTGCGCCTGAATTCCCTGAGTTGCATCAACCAATAAAACAGCTCCTTCAACAGCTTCCAAAGATCTTGAAACTTCATAAGAAAAATCAACATGGCCAGGAGTGTCCACCAGGTTCAGAATATATTTCTGAACTGGAATTTTCAATTTTAAATTTTCAATTTTCAATTCGTCCAACTCCATGCGTATCGCTTTTAGCTTGATGGTAATTCCCTTTTCTCTTTCCAAATCCATTGAATCCAAAAACTGAGGCATCATTTTTTTCTTGTCTATTGTGTTGGTTAACTCCAAAAGCCTATCCGCCAAAGTGGACTTTCCATGATCAATATGCGCAATTATCGAAAAGTTTCTAATATTCTCCTGCATTTACAAATTTAATTTATTAGTTATATTATCAGAAAAACCCGCCTTAATCAATCAAAAAACCGCCAGTCGGGCGGTTTCAATAAAATTATTTTTTATTTAATTTTTGTTTTTTAATTCTAACAATATGAGTATTTGCCTCACTTTTATCTTTTATATAATCTAAAATTTTATTTGCTTCTTCTGATTCTGGTAATTTGTATTTTACTTTTGCCATATTTTTTATTTCTTAATTAATTTTTGGTTTCTTCATTATAAAAAGATATTTAAATCCTCTTAAATAAAAATTATATTGCCTAGCTCTATTGTGCCAAAGTCCAGTATTTGAAGTTTGATTGTGCCTTGTTAAACAGACAATATCCATTGGTTCAAAATATTTTTCTAATCTCTGCCACATTAAAAATCCTGTCGGGGTAAACTTTCTTTTAACCCATTGGTCGGCTATAACCCATCCCATTACTTTTTCTGGTTTCAAAATCCTTAAAATTTCAGAAGCGGTTTTTTCCAGATCATCGTAAAATTCTTTTTTTTCACAAGAAATTTTACCTATACATTTATTATCGTCAGAATAATTAATATTGTCAGAATATGGAGAGTCTATAAAAACAAAATCTACAAAGTTATCCTGTAGCGGAATTTTACGAGAATCATTTTTAATTATATCTGATCTAACTATATTTAAATCGTAACCAATCACTCTTCTATTCAGTTCTTTTGCAACATCTATGGTCGTTCCACTTCCGCACATTGGGTCAACAACCAAATCGCCTTCTTTTGTGTAACGCTGGAGCAAATTCCAAATTACAGATGCGGGAGTGACACCGTTATACTTATTATTTCCATGTGGACTATCTCCATAATTTTGTCTTGGAAAGTCCCAAAGAGTTGTTGACTCTATTTCCATAAATATTACCTTAATAACTTTTTAAGATCGTCTATAAATTTATCGAACATTTTTACTTTGTTACTTTCCTCAATATTTGTTTCACTTAAAACATAACTGCCATCCGTATCAACCTCAACGATTGCCCGTCCTTTTTTCGCGGGATCTTTTATTGTAAGCGTTCCATCTTCGTCAGGAGTAATAAAGTAAACCTTAATATGTTCTGTTGCTTTGTCGGATGCAAGTTTTATTTTCCAATAACCTGTTTGGGCAATTCTTTCTCTTAGGGTCACTTTACTTGAAAGAACTGCGACAACTTTACTCGTTTTTTGATTGTAAATAATTAAATCCACATCTGGCAAATGAGATCCAAATTCACCATAATCGACGATTAAATTTCTTTTAACCAAGCTTAATTCTTTTGATAGATTGGCACTATTTGTTCGTTCCAGACTATTTCCATTTAGAACCTTAAGTCCCAATGCTTGAACTTCATCGGTAATAATGTGTTCAATTAATTTTTCTAAATTTTTACCCTTGAACGCACGCCAAGATTGTTCATGGTCATCGCCATCAAAATCTTTTTTATGTTGCTCCTTTGCTTCTTTTAAAACATTTGAAATATGACGATACGCTTCTGTGCCATGTTTCTCTTTCTTAATTTCGTAAATTTTGATTAAATCTTCTATTGTCATGTTTTATTTTTCCATTACTAATATATATTCTGTTGGATAGACAGAAACTTTATTTTTATTTCTCAAATTCGCGAATCTCCCTGTCTTACTATCTCTAGAGGAAGGCAAATTTTTAGAAGGAATTTCTCTTTTAACAATATCTACAATTTTTAGTCCTAAATTTTGTAGTTGCTCTACAAAAACTTCTGCGTTGAATATATCTACATCTTTTAGCTTTGTATTTCCAACAACAATACAAGTTTTTCCTCCCTTCTTTAACATTCTTTTCATTTCAACAAAGACTTGATTCATTTCACTAAAATAGGTTGATACTTCCTCCGCTGTTTTTTTATCTTTTTTTAATAACTCGCCTCTTATTCTTTCAGCAAGTGTACTATTCAAAATCAAATCTTTTTTATTATGATAAGAGGTGCCGATAAACCTTTTACGAAAATCCCTCAAATCTTTTGTATATTCTAGCCATAAAGCAGTAAGTTGATGTAAATCGGCGTACTCATATGATGTAACATATGGAGGGGAAGTTACAATCAGACTGACACTATTATCTTTTGTAGGAATTTTTCTTGCATCTGTACAAATCGCCTTGCTTGAAATTTTTAGGTGACCTCTTTCTGTTAATAATTCAAATAATTGCGTGTTGCCACGCATCATCATTTTAATTTGTCTTAAAAACATTTTAATAGGATCAGATGGTTTTTTTTTGAAATCTCTAGTAGGCTTATTGCTTTTTTGCAACCATATTGAACAATTTTTTAAAATATTTGAAAAACCGCAAAAGAAAAAATCTTGTACATCTTGATCTTTAATCTTTATAATTTCAGCTAAGATAAAGGCTAATTTTCTTTTTTCTGATAATTTAAACCAATAATCGATTCTCTCGTGTTCAGGAGTTTTTATTTTTATATTCTCATCATAGATATCCAATTTATTTTGGAGATTTATAAATTCCTTTTCTATTTTTTCTGGATAAATCGGCGTAATCTTTGCTTTTGTGATTAAAACGGCAACAGGATTAATATCCACAGCAATTGATGGTCTTCCCATTACTTTTGATTCAACAACAGTAGTTCCACAACCACCGAATGGGTCAACAACCAAATCGCCTTCTTTTGTATATTTTTCTGTCAGGCGAGAAACTATTTGCGGAATAAACTTTGCTGGATAACGATGATATCCATGTGTAATATAAGCCGTATCCTTTCTAGTTTTATCTGAAAAAGACCAAGATTGGTCAATTTTTATTTTATTTAAAGTTGATATTATATTTTCACTCATTTTTAATATTCTTTAATCCATTTTATTCCTAAAAAATAACATTTGCAAGGATAAAAAAACAGTCTCAATCGGCTGTTTTAATTAATTTAGATATAGCCTAAGAACTATTATTTATCGGGGGATATAAATTTCTTAATAAATGAGTCTTCAATTGTTTTTAGTTCAGAAGATTTTAACAAATAAGCTGAAAAAACATAAACCACAACACCCACTCCTGCAGACAAAACTAATTGCAGAAATACTCCCCAAAAAGTTTGCAAACTTACAAAAGAACCCAAAAGTTGTCTTGTTGCAAAAACGCAAACAAACATTATAGAACTTGAAATTAAAATTTTGCACAAAGAATCTATAATTTCTTTTGATTTTACCCACGGATGCTGAATTAAAAAACTTTTATAAAACATATATAAAAGCAAGAAGCTTTCTAAGATAGCTGTCAAAGAATATGCCAAAGATAATCCAATGACTCCAACATTATCAACTCCATTTAATCTAAAAATATTTTTCAACAAATTTGCAAAGCTCGGCGAAACTTTTATAACCCAAACAAATAATAAGCTTAAAACAATATTTACAACAACTGTCACTGCGCTGATTACAGCAGGAACTTTTGTGTTGTGAGCTGCGTAAAAAGTTTTTGATAAAAATAAAATTAAGGCTTGGGCAATTAAATTTAAAGCCAATATTCCAAGACAGGCTGTTGTTAATCTTGTGTCAGACCAGCCAAATTCTCCAACTCCCAAAAAAACTCTGACAATTTGAGCTCTTAAAGTTAAAAGCAATAAACTTATTGGAATTGTTAAAAAAATTATTTGGCGAAATATGCTTGAAAACCTTCTTAAAAATTCATCGTTTTCCTGCTTCAAAAAATTCATGGACATTGCGGGAAAAGCTGCTGTTGAAACAGAAACTGCAATTGCGTTAACAAGTATTGAAGATAAATTATTTGCCAAATTAAAAACTGCTATGGAACCCGCCATCAAAGTGGAAGCAATTGCCGTTGTGGCAATTGTATTTAATTGTCCAGCTCCCAATCCAAGGGATCTTGGCACCATAAGTTTTATAGTTTTTATAACTCCAGGGTCTTTGTAATTAAAATTGGGTTGATATTTAAATCCAGAAACAAAAAACGCTGGCAACTGAATTAACAAATGCAAAACTCCTCCAAAAACTACACCCCATGCAAGACCCGCCAATCCAAACCTTGGCACAAAAAATAAAATTCCGATTATTATGCCCAAGTTATACATCAAAGGAGCCAAAGCCGTTATCAAAAATCTGTGAAAAACTTGCAAAATTCCGCTAATCATATTTGAAGCCCCTAAAATTATAGGGCTTAAAAACATAATTCTCATCAACTCAATTGCAAGCTCTCTTTTTTCTCCAGAAAATCCAGGGGCTATAACAGAAATAAGTACTGGTGTTAAAAAAATTAATATAGTACAAACTATAATCAAAAAACCCAAAAATATATTTAAAAAAGTTGAAAGATATCTCCAGGCTTCTTCTTTGTCTTTAATCAAATATCCGCTGAAAATTGGTATAACTGCTGCCCCAATAGCTCCAAAAATTAAAATTAAGGCGATAAAATCTGGAACTGTAAAAGCTGTGTAATAAACATCTAGTTCGCTTCCAGCACCAAAAGTACCTGCCAATAACCTGTCTCTCAATAAACCTAAAACGGCACTCATTAAATATGAGATTGCCAAAATTAGTGACGCCAAACTAATACTTTTCGTCTGCGAATTTAAAATTCTTTGAATCATTTAGTAAAAATCAACAATGTTATATCTTAACCCTTTTTTGCTTTTTTTTCAAATTAAAAAACAGAGCCTTAAACTCCGTTTCTTAATTGTCTCAGCAAGACCGTAAGCCGAATTCTGTTTTATGTGATCATCTATCTGGGCCAAAAATTGCTTTCTAGCTCTCGGTCGGAGTTTCCTCGCGACTCTTGGCGAACTACTTTTAACAGAATTTTGAGATGTATTTTACCCAATCATCTGCTTTGTTCTTGCACCCAATAAGGATTTAGCCGTTTCATTTCAATTTTTCAATTGAATTCGCCCAATTCCCTTGCGGGACGGGCGCCTCAACCTTTCGGTTTCGGCGTTTCTGTTCGCACCTCGCATATTACTATGGACGGCTGTTAGCCGCTACTGTTTTATCCCGTTTTGCGGGAGAGTGTTCGGACTTTCCTCTCTTTCTACATTGCATAGAAGAGCGATCACTCATCTTGCTGAGACACCTTTATAATATCAACACTTTAGAATTATGTCAATACGGTGCGAACACTAAATTAACTTTGAAATTTTCCCTTGATTATCTAACGCCTCATTGACCAGCTGGTCCGCTTCTCTATTTTTTTCTCTGGGAATTGATTTAAATTTTACATTTTTAAAATCCAGTTTTAAATTCCAAACTTCTAAAAATAACTTCTGAATTTTTTCATCCACAACTTTATATTCTGCATTCATTTGTTTTACCAAAAATTCTGAGTCAGACCTTATTTCAACATCTGTGTTCTCCACTAATGCCTTACCAAAAAGGCTTTTAAATTTTTTGAGAGCAAAAATTACAGCGCCATATTCTGCTTCGTTATTAGTTAAATTATCTCCCAAATATTCTCCATATTTTTTAACAACTTGTTTTTCTTCATTGCAAATAACAACTCCTATTCCTGCTTTTCCTGGGTTTCCGCGAGAACCGCCATCGGTATAAATTATAAATTTTTTCATTTCTCAAATTGTTTTAAAATATTTAAAAACGCTTCACTAATATCAGCTAAAAGAAAATTGTCTTCTAGTTTTTTTGTTGTTTTTATAAAAACAATTGGGTCAACTCTTGCGCCTCCAACTCTCATTGAAAAATGTAAATGAGGGGCTGTTGAATAACCGCTGTTTCCAGACAACCCAATAATCTGGCTCCTCTTTACCATTTGCCCTTCAGAAACTTTGAATTCGTCTAAATGAAGATATAAAGAAAAAATATCCAAACCGTGATCTATAATAACAGTTTTTCCATAATTGGATAAATTAACAACGGCAACAACTTGTCCGTCATTAATAGCATAAATATTTGTTTTTTCAGATGCCCTCAAATCAACTCCAAGATGTTGCATTTTATATTTTGCAAAAGTAATAAATTTCCCAAACGACAATCCGGTTTTTTCTATTTTTTTTAAGGGAAAAACAAAAGAGTCTTTAAAATATGGCTTAGGGGTAAAATTGCTAAGAAATTTATTCAAAACAACATTATCATTTTTAACTATATTATTAACGGCTTTTTCTTTTGTATAACCTTTTTGTTCCAGGTTTGGAGCTTCAGTTGTAGGCGCTACTGAAAAATCAGCAAGAACCGCTTTAATTTTTTCTGTTAATTTTTCTTTTTTAAAAGTATCCACATAAATCTGATAATCTCCTGGTTCTTGGTCAGCATCAATTCCCAAAAAAGAAATCCATTCAGTTGAGTTTCCCTTTTTATAAAAAATTAGTCTTTCTTTTTCAAAATTTCCCGTCACATAATCAGCATTGCTTTTAACCCTAATAAAAACAGTGTCTCCTTGTTTTGGATTTTCAGGAAAAACATACATACTATCTTTAGCTGTTTTTTCGTAATTTAAAAATATTAAAAATCCTAAAACAAAACAAACAACGGCTATGCCAATAGCCACATACAAAAGAATTGGAAATCTTTTTTTCTTTGTAATAATTATTTTTTTCTTTTTTTGGATTTTCATTTTCTAATCTATTGGCTCATTATACCAAAAAAACCGCATAAAGTGCGATTTTTTAATTTTGTTATAGATAATTTTATTTTTTGGAAAAAAATTTATTTAGGTTATCTTTAAATTTTTCCAAGTTTTCATTTTTAATTCTAAATCCAGATGCCTGTGCGTGACCGCCATAAGTTAGCAAAAAGTCTGCACAAGTTTTCATTGCTTCCACCGAATTTGTTCCCTGAGGACTTCTCACAGAACCACAACTTTCTTTATCCCCCCTTTTAAAAATAAAAACTGGTTTTACATATTTATTACAAAGTATAGATGCAACAGAGCCAGCCAAGGTTAGCTTCCAAGCAGGGTCCCCCTCAAAAATAACAGGCTCCTCTGGTTTTTGTAAAATTCGTCTTTCCACTTCTTGTATAATATTTCTAACCTGATTTTGCTTGTCCTGATTTTTGTTTATTAATCTTTGGGCAATTTCTTTGCACTCTTCCACAGATGAACTGGTGAGAAGTTTATACGATTCATTTTGAAAGTTTACGCTTTCTGCGGCGTTTAGCGCAGATATAATTTTTAATAAAGAGCCATCAAATCCCAATAATTCCGAAAACGCCTGTAATGCTGGACGAAAGGTGCTTCTTAAAGATCTTAACCCCTCTTCAACTATTTTTTGGTTTTGTTCAATTTGTGGAACCATATCTGCAATTGTTCCCAATGCAGTTAATTCCAAAAAACTATCTCTTAATTTTTTAGAAATTTTGTCGCCCAACAATTCCTCGCAAAGATTAAAAGTTATCCCAACATTTGCTAAGCCTTTAAAGGGATAACTGTCTGACTCTTGTTTTGGGTCAACAATAATTGAAGCGTTTGGAGTGCCAATCAGCGTTTCATGATGGTCAACAATTATAACCTCAAAACCCATTTCATTTGCCAAATCAACTTCTTTAACATTGCTAATTCCCAAATCAAGCGTAATAAAAAGTGCAGGAGTTTTATCTTTTAACATTTCCAATGCTTTCAAATTTATGCCATATCCATCGTTTTCCCTGTCCGGGAAAAAAGTAGAATCAACAGAGCCTCCCAAACTTTTAATTGCTTCCTCTAAAATAACAACCGAAGAAATTCCGTCCAAATCCGAATCCCCATATAAAACAATCCGTTCTTTTTTTTGAACGGCTTGTTTAATTCTTTCTGCTGCTTTATCTAAATTTTTTATTTTAAGTTTGGACATCATTCTAATACTTTCAGTCCTGGCAATGTTTCACCTGATAAATAATTTAACATTGCTCCACCACCAGTTGAAACATGGGAGAACTTCTGAATTATACCTTGTTTTTGTAAAAACTCAACTGTTTCACCTCCGCCAACAACAGAAAATGCATTACTTTCTATTATTGCATAAGCAATAGCAAGAGTTCCAGCTGCATATTTTTCATCTTCAAATTTTCCAAACGGCCCATTCCATAAAATTGTCTTAGACTTTAATATTTTTTCTTTGAACATTTCTGCTGTTTTTTGATCTATATCTAAAGCTTCTAAATTATCTATTGGTCCAATAATTTTTTCAGGATATTTAAAATTAATTTTTTTATCTGCAATCTCCTTTTTAATCAATCCTGAAACGATAACAAAATCAGAAATTTCTGAAATTTTATCAATAAATTTTGCTTTTGTTTCCACCTTTCTCCCTCCAACAATAGCTGTCATTGGTTTCCCAGGATTTTTTAAAATTTTATCTAAACTTTCTATTTCTTTTTTAAGCAATAAACCTGCGCAACTATTTAAAAGTTTTGGCAAACCAGTTATTGATGCATGGTCTCTGTGGCAAACCGAAAAAGCATCGTTAACATAAATGTCTCCAAGAAATGAAAGTTTTTTGGCAAATTCAACATCTCCAGCTGTCTCTTCTTTATGAAATCTTAAATTTTCCAATAATAATATTTTTCCTGCCTCCAAACTATTGCTTTGGCTTTCGGCTTCAGGGCCAATACAATCGTTTATCTTTATAATTGGCAAATCCAATAATTCTGACAATCTTTTTCCAACTTTATCCAAATTACATCTGCTCTCAACAACAACACCAACACCTTCTGGATCCAAATGGCTCATCAAAATTACTTTTGCCTGATTTTCTACCAAATATTTTATTGTCGGCAATGATTGAACAATTCTGTAATCATCTAAAATATCCCCCCTTTCATTTAAAGGAACATTAAAATCACACCTTACTAAAACGCGCTTATTTGCAAAACTGAAATCATCAAATGTTTTAATCATATAGAACTTTGGAAATATAATATTTTAAAATTTTACTGTTTCTCCCGGTTTTATCTCTCCTTTTTTGTTGCTATTTTCAGGCACTTTAATAGGCAAATATTTTTTATCTTCTTTTTCGCCGCTCTCTAAAGATTCTTCTAATGCTTTTCTTAATTCTGAAAGATTAATTTCTTTTCTTTTAGGCTTTTCATTTCTTCTGTCATTACCATTATCTTCTCTTTTTTTATGAGGACTAAAAGAAACATTTTCAATCTTAACTTCTTCTCTAAGTTCTTCTTTTTTTAATTCTACCCTATTTGCCTCGTCTTTTGCTTTTAATTTCTTTAAACAATTTTTGCAATATACTGCCCTTCCTTTTTCTGGCGGGAAAATAACTTTTGTTGCCTTCCCGCAAATTGAACAAATTGCGTCGTAAAGAGTTGTTGGATTATTTTGATTTTGTTGTTGACCTGAAATATTTTTTTCTGTATGTTTGGGTTTATCTTGATTTGTATGTTCTCTCTTATCTCCTTCTTCTTCTCCAAATCCTGCCCAGCGAGAAATTTTATCTTCAACTATTTCTCTGCTTACTCCATATCTTTCTCTGGAAGCATTGATAATTTTTTCCCTGTTTGAATCTTCAAGAACCTGAGGAGGTGGCAAAGTTTCAGCCGAAAATGGATGACCAGAAATTCCGTCAATCATTAATTTTAAATAAATATTATATTTAGGCAAATTAACTAAATCTGTGGCTGTAAATTCCGGAGTAAATTCTTTTTCCAAAAATTCTGCATCTTCTGCACCAACTCTGAAAACAGCTAAGGTGCCCACATTTCCAAAAACTGCATCTCTTATTTCTTCTTCCATTTGAGTAATATATTGATGACCCAAAGTAATATTCAAACGATATTTTCTGGCTTCGGATAAGATATTAGCAAAAGATTCTGTTGCAAAGTTTTGGAATTCATCAACATATAAATAAAAATCTTTTCTATCTGCTTCTGGAATATCAACACGAGACATTGCAGCCAATTGTAATTTTGTAATTAATAATGCTCCCAAAAGTCTTGAGTTATCTTCGCCAATTCTTCCTTTTGATAAATCCATAATAAATATTTTTTTCTCATCCATAATTTTCCTCATATCTATTGTGGATTTTACCTGACCTATCAAATTTCTTATTAATGGATTTGAAATAAACTGACCAACTTTGTTTTGAATGGCAGCGGTTGCTTCTTGTTCATATCTTTGGCTATATTTTGCAAATTCTACAAGCCAAAAAGCTTTTACAATTGGATCTGTCACCTTGGAAACTACCTTTTCTCTGTATTCTGGGTCAGCCAACATTCTGTTTATTCCGAGCAATGTTGAATCTGGATATTCCAACAAAGCTAAAATAGCATTATTCAAAATATATTCCATACGAGCAGACCAAACATCAGGCCAAACTTTTTTGAAAACCCCCATTAATCCGCCAGCAACCAAGTGTCTATATTTAAAATCAACTTGCTCCATCACATTGAAAGCAATTGGATAATCCAAATCAGCAGGATTAAAAAATATAACATCGTTAATTCTGTTAGACGGAATAAAATCTAAAAGTTTTTCAGCTCCTTCTCCATGCGGATCAACATAGGCAATTCCTCTTCCAGACTGTATGTCTTGGATTGCCATATTTTCCATTAAGTTAGATTTTCCCATTCCAGTTTTTCCAATGCAATAAAAATGTCTTCGCCTGTCATCAATTTTAATGCCAAACTTTTTTTTCTGATTTCTAAAACTTGTCAGTCCAAAAAAATTTATTTCGCTATCGTTTTCCATATATATAATATTTTATTCAATTGGTAAATTTGGCGGAGGACCAGCTTTCTTTGATTCAACATTTGACATAGTTGGAGCCACCATTCCCGAAACTCTTAATGGGAAGTGATACAAAGTTGCTAATTCTTCAGTGCTCAAAATAGCACAAAATTTTTCTCTGTCAGGAAACATCGGGGTAAACCTCAAAACAGCGTTTTTGTACATTTTTCTCGCTCTTATAAACGCTCTTCTTTTTCTCATAATATAATGTATTTTTGGTCTGGTCACAGCAGAGAATCCAAGACGATTTAAATTTTGCTGAGAAAAGTGCATGAAATAAGACCTTGCTAAAACCTTATGCGAGGGCTTCCAATTTTCTCTTTTAGCAACATAAAAACCTCTTAATACAACTTTAAAAGCAGCCTTTTTTGCTTTTGTTTCAATATCAGTAATAAGCTCCCTTTCTCCTGGAGTCAAAACCATTTCTCTCTCTCCCGATTCTTCTTTTTGTTGTGAGGCCCATTTGTAAGATGCTTTTTCACCTGATCCTTCTTTTTCAGGACCCAAGGCGAGCTGTTTCGCAACATAAAACAAATCTTCTATTAGGGTTGTTTCCTTTTTTTCTGGTCGTTTTGAAATTTTATCAATTATTTTTTGAGCACCTGCTCTCCACGAACTGTCTGAATCAGCAATAGGAATTGTTATAAATTGCATCCAATATTGTTCTCCAGGACCCAGTTTTGACAAACCCTCCAGTAAAGAAATTATTGGGTCTATTCTCTTTTCTTCGGCTGCAATTCTTTCTCCTTGTGGTTCAAAAAACTTTTCGTATGTTTTTATAGGATAGGCAGGGTCTTTTGCTTGATAAAAATCTTCTCCATAAAGATCCCATTCCTCGTTTGGAACTGTTGGAGGAACCAAGTTTACATAGTCAGAAACCTCTCTTATTTCTATGTCGGGATAATGAGCGTAAAGAGCAGTTTCTATACTGGTTCTATGCGCAGATAATAGTCTTAAATAAAAATGTATTTTGCCTTCCAAACTGACTATTTCCCACGAACACCAAAATGGCGAATTATCTAATTCTCCATCAACCCATTTTTCTCTCCAATTAGCCCCATCCCAAATTGCCCACACAATGTTGAAAACATCTTCCATCGCCTTGAATGGAATTAAAACCTCTTTTGGCGGAACAATTTCTAACATTTTCCACTTTGATTTAGCATAAGCAAAATCCCAATCCAGCCACCACAAATAAAGTTCTTTCAACTGAGTAGACAGCATAAGTGGCAATAATACCCACCACCAAACTCTCAAAAAAGGAACCCATAAAATAATCAAAAACAAAACCACCCACCAGAACGCATCCCATACTATTTCTTTAATTGGCTCCACCCAAAAAAATAATGCTGATAATTTTACTGCCATTTTATATCTTTAATATTACAGGAAAATAATTAAACGCTATGGATATAATTGAAATAATCAAAAATCCTACAATAAAAAACTCAAAAGCATAGATAAAGGGCAAAACAACAAATGTTGTTTTTGCTTCATGCCAATAGTAAACCAATGAAAAAAATACGACATAATAAATCGCCGTAGCAATAAACAAGACTATAAGCAATATGCTAAAAATATCCATAATTTGTTTATATTACCCCATTATACTGCCGAAAAAAAACATAATCAATATAACAAAAAACCGCCCTGCATCGCGGGACGGTTTTTTGTTTTTTGCTATTAAGCTGTTTGAGTATTCCTTAAAAAGTACTTGTCTTCTGAGTCTTTATCAAAGTGTTTTTTATTGTTCAAATTCATCAATACTGTGTTTTTAGCAACCAATCTTTGAGCTAAAACCTGTTTTACAAGTTCGTCTCTGTGTATTGGCTCTTTATTTTCTGATAAAACTTTTACAATAATATCCTTGATTGTACCTGGAACATATCCCCATTCTGCCAATGCATAAGTTCCACGACCCACCAACACAAATCTTGAATCCTTAATAAGTTCATTATGAACTGTTTGTGGATAGGTTTTTTTGTTTGGCAAGTTGTATTCCAACTTATCTATTAATTGGGCAACTTCTGTAAAATGCAAAGGTTTTTGGTGCTTTTTGAAAACTAAGAATGCTCTATCTCTAACTCCTCTTGGTTTGATTTCTGGCCAGTCTGTAAGTCCCAAACCTCCTTCTTTATTTTCTTGAATTCTTTTTGAAACTTCAAGATAAGACAAAGTTGCGGTTTGTGAAAATCCGTGCTTTGAAGAAATTTCTTTATGAAACTCGTCTTTTGAAACAGGTTTTCCCAACTTTTGCATATCAGATACCAATAATCCCAAATTATCTTTAACTTTTGTTTTAGCCTCTGGAATTGTTGACCAAAAATAGAAAAAGTCCTTTTTCTCGCAAACTCTCAAAAATTGGTCTCCCAATGTTAATAAAAACAAAACATAGGGTTTCTGAGTTTTACCTCCTAATTCTTCCAAAACAACTTCTTCTTTTTTAAAGCCACCGTTACTTTCAAAGTATTTGGCAAAATCAGCATAGATATTATCTAAAACTTCTTTGTTTTGTTTTCTAACATAGTTGAAACCAACTTCTTCAATTTGACGAACCCTTTCTCTGGTAATGTTAAAGGTTTGTCCGATTGCTTCTAGTGTTTCAGGAGTCCCTGTTTTTACACCAAATCTGCGATCAAAGATATCCTTTGTCTTCTGAGAAAGACCTTTAGTCAGTTTTTGGTAAATTTGCTTATAATTAAGTTTTTCCATATGTATAATTCTAATTATATTAGTTTACCATAATAATAAATCCTTGTCAAGTGTTTTCTACCTGCCTCCCTTTTTCGCGACTTTTCGCTGATCCCACTTAAGCCAGCTAACCAATAGCGGGCTGGCGATGAATATAGAGGAATAAGCTCCGGAAGTTATACCAATTATTAAGGTTAATGCGAAGTATTTTAGAGTGTCTCCGCCAAAAAAATAGAGTGAAAACAACACAAGCAATACTGAGAAAACTGTACTAATAGACCTGCCAAATGTTTGAGTTAAACTCAAGTTTACGGTTTCCTCAAACTGCCCCATTCCCTTCCTCAAAATGTTTTCTCTAATTCTGTCAAAGATAACAATTGTGTCGTGGACCGAAAAACCTAAAATAGTCAAAAGAGCAGCCACAATTGGAATTGTTATTTCAACATTATAAAAATGACCCAATACGGCAAACACTCCAAGTGGAACCAATATGTCGTGGAAAAGGGCTATTAAAGAAGCGACTCCATATTTCCAAGACGAAACTGGTCTTGAAACTTTTCTAAAAGCAAAAGCTATATATATAGTAATTGCCAACAAAGCTACTGCAATTGCAATCTCTGTAGAATTTCTTAATTCCTTGCCAACTGATGGCCCAATATACTGAAAACTCTTTTCAGTTACATTATATGCCCCATTTAATTTAGACAATATTTGTTGATGAACATTTTCATCAACTCCTTGAAATTTCAAAATTGCTCCTGTATTTCCTGTTGGCTGAACTGTAATTTCTCCCAAATTAAATTCTGAAAGCGTTTCTTTTATGGCTTCGTTTGTAGGCCTTTCTGCCTGAAACTGAATCTCCATATTGCTTCCGCCGGCAAATTCAATTCCAAATTTTAATCCGAACATTGCTAAAGATGCCACAGAAGCAACAACTAAAACCGTAAAAACTATGTAATATGCGACTGAATACTTTGTGAAGTTAATCATGTTTTATGTTTTAAACTTTAATAATTAAAGTAGCCATTTTGATTTTTCGGCCCACTTATCTATAAAAACCATCAACAAAATTCTTGTTATAAATATTGCCGAAAACAAACTGATAACAATACCTAGCGCCAAAGTCAAAGCAAATCCTTTAATAAATGAAGTTGCAAACATAAACAAGATTGCGCACACAATCAAAGAATTAAAGTTGCTGTCGCGGATTGATGGCCAGGCTCTTCTAAATCCCTCTTCAATTGCTTGGGCTAAACCTTTTCCTTGTTTTATTTCTTCTTTCATTCTTGCGAAAATCAAAATATTTGCGTCAACAGCCATGCCAATAGACAATATAAAACCTCCAATACTAGCCATGGTTAAGGTTACCGGAATTAATTTAAATATAGAAAGGTTAATGGCAACATAAACCAATAAAGCAATTGATGCCAATAATCCAGGTAGTCTATAAAATACTATCATAAACACAGCAACTGCCAATAATCCAAAAATTCCTGCCATTAAAGATTTTTGCAAAGATGTTAAACCTAAAGTTGGACCAACTGTTTCCTGAGAAATTGGAGCGCCAATTTTAACAGGTAAAGCTCCAGAGTTTAATCTACTGGCAATACTGTTGGCTGTTTGAGTTGTCATATTAACTGAAGTAATTACAGCCTCTCCCCCGGTAATTTCTGTTTGTACGGTTGGAGCATATAAATCTTGGTTATCAATTTTTCCGTCTCCAGTTGTATCAATAATTGAATATCCGTCCAAATAAATAGCCAAAGGTTTTTCAATATTTCTAGCGGTAATTTCGGCAAATAACTTTGCTCCTTCTTCATTGAATTTTAACTGAATTTGCGGTTTATAAGTTGTTTGGTCAAAAACAACTGTTGCTTTTGTTAAATATTTCCCAGTTAAATCTGTTGGCTTAAAATATGGATTTTGCAATGCCAATATCCAGTCTGTTACATCTGTTATGCTTCCGCCCCTATCTTGCACATCCTGAACTTCTTTTATTTTATCTATAATTTTTTTACTATCTTCTTCGGTTCTTTGTTCGTCAAATTCCAAGTAAGGTGTTTCACCTATCATTTTAATAGCTTGTTCAACATTTGTGACTCCAGGCAATTCAACAATCAACCTGTCTTCTCCTTGAATTTGAACAACTGGTTCTGAAACTCCAAACATGTTAACCCTTCTTTCAATAACATCTCTTAGTCCAGACATAGCTTCTGATTTAGTACCAGTAATAGAACTTAAATCTGCCTGATAAACCAAAGTTACACCACCTTGTAAATCAAGACCTAAAGAATAGTCTCTTTCCCAAAAATGAGGCAATGTCCAAGACATTTTTTGATTTAAAAAATCTACCCCTTTATTAAAATAGTTTGGGTATGCGAAAATTCCAGCAAAAATTGCCAAAATTACAACTCCTATAAATATATAATGTTTTTGAGCCATTTCTATTTAGTTAAAAATAATTAAGGATAATAATATGATGATTATATCTCTCAATCCCTAAATAGTCAACTATAAAGTTTCTAAAATTTTTAATTCCAAAAAATCTTTTTCAGTATCATAAATTGCAAAAGTTGGCTTAAAAATCTGTCCTGCTAATTCTCCAGGATTTATCATTCTGCAATTTTTTACCTTTTCTTCCCAAGGCTTATGAGTATGCCCATAAAAAACCAAATCAAATTTTCCAGAGTCAGCTAATTTTTTGGCATCCTCTGGTTTATGAGTTATTGCTATATTTTTATTTTCAATTTTAGTTTCTAAAACTTTTTCTGAAATTTTTGCGTTTTTTATTTTATTATATTCTCCAATTAAAATTTTAAAGTCAGTATCCATATTGCCAAAAACTCCTAAAAGTTCTCCCTGAAAATTTTTTAAAGATTCTTTTAAGCTTTCTGGATTTCCAATATCTCCACAATGCAAAATTAAATTAATCTTTTGCGCATTTAGCCATGCAACAACTTTTTTAAAGTTTGCCACATTCCCGTGTGTATCAGAAATAATTGCAATTTTCATAAAAATTTTAAATTAATAAAACAAACTATTATTAATATTGTATGCCTAACAATAAGTTATTCAAGTCGTTGACAACGCATCCCAGCCATTCTAGTATTAATATAGTTAGTTCTCTGAAAACTAAACGGAAGGTCAAGGCTAGAAGGAGCGAGTCATGTGTCATCAGTACCCAACCGTAAAGATTCAACGAATATGGGGCGAAGGGAAGAATTGCTTAGTGGCTGGAGAAACAACAATGTTGGGAACCACTCCAGTTATGGTTGTTGCAATGCCAGTTGGCTTGGTAAAAAAGCCCACTAAGTTTGTTGCTGTTCTCGCAAATTATGGAGATTTGGAAAGTTCCACAGGCCACATTATGATTTTGCCAATTGAAGCCTTAAGGGGGCATCGCATTGAAGAATGTGCCACAGCAAGTTAATAGGGTTCCTAGAGAACCAGTAAAAAGACCGTACAGGGATTGTACGGCTTTTTCATTATATTTTTATTTACTCTGCTCCAACGCAATGATTAAAAATATTTACCTGATTGTTATACTGCAAAATAATATTTTTAATTTCTTCGCCTAGAGAATTATAATCTCTAACCATTTGGTTATAATCATTTATTGATTGATTGTAATATGCAGAATTTTTATCTGCAGCATCAATCTCTTTTTTCTTTTCATCTATACTCAGTTGCAACTGCTGAAATTCTAATTCTTTTGCATCAATCTGACTTTTTAAATTTTCATCTGGTTTAGAACACGCTGATATCGGTAATCCAAATTCCTGCACAGAAATCCAAACCACTTCTCCTTTATAAGTTCCCTTTACAACAGAAACTCCAATTTCCGTATAACGATTATTTAAAATATTTGCTTTGTGCCCCGGGCTATTCATCCAATCTTGTACAAGCTCAGCTTCATCTTTAAAGTTTCCCAAAATTAAATTCTCGCCCGTAACAACATATTCATATCCAAAACTTTCCACTAAAGTTCCGGGTCCCACTCCAGCTGGAGAGATATGTTCAAAATACTGATTTTTAAACATATCATTTCCCTTTGCCCTTGCTGCCTTATTTAAAATTTCATTTTCAACAAGCTCTGGCAATCCATTTATTTTTCTTTGTGCGTTTGTTTCTGCTATAATTTTACTTTTTAATAAAACAGTTTCATTACTGGTTCCGCCAACATTCAACGGAGCTGGCGTTAAAATTTCTTTTTTAACTTCTGTAACCAAATATTCAACATCCAAATTTTGAAACTGTTTAACTTTAGTGCTAATTCCTTTAGTGGCAAATTCTGATAATTTAAAAACATCATCCCTAAACCAAAAACCTGCACCAATCGCCCCAACTATCAAAATAAAAATTATAGTTAATTTAATTTTCCCCATTTTTATTAAATTTCTTGAACTTCAATTAATTCTTTTTCAAGAATATTATTATCTTTTTCTTTTCCAAACAAAAATTTTCCTTTAAATTTTTTGTCCGCTAAAAACAATGGCATCCAATATATATCATCTGGCCACATTTCTTTAAATGGAATTTCAGAAATATCGAACCATTGTGGTTTCATTTCTTCACTTTCTGTTGGTTCTCCTAAAAAATTATCCGATTTAAAAATATTAACTTCAATGATCTCTGGATTACCTTTAAATTCAAAATCTATAACTCCAACCTTATCCAAATGTTTTACTTTTATTCCTGCTTCTTCCTGCAATTCCCTTTTTGCCGCATCCTCTATTGTTTCCGTCATCTCAACCTTACCCCCAAAACCATTCCATCTTCCTACTCCGAACCCACGCTTTTTCATTCCAAGTAAAATTTTCTGATCCTGATGGATTATACAAAGCGTTGTTATCTTTTTGGTAAATTTATTTACCATGACATTTCTTATATTTTAAACCTGAACCGCAGGGGCATGGGTCGTTTCTGCCAACTTCTTTTTTTCCCGCTTCAATTGTTTTTCTTTGTGGTTCTGGATTTTTTTCTATGCCTGCTTTCAAAATATTTTCTACAATATTTGCATCAATTGTTGCTGATAATTGACCAAAAGCTCTGTGTCCTTCATTTTTATATTCAACCAATGGATCTCTTCCGCCATAAGCTCTCAACCTCACAGAATCTCTAACATAATCCATATAAGATAAATGATTTTGCCAAAGCATATCCAAAACTTTTAAACCAACCATTCTTTCCACTTGTCGCATATTCCCCTCTCCCAATTCTTTTTCTTTTTTATAATAATCTTCTTCTGATGCACCAGTTTTTCTAATCATTTCTAAAACTTTTTCCTTCAAATTATCAGACTGCAAAAACTCTTTTCTTTTTTTATAAATGATTTCTCTATGTTTATTTATAACATCATCATATTCCAATAAATGATGTCTTGCATCAAAATTAAATCCTTCAATTTTTGATTGTGCAGATTCAATGGCTCCAGAAATCATACCCGCTTGAATTGGTTCGTCTTCCGGAACATTTAAAGCAGTCATCAAAGATTTTATTTTATCTCCTCCAAAAATTCTCATTAAGTCGTCTTCCAAAGAAACAAAAAATTGCGTAGAACCAGGGTCTCCCTGTCTGCCTGCTCTTCCTCGTAATTGATTATCAATTCTTCTTGCATCGTGTCTTTCTGTTCCAATTACATGTAATCCCCCGAATTGGCGAATTTCATTTGTTTCATCTTCTGTTGTTGGATTTCCTCCCAAAATAATATCAACTCCACGACCAGCCATATTTGTTGCAATAGTAACAGCTCCCTTTTTACCAGCTTGAGCTACAATTTCTCCTTCCCTTTCATGATTTTTAGCATTTAAAATATTGTGTGGCACTCCTCTGATTTCCAACATTTTTCCCAAATATTCATTTCGTTCAACAGATTTTGTACCAACTAAAATTGGCTGTCCCTTTTTATGTAATTCTTCAATTTCTTTTACAACTGCCTGAAATTTTCCAGTTTCTGTTTTAAAAACTTTGTCAGCAAAATCTTGTCTTAATGTTGGTTTGTTTGTTGGAATTGAAACCACATCCAATTTATAAACCTTATCAAATTCTTCAGCCGAAGTTAAAGCGGTTCCTGTCATGCCAGACAATTTTTTGTACATTCTAAAGTAATTCTGGAAAGTAATTGTTGCCATCGTCAAAGATTCAGGATTTACTCTTACTCCTTCTTTTGCTTCAACTGCCTGATGCAAACCAGCAGACCATCTTCTGCCTTGCAAAATTCTACCAGTAAATTCATCAATAATTAAAACCTCTCCGCTTTTAACAGTGTAGTCTCTGTCTTTTAAAAATAATGTTTTGGCTCTTAATGCAGATTCTAATTGATGAGTTGTTGGAATATCATTATCATACCAAGGATCTTGTCCCAAACTTTTTACAACTTTATTTTGTCCTTGTTCTGTAAAGTTTACTGTTTTTAATTTTTCATCAATTGTATAGTCTTCTTCTTTTTGAAGCGGAGCTACAACTTTTGCAAAATTATAATATTTGTCAGTTGCCTCAGATTCTTGTCCCGAAATAATTAAAGGAACTCTTGCTTCATCAATTAAAATAGAGTCCACTTCGTCAACAATCGCAAAATTATGCCCTCGTTGAACTTCTTGATTAGAGCTATAAACCATATTATCTCTCAAATAGTCAAAACCAAACTCATGGTTTGTTCCGTATGTAATATCAGCAGAATAAGCTTCTTTTCTTGAAACTGGCTTTAAATAATTTTCCAAAACCTTAAAACCGCCAACAATATCTCTTTGCTGGTCTTTTTCGCTATTCTTATATTCTTTGTCGTAAACGAATCCTGACTCGTTTACAATGCATCCTGTAGATAGTCCCAAAGCGTCGTAAATTTGCCCCATCCAAACCATATCTCTCTTTGCCAAATAGTCGTTTACAGTAATAATATGCACCCCATGGCCTTCTAGGGCGTTAAGATAGGCGGGTAGAGTGGCTGACAAAGTTTTACCTTCTCCTGTTTTCATCTCTGCAATTTTACCCTTATGCAACACAATTCCACCAATTAACTGGGACTCAAAATGCCTCTGATTTAGAGTCCTTCTTGAAGCCTCTCTAACTAAGGCAAAAGCTTCTGGAAGTATCTCATCCAAACTTTCACCCTTAGTAATGCGCTCTTTGAATTCCCTTGTTTTTTCTTTTAATTGGTCTTGAGACAGAGTTTCAAAATTCTGTGCAAAAGAGTTTATCTTTTCAACAACGGATGCCAAACTATTCACATATTTATCATTGGAATCTCCAAAAATTTTACTTAAAAATGACATTTTTTATTAATCTTCAATTAAAATTTCGTTTGCTAATTTTTGACTTTTTCTTATAGCTTCTTTGCTTTTTGATTTATATTGTTTAATTTCAATTTTGAATTTATCTAACATTGCCACAATTGCTTTTTTAATGTCTTCTCCTTTCTCTTTCACCAATATATTTTTGCCAGGAAAATTCACACTGCCTGCCGCCCAAAAAATTTCTCCCTTTCTGTGATGTTTAGTTTCCTTCTCAATTTCAATTATAATTTCTGCCAAATCTTTTCCTATATCAGACTCTTCTTTTAAAATATTTATAAACTTTTGCAAAGCACTAGTTTTATTTTCTATAAATTCACTCAAACTATCTGTAATCTCTAAATTTTTTGACTTGATAGTTATGTGCATATTTGTTTTTGTTTAATAATATTTTTATTTTTTAAAACCAACAAATTGAACTTCTGTTTCCAAATTAATTTTAAAAACATTTTTTACTTTTTTCTTTGCCAAATTCATTAATGCTAAAATATCTTTTGCTTTTGCCTTACCCAAATTAATTATAAAATTAGCGTGTTTTTCTGATATTTGAGCTTGCCCAATTTTTTTTCCTCTTAATCCAACTTTTTCAATTAAATATCCAGAAGGTATATATTTATTTTTATTAAACTCAATTAATTCTGGAAACTTTTCTAATATCTTTTTATTTTTAATTTCAATTTCTGGATTAACAAAAACCGAACCAGCCGAAGGAAATGCTGTTGGATGAAGAGTCTTTCTGTGTTTTAAATAATTATTAATTTTTTCTTTTATCTCTGCTCCATTGCCTTTGTCCAATTTTAAAACAACCGAAACAATAATAAGATTTTTATTTTTTTTAAATATGCTATTTTTTAAAGTAAATCTGCACTGATTTTTAGGTAAAATTTTAGTCTTTAAAGTTTTAGCATCTAAAACTTCCACATTATCAATTGCGTCAGATACTTTTGTTCCAAATGCCTGAGCATTTCCATAAACAGCTCCGCCAATAGTTCCTGGAACTCCAGAAGCCCACTCAAGTCCAGTAAAAGAATTTTTTAAAAGCACATTAACTAATTTGGGTAACATAACTCCTCCGCCAACAAAAATTTCATTTGCTTTTAATTCAATATCTGTAATTTGTATTTTAACAACTAATCCATTAAATCCCTTATCAGAAACTAAAATATTACTGCCTCCTCCTAAAATAAAAATTGGCAATCTAAATTTTTTTGACACTTCCAACGCTTTCACTAAATTCTCTTTTGTCTCTGCAATAAAAAAATATTTGGCAGGACCGCCAATTTTAAAAGTTGTATATTCTTTTAAGGAAACATTTTTCCTAATCCCTGGCAATTCCTTTTTAAGTTTTATATAAATATTTTTTTCCATTTTATTGAACCGAAGTTAACAAGAGATTAATCTTTTGTCTTGTTGAGCTTCCAACATAACCTGTCCCTTGTGAAATTCCTAATGGGCTTAAAATTTCAGAAGCATATTTATTTTGAAATTTTATAACAGCCATTTTAGTTAAACTTCCAAAGTTTCCCGTCACATAACCCTCTGGATAAATATCTGCGCCTTGTGATTTTAAAAATGTTTGTAAGCATTTTACATCGTCATTATTTCTCATCCCCAGATAAAGATTACTATCAAACTTTGAGCATCCTGTTTGCGTGGCTTGATTATTTTGCCCCTGAAGCTTTGCTATTTCAGCTTTTAATAAAGTTATCTGATCCAATAATTTTTGGATTGTAGTTTGTTCTTCTGTCTGTGTATTTCCTTCCGCCGAAACAGAATAGGTAAAAGGATATGTTAATTCTGCGCCGTCAAACCCAGAAAATTTGGATTGCAACGAAGGAATAATGATAATAAATTTATAATCTGTTCCAAAATTTTCTACTTTGATTTGGCCCTTTTCTTTTTCATCCAATGTCAAAAAATTTACTGTTTGCGCCCCCTGGCTATTTTCAAGAATATACGGCACTTTAAAACTAAGTCCGGCTAAACTTGAAAAATCCAATTTTAAGTCACCACTTCCGCCTATAAATTTTAACCAATTTCCTGTCCAATTTTTTGTAACATCAGTTACAGATAAAGAGACATTTCCGTTTATTGGTATAAAATTTAAAGATGGTGCTATTTTTAAATTTTTTAAATTAAAATTTAAATAACAATATTTTTCACCAACTGAGCAGTCATTTATTATTGATGCAATTGTCCAATTAGTAAAAATCTGGTTAAAATCATCTTTTGATCTGGCTTTTACAAGAGCATAATTTATACTTTCAATGCCGATATATTTTGATTTTAAAGAATCTGCTAAAATGTCTATTCCATAATGGTCTACAAGATAATGTGTAAATAAATTTACACTTGCATAATCATATTTTGCGCCCTTCCACTCGGTTATTGAGTCTGATGGGCTTGCCACAAAGTCTTTAACCCGTGACTGAAGATTTGAACCTGCATAAACATCATCATATCCCAAAATTGTAGAAGCATAATCTGCCCTAGCTTCATTTAGCCATGTTTCTTCCTCTATATCAGAAACTCTGTTTTTTTGATTAAAGGTTATTAAGTGCACAAATTCGTGGGCTAAAAGTATTTTTAACTTATTACTGTCAATTTGATCCAAGGCCATATAAATCATTTCTCTTTCATTTGATTCTGGCACTTGGAGTTTTACATATTCATCAGCCGTGCGAAAGTATCCGCCTTCGCTGTTATTCATTGCTTCAAATAAAATTGTAATTCTACTATCGCCATCAACCCCAGGATTCCATTCTTTTCCAAAAACAGAGGTCAAGGTTGGATAAATTTTTTCATTAAATTCTAAAGACAGGCTATCCAAGCCAGATAAAATTTCGTTTTGTTTTGCTGGCAATTGTGAATCCCACCATTGTTTTTCAACATAAAAATAAAAATTACTATTGGTTTTTATTAATTTGGCTGTCAAATTACTTCTTGATGTTGCATCGAAATTTTTATCTACATAAAAATTAGTAGTCTCTCCTACAGACACTGCTTTAGTATACAACGGACTCACTGCCAAACAGAAAAGTAAGGCAAAAAAGATAATTTTTTGTAATCTCTTGCTATTCATATATTCCTCTCTTAATTATTCATTTTAACACAAAAATCTTTTATATAAAATTTTAGTTGTTATTATAGCGCGGAACTATGCTTTTTAGCAAGGGAATTACCTTTTCTTTCTCCGAGAAGTTAACTACTTGTTCTAATTGTTTTATTTTTTCTTTTAAATCTTCCAAATTTAATTTTGTGAGATTGGCAATAAATATCTTCTCACTTTGGGTGGCTTCAGTTCCCTCTTCTGCCGTTAAAATTTCCTCAAACAATTTTTCGCCTGGTCTTATGCCAGTAAAAACAATGGCTATGTCTTTATCTGGTTCAAATCCAGATAGCTTTATCATATCTCTTGCTAAGTCAATTATTTTAATCGGATTTCCCATATCCAAAACAAAAACTTCTCCTCCTTTGCCCATAGCTCCCGCCTGCATTACCAAAAGGCAGGCTTCTGAAATCAACATAAAATATCTTTTCATTTCAGGATGAGTCACTTCAACCGGTCCTCCTTTTTTAATTTGTTCACGAAATATAGGAATCACGCTTCCCCTGCTATTTAATACATTTCCAAACCTGACCGAAACAAATTTAGTTTTATTTTCTTGATTTAATGCCTGGCAAATCATTTCTCCTAAACGCTTTGTAGCTCCCATTACTGAGGTTGGATTTACTGCCTTATCAGTTGAAATAAAAACAAACTTTTCAACATTAAAATTAACGCTTGCATCGGCCAATACTTTTGTGCCAAAAACATTATTTTTAACTGCTTCATCTGGGTTTTCTTCCATTAAGGGAACATGTTTATAAGCAGCTGCATGAAAAACAATTTTAGGATTAAATTTTTTAAATATCTCTTCTATTTTTTCTTTATCCCTAACATCAGCTATAACTGGCACAAACTTTGGTCCTTGTATTTCTGATATTTCTTTTAAAATATTAAATATTCCTGTCTCGTCTTGGTCCAACAATAAAAGAGTAGAGGGCTGAAACCTTGCCACCTGCTTTGATAATTCCGAACCTATAGATCCAGCTGCTCCTGTAATCAAAACTGTTTTATCTTTTATAAAAGTTTCTATTTGTTTTTTATTTAAAACAGTTTGCTCTCTACCCAATAAATCCTCAACATCAACATCTTTTAAATTTTTAAATGAAACCATCCCTCTTATTATTTCGTTTAAAGACGGTGCTATTTTAATTTTTTTAATCCCGGCTTTTTTAGCCAATTCAACTGCTCTTTGCACCACGCTGGATTTTGCCGACGGCAAAGCCACAATAACTTTTTTAGCTCCTGTTTTTTTAATTATTTCTGGTAAGTCTGCAATCTTTCCAAAAATTTTAAAACCATGTATAGATACTCCCTGCTTTATTTGGTTGTCATCAACAAATCCCACTGGCGCATAAGGCGTTTCTCTTGAAGACAAAATACTTCTTAAAATTTGCTCACCTGCATCACCAGCACCAATTATAATAGTTTTTTCTTTTTCTAAAATTTTTCCGCCCTTAAAGGCTTGTGCATATATTTTTTTAAACAATCTTAAAAATCCGCAAAAAATAAAAACTAAAAAATAACTTATAAAAATAGTAGACCTTGGGAAGTTTTGAAATTTTGGGAAATAATTGGAAATAAATATGGCTATGGATAAAAACGCAAAAGAAATTGTTGTCGCTAAAAATAAAGAAACAATTTCATTGGTGCTCACATAAGACCATGAAAAAGAATATAGTCTCTGAAAATAAAAAACTGGCAAAATAAAAATAACTGCTAAAATAATCATTCTGTAAATAAAGGGGAAATAGTGGCTCGGAATGTTGAAATCAAATCTCAAAAGAAAAGACAACCATACAGATAGTGCAATTAAAATAATATCTGAAAAGATAAAAAAGAGGGTTCTGGTAACTGCTGTTTTTTTGAATGGAAAAATCATTTCCTATTTTATTATTTAATTGAGTGAATTATTTCTTTTAAATTTTTAACTACAAAATCAATTTCTTTTTCCGACAAATTATTATAAAAAGGTAAGGCTATAGTTCTTTTGCTTATATTTTCTGCAACAGGGAAATTACCCTCTTTATATCCGAATGCTTTTTTATAAAAAGGCTGTAAGTGTATTGTTTGGAAATACCTTCCGCATTGTATGCCTCTTTTTTCCATTTCTTTTATAATAAATTCCTTTTTCTTTCCTGAAAATTTTTCAGATAATTTTATCACATATACAAACCAGCTTAATTTATTTTTAGGCTTAATATATGGCGTTTCCAATCCTTCTGTATCTTTTAATTTTTTATTATATAAATCTGCAACTCTTGCCCTCTTTTTTAAAATTTCTTTTATTCTTTCCATTTGCACAATCCCCAAAGCACAGCTCATTTCATCTAAACGATAATTATATCCCAGCATAATATGTTCCAGCCATTTCCCGTCTTTAACTCTTCTGCCTTGGTTTGCTGAACTTTTGCAAAAATCGGCTATTTTTTTGCTATTAGTCAAAATAATCCCACCCTCTCCTGTTGTAATTTGTTTGTTTGGATAAAAAGCAAAAATACCAGCATCTCCAAAACTGCCACATTTCTTTCCATTATATTCAGATCCCAGCGCTTCAGCTGAATCTTCTATCAAAAATAATTTATGTTTTTTTGCTATTCTTTTTAATTCCTGCCAATCGGCCGGCTGTGAAAAAACATCCACTGCCAATATCGCCTTAGTTTTTTCTGTTATTTTTTCTTCTATTTTTGTAACATCAATATTAAAAGTTTTTTCATCTATATCAACAAAAACTGGTTTAGCCCTTTCAAATAAAATACAATTTGAAGATGCAATAAAAGAAAATGGTGTTGTAATTACTTCATCTCCTTCACCAATACCCAAAGCCCTGATAATTAAATGCAATCCGCTTGTTCCGCTGTTTACAGTAACAGCATATTTAACTCCTGCAAATTTAGCCATTATCTTTTCAAATTCCAAATAGTTTTTTCCCAAACTCAAACTAGAAGTCTTTAAAACTTCTAAAACAGCCTTCTGCTCCTTTTCTGTAATATCTGGCTTTGAAAGTGAAACTTTATACATTTATATTTTTTTAATTACTTTAGCTGGGCAACCAAAGGCTATAACATTTTCTGGTATATTCTCTTTTACAAAACTGAATGCTCCAATAATAGAATTCTCCCCAACTGTCACTCCTGGCATAATAACAGAATGTGTGCCTATTTTGCAATTCTTTTTTAAAATTACGGCACCTTTTTTATTATCTATTGTGGATACAGAATATATAGAACAATGAGAGCCTATTTGAACATCTTCTTCAATCACAACACCTTCTGTGGCATTTATGTATGTAAAAGCGCCGATATCAGTTTTCTCGCCCAACTTTAAATTTTTAACTCCTTGAACAACCCAATTCCACTTTGTCATTTCGCCTTCTTTAATTTCTGGTTTTTCCCAATTTTTAAATCTTTGTTCCATGTTATTTGTTAAAGGGATCGTTTACGCCACCTTTGCCGTAAACGCCTTCTTGTTTAATAAAAATAAAATAAAAAGTTTTAAATATAATTTTAATATCAAGCCATAAAGACCAATTCTCAACATACCACACATCATATTTTATTCTCTCATCCCATGATAAAAAATTTCTCCCATGTATAAGCGCCCAACCGGCTAATCCGGGTTTTACTTTTAATCTCTTTTTTTCAAAGTCATTATATTTTTCAACCTGATAACGAAGAGTTGGTCTTGGACCAACTAAGCTCATTTCCCCAGTCAAAACATTTATTAATTGGGGCAACTCATCAATTCCCCATTTTCTTAAAAATTTCCCAATTTTTGTTATTCTTTCATCATTCTCAGAAACAGTATATCCCAACCCCTTGTTTACTGCTCCCTCAACCATTGTTCTAAATTTAAAAGGATAAAACGGCTTTCCATCCTTGCCAATTCTTTCTTGTCTAAAAAAAACTGAGCCAGGAGAATCTATTTTAGTTAAAACAGCAATTATTAAAAAAAGAGGTGATAACAACACCAATCCAATCACTGAAACCAATATATCAATTACTCTTTTTATATCTAACTGAAATTTTATTAACATTTCTTATCAATTAGTTTTTTATACTCTTTCTTTATCCTATCAAAAACTAGTCTCTCGTCAAACTCTTTTTCTGCTTTTTTTCTTCCATTGCCCCCCATTTGTTTTGCCACATCTGGATTATTCAAAAAATATATAATTTCTTCTGCTAATTTAACGCTATCATCAACGGGCACCAATTTACCAGTCACCCCATTTTCTACAGCATCCCTGCATCCTCTTATATTGGTAGCTATTACTGGTTTTGTTGAAGCCATGGCTTCAATTATTGTTCTTGGAAATCCTTCTCTGTGAGAAGCTAAAACAAAAACATCCATTAAGGGATATATTTCATCAACATCTGATCTTTCCACTAAAAACAAAACATTATTTTCAATACCATAATTTTTAACAACCGATGTTTTAAGAGCGTCTTTTTTTTCTGGCTCTTCTGGCCCCACAATTAAAAGCAGTGTTTTGGGAAACTTTTCCAAAACTATTTTAAAGGCCGAAAAGAGCTCCAAATACCCTTTTTCTTTTACCAACCTACCTATTGTTCCAACAATTTTTAAATTATCTTCAATTCCTAGTTTAATTTTTTTATCTGCTATAAATTCTTCAGAAAATTTTAAACTATTAAATTTATCAATATCCACTCCGTTACCTAAATATTTTATTTTTTCCTCACTAGAAATTTTTTCGTTTACCATTGTCTGGATATCTTCTTTATTCTGAGAAAAAATTAAAGTTGAACATTTTGCCCCAACCTTTTCCATAAAAATAAAAAACATTCTTTTTATAAAAGAAGAGTCTTTTTGAAAGTACAATCCATGAACAGTATTTATAATAATGGGAACTCCTGCTAATTTGGCAGCAAGTTGCCCCAGCAATCCAGGCTTTGGAGTGTGAGTATGGACTATATTAAATTTTTCTTTTCTAAAATAAAAAAACAATTTCCAAAGAGTAACCAAATCAAAGAAAGGACTAATCTTTCTTTTTATTTCTATGGTTTTAATTCTAATGCCCTGTTGTTTTATTTCTTTTACCCATTTTCCTGGAGAACACACGGCATAAACATCATATCCTTCTTTCTGTAAAAAATTTAATTGCCCCAGCAATAAAAATTTTAGAGTGATATCAACGCTGACAACATGGCAAATTTTTATTTTTTGATTTTCCATTAATTATTTTGTCTATACCAATCAAAAGTTTTTACCAATCCTTCTTTAAATTGAACTTTTGGAGAGTACCCAATAATTTTTTCTGCTTTTAAAATGTCTGCTTTTGAATGCAAAACATCTCCTTGTCTTTCTTTTTGATAATCTGCCTTAATATCCTTTCCAGTAATTTCCTTTAAATAATCCACCAGTTGGTTTAAACTTGTTTCTCCTCCACATGCAATATTCATAACTTCTCCATTTCCCCCATCACAATTAGCCGCCAATATATTAGCCTCAACAACATTCTCCACAAAAGTAAAATCACGGCTCTGCTCACCTGTTCCATAAATTATTGGTTTTTCATCATTTAAAAAGGCTGTAATAAAATTTGGTATAACTGCAGCATACTGAGATTTAGGATTTTGTTTTGGTCCAAATACATTAAAATATCTTAAACAAATTGTAGGAAGCCCATAAATATTCCAAAAAATCTGGCAATATCTTTCTCCTGCATATTTTGTTAAAGCATAGGGAGAAATAGGCCTTACTGGAAAATCTTCTCGTTTTGGAAGTTCTGGATTGTCTCCATAAACAGAAGAAGAGGCAGCATAAACAAATTTTTTAACATTATTATCTCTTGCCGCAACAAGCATGTTAAGAGTGGCTGTAATATTGGAATTGTTAGATTTTATTGGGTCCTCAATTGATCTTGGAACAGAAGGAACTGCAGCTTCATGTAAAACAAAATCAATATCTTTTGTAACTTTTTTGCAAACATCCAAATCTGTTAAGTCCCCCTCAACAAATTCAAAATTATTATTGCTAAAAAACTCTTCAATATTTTCTTTTCTTCCAGTTGAAAAATTATCAACAGCCCTGACAAACTCGCCTTTTTCCAAAAGTTTTTTTATTATATTAGAGCCTATAAAACCGGCTCCCCCAGTTACTAAATATTTTTTCATATTTTATTTTATTTTTAAATTTAATTGGTTTAATCAATAAATTGACGATGCCATAATTCAAAATTTAACAATAGCCAAAGCTGGGAATCCAATGGCTGATTTCCGCTTTGATATAATTTGTAAAGTTTTTCAATATAATCATAATTAAAATAACCTCTTGATTTAGTTTTTGGATCAAAAAGAACTTCGAATAAATAATCTTTTAATTTTCCCCTAAACCAGGCATTGGTAGGAACTGCAAAACCATGTTTCTTTTTATGTAAAATTTCTTTTGGCAAAAATTCTTTCATTGCTTCTTTAAAAATAACTTTTCCGTTTAATCCCCTAATTTTATATTTCAAGGGTATAGAATTTGCCAGTTCAACAAAATGATAATCTAGAATAGGAGCTCTTGTTTCTAGCCCTACGGCCATGCTGGCTTTATCAACTTTTTCCAAATAACCATCTGGTAATAAAACCTTTTGGTCTAAATACATAATTTTATCAATCCAATTTTTAGATTTATATTTTGGAAAATATTGCTGATACATTTTAAAAGAGTCTTCGCTTCCTGTTAAAAATTCTTTTCTAAATAAGCTCTCTTGCATATCCTTTGAAAAAAAAGTAATCCAGTTGGCGTATCTTGATAAATCATCCTTGATGGCAAAACTATTGATAAATTTTTTAAGCCTCCTTAGTTTGGGCAACGAATTTACTGCTCCCTTAAATAAATTATTCTCTAAAACAGGATTTAAAAATAATAGCTTAGACCTATTTTTTTCAACAATATATCGGCGATACCCTCCAAAAAATTCATCTCCGCCTTCGCCTGTCAAAACAACACTCACATATTTTTTAGCAAATTGACTCATATAAAAAACTGGGAAATTTGCTGCGTCTCCAAAAGGCTCATCAAAATGGTAAACCAATTTATTTAAAGTATCAACCAAATCTGTTTCTTGTAGTATTATCTCGTGATGTTCTGTTTTAAAATAATCAGCCACTATTTTAGCATCGGACAATTCGTTAAACTCATTACCTGGAATATTAAAACCGACAGAAAAAGTTTTTAAAGGAGACACTTTATTTTTTGCCATCATCGCTACCACAGAACTAGAATCAATTCCTCCGCTCAAAAAAACTCCCAGCGGTACATCCGAAACCAATTTTTCTTTTACTGATTTTTCAAAAGATTTTTGAATTTCTTCTTTATAAAATCTTTCACCCTTATCTTCTTTTTTAGAGAAATTATCCAAAGACCAATATTCTTTTATATTAATTTTTGAATTTCTAAAAATTAAAAAATGTCCGGGTAAAAGTTTTTTTATTCCTTTATAAATTGTATCTGGCGCAATAGAATGTCCAAAAGCAAAATAGTTAACCATTCCTTGATTCTCAATTTCTCTTTTAATAGCCCTGTCTTCTAAAATAGCTTTTATTTCGGAAGCAAAAACAAACTTTTTATCATCGAGATAATAATATAATGGTTTTTCTCCAAGCCTGTCTCTGGCAATAAAAATTTGCTGATTTTTTTTATCAAAGATTGCAAAAGCAAACATCCCATTTAGTTTTTTGACGCAATCAATTCCCCACTCTTTATAGCTGTATAGAATTACTTCTGTATCAGTTCTTGATTTAAATTTATAACCTAAATTTTCAAGAGTTTTTCTTATTTCCTGAAAATTATATATTTCTCCGTTAAAAACAATTTGCAAAAAATTTTCGCTATCTGCCATTGGTTGATGCCCTGCAGGAGAAAGGTCAATAATTGAAAGTCTCCTATGTCCTAGTCCAACATTGTTATCTATAAAAAACCCTCCGTCGTCTGGTCCGCGATGTTTGAGAGAATTGGTCATATTCTGCAACAAAACAGAATCAACCGGTTTTCCATCTAAATTATAAATTCCTGTTATTCCGCACATAATTATTTTAATATTGTATTAAAATTTTTATTGCCAAAAAGCCTCCAGCCCGATCCGCCTAAAATTTTGATATTTTTTAGCTCTGACCGTTTGTACCATTCTAAAATTTGTTCTTTTGAATATCTGTTTTCTATTGGCGCAGAAAAACGGTCAAAAGTGTCATTCAAAATAACTTCAAATGGATATTCGGCATATGCTCCAAGTGGCCAACCAGTTTTAATTATATTTTTTAAAAAAAGCTTATAAGGCAGAATAAAAATAACATAAGACAAAAAGGCTATTGGGTAGCATAAAACATAAAGCGTTTTATGTGAAATTTTGGTAGTAAATTTTCTAAAAAAATTAGCGAACTTTAACAAATAAAATTTAGAAGTTTTTGGAGAAAAACTGTGATAAACATAAATCAATATCCCCCCGCCGTTGTTTACAAGGTTTACTAATTTTCTAAATCCTTGCTCTGGCGTTGGTAAGTGATGTAAAACACCAAGACAAAAAACAAAATCAAAAAAATTGTTTTTAAATGGAAGATTATAAATATCGGCTTGAATAAAATGAGCATTAGGAATGTTTTTATTATTTAAATAAGCAACATCTACGGCTCTCCCAAAATCAACTGCAACAATTTCTTTTGCAATTTTTGATGCATAAAAAGTGTGTCTTCCCTTTCCGCAGCCAACTTCTAAAAATATTTTTTCTTTTAAGGAATCTGCATTTCCTACCGGCTCAAAATAAAAATCAAAATTTTCTTTCCATTCTTTAATCATTTTAGAAAATTTTTCCCATTCGTATGCAAAACTATTAGAAGTTTCTTTCTTTTTTTGCGTTTCGGGTGTTATTTGAAAATTTATTTTTTCCTGAGGAATATTATTTTTATACTTTAAGAAAAAATCTGGAAATTGATCATAAAGCATTGCTCGCAAATCGCCCGCAAGTATGCGCGGAATAAAATTTACAATCGGGAAAAATTGTCCACAAGAACAAGTAAACATTCCCTCCTTTATCCCCTCTTCTGTTTCTTCAAACACATTCAAACTAAGCTCTTTTTTACAAACTGGGCAAACCAAAAAACTTGTTAAATTTCTTTTCATAAAAATAGTTAATTGCTTTATTTACAATATTATCGACATTTTTATCTAAACCAATAAGGCAAAATATAACAATAAAAACTGGCATTCTAATACGGACAATGATTCCAAAATTATTTATAAAAAGGGAAAGGGCCCCCAACGCCATTGCGCTAAAAGCCAAAAGTAAAATAGTAAATTTATAGTGGTTAAATGTTTTGGAATATCCCAGCGTTTTAAAGGATTTATATATACTGCAAACAATTAAACAAATCAAAAAATACCAAGGCATAGTTTCTGCTAAAAAGAACAAATGTCTTTTGTATTTTAACTGCCAAGGGAACGGGCCAAAAAATGCGTAAACAAAAGACTCAGTGTAATTTTTGATAAAACTAGTATTACTTTCAAATCCTGCTTTTACAACAAAAGATGACCCTACACCAGATCCAAATTCTTCAGTGGCGGCACAACAATTCTTTCTTTTTATACTATCACAAAATTCAGGAGACGGAGCATAGACCACTTCCCTATAGGTTGTAATCGTTTCTCTATTTAGATACTCAATAAGGGGAACTGATCCGTAATAGCCATAACCCAATAATAATGGTGAAAATCCAAAAATAAAAATAAATGTTAATCCGTAAATAAGCCTTTCTTTAATTTTTAAGTTTGAAATTAAAAACCAGCAAAAAATAAAACTGAACATTAGGGCGAATCCAATATAAAACCTAAGATGAATTGCGAACGTTAAAACAATAAAAAATGCAACGAACTTTAATACGTCGAAATTTTTTAATATTTTAATGGATAGCAAAAGTCCCAATAGTACAAGGGGAATAATAACCGTGTCTTTAAGCAACAAACTACCAAAATAAATAAAACTTGGATAAACGCAAATAATCAGACCTACTAAAAAAGCTGATTTTTTAGATCCGCCCATTTCAACAACAATTAAATATGCCAATAAAACAGCAAGGGCTGCCAACCACGCAGAAAACAATTGTCCAACAATCATTACGGGCATAGTAATAGCATATATCCACCCTATTATTACGGGATAATAATGCAAATAATTTATTCCTTCTAAAGAAAAATTTCCTGCGTGAATCCTGCTAGATATTTGTTCCGCAATTTGCTGATAAATCACAAAATCTCCTTCTCCAAACGGCTTAAAATTAGCGTAATAAATAAATAAAACAACACCCAAATGAATTAAAAATGCAATCAAAAAAAGTATTTTTAAATCTTTGCCACCTATTTTTAATTTATAAACAATCCACAATGTAGCTGTCGTAAGAAGTCCAACAAATAAAAGTCCTAAAAACAAAGCTTTATCAAAATAAAAAATTACTAAAGCAACTATAACTAAAAAAACTACTGCTGCAATTATCAAATTTTTTTTGAAAATCATACTTGATTGTTTAATGTATTTTTAAATATATTTGACAGCTTGCTAGCCGCTCTTTTTAAAGAATAATTTTCTTCTATTGTAGTCCTTGCATTGTCGCCCACATTTTCTCTCAATTTTTTATCTTCAATCAATGTCGAAAGTTTTTCTACCCATTCCGATTTATTGCCGGCCAAAAAACCATTAAATCCATCTTTAACTATTTCAATATTAAACCCAACAGGAGAAACCACGGAAGGAATTCCCATTGCCATATATTGCAAAAGTTTGTATCCTGCCTTTCCCTTAGTCCATTCGTCATCAATAAGTGGCATAATGCCTATATCAAAAGTTTGAAGCCAAGAAACTTCTGTATCAATCGTCCAATTTTTCATTTCGCAAGGAACTTCTAATATTTTAAAATCTTTCCTAGCGCCAACTAATCTTAAAACAATTTTATATTTTTTTGATATCTCTTTAAGGGCGTCCTCAATAATATATAAATATTTTGTTGTAAATGGAGAGCCAATCCATCCTATTATTATTTTGTCATCTTTCTTTTCTTTTCTCTTTAAAAAATATCTGTCCGTATCAATAGGGCCCGTTATTTTGTCCACACAAGGGCAAATTTTTAAAACAGCATCTTTATTATAATCATTTTCAACCAAACAACATTTTGCAACCGATGCCATTCTTCGGCAATATTTTGATAATGTTTTTAATCTTATTTTTTCAAGAAAATTATCCCCTGTTTGGCTTTCAAGAAATACTGCATCTGTAAATTGAAAAATTATATTGTTGTTGACTAGCTTTAAAATTTTTTCTAGGCCAAACGGTATTATCGGCTCTTGAACAAAAACGATATCAAATGACGGGGCCATTAAAATGGCTAAAATAGTTTTAAAAAATCTGATGGCATAATTTAGTGGATAATACGCTAATAAAAGCCCTTTGTTTGTTGCCGAAGCCAATCTTATGCGGTACAAAAAAGACGGAGTAAAACAAATAGCTTTACATTTAATTCCTTTTTCTTCCAGCAAAGGAAAAAACTGATATACCTTAATTCTGCTTGCTGCCACTAAGTTTGAATAAGCAGCAAGGAATAATATTTTCATAATTCAAGATTATATAAGAATACATCAAATTTATATAAATTTCAAACGCCTAGGCTACGGTATATCTTAGAATCGATTTTGATTTACAGCCCTTGTTTCCCGCTTAGCTTTATATTATATTTTAGTAAAGACTAATAATAAAAAACATGACAAATGAGAATAAGCAAAAATTTTTAATAACTGGGGCCGATGGAATGGTCGGCTCTTATATAGATTTTGGCATCAAAACAGATAAGAACACACTAGATATCAGAGACGAAAAAGCAGTAAGGGATTGTTTTGAAAAATACCATCCAGAGATTGTTATCCATTTAGCTGCTGAAACCGATGTAGATTTGTGTCAAAGAGACCCTGCTCATGGATACAAAATAAATACTTTGGGCACTTATAACATTGCTGTTGCAGCAAGAGAGTTTAATGCTAAAATGGTTTACATTTCAACAACAGCGGTTTTTGACGGTAAAAAAAACGAGCTTTATTCAGAAGAAGACACTCCAAATCCTCAAAATATATATGGAAGGACAAAATATTTGGGTGAAATTATAGTCAAAGATATTGTTCCTCAATATTTAATTATCAGAGCCGGCTGGATGATTGGCGGAGGCCCAGAAAAAGACAAAAAATTTATTGCCAAAATAATAAAGCAATTGAACTCCCCTGAAATTAAAGTTGTAAATGATAAGATGGGATCTTTAACTTTTGCCAAGGATTTAATTAGAGGTATACAAATATTACTAAAAGATGAACAAACCGGAATTTATCATTTGGTAAATAAGGGATTGTGCTCACGCTACGATATTGCCTGCGAAATTGTAAAACAATTAAAACCGTCTGTTAAAATTATTCCCGTAAGTTCTGATTATTTTAACTTAGACGCTCCTAGGGGGGCCGAAACATTAGGATCAAAAATTGATATTATGCGCCCATGGCAGGATGCATTAAAAGAATATTTAGATACTGAGTGGAAAAATAAATTAACTGCTTAATTTTTTATGATACAAGGAGTAATAATTAAAAAATTAAAATACAACATTGACGAAAGAGGAAGATTGATGGAAATTTTAAGATCTGATGAAAAAATTTTTAAAAAATTTGGGCAGCTATATATCACAACCAATTACCCTGATGTCGTTAAGGCCTGGCATTGCCACAAACAACAAACAGATAATATCTGTTGCATTAAAGGTAAGATAAAAATAGCACTGTACGATGCTAGAGAAAAATCAAAATCAAAAGGAAAGATAAATGAATTTATTATTGGAGAGGACGATCCTTATCTAATTTCCATACCTCAAGGAATATATCACGGGTGGAAATGTATATCAGAGATAGAGTCTATTATAATTTGTATGCCGACTAAGGCTTATAATTATAAAAAACCAGATGAATATAGATTGCCCCCTGACACAAAAGATATACCCTACAAATGGGAATTAACACCTGGAAAAAAACATGGCTAATACAAAACTCTTAATAACTGGCGGAGCAGGTTTTATAGGTTCTAACTTTATAAAACATATTCTAAGTAAATACCCTGATTATCAAGTTATAAACCTTGATAAATTAACTTACTGCGGAAATTTGGAAAATCTTACAGATGTTGAAAATAATCCAAGATATAAATTTGTAAAAGGAGATATTTCTGATTCTAAAATTGTTGAAAATATTTTTTCTGAAAATCCAGACATTGTAATAAATTTTGCGGCCGAATCTCATGTAGATAGGTCAATTTTAGATCCAACTGCATTTTTAAAAACAAACATCCAAGGAACATATACCCTTTTAGAAGCTTCCAAAAAATATAAAATAAAAAAATTTATTCAAATTTCTACGGACGAAGTTTATGGTTCAACTGAAAAAGATTCATTTAAAGAAACCGACCTATTAAGTCCTTCATCCCCCTACTCTTCTGCAAAAGCCTCAGGAGATCTTTTAGCGCTTTCCTATTTTAAAACTCATAACCTGCCAGTTTTAATTACCAGATCCACAAATAATTTTGGCCCGTTTCAATACCCAGAGAAGATGATGCCATTATTCATTACAAATTTATTAGAAGATAAAAAAATACCAATTTACGGAGATGGATTAAATGTAAGAGATTGGCTGTATGTAAAAGATAACTGCAATGCAATAGATTTTATTTTACATAACGGCGAGGATGGAGAAATTTATAACATTGGAGGAGGCAACGAAAAAACTAATTTGGAAATTACAAAAACTATTCTAAAAGAATTAAACAAAGACGAATCCTATATAGAGTATGTAAAAGACAGACCAGGGCACGATAGGCGCTATTCTTTAAACTGTGAAAAATTAAAAAAACTGGGATGGCAAAAAGAGGATAAAAACTTTGAAGAATTATTAAAAAATACTATCAATTGGTATAAAGAAAACGAGCAGTGGTGGAAAAAAATAAAAACAGGAGAATATTTAGAATATTATAAAAAACAATATAATAATTAATTGTTTAAAATATGAAAGGCATAATTTTAGCAGGTGGAACGGGCACAAGACTTTTCCCTTGCACTCAACTTACAAATAAACATTTGCTACCGGTTTACAACAAGCCTATGATTTATTATCCTCTAGAAACCCTTGTCTCTGCTGGAATTAAAGACATTTTAATTGTAACCGGCGGAAATAATCCAGGAGATTTTTTAAAACTCTTAAAAAATGGTAAAAATTTTGGATTAAAAGAAATCCATTTTCTTTATCAAGAAGGGGCCGGAGGAATAGCTGATGCGTTAAGACTAGCCGAAGATTTTTCTGATGGAGAAAGAATCGCCGTAATATTGGGGGATAATATCTTTGAAGAAAATATGGCAAAATATATAATAGATTTTGAACGCCAAGAAAAAGGCGCTAAACTTTTTTTCAAAGAGGTTTCAGATCCAGAAAGATTTGGCATTGGAGAATTTCAAAACAATAAATTGGTAGGTATGGAAGAAAAGCCTACCCAACCTAAATCTAATATGGCCTGCACCGGACTTTATATGTATGACAACCAAGTTTTTGATGTAGTAAAAACATTAAAGCCCTCCCAAAGAGGAGAACTTGAAATTACAGATGTAAATAATTTTTACATAAATCAGGGCACAGCAACTTATGAAACTTTAAAAAGTTTTTGGAGCGACGCTGGCACATTTAAAACGCTGTTTGAATCGGCCGAATTTATGAAAAATAAAGAAGAAAAAAATTAGCGTTTGTTTAAATCTCTGTAAATTTCCCAATATTTATCAACGCACACTTTTTTGCCCAAGTAATCTTGGGCTATTTTTTTACATCTTAATTTAATATCTTTATCCTCTAAAAGAGAATTTAAATCTTCGATTTGTTCTTCAAAATTTGTTTTGTCTGGATTTTCTATAACAATACCTATATTATTTTTATCAACTAAATCCTTTAAAAAATCTGTTTGGCCGTTGATTACTACGGGTAATCCAGCCATTAAATATTCTGCTATTTTTGTTGGGAAAGCAGCTTTTTTAGAATACATGTCATATATAAAACTTATAGCCATATCACAACTGCTTAAATAATTTGGCACTTCTTCTGGACTTAAAGTTAAAACAGTATAGTCGTTGTTTTTAATCCCCTTTTCTAAAAATAATTTGTTTAATCTTTCTGTTTCGTTATTTCCCAAAATTAAAAAATGGGCATTTTTAATTTTGCTTTTTAGCGCCACAAAAAAATCTGCCATAGCTGACATATTATAATAACTCCACAAGCTACCAGCATAAACCACAACAAATTTATCATCAAAAGAAATTTGTTTTATTTTTTCAAACTTACTCTCGTCAACACAAGTAGGCATCCATTCCACATTTTTTACTTTAAATTTTTCTTCAATAATTTCTTTTGCCTCCGGAGTCAAAGTTATTATCCAGTCAGATAATAAAATGCTTTTTTTCTCCAAAAATTTGAGTATTTTGTAATAAATTGATTTAGCTTTTATACGCCTACTATCAACAAGTTCTTCCGGCCAAAATCCTCTCATATCAAAAATAATTTTTGTTTTAAATATTTTTTTTAATAATAAAACAGAAAACAGCGGAGTATAAGCCCTAGCATGAATAACTTTAATTTTTTTAACAGGCACTAAATAAAAAGATAATAAAAAAGACTGAAAAATATTAAGTGCCATTCCCAACAAATAACACTTAAAATATTTTAACCTATACCATTTTATCCCAAGGCTTTCTAGTTTTATTCTAAGCTTTTTTATTTTTTCTTTGGCTTTTGATTTTTCTAAACTAATTAAATAAAACTCAATCCCATTTTTACTTAAATCTTCTATGTAGGGCAAAACCTGGGATTGTCCCAAAGGATCCATTAAGCCGTTAAAAGTTATATAAAGACTTTTTATTTTTTTGTCAGACATAGAGAGTAAATTTCTACCAATTTGTTAGTTATTAAATCCCAGGAATATTTTTTAGCCTCTTTTAAATTATTATTCGAGATATATTTTTTAACATCATCACCAGAAAATAAATACAAAATTTTCTCTGCAATTTGCTCTGAATTTTTAGCATCTACCAAAAAACCATTTTCGCTATCTTTTAAAATTTCAGGTACCCCGCCAACTTTTGTGGCAATAATAGGAAGCCCGGAAGCCATTGCCTCCAACACTACTACAGGCAAACCTTCTGATAAACTTGGCAAAACAAAAATATTGGCAACTGCCATATACTTAGCAATTTCTTTATTATCTATTCTGCCAATAAAAACAACCTCTTCTTTAATATTTAATTTTTCCGCCATTTTTTCCAACTCACTTTTTTGCTCTCCATCGCCCACTAACAATAATTTTATTTTTAAACCTTTTTGCTTAACAATATTTATTGCCTCAACCAAATATTTTATTCCTTTTATATTTTTAAGAGTTCCTACAAAAAGAACAACTTTTTCATTCTGACTAATGTTTAATTCTTTACGGGCAGTATTTTTTGATAAATTTTTAAACTTTTCCAACTCTATTCCATTTGGAATTATATAAATATTTTTAAGATTAAAACCAAATGATTTAATCTCTCTTTCCATATTTTTTGTCAAAACAATAACCGCATCTGCATTTTCCAAAACATATTTTGATATTATTTTTTTAAACTTCCAAGGAAGATAAACATCTGACCCATGACAATAAACAATATATGGAATACTAAATAATTTTTTAGCTAAAAAACAGGGAAGTCCCATTTGAATGCTTTGAGAATGAATTAATTCTGGATTTATTTTTTTTATTGAAAACGAACATCTCAACCAAAAAAATATTACGCCAAAAAACTTTATTTTTGAATTTAAAATTCTGTGAACAACAAAACCGTCCTGCTGACTTTTCTTAGATAATCCTTTATCAAAAGAAGTTATTATACAGACATCATTCCCTGATTTAACTAAATGCTCAGCAATATTTTGAGTTGCTATTTCTACTCCCCCTACCCATTTTGGAAGAAACATTGAAACCAAAATCGCGACTTTCATACGAATATAATTTAACTATATTTTTCTATAAATTTTTTGATATCCAGCATGTCTTTCCAGTTTTCTTTTAGCCAATCTTCAGATTTTTCCCACCATTTAAAGTTTAAAAGAAACTTCACCTCAGGTTCTGAAAATCTATAATATAATAATTTAGCAGGAACTCCTGCAACAACAGCATACGGTTCAATATCTTTTGTAACAACTGATCCGGCTCCAATTACTGCTCCATCTCCAATTTTTATACCTGCCTTTATTAAAGCATTCGCTCCTATCCAAACATCATTTCCGACTTCGGTAGCTACTTCATAATTAAAATATTTTTTGTCAGCATAGCAATACCTAGAAAACTCATCGTCCTTTTCGTTTGGCGTGAAAAAAAATGGATGAGTTGAAACTAATTTTTTGAGTGGATGCGGAGCAAGACCTATATGGACACCGTAAGAAATTGAACAATATCTTCCCATTTTACAATTTTCAATGGTGTTAACGCCATTAAAATAACTAAACCTCCCTATTTGGCAATTAGAAAAATTTACATTTGATCTAGCGCTAACAGTTTTTTCAAATTTACATCTTTCATCTGCAAAAACATTTTCCCCACGAATCAATAATCCTTTTTTGCTATTTTGTCGATTTCTATAATGTGTGCTTAAATATTTATATAAAAATGATGGCAATATTTTTTTAAGAATCTTTTTAAACATAATTTTATTTTTTGGCTATAAATATAAAATCTATTTTATCTCCTATCCCTATTATTTTCCTTTCAAGAGAAATCAACGCTTTATTAATACTGGCATCAAGTAATGCGATAATACCTTTTTCTTTATATAGCTGATGTACTCTTTCAAAAAATATGGGCCTTGATGCCTGAGATTCATTGATTGTATATCTTCCAAGATCTCCAATCCCTTGCTGAATAAAAATAGAAGTTAACTCTGCTTTTTTTATTAAACCTACAACATCTTTAATCGAAAAGGAATAGGGGTGCAATTTATCTCCTTTTTTAAAAAATTCTTTCATTTTCCTATATTTTTTAGAAAATGGTTGATGGCAATCTACAGTTAAAAATAAAAATCCATTATTTTTTAAGACTCTTTTTATCTCATCTATAACTTTTTGAGGGTTAGATGTATGATCTAGTGTATTCGTGCTTATTACAACATCAAAATAATTATTTTCAAATGGCATCTTTTCGCCGACTCCTTTTGACCATCGTACATCTTCAGATAATTTAAAATTTTCACGATAATAATCCATTAAAGGATCCAAGGCATATTTTTCGCCGTTAGATATATAATTTATAATTCCTTCTGGCCCGGAACCAATTTCTAAAATTTTTGAGTTTTGATTTATTATAATATGCTTATTTATAACTTCTAAATACTGATTCCAATATTTTTTTATCTGTTCATTATCTTCTTTAGTTATATTGGATTTTACATAACCCCAGTAGTCTTTTTCGTGTGCTTGGGCGATTTCCCATCTTTTTTGCTTTCTATAATTTTGAGTAAAATTATTATTTTCCATTTTTATAATTTTATTATTATTTTTTAATAAATGATAAAACCCTAGAGATAAGTTTATAAATTTTAGAATAATCCTTTCTGCAAACATAATGAGTAGCCAATTCTCCGCCAAAGCTTTTTTTAAAAATACTTATATTCATTTTTTGTCTATCATTAGAATCTTGTAAATACCCACCGAAATCAAATTCTTTTATTCCCTTGGCTTTAGCATATTTTATTGCCTCCCAAATTAATAATCGGTTTGCATTGCCAATCAAAATGGCTCTTTCTTTATTTTTTTCTAGTCTTTTTGATGCGCCTATTAACCATCTCATATTATTTTTATCTTCCAAAAAAACTTGCCCACCAATAATTTCTCCGTTAAATTCTGATATAAATAGAGTTCCATATTTTTTAATAAATCCTATATTTAAATTTTCCCCAGTTAATCCTTTTTTTCTTCTAAATGAATTGTTTATTTTGACAAAATCGTTAAATCCTTGATTAATTTTGATTTTAATACCATCTCTTTCTGCGCGACCGATGCTATATCTACAAGAGGATTTATCCATTTTTTTCCATATAGCATCTAAATCTTGCGTTAAATCTATTATAAGGGTGGTAAAATTTTCACAGTTAAATTCTTTATCGTCTTTTTTTTTACAGTCTCTAAAAATTACTCTGTCAACTTCTATTACATTATAAGAAAAATCAGCAAACCAAATTTGTTTTGTTTTAAACGGCCCATTTTTTTTCTCGATTTCTAAAACCATAATTAGATATCTTTAATCTCTTTCGGATAATTTCTTATCTATCAATACTCCTTGAAAAATTTTTATTTCATTTGGACTAAATCCCTTTAATAAATAAAGCATTAAAAAATAAATAAATGCACCTGTCCCCACCGCCGACAAAATTTTGATGAGTCCAATTGGATTCATCAAAAAAACAATAACGGACATAATTACAGAAGCTAATATGCTTTTTGCAATAAAAATAAAATCAATTTTAAATATTAAATATTTGCACGATTCCAACCACACAATAATCGCTACAACGGCATAAGCTATAAAAGTAGTAATTGCTGCTCCAATAACTCCAAAATATGGAACAAGCAAAATATTAAGTGCTAAATTTATCATACCCCCCAGACCAAATGCAAATATAAAAAATTTGGTACGCTTTTGCAACATTAATATATATCCAAATATTGCCTGAGCGCCATAAAAAACCGCACTTAGCGCAACTAACATTACGATAAATGAAGTATTTGATAAAATAAACTCAGGAGTAGCTAATGTGCTTAATATTGATCTAGCTAAAACGGTTAAACCAAAAACTGATGGGATTGCTAACAGTAAAAAATATTTCAGCGAATACGACAGATAAATTTTCACTTCTTCAATTTTATTTTCTTCAAACAATTTAAATATAGTAGGGGCTAAAATATATGCGATAGGATAAATAAAAATCATTACTAATATTCCAATAGTATATGTAGCCGAATAGATGCCTACTGAACTTGCGCCTTTGAAAAAACCTATCACATAGCGGTCGCTTGAATTAATGAATGTGTCGAACAATCCTACGGGAACCAATGGCAGACTAAACGCTAAGTATGGGTATAATATTGAAAAGTCTGGCAAAGAAAACCCGATACGAGATACAATAAATGATAAAGAAATTAGCGAAACAATACTGTCTGCAATTACAAAGGAAACTATAACTCCCATTAAGCCAAAACCAAAAAAAACTGACAATAAAACTAATCCAAATTCTAAGAAAGTCTGAAGAATAGTTAACGCAGAATATCTTTTTATTTGTCCAAAAACTCTAAAAGATTCTAAGCCCACCAAGTTTATCCCCCCTAAAATTATAAGTAGCGAAGCAGTTTTAATAAAAACAGAAGCAGAAATATCTTGTAATAGTATTCTTGCAAAATAATTAGATGTCAAAAACAATAACAAGGCGAAAATAATTGCAACAGATAATACAAAAAAAACTATTGTAAAAATTTCTTTTGAAATTTCTTTTTTATCTATTTTAGCAACTAAAAATCTTACCATTGTTTCCGGTAAACACAATGTTGTAATCGGTAATAATAATCCCGCCGTTATTAATATTTGAGTCCAAATACCATAATTAGCAACCCCTAATGTTTTTGCTAAAATTGGAAATAAAATTATTCCACGCAAGCTAACAACAAATTTTACGACTCCAATTAGCCCAACACGCTTAATAAATGTGGAATGTTCAGACATAATTAAATATTTAGTTTAGCAAGTTTTCTAAAAATATTTATTTTAACACTAATAAGTCTTTTCATTTTAAAAAAACTTAAACAAATAAAGTTAATCGTTTCTTTACTCAAAATCAAAGAAAATAAGAATATAAATAAATGATATAAAGAAAAACTAAATTTTAAAGCTTCTAAAATATTGCTCCTCCCATCTTTTTTCTCCCCATTTAGTATTTGATAAAAACCCAACGAAGCCAATCTTTGTCCATAACATTTCGGACACAATTTTTTTGTTTCATCTCCATATTTTTTAAGAAACTCTTTCATTGTTAAAATGATTTTTGGAATATGATTTATTAAAGAAGTTTCTGGACTAGAAATACGACTTTCGCCATGTTCTCTATATAATTTACAAATAATTTTTGGAATATAAAATGCTCTATTATCACGATATAAATCTAAAAGCATTATACTTGGCATTCCGCCCCAAAGTTCTGAATTATATCTTTTTACGCCAATTACCTCTCTATCTATGGCAAATTGGTAATCTCCGATAATCTTATTGCATAAATAATCTTTATAAGAAATGTATCCCTCTTCCTTTTTTAAACCAAACCCGCTATATTTCCCAGATTCTGCATCAATACAGTCAAACCATAAAATTTTTATTCCCCTTGGAGCAAGTTCGGAAAATTTCTTATCAATAGTTTCCAGCGCATCTGGTAAAAATTCATCATCATCTGACAGATTAATTATATATTTGCCTCTTACTGTATCAAGCGCAGTATTCAGCCCTCCTAAAAGGCCCTTATTTTCTTCGTGCTTTCTATAAATAATTCTTTTATCTTCAAAACTTCTCAGAACTTCTTCTGTATTGTCGGTTGATCCATTATTAACAATAACTAATTCAAAATCTAGAAATGTCTGATTTAAAACACTATTAACTGCTCTAGGCAATAATTTAGCCCGATTATAAGCTAAAATATACACACTAATCCTAGGAGATTTCTCAGAATTTTCAATCCTATTTTGAGTCGTCATAATCCTTGCAATTGAATTTAAATTATTATATTATAATGAAAATAATAGAAATAATCAAGATTTAGAAATGCAATCAAATAATCAAAAAATTAAAACTATTATACTTTGCGGTGGCACAGGAACAAGATTAAAAGAAGAAACTGAATTTAAACCAAAACCAATGGTGGAAATAGGGGGATTTCCAATTTTATGGCATATAATGAAGATTTACGGTCATTATAACTATTGTGATTTTATTCTGGCATTAGGATACAAGGGAACAAATATAAAAGACCATTTTCTTAAACAAAAACACTATAACACTGACATTTCAATAAATACAAAAGATGGCAAAGTTATAACACTTGATAATAATACCCCTAATGACTCAAAAGATGATTTTCATATTATTTGTTCCAATACAGGTTTAGATACTCCTCACGGAGAACGAGTTTTAAAATTAAAAAAGTATATTGAGGAAGATTTATTTATGGTTACCTATGGAGATGGTGTTGCTGATATTGATATAGACAAGTTGATAAAATTTCATAAAAATCACGGTAAAATAGCAACTGTTACTGGAGTGCATCCAATCTCTAGATGGGGATTAATAAATGCAGGACAAGATGACATAGTCACTGAATTCTCCCAAAAACCAATGTTATATGACTATGTAAATGGTGGTTTTATGGTTTTTGGTAAAGAATTTTTCAACTATATAAGGCCAGGAGATATGATAGAAGATGCTTTGGTAAGATTAGTAAATGAGAAACAATTGGCCTTATATAAACACGAAGGATTTTGGTATTGCATGGATACATACAGAGACTTTTTATTATTAAATGAACTTTGGGAAAAAGATCCAAAATGGAAAATATGGCAGGACTAAAACCAAAAAATATTTTAATTACAGGAGGGGCCGGGTTTATCGGCTCTCATTTAGTTAATGAATTAATAAAAAAAAATCACAATGTAATTGTGATAGATAATTTATCATCTGGTAAAAAAGAAAATGTTCACCCAAAAGCTACATTTTATGAAAATGATGTGAGGGACAAAAAAATTTCAAAAATTTTTGAAAAAGAAAACCCTCAGATTATTTTTCACTTTGCCGCTCAACCATTAATTGACCAAGCATATAAAAATCCTTATGAAGCCATAGAAACTAATGTTATGGGCACTGTTAATGTGTTGGAGATTTGCAGAAAACAAGGAAATTTAGAAACTATTGTGGTTGTTTCTTCCGATAAAGCATATGGAAAATCAAAAGAATTACCATATAAAGAAACCTTTCCGTTAAAAGGCGACCATCCTTACGATGCCTCAAAGTCATCTGCTGATTTAATCGCCCAAACATATTTTTCAACATATAATCTCCCCATTGTCATAACAAGATTTAGTAATGTTTATGGACCAGGAGACTCTAACCTTTCAAGAATAGTTCCGGGGACTATGGAAGCTATTATAAAAAATGAAGAATTTTATATAAGAAGCGATGGTAAAATGATAAGAGAATATACTTATGTTAAAGACATAGCCGACGGCTGTATTAAATTAATAGAAAATAAAGAAAAAGTTATAGGACAAGCATTTAATTTTGGCAGTAAAAATATTTTTAATGTAATAGACGTTGTAAAAAAAATAGACCAGACTCTGGGGACAAAAACTAATTACAAAATATTGAATACGGCTCAAAATGAAATACCCGAACAATATCTTGACTGGTCAAAAGCAAAAAAAACTCTGGAGTGGGAACCAAAAACAACTTTTGAAAACGGCATAAAAGAAACTTTTAACTGGTATAAAAAATGGAAAACATCTTAATTACTGGTGGAGCTGGTTTTATAGGTGCAAACTTGATAAAAAAATTAGTTTTAGATTCTAATTTAAAAGTATTTATAATTGAAAAAGAAAATGCTAATTTATGGAGATTAAAAAATGTCTTAAAAGAAATTAATGTTAGGTATGTTGATTTAGAAGATTCTGATAAACTGTCTGAAGTTATTAATGACATTAAACCAAACATTATATTTCATTTGGCAAGTTATGGACTTTATTCATCTTTTCAAACTGATTTAGAAAAGATGATAAATACAAATATAAAAGGATCGCTAAATTTAATAAATTCATTAAAAAATTTACCTTTCACTCAGTTCGTAAATACAGGAACTTGCATTGAATATAAAGAAAAAGAATCCTCGCTTAACGAAGACGACCCCGTTGATCCGTTAAATTTTTATGGCATTACAAAATTAACCGCAGAGTTATTATTAAAAAAAATTGGTCAAGATAATAACATGTCTGTTATTAATTTAAGATTGTTTACTCCATATGGATATTATGGAGACAGCGGAATATTGATACCATATATTATTTTAAATGCCTTAAAAGATAAAAAAATAGAATTAAGTTCCCCCGATAGTGTTAGGGACTTTATTTTTATTGATGACCTAATTAATCTTTTTTTAAAAATTATAGAAGACGGTCATAATTATAGGGGTGAAATATTTAATATAGGATCTGGTAAACAACGCTCTATAAAAGAAGTAGTTTCTGTTGTTGAAAAAATATTAGGTAAAAAGCTGAATATTAGTTACGGCGAAAGAATGAGTCACTATCGAGAACCAAAAGTTTTCCAAGCTGATAATAAAAAAGCTCAAAATACATTTGACTGGAAAATTAACCACGACTTTGAATCTGGAATTTTAAAAACAATAAATTGGTTTAAAGATAATTTATCCTTATATGAAAAAAAAGAATCATAAAACAAATCAAAAATTAGATAACCAGGTAAGCAAGATAAAAAAAGAAATATTTGCAAAGGTAAAAGAATTTTACAAAGCCAAACATCAGAATAAAAAATTTATTCCTGGAGAAAGTAAAATTAATTATGCCGGCCGAATTTTTAACGAAAAAGAAATTATAAATTTAGTTGATTCTTCTCTTGATTTTTGGCTCACAACAGGAAGATATGCAGAGCAATTTGAAAAAAAATTCGCTAAATTTTTAAATGTAAAATATTGTCTTTTAACAAATTCGGGGTCTTCTGCCAATCTTTTGGCTATTTCCACTTTAACTTCTTCAAAACTGGGAGCAAGAAAATTAAAAGCAGGCGATGAGATTATCACTATTGCTTGTGGCTTCCCTACTACTTTAAATCCTATAATACAAAATAATCTTGTACCTGTTTTTGTTGATATTGATTTGGGAACTTATAATATTCAAACAGAAAAAATTGAAAAAGCCATTTCAAAAAAAACAAAGGCTATTTTTATAGCCCATACTCTTGGAAATCCGTTTGATATTGATAAAATTTTAAAAATTGCAGAAAAACATAAACTCTGGGTTATTGAAGATAATTGCGATGCATTAGGTTCTAAATACAAAGATAAATACACAGGGACTTTTGGAGATATTTCTACGGTAAGTTTTTATCCAGCTCATCATATCACGATGGGAGAAGGCGGAGCGGTTTTAACTAATAATTTTTTATTAAAAAAAATAGTTGCTTCTTTTCGTGATTGGGGCAGAGATTGCTGGTGCGAACCTGGCTGTGATGATACTTGCAAAAACAGATTTTCTTGGCAATTAGGAAAATTACCGATGGGGTATGACCACAAGTACATTTATTCTCACATCGGATACAATCTAAAAGTTACTGACATGCAAGCATCGGTAGGCGTTGCTCAAATTGACAAGCTCCCCTCTTTTATAAAATCCAGAATTGAAAATTTTAATGCAATTTATAAATTTTTAGAGAAATACGAAAAATATTTTGTTCTTCCTATATCTCTAAAAAATTCTCAGCCATCATGGTTTGGTTTTCCAATTTTAATAAAAAAAAATCCCTATTTTACTAGAAATGATATTGTAAATTATTTAGAAAAAAATAAAATAGCTACAAGGATGTTATTCGGTGGGAATCTCTTAAGACAACCCGCTTATGAAAATATTAAATACCGACTTGTTGGTGATCTTAAAAATACCGATACTGTCATGAACGATCTTTTTTGGATAGGAGTGTATCCTGGTATTAAAAAAGATCAGCTAAAATATATTGAGAAGATATTTGCTAAATTCATCGCAGAAAAACAGATTTAATAATTTTAGAATTAAGGTTAAATATATAAGGTAAAATATTTGTTTTAAAAGTTTTTTCTGGATACTCTTTAATTTCTGAAACAAATTTAAAATTGATATTTTTGTGTTTTGAAATAAAAGAAAGCAAACTATCCATTGCAGAAATAAAATAATCATCTGTCATTGACGGAGAATGCAGACAAATATGGAATAAGGGAACATCTTGCTTATAATATTCTAAAAAGCATGCTTTTAACCACAGAATTCCATAAAACGGAATACTCTCTACACTAACACTCCCGACTGGAAAAAATTGAGAAATTGGGACTACCAACAAAGGCATGTCTCCTTTTTTTTGATAATCATCTTTATTGGGATGATATGGCATACAAATTCTTGGCAACCTAGACCAATCGTGATGAGAAGGCCTTGAATGAGCCACAGCCGAACAGTCGTGAGCAAAACCAGTTTCTACTAAGGCTTTTATTGTATCGTTATTTAAAGACCATCTGCCGGCAACAAATGTTTTTGGATTGCAATTTAAGATTCCACTCAAACAATTTTTTCCAGTTTTTATCATATCCAATTGCTCTTCGTAAGAATAATCTTTTAAAACTGTTGAATCTATCGATTGCTTGCAATTCTCCCTTAGGTATTTATCCCCAATATTAAATTTAAATCCTGCTTTTTCAAATTCTTGCCATCCTGGATGAATATGAAGACCAATTTCGTGATTTATATTTTTAGGAAAAGACTTAACAATTTCCGGCATTACTGCAAAAGTTATTTTTGCTCCATATTTTTCTGCAACTTTAACCAAATTTAAAACTCCTAGCTCAGACCCCTGAATAGACTTATCAAAAATTATTTCTTTATTATAAACACGCCCAAACTCTGTATGACAAACTATAATTATATCCATATTGTTTTGATATTAGCATTTACTATTGTCAAAATCAAAATAATCATCTATTAAAAAAGGGTTTATTTTTCGTTTACCGTATCTGGCTTAAAATATTCATAAGGAGATCTACCTATGAGAAATGTTCGTATTTTAAAGAACAAAGACCATAATCTCTTTTTAAAAGGCAACAATTGGTAAAAATAACTTAACCAACATAATAAAAATGCTTTTGGAAAATCTGGATAATCATAACGATATTTCTTTCTTACTTTTAGATTAAGTTTTAGCTGTTTAATCTTGCTACGAGTTTTATCTAAATAACTAAAATCTTTACCCCAATGACCAGAATAACGCGAGAAAAAAATTGGCAAATTATAAAATTTTCCTAACCTCCCCAAGCGCAACCAAAGCTCCCAATCCTCCACGCCATCAAATTCCTTGCTGTATCCACCTGCTTTTTCCCAAACATCTTTTCTATATAAAGCTGAAACATTTACAAAAGGATTATTTATCAATATTATTTTTCTTATATCTTTGTCTTTTTCTGGAAACAAATATTTTAAAACATCTTGTCCTTCCGCATCCATTTTAATAGCTCCTCCGCCAACTAACACATAGTCTTTATTTTTTTCCATAAAATCAACCTGTTTAGATATTTTATCCCTATCGCACCACATATCATCTGAATCTAAAATAGCAATATATTTTCCAGAAGAAAAATCTTTAATTCCCTTATTTCGAGCCATACTAACCCCTTCGTTTTTCTGAAAACAATATTTAAATCTTGGATTATTTAGATATGGCAAAACAACGTTTTTTGTTCCATCCGTAGAGCCATCATCAATTACAATTAATTCTATGTTTTTATATGTTTGATTAAAAACGCTTTCAATCGCTCTTTTTATATATTCTTCTCTATTGTAAGTAGCAATTATTACTGAAACTAATGGTAATGTTTTCATTTTTTGGGCTTATTTATACAAATTTATAATATTTTTTAAATATTTTCCAGCATCCATTGATAAATCTTGAATTCTTGGCAAATTTGAGGCAATTTGGTTTTTTATTTTAACCTTATCAACTACTAATTCTTTCATTTTTTCTGATATTATTTCTGGTGTAAATTCTTCTTTTGACACAGAAAAATATTCATCGCCAAAAAAATCTTTTATAATTCCTCTTCCTTTTATACTGTAAGACAAGCTTAGAGTTGGTACCAACGAAGATAATGATGCTATCACAGAATGAGTACGGCTTCCAACAAAAGCAAACAATTTACTTATTACCCATTTTGTTTCTGAGGCAGTTAAATTATCTGGCAACAATTTTACCGTATTTTGCATATTTTTTAATAAAGGGAGCAAACCCTCCATAAATTTATAATCACTTTTTCCAGCTGAGGTTACATGAGGAATAAGATAAATAGGTTTTTTTGTTTTTTCTGCAATTTTTTTAATAATTTCTACAGCTATTATTTCCCATTTTTTAGAATCTCCTTCTGTCATAAATTTTGACATCAAAGGGCTTAAATTTACGCCAATAAAATCTCCTAAATCTTTTTTGTTGGAAAACTTTTCATCGGATGGTTCAACTGGATTAAGAAGAAAGGCTGGATCAGCAACACGATAAACATTTTCATAAACTCCAATACTATTTAAATATTCTAATGTAATAGAATCTCTTGCAAATATTCCTGTTATTTTTTTAAGGTGATTCTGCATAAAAGATTCAAATTTTTTATCTTTACTAAATGGCCCTACCGAAGCCCCCCAAATAATAAGAGGTTTTCCGGCTAACAAAACAAGATTATCCAAATCAACAAAAATAGTTGGTTTTCCATAATCCAAAGAATAGTTATCTCCGCCAACAGCCAGTACAGCACAATTTTTTTCTAAATCGGGTAATATTTCATTGTAAATAAGACGAGCTCTTGCAGGGCTATCCAGAGACATCATTAAAATTCTATTTAATATACGATCTATTTTTTTATGAGAAAATGTATATGTTTTTTTATATAAAACATTTTTTTTATTTTCTTTGGCTGATTCTTCTAAAAATTGTTCTGTTGAAGAATAAAAATTTATATTAGTTAATTTTGGATTATCAAAATAAGTATTAAGTATTTTTTCTGTCCCTCTAAAAATAGCTTCACACCCCCTATTTTTATAAGATCCATTGCCAGCTAATATAAATTCGTTTATGTTTTTTTCCATTTTAATAGCAAATTAAGAAATAAATTCTTTAAAATCGTGCTTTGCTTTTCTATTATAAATACGACCCAGAAAACCTGTGTGAAGATAAAAAAACTTTGGTGGTAAAATATATAATATTTTTTTAAAAAAATTATTTTTTGCCAAAAATAAACTGGCCGAAAATAAAAAAAATAATAAACAATCTAATATACTTAGTTTTAGTCCCTCTTTCTTATTGCCATAAAAATAGTTTAACATCTTTTTTTTTATATAAATTGTAGTAATTTGAGAAAGCAGAACTTTTTGTGGCAATACCGGAAAAATTTCTATTACTCCGGCTTTTTCTGCTTTTTTTAACAAATCAACGCCTTTTTGTGTTCTGGCTATTATGAGCGAGTGACCTAAACTGTCTTTTTTAAATTCTGGAAGCCATGCATCCCCAAATGAAATATCCGATGAGTTGCAAAGACAATCACTGCACCCCAAACACTTTTTGGGATAAAAAAAGATAGAACCCACTATGCTCCAAAAAAATGAAAATGAAAATTTTAATATTGTTCCATCTTTTTTAAAAATACTTACATTTCCTGGCCAACCCTGCCCACGAAAATCTATTTTATCAATTTCTTCTTTTTTTATCTTGGCAACCTTGTTTAAAAACAAATCCAAACCATGGGAACTGGGGGTATGTCCGCAAAATAAACCAAACTTGTAATAAACTTTTTCTTTAAAACCTGATTTTTCAATTGCAGAAAATTGGCATGGCAAACCGACAACGGCTATTTTTTCCTCGAGTGTAAAATTAGAAAATTTTTTTAACACATTGTCCATTAAAACTGGAATATATTTTGATTTCTGAGATTGAATTATCTCTTCTTTTGTTTTAGCTAAGAATGATTCTCCAAATAAAATATTATCATTTTTTTGCCTAGCAACTATTGCTCCGGTTATTATTTTATTTTCTAAGGCAAACGTCAATAAAGCGGTAATAACTCCTCCAGAAGACGAATTATATCTTATTTTCTCATTTTTTGCATAACCAGAATAACATCCAAAACAACTGCCAATTAAGGTATCTTTATTATTGCTATTTGCGTCTTTGTTTTTATCGCAAGGCATAATATCAAATCTTTGTAAAAATATTAGATTTCAAAACAAATTTATATAAAATTAAAAAGATAAAAAAATATGCCAAACTGCTTGCGGTAATTATTGAGATAATTCCAAAACTATAAAATAAAAATGCATTAATAGCAGCTATCATTACCAGTGAAGAAAAAATAACTATACCAAAAACTTTTAAAATTTGGGGATTAAAAATAGAAACTGATGTATGGCGCCTTGAAAGCAATGCTACTATTAAAAAAGTTATAATCGTTGTTATAATTGTGCTAATAGCTGATGCTCGAAAACCGTATTTTGGTATTAAGATAATATTTAAAATAATATTTATTATGGCCCCCAGACAAACTATCCAAAAATTTTGGTTTTGCTTGTCGGCAACAATCAAAGCTATAGCATAAGGATAATACAAAAAACTTATTCCAGTTACAATTGCTAAAGACTGAAAAATAAAAACTGACGGACTGTAATTTTCCAGTCCGTATAAAAATCCTATTATTTCCTTTCCAAGAACTACGCTTCCAAGCATAAAAGGAACCGCTAAAACAATCATTATTTCCATATAATAATTCCAAATTCTTTGAAAGGCTTCTTTTGATTCTTTAAAAAATTTGCTTAATAGAGGGAAAAAACTATTTGATATCAAAGTGGCAGATACAGTCATAACAGTTATAACAATCCTTCCTGCAGCATTATACCACCCAACCTCGGAGGAATGACCTAAAAATCCTATCATTGTTGAGTCTAAATTTATGTATATCCACATTCCCACAAATCCAAGACTCAAAGGCCATGCATTTTTTAAAATCTTTTTAAAATAATGTGCATCAAAACTTAATTTAGAAATATAAAAAGAAAAGCGAAAAAAAACAATAACAGCTATCAAAACCGCCAGGCTGGCAAAAAAATATGCATAGCTTAAATTTACAACAGAGGGTATTTTAAAAATCACAAAGAATCCCATTAATACAGTAATCACCGACTGTATTGTTTTTATTAAGGCTTCATACTCCATTTTTTGATGCGCCCTTACAAAAGAATAAATAATTGCAAAGAATCCGTCTATAAAGAAAAACGCCATCAAAATCCAGATAACCTTTTGTACAATTGGATCTTGAGTAATAAAAAAAGAGGTTATAAATGTCAGAATCAAAGCTATGACGCTTAAACAAAATTTTACAAAAATTGTAGTAGCATATTCTTTTTCGTTTTTATGCTCTTGAGAAAAATCGCGAATGATAATACTGGAAAGGCCTAAGTCACCCAAGACGGTAAACAAAGAAACAAAAGAAAGGGCAAAAGTAAATTTACCATATTCTGTGGCTCCCAAAATTCTCGCCACATAAATAATAAATATAAATTTTAAAAAACCAGTTATTGCTTCAGCTAATATGAGCCAAAAAGTATTTTTAAAAACCGTCTGTTTAATTCCGATATTTTTTAAAAATAAAGCTTTGGGATTTAAAAGTAAACTTTTAAAATCTTGAAACATCATTAATATAATTCATTTTTTTTAAGAATTATTTTTGCAATTTCGCTGTTTAAAATTTGGCAATTTGGAATTACGCAGTGGCCTCCAATTTTGCCCTGCATATATTTTAAATAGGGCCTTACAACTTCTTGCCTACCAAGTTTTTGATAACCTTCATTATAAGATTTGTTAGCCTCATTATAAACGGAGTCAAAATCAACTCCATTTTTATCGCACCAGTTTTTTATTTCTTTATTCAAAACTATCATTAATCCATACTGAGTCGTATCCCAAATTTTTAATGCCTCGGTCGTCATAGATGGCATAAAAACCTTTGTTTTAATGCCCAAACTACTTAAATGTCTTTTTGCCATCTCTCCGGCTTTTTTATTATCAGCCCCAACATATTTAACAAATGTTTTAATACCCTTAAAAAGATATGGATGAACTCCCCTAACCGGACTATGCACAACCATGCCACCAAATTTGTCCGCCAACTTTTTGGTTGTGCCAGGAGCTACTGTTGAATGAATTATTGTTAATTTTGGACCGGCTTCTTTTATTTCTTTTGAAACCGTATTTATAAAATTTTTTGAAAAAGGAATACAAATATGCAAAATATCTAAATCTAAAAGACCGTCATCTCTTTTTAAGTCTTTAATTTTGGGGTTTTTATAAAAATTAGATAAAGAACTTCCTATTTCTCCGTATCCTAATATGCCAATTTTTATTTTTTTGTCTGTTTTCATTGATTTTTATATATTAAATTTGTATCATCATATAATATAAATATATTTTTTATAGCACAAATCAATATGAAAGACAATATTATAAAAAACAGTTTTTATTGGGTTTATCTAACGGGATTTTGCATAATTTTAACATTGCCCCTTATAACATTTCCACCATTTCTTTTCCCTGTAGATTGGGGAAAAACTATGCTTTTTAGAATCATATTATCTTTACTTTTATTTCTGTTTGCTTATCAATTTTTATATAAAAAAGATGAGCTAGGCCTACCAAAAATAAAAAACCCCATCAAAAATGGGGTAAGCAAAATAATTTGGATTTTGCTGGCTATTATTTTAGTCTCATTTTTATCAACTATTTTTTCTGTAGATGCAAATTTCAGTTTTTGGGGTTCTCCTTATCGTAGCGGAGGATTTGTAAATTTTGCTTTTTATATTTTGTTTGCATTGTTAACTTTTTTTGTTGTTAAGGAGGCTGATTGGGATAAATTATGGAATTGCTCTATTGTTACAGGTATCTTAGTTTCCCTGATCGCAGTTATCCAATATTTTGGTTTATTTAACCAAGTTCTTGTTACATATGATAATAGACCGCCATCAACCTTGGGAAACCCTATTATTTTAGGAATTTATCTTTTATTATTATTTTTTTTAACTTTAATATTTACTGTTAAGGAGACTAAAAAGCTAAAAAAGATATTTTATTTTTGTTCTGTTTTATTGTTTTTATATGTAATCTTGATAACTGGATCTCGCGCAGCTTATCTTGGATTACTAATTGGCGGAATTTTCTTTATTTTGTTATACCCAGCCAAAAATTCTAAAAAATTACACATATTTAAAATAGCTACTATTATTGGCTTATGCTTTATAGCTCTTGTTGTTTTTTACATTAATAACGGCACTAGCTTTCCAAAATTTTTGGAAGAAAACAAAATTTTTCAATCAATACGCCCAAGGCTTTCAATTGAAATGTTTTTACAAGATCCAAGATTTTCTGCTTGGCAAGTGGGATTTTCGGCGTTAAAAGAAAAACCAATTTTAGGATGGGGTTTGGAAAATTTTTCAATAGGCTTTGATAAACATTACAACCCTTCCCTGCCATATATTTCAAAAGAATGGGGAGGATGGTGGGACAGATCTCACAATTTCCTTTTAGATATGGCAGTTATGATTGGTGTTCCCAGCTTAATAATATATTTGTCTCTCTTCGCTGTTTTATTTTGGATGTTGCATAAAATAAAAAGCAGGACAGAAAATAAAACTACACCTGTAATCATTCACGGAATACAAGCAACAATAATTGGTTATTTTATTGCCAATGTCTTTTGGTTTGACACTTTTACAACCTATCTTATGTTTTTTATGATAGTTGGATATTCCCTATCTTTAATCTACTCAAATAGCGAAAATTATGAAATTAGTAATACGCCAAAACACATAAAAGGAAAAGGCTTAATTATTGGAATATTGTCTATCTTTTTAATATTATTTTTATGGCAATATAATTTTTTGCCATTGCAAATTAACGCAAAAATCAATGAAGCCGATGCTCTAATAAAAAATAAAAATTGCGACAAAGCTTTTCTGATAATGGATAATATTTTAACAAAACACAGCTTTCTTGATGCTTATGTAAGAAGTTCTTATGTTGACCAAATCAAAAAATGCGCAAATCTTTATCCAAAAAACGATTTAACTTATGCAAAAAAAGGAATAGAAGTTTTAACAGAAGCTGTAAAAATAAGGCCTCTTTATTCTAGATTTTGGATATTTTTAGGAAGCTTTACAATTGTTCAAGCCGATGCTGAAGAAAATCCAGAAACAAAACAAAATTTAATCAATGAAGCCAATTCTTATCTTGATAAAGCCTTAGAGCTTGCCCCTAATCACCAGGAAATAATTATTGAGCAGGCAAAAATAAGTATGATTAATAAAGATTACGCCAGAATGGCAGAAAAAGCAGAAGAATGTATCGCTAAAGAAGAAAGCTCGGGGGAATGTTATTGGATTAGAGCGTTTTCAGAAATATATTTGGGAAATCTTGACCAAGCGCAGAAAGATATAAGAACAGCCGAAGAAAAACAATTTGCTGTTAATTCCATTTTTTCTTTATACCAATTGGTAAATGCTTATGCTGATACAAAAAACTATCAACAACTTGCATCAGTTTATGAAAAACTTATAACTATAAACCCAGATATTGCAGAATATCATTCTTCGTTAGCTTTTACATATTATCAATTAGGTGATTACGCAAAAGCTCGCGCCAAGGCTCAAAAATTTTTAGAGCTGATGCCAGAAGCAAAAGGTGAGGTTGAAATGTTTCTAAAAATGCTTCCCTATTAATTATTAATTATTAACCAAAACAAAAAACCACCCCGAAAGGTGGTTTTTTGTTTTTCCTTTGAACTCTTTCACAAGAAGAGTGGGAAAATGTTATTGAGCGACTGAACCTATTGCGTCTAAAGGCAAGTTCAATACTAAGTATCCATTGAACCAGTCTGCTGAAGATGCATTATAGGTGTAATCGTGGCTCTGAGCTGAGTTATCAGACCAGATAACATTGGCTGCTAAAGCTCCTGTTCCAGCGGCTGCTGTTGCCAATTTCTGAACACCTGTATTGGCTGTGCCATAGGTGAAGAAGTGGGTTGTTGCTGCTCCTGCTGATTCTCCTGTTGGAGTTGAATCAGATGGCATGCTTACAGATACTGAATCGTTACCAGTTGATGATGTAGCAAATCCATGTGCTGTACCTTTTAAGGTATAGGTGTATGAATTTCCTGCTGGAACTGATTCTTCTGTGTTAAATGTGACAACGATTGCCATATTTGAACCAGAAACATTCGCTGTTGTAGTCTCTAAGTCTTCTGCAGCTGTTGTATCCTTTTGAATTGTTACTGAAGTTGTAATATCGGTTGAACCTCTAAAGAACTTCAATGTATCAATGTAAGGATTTGTTTGTGTTCCTCCATCTGTTACTGTTGCTGTGAACTTCAATTGTTTCAAAGCAATTGAACCCTTTGCATCAGCGGCTGCGTTGAGTTTATACAATTCAACTGTTCCACCTGCTGAAAGGTTTGCACCTTGGCCAGTAACTGTTCCAACTGTGAATGTTGGGACTGACTTGTAAACATACATGTAGTTTCCAGCTTTGCTTGTTGAAGGTTCAGATTCTGTTCCTTGGCTGTTTGCAACTTTTAAGTAAGACATTGTTACTGCAATGTTTTTACCAGTTGTTACAGTTGAACCGTCTGTGTATGGAGTTACCAATGACAAATCAACGGTTAAGGTCTTTGAAGTGTTGGCAGGTACTGCTAAGCTCAATCCAGTTACATTAAAGTAGCTTGATGTTGAGTTGTAAGGTACTGTTGCCAATACTGTTGAGCCATCTTTTAAGATTAAGCTGTTGATAACTGCTGAAGCTGCTGCTGAAGGAACTGTAAATCTTACTTCCTTTACAGTGTAGCTGTCATTTGAAGCTGTAAGTTTGAACTTGGCAGCTGTGACAGTTTGTCCACCGGCTACTATTTGGTTTAATGGTGTTGCACCATCAACTGCAGAAGCCCATGTTCCTGATGTGAAAGTAATTGTTTGTCCTGTTGTTGCATCATCAGCTGTTCCAGCTGTTACTGCTGTTGCAGAGCTTGCTGTTGTACCAGTCATATATACACCAGTAGTAGCACTTCCTGCTGCTGATGAATTAACATTACCGTAAACTGTTACATCAACGGTTTGACCAGCGGCTAATGGATAGTTTACTGACCATGAATCTGCTGACATACCTGAACCTGATGTTGGAGCTGATTTAACATTTGTTACTTTGTCTCCAAATTTTACATAAAGGTTGCTTGTATTTCCAGAAACATAGTTTAAGTAAACATAAATTGTGTTTATGTTAACTGCTTCTGTTGTACTTGCTGTCAATGTAAAGTGAGCCAATTTGTAATCTGTTAAAGGAGCAACTGCATTTTGGTTTGTGTAAGCAGTGTATTTTGACAATGTCAAAGTACCTGTTGATACTGTTAAAGTGTTACCTGTGACATCTGCTGAAGGAACATCAATTGTTGAGAAAGAAACCATACCATAAGCATTGTTCAAATCTCCACCTTCAATTGTGGCAACAATTGTGTTACCAGAAAGTGCATCGTTGCTTCCATCGTTGTCATAGATGTCGGCTCTTACCTCCAAAGTTACAGGTGAGCCTGGTTCAACTATTAAAGAAGAACCAAAGTTGTATGTTGTGTAATCGGCTGCGTTTGTAGTATTACCTGATGTTGTCCCTGTATTTGTTGCGGCTTGCAAATCTGTTGTGCTTCCAATTTGTACACCATTGGCATAAACTGCACCGTTTCTCAACTGACCGACATAGGCGTCGTTAGTTGTTGCGGATACTCTCAATGATTCAATCTTTACTCTTTCACCAGCTGCCTTCAATTCGTATTTTGCCAATGTAACATTGTTTGCTACATCAACAATATTTCCTGAAGGAGATGTTGAAAGCTTGGTAACTGTTAAAGTACCAGAATTGATTGATTGAGTTCCAGAATCTTCAGCTGTGAAGCTGGTTGTTGCATTTACTCTGTGAAGAAGCAAGTTTGCACCAATCTGGGAGTCTACAGCTGTTAAATCGGCTGCTGTTCTCAAAGAAAGATAAACATTCTTGTTTGAACCACCAATAATATCAGCTAAAACTTTGATAACTCTTGTTCCTGTTTCAAGCTTAACTGGGCTGGCTGTTAAGTCAAAAGTTACATAGTCGTTGGCATCTGCCATTGCAACTGCTGAACCTGCTTGTACGCCATCAATTAAAAGTCTGAAGTTTTTTACATCAGCTGTTCTGCTAATGCTACCGCCAACTCTGAAAGCAACTCTCTGCAAATTGACTGCTCTTGTTCCAACAATCATGTTGTCGTACCAAATAGCATAATCATTTTGTGGATCAATGCTTGCATCGGCTGGGGTTACTGTTCCGCCGGCATCAGCCATATAAATTGTGGCTAATGTTGTTCCAGAAGCTAATGTGAAATAGTTTCCTGTGATTGGGAATGTTCCCTTTACAGATGAAGAATTTGTTGTTACATCTGTTGCGGCAACTAATTGTACCCCAATTGTTTCTCCTGTTGAACCATCAACATCAGCCATAACAGTGATTGTTTTTGAGCTGTTTGCAGGAATTTTAATAACTCCTGTTGAATCGTTGAAGTTCATCATTGTTGAAGAAACGCTGGCTGCATCGGTTAATCTTGTAGCTCCATCAAACAAATATACATTTGTTAATGTTGCATCAGATGAAATACCAATTCTCTTCAATTTTAATGAAGTGATTTTTACTTCTGAATTGTCACCGTTTGTAAAGGTGAATTTTGCCAAAGTGGCTAAAGCTTGTCCATCAACTATTGTTCCAGATGCTGGATTGCTAGCAGCTAATTGTACTGTTAATCCTGATCCTGTTGGAACATTTGTTGTTGTTGTGGTTGTTGTTGAAGACGAACCTGCAACAATTGAATTTAATTTAGCTCTTGACAATGGACCTACCTGATTTGCAGGTGTCCATCCTTGTGCTGCCTGCCAAAGCTTAACAGCTGCTAAGGTTCTTGAACCAAAGTATGTTGTTTCTGCTCCAGGTGATCCTGCTCCTGTTGTTGCTACTGTGTATCCAGTGCCATTTAAGACTTGCTGTAAACACTTTACATCAGAACCGGTTGAACCAACTGTCAAAGCTCTTGTGAATGTTACTCCAGCGCAAGCTGAGTAAGTTGATGTTCCGGTTGTTGTTGTACCTTGCAATCCCATTAACTGGGCTTGTAATGTAGCAATCTGTGCTAACAATTCGTCGATTGTTACAGCACTAACTGTTGAAGTAGGAACGATTGTTGCAACAATGGCCAAAGCGACCAAGGTTGTTATAATTGTTCTTTTTATACTCATTTTTGTGTGTTTTATAAAATTAGATTTTTATTAATTTATTTCTCGTTGGTCGACCTTATTTGCTCGCGATTTTACGTACTAATCACGAACAACAACTCGTCAAATGTGCAAAATGAAATAATTCATTCGGCACTTATTTATCTTCAATGATTTAAAAACAAATAAGTGCCGAATAATTTTTCTCTAATTGCCCATTTGCAATATTTCTTCTAAAGCCTCCGAATACTTTTCCTGACTGTATAAATCTTTTATTTTTGCTAATGTTGTCTGCTGTTCTTCTGTTAAAGTTGTTTCTTCCAAGTCTGCTATTTGATTTTCAACTATTTGTGCCAATATGCCGTCCAATTCTGACATTTCTTTTTCATCTCCCAAATTAACTCCCAATGTTTCCAACTGTTTTTGATTTTCCTGAAGTTTTTTAACTTCGCTTACAATTTCTTCAACCGATTTTTTATCAGTATCTTTTGCTAATGAATCTGTTATGTTTTTAACTGCGTCGGATATGCTTGCTTTATATTCTGTAATTGCTGGTGTTAAATTTTGAGTCTTATTTTCTTTTACAACCTTAACCAAATCTTCTGACCTATTATATGCAACCTGAACTGGAGATTGTGTTTGTTCTGCAATTTTCTTTACTGGATAAAATAAATCTCCTGGCATTGTGTATCTTGCAAATCCAAAAACTCCAATTACCAAGAAAACAAGTGTTGCAGAAGCATAGGCAAATTTCTTTTGGAATAACACTCCCGAAATAACATCCATAATTCCAACTCTCTTTTCTGCAGGAATTTTGACAACCCTAACTTGCTCTGCTGAAGCAGAATTCAATATTTGCGACTTAAGCAAAATAGCCCATTCTTTTCTGGGCTTAATTTCTTTGAGTTGCTTAATTGTTTCTACAAGTTCGTTTTGGTTCATATGCGTGGGCTTAGTTGCCCTTTATAATTAAGACGCTAATGTACTCACTTTGTTACAACTTAATTAAGATTCTTTTATAATGTCTTTTAAGTCTTTTAACCCCCTGTGTAGCATCACCCTAACTGTTCCCTCTTTTTTGTTTATGGTTTCTGCAATCTGGCTAATTGGCATATCATCCAAATAGTGCCAAATTAAAACATCCTGATAGTCTTTTTTAAGCTTTTGGATGGCTGTCTTAACCATACTTATATCTGCATTCAAAACTGCCATATCCTGAGCTGTATTTTTACTTGATGCCAATTCAGCAACAGAGTCGGTAGAAACAGTGTTTGTCCTACCTTTTTGTCTGTAATAATCTATAACTGCGTTTCTGGCAATTTGGTACAAAAAAGCATTCAGATTTTTGATATCTGTTCCTTTATTATTTAGAGCTTCCCAGCCTTTTGTAAACACCTTAGAAGTGATATCCTCAGCAACTTCCTGAGAGTTCACTTTTAAGTAAACAAACCTATATATTTTTTCAATATATTGGTCGTAAATCTGACTAAATTGTTCGTTTAAACTATCCATTAAATATTCTTACACTATACTATAAATTACTAAGCAAGTCAAGGGTTTTACGACTATTTTGCTAGGACACACCTATTTAGGACTAAAATGTCCTATCAAAGCTATTTTTGTCCTACCCTGTCCTATCTCGCCTACCTGCTAACTAACCCTATAAAACACCTGATTAAACTCCCCCAATCTTACAATTTTGCCTGTTATTAACAGCTCATCCAAGTCCCTTCTTATGGTTCTTTTTGTTACTGTTGGCAAAACTGTTTGCAAATCCATAACCTGAGCTTTTTGTCTTTCTTCCAAAAATTTGATTATCCTTTCTTGCCTTTCAGAAAGCTTTTCTTGGGGCTGTTTTGATGGCCTATTTTTAGGCTCTACAAACGATTTTAAGGCCTCTTTTTCTTCTGCCTCAGATTTATCTAATACGGGCTCAAAAGCTGTTTGTGTGTGCTCTTGTGGCTCCTCAAAGGCATCTGGTTCTTGTTCCCGGCTTGCCAACTCTAATGTTTTATTTATTCTTTCCCTTATTTTTTCATATTCATTGCAAACAATCAAACAATTTATCGAGCTTACCCATCCCTGAATTTTCCCAATTTTTAAATATCCCAAAACCATTTCAATATCTTCTGAAACTTTATTTTGAGTTATTTGATTGCTCAGCATTCCGTCAATCAAAACCAAGCTTTCCATTATTTCCAAAACCTTTTCTTTTGCCCTATCTTTTAACGGGTCTGAATCTGGAAAATATTCCAACAATCTATAAACAGCGTTTGTTAAATTTAGAAAGTTTTCTTCCATATATTAATATCGAGACTTTTTACGAATTATTCTAAATTTAACAAAAAAAATACCAAAAGTCAAAAGTTGGATAATGCACGATTTTACCAATTAAATTTAAGGAATTACAAAGTCAAAAATGTCGCCTCCTGGAATTTCGGTGTCTCTAAAAATATTCTTTTCTGGGTCACCTTCTTCTGTGTGCAACTTAGGATTTGGCAAAATTTCTGTGCCTGTTTCTGGATTAGGCCATTTTGCTAAAAATATTCCATAAGATTGTTTCTCAAAATATGAATTTTTAACTTCAGGACTGCCTCCCTGAATATAAATTGCATTTGCTTTTGTTCCTGAAAATTGAACAGCAGTATGATTTAAAAACTTAACATTATCAATAATTGAATTTGAATTTAACAACCACACTCCATGATTTTGATTATCGTGCAAATAAGAATCTTTTAAAGAAATGTCACATTGGTCAACTTTAATTCCAGCTCCAAACTCTTTTACCCCCGCCCAAAAATTTCCTGCTAAAAATATCTCTATGTTTTCCAATTCCGATTTTTGGCTGGTTTTTGAAAAACTCAAACCATACCAAGCTCCAGGTCCAACTCCTTCTTTGTCCCAATAATAAGTTCTAAAAATAATTGGATTTTCTATTGTCCCAACAGCCTTTAAAGTTCCATTAATAAACATTCCTGACAAATTCATTATTACTCCTGGGCTTAAAGTCAGCGTTTTTCCTTCTGGAATATAGAAAAATCCATCTAAAAAATATGGCAGGTCGGCGCTTAAAATTGTGTCATCTTTCATTGCTTTATCCGAAATGACAATGGCGTTATTATCATTATCTAAAACTTTATTTCCCAAAAAAGAAGGACTATTAAGTGTCATTAAATAAATAGGATTTCTGTTTTTTTCAAAATTATTATTTTCAAATAAAACTTCTGTGTTTGTTATTGTATCATTTCCGTCATCCCAATCTTGGACAAAAGCACCATTACGATTTCCATTAAAATAGCAATTTGTAATTTTATCTTTTCCTCCCTGGATATGAATGCCAGAAGCATTAAAACTAGTTGATGGGTCAGAATCTTTTGTATCCAAAAATTGGCTTAAATTAACATTTGAAGAAGAATTTGCCAAAAATAATCCCCTGTTTAAATTATTTTGGAAAACAGAATTTTCAATAGACACTGATGTTTTATTAACTTTTACAGCTGCCCCAAAAGTTAACAATCCTGCGCCACCATAACGGAAAACTGCATAATCAAGCTTTGAATTCAAACTATTTTGAGTAAATTCCACACCAAGCCAAGCGCCAGGTCCTGGAGCGGAAAGAGTGCCATTATTATTTGCGTCGCCTCCATATTCGTCATCTAAAAATGAAGTGAAAACAACTTTTTCTTCAGATGTTCCAGTTGTTTTTAATGTCCCATCAACTGTTATTTTGCTTGAACCACCTGCTTTTAAAACAACACCTTGTTCTATTGTTAGCGTTGCGCCTTCAAAAACTTTAATATCTTTGTTGAAGAAATAAGGGCTTAAAAATTTTGGCAGGGTTGTATTTTGACTAAATCTAATTGGCAAATATGTGTACAACTGATAATAACTATTTTTATTTCCAGGTGTTCCATAAATTAAATTTTCATCCCTGTCTTTTCCATTCATTGATTTTTCATCATTAAGTTTCCAGTTTTCTTTTACAAATCCAAAAGCCCAAGGGCTAATTCTTTCCAAAGAAAAGTGTTTTTGCTCTAAGTTTCCGTAATTCCAATCAGATTTAAAAACACTGTCTATATAACGATTATTTTCATCCAATAAGTTAATTGAATCTAACGACAAATCTTCTGTAAATATTTGATTTGCCAAAATATCAGACAAAACATAGTCATCATTTTTTTCTAATATAAAATATCCCTTAGCTGGAATTGTTCCAGAAAGAATTGTTTTATTATTATTTGAAACTATTTGCCAACCAGTTAGGTCAACAGGTGTGTCCAATTTATTATAAAGTTCTATCCAAGTGTCATTTTTATTGCTTAATGTCCCAAATAACCCAACTTCATTGATAACCACAGGAAAAGATAAATCAATGTTAACTTCTTGCCAATCCGATTCATTTCCATCTTTGTCTTGCGACTTTACCCTAAAAGAATAAACATTATTTTCATTTATAGCAGAAAAAATTGCTTTAAATTTTCCGCTGGTTTCTGTTGTTTTTGTTAGCCAATTTTGCCAAGCGCCATCATTAATTTTATATTGCACCTGGAAAAAATCTAAATTAAACACAGGACTGCTCCAACTCAGCGACAAGTTGTAATAATACAAATAGTCGTCATTACCAAAATTCCTATCGCAACCAACCTGTATTCCAGCCTTCATAAAACTCTCTTTTGGCGTAGGATTTTTTGAAATTCTAAAATCTGCAAAATTGTTATCTGTGTCTCCACCAATTATTTTTCTTTCAATGCTTTGACCTGCACTTGGCGCTACAGATGGAGCAGTTTCAAATTCACTCGCATTTCCCCATCCAACTTTGTCAGATATGCTTCCGTCATCCCTCTTTAACACAAAAGAGTTGTCATCTGTAATCGGCTCATCAACAAAAATATCAGCTAAAGTTGCAAAATATCCTTCTCTAGCTATTAAAAAATAACCTTTGGCTTTTATAATTTTGCCTTCAAATAAAGGATTTGTAGCATAGCTTGAATATTTTTCTCCGTCTGCGGTTTTTCTCTGCAAATACCAGCCGGTTAAATCAACATCTTTATTGTTTGGATTATAAAGCTCAACAAAATCTTCTTTTTCATCTTTTAAGCCGTCAACTTGGATTTCATTTATTAAAATTGTTTTTGGAACAATAATCTTTGCTTCCACAGGAGTTTCGGGTTGCCAATCCGACTCATTTCCATCCAAATCTTTTGCTTTAACTTGAAAATTATAAGTTTTTCCATCTTCTCCCGTAAACTCCCTAACAAAGTCGGCGGACACCCGATGTCCGCTAACTTGTACAGGTAAATCTTCCTGCCATTCGTTAGTTGGCACATCGGTTTTTTCCTGCCAGCGAAAAATATAACTGCTTAATCCAGATGGCGAAACCGCGTCAGCAACATCTGCAATATTAAAATTTATTGCAAATGTGAGACTTTTTTGAACTGCATCAAGTTTAAAATTAACCTCTGGCGCTTTTATGTCTTTACCCAATGTCCCATCCCCGCCTCCAGGCTGAGGCTCTTGAACAAAAGTGGTATTTTTTGCTTTTGGAGTTGGATTTTGAATTTCAAAATCATTTAAATTATTGTCTGTTTCCTGTTCTGTCTCATCAGATGAAACTTTTCTTCCAACACTTTGTCCGTTGGCTGGATTTTCAACCGAAGATGTCTCACAATCTTGAGATTGTCCTAACCCCAATTTATCTGAAACTTCTCCATTTGGATTTTTTAGCACAAAAGAATTATCTTTTGTAATTGAATTCTCAACAGAGATATTAGCAATATTTGCAAAATAACCTTTTCTGGCTATTAAAAAATACCCTTTTGCTGTAATTTTTAATCCAGAAAACAACGAATTTGGAGCATAGCTTGAATAACCCGAGCCAGTTGCTGTTTTCTTTTGCAAATACCACCCAGTCAAATCAACCTCATCACCATTTGGGTTATACAATTCAACAAACTCTGATTTTTCATCATTTGAACTTGCTATCTGAACCTCTGAAATTAAAATTTTTGGAAAATAAGCCGAGCCTCCGCTTCCTGCATTATTATTTGTGTTATTCTGATTATTTCCATTATCATCTTCTTTTTTGTCATCTTTTTTATCATTATCCTCTTTTGCAGGATCTGTATCGGGCAAATTTTCTTTCTTTTCTTTATCCAGCAAATCTAATATTTGTTGTTTAATTAAATCCAATTTTTCTGAAATATCATCCAGCAAATCTTCCAAATCCAACTCTGTCATTAAAGCTAAATCTGGTCCTCCAGTGCCTGTGAAATTTTCTTCTGGCAAATTATTTTCTAAATTTTGTTCTTCACTATTAAAAAACGACACATTATTTTGAGTGTCGTCTTCATTTGAGACTGGACTTAAGGCAGCTTGAAGTGAGCCTTTTTTATTTATTAAATCTGTCACAACAGATTTAATTTTACTGCCCCAATCATAAAGATTTGCCAATGCTCCGCTGGATGTTTTGTAAATTGAATTTCCCAAGGTCGCAAGAATATTAGATGCTTTATCCGCACCTCCCAATCCAGCTCCTGTAACTTTATATTTTAAACTTTCACCTGGCTTTATAAAACAACCATAACTCGCATTTTTAGACTCTTCATCTTCATCGGCCAAATTATTCAGCGCCTTATCAACATCTCCAATTATTCTATCTGGCGCATTCACCAAATAAACATCGCTAAAAGAGTGTCCTCCAATAGAACTGTTTTCCTCTTCAGCCGAAAGTTTTATGTCTATATTAGCAGGCAACGGCTTTTTAGCTGACCCAACTATTGCTAAATCCCTAACAATTGAGTTTATAACCTTGTCTGTGCTAGATGTTAAATAATTTCCATTGCCTCCAACACGGTCAGCTGGAGTTGCAACATTGTAAACAACAATTGACTCTGACGGCACTCCATTTTTAATTAGATATTCATAAGCAGCATTTGTGTAAAATGTTCCCTGTGAATGTCCAACTAAAAGAATTTTTCTTGTTTCCAACTGCTCATGAACTTGGTTTAAAATGGTTGTTAAATCATAGTCCACCCCCTCATTTCCATAAGCCTGTGTCACCGACTTTATCAAATCCCCCAATCCATTTATATGCGACTCATTATAACCATTAATAAACCTTACGCTTTTATCCTGTGTATAATATAAAAATTTATCTCTTAAGTTATTTTTATCTAACTTCGCTAATGCTTCGTTCCCAAAAATACCATTAACAAAAACAACTGTAGCTCCGGCCTTGTTACAATTAGCCAAAACAAAAATTGGTGAACTCAAAAATAAAACTAAAAATAAAATGATAAAAAACTTTTTCATAATTAATTTGGCAATGCCAAAAGATCAATATCACAATCTACATCCGAAGTTATTTCATAAGTTGTCATATATTTATCATAAACATCTAACTGTTTTTTTGAACGCAAATCCGTGTTTACAACAAGACTATCAATCTCTTTTTTTCTGCCATCTGTAATAGCAAAAGCTTCTTTTACTTTTTCCAACTCAGTTTTAAGATTTATCTCCGGTCCAGCTTTATCTATACATGCCCTAGCATTACTTTCTTTTTGCAAAACTATTGCTAGTGTTTCTGAGTTGTTTACTTCTGTAAGCTCTAACTGCAAAGCTTGTGCATATTGCAACATTCCTGCTCTAATTTTTGCTGAATTTGGATATTTTTCAAAAATTGCCAGTTCAACATCATCTCGTATTCCGTTATTATTCACATCAAATCCCGAAATTGTTAAGTCGTTTAAAGCTTTATTTGGTTTTGAAGGCAAATTTTTTCCCAAAACATCGTCCAAACTAATCACACTATTGTTAATTTTGTTTATTGCATCTTTGTTTTTTCCAACATAATCTGTTCGCCAAAAAATTAATATAAAAAATAAAACAATCAAGATAGAATAAAAAATCCTGATAATTTTATAAATCAGGACCAATTTTGGATATTTTGAGATAAAACTTGTCTTAAAAAACATAAAAAACAGAATTGGCAAACACAAAAAAATAATCATATAAATTCCTGCCATCCGTTGCTGGGGCTCTATGATAAAAAATATTCCGTAAATGCAGTAGGCTATAACAATTGTTGCTACAACTTTAAAAGTAATTCTGGCAATTTTTAATAATTTTTCAAAAAAACTTGATTGAAAATATTTCATATATTAAATTTTAGTTAAACAGTTTATTAATTTTATAATTTATAAATAAATTTGTAAAATAAAAGGCAAGGATTGCTAGTCCTTGCACTTTAGGCGTCAGCCTATTTCGCTTTCTTTCGCCGTTTGGCATTCAACTTTTTCCTTTTAGCTTTTGCCACAGCAAAGCCAACTCTCGTGTGTTGCTTTATCACCTCAGCCATAATCTCAAAAACCTTTGCCCATTTGTTGTTTCTGGTACCGCCAGTGGCATTCTCTAGCGAACCTAGCCCTTCGTTAAAAACCGCGAAAAAAATCGCTGATGATTGATTAAGTCTCGCAAAGATCTTTTTCAGCCCTTCAGCTTCTGAAATTGCCTTTTTCAGTGCCGAAATGGGATATGAGAGACGAACATTGGAAAAAATATTTCCGCCCTTTTTTGCGGAGAAAATAGCACTCTCCAACTGGTCAGTTCTGTATCGCAAGATTGCTCTTTGAGCTTCAACATCATAGGAATCAAGTTGGCTGAACGGAATACCCCTTTCAGCCATAGCCCTAATCAGTGCCCTTGCGGGAACTCTTCTAGAGCGCTTTGTCCAAATATCATAGTGGATTTCTTCTAATTCCCCTCTGTCAATCAATCTCACCACTTCTCGGGAACTTTTCAGCCCCAAAATCTTGGCAACATAACCGGTTAAGTAACCCTTGTGGGAATTTGGCACAGTTCTCTCCTCTAAAAGCATGTTTTGGTTGTGAATGTGCGTATTTCGCACCCTTATAGTACTATATACGGCAAAATAGTCAAGAAATGTGCACTTTTTCACCTCTACCTATTGACATTATAGCTCTATAATGATACAATAAATAATAGGCGCACCCTACAACACAAAACAGCAGAAAAAGGGGGCTTGTCATGAATATCACGAATATCCTGAGTAAATTGGCGTTTTTTGGTCTTTTGGCGATTTTTGTGGCTATCTTCGCCACTTACCACAGCCAATCGATTTCGACAGAGGAGGAGTTCCTCAGTCGTCAGAACGAATTGTTGTCGCAAGAGAATACCATCTTGCGGCGCATACTGAACCACACGAGCAGCCCTCCCCTGGAAGAAGATGCCCCGATTGTCCGCAACGCCGAATGGACAGAGGGAGAGCTTATCAGGGAGGAAAACAAAATCCTCTTACAGAGGAACGCGCGGTGGCGAAGTTTGCTGAATCAAAGGGGGGAAAATGTGGTAAAAGCGGAAAAAGCCATTTGGCTTGCAGATGCTGAACAAGCCGAAACACCCCTGCAATGAGCACACGCTCACAGCTCCCAATCATCAGTCATGCCCTTCCAAAAGTACTCACTAAGGAAGGGCCCTATTTCTCAGCTCCTCAGGATTGTCTTGAGAGGCTGAGAGAATGGAGTTAGTTCTTTGAAAAGGGATAAAATGGACGACAATGATGCAACTATGATGTTTATCTGCTTTGTTCTGGCGGCCATTTACTTTGGTCTGTCATTTGCACAGCGTTTTGTTGTGAGCGAGTTTCATTTGAAGCAAATGAAAAGTTCAGGATTTCCTAGACATATAGGGAATTTCTTATTTGCTTTAAGGAAGAAGCTCGCGAAAAAAATCAACCAATTTTGTGGTTGGATTGCGGATAAAATCAACGAATTTGAGTGAAAGAGGGATTAGTTGCTGTCCCTCATGGATGTCAAAGCCGTATTCCCTCCCCTGGGAAAAGCAACTACGGCAAAGCCATTTCCAATTAGGAGATCCAGGAATGGCAGGAGAATTGTTGTTGGCCAAGGCTGTGAAGGCTGGATCTATTATCAAGCGCAGGAAAGCAGTCCTGACTCAGATCAAGAAAGCTCGGCAAGAAGCCGAGGCTCAAGTGATTCCATCGTCACAGATCAACCGGCAAGGGACCAGCAGGTCCAACCGCAAACGGGCGTTTGACCTTAACTAACGCCCGCCCCAAAGGGGAGGTTTCAGCACAAAGTGTGCAAGAAGCCTCCCCGTTTTTTTATACAAAAAAGCGATTCGTTTTTCGACGAACCGCTGTGCCAAACAAACCTTTGGCGCTTACGCACAAAGAACAACAAAGTGATTCCGTGGTGATGCTCCCCAGCCTAATGGAACGCAAAATGGCAAAATACCTATCGCGTTTCTGCAATCTTCAATTAACAACTCAACATCCTTACCCTCTTCCTTGGCAAACAATAAATCCAAATAACACCCCAAGATTTTCAAAGCGTCATACCAGTAATAAGCTATTTCCTCACAGCCGTCACAAACTTCGTTTTGCAAGAAAGTGTTTTGCAAATACTGGCAAATTCTTGCCCACAAATCTTGGTTAGAATGGCTAAGTGTAATTCCTGGATAAAATGGAACCCTTCTCCGCTCTATCTTTCCAATATCCATTGTTTCAATATCCATAAGAGTTGCCCTAACAGAACTATCTCTGCTTTTTCTTCGCTGTGCCAATAAGGGCTTAATCTTTGAATAAGAAACAAGTTCCAAAGTTGGCCGTTTCCCATCACAGGTTAAAGCTTGAAAAAGTTGGCTTTCTTGAACTTCTCCCTGGGAAACAAGATTGTAAACCCCAGTTTCTCGGCAATCAAAAAAAACTTTCAAAAGAGTTTGTGCTTGTTGGCTTACCAATGCTTCTACACCCAACTGACTGGAAGTACTGCACGACATCGCTGTTCTCCTAATTGTCAAAGACCTACCAAAACAAAAGCCCCTTTCACAAGAAAGGGACTTATTTGAATTTTCTATTGTGTTTTTGTTTCTATTTTAGAATGCTCAAATAAACCTCTTTCTTAAAGTGGCTAAAATAAAAGCTAAACCAGTTGCTAAGATTTATTTGATTTATTCTGTTCATTGTTCTTATATTTTAATTTATCAAATTCAAAAAATATTGTCAATTTTATTTTACGAGGTTCTTTCTCCCAAAGTGACTTCAATATTTGTTTCTTCTTTTTCTCTTAATATTTTTAAGTTCGCTTTATCCCCTGCATTATATTTCTGAATAATTTTTGCCAATGTATTTTCTGTTGTGATTTTCTCACCATTAAATTCCAAAATAACATCTCCCTCTTTAATTCCAGCTTTTTCTGCAGCTGAATCTTTTGTAACAGCAGACTCGCCGTTATTTCCCCTGCCCACTAAAACTCCATAGTCAACCGACAAATCATATTCTTTTTTAATTTGTTCGTTGATTAAAATGTATCTAACTCCCAAAAATGGATAAACAATTTTGCTAATTGTGGCAACCTGATTTATATCTCTTTTTGCATAATTTATAGGAATAGCAAAGGCAATGCTTTGGGCTCCCTCTGCAATGGCTGTGTTAATTCCAATCACTTCTCCTTTCAAATTTAACAATGGTCCGCCAGAATTTCCCGAATTAATTGCTGCATCGGTTTGAATGATATCTTCCAGTGTTTCGGAAATTGCTCCTGTTTTATCTGAAGCATTAATTGTTCTTCCCAAACCAGAAACAATTCCAACAGACACCGTGTTTCTAAATTCTCCCAAGGCATTTCCAATTGCAACAACTGTTTGACCAGCCTGAATTCCAGCAGAATCTCCAAGTTTTAACGGCTGAAAAATCTTGTTATCTGTATTTTCAATTTTTATAACAGCCAAATCCTGCACTGGGTCCAATGCCAAAACTTTAGCAGAATATTTTTGTCCGTCATTCATTAAAACAGTGTAATCTGCTTTTTTATCCAAAACAACATGCTTGTTTGTTAAAACCAATCCATCGGCTGAAATAATAAATCCAGAGCCCGAACCAACTTCTTTATGCTCGGTTCCTTTTTGAACATATTCAGGAACTTGAATATCAAATAATGAACCGTCGCCAAATGGGTTAACCCATTTTTCTTCGTAAATTGGCAAATCTTTTGAGATTACAATACTCACAACAGACGGAGTTGAATTTTTAACAGTGTCTATTATCGCCTGTTCATAGGAAATATTTGAAACATAAACTCCTCCCTCTTCTGTTTTTTCTTCTGGCATCTGCCAGCTAATTTCTGGCAATTTTATATTCTCCAAAAATGACATAGTTTGTTCTGGAAAATATTGAAAAACTATTACTCCTACCAAAGGAGCAACCAAACATAAAGATATTGCCAAAGAAAATATCCCAAGAAAAATCCTGTTTTTTAAAATTTTAACAATATCTTTAAAACTAAATTTTGGTAACTCATACATAGCTGTAAATTATTAATAATAATCAATATATTAATACGGAAAATTATTTATTTTTGGTCTTTTTTTCTGAATTATAATGCCCAAACTTATATTTAAATATATCTGATTTTACTGGCCCGATAAATATTAAATGAAGTTCACAAAGAAAATATTTTAATCCTATTGTAAACCACCCGTCTGTTTTAAATCTTCTATCCGACACAAAAATTTTGACAGATTTTATTATTCCAACTCTGGCCTTAAACTTTTTTTGAACATATCTCACCAAAGAATGGTCTTCTGATAGTTTTATATCTTCGTCAAATCCCCCCGACTTTCCAAATAAATCTTTTTTAACCAAAATTCCCGTTGCTGCATGGGGCAAAATCTTTTCAAATAGCATAACTGGATAATTATAACAAATATTTAAAACAGCCGTAGTTATTATATTTTTAGGAAGGGGCATTATGCAAAAACTACCCAATTCAAGCTGTCTTACTTTAAATTCCAATAAAACTTTTTCAAAAAAATCTTCCGGTAAAACAACATCGGCATCACAAAAAAACACAATATCTCCCTTGGCAATTTTTGCTCCCTCATTTCTGCCTTTTGCTGGTAACCCCCCAGCAATAATTTTACAATTATATCTTTTAGCAATTTCTAAAGTTTTATCTGTTGAACCCGCATCAGCTAAAATAATTTCATAATCTGAAAATTTTTGAGTTTTGATTGATTCTAAAAGCAAGGGCAAATATCTCTCCTCATTTAATGACGGTATAATTATACTTAACATATTTTATTTAACAAATAATTGTTTGGCTTCGTTCCAGATTTCGGGCTGGTTTTGCGTGGTTTTCATCCAGTACCACCATTCTACTCCCCAAAGATAAAATGTATCAAGGCCTGTGCTTTTTGCATACTCAACATTTTTTTTGAATATATCCAAATTCATTGTTTTAGCCTGTTCTTCAACAGTGGCATCAACATAAGGCGTTCTGGTCCAAGGCTCTGCCTGCAACTCAATGCAAATAACATCTTTGTTGTATATTTTTTTAATTATTTCTGCCCTTCTTAAATAATTTACCGATGGCAGTAAAAAATCCATATTAAAGCCAATTTTGTCTGTTATGTGAAACCAAACTTTTCTATACATTGTGGTGCCAACTATGTCTCCTGTTTTTGCAGCTCCAAACCACATTGATTGCTCTCCGGAATCCGAAACAATAATTTTTCTGTCGGCATCCAAAGATTTAACAAGCGCAATTTCTTTTTTCAAAAATTCTGCATCTTTATAATACCAAGATGGGCATTGCCCAAACTTAAAAAATGGTTCATTCTCAATCTGCCAATAAGACACGGCTTTGCTGTTTTTATACCTTAAAATAACTTCTTTAATATATTCTAAAACCTGTTCTTGTTGCTGGTCTTTTGAAAGGTTATCAACCCACAAAGGAATATGGCATTCTGGCCATCTGCCAGTTTTCATCCCAAGCACAAAAATAATTTTAGCATTCTTTTCTTCTGCTTTTTTAATCTGCCAATCTATATCATCAAAATAATAGTCATCCTTTATTCCTTCCACCCAATCCCATTGTGTGTGCAGTTTTATATTTTTTGCTCCAAGGTCATTAAGTGTGGCTAAATAAGTTTCTTTCCAATTCAATCCCAAAATTTCTGTTTGCATCTGGGAAAAATCTACCCCCCAAGTTATACTTTTTGCTTCGGTTGCCTTGCCAACATAAAAATAACAAAAAACGGGCGTTAATAAAACAAAAAAAGCAACTAAGATTATTAAAAAAATTTTAAAACCTTTTTTAATTTTTACCATCTTTATTTATTAATAATTTTTTCTATATTATATGTTCCCATTTTTTCAATTTCCATAAATCCCTGCATTGCTATTTCTGCAAAATCTCCCCCGTTTAATAAATCATAAAACCATTGGTCTGCATATTTTGGATTTTCCTGGGAAGTTCCCGCTCCAATATGCAAAAGCCATCTTTTGTTAAAATCTTCTTGTGAACCAATTGTTGGAGCAATAATTATCGGAAGTCCAAGACCCGCATAAAAAGATAATTCTGAAGGTTTTGTCCACAAAATGTCTGTTTCTCTTAAAGTTTCATTAAAAATTTTAAAATATTCTTCTGTGGTATTTCCAGAAAGTATATGAACCCATCCGTCTAATTTTAAATCTTTAATATTATCTGCAAAATATTTTCCAAGCTCTCTGTGTGTTCCAACCGAAATAATAAACCTTAATTTATTATTTTTAATTTCTTTTCTCAGGCTGTGTATTGCATGAACGCATATTTCTTTTTGAGCGCCGGCTCCTCCAATAGAAAACATAATCGTTAAAGGATGATTTGGCTTTTCTGGCAGTTTTCCCAAGGCTCCTGTTATTAACGGTTCATACATTTTTCTATATCTTTTTTGCGGATCAAGATTTATCAATCTGTATCTTAGGTCTTCTTTTAAAATTTCCATATCTCTGCCAATATTTTCTTTTGGCAACGGATACCCTGTTAAAAAAATGTCTTCGTTTTTTGCACCATAAAGTTTTAATCTGTCTCTTGCCCAAGTACAAGGAGCAAAATATTTTATCTTGCTTCTTTTAGGATGCAAACTCACCCAAGACCTGTTAATATCTGCGTCACAAATTACGCAATAAACCTGGTTGGGATAATTAAATTCTTCCGCCATAAAAGCTGGTGTAAAAAAAGTGCTGACTATTGGCAATGGATTTTTTTCCAGCCTTTCAATTAAGTCCCTTCCCCAGCCATTTTTAATAAAACGAAAAATGTTTTTTAAACTAAAACTAGGTCTGGATAAATCTCTTTTTGGATAATAACTAAGGATTTTTTGAAATTTGTCCATTACAGAAAAAACCCAATCTCCAATTAATGGAATTTTTTTAAATCTGGAAATAAATTCATACAACACCCTGGTTTGTTCCCAAAAGTTTTTATCTCTTGCAGGAATTCCATCATAACTATTAGCGTTTATAATTCTATCTCCAAAAGCAATATCTTTTAACGGGTATGCTGTTCTTTGGTGACCATAACCCATGCTAGCTGCTATAATCCACGCTTTTTTTTGTTTTTGCTGTTCCATTTCAAAATTAAATTTTATTTTTGATTATATCAGTATAACCTATTTTTAAAAAAATTTTAAGATTTAAGACTGCATTCTGGACTTGAAATTTCAACTAATCCGTGGCATAATAGCCTTTGTTGCGCTGAGAAATGGAAGGCGCAAAGGTGGAACCTTTACAAGAGGAAAAAAGATGACAAAAGATGTTATGCATGGAATTGTTATTTTTTGTTTTGATCCGCGCGCAGAGGCAAACCTTTGGAAAGACGTCAAGGCAGAACTAATCAAGCCAGAAAAAAGACTTTTTCCAGTTTCGTGCCTTGGCGCGCCAACAGCTCTTGCCAGACCGGCAGATTTCCCAATAAAATTTGCCTACATCATGGAAGAAATCCAGGATGCGTTTGGAATCTTTGAGTTTGCCCAAAAGAAATTCGTTGTTGTTGGACACGACTGCGGAATTTACAAGAGAGTCCCATACTTAGTAACAACCCCATTCAACAGCAAGGTTGCCGACATCATCTCGGCGGGACGGCTTCTTAAGACGCGCTTCCCCGAAATTCCGACTGTAGCCTGGTGCAAAAAACCAGAAAGCTCGGCCAGTGCCCAATTCCTTGCAAGATATAATAGTCGGATGTTAAAACAAACCGGCAAATTCCAGCAAGTTTATCTCGCTCAATAACTTCTTTCACAAAACCCAGCCAAATCCCAGCGTTGTATAAAGCACGTTGGGATTTTCTTTTAGAATTTTTGGATAAATTTTTTGTTTAAAAATCTTGTTGCAAATCCAATTATTATATAAAAAATTATCAGCCAAATCCAATTAACATTTTCAATTGTTTTTATTGCCCAAGGTTGGCTGAAAAAATCCACAACCCACAAAAAATAACTGAGCACAAAATAACAAGGCACAGATATAATCCAGCCCAAAGTTATTGAAAACATTCCAACAAAGGCAGACAAAAATCCAAAAATCATCAACCAATAAACCACAGGCAAAACCAAAAGATTGGTTATGGGAGAAACAAAAGATATGTTTCCAAAACTGTAAAGAATAATTGGCATTGTAAAAACTTGCGCTGCAAAAGTTGAAGAAACAATTTTTATAAAATTTTCGGCCTTATCTTTTGTAAAAATTTTCATAATTTTTGTAAACATCGGTTCTAAATAAATTAATCCAATAACAGCCAAAAAAGAAAGCTGGAATCCAACATCATAAAATAAAAGCAAAGGATTAAAAATTAACATTACAGCACACGCCAAAACTATCACTCTTATTCCCATACTTTGTCTGCCAAGTTTTTGAGCCAACAAATACAGGCCTCCCATAATCCCGGCCCTTATTCCAGAAGCTGGAAGCCCTGTCAAAATAATATAAAAACATATAAAAGCTAGTGCGAAATAAAAAGCATTCCCTCTTTTAAGTCCTACCATTATTAAAAGAGACATAACAATTGAGCTCAAAATTACAACATGAGTCCCAGGAACAGCTATAATATGGCGAAGCCCAGTGATGCTTAATTTATTTTTTAAATCATTAGACATTGCTCCGTTGTCGCCCAAAATAGTTCCCTCTAAAATAGAGCTCTGTGGCGGAGAAAAATTGGACTGAACACTTTGCCTTAATTTTTGCTTTAAAAATAAAAGAACAGAATACCCCCTCTCAAATGTGTTAAGTCGGACTTCACTCACTTTACTTATTTTTGGATAAAACATTACAAAATAAATTCCGTCTTTCATCAAATAATTTTTATAGCTAAATTCATCCGTTTCCTGCGGAGTTTCCAATTTTCCAGTAATTTTTATCTTGTCTAAATATTTATATTCAGGATAACGGTTTGTAGTCACTAAAATTGTGCTGTCATTAATTTTTACTTTTAATTTTTGAAAAGTATCTCTTGTGTCTGGCTCATTTATAATCGTTCCTTCTAAAACTATTTTGCCTGTATCGTTAAACTGGCGTAATTTATCATTTTTTATATCAAACTCAGAAATCTGTATTCTTAAAATTCCAATTGCCAAAAACAACAAGCAAAATCCTATTACAAAATTTATCTTCTTTAAAAATAACGACAAGCAAATTAAAATAATTCCCAAAAATAAAATCCCACAAACAAAAATTTGTGGGATTTTTAAAATTGACTGCAAAAATATTCCTGAAATAAACGACAAAGAAAAATAAAAAAGTGTTTTAGACGGCGTCATTTTAACCTCTAAATTTACATTCTTTAAAATGGGGAGAGATTTCTTTTACAATGTCCTCTAAAAATTCATTTGGAAATGGTTTTATTTTTTCAAATTCTGGGTCAATTGTTTTTTCTGCCCTAAAACTTTGCAAATAATATTTAACATTATTCCCTCCTATCCAATTTGCTATTTCTGCAAATTCAGCTTTTGAGTGAACTTCTGGAACCACTGTTGTTCTAAATTCAAAATCTATGTTTGAAAATTGTAAAAATTTAACACTTTCTTCTATGTCAGAAAATTTAACACCTTCGCCTAAAATTGCACTGTAAGCCTTATTATTTGGAGCAGCTTTTATATCCATTGCAACATAATCAACAAGTCTAGATTCAACTAAATTTTTTAACATTGCGGAATTTGAGCCGTTAGTGTCCAATTTAACAAAAAATCCTGCCTGTTTTATTTTTTCAATAAAATTAGGCAACTCTTTATTAACTGTCGGTTCTCCCCCGCAAACAACAACGCCTTCTAATAATCCTTTTTTGTCTCTTAAAAAATTAAGAAATTCTTGTTCTAAAATTCTTGGTTGTTTTGCAATTTTCAATGGCAACACCAATTCTGAGGAATAACACCAAGGACATCTAAAATTGCACACAGCCAAAAAAACAACACAGGCAATTTTGCCAGGGTAATCAATTAGTGTTGTTTTTTGTAACCCAGCAATTATCACAATTTTGTCTAAAAAGGCTAGGTTTTAACCCAGCCTTTTTGTTTTATGCTATTAATTTTTCTTCCACTTTTACCAGATTTTCTTTTGGCATTTCAGGTACAGGATAGGCAAATTCTTTTCTCTCTTTATATTCTTCTGCCTTTCCTTTGTGCCATTGTTGAACAGGTCTGATATATCCAACAACTCTTGAATAAACTTCGCAAGGCTGTTTTATTGTACATTGAGGACATTCAAAATGTTCGCCAGAAATATATCCGTGCGTAGGACAAATTGAAAATGTTGGAGTCAAAGTAATATATGGCAAACTATATTTTGAGAATATCTTTTTTACCAGACTTTTTGCCATATTTGGATCTGAAATCTTTTCTCCCAAAAATATGTGCAATACTGTACCTCCTGTGTATTTAGCCTGAAGGTCATTTTGCAAATCAAGTGCTTCAAAAACATCATCTGTAAAGCCAACTGGCAACTGGCTTGAATTTGTATAAAATGGAACTTCTGCGGTTCCTGCTGTAATAATATCAGGATATTTTTCTTTGTCGGTTCTGGCTTGTCTATAACTGGTTCCTTCCGCAGGAGTAGCTTCAAGGTTATATAGATTTCCGGTTTCTTCCTGAAACTTAACCATTGTATCTCTCATAAAGTCCAATATTTCAAGAGCAAATTTTTTACCTTTTGGAGTTGTAATATCTTCTTCCAAAAAGTTAAGCAAAGCTTCGTTCATTCCGCAAATTCCGATAGTTGCAAAATGGTTTCCAAAATATGAATTTCTTAATGTTTTAACATCTTGCAAATAGTGTCTTGAATAAGGATAAAGTCCTTTTTCCATAAAATCATCCAAGGCTTTTCTCTTAATTTCCAAGCTTTCTTTTGCCAATTCCATTAAATGTTCAAGCCTATTCAAAAATTCTGTTTTGGTTTTTGAAAGATAACCAATTCTTGGCAAATCAATTGTAACAACTCCAATACTTCCTGTTTTTGGAGAAGAACCAAATAATCCTCCACCTCTCTTGTATAATTCTCTGTTGTCCAATCTAAGTCTGCAACACATTGACCTGGCGTCATCCGGGCTCATATCTGAGTTCACAAAGTTTGAAAAATAGTTAATACCATATTTTGCTGTTGCTTCCCACATTGCTGTTAAATTTGGGTTGTCCCATTCAAAATCTTTGCCAATTGAAACTGTTGGAATTGGGAATGTAAATGGCCTTCCCGAAGCGTCTCCCTCCATTAAGCCTTCGTAAAAAGCCTTAATAAACATATCCATTTCTGGCTGGAATTCTCCATAAGTTTCATTTTGAGGTTCTCCCCCAATAATTACTGGCTGTTTTGCCAAATGTCCTGGGGCTTTAATATCCAAAGAAACATTTAAAAATGGCGTTTGAAATCCAACTCTTGTTGGCACCATACAATTAAACAAAAATTCTTGTATAGCCTGTTTTACCTGTTTATAGCTTAAATTATCATATCTAATAAATGGAGCTAATAATGTGTCAAAGTTAGAAACAGCATTTGCTCCGGCAGTTTCTCCTTGTAATGTAAATAAAACATTTACCAGTTGTCCCAAGGCAGTTCTAAAGTGCTTTGGGGGCTTACACTCTATTTTCCCCGGAACTCCTCCAAATCCTTTTATTAAAAAGTCGTACAAATCCCAACCTGCGCAATAAGGAGCCAACAACTCTAAATTGTGAATATGAAAATCTTCATTTGCTGCAGCATCTCTTATTTCTTTAGGATAAATTTTATTCAACCAATACTTTTTTGAAATATAAGAACCAACATATTGGTTTAATCCCTGCAAGGAAAAAGTCATATTGGCATTTTCTTTTACCTGCCAATCAATCTCTTTAAGATAGCTATCAATTTTTTCTGAAGATTCATCGCTAACCTTTGATGCTTCACGAATACTTCTTCTTTGCTCTCTATATAATATGTAAGCTTTTGCAGTATCAACTAAATCTTCCAAAATTAAAGCTTCTTCAACAATATCCTGAATTTGTTCAATAGTTGGAACTTCGCCTTTTTTAAACCTACGGTTTAACAAACTTACAACCTTATCCGAAACTTTTTTGGAGATTTCTCCATTGCCTTGATTGGCGGCCTCTAAAGCTTTATGGACTGCAGTCGCTATTTTGTTTTCATCAAAAGCCACAACAGTTCCATCTCTTTTTTGTACTTTTTCTACATTGGTTTTATTTGGTGTCATAATATAAACTTTTTCGCAGACAAAAAAAGGGCCTACGCCTTATTATTTAAAATTATTACTTCAAAATTCTTTCGCCAAAAAATTTTAAAGTAATAAGTCTAATATATTGTTAATGTATTACTATATTTTACTCTAGCCAAGAAACAGGTCAAGTCTAGACAAAAAAATTTTCCATTGGAAAAAATTTTTCAGTTATTTTTACAGTATTTCCGTGCTTCAAAAGTCCCAAATAAGAATTCATTGTTTCAGTGCTTGGGTTATTTTTTATCCTTTTTAATATTCTTCTCTTTGTTTTGGTTCTCAATATTCTGTGGTCAAAAAAGTTTATCCAGCCTAAAAAATCCACACCAGAATATAAAGTCTTAATAAACACCTTATCTGGATGCATAGTGAGTTTTAATTTATCTTGTAAAAATTTATTAATTATTGGAATTAAATTTTCTAAATACTTTTTATTTTCTGAAAAAATAACAAAGTCATCAGCATAACGGATATAGTATTTTATTTTTAATTTATGTTTTACAAACTGGTCAAACTCATTTAAATAAATATTGGAGAATAATTGGCTTGTTAAATTTCCAAGTGGCAAACCATTTGGTTTAAAGCTGAATATTATTTCTTTTAACAAATTGACGATGTCTTTGCCTGGGATATATTTTTCTAAAATGCTTATTAAAATATTCTGGTCTATGCTAGCAAAAAACTTTTTAATATCACATTTTAAAACAAAACAGGTTTTAGTATTGTTTTTTGAAACAACAAAACTAAATTTTTTAAATTTATTTATAGCCTTGTGAGTTCCTTTACCTGTTCTGCAAGAAAATGAATCTGAAATAAATGTTTTATCAAAAAATGGATATAATATACGGTAAACGGCATGATGCAATAATCTATCGCGAACACTAGCTTTGTGAATATCTCGTGGTTTTGGGTCGTTAATTTTAAAACATTCATATCCGCCATGCTTATATCTGTGATTTTCCAAATCTCTGTGTAATTGCAAGATATTATCCATTAGGTTAAACTGAAAAATCTGAATGTCTTTTTTGTTGCGTTTTCCCTTAATAAATTCCTGCCATGCCAAAAGCAGGTTATCAATATTAATTAAATCTTCAAATTTATGGTTCAAAATACTTTTCATAATCAAAATATAAATAACGATACTTTTAAATCCCCCCCCCCAGACCTTTGGATTAAGCATCAATCAAAAATTAGTTGGAACATATAAGTTATGGCATGAATTTTTACCACATTTTCCAAAAGATTCACGATATACAATAGGTGCAAAAATAGATTCTTTAATTTTAGAAACAATAGAGTATGTCATTAAGGCAGGATATTCAGATAAATTTGAAAAATTAATTTCTCTAAAAAACGCTTCTTTCAAATTGGATTTAGCAAAATTTTTTCTACGATTATCATGGGAAATAAAATCCTTGGATGATAAAAAATACATAAAAATCTCTGAGAAAACAAACGAAATTGGCAAAATGCTCGGTGGGTGGATAAAGGCTATAAAGTAAAACCACCCAAAGGGGTGGAAAAAATAAAGAGAGTTGCGAACGCCACAGACAAACCAATTGTCATTCCAATCATTCTCATTGCGGTTGCAGTTCACATTGCGCTTGTCGTTCCAATGGTTGAAGGCGACCTTGTATATTATGTAAAACGCCGTCCGTATCACTACCCTTAGAAGTTTATTTAACAATCTCGGGGCTGAATCTAATTCGGTATCTAAAATACCACAGAGTTTTACACCAAGTAATCTTCATTTTTTGAAATCAGAAGCAATTCTCGCAAAAGCCATAACCATTACGATTCTATGCTTTTTTCTGAATTCCGAATTCGGTCACTTGAAGCCATAACCGCAAGCATATTAACCTACTATCTAATTCTCATTATATCATTTTAACTAAAAATTAAAATCCCCGATTTTGCAAGTGCAAAATCGGGGATTTATTCCAAGGATTCAAGGAGCCAAGATTCTTTAAGAACCAAGTTTCCAAGTTACCAAGGAATTTGAAGATTACTTGCGAACGCCACAGACAAACCAATCGCCATCCCAACCACTCTCACTGCGGCTGCAGTCCACATCGCGCTTGCCGTCCCAACGGCTGAAGGCGAGGTAACAGTGGTTGCCGTTCTTGTCCACCCACTGGGTGAAATTGGGATGTTTGTCGGCGAAGATGGGATCCTGCTCGTTGACGGCGTCAACCGCATAGGGGTCGGGCTTCAAACCGCACTCTTCCATCATTCGTTGAACATCGGCAACGCTGGTGTACTTCTTGAGCGGGAAAAAGTAGACTTCCACTTCTTCGCCCTCGCAACGAGGCATATCGTCTACCACCTCGTTATTGAGGTACTCAGTGCGATTGGTGGCGCTGATGGCTTCTTGCGGATTGCGGTTACGAACCACCGTCACACGACGGACGATCATCTCGCTGATGGCTTCTGCGCGACGGCGGAAAACGGACAACATTTCGTTGGCCAACTCTGGTTGGCCCAAAACGATTTGCGCCGTCCGAGAGTCGAATTCCCCAGCGTGCTTTTCGAGCAACGCCCGATAATTGGAGACCGCTTTGGCGATCTGTCCATCGGTCATAGCTCTGGATTCTGCGGACGGGGTCATGGTTTTTCTTGCCATGGCGTCATCTTCCTTTCAAAAAAGTTATGCCTGACAACCGAAGTGGCAGTCATAGCCAGAAAACACTGATATATTTATCCGTATCTTTTGGCTATGACTGCTAGTTTACAAGTATCTTTAGATATATTAGATATAAATGTACTAATTTAACTTATATATTAATTATACACCTTTTATGGGTGTTTGTCAAGAGATTTAGAATTTTGTGGCGATGACGGAAATTTTCATTTCTCCTTTCTTTAATGTGTTGTCTTTTACTGCTCCAAAAATTATTTGAGCTTTTGGATCAACATTTTTTGTAATAATTTCAGCAGATTTTGAAATTTCATTTAGCGTAACATCGTTTCCAAAAACAGAAAATAAAACCCCTTTAGCTCCTTTAATTGAAAAATCTAATAATGGAGAATTGATAGCTGCGAATGCTGCTTCTGTTGCACGATTTTCACCAGAAGCTCGGCCAACTCCAAACAAAGCGTTTCCAGAATTTTTCATAATGGAAACAACAGAAGCAAAATCAATATTTATAATTCCTGGAACTAAAATTAAATCTGTAATTCCCTGAACCGCTTCTCTTAAAACATCGTCACACATTGAAAAAGCATTTGATACAGTTGTCTTTTCATCAATTATTTTTAAGAGTTTATCGTTTGATATTATTAAAAGAGAATCTACTTTTTCTTTTAAATTTTCTAAAGCACTTTGTGCAATCTTTTTTCTTTGTTCGCCTTCAAAAGAAAAAGGAGTTGTCACAACAGCTATTGTTAAAATACCAAGACTTTTTGAAACTTCTGCAACAATTGGAGCTGCTCCAGAACCCGTGCCACCTCCTAATCCACAGGTAATAAAAACCATATCTGCGCCTTTTAAACTTTCCAAAATTTCTCCCCTATCTTCTTCGGCTGCCAATTTTCCCAAACTCATATCCATTCCTGTACCAAGTCCGCGAGTTGTATTTTTACCAATTAAAATTTTCTTTTCTGCTTTGCAAAAATGCAATGCCTGAGCATCGGTGTTAACGCCAATCAGCTCAACCTGCTGAATATCAAATTTGGCCATTCTGGAAATTGTATTGGATCCAGAACCTCCCACTCCGATAATTTTAATTTGAGGATTCATATCTTGAGAAACAATCTTACGGAATGAAAATTCTAAAAATCTTTCTGACTTTTGAACCCCATCCCTTTGTAAGTCCCAGTATACCTACTTCTTCGTCAAAATCAACCCCCCCTAAAACCAAACCAGCAACAGTGGCCAAAGAAGGGTCATCCTGAATACCAACAATTCCTTTTGGAGTTCCTATTTCGCAATTAAGTTCTAATGTTTCTTTTGTAAGTTCTTTTATTCTTGGAAGCTTAGCTCCGCCTCCAGTTAAAACAATTCCTCCAGGCAACATTTCTTGTTTGCCAATTTTTTTAAGCTCTTTCTGAACCAAATCCAAAATTTCTGAAACTCTTGGTTCAATAATATCCACCAAATCTTTTTTAGTAAAAGCAATTGATGAAGACTTGTCAAAAACTTCAATTTTTTTATGTAATTGATCTTTTACAATTTCTTTTTCTTTTTTTGTGAAGATACAACTTCCGTGCTGTTTTTTAATAGATTCCGCAATAGCAACTTCTGTTTTAAAACCTATGGCAATGTCATTTGTAATGTTTCCAGAACCAATTGGAAAAACTGCTAAATGAATTAAATCCCCTTCTTCAAAAACCGCTAAAGAAGTTGTGGCTGAACCAATATCAATTAATGCAACTCCCAATTCTTTTTGCTGAGGAGTCAAAACTGATTTTGCTGCAGCCAATGGCGAAGGAACCACATCATTAATCTGAACTTTTGAACTTAAAACGGCTTGTGTTAAATTTAAAAAATATGGAGAAAAAACACACAGCAAAAGAACTTTTGCCTCAAGTCTAACGCCACTTAAATCCAATGGCTGTTTTATGCCTCTTTGGTCGTCAATAATAAATTCTCTTGCAATAACATCTAAAACTTCGTCATTTCTGGAAAGGTTTATTGCCCTAGTTGCCTGCAAAACTCTTTCTATATCTTCTTTAGAAATTCTTTGGTCAGCTCTTGAAACAGAAATTATTCCGTCTGAAGGCGTCACATACATATGATTTCCCCCAATGTTCACAAACACAGAACTAATTTTTTTATTGCAATCTCTTTCAACGCCAGACATTATTAATTGAACATTTCTTGCAGTGTCTTCAACATTAACCACAGCTCCCTTTCTTAATCCAAAAGATGGAATTTCAGCATAAGACAAAACTTCGCATTCATTTTGTTTTTTTTGAACAACCAAACATTTTATGGTGCTTGTTCCTATGTCTAAACCTGTAACAATATTACCTTTTGACATTTATTTGAATACTTTTGATAAATATTTTTCTTGTTTTTCCTCCATTAGCAAAGCTTCCTTTTCTGATTTTTCATGGTCATATCCCAGCAAATGCAAAATACCATGAATAAAAATTTTCATTACTTCTTTTTTAACAGAGTTTTTATATTTTTTGGCATTTTCTTTTGCAACATCGGGACAAATCACAATTTCGCCTAAATATCCTTTTTCTGACTGCACAGGCAAGTCTGCTAATGCAAAGGAAAGAACATCTGTTGGCTTGTTCTTTTTCCTGAAATTTTTATTTAGCTTTTGGATTTCTTCCTTACTAACAAAAGCTAAGGATATTGTTTTTGTTTCTTTATTTTCGCCTTTTAAAACAATTTTTGCAACTGTGGAAAACGCCTTTCTATCTACAGCAAAAGAAGTTAAGTTGTTTATCTCTATTTTAGTATTGGACATTATCCTATTTTACATTATTTTTTCCAATAAAACAAAAAATCCCGCATAACGGGATTTTTGTATTTTATTTAGATAATAGTTCTTTTACAATTTTGCTCACTTCTCCGACTTCTGCCTTGCCTTTTACTTTGGGATTTAAATCTGCCATAACTTTTCCCATATCTTTTATCTCTTTGGCATCAACAGTTAAAATTGATTCTTCTACCAATTTTTTAATTTCTTCTAAACTCAGTTGCGCTGGCAAATATTTTTGTAAAATCTCAATTTCTTTTCTTTCTTTTTCTGCCAACTCTGGTCTTTTGCCTTGCTCGTATAAAGCAATTGCATCTCTTCTTTTTTTAATTTCCGAAGTTATAACTTCCAATATTTGTTCATCTGTTAATTCCGATTCTTTAACAAGATTTTCTTCTGATGTGTCTGGTTTTTCAGTTGCAATCTTGTATCTTCTCTCTTTTTCTTTTGAAGTAATAGATGCTAAAAGCATACGCAAAGTTCCCACCACTAATTCATTGCTGGTTTTTTGAGCATTTGTTGTATCTGCTTTAATTTGCTCTTTCAGCATTGTTTTTTGTTTTGAATTTAAAAATTATTTGGGTTTTGCCAATTTGTCTGCTTTTCTTTTTTCTGCTCTCAACTCAACTTTTCTCAAAGCTGATCTTTTCTTTGCCAAATCAGACTTTGCTCTTTTTTTGAATTGTTTGCCTCTTACTTCCAATAAAACTCCTGACTGTCTTACTACCTTTGTAAAACGATGAACCAAGTTTTGTGAAGTTTCTTTTTCTTTTCTTTTTACTTCTAGTGCCATTATATTTCTTTTTTAAATTTATATTAATTTTAATTTATTATAATTTCTATTTTGATTTTTTAGACTTTTTTTCTTTTGTTTCTTGAAGTTTTTCTTTCATCTCTTGGACAACATCCTCAAGTTTTATTTCTTTTTGGACTCCGGTATCCATATCCCTTAAAGTAATGAAATCTTCCAATGCTTCTTTTTGTCCAAAAATTAAAACCCATTTAATTCCCATTTTATTTGCTGTTCTCAATTGGGTTTTTAAAGAATCTTTTGAAAAAGATTCTGCCACGGGAATTTTCGATGATCTAAATTCTTCAAAAAGTTTCAAACTTTTTCTTTTTGCTAGCTGTCCTAATTGAGCTAAAAAGATTTGCGCTTCTTCCTGTTTGGCTCCTGTTTTCATTTCTCTTTCTTTCATTATACTTACAATTCTTTCAATTCCTCCGGCTGATCCACATGATGGAGTGTCTCTGCCTCCCAATATTTTTGCTAAGTTGTCATATCTTCCTCCGCCAACTAATGACCCCAAAGACTGCCCGGCTTCTGTTGTTTCAACAATTTCAAAAACTGTTTTTGTGTAATAATCCAATCCTCTTACTAAATATGGATTTAAAGTGTAGGGCAACTCCAATTCGTCCAAAAATTCTAAAACCTGTTTAAAATGAGCGTGACAATTTTCGCAAAGGTGATCAATTGATTGTGGAGCTCCTGCTTTTACTTGCTGGCATTTTTCTTCTTTACAGTCTAAAACTCTTAATGGGTTTTCTTTTAATCTTCTTTGACAATCTGTGCACAAAGATGATTTTCTAGACTTTAAATAACTTGTAAGAATTTTTTTGAAATAAGGTCTGCACTCTGAATCTCCAATTGAGTTAACCTCTATCTTTACATTCTTAAATCCCAATTCTTTAAGGACATCATAACTCATTTGTATAATTTGTCCATCTATTGAAGGATTTTTTTCACCTATTGCTTCAAATCCAAACTGATGAAACTGTCTAAATCTGCCTGCTTGTGGCCTTTCATATCTGAAAAAAGGACCGTCATACCAAAGTTTTACAGGCTGTGGCAAATTGTGCATTCCGTGTTCGATATAGCTTCTCATAACAGGAGCTGTTCCCTCTGGTCTCAAACAAACCAAATCTCCGCCTTTTGTTCTGAAGGTATACATTTCTTTTCCAACAATGTCTGTTTCTTCTCCAACAGATTTTGAGAAAACTTCGGCTGATTCTAAAATTGGAGTTTCTATTTTTTGAAAACTATAATAATTAGCAACTCCTTCAATTGTTTTTTGAACTTTTTTAAAATAAACCTGGTCTTCTGGCAAAATGTCGTGCATTCCCGTTAGCGTTTGAAATTTTGGTTTGCTCATATGCTAAATTTAAATTAATTTATTGACAGCATTTTAATATGCTGGCCTTGAAATTTTAGCCAATTCGGTGACAGGAAAAAGTCTTAAAAATGCTTTTCCAATAATGTCTGACTCGGGAACTATTCCCCAAGACCTTGAATCATATGAATACATTCTATTGTCTCCCATAACAAAATATTCGTTATCTTTTAAAGTTGTGTTTACATCTCCATAAGTCTTTAGGTCAGTTGGCAGATATTTTTCATCTAAAACAATATTATTGCCATCCTTGGTTGTTACTGAAACCGCTCCGTCTTTAATGGTAACTGTTTCCCCTGGAAGTCCAATCATTCTTTTAATAAATCTTTGAGTTGTATCTTTTGGATATTTAAAAACAACTACATCCCCCCTTTGTGGCTCTGAAAGTCTGTAAGAAATTTCGTCAACAATTAAATAGTCTCCCGATTCAAAATTTGGAGACATAGATTCTCCTTTTACTATAAAAGGCTGGAACAAAAAATAGCGTATTGGCAAAACTATTACCAAGGCGATTACGGCTATTTTTACAATTTCAATAGAAAAGTCTAAATACTTTTTCCAGCCCGAGGCTGGTCCGCCTTGGGCGGAAAATCCTTCTTTATTTACCTCAATATTATTTTCCATTAAATTATACTAAATTTATGTTTAATTTGATTATTTTATCATATTTTTCAAAATGAGGCAAGTATAATAAAAGAGGGGTCGTAACCCTAGGCTACGACCCCAAAAGGGCCAACTAGTAAGCACGAATCAGAACACCCTTGTGCTTTGTCGTGTTGAAAGGGCCCCTCGCTCTACGTCGGGAGACTTCTTCTCCCTTTTTCTGATCTTGCAAAAGACGACGCACCGCCATCGGAAGAATGGAGACCCCATGGTCTTCTTTAATCCGTTGACACAGCCCCCGAGTAACGGAATCGTCAGACATGACTTTTCCGTTTAGCGGAAGTGCCAATCCAAAGATGGCTTCCTTGAGAACCGAACCAAGACGGCGGTGAGAACGAATCGTCTTTGACGACATACTGAATCCTTTCCCAGAGCTGAGAGGGGGGTAACGAACAAGGTGCCTCTGCTTTGCCCAATCAAAAGGTTTTTGGTATTATGCACCTCCCTTCTATGCTTACTTCGTTGAAAAATGAACCAATTAAAATTGTAATTCCTAATTAAATTATTGTCAACTCGCTATAAACTACTTTATAAAAATCTAAAAAGTGATAAAGTGATATAAATACATTAAGTTACAAAAAAATGACAATAATTATTGGTTTGGGAAACCCAGGTAAAAAATTTGAAAAAACAAGGCACAATGTTGGATTTTTAGCTGTCGATAAAATCGCCAGTAATTTTCAATTTTCAATTTTCAATTTTCAAACAAAATTCAATGCTGAAATTTCAGAAGGAGAAATTTTAGGAGAAAAAATTCTTTTAGCAAAGCCACAAACCTTTATGAATGAGTCTGGCGTGGCTGTTAAAAAAATATTGGCGAGTAAAAACGCAGAAAATTTAATTGTAATTCACGACGATATTGACCTGCCTATCGGAAAAATAAAAATTGTAAAAGATAGAGGCTCTGCTGGACATAAGGGAATTGAATCAATTATCCAAAACATTGGAAATGATAATTTAATAAGAATAAGAATTGGAATTGCAAGCAAAAAAGATATTAAGGCAAAAGCAGTTGTGTTAAAAAAGTTTTCAGAAGAAGAACAAAAAATGATTAATGAGTCAATTCAAAAAACAGTTGAGGCTCTTGGAGTTTTAACAAAAGAAGGTCTAGACAAAGCAATGAATGAATACAACAAGTGAGATAAATAAAATTTTAATAGTCAGCATCACCCCCTATTTTTTAGAGAAGGAGCTTTTTTGGTTTGAAGAAAATTTAGAAGAATTATTACAGGCCAGCAAAACTCAATCTTTTTTTCAGGACAACACAATTTTTTTAGAGAAAAATCAAAATTTTAATTTTTCTCAATTTTTAAGGAAACTTGATGAAATGGGATATGAAAGAGTTTTTAAAGTTGAAAATCCTGGTGAATTTTCTCAAAGAGGCGGAGTTGTTGATGTGTTCCCTATAAATTTAAAACAGGCAATAAGATTAGATTTCTTGGGCAATGAAGTTGATTCGATAGAATTGATAGATGTTAAATTAGACAATGAAAAAAAATCAAAAGATATTTTAAAAAAGAGATTAACTTCTCAAAAATTATTTTCTGATTTAAAAGGATTAAAACCCGGAGATTATTTGGTGCATTTAGACCACGGCATTGGTAAATTTTTGGAGATTAAAGAATTTAGTTTCCCAGACTCGGACAATCAAAAATATTATGTTTTAGAATACGACAAAGAGGATAAACTCTATGTTCCACTGGGATTAGAAAGAAAACTATCAAGATATGTTGGTTTTACAGATCCAAGAATTTCCAGATTGGGTTCTTTAGTTTGGCAAAAAACAAAAAGAAAAATTAAAGAAGAAGTTGAAAAATTTGCTAAAGAACTTTTGGAATTATATGCAGAAAAAGAAGTCGCAAGGCGTCCTGCCTATTCAACAGATAATGAATTAGATTTTCAATTGCGGGCAGGTTTTGAATATGAAGAAACTCCAGACCAGCTACAAGCTATTGAAGATATTAGAAAAGATTTATCAAAAACAAAACCAATGGATAGAATTGTTTGCGGAGATGTTGGTTTTGGAAAAACAGAAGTTGCGCTAAGAACAGCCTTATTGGCAGCATCAAATAACAGGCAAACAGCTTTAATCTGCCCTACCACAATTTTAGCTAATCAGCACTACAACTTTTTTAAAAAGAGATTTGAAAAACTCCCTGTAAGGGTTGCTATTATTTCAAGATTGCAAAAAAAACCAGAACAGAAAAAAATAATTAAAGACTTGAAAGACGGAAGAATAGATATTATAATCGGCACGCACAGAATTTTATCAAAAGATATTGGATTTAAAAATTTGCAATTATTAATCATAGATGACGAACAAAGGTTTGGAGTAAAACAAAAAGAAAGACTAAGAGAAATAAAAGCCTCGTTGGATGTTTTGAGTTTATCTGCAACACCAATCCCAAGAACTATTTATCTGGCAATGTCATCTTTTAAAAATATAAGCTTGATGCAGACTCCCCCACAAGGAAGACAATCGGTTAAAACAAAAGTTTTACCATATAATTCAAAAATAATTAAAAAAGCGATAAATTTTGAATTGAAAAGAAAAGGACAAATTTATTATCTACACAATAGAGTTCAAACTATTGAAAAAGCAAAAACAGAAATTAAAAAATTGGTACCAAAGGCAAAAATTGGATTTGTTCACGGCAGAATGCACGAAAAACAATTATTGAAAATAATGGATGATTTCCAAAATGGAAAAACAAATATTCTGCTAGCAACAACAATTATAGAAAACGGTTTAGACTTGCCCAAGGTAAATACCATTATAATAGAAGATTCAACAAGACTGGGACTTTCACAGGCTCATCAAATTCGTGGCAGAGTTGGCAGATCTCGCACAGAAAGCTTTGCATATTTTTTATACAATCCAAAATCTTTGACCCCGTTAGCACAAGATAGATTAAAAGCATTGGAAGACTCTCAAGAACTTGGTGCAGGATATAAAATAGCAATTAGGGACTTAGAGCTTCGGGGAGCAGGAAATATTTTAGGTAAAGAACAGTCGGGCACCATAAACAAAATTGGGTTAAATTTATACTCTCAAATTTTATCCGAATCTGTGGAAAAACTCCGTGAAGATTAAAATTTAAAAATAAATGGTATTATTGAGAATATAAACAAGATAAGTTAAAAACATTAAATAATAAAAATTAAAAAAGATGAAACTTGTAATAGTAGAGAGCCCTACAAAGGCCAAAACAATTCAGAAATTTTTAGGAAACGATTTTAAAATAAAGTCGTCTTTTGGTCATGTAAGAGATTTGCCAAAATCAAAACTAGGAGTGGATATTGAAAAAAACTTTGAGCCAGAGTATATAATTCCCACAAAGGCAAAAAAGGTGGTGTCTGAACTAAAAAAAGAATCTGCAAAAGCGGATGAAACTATTCTAGCAACCGATGAAGACCGCGAAGGAGAAGCCATCGCCTGGCATTTACAGGAGGCCTTAAAATTGAAAAATCCAGAAAGAATTGTTTTTCACGAAATTACAAAATCTGCAATTGAAGAAGCATTAAAAAATCCACGAAAAATAGATCCAAATTTGGTTGACGCACAGCAGGCAAGGAGAATTTTAGATAGGATTGTAGGATATAAACTTTCTCCGTTTTTATGGAAAAAAGTTGCCAAAGGCCTTTCAGCGGGCAGGGTTCAATCTGTGGCTGTGAGATTGGTTGTTGAAAAAGAAAATGAAATTAAAAAATTTATAGCACAAGAATATTGGAGCATTGAAGCCTTAATTAAAAAAGGCGAAAAAGAATTTACTGCTGTGCTTTCAAAAAAAGGCGACAAGGCTGTTGATAAGCTTGATATAAAAGATGATGCAGAAGCGAAAAAAATATTAGAGGAATTAAATAGCGCAGATTATATTGTAGAAAATGTAGAAAAAAAAGAAACAAAAAGAAATCCTGCTCCGCCATTCACCACAAGCACACTACAACAAGCCGCATGGCAAAAATTTCACTTTTCAGCAAAAGCAACAATGATGTTTGCCCAAAAACTTTATGAAGAAGGTCATATCACCTATCATAGAACAGACTCTTTAAACTTATCTGAAACCTCTTTAATATCAGCTAAGAATTTTATCACAGAAAAATTTGGGAATGACTATTGCCAAGCAACTCCTGTAAAATACAAAACAAAAAACAGTTCTGCTCAAGAAGCCCACGAAGCCATAAGACCTGCTTATGCAGAAAAAACTCCAGAATCATTAAGTGGAATCGACCCTAAGCAATTGAAATTATACACTCTAATCTGGCAAAGATTTATCGCATGTCAGATGACTCCAGCCCTTTTTGATTCTGTCTCGGCAGACATTAAAGCAAAAGATTACACATTTAGGGCAAATGGACAAACCCTAAAATTTAATGGATTTTTAAAAGTGTATCCTGTAAAGTTTGAAGAAAAAGAATTGCCAGAATTAGAAAAAAATGACAATTTAGATTTACAAAAATTAGATTCTTTGCAACATTTTACAGAACCACCAGCAAGATATAATGAAGCAAGTTTGATTAAGGCGTTGGAAAAAAACGGCATTGGTAGGCCGTCAACTTACGCTCCAACCCTTACCACAATACAAAACAGAAATTATATTGAAAAAAACGAACAAAAAAGATTTGTTCCAACCGAAATGGGAACTATTGTAAATGATGTTTTAATTGAAAACTTTCCAGAAATTGTTGATATAGATTTTACTGCTAAAATGGAAAACGAGTTGGATGAAATTGCTGAAGGCAAAGACTCTTGGCAAAAAACAGTAAAAGATTTTTATACTCCATTTGCTAAAAACTTAGAAAAAAAATATGGAGAAGTAGAAAAAAAAGATCTTATAAAAGAAACAGATAAAAAATGCCCAAAGTGTGGCTCTCCATTAATAGAAAGACTAGGCAGATTTGGAAGGTTTTATGCTTGTTCAAAGTTCCCAGAATGTAAACATACTGAATCAGTAGATGATAAAAACAAAGATTTAGGAATAAAATGTCCAAAGTGCAAAGACGGAGATGTAATTTCAAGAAAAACAAAAAGGGGTAAAATATTTTATGGGTGCAGTAGATATCCAAAATGTGACTTTGCCCTATGGGATAAACCCGTAAACGAACTCTGCCCCAAGTGTGATTCTATTTTAGTGGAAGGCAAAAAGAAACAGATTAAGTGTTCTAACAAGGAGTGCGATTTTTTTAAAAATGAAGAATGAGCTGGAAAAATTAATTAAAAAAAGCTCAAATCCTAAATTAATTAGTGAGGTTTTTGAATTTGCGCAACAAGCCTACAAAGATAAATATCGTGCTTGTGGTGAAAATTATATATATCACGCTTCACGAGTTGCTCTAGAATTAGACAAAATGAATCTGGATTCTACAACAATAGCCTTTGCTTTGTTGCATGATGTATTGGATGATGTCCCCGACTCTGCCAGAAAAATTCAACTGCAAACAATTGAAAAAAGATTTGGAAAAGAAATTGCAGTTTTAGCAAAAAATATTTCTGATCTCTCAAAACTTCGCTATCCAATAACAGTAAACAAAGCAGAAAAAAAACTTCTATCAAAAGAAAAAATTGAAAATATTAGAAGAATGTTTTTGGCTATTGCTGGAGATTTAAGAGTGGTTTTGGTGGAACTTGTTTCCCGCCTTGATGGTTTAAAGTCTTTGCAAAATTTTCCTGAAGACAAACAAAAATTATATGCTTTTGAAAATTTACAAATTTTTGCACCAATCGCCAACAGGTTAGGATTAAGCGAAATTAAAAGAAATATTGAAGACATTTCTTTTTCCCATTTATTTCCTAAAAAATTTGAATGGCTGAAGGAAAACATTGAAGAAGAATATGAAAAAAGAGAAAAGTATTTAAAAAGCTTCATTCCTAAATTAAATAAGGTTCTTAAAAAAGAAAGAATAAAAAATCCAGAAATAAATTATAGGGCTAAATCTTATTGGAGTACTTATCGAAAACTATTGAAAAAAGATATGGATTTTCAAAAAGTCTACGATCTTTTAGCCTTAAGGATAATAGTTGATGATGTCCAAAGTTGCTACAAAGTATTGGGCGTAATCCATAAATATTTTAAACCGATTTCAGAAGAGATAAATGACTATATAGCAAGACCAAAATTAAATGGATATAGGTCTTTGCATACAACAGTTTTTTCTGACAAAAATAGAATAACCGAAATACAAATCAGAACGGAAAAAATGCACAAAGAAGCAGAATATGGTGTTTGTGCCCACTGGTCATATAAAGAAAAAATAAATCTAAAAGAAAACGGCAAAAATTTTGAATGGGTTAAAGATGTGCCAGAATTTTGGAAAACTTTTAAAATTAATTTCTTTGAAAATAAAGTTTTCACTCTAACCCCCAAAGGAGACATTATTGTTTTAAAAAAGGACTCCACTCCTATTGATTTTGCTTATGCCATACACTCTGAAATTGGAAATCATTGTGAATCAGCAAAAATTAATGGGAAAATGGCGACATTGTCAGACATTTTAAAAAACGGTGACATTGTGGAAATCGTAGTAAATAAAAAAAGAAGTCCATCGCAAGATTGGTTAAGATTTGTTAAAACAAATCTTGCCGAAAGCCATATTAAAAAAGCGCTTACTCAAAAAGAAGGCTCTTTTAACTTCCCTATTTCCAACTTTATTAAAAAAAAATTTGCTGAGATTACAGAAACTGTAACAAAGAAAAAAGAGCAAAAACAACAAATTAAAAAAGAACAGATAAGACATATTTATTTGGCTGGACAAAAAGGAATGTTAATAAATATTGCCAAATGTTGCAAACCAGAACCGGGAGATAAAGTACAAGCATATTTAACAAAATATAGGGCTGCTGTTTTACATAGAACTTCTTGTAAAAATTTTAAAGACTTATCAGAAAAATTTCCTGAAAGAGTAATTGACGCTTCTTGGAATTAACCTTGAAAATTCCTTTAAAATGTGATAAATTGTATGAAATGCCGTCGTGGCGGAATGGGATACGCGATTGACTCAAAATCAATTGTCCGTAAGGGCATGTGGGTTCGACTCCCACCGACGGCACAATTATTACCATAAAAGACCGCCTTTTAATTAAGGTGGTTTTTTAGTTTATTTATAATTGACATCCGAACAGTTATAATGTACAGTAACTGTTGAAGTTTAAGGACGTTTCAAAACCGAGGGAGAAAAAATATGAGCGAACAGTTGTTCACGCTCGAAGGCAGACAAAGAATCGTCAAGAGGCTGGCGGCGGGTGGCCGACGGTTTGCCGTTTGTGAACGAGGCTTTCTCGACACAGACGAAGGCTTGCCAGTCAAAGACCAGGCAATGCTCCGGGTAGTCACGGACGCCGGCCTTGATCTCACCGTGCTTCTGGCTCCGTGAGGAAAGCCGAACACTGGCAGCTAGCCAGCTGCCGTTGCACTTAGGCCGACTTCAGTCGGCAAATCTACGAGAAAGCTCGTAGATTTTTTATTGCTGTTTTTATTTTATATTTGGTATTCTTCCAGCGGTTCTGGAATTATAACTTTCACTTTATCGCTTTTTATTTTGTCACGCATGCCGGGCAATTCATTTTTCCTAAAGTCTCTATTTATATGAGTTAAAACCAAATATTTTACATTATTATTTTCTGCAAATTTAATTGCGGAAATAATAGAAGAATGACCAATGATTTCTTTGTCATATAAATAAGTTTCCAAAATTAATAGATCCAAATCCTTGTAAAAATTGTCACCCGCAATTGGAGAACCATCGCCACTATAAGCTAAAACATTTTTACCATCACTTATTTTTATAGCTAAATTTTCACCAGAATGGACCGTCGGAACAAATGATAATTTTAAATCTTTAAAAATTATTTCTTCTTTTTCTGCAATCTCTATTATTTCTATTTTAAATTTAAATTTTTCCGAAAATCCAGCATATGCTAAGTCCATTAATTTATTAAATTGATCCTTAAATCCTTTTTTAGATATTATAGTTATGGGCCTCGTTCTCCCCTTGTCTCCACCCTGCCACATCCTTAAAAGTAAGCCTGGCAAACCAAAATAGTGGTCTGCATGCCAATGACTAATATAAATAGCATCCAAGTAATCTTGATCTGGGTTAAATTTCCAAACTTGTGGGGCTGATGTTAACCCACAATCTAAAAGCAATTTAGTTTTTTCTGTAACTATTAAATGAGAATTATTTGGAATATTCTCATCAAAAGCTTCTCCCACTCCTAAAAATATAACTTTCATTTTATTGTAAAATTATTTTTAATATTTCGTCTTTGTGTAATAGACTATCAAAAACATAATCTGCTCCGGCTTCTCTTAATTGTTCTTCTGAATGAACACCTGTGGTAATACCAATGCATTTATAAGCTCCTCCCTCGCGGCCGGCCTTCATGTCCGATGGCGCATCGCCAATTGAGTACACATTGTTACCATATTTAAAACCAAAATTTTCTTCCGCTCTTTTTATGGCCAACTCAGCGAGCTCTGCTCTTAAAATATGGTCTGAACCAAAACCGCCCAATTTAATATAATCGTTTAAGCCAGCCTCTTTTAGTTTTCTGCGCGCTATTTTTTCCAAATTCCCGGTTACTGCCCCCATTAAAACCTTATTTTTATCCAATTCTTCCAAAAACTCTTTTGCTCCAGCCAACACGTTCACCTTTCCATTTTCCATTTTTTTCTCAAAATATTCTTCCATAACACGCATGGCTTCTGGCATTTTTGACTTTATGATCTCGTCATCAACTCCTTTTTTTCGCAACACTTCAGTAATGATTTGCTGCTCTGTCATACCCATGGGCTGGATAATGCTTATATCCGTATCAATTCCATAAACCTCACGAAAAGCCTCAGAAAAAGCATCCTTGTGTTCTTGCGGAAGATCCATAATAGTACCGTCAATATCAAATAAAACTAATTTTGTATACATCATTAATTATTATATCCTTTAATAATTTTATCTGCGTATTTTCTAAATATTTTGTTTAACAGCCATCCCATTAATATTCCTAAAACGGCTCCAACAAAAATATCTAATGGCCAATGAACTCCAGTAAAAATCCTAGCCAAAGTAATCAAAACAGTGGCAATATAAAATAAAATTCCGAGCTTTTTGTTATAACCGTAAACAATTGTAGAAAGTGCAAAATAAAAAGATGCGTGGCCCGACGGGAATGAAGCTTCATCTGCGCTTTTTTCAATAAGCGGGACAAAGTTTAAAGATACAAAAGGCCTTGGTCTAAACCACAGCCAACGGATAATTTCCACTAAAACAAATCTTGTAAAGCCAGCAGCAATTAATGCCTCTAGCACCATTTTCCAATACTTTTTTAAATTTATTACTAAAAATAAAATTAACACCAACCATAAAAAGTATTCAAAATATTTAGCAAAAAACATTTCTGTATAGTCCAGCCATTTCCATTTTCCAGCAAAACCATTTATTAAATTAAACAAATATAAATCAATATTCATTTTATTATTTATTAATTTTTATTTAGGCAAAGGAAACTTTTTGCAAAACTTTTTAATTTCTTTCCTAACCTTTTTTACTGATTTTGGATTAGATATTACTTCATTAATCCAACCCGCTACTTTCTTCATTTCTTTTTCCTTCATTCCTCTTGTTGTTAGGGCTGGAGTTCCCATTCTAATTCCCGATGGCTTAAATGGTGAAGCTGGGTCATAAGGAATACTATTTTTATTTATTGTAATTCCTGCCTCTTCCAATAAGTCTTGTGCTTCTGTTCCTGCAATATTCTTATTTCTTAAATCAATTAAAATTAAATGATTATCTGTGCCATCTGATACCAAGTTAAATCCATACTTTTTTAACTCCTCAGCCAATGCCTTTGCATTTTTAACAATTTGGTTTGCATATTTTTTAAATGCTGGAGTTGATGCTTCTTTTAAACAAACAGCAATTGCTGCAACTTGATGCATGTGAGGGCCCCCCTGTAATCCCGGGAAAATAGCTTTATCAACTTTTTTAGGCAAATCAGGGTCTTTTTGAACTCCTTTTTTAGTTACCATTATCATTCCTCCTCTTGGCCCCCTTAAGGTTTTATGCGTTGTTGTTGAAATCATATGAACAAATGGAGCCGGGCTAGGATGAGCTCCGCCAACAACTAATCCTGCGATATGAGCTATATCTGCCACTAAATAGGCATCAACCGAATCTGCAATTTTACCCAATCTTTCCCAATCAAAAATCCTTGGGTAAGCTGTAGCTCCAACAAAAATTAATTTTGGCTTATTTTCTTTGGCTAACTTTTCAACTTCATCGTAATTTATCAAATGAGTTTTTTCATCCACACCATATTGAACTGAGTTATAAAATTTGGCGGAAAAATTAACTTTCCAACCATGAGTTAAGTGTCCTCCCATAGGCAATGCTAGACCCATTATTGTGTCTCCTGGTTCACAAACAGACAAATAAACAGCAGCATTTGCAGGTGACCCAGAGTAAGGCTGAACATTGACATGCTCTACGCCAAACAATTTTTTAGCCCTTTCAATACATAAATTTTCCAAGACATCGTAGTATTTCAAACCTGCGTAATATCTCTTTCCTGGATATCCCTCCGCATATTTATCAGTTAGAATTGACCCCAAGGCCTCTCTTACGGCTGGTGAACTATGATTTTCTGAAGGAATCATTTCCAGAGAAGTTTTTTGTCTTTCCAATTCCAAATCCATTAATTTTGCAATTTGCGAATCTTGTTTTTTGAGCTTCATTTCCTTAAAACTTTAATTTTATTATTTGTTAAATCTATAATCTTTGAAGATTTACTCTTTTTGAGATTACCCATATCAATTATTAAAACATTTTTGTCATTAAATTGCTTTATTATATCACTTATTTTTGTTAAAGCAGGTTCTCTGGAAATGTTAACCGATGTCTGAACCAAAGGTTTATTTATTTTTTTAAGCAAAACATTTAAGGGTTTGTGTTTTGGGATTCTTAATGCAATTGTTTTTTTATCCACCCCATATAACTTTTTATCTTTTTTCCTATTTAAAACAAATGTGTATTTCCCCGGCCAATATTTTTTTAAAATTTTCTCCTGCTCTTTACCAATTTCAGCCAATTCTTTTGCCATTTTTATGTTAAAGATAAAAACGGGCAAAGGTTTTAACCTTAGCCGTTTTTTTATTTTAAATACTTTTTCAACTGCTTTTTTATTTGAAGCATCTGCTAAAAAACCATAAACAGTGTCTGTCGGAAAAATTACCACTCCGCCATCATTTAAAACTTGTATGGATTTTTCTAGTGCTTTTTTATTTAGTTTTATTGCATCCATCTTTAAAAAAATTAGACAATTTTTCTATATCTGTTGGACAACCAAAATCAAGCCAATAATCTTTTATAATTTTTATTTTAACTTTTTTATCTTCTGACAAAAGAGAAATGGCATCTGTTATCTCATATTCCCCCCTTGAAGATTTTTTAATCAAACATAATTTTTCAAAAACATCTGGCGTAAACTTATAAAGCCCTGCATTTATAATATTTCCTAAATTTTCTTTAGGTTTTTCAACAATTTTTTCTAAAAAATCTCCACCGTCTTTGATTAAAACTCCATATTTTTCTGGATTAGAATGCTCAAGCCCTGCCACATAGTTATATTCGTCATCAATATTCATTGATTTTAAATCATCAACTGAAAAAAGATTATCTCCATTTAAATAAATAAAGTTATCATCTATAAAATCTGTTACGCATTTTAATGGGCAAGCTGTTCCATATTCTCTTTCTTTTGGACCCAAAATTTCATATTGATTAACAGCTTGAATTTCAAATTCTTCATTTCCGGGCGGAGAATATTTTTCTAAAAGTTCTCCAACTAATTCGGCCTTAAAACCTAAAACTAAAACAACCTCTCTATATCCTGCTAAAAATAAATTATCCAAAAGATAAAATAAAAATGGCCTGTTTTGAACCTCAATAATATGTTTTGGTTTATCCTTTGTTAACTCAAGCATACGGGTCCCCTGTCCCGCAGCAGCAATCACAACTTTAGTTATCATAATTATGAGCTAATTTAAATGCTTTTATATTTAGTTCTTTGTACTTGTCTGGAACTATGTTTTCTATGGCCTTTAAAACAGATTCTTCTTTTAACGGAATCAATTTTTTATAAACTGCATATCCTAATAAATAAAGTGTGCTTACAACTTCGTTTTGTAATTTTTCTTTGCAAATTTCTGAACCTGGAACTATATGTAATTCGTTTTTCAAATTATCCAGTTGCTTTTTAATTTCTTCTTTAGTTAGTGAACCTATAAACGGAGAAACGAATTCATTCACTAAAAATTTTGTTTGTTTTCCAGACTTTACTGTTTCTCTTAATGCCTCTAGCATTTCTAACGAGATTATCAAATCTGCTTTACCGTTAGCAATCAAAGGAGAATGAACTTTTTTGCCAAATCTTATATGAGTTTCAACGCTTCCGCCTCTTTGAGAGAGCCCATGCAATTCAGAAGATCTTACATCATATCCTTCAACAAAAGCAGCTTGGTCAATCAAAGACAACAAAGTAATAACCCCCTGACCTCCGATACCATTAATTATAATATTAAAATTTTTGTCCATAATTTGATAATTATTTAGATTTTAATGCCTTGTCTTCTAGCAAGCAAAGCGCAAATTCTTTTACAAACTATCAAAGAAATTTCATCTTTTGTTAAAAATTCCTTAATAGTGTCTTCTAACTCTTTAATATTTATAGGATCTAGAACTTTTATATGTTTTACTCCACAAGCCTTTGCTATTTCTTCTATCCTTAATTCTTCTGTGTCTTCCCCCATACTTGTTTTTCCCATACCAGGATTGGGCTGATGTCCTGTCATAGCCGTAATCCTGTTATCTAAAACAATCATTAATGGGTTTGACTTATTGTAAACAGTGTTAATTAAACCCGCAATTCCGGAATGAAAAAATGTTCCGTCTCCCATTAACGAAATTACTTTTTGGTTTGTAGATTTTTTTACTCCATGAGAAATTCCAATTGATGAACCCATACAAAAAAGATAGTCGTGCAAACTATGAGGAGGAAGCCCTCCTATCATATTACAACCGATGTCTCCACCAAAAATTGTGCCTTCAGGAGCCACTCTTTTAATTGTTGGAAAAATATACCAATATGGACAGCCTTCACAAAGCCTTGCTGTTCTCTTTGGCAATGCAAGTGATTTAACTGCGCTTTTTTTATATGTTTTTCCGGTTATTTTAGCTAAAGCAACACAAACATCTTCTGACCCCAACTCACCAATTTCGGATAAAATGTCCTTTCCAAAAATTTGTAACTTTGGATTAACGCTTTTTGCAATTCTTGTAATTTCTTTTTCTATGTATGGATCCAACTCCTCAACTACTAATAATTTATTTTTATCTTTTATAAAATTAGCAATTAATCTTTCTGGCAATGGATAAAAAAATCCCAGCTTCAAAACTGACGCGCTTAATTTTAATTCTTCAACTGCTTCCATTGAGTACAAAAAAGAAATTCCAGAAGCTATAATCCCGATTTTTGATTTGTCCCCATCAATTTTATTTATTTTTGATTTGTCGGCGTATGCTCCAATCTTTTTAATTTTTTCTAAAAGTTCCTTTTTTTGTTCTAAAATTCTCGGAGGCATTGTTGAAAATTGATGAGGGTTTTTAACAAACTCTCCAACTTTTTGTTCCTTTTTTTCTGTTTCTTCAAAAACAACAACCGCTCTTTGGTGAGCAGCCCTAGTCACTGTTCTTAAAATAACAGGCATATTAAATTTTTCAGAAATTTCAAATCCTAATTTTGTATAGTCATAACATTCTTGTGGATCAGCTGGTTCTAAAACTGGTATATGGCTTAAATAAGCATAAGCTCTTGAGTTTTGTTCTGTTTGAGCTGAACTCCAACAAGATGGGTCGTCTGCAACAACAATAACCATTGGAGCTTTTGTTCCTGTATAAGCTAATGGAAGCAAGGCATCTGAACAAACATTGATGCCAAAACTTTTCATATTTACCAAGGATTTTAATCCTGAAAAACTTGCCCCTATTGCGGCTTCCAAAGCTGTTTTTTCATTTGTTGACCATTCAACATAGACTCCTTTTTGCTTTGCAATTTTAGCAAATTCGTCTCCAATTTCAGCAGAAGGACATCCAGGATAACCAGAAACAAAATTAACCCCGGCTGATAACGCTCCATTAATTATTGCTTCGTTTCCAAGTAAAATTTCTTTTTTCATTTATTTTTAAATAACTATGTTAATTAATTTCCCTGGTACAAAAATGATTTTTTTAGTTGGTGTGTCTCCGATCAGAACTTTGATTTTTTCACTTTCCAAAGCTAGTTTTGAGGCTTCTTTTTGGGAAATACCTGCATCAACTTCAAATTTGTCTCTAACTTTTCCATTAATTTGAACAATTAATAAAACTTTGTCTTTTTCTACTAACTTAGGGTCATATTTTGGCCATCTTTGAACGCAACACAAATCTTTTGATTTCAACTGCCACCAAAGCTCTTCTGATAAATGCGGAGCAAATGTAGATAAAATCTTTAAAAAAGCCTCTAAATCTTTTTTATCTAAATTTTTATTAGAAGCATTTCCCGATTTTTTCGAGGATCCTCGATTGCCTTCGGGCAATCGGGACCATGTGTTTACAAACTCCATCAAACAACTAATTGCTGTGTTAAATTTCATTAACTCAATATCTTCTGAAACTTTTTTGATTGTTCTGTGCAAAACTCTCTTTAAATTTTCATCACTTTGACCTGAAAACTTATTATTTAAAACCAACTTATAAATTTTCTCCAAAAATCTGCGAGATCCAACAACCCCCTTTGTATCCCAAGGAATCATTTGCTCAAACGGACCCATAAACATTTCATAAACCCTCAAGGTGTCTGCTCCGTATTCTTTTACAACCTGATCTGGATTTATTACATTTCCTTTTGATTTTGACATCTTTATTCCCCCTTCTCCCAAAACCATTCCGTGCGAAGTTCTTTTTTTATACGGTTCTGGACCAATTGATTGAGGAACAGCTTTTATATCCCATAAAAACTTAAAAATAAAACGGGAATACAACAAGTGCAAAGTTGTGTGTTCCATTCCGCCGTTGTACCAATCCACTGGCATCCAATATCTTAACAATTTATTTTCCGCCAAAGCCTTGTTATTTTTGGGGTCTATATACCTTAAAAAGTACCAGTTAGATCCTGCCCAGTTTGGCATAGTATCTGTTTCTCTTTTAGCTGGACCTTTGCATTTTGGACATTTTGCATTAACCCAATTTTTAATTGCAGACAATGGAGATTCACCCGTGTCTGTTGGTTTATACTTTTTAATTTTTGGCAATTCTATTGGCAAATCCTTTTCATTAACTGGTTGCCATCCACACTTTGAACAATAAACCATTGGTATTGGTTCCCCCCAATAATGTTGGCGAGAAAAAACCCAATCTCTAAGCTTATAACTAATCTTTTCTTCGGCTAATCCTTTTAAATTCAGCCATTTTCTAATTTCAAGTCTTGCAGCGCCAGAATTCATACCATTAAATTCTGAAGAATTGTACAAAGTTCCATCGCCTTCAAAGCATTCTTCCAAGTTTTTAACTTTAGAAGCCAACAGTTTGTCATCTGGTTCTATGGAAGTTCTTAAAGGTATTCCATATTTTTTTGCCATTTTAAAATCTCTTTTGTCATGAGCATCAGCAAAAACAGCTCCTGTGCCATAATGCTCCAATACAAAGTCAGCAATCCAAACAGGCATTTCTTCACCGGTGGCAGGATTTACGGCAACTATTCCCTTTAATTCCACCCCTGTAATTTCTTTGTCTTCATTTGTTCTATCTATATCAGAGGCGTTTTTAACTTCTTCTCTGTACTTTAAGACTTCTTCAATGTTTTCAATTTTGTTTTTATATTTATCAATAAAATTGTGTCCAGGAGATAAAATTAAAAAAGTGCCAGAAAAAATAGTATCAATTCTAGTTGTAAAAACTTCTATTGGCTCGTCTGCCCCTTTTATTAAAAATTTTAGCAATGTCCCATAAGATTCTCCTATCCAATCCTTTTGCTGAATTTTTACTCTGTCTTGAAAATCAACCAAATCTAAATCCTTAATAAGCCTTGCAGCATATTTTGTAATCTTAATCATCCATTGCTCTTTCTCTTTTTTCTCAACTTTTGTTCCACATCTTTCACACTTCCCACCAACAACTTCCTCATTTGCTAAACCAATTTTACAGCTTGGGCACCAGTTAATTGCAATTTTATCTTTGTAAGCCAATCCATTTTTAAACAACTGTATAAAAATCCACTGAGTCCATTTATAATATTTAGGGTCTGTTGTATTTATTTCTCTTGACCAATCAAAAGACAAGCCCAAACTCTTCATTTGTCTTCTAAAATTATCTGTGTTTTTCTTTGTTACAACAGAAGGATGTACCCCTTTTTTAATTGCATAGTTTTCAGTAGGCAAACCAAAAGCATCCCAACCCATTGGAAACAAAACATTATACCCCTCCATTCTTCTCTTTCTAGCCAAGGCGTCTAAAGCAACATAAGGTCTGCAATGACCGACATGTAGTCCGTCTCCTGATGGATAAGGGAATTCAAGCAATAGGTAAAATTTCCTCTTTTTAGACTTATTTTTAGCCAAAAAAGCGTCTGATTTATAACACTTATCCTGCCACTTTTTCTCTATTTTTTTCGGGTTATACTTTATCATATTTATTCTCCATAATAACATAACTATATAAATTTTGAAGTCCAAAACAAAAACCGCCATATAGGCGGATTTATGTCAAATATTGAATAGCTGCCTTGCATTAGCTGTAGTCACAGAGGCAACTTCGTCAAAACTTATTCCCTTTGTATCTGCTATTTTTTGAACAACATGTTTTACAAAAATTGGTTCATTTCTTTTATCCCCTTCTGCTTTAGGAGTTAAATATGGGCAATCAGTTTCAACTAATAATTTTTCTAACGAAATATTTTTTATAACTTCGGTTAAATCTAATTTATCAATTATCCCGTTAATTCCTAAATAAAATCCCAATTCGGTAAATTTTTTGGCTTGTTCCAAATCTCCTGTAAAACAATGTATTACTCCCTGTAATTTTTTCCCGCCCGAGGCGGGTCTGCCTTGGGCAGATAAAATTTCATATAAATCTCCAAATGCCATTCTGCAATGAACTATCACTGGCAAATTTAATTCTTCTGCCAAATCCAATTGTTCAATAAAAACTTTTTTTTGCAATTCTTTAAATTGTTCTAGCCTTGTTTTTGTTTTTGGTCTGTAATAATAATCCAAACCAATTTCACCAATTGCTACTACTTTTTTAGATTTTGCTAATTGTAAATATTTTTCTTTATCAAACTCTTCTCCAAGAGGAGCAAACGCACCTTCTTCTTCATCCATTTTTAATTTTAACAAATCTGTTTTTATATGAATTGGATGCATTCCAATTGCTGCAAAAACTCCCTCTCCATATTTTTCTGCAATTTCAACAGCCTCTTTTGAAGTTTCATATTTTGTACCAACATTAATCATCCAGATATTACTATCCAGAGTTCTTTTTATAACTTCGGACAAATCTTCTTTATAAGCCTTAAAGTTTAAGTGACTATGAGTATCTATTATCATAAAGTTATTTTAACAAGATAGTTGCAAAAAAAGAAGGGCGGGAAACAGTCTTTTGATTGACCATTCTCCGCCCTTTGGGCTTGGGTTCAAAGACCCAGTGTTTACTTACCAGCGTCCCCTGCTGTGCCAGTGGAGTCCGGCGTTTCACCAGGCGTGGATTCTGGCGTTTTGCCAGGCGTAGCTTCGTTGCGATGAATCGCATCGAAAACTTCCCTGCGGTGGACTGGAACTTCCTTGGGAGCTTCCACTCCAAGACGAACCTTGTCCCCGCGGATCTCGACAACAACGATTGTAATGTCGTCATTGATCACAATACTCTCGTTCTTTTTGCGTGACAAAACCAACATGTTTCCGTTCCTCCTAAAAAGGGGTCCCTTCCAAGCCTTCCTAAACTTGGAAACCAATAATGAACTAATTATATTATATCAGAAATTTTCAATTAGTCAACATACAAACACTCATTTTGAATTTAACTAAAAAGCCCCATTTTCTGGGGCTAATTAGCATTATTTTTGTATTCTTGGAAATAAATTTTCCGATTTTCTCTCTTCTACAGCTGTTTTTATTTTTTCTGCTGTCTCTGGTAAAAATAGACTTAATAGCTCTGCAATTTCTTTCAAAACAAACATTAAGTCACTTACCACTCTTGGGTCTTTGGTTTCCCAAAGTTTTTCCTCGTTTATATATTTATCGCAGTATCCAATTAATTCCCAAATAGCCGTTAAGGCTTCATTAAACTTAAAATTTTCTATAGCTGTTTTATAAGCTTCTTTTGCAATTTTGATTTGTTTCTCTGTTTTTCCAGTTACCTCTACTTTTTTAACTTCTATTTTATTGGCTATGCCAAGTGTTCTTGCCAATAAATTTCCAATGCCACCAGCTAAATCAGAATTATATCTTTGCTCAAATTTCTCGTATGTAAAATCTCCGTCTTCTGTTGAAACAATTTCTCTCAATAAATAATATCTAACAGCATCTGTTCCGTATTTTTCAATTAACTCAAAAGGATTAACTACATTGCCAAGACTCTTTGACATCTTTTGTCCGTCAACATTTATAAATCCGTGTACAAAAATTGATTTAGGTAACTCCAAATCAGCAGAAAGAAGCATTGCAGGCCAATAAATTGTATGGAATTTAACTATATCTTTTCCTATACAATGAATATCAGCTGGCCACAATTTTTTAAATTTTTTTTCGTCATCTGAATACCCAATGGCTGAAATATAATTTGGCAAAGCGTCCTGCCACACATAAAAAACCTGGCTTTCATCTCCCGGAACGGGCCAACTCCAATACTTTTCTTTTGCCCTTGAAAAGCTCACATCTTCCATACCCTGCTCTATCATTCTTAAAATTTCATTTTTTTTAGATTCTGGAATAATTTTTATTTTATCATTCTCAATAATTTTTTTTACCTCGGGTAAATATTTTGAAAGCTTAAAAAAATAATTTTCCTCTTCAATTTCTTCAACTGGTTTTTGATGAATTACACATTTTCCATCAACTAATTCTTTTTGAGTTTTAAAAGCTTCACAGCCAGGACAATAAAAACCTTTGTATTTCTTTTTATAAATATCTCCCTTTTCTTTGTACTTTTCCCAAAGCTTATAAACCGATACCTTATGCCTCTTTTCGTCGGTAGTTCTTATAAAGTCGTCATTTGAAATATTTAAAATTTCTGCTAACCTTTTAAATTTACCAGAAATTTCATCTGCAAATTCCATTGTTTCTTTCCCAGCCGTTTCTGCTGCTCTCAAGGTTTTTAAACCATGCTCATCTGTACCAGTTAAAAAAAACACATCGTCTTCCAAATTTTTATGATATCTTGCCAAGACATCGGCTTGCACAATTTCTAAAGCAAAACCAATATGCGGAGCCGCATTTGTATAAGGAATGCTTGTGGTAATATAAAATTTTTTCTTTTTTCCAAACATGTTATGATTATTAATTATATAATTCTAACATTTTTTAAATGATTTTATTAGCCCATTTATTATTAGGAGCTGTTATTGGTCTAAAAGTTAAATACCTGGGACTGGCGATTATATTAGCTTTTTTAAGCCATTACTTTTTGGACCTCTTCCCCCATATTGAATATCCTATTGAAAATATCAAAAATAATCAATGGCAAAAATCTTTTCTTGATTTTTTAAGAGTAGCCATAGATTTTTGTTCTGGTATATTTATTATTTTTCTATTATCCGATAATTCTTTAAAGGTTTATCTTTGTGCCTTCTTTGCAATACTTCCAGACGGGCTAACATTTTTAGAATATTTTTGGCATAATAATTTTTTCAAAAAACACAATGAATTTCATCTTGAAAAAGTCCATATTTTTAGATACAAAAAAATCTCCAACTTCTGGAGATTTCTAACTCAATCAATTGTAATTATCCTCTCTATATATTTATTAGGATTATAAGTCCTATTCCAAAGCCTCTCTTCGCTTTTCCAAAAGTTCTTTTACAACCTCAAATATTATTCCAGCTACAGGAACAATAAAAATAGTTCCTAAAAATCCAAAAATTTTGGCGCCAAGCAATAAAGAAATCAACACTAGAACTGGGGGCAAATCTATCATTTTTTTCATTAAAAAAGGAGTCAAAAGATTGTTTTCTATTGCCTGAACAGCCCAAATTGATAATAAAACATATAGCGTAATAAACCAAGATCCAGAAGAAACCATAACAAACACAACCAATAAAATCGCCGTCATCAGTGGTCCTATATATGGAATAAAATTTAAAATTCCAGCAAAAAGAGCTAACAAAAAGGCGTATTCTATATCAAAAACATAAAAAACTATAAAGGATCCAATTCCCACAAAAGCACAAGCCATTATCCTTGCCCCAAACCATCCAGCAACTTTTGTTTGAGCTTTTTCAAAAAAAGAAACAATATATTCTTGATATTTTTGTGGAGAAACAAAAGCCAAAAATCTTTCAGGACCTCTGTCCTCTAAAGACAAGAAAAAGGCTATTGTTAAAATTATTATAGTTGATGATAATCCTCCAAAAAATGCTATTACTGCATTCATTACTCCCTTTGAGCTTTGTTCCAGGCTTCCCAATAATGAGTTTGTAAGCTCACTAAAACTTTGAGCAAAATCTATTCCTAACTGGTCCAAAATTGGATTAATTTTATTAAAAAAGTCTGGGATGTAATTTGAAAACTGTTTTAATTCCACAATAAAAATTGGGGCCATCAGATATATCATAATTCCCAATAATCCTAAAATAGAAACATATACAAGCACTATGGCTACCATTTTAGGTATCCATAATTTTCTCAAAAAATTAATTGCAGGTTCAAGCAAAATAGAAATTGCCAAACCAAAGAAAAACCAAAGAGCAATATCTCTTGCTAAATAAATAAGATAAAAAGTAAAAATTGCTATAAATACTTTTGCTATGGTTTTCCAAGAAATATCTAAGGTTTGTTCTTTCTCCATTAATTTCTATAATTTTAATATTTTTTGCAAATCTTCTTTAACACCTTCTTCTATTGGTCCAATAATAGCTAGATTAAGTTTTTCTGAAACAAAAATTTCTTCTGCTACCTTTTTTATATCATCTACAGAAATTTCGTCAATCTTTGCAAATTTTTCTTCTGGGGATAAAATTTTATTCTCAAGTAACTCCTGTGTTGCGTAAAAAGATGTTTGATAATCAGAAGCATCTAAAGACAATGATGTAATCCCTTTAATATAATCTTTTGCTTTCTGTAATTCTTTTTCTGTTATTTTTTTATCTTTTAAATTTTTATATTCTTCCAAAATTAATTTTACGGTTTTCTCTAAATTTTTACTATCAATACCTGCTTGAGTAACCAAATATCCCGTGTCAGTAGAACTATCAGATGAAGTGTGTATAGAATAAGCCAAGCCACTTCGTTCTCTCACTTTTATAAAGAGCCTAGAACTCATGTTTCCTCCCAATATTATTGCCAACAATGCCAAAGCATATTTTTGAGGATGATTTAAATCATAAGCCCTGACCCCCAAACAAAAATGGGTTTGATCTGTTTTTTTATTATATAAAAATATTTGCGGTTCTGTTTGGCTTTCTATTACCTTTAATTTTGTTTTAAAATTTTCAGATTTTTTATCTTTAAAATAATTTTTAATTTTGCTTTCAATGTCTGCTGAATTAATTGCTCCAGCAACACAAATAATCACATTTGATGGAGAATAATGGTCTTTAAAATAATCAACAATTTTTTCTCGGTCAAAAGATAAAATGTTTTCTTTTTCACCAATCACCATCCAACCAGATGGTTGGTCACCATATAGTAATTTTTCCCAAAGATCAGAAACATAAGCTGTTGGGGTATCCAAATACATATTTACTTCTTCTATGATTACTCCTTTTTCTCTTTCTAATTCTTCTGCATCAAATTTAGAATTTAAAAATATGTCTGCTATCCAATCTAAAGCAATATCCGAATGTTTTTTATCAACTTTTGCCCAGTATCCTGTTATTTCTTTTGAAGTAAAGGCGTTATATTCTCCACCAACACTATCTAATGTTTCTGAAATGTCTAAAGTATTTGGACGCTTTTGGGTACCCTTAAAAAACATGTGCTCTAAGAAATGAGAAATTCCACTTATGTCTTTTGTTTCATATTTTGAACCAGTCCCAACTAAAATTAAAACTGTCACGCTGTTTGCGTTTTCCATTGGAATTGTAATCACCCTTAGCCCATTCTCTAAAGTTGTTTTTTGATGTTTGTACATATTGTTAAATCTTGTTTTGTAAAAAGCTTAATAATTCATCTGCTTTAATTCTCTCTTGTTGTGTTGTATCTCTGTCTCTCACAGTAACAGTATTATCTTCTAAAGTTTGGAAATCAACCATCACACAATAAGGAGTTCCAATCTCATCCTGGCTTCCATAAAACTTACCTGCATTTCCCCTATTGTCAAAATCAGCAGTAAATTCTTTCTTTAAGTTATGATAAATTTCTTCTGCTTTGCTTACCAATTTTTCATCATTCTTTTTTAAAGCAGAAACTGCAACCTTATAAGGAGCTATTTTAGGGCTTAACTTCAAAAATATTCTTCCATCTTCTTCTTTATATGAATCGCATAAAACAGCCAAAACAGATCTATCCACTCCGAATGTCGGTTCTATCACATGTGGATAAATTTTTTCCTTTGTATCTGGATCAATATATGGCGGTTCTGAAAAATGATTTTTTAAATCAAAATCTGTTCTGTAAGCCAAACCATAAAGCTCTGACATGCTGAAGGGGAAATTATATTCAATGTCTATTGTTTTTTTGGAATAATGCGCTCTATTATGTGGTTCACATTCACAATAATGTAAATTTTCCTCTCTAATCCCCAATTCGTTTATTGCCCAATTCCACATTTCTTTTTGCCAATAATCAAATACTTTTTCCCAATCAATATCTTTCTTGGGAACTGGAATAAAATATTCAATTTCCATTTGTTCAAATTCTCTTGTCCTAAAAATAAAGTTCCCAGGAGTAACTTCATTTCTAAACGCTTTTCCAATTTGGGCAATTCCAAAAGGAAGTTTTTTCCTTGATGTATCTAAAACATTTTTGAAATCAACAAACATTGCCTGTGCAGTTTCTGGTCTAAAGTAAGCAATACTAGCTTTGTCTTCGGCTGAGCCAAGGAAAGTCTTCATCATTAAATTAAACTGCCTAGGCTCCATAAATTCTCCTTTGCAATCAGGGCACTTAATTTCCTTATTAAATTTTTTTGTGGTTTCATAATCTGGATCTATGTGGTCGGCCCTAAATCTTCTTTTACATTTTGTGCATTCAACCAAAGGATCTGTAAATTCTTTTAAATGGCCAGAAGCTTCCCAAACTTTTGGATTCATTATTAAAGCTGCGTCAATTCCCACCATATCATCTCTCTGCTGAACAAACTTTTTCCACCAGAGATTTTTTATATTATTTTTTAGCTCAACCCCCAATGGGCCGTAATCCCATGAGTTTGCCAAACCTCCATAGATTTCTGATCCAGGGAAAACAAACCCTCTTCTTTTACAGAGAGAAATGATTTTATCCATTAATTCTATTTTTTTGTCTTCTTTAATTGCCATGTCTTTTTTCTTTTTAAATTTAATTTATCTTACTCTTTTGATTGTTAAAATTCAACTAAAAAGCCCTGTTGTCAGGGGCTTTTACTAAATCACTATTGGACAATTCCTTCTGTGCTATTTGATAAGGTGGTATCCAATTCAGAGCCCGACGATGTAATAACCGTATTTGTAAACTGATTTTCACCCGTTATATTAACTTTGCCTATTAGTGGAACTGCGACTCCTTTTTGAGAAATAACTGGGGTCAAAGACGCCTGAAAAGAAAGTGTAATTGGGTCTCCATTGACTCCCGTATCAGCTAAAATATCTCCAATAGACCAAACTATCTCCCTACTAACCGAATCAAATGAAAAATTAGATGATTCGTTTGACGGCATAATTTCTCCAGTCAACTTAACATGGCTTGGCAGAGTTGCTTTTACTTTTACATTTTTTGCATCACTTAAATAATTTTTAATGTTCCATGTAATTGTGTAAAAATTTGCTTTGCCAACAATAGGAGAAGAATTTGAAGCACAACTTCCGCTTTGAGAAATCACCAAACCAGAATTTACTTTTATACTGAATTTTTGGGTAATTTGAGAAATATTAACTTGGTCAAAAACTAATAGTTCATTTGCATCGGAATTTGTTGGTATCCAATCATTTTTTACTTTAACAGAAAATTTTAATTCACTCTCTTGCTGAACGCCAACTTTTCTAAGCTGTGGAGTCTCTCGCCAATCCCATACAATCATATTATCACTTTGCTGGACTTGGCCGTCTTCTGATTGGATTGTTGAAGTATCCAATGCTGAACCATTGAGTTTTACAATTGCAAATAAATTTTCAGCAGGAGAAGAACCAATATTCCTAAAAAATATTTGGTAATTTAAAGTTTCTCCAGGAGAAGCAACATAATCTGAAACGCCATTAATTTGCTGGGATATATAAAGCATTGACTGAATTGTTTGAACTTCTGCCTTTGATTCTTTAATGACAATAAAGTTTCCGTTTTGCCACATTCCCAATTGCGCGGAAAAAGCTAAAATTTGGTCAACATCGGCGTTAATTCTTCCTCTTATGGTAATTCTGCCACCTTGAGCTTTGCTTAATGTTGGCAATTTCCATTCCAAATTATCCAAAGAAGATGGTTCTGCTGATTCAATATCAAAACCAGTTACTGGGGCAATTTTAATGCCCAAATTTTCTAAAGGATAATCTATATTAGAAAAATAATTTAATGAGTACTGAAAATCTTTTCCTTTTTCAACTTTACTTGATAAATCAAAATCTAAAGTAATAGGGACTGTTTCAATTTTTGTTGTAAGGGTTGTGTCAGACTCATATCTAACTGTTAAATTTTTAGGCGTATAAGAAAGATAAGCTTTCGCAACTTTTAAATCTCCCTCTTTACCCAAAAGACGAGTTTTTATTTTTACAGTGTCTTCCACTCCGGGATAAATATCTTTCAATTCCTGCGTAATCCTATTTTTACCTTCCTCTGTCAAAGAATTTTCTGGCATATCAAAAGTAAGCTTTGGACTTTCTAAAACAAAGTTGCCATTATTTTTATACTTTATGGTATATTCTATTTCCTCTCCCGCTTTAGCATTTTCTGTCCCTAAAATTTCCAGCTTTAAAATCTCTTTTGAGAACATTCCCTCTCTGTAAATCCAAAACGCAATAAAGCCCATAATTATAATTGAAACTAAAATAAAAAAGATTGTTTTTTTGCTCATAAATTAGTTTATATACTATAATATTAACTATTTTTCCAACGAATATAAATAGTACCCCTCCGAAATTTTCTGCAAATATTTTTCACATTCTGGATTAATCTTTAATTTTGAAATTGTTTCCCAATCGGCTTTTAAAATCAATCTCAAAAGTTTAACAGCATCTGAATTTATCTTTTCTATTGGTTTCTGAAATTCAAAACATTTTTGGCAAATTATACCTCCCTCTCTGTATGAAAAATAAATTTCTTCTGAATCCAATTTAGAAAAACAACTAGCACATTTTTGTATTTCTGGACCAAATCCCAATATAGAAAAAAAATTCCAAAGAAAATAATAATAAATTAAATCACACTCTTTTTCTTTAAGTAAACTGCTGTTTAATTTATTAAAACAATCTTTTAATAAATTAAACAAACCTTCATCCTTTTCCTGTTCTTTTACAAAGTCATCCAAAACTTTTGTTATACGATTTGCAACTTCAAATCTTTTTGGCGAAAGTGTTATATTGTTAAATTTTTCAGTAAAAATTGCATCTGTGAGTGTTTTTTTATTTTTGCCCTGTACAAATTCAATCTCAGAAATAGAAAAAATATCAATGCCACTTTTTAGTTTTGATGTAATCTTTCTTATTGCTTTAGCAAAAATTTTGAGCCTGCCAAAGTCGTCAGTAAAAATAGAAAAAATCCTATCTGTTTCAGACCTGTCTTCTTTTTTAAAAACAAAACCGCTTACTTTGCAATGATTTGTCATAAAGTTATTTTGGCAAATCGGGTTTTTTTTCCAGTTCCTGCAAAAATTTTATTTCTTTTCCCATTTTGTATTTTTTTGAAAAATCCTGCTCATTTATTTTTTCAGACCTTAACTTGTTTAGAGTTCTTGAATATTCCGATTTTGATATTGTCTCTCCAACTCTCCCCCGTAAAATTTTTTGACTAAGATCAACCCTTTGCCTTTCAGAAAGTGGTCTGCCTTGAGCAGGTTTAATATCGGTCTTCTTTAAAATTTCTTTAAATTGCTGTCTTGGAATTTCTGGAGTTTTATCAAATAATGCCATAATTATATTTTTTTAATTTTTATTTTCTCAACATTATTGTCCGCCTCTTTTAACAAAATTTCTGCGGCTCTAAATTCTTTTAGGAAAAAATCTTTATTTTTTTCAACAATTTTTCTTTCTGATTCTGATAAAAATAATTCAACAGAAATTTTATCTTGTGGCACTAAATTTTGATTTTTTCTTTCTGCCTGTACAGCTCTCACTATTTCCCTCATTATTCCTTCTTCTTTTAATTCTTCTGTGATATTGGTGTCTAGTTCTGCCTCTTTTTCAATAGTACTGTCAAAAATAATTTCTTTTACATTGACTTCATCTTTTATTAAATCCAATAATTCTTTTTCTACATTAAGTTTTGAATTTTGATTTTTGATTTTTAAAGAGGCAAGAGGCTGTTTTACTTTTATGCCAACTGCAATTCTTTCAGCTAATGCTAAGTTTACCACTTCTCTTACCTCAGACATCTGCATAATAATTTTTGGTTCTGACGCTATTCTCTTTGGCCAACTTTCTAAATGTACACTCTCGCTTTCGTTATCTTCACGGGTTTTTTGGAAAAGATATTCAGCAAAAAATGGCATTGCAGGAGCCATAACTCTTGAAAGAGTGTGCAAAACATATCTTATAGTGGCAAGGGCATCTTTTTTATCATCACCTTGTTCTTTGAAGCGCTCCCTACTTCTTCTTAAATACCATACTGAAAAGTCATCTATAAAATCTGTAAGAGGGCGCACTGCAGTATCAACTCTATAATTTTCATACCCCTCTGTTGATATAGCTATTAAATTATTAAGGCGAGATATAATCCAGCGATCAAGAACATTTTTACTCTTATCACTAGCTATGGTTCCATCTTTGTAAAGTTCATAAAACGCCAACACATTATACAATCTGCTGATATTTTTATTTGCAACTTCCGCAACCCCTTTTTCAGAAAACGAAAGATTGTCAGCTTGAACCACGGAAGAATTTAACATATAGAATCTCATCGCATCAGCTCCATATTTTTCCATTACTTGTTTTGGGTCAGGATAGTTCTTTAATTTTTTCGCCATTTTTTTTCCGTCTTCAGCCAATACAATTCCTGTCACAATGCAGTGCTTAAATGCTTCCATATTAAATAATGCTCCAACTAACACATGCTGATAATAAAACCACGCACGAGTTTGATCTTGGGCTTCTCCAATAAAATCTGCTGGTAATCTCTTTTTAAGACTATCTTTATTTTCTAATGGAAAATGCAAAGTGGCAAATGGCACAGACCCCGAGTCAAACCATGTGTCTAAAACATCAGGCACTCGTTGCATTGAGCCTCCACAATTACAAGCAAATTTTACTTCGTCTACAATATCTTTGTGCAAATCATTTACTAAAATACCACTGGCTTTTTCGAGTTCTCCTGCAGAAGCAAAAACATTTTCCTTTTTACATTTGTCACATCTCCATACAGGAATGGTATTTGCCCAAAAACGCTGTCTTGAAATAGACCAATCCCGAGCTCCTCCAAGCCACTGGCCAAACCTTCCTTCTTTTATGTGTTCAGGAGACCACTGTATTTTCTTTGCAGTCTTTAATAAAGTTGGCTTTATTTTTTCAACTGCAACAAACCACGAACTGGTGGCATAATTTAATAAGGCTGTGTCACACCTCCAGCAATGAGGATAAGAGTGTTCATATTTTTTTGAATCAAACAAAAGACCTTTTTGTTCTAAATATTTTACTATCGTCAAATCAGCTTCACGAATTTCCTCAGGCTTATTTTTTGCTCTAGGTTTTAAATCAAGCCCAGAGAATTCTCCATTTTCTTGCGTAAACGTGCCGTCCATTTTTACATGCTGTACAAACGGCAAGTTCTCTTTTTTTCCAAGTGCCATATCATCTGCACCAAACGCAGGAGCAATATGCACAATGCCAGTGCCGTCTTCTGTATTTACAAAATCAGCAGAATAAACTTTCCATCCGTTTTCCCTGTTCTTCAAATTCTCATCCTTAGCATAATAATCAAACAACGGCTCATATTCTAAACCAATAATTTCTTTAGAAAATACGGGACGAACAATTGAAGAAGGGTCTGGTATACTAGCTTTAGTCCGAGATTGTGAAACTATAAAATTTTCTCCTAAATATTCTAATAAAACATAATCTATGTCTTTTCCCACAGCTAAGGCTACATTTCCAGGAAGAGTCCATGGAGTTGTTGTCCATGCCAATAAATAAGTATTTTCAGGCAATCCATGCTGTTCTGGATTTTTAACTTTAAATTTTACAGTTGCCGACAAATCTTTTATATCTTTATATCCTTCCGAAACTTCACCCTGGCTTAGCGTCGTTTCACAACGAGGACAGATGTGCATAGATTTGTAACCTTCATATATAAGTCCATTCTTATACAATTCCTTAAACGCCCACCATTCCGACTGCATATATTCAAAATCCATAGTTTTATATGGATGATCCATATCCACCCAGCGTCCAAAGCGAGGTATTATAGTTTCCCATTCATGAATAAAAGTAAAAATTTGCTTTCTGCACAAATCATTAAACTTTTTAACCCCCATATCAACAATGTCCTTTTTAGACTTTGTGCCAAGCTCTTTTTCAACAATATTTTCAATTGGCAAACCATGGCAATCCCAGCCCCATTGTCTTTCAACATAAAAACCCTGCATAGTTTTATATCTCGGAATTGCGTCTTTAACTACGCTTTGCAACAAATGCCCATAGTGAGGAGTACCAGTAGCAAATGGGGGGCCATCATAAAACACAAAGGCTTTACCCTTTTTTGTATTTTCAAGAGATTTTTCAAAAATTTTGTTATCTAGCCAAAATTTTAATGTTTTTTGTTCTTCTTCTGAAAAATTATATGGCATACTTTTAAATTAAATTATAATCAAGTCTCCTACTTCAGGATACAAATTATTTTCTGTTTTTCTTGTTGATAAAAATTCATCTACTGCTTTAAATCCTTTTAAAAAACCTGCTAATAACCATAATGGTTCTCCATGACTTATAACTAAAATATTTTTGTTCTGATATTTATTTTCAACATCATTTAAAAATTCTTCCATTCTTTTTAAAACATCTGCCCAATTTTCTCCATCTTTTTGGTGTTGAATAAATCCTAACTTTTTTGAAAGAAAAAAATCATCATAAACTGAAGTTGGCTTTCCTTCAAATTCTCCCATTTTTATATCAATTAATCTTTCGTCAAAAATAATTTCTTTGCCTAAAACTTCAGATGCAATTTGGGCTGATTGTTTTGTCCGTAAATATGGAGAAGAAAAAATTAAATCAATTTTGTCTTCTTTTAATTTTTGCGCTTGGTTTTCAATTTTTTGTTTGCCTTCTTCTGTAAGTGACAATGAATAATTTTCATTATCCAAATAAATTAAATCTCTGTTTTCTTTTTGATAAATTGTTTGTCCGTGTCGCAATAAAAAATATTTGTTTTTTGTTTCCATCACAATTACATTTTTTCTAAAGTTTTAATTCCAAGCATCCACAAACCATTTTCCATAACAACAGAGAATGCTTCTGCAACAGCCACTCTGTAAGCAGAAATATCATAATTTGTTTTATCCACAATTTTATTTTTTGCGTAATAACTGTTAAACAAACCTGCGAGTTCGGTAAGATACAAAATTAAAAAATGGGGCTCTAAACTTTCTTCTGCCTTCAAAACTATTTCTGGAAAATAACTTATTGATTTTTCAAGTTGGCTAATTTCATCTGGTATCTTTTTAAGACTTGACTTTATGCCTTCCTCTTTTGCTTTCTTTAATACAGACTTAGCTCTTGTATATGAATATTGCAAATAAGGTCCTGAATCTCCTTCAAAAGAAATTGATTTATCAAAGTCAAAAATAATATCAGACCCAATTGATTGTTTCAAAATTGAGTATTTTATTGCGCCAATTGCAACTATTTCTGCAATTTTTAATTTTTCTTCTTCAGACAAATCCCTATCTTTAATTTTTTCTTTTACCAAATCCTCAACTTTTTTAATTAAAGATTCCGCCGTTATAACCTTTCCCGTTCTGGATGACATTTTTCCTTCTGGCAATCTCAACATTCCATGTCCAATATGCTTTGTTTTTTCTGCTAACTTTTTATCTAATTTATCTAACGCACAAAGCATTACAGCAAAATGACTGTTTTGCTCGTTGGCTGTAACAACCACAGATTCGTCATATTTATATTTTTTATATTTTAATTCTGCTAATCCCAAATCTTTTGCTTCATAAGTTGGCAGTCCGTCTGAATTTATAAATACTCTTGTATGTAGCCCATAATTTTCACCCCTGAAAATAATTGCTCCACCTTCTCCCTTTTCAAAAATCCCATCTTTTAATCCCTTCTCTACAATCTTTTTTCCTAATTCAGTAACTTGGCTTTCAAAAATTAAGTCATCAAACTTTGTATCAAGCGTTTTGTAAATTTCATCAAAGTATTTTAAGCTTTCTTTTTTTCCTTCGTCATACAACCTATTTATATCTTTATCACTCCTCGCGTATATTTTTTTATTGAGTTCAATAATTTCTTTTTTAGCTTCTTCATTTTCTTCGTAAGATGTCGCTCCAAAAGCATATGATTCTCCCCAAGTTTTTTCATCATCTTTCATTTTTCCCCAGATTGCTTTTGCAACATGAAGACCAACATCGCCTTGATAGCACACTCTTTTTATTCTAGCTCCTTTAAATTCAAAAATTCTTGAAATGGATTCACCAATAGCATTGCTCATCAAGTGCCCAATATGAAACTCTTTAAAAGGGTTTGGGTCTGTATAATCAATAACAACTTTTTTGCCTCGCCATGCCGAAGCTTTAGCGAAGGCTGGTTTTTGGGATACATTTTTAATTGCATCAATAAAATATTTATCAGCAACAAAAAAATTAATAAAACCATTTTTAATCTCAACTTTTTTAAATAAATCTGATTTTATTTCTTCTGCAATTTCATTAGGATTTTTTTTCAAAACCATTGCAACATTTGTAGAGTAGTCGCCAAAATTCTTATTTGAAGGAACTTCAACTGAAAATTTATCGGCGCTAACGCCGGTTGTTTTTTCAATTATTTTTTTGATATCTTCTTTTATCATTATTGTATAATTGTCCCAATAAATGGTTTATTATTTAAAAAATTCTCAAATCGTTCCAAATTTTTTCCGTTTATAATTGCTACTTTCATTTTTAATTTTTCTGCCATAATTGAAGCTCTTGGATCAAATGGTGCAGATAAACCAGGAGTCCATTTCTTTCCAACGATTTTTTGAAAATCTTTCCAGCCAATATTCTCAAACGGTTTAGCATCAGAAAATTCTTTTGGATTTTTATCATAAACATAATCAATATTTGTAAGATTGATTATTGTTTTTACATTATAAGTTTTAGCAGCTAAAACAGATACATAATCTGTTGACCAACCGGGCTTCCAGCCAGCCCCTATAATAATTTCTTTATTGGTTTTTATTTTTTCCTTTGGATTTTCAAAAACTTTATTATAAGAATCTTTAACAAATAATTGCTTAACAACTTCTGCATTTAATCTTGTAATTTTAATCCCAAGCCACTCCCTATCAGCATCTTTCATGCCAAATTCAGAAAGCGCTTTTAAATAATTTCTACAAACTTTCCCGCCACCAACTAAAATAATAAAATTATACTTTTTTAGATATTTGAGTAAAGCTTTTCTAAAGTTTTTTAAAAATTCTAAATCAATCTGGTCGGGAACCACTAAAGACCCTCCTAAAGAAATAATAATTGTCTCTTTTTTATTGCTTAAAGTCATTAGTATAAATTATCATAATTTACCCCAAAAATAAAGCCTCCTGCTCAAATTTTTGTAATAAAAAATCCCCCGGATAGACGAATTTAATCGTCCACTCGGGGGAATGTGCCTAACTATCCACGCGCCTTCTTATCTCGGCCCTTAACTTTCCGACAAAGAGACAAGACAACTTCGCAAAGTAACTTCTTCGTTATATCTGCTGGCCGGCTAGAAAAATTCTGCGCCAAGAAGATCATCTCGTCAGGAGATGCGACTTCGTGTGCCTCTCCTTCTACTGGGTAAACCTCCGTAAGATGAAAAAGTGCGTCTTGATCAGCATCGTAGTCAATCGTACAGATGCAATGACCTTCGTCATTTTCGTATGCCACAAGCATACCTTCTTCGAACTTTATGGACATCGCACAGTCTCCGAATGGGTGACTAATTTAGTTAGAGCTGTTAAAACATTAGCATATAAATATAAACTTGTCAACAGCAAAACTCTATGTTATAATAAGGCTATGAAAATATTTTCTGAAAACAAAAAAGGATACTTTGACTACAACATACTGGAAAAATATGAAGCCGGGATGGTTTTGTTTGGACAAGAAGTTAAATCAATTAGAACCGGTCACATAAACCTTAGCGGGTCTTTTGTAACATTCAGAAACGCAGAACCCTATTTAATAGGAGTAAAAATACCTCCCTACCAGCCAAAAAACCTTGGAGCCGACTATAATGAAGAAAGATTAAGAAAGCTTCTTTTGAATAAAAAAGAGATAGATTATTTGCTCGGACAGTCAAAACAGAAGGGTTTTTCAATGATACCCTTGAAAATTTATGAGAATAATGGTAGAATAAAACTCGAATTCGGATTAGCTAAGGGAAAGAAAAAATACGACAAAAAAGAGAAGATTAAAAAGAGAGACATAGAAAGAGAAACAAACAGAGCTTTATCCGAATAAAAATCTTGGGGATGCAAGCCTCGATGATTTGTTCTTTTAATCAATGCAAGCTGAGTATTCTAAAATCTCAAAAAACTTTTAGAAAAATTATAGTTGCCAATTTATTCAATAGACAACCAGCATTAGCAATAGCTTAATGCCATCTTCACCATTGATTCCTAATAGATGAATGAAGGTGTTATATTATTAGGATAGATAGCTTACTTCTCCGATAAGTTATCAAAATTAAGGAGATAAGGTGTTAAAAATTTTGTTAGTTTTTTATTTAACACTCGAACACAAAAACTGACTAAACTTGTAGATTTGTTTATAAAAAACTTTTCAGACGGGAGTTCAAACTCCCCATCTCCACATAATTAAAAAATAAAAATCATTGGATAAAATATTAATCAACAATTACATAAGGGCTAAGGAAGTGAGAGTTATAGACGAAACTGGCAAACAATTGGGCGTTATGAATATATTTGAAGCAATTGATTTAGCAAAATCAAAAGGCTTGGATTTAATACAGGTAACGGAAAAAGTTGAACCTCCAATCTGCAAAATTGCAAACTACGGAAAATATTTATATTCGTTACAGAAAAAAGAAAAGAAAATAAAACAGCCAAAAGGAGGCGAATTAAAAGAAATTAGATTAAGTTTTAATATTTCTCCACACGACGCAGAAACAAAAGCAAATCAGGCTAAAAAATTTTTAGAGGATGGAAACAAAGTTAAAGTAAGCTTAGTCTTGAGAGGAAGAGAAAAAGCATTTGGATATTTAGCAAAAGACAAAGTTGAATCATTTTTAAAAGTTATAAACGGAATAATACCAATAAAAACTGAAAGAGAATTGAAGCGTGAACCTAGGGGTTTCACAACAATTGTCTCGAAGGCGTAAAATAAAATTATGACAACAAAAACAAAAAAAGCATTAACAAAAAGATTCAAGATCACAAAAAACGGCAAAATCTTGAGAAGGGCAACTGGCCAAAACCACTACAGGTCCAAAAAAACTGGTGAAAAGAAAAGAAAAGGTCGCAAATGGATTGCGCTTTCAAAAACAGAAGCAAAAGGACTAAAAAAATATTTAGGCAATTAATTTACTATTTAATTAAGTTAAAGAAGAACTATGTCAAGAATTAAAAGAGCCGTACAAGCCCGCAAACACAGAAAGCATTTAATGCAACATGCCAAGGGTTTTAAATACGGAAGAAAATCAAAATTTAAATTAGCAAAAGACGCCTTGAGGCATGCTTGGACTTATGCTTTCAGAGACAGAAAAGTCAAAAAGAGAACTTTTAGAAACTTGTGGAACTTACAGATAAATGCATTGGCCCGAGAAAATGGGATTACTTATAGCAGACTCATTAATGGATTAAAAACCAAAAAAATTGAGCTAGACAGAAAAGCATTGTCAGGACTAGCCAAAGAGCATCCAGAAGTTTTCATCAAGATAGTAGAAGAAGTAAAAGCAAAGTAAACTCTTCAATTAAAAAACCGTCCCGCTGTGCGGGACGGTTTTTGTTTTTGTTAACTCTTTTTAGAAATAATAAATTCGTTTACTTTTTTTAACAGCTCTTTTGAATTTTTATAAGTAGTTTTTTTAATTGCCTCTTCAATTGGAAGCCATGCAAAACCTATGTGCTCAGGAGAAAGTTTTACTTGTTTTGTTTTAGTCTCTGCAATAAAAAATACAACCAACTTAAAAATCCAAGATACTTTTTTATTATTTGATTCTTTTGTTTTCCCTTTGATTACTCTGTGGTTTCCCCTAAAAAAATATTTTATATACTCTTTAAAGCCAGGTAAAATCTTAATATCATCAATTCCAGTTTCTTCTAATGTTTCCCTTATGGCTGCATTTTCTTCTGTTTCATTATTTTCAATATGTCCCTTGGGAAACTCCCAATGGCCCCCTTTTCTATTTATTCCAGGGTAATGCAAAAGAAGGTAATATATTTTACCTTCTTCTCTTCTAAAAATTATGACTCCTGCTGAATTTTCTCTTGGCATACTATTTAAAATATTCAACTAATTTATCAACTGACTGCGTATTTATTATATCGCTTTTTTCTGCCCAGCCCCGACGCGCTTGTGAAACTCCATATTCCATAATATTTAGTCGCTCTACTTGGTGAGAATCTGTGTTGATAATCATTTTTATTCCTTGTTCTTTTGCTCTTCTTATATATAAATCTCTTAAATCTAATCTATCGGGCGAAGAATTAATTTCTAAGATTGTTTTGGTTTCTTTTGCTGTTTCTAAAATTTTATCAAAATCTAATTGATATTCTTCTCTTTTACCAATTAACCTTCCAGTTGGGTGAGAGATAATATCAATATTAGGATTTTTCATTGCATTAATCAACCTTTTTGTCATTTCTTGTTTTTCCATTTTTAAATTAGAATGGACTCCTGCAATAACAAAATCTAATTTTTCTAAAACTTCATCTTTAATATCAACTGAGCCATCATTCATTATGTTTGCCTCGCATCCCTGTAAAATTATAAATTCTATTCCTTGTTTCTTAAACTTTTCATTAAGCTTCAATATTTCCTTTCTTTGATTTAATAACTGTTCTTCATTTAAACCTTTTTCAATTCTTAGAAATTTTGTGTGGTCTGAAATCCCAATATATTCATAACCCTTTTTAATAGCTACATCTGCCATTTCTTCAATTGAATTTATCCCGCCATCCCAATTTGAATGACAATGCAGGTCTCCTTTGATATCTACTAATTCAACTATATTGGGCAACTCTTTTTTAAAACTAGCTTCAATTTCACCTTCATTTTCTCTCAACTCGGGTTCAATCCATAATAATCCAAGAGCTTCATAAACTTCTTTTTCTGTTTTTCCTGCAATCATTTTATCTCCCTTAAATAATCCGTATTCGCTTAGTTTTAAGCCTTTTTCAATTGCAATTTTTCTTGTCACAATATTATGATCTTTTGACCCTGTAAAATACTGCAAGGCTGCTCCATAGCTTTCTTCTGGAACAACTCGTAAATCAATATCAAAACCGTCTTTTGTATGAATAGAGGTTTTGGTTTTTCCTTTTGCTAAAACTTTTTCAACTAAATCCAAAGAAGAAAAAAAATCCATTACTTTTTCTGGTTTTTTTGAAACAACTAGAATATCCACATCTCCAATTGTTTCCTTTCTTCTTCGTAAAGATCCTGCCAAACTAATTTTATCAACTTCTTTTAATTTTTTAAGTTTATCTAAGACGTTTTCTGCTATTGGCAAAATTTGACCTAACAAAAGCCTGCCACCGCTTCGCTTTTGAAACTCAATACCCTGTAAAATATTTTCTTCCGTTTTTTCGCCAAATCCAAATAAAGGAGCTATTTTATGTGATTTAGCTGATTTTTCTAGATCTTTTAAATTTTTAATTCCCAACTTTTGATAAAGGATTTTTATTTTTCTAGGCCCCAGTCCTTCCACCCTAGTTAACTCATCTATTTTTAATGGCAGTCTTTTTTTATATTTTTCGTAAATTTTTATTTTTCCTGTTTTTAAATATTCTTCTATATGGTTTGCTATATTTTCTCCCACTCCTGGAATCTCTTTTAATGCTTTATTCCCGCCTTTTTTATAAATGTCAAAAACATCGTCCTTTAAATTTTCTAAAGAAAAAGCTGCCTTTTCATATGCATAAGGTTTAAAGCTAACTCCGTCTATTTCCAAAAATTCAGCTATTTTATAAAAAATTTTAGCAATTTCTTGGTTTTTCATTTTTATTTTTGATTACTATGGACCAACAACAGGTTTGTCCAAGATTATCCCCGTGCCATCTCTTCTTATAAAAACATCGTTTCTAATAAACAGTAAGCAAATGGCCGAAATAAAATTTAACAAACTAACTAAAATGAACAAAGTGTTAAACCCCACATAACTAGATATAATACCTCCCAAACCTCCTGCAATTCCTGCGCCAAGCCCAATTGATGTTGTTTCTAGGCTCCATTCAAACCCCTCCTTGCCTTTATCTATGTGACGGGTAAAAATTGCCAACCAAGATGGGAGGGACATAGCCATACCAATTGCGTGCACAACTTGCCATAAATAGATATGCCATGGAGCAGTTGAAAAAAGGTATCCAATAGGAACCAAGCTTGTTATGAGAGTACCCACAACCATAAACCAAAAATCATCCTTTTCGCCGTGCTTTTTATCTAAAAGATACCCTATTGGTATTTCAAAAAATGATTTTGAAATCCAATAAAATAAAGCCGACAACCCAGCCACCTCTGCTGCTCTAAAGGGGTCATCAATTGTTATCTCTTGCAAAATGAACAAAGCAAAAACAGGAGATAAAAGTCCCCACCCTAAGTTTAGAAAGAAATCACTGGTTATTAATATTTTTACTATTTTGTTAAATAATCGGGGCATATTTTATATGTATTAATCTTTTTATTCATATTATCACTTTTATTAGAAACAAAAAGCCCTCGGCTGAGGGCTTTTAGAATTATAATGTTAACTGATTTCGTATTTTATATTTTTAATCTTGTAAACTGTTTTAACTGGAGAACTGATAAGAATTTCATCTCCAACTTTATGCCCTAAAAGAGCTTTGCCAACCGGAGATTCATTGCTAATCTTGCCTAAAACTGGATTTGCCTCAAGAGTTCCAACAATTGTAAACTCATCCTTTTGACCTGCAATATCTACTTTTACTTTTGCTCCCAAATCTATAAAACTTGCTTTGTCTTTTGAAGGCCCCTTAATAAGTTCGTGGTGATCCAAAATATTTTTTATTTCTTCAATTCTGGACCTTAAGAATCCCATATCTTCCTGAAAACTTAAAAACTCTGGATTTAAATCTTCTGACTCAAAAATCTTTGGCGCTTCTTCGCCTGTAGTTTTCGCCCGTTCTAAATCCAAAAGATCTTTATATTCTTTTTCAAGTTCTTGTAACTTTGATTTAGTTATGAAAAAAACTTTTCCGTCCATAAAATTAAGTAATTTATTTATTAAAAACTTTACTTCTCTATGAGGATATAAATCATTTTATTATTCGCAAAGGATAATGTCAAATTTAATACAGAGTTTTTTACAGTAACGGTTTTTGTTTTAATATTTTTTCTATCTTTTTATCAAAAATTTTAACCTTGCCATAAACTCCGTCATATCCAGGTTTAATGCTGACTTCTCCATTTCTAACCTTTATAATCCCTTCTGCAACTTCTGGCAAGCTATTTTTTTCAATATCTTCTTTGCTTGATTCCAATAATATATTAAATTCATTTTCTAAATTTTTAATCAATTTTTCATAAATTGGAAAAACTTTTTTAGATGCAGTTGTCGTCCCCAAAGAATCAGCAATTATTTCTTCTAATGGTATTAAACTTTTAAATGGGATAGCTCCTTTTGGAATAAACCCATCTGGCCTGTCTGCTAAATCTTCTATTCTATTAAAGACTCCGATGGTTAAAGGTTTTTTACACTTAGGGCAAATATTATTGTATTTTTTAGATTCTGCAGGAGACAAACTAATATTACACAATCTATGCCCATCAAAATGATATTTTCCTTCTTCTGGGAAAAATTCGATTGTATACAAAAATTTGTTTTGGTCCTTTTGCTTTATTGCGTCAGCTATCGCGTAATAACTCAAGTCAGTATCAAAAACATTTGCCTCTCTGCCAATTTTTTGTGGAGAGTGGCAATCAGAGTTTGAAATTAAAGTAATGTTATCTAATTGTGACAATCTCCAGTTCATAGCTGGGTTGGAAGAAAGCCCAGTTTCTATGGCATAAATATATTTTGTATAATCTTCAAAACATTCTTCCAAAGAATCAAATCCAGATTTAGAACCAAAAACAGAAAACCATGGCGTCCAAGCATGAGCTGGAACAACCAAACAATCTTTATCTGCATCTAAAATTATTTTTGTTAATTCTTTAACATCTAATCCTAAAATTGGGCGACCATCTGATTTTAAATTCCCAATCTGTCCTAACCTTGCATTAATCTTTTCAACTGCCTCAAAAGATGGGGCAAAAATAATAATATGTACTTTTCTAACTTTTTTATTTTTTGAATAAATACAACTAATTTCAGATGTTAGAATAAACCTAGTTGGTGAGCTTGAGTTGTGTAATCTAAAAAGGCCAGGTTCTGCAGGTTCTAATTTTTCTTTTAGTTCTTTAAACCACAAGGGGTGCGTAAAATCTCCAGTTCCTAAAACATTAACTCCTTTTATTTTCGCCCATTTATCCAAATTTTCTAAATCAGTGGACGGAGAGGTCGCCCTAGAATATTTTGAATGAATATGGAAATCTGCTATAAGCTTCATAGTTTATCTGAAATTATTCCTCCTCTGTAATCCAGTTTATAAATATTTTTTTTATCTATAAATATTTTTTCTTGCCCAAAAAAATATTCTAAACTCCCTTGTCCCAAATCCTCATATCTAAACTCCCTTTTTTCAAATCCACAACTTTCTCCAAAACGGCACTCATTAGCTAATCTAAATAAAGAATCTTTCAAAAAGTTTGTTTCAGTTGTCCCTATTTGGTCTCCAAAATAGTTCATTGCCCAAATAGTTTTAGAATTTTGGTAAACAATCTCCTGTCCAACTATTTTTTTATTGCCAACAAAAAAAATGTCTCTATAAAAGAAGTCTCCTTTTTGAAATTCAAATTGTTCAGATCCCAAAAGACGAGGACTATCAACGGAACTGTTATTAGAAGCATATGTATTTTTTCTGGCTTCTGATATAAATTCTTTTAGCGTTTCTAAATTGACAGATGTCTTTTCCTGAAAAGCTCCACTTTTAAAATTAAATTTTCCATCAGAATCAAATGCGTCAAAAGTCAGTTTACCAAGATCTTTAGTGTTTATTAAAAACTTTGAATATTTATCTTTTTCTTTAGTATCTAAAGATGATTCAAACCTTAACATATCTTGATTGTCTTTAGATTCAATTAATTCAGCCATATCCTTAAACTGAATAGACGGCACCAGCCAAACATAGTCGCTTATTTTTTGTTTTACGCTATCAAAATAAACAAAGAGCAAATAAAAATTTTTGTCAGATTTAAAAGCATCTTTTGGAAAATCTTTTATTAATTTAGACAAATTGGTAGGGCCAATAAAACTGCAAATTTTAAATAAAATATTTCTGCCCTTATAATCTCCTCTTTTTTCTATTGATAAATCTGCTCCAAAAGCATTTTTTTCTGGCTTTGAAGCTATTAGTCTTCCTCCAACATCAAGAGTTATCCAATCTATAATCTTGTCTTCTATTTCCTCTTCAATTTGGCTAGTTTTAACATTCATCATTTAATTTATGATTTAAATTTAATCTTTGATATATTCTAACAAATAAAAAATATTTTTAAAACGCCCGCATAATTAAAAAACCATCCCACAGTTTGGGACGATCTTTTAATTGAGGGGGTTTGTAATCTTTGAAAAACCTTGGTCTATTTCTCGAGCCCAAATTTGGACAATAAATCTGGGTATATATTTTAACCTAATTCGTCAAAAATTATTGTGTCCTTGAGAATTCAAAACCTGCCATTGGATAGTTTCCTTCGGTAGACTTAGTCTCTCACCCCCCCATATGTGCATTTTATTATAAAATCGTTACTAAATCAAAAAATAGAAATTTAATCTTCTCAATTTTAATTAACCCTGGAAAATCTGGTAAATCCAGAACATGAGACAATGTCAATTCCTTGTTTTTCTAATTCATCAACAAATAAGTTGACTCCCAAAGAATCAGAAGATATGTGTCCTGCAATAACAATATTTACATTGGCAGCTTCGGCCTCTTTTTTATGTTCTTCTGAAATATGCATTCCAACAACCGTCCCAACTCCAGCCTGTGCTAATTTTTCATAAAGTTTTGGAGAGCCTTCTGTACCACCTGTAATTTCCGTTAAAGCAATTTTTCCACAACGATTGTCTGGATTTCCAACAAAAATTTTAGGACCAACCCCAAGCTTCATCGCTTCTCTATATTCTGGAATCTCTTTTAAAATGTCTATCAATTCTCCCACTGTTTCTATTTTTTTATTTTCTATATAATCTTTCAAAAACTTAGCAGCAAGATTATCACAAGGAGTGTGAGAGTTTATTAAGCTGACATTCATTAATCTTGCAGCATCCACTGTTCTTTGATGATTAGATGCATTTACCCCTCTAGCAACCTCTGAAATTCTTTCACGCATTAAGCCTTCCGCAACATTTATTGGGACTCCATAATAGTTATAAACATCGCATTGCAAATGCATAACATCTGCCAACTGAGCCAAACCCTTACCTACTGGATGATGAGCAATAACCAAATCAATGTCTCCCAATTCTCTTGCTATTAAAATTTCTTCTGGGCCTATATCAATTCCAACCAAAACTTTTTTAATTTCTTTATCTTCTGCAATATTATAAATTCCAGAATCTAAATAGGGATTTTCCAAAGAATCTTTGTCAAAATCTTTTTTTGCTTCATCAGAAAGTTTTTCAAATTTCTTTTTTTTATTTTCTAAAAACTTGGACATTCCTTCTTTTCCACGAAAGTCTGACTCAATTCCCATTTTTATTGCTAAATTTTGTATGTCTTTAATTTTCATCTTGTTTATTTTTAATTATTTCTTTTACTATTTCTCTGTCATCCCAAGGAATCTTTTTTCCATTGGCCACACACATCCATGGTTCAGATCCTTTGCCCGTGATTATCACTACATCATTTTTATCAGCTATTTTTATTGCTCCACTAATTGCTTCTTTTCTATCTAATATTCTTTTTACTTTTGGCCCAGCTTTTTCCGCCACCTGATTAATAATCTCCATTGGATTTTCATCATATGGATCTTCATTTGTAATTATTATTTCTTTACAATATTTATTTGTAATCTCTCCTAATACTGGCCGTTTCCATTTATCCCTGCCACCTCCACAAGATCCCAAAACGCAAATTAAGGGTTTATTATTTAAACTCTTATAAACAGATTCTAACTGTTCTGGAGTGTGCGCATAGTCAACAATTATATCTGGATTTTCAGATACCTTTTCCATTCTACCTGGAATATTTTTTGCTTTTTCTAAAGCTTTTTTACAGACATTTTCATCGATTCCATAGGATAAGGCAACAGACATTGCAGCCAAGGCATTCATTATATTAAAATCTCCCAGTAAACCTAAATTCAATTTATATTTCTCATTGTCCTTGAGCGAAAACTTTACAACTTTTTTAGCTGGAATTCCCAAAAAATATTTTGCATTACTGTCATCTGCATTTATTACATGAATGTTTTTAGTTGCTCTAAATATTTTTAATTTTTCATTTCTATAATTTTCAAACCCACCATGAGATTCTATGTGCTCTGGAGTTAAGTTTGTAAAAACAGTTGTGTCAAAATTTATAAATTTATGGCGAAATTGTCTGATACCCTCAGAAGAAACTTCCAAAACAACAAACTGGCATTTTTCTTTTATTGCCTGCCTTAAAAATTTTTGGACTTTCATACGGCCCGGCATTGTCATTTTTAATTCGTTTTTCCATTCATTTTTTCCAATTTTAAATCTTACGGTTGAAAAAGATGCCACGCTAAAACCCGCTTCTTCTAAAATCCTACAAATCAAATCTGTTGTTGTAGATTTTCCGCTGGTTCCAGTAATACCAATAATTTTTATGTTTTTATTGTAGCCAGGAAATCCATACAAAAAAGCTCCCAGCAAAGCCAGTTTAAAATGATAAATCTCTATGAGAGATTTAGGTATAAATCTTTTGACTAATTCCTTAATTGTCATGTTTTCAATTTACGCTGTCAAAAACTATTCGTCAATTATTTTCCTAAAAATTTTAAAGCAGATTTAACTCTATCTTCTGTTTTTTTAATTTCTGGCGAAACATATCCCAAAGCCTCTTTTGCCTGTTGTTTTGTAAAGCCTAATTGCATCAAGGCGTTTTCAGCTTCATCAGTAGATTGAGGTTTTTGCCCCAACATTTTTATTTTTCCTGTAAGTTCTAAAATAATGGTTCCTGCCTTTTTAGCTCCAATACCTGGAATGCCCTCAAAAATTTTTTCGTCTTGCTGTAAAATTCTTTCTTTAATTTTATCTAAGGATCCCAATTGGGAGATATCCAAGGCTGATCTTGGACCAACCCCGCGAATGTCCATTAAGGTCTCAAAAAATTCAAATTCTCCGTAAGTCAAAAACCCGTATAAATCCAAGGCCTCCTCTTTTACATTTTGGAATGTAAAAAGCTTGATATCCTGACCAATTTCTGGTAGTTTTAATAGGGTTTGGCGGGATAAAAAGACCTTGTAGCCAATCCCAGCTACTTCCATAAGTATAAATTTATCCTTTTTGAGAATAATTTTTCCAGATAAATATGCTATCATTAAAGTGATTATATATGAAGTTTGAACTGAAATCAAAATTTAAACCGACAGGAGACCAGCCACAAGCTATAGAAAAACTGTCTAAAAATTTACAATCTGGTGTAAAAGACCAGGTGCTTTTGGGTGTGACTGGCAGTGGAAAAACCTTTACGCTAGCAAATGTTATTCAAAAAATTCAAAAGCCAACATTAATTATTTCTCCAAACAAAACATTGGCTGCACAATTATATCAAGAATTTAAAGAATTTTTTCCAAACAATGCTGTGCATTATTTTGTTTCTTATTATGACTACTATCAACCAGAAGCATATATTCCCCATTCGGATACATATATAGAAAAGGATGCAAAAATAAATGAAGAAATTGACAGACTAAGACATTCTGCAGTTCAAGATATAAACTCTAGAAATGATGTAATAGTGGTTGCATCTGTTTCTTGCATATACAACATTGGTTCTCCAGAAAACTATGAAAATATTTCTTTAGAAATAAAACTAAAACAAAAAATTAAGAGAAAAGATTTTTTACATCTTTTAACAAATTTACAATATCAAAGAAATGACATTGAATTTAAACCAGGAACTTTTCGCGTAAGGGGAGATATGGTTGAAATTTATATTGTAACTGGAGAAAAAATATTAAGAATAGAATTTTTGGGAGATGAAATTGAAACAATATCAGAAACCAAGCCTGGGTTAAATTTAAAGTATAAAAAAATATCTGAAGACAAAATAAAAATATTCCCTGCCAGTTTTTGGGTTGCTCCGCAAAATAAAGTTGAAATTGCAATTGGAAATATAAAACTTGAATTACAGGAAAGATTAAAAGAATTAAAAAAACAAAACAAATTAGTAGAAGCTCAGAGATTGGAACAAAAAACAAATTATGATTTGGAAATGCTAAAAGAAACAGGCTGGTGCCAAGGAATTGAAAATTATTCCAGCCATTTGGAATTTAGAAAACCAGGACAGTCTCCTTTTTCATTAATTGACCATTTCAAGCATTTTAATCCTGACGGGTTTTTGATGTTTATTGATGAATCACACATTTCTGTTTCGCAAATAAGAGCAATGTCTATTCAAGACAAAATAAGAAAACAAACTTTAATTGATTTTGGTTTTCGATTGCCGTCAGCCATAGACAACAGACCTTTAAATTTTTCTGAATTTGAAGAGAGGCAAGAACAAACAATTTATGTTTCAGCAACTCCAAATGATTTTGAAAAACAAAAGGGTGGTGAAAATATTGTTGAACAATTAATAAGACCTACTGGATTATTGGAACCATCAATTGAAATTAGAAAAACAGAAAACCAAATTAAGGATTTGTTAAAAGAGATTGAAAAACAAATTGCAAAAAAACAAAGAGTTTTAGTTTTAACCTTAACAAAAAGATTGGCTGAAGAAATTACAGACTATTTGGTTGAAAAGGGAATAAAAACTCAGTATATCCACTCAGAAGTTAAAACCATGGACCGTCCTGAAATTTTTAAAAATTTCAGGCAAGGAAAATATGATGTTCTTGTTGGAATTAACCTTTTAAGAGAGGGTATTGATTTGCCAGAGGTTGCATTGGTTGCAATTTTAGATGCTGACAAAGAAGGATTTTTAAGAAACAAAACTACATTAATCCAAACAATGGGCAGAGCTGCAAGGCACTTAAATGGACATGCAATTTTATATGCTGATAAAATGACACAATCTATGCAGTCAGCAATCAACGAAATAAACAGAAGACGAAAAATTCAGGAAGATTACAACAAAAAAAATAAAATAACACCTCAAGCTATTATAAAAGATATCAGGGATTGGGGATTTTCTAAAAAAGAAGATATTGCAGAAGAATTTTGGGTGGTGCACGATAAAAAACTTTTAGAAAAAGAAATGAAAGAAGCTGCCAAAAATTTAGATTTTGAAAGGGCGGCAAAAATTAGAGATTTAATAAGTCAGCTTAATAAAAAAGAAAAAACAGAGTTTTAAGACTCTGTTTTTTCTTTTCTTACTCTACGGAGCGGAGGCAAGGTTTTTCCCTTTCTAATACCACTTCTAAAACCCCTTTCATTTGTTTCTGAAAGTCTTTTTTTCTCTGGCATTGTAGTATTTACATCCACCGATTCTTTTGAAAATTCAGGAGTGTTTACTATCACAGAAGACTCCTTACTGCCATAAGCTTTTTCTAAAGCTTTTCGCGCCATGTCCAGTTCTTCTTGTTCTACTTCTTGTTTTTTAGAAGTTATTCTCACCTTTTTACCAGTTTCTTTTTCTATTTGAGCCACATTAGTTTCAAATATTTTTTTAACCTCATCAGTAAGCCATCTCTGATATTCTTTTTGTTTTTTTGGCTTTTTATCAAGGCCGTATCCAGTAGCAATAATTGCTTCTTTTTTTAAATTTCTGCCAGTTAGTTTTTCTGCAATATCAATAATATCATCAGATTTAACCCCTCTCATTTCCTCTATAACATCCAGCTTCATTTTTAGATCTAAGGTTTCTTTGTCATTTATCTTGAGATCTTTACCGGTTTTTAGAGCTTGGTCTATTTTTTCTGCAGATTTCCAAGAACTCCTTAAGTCGCTTAACAACGCCAATCTTTCTGTAACCGATAACGGCTCGGTTTCCGTTGTTTGTTTTTCTGGAATATTTTTTTGTTCGGCCTTTGCAGGGGAATTTTCTTTTTTGAACAACAAGTCCATCGCTTTTTTTATTTTATCGTCAACAATTGCATCAGAGGCACCTTTTTCAATAATTTCTTTTTTTCTCTGCTCCATTTTTTCTTGAACTTCGGGATCTATTAATGCCTCAGATTCTTTAGCAAGAAATTTATTAAAATCATTTATGCTATCAAAAAGTCTTCCGTCTGCCACGATTTTTTTTGAAACAAATGGAATCCGTCCCTTTCCTTTTATTTGGCTAATATCTAACCCTTTTTTTAATGCAACTGCAACATCTTCAACAGTAAGTTCTATTGTTTTTGGCCAATTACTTACTACCATAAATCCATCACTTAATAAATCTTCTTTTTGTTCTTCAGACAAACTGCTATTTTTAACTACTTCTATACAATAATTTTTTTTATGCCATTCTTTATACCCATCCATACTTTTATAACCACTTGCAGCAATGCTCTTTTTCCATTGCTCTTCTTTTTCTTCTTCAATTTCTTTTGCTAAATCTCTTCCCAATAATCCACTGGCTTTTTCAATTATTTCATCAGAAATTTTTCTTTTTTCTTCTAATAACCTTTCCTTTTCTTTTTTATCTTCTGTTTTGGAAAGCTGTTCCTCAACTTCTTTTTTTCTATCATTAAGAGTAACCAAAGTCTCTCCTCTTCTTTCAGCTGTTTTTGCCCAAATAACTTTTTCAGCGCCCGAAAGCTCTTCTCCTTTTTTTTGTTTTTCTTCTATAATTTCTAACTGTTTTTTTATATATTCATCGAACGGAGGGTTTTTCTCTCCCTCGGGTTTTGTTTTTGGATGTTCAATTTTAGTTTCTCCTCCCAAATTTTTACCAGTTTCTCCTGGTCCTGTTTTTACTGGTTTAGATTCAACATCTATAACAACATCTCCTATATCAACAGCTACTTCTTTTTCTGCTGGGAGAATATCTACTTTTTCTTGATTAAATTGTTCTGGATTTTTTGGAGACATAATAATTAAATTAAGCCAAATTAAGTCTATTTTTCAATTTTATCACCACCCAAATATTATTACAACAAAAAAAGCTGGTCTACGGTAGACCAGCCCTACTCTCAAAGAACTATATCGCCACATTCGGGCGCAAAGGAATTTTACTGTCAACAACATGTTCGTTGCGTTCGCGAAAAGTCCTAGGTTCCCTAGTGACACCTTTTGCAAGCCGGGCTTCTTCTTGACGAATTTTCCACAAAAGCCAGTATCCGCCCAAGAAGGAACTCAAACGGGATTTCCATCCAAACTCGCCATGCAAATCTTTTAGCAGACTCAACATCCTCCCATGCATTGGTGGATTCTCTTTGTAATAAAGCTCTGCTGCTCCAACTAGAGCTGAAAACCTCCCTCTCAAATTGCGGGATTCCCACAAAACCCTGTCCCGCACTCGCAAATCAGAGCACTCGCCGTATTTTAGAAAACCGGCAAGCGTGGTATCAACAACCCTAACAATGCTAGGACCATTGACTTCAAAGTCCGATTGAAAAGCTTTCAATAGAGACTCGGATGCTTGTTGGTCGCTAAGATTTGGGTGATGCCAATTAAAAATAAACTGGCCATGGATATCAGATTGATTATATTCCCCCTCGGACTTCATTAACCCCCTTTGAGTCAATTCTGCATGAAATGGCGTACCAGGAATTGGGGTATACAACATAAACTGATGAAAATCAGTATTATGACTAACAGCATATCTGATAACTTCGTCCATATTTTCGGGTGTGTGGTTTTCCAACCCGATAATTGTTGAACCAAGAACATGTATGCCATTAGATTGCAATTTCCCAACCAAGGCAATTGTGTCTATACCAGAAAGTTTCTGATATTGACTGTCTTTGCCTTCAATTCCCATCCAAACCCACGAAATTCCTAGCCTTACCAGTTGCTCAATTGTGTACTTCTCCAAAACATTTGCTGAGGTAAAAACATAGAAAGTCCACGCTTTCTCATGTTTTTCCATTAACTCAAGCAAACGCAAAGCTCTCTTTTGATTGAACAAAAAATTTTCGTCCATAACAAAAAATGAACGGACTCCCATTTTTTGCTCAAGTTTTGTCATTATAGTAAACAGCTCATCTCCCGTGGGATAAAAGTCCACAGAATGCCCCCTGCCTCCAAACATGGCTGAAGTAGAACAAAAGTTACAGCCAAGCGGACATCCAACAGACGGGATAACTGTTGCTGCAATCTCCTCTGGACTTTCTTTCAAGGGTATTCCGCAGCTACGAATACCAAAACCAGAGGTAATAGTGGGATGATTGATTGGCTGGTTGGGATTTTCTCCGAGAAATTCCCTGAACCATCTGATACCATCGCCCTTAACGATATGGTCTGCACCAACTTTACTGCCAAGATCAGGAATATTGGCAATATGTCCGCCGACAACAATTATTGTTCCCGGCGAATATTCACGAATCAGCCTACACATCTCCTCAACTTTGTGGATGTTTGGAGTTATTGAAGAAATCCCGACAATGTCGTATCTATTGTTTTGAATCTCTTCAATAAAACGGTCTCTCGTGGGAAAATCTAACACCAAACAAGGTACTTGAATATTGGCTTGAATCATCATCAAGCCCCAGCTACGATGAAACATTCTCAAGGAAAAAGGTCCTTGAACTCTCGTAACTTGGTTATGATAAAGTTCCATGGGATTTAACACCCTGCTACCATATTCGTCGTCTTGGCAGTAAGGACCAAAAACGCTCGCCAGCAGTACTCTCGGGATACGGTTGTTTGCAAACACGGTTTACTCTCCTGTGTTTTTGTTGTCAAAGGTCATTAAACAAAACTTGCTTATACTATATCATTATAGGATTGCTATTGCAAAAACAACAATCCTGTGATACTATATGTCTATTACAAAAAACTATATCGCTACGCTAAAATTATGGCAATAACAAAATCAGCAAAAAAGGCTATCCGCCAATCGCTAAGGCGCAAAGCTCAAAATTCAGAATATAAAAACAAAATTAAAAATCTCGTTAAAGAGGTTCGCACTTTAGTTTCAGAAAAAAAACTAGACGATGCAAAAAAATTATTACCAAAATTATACCAAGCTCTAGATAAAGCAGCTAAGGTTAATGTTTTAAAGGGAAACACTGCTTCAAGAAGAAAATCAAGATTCGCAAAATTGGTTGATAAAAAATAATATTTAAAAAGAGCTCCGCAATGCGGAGCTCTTTTTTTTGTTTTAAATTTGAGCAACTAACATTTCTAAAGCCAATTCTGGATCAATTTTGCCAACCTTAATATCTGAGTCTATCTGAAAAATTTTCTGGTAGATTTTTTTTAATTGCTCCATTGAAAATTTACTGCATAAATAAAATGTTTTTTTTACAACAAAAGGATGAAGTCCACTTTTTTTAGCAATAACATCATATGGCTTTTTTTTATCTATTAATTCTTTAATTATTAAAAGATTTCTAAATTGATAAGCTATCATTGAAAGGAGATACAAAGAGTTGTCCCCATTTTCTAAATGTTTATTCAAATAAATTAAAGACTGCTTTTTATCTTTTGAAGCCAAGCATTCAATTGTTTTAAAAATATCATTTTCTATTCTAGATTTAATTTGAAGCTCAATATCCTCATTTTTAATTAACTCTCCTTTTTTAAAATAAACTAATTTTTTAATTTCATTTTCTAACTGCCAAAGATCGTTTCCAACAAAATTTATTAACAAATCTATTGCCTCCGATTCTATTCTTGTTTTTTCCCAGCCCGAGGCTGGTCCGCCTTGGGCGGAAAATTCTTCTGACACCCATTTTTTTAAAGTAGCTCCACTTAGAAAATCAAACTCCTGACATTTCACTTCTTTTTTCAAAGTTTTAAAAAACTTTAATCTTTCATCTACTTTTTCATTTTCATGAATGACCACGATGTCTTTTGCATCATTTATTTTTTTTATATTTTCTAAAAATTCCTCCTGAAAATTTTTATCAGAAAATATATTTTTCAAAATAATTAATTTTTTTTCATCAAACATTGAATTAATTTTAAAACAACCAGCAAGGTCATTAAAATCCTTTTCTTTGGCATCAAAATAAATTAAATTCAGTCCAGATTTGTGGACCTTTTTATATCCGTCAATTATTTCCTCTAACTTTTTTTTAGACCTGTAAGAGTCTTGTCCATAAATAAAAATTATCATAACAATTTTTGACAGTGAGGACAAAAAAATGCGCTTCGCTGACCAACTTTAATTCTTTTAATTTCTGTTTTACAACGGAAACATTTTTGTTTTTCCCTTTTATAAACTTTTCTTTCTGTATCAAAACCCCCTTTGCTCCCGTCTGGTTTTCTATAATCAGAAAAACTTTCACCGCCCAATTTAATACTCAATTCTAAAACTTTTTTAATAGCTTTATAAAGATTTTTTAATTCTTTTTCACTTAATTTAAAAGTTGGTTTTTCTGGATGAATTTTTGCATACCATAAAGCTTCTGAAGCATAAATATTTCCTATTCCGGCTATTACGCTTTGATCCATCAAAACTTGTTTTATTTTTCCCTTTTTATCTTTTAATAATTCTTTAAATTTTTTAAAGGTAAAACTTTTTTCCAACGGCTCTGGCCCCAAACTTTGGAACTCTTTTGAGTTTAACAGCTCTTCTGTTTTTTGCAATTCAACTTTAGCAAATTTTCTAACATCAGACAAAGCCATCATTTTTTTGTTATCAAAAAAGAATACTAAATGTATAAATCTGTTATAAGGGTCGTTAAGAGGACCTTTTTCTTTTGGATGCCATTTTTCGTTTTTTAAAATCCAATCTCCAACCAATAAATGCCCTGTCATTTTTTGATGTACCAACAAAGAATAACCTCCCGATAAATCAAAAATAATATTTTTTGCCCTTCGCCAAACTTTTATTATTTTTTTATTTTTTAACTCTTTTTTAAAATCTAAAAAACTTTTTGGTTTTTTAACTATCTTTTGCCAATCTGACCAAACATCAACAAAGGTCCGGTTAAGGACCTTTGATTTTAAACCTCTTACTGTTGTTTCAACTTCTGGAAGCTCTGGCATTTTAGTTTTCTACTTTAGGAATTTTTTTATCCGTGCTTGAATCCAGGTCTAAACTTTTTAACTTTTGTTTAAACCCAGAAATTTCAGTTTCTTTATTTTTTAACTGTTGTTTTAAAGCCTCTAATTCATTTGTTGCCCTATCCAATTCAATTGTTCTATTTTTAACTTTTTGTTCTAATGCATTTATTGTTTCTTCCAAGGCCTGAGTTTTCGCTCTTATTTTTATGTCCAAAGATTTTTCTGCATTTTTTTCTCTATTTGTGCTCTCTTCTAGCTCCAATGCCAACTTATTAAAAACTTCTGCCAATTCGGCCAACTCATCTTTAGTATTTAAATAAATTCTGTTTGATAAATTTCCCTGCGTTAGCTGATTTGCCTTTTCTAATAATTCTTGAACAGGCGAAGCAAACTTTTCTCCAGTGGCATATCCAAAGAAAAAAACATATATAGCAACAAAAAATAAAACTATATAAAAACTAGCATTTATCCGTTCGTAATCTAATGCTATAAAAATAGTAATAGCAAAGATTGATGATAATATTATTGGAAAAGCTATTTTAGAAGAAAGTTTGGTCATACATAATTATCAATTAATAATTAACGAGGGTAAACGACTAATTAAAGAATTAAATTGTAATTTTTCTAAAATTTGCTCAATTGTATTTTTATCAAAATCACCAAATTTACAATCTTCTATCTTAAAGTCCATATCCACATCTTTTTTTGTTTCAACCAATTCACGAGAAAGAAAAGCAATTTCTTTATTATTTTTTAAAGTCTCTTTTACTTTTGGTTTTAAAACAGCTGTGTCTGTTGAAATTTCGTCGTAAAGATTTTTTATAGTATCAAATCTTTGTATTAAATCTGCTGCCGTTGTTTTTCCAATGCCAGCAACTCCTGGAATATTGTCTGCCGAATCTCCTGTTAAGGCCTTAAAGTCATTCATTTGCAATGGTTCCACTCCAAATCGCTCCTTTACTTTCTCTTCGTCATATATAACCGTATCTCTTATCCCCTTACCTAAAGTATAAACTTTTGTAGTCTTATTTACTAATTGTAAATTATCTAAGTCTCCACTGACAACAAATACTTCTAAATCTTTTTCTTGTTTGGGAGCCATTTGGCAAATTGTGGCAATTAAGTCATCTGCCTCAAATCCTTCCATTGCAAATACAGGAATTTTAAAGGCTTCTAAAACTTCTTTTGTAATTGGTATTTGAGAAATTATACCGCTTGGAGTCGCTGGTCTTTGGGCCTTATAGTCTGAAAATTTCTCATGCCTGAATGTTTTAGCCTTTGTATCAAAGCAAGCAACAATATAGTTGGCCTGCAAATCTTTTATTGCCTTAAATAAGGTTAACAAATAACCATAAACTGCCCCTGTTTCTTGTCCCGACTTAGTTGTCAAAGGTGGCAACGCATGAAAAGCTCTGTGCAACAATGCGTTTGAATCTAAAATAATCAATCTCTTTTGCATATTTTATTATAACATCTTTAGCCCTGTTTAGAAATCCTTTAGATTTATTTTTCTTGTATCTTCGTCAATAAATTTAAAGTCAACAAAAAGTGTTGATTTGGGCAAAAACTTTTTTATTTTTTCAGGCCATTCAACAGCCACAATATTTTTTGGATTTAAAATTATTTTTTTAAAATCCAAGTCTAAAATTTCTTCTGACTTATTTATCCTATAACAATCAATGTGATAAAAATCAGTGAATTTTGAATTTTGAATTTTAAAATGTTTTAAAATCACAAATGTCGGGCTTAATATTTTTTCTTTAATACCCAAGCCTTCTGCAAATCCCTGTAAAAAAGTTGTTTTACCTCCCCCTAAATTTCCAGACAAGCCCAAAACAACTGCTGATTCTTGCAAACCAACTTTTACTGTTTCTATTGCTAAACTTTGTCCCAATTCCTGGGTTTCTTTTGAGCTATTTGTTGTAAGTGTTTCCATAATTATAAGTAATAAAGAAATAAAAAATTATGCACAATTGACTTATTTTTTGAAATCGCATAGGGTATATTAATCTTTAAAAGACACTAAAAAAAGCCATGGAATTTCAAGAAACTAAAAACATAATAAGCGAAGCTAAAAATATCTACATTGTCCCAGAAGAAAATTTAAACCCAGAGGCAATTACCTCTGCTCTGGCCCTTTTTTATACTTTAAAAGAATTAGGCAAAAATGTAAATCTAATTATAGAAAATTTTCCTGAAGATTTAAATTTTTTAACTCCTGCCCTAGACTTTATTTCTTATCCAAAAAACTTTGTAATTTCTGTACCAAATAAAATAGCTGGAGTTTCTCAAATCTATTACGAAAAAAATGATGACGCTCTAAAAATCCACCTAACAATAGAAAAAGGAACAATCAAAAAAGATGATATTGTTTTTTATTTTTCAGAAAACAAACCAGACCTTGTCATAACTTTAGGAATAAAAGATTATCAATCTCAGTTAGAGGGAAGATTAAACTCTTTTGGATTTTTATTGGACTCTCCTATTTTAAACATTGACAATATACAAAACAATGAAAATTTTGGTAAGATTAATCTAACGAGCGATTTTTCTATAACAGAGATTGTCATAGACTTAATAAAAAGTTTAAATAACGATTCTGTCAAAAAAGAATCTGCCAATTGCCTTTTAGCTGGATTAGTAATACACACTGACAATTTTAGAAATTTTAATTTAACGGCAAATATTTTTGAAAATACAGCGTACTTGATGAAAAAAGGCGCAGATTTAAAGGAAATAACAAATAGTTTTTATAAATATAAACAATAAACACAATAAATAAGATGGAGGAATCTTCAAAAAAGTTATTAGGATCAGTTACGATTTCCCCAAAGACAATAGAAGATGTTAAACAAAGTGTTAAAAACATTGGCGATTTTAAAAAGAAAATAGAAGAATACACAAATCAAAGCGTTACAGAGCTTTTAGAAGCCATTCTTTTTGGAGCAATAACATTAGACACATCTGACATTCACTTAGAGCCTCAAGAAGATGATGCCAGATTAAGAGTTAGATTGGACGGCATCTTGCAGGATGTTGTTTTTTTTGACCAAAGTATTTATCATCACCTAATTTCAAGATTAAAACTTTTGTCAAAACTAAAATTAAATATTACCGACAAGCCTCAGGATGGCAGATTTACAATAGAAGTTGAAGACGCCCTAATTGAAATAAGAACCTCTAGTTTGCCAGCTGAATATGGAGAGTCAATTGTTATGAGAATTTTAAATCCAAAAAGCTTGATTAGCTTGGATGAATTGGGATTGAGAGGAGATTTATACGAAACATTTCAAAAAGAAATTACAAAACCAAATGGAATGATTATTGTTACTGGTCCAACTGGTTCTGGAAAAACAACTACGCTTTATGCTTTCTTAAAAAAAATCCAAAACCCAGAAATTAAAATTATTACAATTGAAGACCCAATTGAATATCACTTAAAAGGAGTTTCCCAAACACAAGTATCTCCAGAAAAAGGTTATACCTTTGCTGACGGATTAAAATCAATTGTCAGACAAGATCCTGATGTTATATTGGTTGGAGAAATCAGAGATTTAGAAACTGCAAAAATTGGATTACAGGCAGCCTTAACTGGACACTTGGTGCTTTCTACCTTGCACACTAATGACGCAGCTGGAACCATCCCAAGACTTATAGACCTTGGCACAGACGCATCTTCAATTGCGCCAGCCTTAAAAATGGCAGTTGCTCAAAGATTGGTGAGAAAGGTTTGTAAAAAATGTTCTACTTTGGTAAAGCCAACCTCTGCAGAATTAACTGAAATAAAAAACGGGTTAAAATCTTTGCCAAAAAATATAAAATTGCCCGACTTGGATAAAGTAGAAATACCAAAAATAAAAGAGGGAGGATGTGAAGCCTGCAACTTTATAGGATATAAAGGCAGACACGGATTATTTGAAGCATTTTTAGTTGATTCTGAAATGGAAAAATTTATTTTGACAAATCCCCCTGTTTCATCAGTTAGAGAATTAGCCATAAAAAAAGGAATGGTTACAATGTACCAATCCGGATTACTTGATGTCGTTTCAGGACAAACAACAATGGATGAGGTTAAGAGAGTAGTTGAAATGGATGAAGAACAGCCAGTACCCGTCAAAACAATCCCTGTTATTTAAAAAAATTGTATTTTAAAAGCGGCTCTAGAGTTGGAGGTAGTTTTATGTCTGGGACATAAACAAAGATTTGTTTGAGGAATAATCGAGCCGGAGCAAGATTACCCAAAACTGAAACAAATCCAAATAATTACCTCCAACTCTAGAGCCGCTTTGTCTATATTTAATCTATACTAGTTAATACGCTAAAAAACCGTTATTTGAGCCTAATATTTAATTATATCACCTTGTATTGTTTATGTCAAGAGTTTTACCAGAAAAAATAGCGAAAGAAGATGAAACGCTAGATTTTGCGCTAAGACCTAAAAGCTGGTCCGATTATATTGGGCAAGAAAAAATCAAGGAGAACATAAGAATTATTATAACAGCTGCAAAGAAAAGAAGCCAGGCTCCAGACCATTTACTTCTCTATGGAAACTCTGGTTTAGGAAAAACCACCCTAGCGCATTTAGTCGCCCTGGAAATGGGCAAAGAAATAAGAATAACATCAGGACCTGCCATTGAAAGAGCGGGAGATTTGGCTGCTATTTTAACAAATTTGAATGAGGGAGATGTGTTATTTTTAGATGAGATTCACAGGATAAGCAATACTGTTGAGGAATATCTTTATCCTGCTATGGAAGACTATAAATTAAATTTAGTTTTAGGAAAAGGCCCTATGGCAAGAACAATGGAATTAAAACTTCCAAGATTTACGCTTATAGGAGCAACTACAAGACCAGGATTATTATCGGCTCCTTTAAGAAATCGTTTTGGAGCGACCTTTCAATTAAATTTTTATAACTCATCTGATATTGAAAAAATTGTAGAAAAATCTGCAAATATTTTGGAAATTAAAGTGGAGCCAGAAGCATTAAAAACAATTTCCGAAAGATCAAGATTTACCCCAAGAGTTGCAAACAGATTATTAAGAAGAGTTAGAGATTTTGCCGATGTTAATGGAACTGGAACAATTACAAAAGAAATTGCCGAAAATGCTTTAGACTTTTTGGAAATTGATAAAATGGGGTTAGAGCCAGGCGACAGAAAAATTTTGTCGGCGCTTATTGATAAATTTAATGGAGGACCTGTTGGATTGCAATCATTGGCGGCAGCTGCCATGGAAGAAGAAGATACAATCTTAGATATTTATGAACCTTATTTAATGCAATGCGGATTTATTGAGCGAACTCCAAAGGGCAGAGTAGCCTCGCGATTAGCATACGAACATCTAGGCATAACCAGCGAAAATTATCAAAATAGACTAATTTAAAAACCGACCCTAATTGTCGGTTTTAATTTTATTTATGAAAATAATCTTAAAATCTTTTATTATATTATTTTTATTTTTATCTGTTTTTGTTTTAGCGGTGAATAAAGTAAATATAAATTCTGCATCATTGGAAGAATTGGAAACTCTGACTGGAATTGGGGCAGTAAAGGCACAGGCAATAATTGATGCGAGGCCCTTTTTAACTGTTGATGATTTAGAAAGGGTTAAGGGAATTGGAACAAAAACTTTACAAAAAATAAAGGAACAAGGATATGCTTGTGTTGATTGTTCAACAACCCAAACAACAGCTGAAACAAAATCGGAAGAAATAAAAACCGAAGAAGTAAAAATCTATTCAAGTAGAATTTTAATAAATGAGATTTTACCCTCTCCTGCTGGAACTGATGAAACAGGAGAATGGGTTGAACTATATAACTCAAATAATTTTTCTGTTGATTTATCCGACTGGAAAATAAAAGACACAAAAGGAACTCCAACAGTTTACACTTTTCAAAAAAATACAGAAATATTAGCTTTGGGATATTTAGTGTTAAGAAGGCCAGATACAAAAATAACTTTGAATAATGAAGAAGATGGACTAAACCTAAGTTCACCTGACAATAAAATTATAGATTTTGTTGAATATAACAAGGCTATAAAAAACCAATCTTACAATAGAACCAACTCTAGCTGGCAATGGAGCACAACCTTAACTCAAGGGTTGCCCAATGTAATAACTTCTAAAACCAGCGAAAAAGTCTTGTCAAAAAATAAAAAATCTGTTAATAATAACATTGAAGCAGGGTATATAATAAACCAAGAAAAAGGCTTATCTGCATTGTCAGAAAGTAAAATAAACCCTTGGTTTTTATTTTTAATAGCTATTTTATTAACTATAATTTCTGCTGTAGTCGTATTATTTATTAAATTAAAATTTAACAACCATGTCAGGACATAGTCATGCAAAAACAGTTATGGCCACAAAAATGGCCAATGCTGCTAAAAAAGGAAAAATATATTCTAAATATGGCAGACTTATTACAATTGCCGTTAAAGATGGAGGAGGATCGGGAGACCCAGCAAAAAATGCCAAACTTAAGGCAGTAATAGAACAGGCCAAAAATATGAATATGCCTAAGGAAAATATTGAAAGGGCCATTAAAAAAGGAACGGGTGAATTGGCTGGAGAAAATTTAGAAGAAATTTCTGTTGAAGGATTTGGACCAGGAGGAATTGCAATTATCATGGATGGAATTACAGACAATAAAAATAGAACTTTATCTGAGATAAAAATTACTTTAAACCAAAATAATGGCAAAATAGCTGGTGAGGGAGCTGTGAGATGGATGTTTGATAGAAAAGGAATAATTATTGTTTCAGGTGAAGAAAAATCAAAAGATGAGCTTGAAATGACGGCGATTGAAGCTGGTGCAGACGATGTAAGCTGGGATGAAAATTTCCTTGAAATTCATACAAAGCCAGAAGACTTCGAAGCTGTAAAAAAAGCTTTGGAGGACAAGCAATTAAAAATTGAGTCTGCATCTTTGGGATATATCGCAAAAGAAGAAGTTGAGGTTTCTGAAAAAGAAAAGGAACAAGCCCAAAGACTTTTTGAAGCATTGGACGATAATGATTCTATTAATGATGTCCACTCTAATTTAAAAAACTAACTCTCAAAATTTTATGATAATTCTGGGGGTGGATCCTGGATCTGCTATCACAGGATATGCTATTTTAAAAAAAGAAGGGGGCAATAAACAGCACCTTGAAGTTATAGATTTTGGGTGTATTACAACAGATCAATTTTTGACAACAGGAGAAAGATTAAAAAAGATTTACAAAGAAATTCTAAAAATAATTGCAAAATACAAGCCAGAACTAATGTCTATTGAAAGTTTGTATTTTTTTAAAAATTTAAAAACGGTTATGCCTGTTAGTCAGGCAAAAGGAGTTATTCTTCTGGCTGCTGCTGAAAAAAATATTCCTGTTTTAGAATTTACACCACTTCAGGTAAAAATGACTGTGGCAGGATACGGAAGAGCCGAAAAAAAACAGGTTCAGGAAATGATTAAAAAAATGTTTGATCTAGATAAATTCGATTTGAAGGAAAAAAATAGAAAAAAGGATGATGCTTTTGATGCTTTGGGAGTTGCAGCTTGTGCGGCCTTCAAAAGTTATTAAATCTGAATTTAGCTCTAAAACTTGTGGAAAAAACAATCTTGACAAACCTTTTTAAAAAAATATAATTAGAACAAGAATATTAATTAAGACTTTAAAAGTCAAAAATTAAAACTTATTTTTTAAAATAAACCCAGAGAATAAACTGAGTTTATTCTAAAAAAATAAGTTAAAAAAAATGGAAGAGGAATTTTTAACTAGACTAATAAATAGTGATGATGATGCTGATCTTGATGATGCTCCTTGGAGCGAGGAAGAGGAAGGAGACGAAGAGGAATTAGATGATGATACAGACGATGACGATGTTGATGATGTAGAAGAAGAATAATTAGAAACATTTAAAAACAGGCTGCATAAAGTGCAGTTTTGTTTTACTTGCTTTTTTACACAAATTAAAACTATAATTAATAGAATATAATTGAATTTAAATTTAATGCTAAAAAACATAAAAAGATACTTTGAAGACATTAAAAAAATGGGAAAACAACAAATCTTTTTTGTTGTTTCAAAATGGCTATTTTTTATTTTTTTGGGAGGATGTGCAGGAGTTTTGCTAATAATCCTTTATTACACTTGGGACTTACCTCAACCAGAAAAGTTTACAGAGACTCCGTTTATCCAATCAACTAAAATCTATGACAGAACTGGAAAAGTTCTTTTGTATGATATTTACGGAGAAGAAAAAAGAGAAATTGTTTCCTTTGATAAAATTTCAGATAATTTAAAACATGCCATTTTGGCTTCTGAAGATGCGAGATTTTATCAACATGGTGGGGTGGACTTTTTAGGAATAATAAGGTCTGTATTAATTGATTTAAAATCAGGATCAAAAGCTCAAGGTGGCTCAACAATTACACAACAGTTAATCCGTTCTGTGTATTTAACTAAACAAAAAAAGATTTCTAGAAAAATTAGGGAAATTGTTTTAAGCATAGAACTTGAAGCAAAGTATTCTAAGGACCAAATCTTTGATTGGTATTTAAACCAAGTGCCATTCGGAGAAAATGCTTATGGAGCTGAAGCGGCAAGTCAGACATATTTTAGCAAACCGGCCTCAGACCTCTCTGTAGCAGAGTCGGCCCTTCTTACTGCTGTTTTACCAGCCCCTAGTTATTATTCGCCCTACGGTCCAAATAAAGCGGAATTACTGCAAAGAAAAGACATAGTTTTAGAAAGAATGCAAAAACTTGGATATATAACAGAGGAAGAGCTTCAAAGCGCCAAAAACGAGAAATTGAAGTTTGCAGAATCAACTATTTCTATTAAAGCTCCCGACTTTGTAATGTATGTTAAAAAATATTTAGATGATAAATATGGAGGAGATTATTTAAAAGAAAAAGGTTTAAGGATTTATACTAGCTTAGACTGGGAGTTACAAGAATATGTAGAAAAAGTGGTTAAAGAGGCTGATAAAACTAATATAGCCAAAAACGCATACAATGCAGCAGTAACCGTGATTAATCCTAAAAACGGGGAAATTTTAGCCTTAATTGGCTCAAAAGATTATTTTGCAAAATCTTATCCTGCGGGTTGTGACGAAAGCGCCACAGCAACTTGTTTATTTGAACCAAAATATGATGTAGCCACAATGGGTCAAAGACAACCAGGCTCGTCTTTTAAACCATTTGCATATGCCACGGCTTTTAAAAAGGGGTATACAGCGAATACTGTGCTTTGGGATGTAAAAACAGAGTTTAACCCTAATTGCAACCCAAGTGGAGATGATACTGGAGTGTCGTGCTATAATCCTCAGGATTATGATGGTAATAACAGAGGTCCAGTAACATTGAGAACAGCTTTAGGATGTTCATTAAACATTCCAGCTGTAAAGGTTTTGTATTTAGCTGGTATCCCAGAAACTTTACAGACAGCGCAAGATTTCGGAATAACAACACTTACCGACACTAGCAATTATGGACTCTCATTGGTATTGGGAGGGGGAGATGTTAATTTGCTAGAAATGACTTCTGCCTACGGTGTTTTTGCAACAGAGGGAAATTATATTTCTCCTGTTAGTATATTAAAAATAGAAGATAACGAGGGAAATATTATAGAAGAAAATAAAGAACAACCAAGAAAGGTCTTAGATACCCAAGTTGCAAGACAGGTTACTAATATTTTATCTGACAATAATGCAAGAACTCCGATATTCGGAGCACACTCTCCATTATACATTGATGGCTACCAAGTAGCCGCTAAAACAGGAACCACACAAAATTTTGTTGATGGTTGGACAATGGGATATACCCCATTTGCTGTTGTTGGGGTTTGGACTGGAAATAATAACAATACGCCAACTAAAGATGAGGGTGTTGGTATAGCAGCTCCTATCTGGAATCAAGTCATGCAAAAAGTGTTATCATTAAACCCAGTAGAAAATTTTACGGCTCCAGATCCAATCACAAATAGGAGTGCTGCATTATTAGGACAATTGCCATCTGATGATGTCCATACTATTTTGTATTATGTAGACAGAAATAACCCTTTGGGAGCGCAACCAGTAAATCCAGAAAAAGATTCTCAATATGCTCTATGGCAAATTGGAATCAATAATTGGCTGATAAAGACTGGCAAATATTAATCAACAAAAAACACCCTACATTCTAGGGTGTTTTTTAAATTATTTTTTAATTTGATTTTATCGGCATTACGACATAAAGATAGCTAGTATCTCCAACTGGTTTTAATATACAGGCTCCCTCCTCTTTACTTATCTCAAAGGAAACTTCGGAACTTTTCATTTTTAACAGACCATCTGTTAAAAACTTATGATTAAAAGAAATCTCTATTGGGTCTCCTTCTATTTTTGCAGTAACACTTGATTGGCTTTGGCCGATGTCGGGGTCTTGTGCAAAAATTTGAACTTCTTTATTTTTATCTTCTATTTTTATTTTTACTTCGCTTAATTTTCCTGAAAAAAGTGAGGCTGTTTTAATTTGGTTTAAAAACTCATCTCTTTTTAGAAAAACCTGCGTTTTAAACTTACTAGGAATAATTTCTTGGTAATTAGGATATTCCCCTTCAATTAATCTGGATATAATTTGAACTTGGGGATGAGAAAATTCTTTCATTGGAAATTCAAACATTACTTGATTTGGCAATATATATATATTAGTTTTTCCTTCTTTATCTTCTAAAATGCTCAATATTTCTTTTGCTGTTTTTTGAGGAAGAATGAAAGACAAATCTCTTTTAACTGGAGTATCCAATAATATATTTTTTTCTGCTAATCTAAAACTATCTGTCGCAACAATTTTGACTACATTTTTTGAGAAAGAAAAATAAATTCCAGAAATTTCAGGCCTTGATTGAGATACGGCAGTAATATCTGCCACTTGAGACAAACCTTGGCAAAGTTTTTTGTTGTCTATTTCTAAAAATTCAACATCTTTAAATTCTGGAATCAAAGGAAATTCTTCTGGATTAAAACCCTGAACATTATTTTTAAAGTTTTTACATTCAATATACAATCCCTGGTATTTTTCTTCTAATATAATTTTTTCATTAGGAAGAGATGACACAAAACTTGATAAAAATTTTGCAGGCACCACTACTTTTCCCTTTTTAACTATCTTAGCTAAAATCCAAACCTTGATAGCAGTCTCTAAGTTAGTGGAACTTAAATTTAAAAAATTATCTTCTGTATTTATTAAAACATTATCCAAAATAGGTAATGATAAATTCTTTCCAACAATCTTTTCTACAATTCCCAAACTATTTTTAAAATTATCTTTTAAAACTTCAATTTTCATTTTCGTATCTTATTAATTAAATAATATATTTATATATTAGTTTATTGTTATTGGTAGGCGTATTTTTCTGTTTTTAAAAAGGGGAAATAGTCTTAAAAATTTTATATTTACTCTTATTTATTTTGTGGAAATGTTGTGGAAAAACTAAATGGATAAAAAGTATAAACTTATTAGTGTCTCAAAAGTAATAAAATTTATTCTATGTTTTACTACTTTTTTTAACTATATTTATCCACTGTATATCCTCTGTTTTATTAAATTCAACTCTTCTGTTAATTTATTGTTTTCTTCATTTTCTTGAAGAATTTTTTTGTAGGCATATATGGCAGTTGTGTGGTCTTTCCCTCCAAATTTTCTGGCAATTGCTGGAAAAGAATATTTTAATTCTTTTCTTAACAAAAACATGGCTACCTGTCTAGGTTTTACAATCTCTTTTTTTCTAGTTGGGTCAAATAAGTTCTTTTCTTCTAAATTATAAAATTTAGCAACAGTTTCAATAATTTTTTTATAATTAGCGACATCAAATGGCGAAAAAATAAAACCACTTAATAGTTTTTTAACAGATTCCATATTTAAGGGCTGGTTTAATTTTTGACAAACTAAGAGTTTGTTTAGGGCTCCCTCCAATTCCCTTATATTCTTTTTTACATTAGTGGCTATATATTCTAATATTTCTTCAGGAAGGTCAACCCCCTTTTCCTGGACTTTTGTTTTTAGAATAACTAATCTTGTTTCGTAGTCAGGTAAACTAACATCAGCTATCATCCCACCTTCAAATCTGGATCTTAGCCTATCTTCTAATTCTGGTATTGCGTTCGGTGGCCTATCTGAAGAAAGAATAATTTGTTTATTTTTTTCATATAAAGAGTTAAATACATGAAAAAATTCTTCCTGGCTTTTATTTTTTCCAGCTATAAATTGTATATCATCTAAGATAAGAACATCTATGGGGGCTAAACTGGTTTTAAATGCCTCCATACTATTAGTTCTTATAGCGTTAACAATCCCTGCAACAAATTTCTCAGAAGAAATATATTTTACTTTTTTCTTTTTTAAATCACCGCTTATTTTATTTCCAATAGCTTCTATAAGGTGTGTTTTGCCAAGTCCTGTGCCACCATATATAAAGAGAGGATTATAATTAAATCCTGGATTATCAGCTACAGCTAAGGCTGCAGCATGCGCTAATTCATTAAAAGAACCGACTACAAAGTTGTCAAAAGTATAGCGAGGATTAAGATTGGTTTCTTTATTTGTTTTGAATTCCTCAAATTTTAACTGGCTATCGTCTAATTTTTCAAGTTCTAAAGCAGGTTTCAAATTGGAAGCTTTTGCCGATTGTGGTTTTATTACAAATTCTAAATCTTTTATAGATTCATCTATATTATGTAAAATTTTTAAAATTAATTTATTATATTTATTACTCAGCCATTCTTTTGAAAAGGCATTAGGCACAGAAATTATTATTTTTTCATCTTCCTTAGAAAGAATTTCTGTATTTTGAAACCATGTAGCAAAATTTGCCTTGGAAATGTGAAATTGCATTTGTGCCAATACTGATTGCCAAAGCTCTATATTGTCCATAAATAGAATAATTTATTTTAATACTATATTTTTCACTTTTATTAGCCAAATGTCAAACAAAACTAAAATAAGGGGACTTGTTATCAACATGTGGATAACTTGTGTAATTTATTTTAACACAGACGCACAATGAAAAAAATATTTTACGGCAGGTATTTTGATTTGACTGAAAGGGGTTTTTAAACTATACTAACTATATTATATAAGTCAAAAAAATAAAATCAACCATGAGCTTTACATACAACCCAAAAAAGAAAAAAAGAGCCAGAACACACGGCTTTTTAAAGAGAAGTAAGACTAAAACTGGTAAGCAGGTGATGCAAAACAGGAGAAGAAAGGGCCGAACAAAAATAGCCCTATAAATGTTAATTAAAGGCACCAGACTTAGTAAAAAAAAGGATTTTGACGCTATTTTTAAAAAAGGAAAAAGTGTCAAAAGCAGTTTTTTGATTTTAAAGTTTATGCAGAATGGTTTAAAAATAAATCGTTTTGCTTTTATGGTAAGCAAAAAAGTTTCTTTAAAGGCTGTTGTTAGAAATAAAATTAGACGAAGATTATCAGAGTCAGTTAAGGATTTCAGAAAAGAGACAGAAACAGGGATAGATATTATTTTTGTTACCCTACCAACAATAAAAGAAAAAAGTTTTATAGAAATAAAAGAGGAGGTGAATAATCTTTTAACAAAAATAATATTAAAAAATAAAATATAAAACCTTCAATGGTTATTTTTTATGGATATTTTTAATTTAATATTATATAAACCATTATTTAATTCCCTTATTCTGTTATACAACTATATACCTGGTCATGATTTTGGCATAGCCGTAATATCTTTGACAATAATTATCAAAACATTGCTTATCCCGCTGTCTATAAAATCTGTTAAATCTCAAAAAAATCTTCAAGATTTGCAACCTAAGATTAAAGAAATTCAAGACAAATATAAAAATGACAAAGAAAGACAAGCAAAAGAAGTTTTAGAAATTTATAAAACTAAAAAAATAAACCCATTGGGCGGATTATTTTTAGCCCTGCTTCAATTACCTATTTTAATAGCCCTTTATAGCGTTTTCAGAAATGGGCTAAACTCCAATGAATTGGTCAACCTATATGGATTTGTTTCAAATCCAGTTAATATAAATGTTTTATTTTTAAATATAATTGATTTATCTAAGCCAAATATATTTTTTGCCATAATAGCTGGAGTTAGCCAATATTTTCAAACAAAGATGCTACTTCCAAGTCAAAAAATCTCAAATACGGATAAAAATGCTGATTTTGCAAAAGCTATGCAATTTCAAACAACATATTTTTTACCAGTAATAACCATAGTAATACTTTTAACTTTGCCATCAGCCTTAGGATTATATTGGATAGTTGGAGGGGTATTTTCTACAATCCAGCAATATTTTATACTTAAGAAAATAAAGAATACTTAAAAAAAATGTTAGATCAAAAAGATTCTCAAAAAATTAAAGATGTGGTTTCTAAATTTTTACAGGTGGCAACGATTGATCCACTTAAGATAGATGTTAATGTTGTGATTTTGAAAGATGATGATAAAAAGGAAAATCTAGATTTAGAAAGTAGAGAAATAGTTAATGTGGATGTTAAATTAAATGAACCACAAATATTAATTGGCGAAAAAGGACAGACCCTTTTTGAAGCTCAAAGGCTTTTAAGAATAATTTTAAATAAAAAATTACAAAATAATTTTTATTTAAATTTGGATATAAATGACTATAAAAAGAAAAAGTCAGAGTATTTAAAGGAAATTGCCAAAGACTTAGCAAATGAAGTGGCTATAACAAAAAAGGAAAAGGTTCTTGTCCCAATGTCGGCCTACGAGAGAAGAATTATCCATGCGGAATTATCCCAAAGACAAGATGTTGTTACCGAGAGTCATGGGGATGGATTTAACAGACACATAATTATTAAGCCTCGTTAATTCAATTAATTTTAAATAAACAAAAAATCGGCGAGTTGGCCGATTTTTTTTGTTGCTATTTTTGGGTGACAGGAATAATAAATATATAGTTTGGAGAATATCCTGAGCTTCTAATTGCATCCCATTTTATCTGTTGCGGGCCATCTTTTGTGGCATCATCCTTTGTTGGAAAGGCTTGGCAATAAGTGTATGTATAAGTGCTATTGGCAGCTGCTATATCTTTTGGATCTATATAAAGTAATAAAACAATATAGTCACCACTTATCTTGATTGATGTAATATTTTCTTTATCTAGGGTAGGGCATTTATATTCTTTACAATTTCCAGCGTCACTCCATTTAACGCACTCTCTCTCTTTCTCTGGCACAGTGCAATCTGATTTAGAGGTGCCAGTAAAACTTAAAGAACTAAGTTGATTAAAATAGCCTTTTCCAATTTGTAAACTTGATATTCTAAGATATCCAGCATCTTTATTTTTTTCTTTGCCTATAACCGTGTTAAATGATTCTCTATATAAATCAACAAAGCCGTTTCCCTTTGGAGAAAAATCATAAGTATAAATTGAAGCCGAAGCCACAGAAACATTTGTTTTCTGACATCCAGCAGTAGTTGGATTAATATATTGACATTTTCCCCAATAGTTAGTGTTGTCGTATAAAATTGAAATATAATAAGTTTTTGCCGATGAGTTTTGTAGAATTTTTACAGAGTTGATTTTATTTTTTTGTTCCCCAAAGTCTGCTATATTTTGAGTATCTGCGACTGCCGTTTTAGAACAGTCTTTTGAATTATAAAAATTAACTCCAAAAAATTGAGTGTCTGTACCTTGAATGGTTGCATCTTCTAATGGATTTGTTTTAAAAATAGAGAGATATGGATTTATTGTGGTTATAATCAAATATGCTAAAAGTAAAATAAGTATTCCGGAGATTGCACCGCTAATTCTATCTTTAGCAATAGCTAAAGCTCCAGGAGCGGCTGGGGCTATAAAATAAAGTATTCCTGCAATGACTAACGATAAAAAGGCGAAAGATAAACTTATAGAGATTCCAAAATCAAAAACATATTTTAAATATTGAGCTAAGTCTGATTGTGTCGTTAAGGTTGAGCCCGTTACGGTTGTTGGATAAACTACTTCTAAATTTACAGCGACTATTTTTATAGGGCAAAAAGTAAACAACAATCCCAATAAAACTATAAAAAATTTTAAAGTATAATTCTTAATTTCCATAGTTATTTTATTGGAACTACATTAATTTTATCAATATTTCCGCCCATAGCTGTTATTTCAGTACTTTTTAAATTAACAACATCTTTAAAAAAAACTTGGCAAGAAGACCCTGTCCATAAAACAACCATATAATTACCCTTAACTCGTATAGATCCAGAACGTTGTTGAAAATTTTGGTATAATTTTTCATATCCATCTGGCCTTTCAACGCCAAAATAATCAAGAGTCATATTCTGGGCTTCTCCCGTCCAATAATTTGCTATAGTCTTTGGACCTAAAAAATATCCTGCAGATTCTGCTCCTTTAGCCCAGCCAAAGGGCTCACTATAAAAAACAGCACCTTGTCCAGAAGTTTCAGGAGCTTTATTGTTCCAGAAAAAAATAGTAGAGGATGTTGATACTAAAACATTATTAAAGCATTCTATTTCTTTTTTAGAATCTTTTGAAAATAATGGCTGAGTGCAGTCGCCCGCAGAAGTAGAATCGTCTTTACTATGGAAGATAATTCCATAGTTAATATCACTAGATAAATTGTTAACAATCCTTATAGATTTTAAATTATTTTTGAATGGATCAGATAAAATGCCACTTGATAAAACTGCTCCCGACATATACCCAGAGCACATATCTTCATTACACTCACTTAAGCAATAATAAATTCCAGGGGATTCATAAGATATTTTAAAAGATTTAGTTTCAGACAAGGACTCTTCTTCTCCGCATTTTTTTCTTACAACGGTTACCCCTTCATAATTTTTGTCATTCCCCTCAAAATTTATTTTAGGAAATTTCCAAATTAAAAGTATAGGGCCATCTGAACATCTATAAATCAATTTTTTATATCCTTCTGGAATATTTTCAGTATCTGCTTCCGACTGAGGTGCTGGTTTATAGTCTGATCCATTGGTATAAAATATTCCTTCACCTCCAGGTAAAACAGTCAGAGTTGGTGTCACAAATTTAGAATTTATTGTTTGTAAAATTACAAAAGCAGATAGAGTTAAGATCAAACCAAATATAGAACTTAGCATTCTATCTTTTGCATCTTTAGACAAAGATGGATTTGATGCAGACATTACAAGTTGAACAGCCCCAATGGCAAAAGAAATTATGGCTATTATTCCAGCTATATACGTTCCAAATCCGAATAAATATGCAATATATGACGGTAAATCATTTTCTACTGGTTTTGTTAGTCCAGGGATATCGGGATAGCTAACTTCTAATGCAAACGCAAAGGGACTGTTTAAAACAAACAGCAAGATTGATAGGGATATTAGGGATATAAGTTTGTAAAAAGTTTTTTTCACAGAGTTAATATATAATTGGAATTATATCCACATACTCAATTTTATTGCCAGATTCAACATAATTGTATGCATCTAAGCTTTCTATGTCACTTGTAAATGTTTCGCAATATAATTTATTTTTATCATTTTTTATATAACTATACAGTCCAACAATGTAATCACCCTTTATTCTGACTGATCCAGGGCAATTTTGGAACGCCGAACAAGGGCAACAGTCTCCTTCAATAGAATTTTCATCTGCGCAGGATGGGTATTGGTTTTTACACATATATGCATCCATAGTTTCTACGCCAGAATAGTCAAAAATCATTTCGTTAGCATTTTTTTTATAAAAATCATCCGTTGTCCATGTGACAGCTTCTTGTATTTGTTCTTTTGTTACATCAAATTTTCCAGATTTTACATCTGCATTCCATCCATAAGTTTTATTGTAAAAAGTAGCTCCACTCCCTGAGGTTTCAGGTTCGGTTCTATTCAATTGAAAAATATTTGCAGAAAAAGCAGGAATATTAACTGCTTTACATCCACTGCCTTTGGTTGTAAAAACAATAGGTTCTGTGCATTCTCCAGCGCTAGTTATTCCTATTTCTTTGTGAAAAATCGCTCCAAAATATTGAGGAAAAGAATCACTTGTATTATTAACTATCCTAACCCCTTTTATTTTTCCCTTGAAAGGAGATTCAATCTCATCTTGGTCTCCCCAATTTGCCTCCGACATATATCCAGAACACATATCTCCATTACATCCATCCATACAATAATATACACCAGCAGTTTCATATTCCCATTTAAATGATTTAGCGCTGCCAATGGGTAGTTTGTCTCCGCAAGTTAATCTCTTGGTTGTCGCTCCATTGTAATCAAAATTTTTATTAGGAAAAATCCAAACAAGAAGTGCTGGTCCAGAATTACATCTATAAATCAATTTGTCATATCCTTCTGGAATATTTTCAGTATCTGCTTCCGACTGAGGTGCTGGTTTATAGTCTGATCCATTGGTATAAAATATTCCTTCACCTCCAGGTAAAACAGTCAGAGTTGGTGTCACAAATTTAGAATTTATTGTTTGTAAAATTACAAAAGCAGATAGAGTTAAGATCAAACCAAATATAGAACTTAGCATTCTATCTTTTGCATCTTTAGACAAAGATGGATTTGATGCAGACATTACAAGTTGAACAGCCCCAATGGCAAAAGAAATTATGGCTATTATTCCAGCTATATACGTTCCAAATCCGAATAAATATGCAATATATGACGGTAAATCATTTTCTACTGGTTTTGTTAATCCAGGGATATCGGGATAGCTAACTTCTAATGCAAACGCAAAGGGACTGTTTAAAACAAACAGCAAGATTGATAGGGATATTAGGGATATAAGTTTGTAAAAAGTTTTCATATTTTTATTTTTTACTGTAATGATTCTTTTCTGGTTTCACAACAGAACCAATTATCCATTAATGGACTGGAGGCTCCTGATACTTTTCCCAACTCTTTTCCATAACAGTAAGACTGGATGATTTTTCCATCTAATATAACCTTGCCAGATTTATCTATAATTGGAGAAATAATTTCGTCTTCTGCTCTGGTACAACTTAACATTTGTACATATGTTTCTCCATAGTTATTTTGAGTGGTGCTACAATCGTCAGTTGTTTTTCTGGAATAATTTAATTTTTTTAATATATCGCTTCTTCCTTCTTGGATTATAAAATTATTAAAGTTTTTAACAGAGCTAGCTATCTGCGCGTAATAATATCCTATTCCTTTATATTCGGTTCCCTTAGGGCAGTTCATATCAGAAGTTTTACCTTGTAGCATGTTAATTATTTTTTGGCAGGGATTTCCTTCACAAGTCCCCCTGCTACAACTACATGAAGATTTTTTAGTTTCTTCTCCCGTGTCTGGGTCTGTTACAGTATATAAAGAAATTTTAAAAAGACATAACGATTTACAAGTTGGTTCGGTCCCAGAGCTATCACATTTGCTATTACACTCACAATAATTTTTTTCTTCCCCAATCTTTTTCATATAATCAACCATATTTTGGATATCTTTTGTAATGCCATCAATACTAGTTAAAAAAGATTTTCCCCAATCTTCTGAATCATCAACCGTTTGTCCAACTGGCACCTCTCTTGATTTTAAACAAAGCCTTTCTTCTCCAACTGGATTTGTTTTTTTTGCAGCCTCTTTACTCCACCAATTTGTTTTGCAATAAAAAGTTAAGGGGTCATCGTTGTAAGCCAGTTCATCACAATTTCCACTGCAAACCCTATATTTATTAGAGCTTGAGGTTGCCCCCCCTGAACTGCTAGAACCTATTGCTTCACTTGTAATATCACAAGGACAATCAGGACACTTTGAACTGGCAGGACATTTTGCAGTTTCTGGGTATATTTCTATACAAGTATTTTTTAAAACACTACTGCCGACAGTAACTGATTTGTTTGGATTTGTACAAATTTGATAATCTGGATGTTGATAAATATATGAGGCTGAATATTTGTTTTGTAAAGAATATGGATTTAATAAACAATCTGCATATCCTGCATATTGATCTGAACAATATTTACAGGTGGCCGAATCTTCAGCACATTTTTGCAAAGATTCTAAATAGTTGTTATTTTTTGTACAATCTTTAAGTTTGTTGAAATCCATGGCACAAATTCCTTCATTTTCAATTATGCATTTTGAATCATTGCTACATTTATTTTTACAGGTAGTTTTTTCTTCTTCTGAACACAAAGCATCACAGGCATCAGAACATCTTTGTTTACAGCTCGTAAAGCATTCTTCAAAAGTTGAAAATGAACTTGCTCCTGGCGTACAACTTCGTTTGTTATAATATTCTTTAACTTGATCCGATTGTTGTTTTAAACAATTTGTTTTTTCATCTGAACTCATATTTCCACTGCAATCTTTTGCCTGCGCATAATTATTAAAATCTTTTTGCTGATTTCCAGGACACATTTTTTTACATTTGCTATAACAAGTTGAATTATTATATTCAAATCCTTTGCAATATTTTGCAGGATTAATTAATTCTCCAGTATCTTGGTCAGAATAAGTTTGTTCTATTAATATAGTATTTTTTTCTTTATCATTGGCTTCGTAAGTTTTTAAAAAATCTACATAAGAATCTGCCAAATAACATTTTCCTAATTCTGTTTCAGCTTTTTCTAAACTTTCTAAGTCAGCCTTAACTTTAATTTTTAATTCTTCTATTTTTCCTTTTAAATATGTTAGCTGATCTATTAACCTTAATTTATACCAAGGGCTATTTTTGATTAAACATTGTTTTCTTTTTAACAAACAATCAGCAGTCATTTTATCGCAAGGTTTGCAATTCCCATTGTTAATAATGGGAATTGTCTCCCCGCTCATTTTTGGAGATGGCTGAACCTCAACCTGTTTTTTTATTTTTTCATAATCATTAGAAAACTCTGACTTAAATTCGTCTAGTCCAACATAAGGTCTGTCACTGCAAATACCAATTGTTATTGGTCCATGGTCTATTTTGTCTTTATATCCGGCTGGGCATCTGTCGCAAGTTTTTCCACTACAATCACAACCCTTAATTGAACAAGAATCTTTACATCCATTTGTGGTTCCATTATATTTTTTATATTTATTGTAATCAGATACGGTTTTGCAGGTTACTGATGTTTTGCAATCAGAACCATCTTTTTTACAGGAGGTTTCACATGCTAATCCATAAACAAAAGAGTTACCATTTGTGTTATAAATAGGAGGAGTGTATTCATGTTTTATTAAAACACCACCTTGGTTTTTATAAACTTTTTCAATAGTTGATTTTATATTAGGCCCTCCCGCCATAACCATTACGCTAGCATCAGTTGTTTTTTTATTATTAGGAGCAGCGCAAACCCAATCTTGTGACCAATAAGCATAATTATTATGCAACGCAGATCCAATTTCTTCTGCCCAGTTGCAAAATGTTGTATCGACTGGACTGGATAATGAGCTTAATATCAGAGATTGATGCGTCGCGGTAAACCAATTAGGAAGAGAAACAGCAGAGCCAGAATGTGACCCAAGTATTATTTTGGTAGGAGTTGAAACCACAGAATAAATATTCATACTTATAGCAATATCTCCCCCATCAAGCGTTGAATTTCCACTATTCGGATTACTAGGACCAACTGCAAAGTGTAAATGGTCGCCCATATTAGTTCCTATCTTTCCAATCTCACCGATAACATCTCCTCTTTTAACTTCTTGTCCTGTTGATACATATATTTCATCCATGTGTGCGTAAATACTATAAAAGGTAAATTTACTGATAGCATTATCAGAATTAATTCCACAACTACAAGACTTCATTAAATATACAATTTCATCTGATAATTTTTGGGTAATTTTAGCTTTGTTTTCAGCAGCTTTACTGAGTTCTAGAATACAATCTGCTCTGTCATGATTTAAATAAGTTGGCCCAAGCATTTTTTTGCCATCATCTGTGGTTATTTCTTCTCCATCAATTGGGTCTCCACTATCATCAAAATCATAACACGCCATTGGTCTAGATAATAAATTTTCAGTCAGTTTTCCAATTGGTATCTCGCTATAAATATCAATTGATAAGTTTGGTGTGGGTGTTGGATTAAAAATATTTGCAATATATGTAAGTGGAGCCAACCCAGTCAAATCAAAAATAACTAAATATGGGTTTATTGTAAAAGCAATTAAATACGCGCAAACAGTTAAAAGAAGCCCAGCTACTCCTGCTTTTATCCATTCTTTTGCCTCTGCGGGTCCTCGTTTTCCTGTTACTTTTTCTATAATTTTACCTACGCCCAATCCAAACATATACAAAATTCCTCCATAGGCGATTACAATAGAAGCCAATATTACGGCAATGGCAATTCCTATATTAAAAAAATATTTGGCATATTCGGCAAGAGAAGAATTATCATTTATTGATACACCAAACATTGCTGGATAGTTTGCTTCAAGCGCATATGCAAAATGAGCACTTGCTAAAATGCTTATAGTAAAAAAAGCCAGTAAAAAAAATTTATGGATTTTATTTTTTTTCCAAAAACTCATTTGTTTTTAAGATGGATTTAAATTTTTTTTTGCTTCTTTAATTCTAATAACTTCTTCTGGTGAGGTTGTTATTATCTCATTTTCTGTTTGGCTGGCAACAACGGCCAGAGCCACATGTTTTTTACCAGCAAAAAATAATCCTTCTCCAACAGCTGCTTCCAATAACAAATATTTTTCTTGTTCTGTTAAATTAAAAGTTTTTTGCACGATATCAATTGTAGAAGTAGATTGTTTCATTAAAAATTGCAAAGACGAGTTTGAAACAATTGCTCTTCCATAATCTGACTTCATAAAATCAGCAACATCCTGAGTGATTGTTGAAACCCCTAACCAATATTTTCTTCCTCTTTTTACCAAGCCAAAAAGAAATGAAGCCCCGTCTTCTGATTGCATTAGCCACCAAGCCTCATCAATTACCAAAATTCTTTTCTTCAAATTTGACCTCACAATATTCCAAACATATCTCATAATAATATAGAGAGCTATCGGTCTTAATGAATCTTCCATATCTCTAATCCCAAAAACAACAAGACTTTTATCAACAGAAATATTTGATTGGTTGTTAAAGAAATCGGCAAAAGTTCCTTTGGTAAATTTTTTAATTCTTGTCACCAAAGATTCGGCCCCAGTCATACTTTCCAAAACTTCTTCAAAGTCAGACATTAATGGAGTATTATTTTGCCAAGTTTTTGGATCTGATTGAGCTGTGATGTCTCTGACAGCATAAGTTTGTGTTAAAGCTTCGTCCAAAATGCTATCCTCTTCAGGAGATAATCCGCCAAGCATAATTCTTAACAGTCCCACTAAGTTTATAATGTTGGATCTTAAAACATCGTCTGGGTTATCGTCTGGGCCAGGAATTGGCAAATCAAAAGGATTTAAATGATTTGGCGAAGTTAAGGAAATTTTTAAAAATGAACCCCCAACAGCATCTGACAAAAATTCATATTCATTTTCAGGGTCAATAATAATAACATCAATCCCCTGCATTAAATATCTTAAAATTTCTAATTTAACAGCATATGATTTTCCAGAACCAGATTTTGCAAACACAACCATATTTGCGTTTTCCAAACTAAATCTGTCAAACAAAACTAAAGAATTATTGTGTCTGTTTACGCCGTATAAAATTCCTTCGTTAGAACTTAAATCAAAAGATATAAATGGAAAACAAGTTGAAAGAGGTTCTGTATCCATTGGCGTGTGAACATCTATTAAATCTAGTCCATAAGGACTACAGGAAATAAATCCTTCTTTTTGCTTAAATAAAGCTGGTTTTATGTAAATTAATCTTGATTCAAAAATAGATCTCAATGTTAATTCTGTGTCTCGTAATTCTTTTTCTGAGGTTTCATAAATTGTGATATATAAACCAAATCGAAACATTTTTTCCTGAGCAGTCATTAATTTATCTCTTAATGTTTCAATGTCCCTAAATCCAGTTTCAAGAGATGGGTCTCTAACCAATCCTTTTTCTTCTCTCTCTAAAATTTCAGAAGAAACTTCAGTGACTTTTTTTCTCAATTTTTTCAAAATAAGTTCCGAAGAAACAGGATGGATAAAAAAAGAAATATCCATTGGAGTTCCTAAATCAATAACAGGCGAAAACCAGCCTGTATTTAAATATCTTGGATAAGAAAAAACAAAGAATGATTTTGCAAATCGCTCCCCTAGTTTTAAGTGGTCTTGCATTACACCAATATATGGCGGGGCAATAATATCTCTTACATCAAACTCTTCTTCTTCAAAAATTTTTTCACTGAGAAGATCGTCTTGTTTTTTTCCAAATAAGTTATCTAAAAATGACATAAGCTATATAAATTACTTTAATAACTCTGGTAATATTTCAGGATAATATCCAACCTCGGCCTGGTCTGGATGGTGAATAGACCAAAATAATTCTATTAACTCAGGCGTTGTCAAAGGCATGGCTTCAACTCCGCATCTCCTAAGCCCCATTGCCAAATATTCCATTCTTTGCCAAAGCTGAGTTTTACATCTTTCAAACTTTTCATCATCCATTTTTTCTTCTTTGGTTTTATCTCCAGAAAGAGTTTTCAAAATGTTAAACTGTTTTGCAGCAGCTCCAACTCCAAAAATTTCCATCAAAGTGTATGGCACCACAACATAAAAGTTTTTTGTCATAACAACATCTCCAACCACCATATTTTTAATAAATTCTCTGTATGAAGCAGTTTGTTTTCTAAGCAATTCGTTTGTTTGTCTTTCTTCTAGATCCTTTAATGTGTCCAAATACGGTGTAATGTTTATGTTTCTTGATTGGATAACAATTTGGCAAGAAAAATCCAAAGAGTTTAAAAAACTTTGAAATGCATAAATAATAGCAGTTTGTTCTTCCTCAGATTTTAAAGCAAAATTTATAGAAGAAACCATTAAAATTCCTCTTATGGAGTTATTTTTTAAAAGTAAAACTCCTTCTCTTATGTCTTCAATTTCCAAAAATGCTTGTGTTGCTGATTCGGCCATATTTTATTTATTTTGTTTTTAATTCCACCTCTGTTCTTATTTTTTTAAGTTGGCTTTCTTGGGCTTTTAACACAGGACCCTGGTCTATTTTTTTGATAACACTTCTTTTAATAGTTTTAAAAGGATAAGGAGATTCCTTTTTCTTCCATGTATAATTTTTTCCTCCAGTTGCAAATCCAATAGATGCTAAAAGCATATCCAATAATGGAATTCCATTTATGGAGATAAATGATAAAGCAACAGAGCCTAAAGCTATAGCGCCTCCAACTACAACAAAGAGATAAAACGGCAAAATGTAATAAAGTATAAAACAAATTGCCCCTGCTCCTACCAAATAAAAAAATTGTCTAAATGAAAGGAAAAAAGCGATTTTACCTTCTTGTTCAATAAATTGTGGTACAGGATATTGTTCCATTTATTTTATATTTTAAATTCTTTTATTATATCACAAACGATAATAAAATAGTAAAATGTATTTTTCTATTTTTGAGGAGTACATTGGTATTTTGGGTCGCGATTTTAAATAATTGACATAAGCATATTTTTATGATATAATAAAAAAACTAGAACATTGTCAAATACAGTTAATAAGCAAAATGTTTTGCTATATTAGCTGTTAAAATGGCTTGTCCACTTTTAAGGGAGATTAGCGATGACACTCTTGAGAATCCTGTGCACGATTGTTGTTTTTGTTTTTTTGTTTGCGATTGCGAGCCTTTCAACAAATGCTGTTTTCTTTTTTTTGCTCATGATTGCGAGTTTTTCAACAAACATTCAGTGGCTAGTTCGCATAGTATTTTTTTTGGTTTTATCATACTATTTTATAAAAAATGGAATTGTTGAAGTCCCTGCAGACCCACCCCACAAAGCTATCCTAGTTTTTCTAAAAAAAAGACGACGGATGGTATTGGATGAGGGATGGCATTGGTTGCCACTTTACCCGTTTATTTTTAGTTTTATTTTAATCAAGGCCGGTAAAAAGACTCGAAATTTTGAACCGCAAGAGGTAAGGACTCCAGATAACGCCTTGTTGGATATCAAGACGGCTGCAACATGGATACCAGGCATAGATGGGAGTCCCGATTCGTATATTACATATTTAAATTCTGGGGGAGAAGAAGGTGTTGAAAAAATTCTTCACAATGCCATAGAAGATCGAAGCAAAACATGGGCAAGGTCTAACAGGGAAGGACCGTCAAATTGGATGGAGGCTCAGGCAAATAAGGATGATGCTCATGAGGTTCTTGCAAAAGCAACTATGCGTGAGAACTTTGAGCCCATAGATAGTATCGTTCCTACTGGGACATGGATGAGATTTTTTGATAGTCCGCAATCAGAGCCAACACAATATGATGCTCTTCCAAAAAATGGATGGGCGCATAAGGATCAAAGTACAAACGATTGGAACTGGGATGGTTTGCAGCGCTATTACGATAGTTTGCCCGCAGAAGAAAGAGACAGAATAAGAGCAGCTATCGTAAAAAGAAAAGATATGGTCAGGAGTATAAGAGAGGGGAATGCAGTCTTTTACAACAGAAGTTTAGGCATTACAATTGTAATGTTTGTCGTGAACGAAATCAAAGTTAAGGGGGCAGTTGCTGATGCGGCCGACAAAGAAGAAAAGGAAAATAGGGAAAGACGAGCTGACACGGTAGAAATAGACAACTTTTCTGAAAGGGCAAGAGGCTTGATGAAGGATCATCCAGGACTTTCATCGGAGGAAGCGTTTGCCACTGCCGAAGTCATTCTCAATAAGGTTACAAAAACGATTGTACGGGTAGATGGCGCTCAAACTGGTTTGGGGCACGATTTGCTCGGAGTGGCAAACTTGGGTGGAATTGTCGGCGCAAAACCAGAAACTGCCAGCGAAGAAAATCCTGGTGGTAAAAAACCACAAGAAGGAAGGGGTGGTAAAAATCCTGGCAAAAAAAACGCCGATGAAGATGACGAAAGTTCACCCAAAATTGCTACCGATGGTAGCGAAATCCTATAAAGTGGTGAACTTTAAAGGAGAAAGCCTTTGAAAGGCTTTCTCCTTATTTTTTTATAAATTATTCAACAGATTCTCGATATTTATCCTTGCTATCTTTTTGAATTGTCTGTTTTGGGCTTGGCGATAAAGATTTTTCAATATTTAATTTAGATAAATTTTTTTCTGCTGGATTTTCTATTGTAGATTTCTTTGATGTCGATGAATTATAATCTATCGGACTTGAGCTTGTTTGTTTTTGCCTAATTTTTATTAACGGAAGCAAATCTTTTTTTATATCTTGCATTATTTGTTCGGCAGTATTTTTGTCAAAATTTAATTTTTCTAATAAAATCTGCAATAATTCATTTTCTTGTTTCTCGCCATTTTTTATATCTGTTGCAATTTCAAAAATTACACTACTATTAGTACTTCCTCCGTTCTCTCCGAATATTTTTTCTGCTAATTGCTGATCAGTCTCTGTTAGTTTATACTTATCCAAAATTTTTGTAATAGCTAAATATACAAGGCTTTCTTGTCCTATATTGCCTTGTTCTTCCTCATTTGGCAAAATAGTTGTTAAATTGTTTTGATTTTGTTCCATAAATTTTTTAATTCATTTTATCTATTTGGTCTAAAATTTTACCTGCCCTGCTCCATTCAGCCGAGCCTTTTCCATGTTTGCCTATTAAATAGTCATAGAAGGCTTGATATTCTTGGCTTTGTTGGTGCACAGGAAGGTACTTTCCAGAATTATCTTTTTGTCTTGAAAATTTCTTTAAATGGTCAACAAGCGCAGGACCACCTTTTCTTTCAATTTCGCCAAGTTGTTTGTCTGTAAAAAATAACAGGGCCTGCTCATCCAAGGCTTCTGTCGGAAGTTCAGCTGCCTTTGCAGGAGACAATTTTCTGATGGCCTTTCTAAGCTTATCCGCCTTTAGCGAATCAATTGCGGCTGTAGTTTCAGTAGCACTGTAATTGTAACCATTTGCAAGACTCTTTGCTTCTTCTTCTGAGTGTCCTCCTCCAGCGGCACTTTTGAGATATTCTGTTTTGTCGGTCATAAGTTTTTGTTTTATTTCATGCTCTAATACAGGAGCATAACCTAAAGTCCTTTGCCTTATAATATCACTGTTTATTTCTTTTTTTCTTGTCTCTAATTCATCTTTTGAAGGTTCATGTGTTTTTGCATCTGCGCGTGCCTGCTCAATTGAAGCTCCACTCCTTTCTCTTTGTGCGGAGTATTCTAATTTTAAAGATTCTTTGGCATCTTCATCTTGTACACCTGTTAAAATATTTGGACTTTCTTTTGTAAATGTTTCTTTAGTTGCGCCATATGCAACAGCGTTGGCAGCAACTGCTTCTCTTTGGGATTCAGGTAAATAGCCGAGAGCCTTTCTTTTGGCTAATAAAGCTCCAGCAGCAGCTTTTTCTCGCATGCCAGCAGGAGTAAATGCTCTTCTTGTAGCAACATCTGCTAACTTTTGATTTCCTTCTGGATTATCATCAAATCCTTTTTCTAATTTCTTCATAGGTTCTTCCAATTTTTGTTCTAACCTTTGTTTTCTGCTAGCAGCAGCAGTCCCAGGAGCAACTAAACGCATTTTTTCTCCAGCTCTTAACGCTCCTTCTTTGGCTACCTGTCCAGCTGTTGTCAATCCAGTCGCACCAGCTAATTTAGAAGCTGTCTTAGTTGCACCAAACATAACTGCTCCTGTCGCCATTCCTATCACTGCTCCAGCACCAGCAGCACTACTCTTTGTTGTTATTTTAAATCCAACTATAAGAAAGAGTAAAATAACAACAAGGTTTTCAACAGAAAGTTTTGTTTCAGAAAGATAGGATTGCATCATTTGGCTAGATATCCATAAAGAAAAGCATCCTCCAACCCCGATAAAAGCCCATTTTATAAAATTTTCCCACCAAGAATTCCAAATTTTTTGTGCTGCCGGTACAGGAAAAACTTTACATATAAAGGCTAAAGGGGAGAGAATAAACAAAAAGGCAAGAACTCCATATCTAGCAATAAATATTATAGCCATATAAAAGAAGACTGCTGCAACAATAAGAAATGTAAAAGAAACGGATATGCTTGCTGCTAACAATGTTTTATTTGTTTCTTCATCCGTTCCTGGAACTATGCCTTTGAGTGTTTCTTCAGAAAATTTTACCATCATAGAATGATAAGCCGCTCCTAATCCGCCCCCTGCGGTTCCTCCGCTTTGTTGTAAAAGAGATTTGCAAACGATATTTGAAGCATCGATGATCAAACCGCAAAATAGTCCCGAAAAATTAATTAAAAGAGCAATTAATATAAAAGGGACTAAAAGTTTTTTTGCCTCATAGTCTCTGATTCTTAAAGTGGTCGCTACGCCGATAATTATAAAACCAAGCACAATAAGCATATTACTAAGGTCTCTTACAGCCGCCCAACCTATTAAAAATGTAGGGTTAGTCGTTATGGTTTTTCCTGTAATTAAAGTTAAAGCAGTGTCAAAAACATCTGTTGCCGTAAAACATAAAAACCTAGCAATATAGACAAATAAATATGAAACCCAAACCAATAATCCTGCTAAAAAATCTAGAGCAGCACTGCCTAGCGCACTTTTTGCCAAAAACCATCCGGTAATTGCAATCCCTCCCCATATTAAAACCGGGATAAAAATAGCGCCTTTTTCAGAATTTATATTACTAATTTTTTTAATATTAGACATAATATATGTGATTTTATATTTTTTGAAACAAAAGATATCTATTTAATATCATCCCCTTTTTTTTAACTAATCTAAAACAATTTTTATTTGCCATTTCCTGTATTTCTATCAATTTGGGAAATTCAGAAAATTCTTCTAAATTGAAAAATAATAATTTAGATATAATTTTGATTTGTTTTAATAAAAAATTTGGAAAGATATCAAGGGCTGGATAATAGATGAACAAATAATGATTGGGCTTTAACACTCTAGAACATTCTTTAAATACAGTTTCTTTATTTTTAAAATAATAAAAAGCATCAATTATTGTTATAAAGTCAAAAAAGTTATTTCCAAACATAATTTTTTCAGCGTCTGCAGTTGTAAAATAGATATCACTCGGTTTTTTTTTGGCGATTGATATCATTCCCTCACTGTTATCTATCCCAAAAAGGCGCAAAGACTTTTTTCGTCTGTCTATTTTTTTCAAAAATATTCCAGTTCCACAGGCAATATCCAATATTTTAAAGTTACTTTTAATATAATTTTTTATAAAATTAAAACAAGCTGTATGTATTCCTAGATATAAAATTTGGAAGATGGGAGTGTTATAAAACTTCGCAACTTTATTAAATTTATCGGCAGTATTTTCTTTCATTACTCTACTTAAAAGTTAACAAAATTATAGTTTATTAATTTTACACCATTTTAAAATTTAAAAGTAGCTAAGTTATTCACATGTTGTAAAAAGTAGCAAGCAAAAAGCTCACTACTTCATGCGTGAGCTTTTGGCTGGTTTTCTTTTGCCGGCCTGTCTTATCTTCGCGTGTTTGGTATGAGCATTTTAGCGAAGACCATGAGTGAAACCATGCAAAAAAGAAGAAACCAACCACTGGGGCTTTTCAGAAACATTGAGATAGAAAACTCAAAGTTGCGATTTCTGGCGAATGGATCTGATTGGAGAAGCTCGGCCGTGGACATTCCTTTGTCGCTGACCGACTCGATGTTTCTTTCGTGCCATGGCGATGCACTGAAAGTTCCTTTGCTCGGCCAAGAGGCTGAGGCAGTGAAGATCGCCAAAAAGAGAAATACCGTTATTCCTATCATCCCGGCTAGTTGGCGTTTTCGCGTTTCAGCCTTATTCTGGCAAATTTGCGCTTGGGGCAACGGGGGCGGAGTGACTACTCGGGGTAGGGATGCTCCTTGTCCGGTTCTCGGACGCGGGACGACCACGGGGAACGAGACGGGTTGATAGTTGTGACCAGATTGCGATTGCGTACTCACGGCAAAGTCTCCTGCTTTTGGGGGTGAAAAACAAATCTGACCTCTCTACGCTTAATCCTTATTAAGTTTTAAAAGGTCAGATATTACTACTATATTTATTATACCAAATATATAGCCCATTGTCAAGGGCTATTCTCTATTTTAGGATAATCTCTCTGGTTAGGTTTTTCCAGTCTGAGATAGTTAGTGTTTCTGCCCTTTGGTTGGGTGTGATATTATTTTTAATAAGAATATCATCAATTTCAGGTTTTTTGATTTTTAACATTTTTGATAAATTTCCACCAATTTGTTTTCTTGGTTGGGAAAATCCGGCTTTTACAATTTTGAAAAATAAATTCGGACTAATATTGTCTGAATTAACGCGGGGAGTAATTTTTATAATTGCAGAGTCAACTTTTGGTATTGGCCAAAAACAATTTTTTGAAACATTAAAGGCAATTTTTGGTTCTGCATAAAATTGCACAGACACTGCTAATAAATTCATATCTGGAACTTTGGCGCAAATTCTTTCTGCCACTTCTTTTTGAATCATTAAAATAATTTCCTGCGGCAAAGTCCCCTCTTCTAAAAATTTTCTAATTAAAGGCGAGGTTAAATAATATGGAATATTGGCTACTACTTTATATTTTAAATTTGGAACTTTAAATTTTAAAATGTCTTCATTAATTATTTCTACATTTTTAAAATCTTTTAAATTCTCTTTTAAAATTTCAATCATTGCTTTATCTTTTTCAACAGCAATTACTTGTTTAGCTTTTTTTGCTAACTCTTGAGTCAGCGTACCAACCCCAGGCCCCACTTCTAAAATGATGTCTGTTGATTTTATATCTGATGCCTCAATAATTTTTTGCAAAATATTTTTATCTATCAAAAAATTCTGCCCAAGACTTTTTTTGGGTTTAGCACTAAATTTCTCTAAAATATTTTTTACATTATTGGCAGAAAAAAGTTCCATTTTTGTAATAATTTTATGTAATTATACTATATTTAAGCTGGGGATAAAATGAGGATAAAAATCTTGACCGAGAGTCTTGAAAGTGGTACTTTTAATGTAAGCTTGTTAAATACTAAAATACTACTATTTCTAGGATAATAAGTAAAATTTCAATACTGAAAAGATGGCTTGCAACCTTCTTTAGAAACCTAAAAGAAAACGCTAATTTAAAAGGATTACCAAACAATCCTTTGTTTTGTTTTGGTAAAAAACAAAACAAATTTGATAATTTTAAATATAGAACAAAAATTTATTTTAGGAAAAATCTAATTTTAAAAAACGGAAATTTATGCTTTAGCTTAATTTCCATTTTTTTGTTTATAATGACTTGCGCTTCTTGCGAAACATTTGCAAGTTTTAACGGGTCTGACAGTAATCACACAGTTTTTTTCAATTCTTTTTTTGACAATTCTGGAAACCAAGACAAGGGAAATTTATTCTTGAGCCAAAGTGAAGGAATTATTTTAGAAACCCCGGATTTAAAAATAATTCAAGATAATACTTTGGGTGGAGTTGCCACTCCTCATATTGTTTCTACAAAAGTTTTGGGAGATGTTTTTGGAGGAAGTTCAAAAGACCGTAAAGCTATTACAGAATATGCAGTTCAGCCTGGAGATTCTTTAAAATCTATTGCCCAGTCTTATGATATATCTTTAAACACTTTGCTTTGGGCAAACGAGTTAACCAGTTCTTCAAAAGTAAAAGTTGGCCAGAGTTTAGTAATATTGCCAACAGACGGAGTTTTGCATGTTGTAAAATCTGGAGATACCATAATTGACATTGCCAAAAAATATTCAGCCTCAGAAGAGGATATTATTTCTTTTAACGATTTGGCAAACCAAGATGATATTTATATTGGAGATATTTTAATTGTTCCAAATGGTGTAATGCCCAAAAAAGCCTCTCCAACAATCAATGTCCAGGCTCCTTTGGCTGACAACTTCTTTATTTATCCAACAGCTGGAAAGATTACTCAAGGAATTCACTATTATAATGCAATTGATGTTGCCAACAAATGTGGTACGCCAATTTATGCAGCTGCTTCAGGAACTATTCAAAGAGTTAAATATGGATATAATTTTGGTGGTGGAAATTTAATCACTGTTTTGCATTCAGGAGGAATAGTTACCTATTACGGGCACTTAATGACAATTTTTGTAAAACCAGGAGATAAGGTTAATGTTGGAGACAGAATTGCTTTAATGGGAGGAGGAACTGGAACAGTTGGTGATGGACTCTCAACTGGATGCCATTTGCACTTCCAAACAATTGGGGCAAAAAATCCTTTATCAAGATACTTGGTTGGAAGCACGATAAAACTAAAATAATTTTTACAAATAAAAAACAGTCTCAAATAGACTGTTTTTTATTAAAGGTTATTTGTTACCACAATTTAGACAGGTTTTTGCTTCTGGACAGGCTCGCAATCTTTCTTCACCTATTTCTTCATTACAATTTTCACAAATTCCGTATGTGCCTTTTTCTATTTTTTCTAGAGCCAAATTAACATCTTTTAGTTTTAACTCTAAACTGTGTTCTACTGGAAGTAAGTTTCCATATTCCTGGACCTCGTCTGCCTCTTCTTCCATGTTCCCGTTTTCTCGGTTTGGATATTTTGTTTCCCAATCTCCTCTTGGAACATCATCTTTTTTTGCAAAACTTCCTAATTCTTTTTCTAAGGAAACTTTTTCAGCTTCTAACTTTCCTTTTAATTCTTCTATTAATTTCTTTTCCATTTTTATTTTAATTACTTATATTTTTTTAGGTGGAATTAATCCTTCGTTGGTTTGAGACTGTTTTTCAATTTTATCTTTTTCTCCTGCCCAGCTTTCAATATTTTGCATAAACTTTTTTCTTTGTTCTTCTTCTCCTGAGACATCTATGACTCTTTTTTTGCTAGGAACATTAATCGTCACTTTGTTTTTAGTTGGCACAGAAAGATTTTCTGTAGGATTCCATTGTTCTCTTTGCACTCTTTCTTTTTCTCCTGCTCTCGCTTTTGCCAGTTCTTCTTTAGCTAATGCTTGTTCTCCCAATTTTTCCTTTCTTTGAACCTGGACTCTTTCAATTATAACAGAATATATCTCTCTTAATGATTTGTCCACCCCCAACACTTTTTGATTAAGGTCGTTTCTTTCTGTAACTAATAATCCAGAAGATTTGTCTATTTGGGCAACTTTTGTTTCTATGGTTTCTAATTCTTTTTCAATAGCCCATCTCTTTTTTTCAATTTCTTGTATTTCTTTTTCAACATCCCATCGTCTCTGTTCCAGCCCCTTTTTTTCAGAAGGAATTGTGCTGGTTTGTGCTTTTTGATTTAAAAAGTTTTGTTCATCTTCCAGTTTTTTTTCTTGTTCTAAAATAACATTTAGCTTCTCGTCCCAGCCTCTTTTTTGTAAAAGAATTGTATTTTTTTCTAACTTAAAAGCAGGGTCTTTTTTGTTGTCAATCTCTTCTATTTGTTTTTCAAACGCAAGTCTTTGAGATTCAAAAAGAAAAATTTGTTGTCGCTCTTGCTCGGTAGCATATTCTTTTAAATCTTTCTCTGCCAATTTTTCTTGATGTACATTCTCGCTGAGTATTTTTTCTCTGCCCTTTTTTTCTTCCTCTGCCTTGGCTTGTTCCAGCTCTCCTAATTTTTTTTCTTGTTCTAATCTTTGTTCTTCTAGAGTTTTAATTTTGGCAATTTTATCTCTTTCTGATAAAGCATCAACTTCTCTCAGGGCCCTTAGGTCCTTTTTCATTGTTTTAATTTCAGCCCTTTTAAGAAATTCTTTTGCTTGTATTTCTTCTAACTCTGTTGCCATTTTAAAAACTGTTTATTTTTTTGATTTTGGATTAAATCCAGCTTCAATAGCTGATAAATTTATTCTGCCTTGGTCGTCAATTCCAGTCACTTTTACTGGAATTATATCGCCCTCATTTACAACATCTCTAACGGATTTAATTTGATATGGAACAAATTTTGAAATATGAACCAGTCCTGATTGCCCTGGCAAAATATCCACAAAGGCTCCAAAGTCCATAATTTTTCTGACAGTTCCTTGGAATATTTCTCCAACTTCAATTTCTTTTACAATTGATTTAATCCAGTTTACTGCTTTGTCTACATCTTCCTGTTTTTGACCGGTAACACATACCAATCCAGAATCTTCAATATCAATTGCCACTCCTCCACACTCTTCAATAATTTTATTTATTACACTTCCTTTTGGCCCAACAACTTCTCCAATCTTTGAAGGGTTAATCATCATTGAAAATATCTTTGGAGCATATTGCGACAATGATTTTCTTGGTTCTGGTATCTGTTCTTTTATTATATCAAGTATTTTAAATCTTGCATCTTTTGCTCTTTCCAAAGCCTCCTCCATTATTTTTTTATCAATGCCGTCAATTTTAATATCCATCTGAATTGCGGTAATTCCGTTTTTAGTTCCAGCTACTTTAAAGTCCATATCTCCGTAGTGGTCTTCTGGTCCTTGGATATCTGTTAAAACTTTATATTTTCCAGACTCTTCATCTTTTGCCAATCCAATAGAAATTCCAGCAACTGGAGACTTTATTGGAACTCCTGCATCCATTAATGCGATACAAGCTGCACACACTGAAGCCTGTGAAGTTGATCCGTTTGAGGACATAACTTCAGAAACAATTCTAATTGTATATGGAAATTTTTCAACATCTGGCAAAACTGGTAATAATGCTTTTTCTGCCAAAGCTCCGTGTCCAAGCTCTCTTCTTTTTGGTCCTCTCATCATTCCTGTTTCTCCCGATGAATATGGTGGAAAATTATAATGATGTAAAAATCTCTTTTTGCCAACAACTTCCATACCTTCTAATATTTGTTGGTCTCCAGGTCCTCCCAAAGTTAAAATTGAAAGCACATGCGTTAGTCCTCTTAAAAACATTCCAGATCCATGGACTCTTGGCAATAAGCCAACCTCGCAAGACAATGGTCTGATTTCGGTTGATTTTCTTCCATCTGGTCTGTGATCTTTTTCAATAATATTTCTAATAATTATTCTTTCAATTTCTTTTTCAAAATAAGCTAAGACCTGTCCCGACAGCTTTGCTGTCGAGGATCCACGATTGTCTTCGGACAATCGGGATTTTTCTGCCAAATATTTTATTAATTCTTCTTTTAATACTTCAGTAGCTCCTAGATTTTTTTCTCCAGGCTGTGCATTTGTAATTGCATTATCTAACTTATCTCCTAAAAATTCCTTGATTTCATTTTCTATGTCTAATTCAACAGCTGGTAAAAATTCATTTTTTGCTTTCCCAATTTTTTTAACAGCTTGTATTTGGAAATCAATAATTTTTTGCAATTCTTTTTTGGAAGCATCATAGGCATCTAAAACATCTTTTTCCAAAACTTCTTTTGAACCCATTTCAATCATATTGATTAAAATGTCATTATTTTTTGCAATAGCTCCAAAAGTTAAATCCATATCGCTTACTGCTCTTTGTTCATAAGTTGGATTAAAAACAAACTCTCCATTTACTCTCGCAACTCTTATAGACGCTAAAGGTCCGTCCCATGGAATGCTGGAAATTGATAAGGCAAAAGATGAGGCAATCATTCCTAAAATGTCGGAATCATTTTCTCCATCCCATGATAAGCAGGTAACAATTACTTGAACTTCTTTTCTAAAATCTGTTGGGAATAAAGGTCTGATTGCTCGGTCAATAATTCTTGAAGTTAAAACTGCTTCGTCTGTTGGTCTTGATTCTCTTTTCATAAACCTTGAGCCAAAGATTTTTCCAGCAGCATAAAATTTTTCTTCGTATTCAACTGTCAAAGGGAAAAAGTCTATTCCTTCTCTGTTGACTGGAGACATTGTTGCGTTTGCTATTACAACCGTTTCTCCACATTGAACCAAACAAGAACCGCCAGCTTGTTCTGCCCAGTTTGTTGTTTTGACGGTAATTTTTTTACCGCCAATTTCTACCTCAAATGTATCTTTTATCATTTTTTTGAGAGTGATATCAAGATACTAAATATCATGCCGATTGCCCCAATAATTAAATTAGGAAGATTGGTATGTTATTTGTATCCGATAAAACCCTGTTGTCTATTTTAATTATTTTTTGATTGAATTTTGGTATTGCCTTAATGCCTCTCTCATTTCTTCAAATTTTTTATCTAATTCTTCTGGAAAATTATAATCAGGATTATGGTATTTATCCCACATAATTATAAATTCACTTTCTATTCTTTTATATTTTTCAAATATTTTTTCTTCCATAATTTTTTAATTAGGTAATTCGACGCCTTTATAGCAATTAGAGTCACTTAAATCGCAGTTAGAATAAAAGTAATTCTTGTAAATATTTATTCCTCCATATATTGCAAGCGTGACAATAATTAAAGAAAGCACAATTAAAATAATTTGATTTATAATTTTTTCCATAATTTTATTTTATAATAATGTTTTTCCAACAAATTCTAAAATTTCTGAATTTCTAATAAGAATTGTTTGGTTTGTTGTAAATGTTAATCCTTTGTTTGGGGAATTTTCAAATCCAAGATAAATTCTTTTTGTGCCCCTGTCTTTTAATTCTTTTATTGCTGGTTGCAAATCAGAATCCGAGCTCGCAATTATTGCAGTGTTTAATTTTTTATCGCACGACCAAGAAATCATATCAACTGCAATTTTGACATCTGCTCCCTTTTCTTTAAAAACCAGCATTTCATGACCTTTTGGACATTTATTTACATTTGCTCTTACCCATCCTGCAAAGATAACTTTTATATTTTGTTTTTCTAAATTATTTTTAAGATTTCTCTGCGCTTCTATGAGTTTTTCGGATTTTTCTTTTGTTCTTTCATCTTTTACTAATCTGCTTATATAAAATAACTTTTCATCTATTTTGATGCCAGATAATACTTTGTTAAAAAGTCCGGAAAAATTATAAGTTGAAAAATCAACATCTTTGTCTTTTTTATTTTCGGGATCTAAAATTTCTTTTAGTTTTCCTATAAAATTTCTGCCATCTATAAATAGTATTGTTTGCATAAATTAAAACCCCAGCGGACCTTGCGGTTGGCTGGGGCGTTTCTAAATTAATGTTATCACATTATACACCCCTGTCAATAGCAAGGCTAATTTTATTTTTTTAACAAAAATTTTCCCAAGTTTTCGTCCAAATCAATAAATTCGTCTGCAACTTCTTTTAATCTTGTGGAAGTTGTTTTTCCAAAAGCCATTACTTCCACTCTTTTTCCTTGGTTTTTTAGATATTCCACAAGTGGAATAAAATCTCCATCTCCCGAGGCCAAAATAATTACATCGAGCCCAGATGCCGTACGAATAGCGTCAATCACAATTCCAACATCCCAGTCTGCCTTTTTAGCTCCTCCATACCATTCCTGCAAATCTCTTACCCTTGTTTCAATTCCAATTTTGCTCAAAGCATCAAAAAATGGCGCCTCTTCACCCGTTTTTGTCCTTACTACATAACCAAAAGCTCTAATAAACTTTCTACCGGCAATTGCCTGTTTTAAAACTTCTTGATAGTTAACTCTTGCGTGGTAAAGGTTTTTTGCTGAGTGATATAAGTTTTGAACATCAATTAAAACTTCCACTCTTTGTTCTTTTGGTTTTGGCTGCATGCTTTGTTTTAAAATTTAAACACTCATTTTCAGAGTGTTTAAAAGTTTACGATTTATTTTTTTAAGCCGATTTTTTTAATTAACTCTGCGTACTTTGCTTCAGAGTTTTTTTTAAGATATGCTAACAATTTTTTTCTTTTGATAACCATTCTTAATAAACCTCTTTTTGAGTGCACATCTTGAGGATGCTTTTTAAGGTGTAAAACCAATTTGTCTATTTCTTTTGACAATAAGGCAATCTGGACTTCTGTAGATCCAGTATTTTTTTCGTTAGCGCTTACATCCTTTATTATTTTTGTTTTTTCTTTGGTTGTTAAAGCCATCTTTTATTTAGAAATGCTTCCGGCATTTCTGGTTAATATAATAATATAATTCTACTCTATTTTTCTTTTTTTGTAAAGTGCCTCCGCTGGGACTCGAACCCAGAACCAATTGCTTAAGAGGCAACTGCTCTACCAATTGAGCTACGAAGGCAGGTATTATTTATATTTGTATCCTAGTGTATCTAATATAAAGTTTATAATCAAGTAAGACCCAAAAACTAGAACTAAACCAATGCTAGATAATATAACAGCATTTTTTCCTTTTTTGACTAGTTCCGGACTTCCTCCAGAAATCAAAATCATTATGCCTCCCACTGTAAGACCTATTACGGCTAATGGGGCAGCTATAAACTTTACAATAAAGTCATAAATTGCTCCAAATATCACAAATATATGTTCAATGGTGCAAGGACATGCGGGGGTATTTCCACAAGGCACAATTCCTCCGGCCCCATCATTGCAAATGCCTTGCGCTGTTCCAGAAATTAAAAATAAAAAAAATAACGATGCAAAAAATACTAGAGGAAATTTTTTCATGTTTTTTTGTTTATATTTATGTGCCCTCGCCAGGACTCGAACCCGGAACTTTTGGTTCGAAGCCAAATATGATATCCAGTTTCACCACGAGGGCTTAATTCATCTAAATTTTAACTCAAAAATTGAAAAAAAGCAAATTTTAGAGTAAGATGTAAAGTAATACAGAATAGCTATGACAATACCAAAAGAAGTCAAACATATAATAGAAGGGCTAAATGGGGCCGGTTTTGAGGCATATATTGTGGGCGGATGTGTCCGTGATTTTTTGCGTAAAACAGAACCAAACGACTGGGACATTACAACCAATGCTAAACCCGAGGAAATTCAGAAGGTTTTTCCTAATAGTTTTTATGAAAATAAGTTTTTGACTGTGTCGGTTAGAACAGACAGCAAAGACTCAAAATTATCCGAAATTGAAATTACAACTTATAGGTCCGATGCAAAATATTCCGATAAAAGGCATCCAGACGAAGTTCAGTTTGTAAAGACAATTGAGGAAGATTTGGCCAGACGCGACTTTACAATAAATGCGATGGCAATGTCTTTATCTGGAAAAACCAAAAAGATTGTTGATTTTTTTGATGGAGAAAAAGACCTGAAAAATAAAACTATAAAAACAGTTGGAAACCCAGAAGAGAGGTTTTCGGAGGATGCTTTGAGAATGTTAAGAGCTGTAAGGTTTGCAGCTGTGTTGGATTTTGATATTGAAGAAAAAACAAAAGAAGCAATTAAAAAAAATAGTATTTGGCTGGAAGCTGTTTCACAAGAAAGAATTAGAGATGAGTTTTTAAAAATTATTTTGTCGGACAGGCCAGTTCAGGGAATTGAATTATTAAGGGAATTAAATTTATTAAAATATGTTTTGCCAGAGCTCTTGGAAAATTACGGAGTTTCTCAAAATAAGCATCATATATATGACTGCTATTGGCATGCTTTAAAAGCCTTGGAGTTTACCGCAAAGAAAGAGTTTAATATGTATGTGAGAATGGCTTCCCTATTGCACGATATTGCCAAACCTCGTGTAAAATCTGGTGCAGGAGAAGATGCCACTTTTTACAATCACGAAGTTGTGGGAGCAAAAATTACTTTTCAAATTTTAAACAGATTAAAATTTCCCAAAAAAGATATTGAAAAAATTACAAAGTTAGTGAGGTGGCATTTATTTTATTACAATGTTGGCGAAGTTGGAGATTCTTCTATTAGAAGATTGGTAAAAAATGTTGGCACAGAAAATGTGGAAGAATTATTGCAAGTGAGAATGGCTGATAGAATTGGGTCTGGTGTTCCAAAAGCCGAACCATATAAATTGAGACATTTAAAATATTTGATTGATAAAGTTTCTCAGGACCCGATTTCTGCAAAAATGCTGAAAATAAATGGAAACGATTTAATAAAACTTTTAAATATAAAACCTGGACCTAGAATTGGCCAAACTTTAGATGTAATGCTGGGTTATGTTTTGGATAACCCAGAAAAAAATGAAAAAGAATTTTTGGAGGGCAAGGCTTTGGAGTTGGGAAAATTAACAGACAAAGAATTGGAAAAATTAGCCAATAAATCAAAAGAAGAAAAATCGGTTGTTGAAACAAAGCGTGACGAAATGACAAAGCAAAAATATTGGGTAACATAAAAATATTATGAGTGAAAAATTTAGACAAGAAGAAAGCGAGCCAATCGATAAGGTTGATATGTCTGAGGCTGGAATGCGGGTTAGGAGAATCACAAATCCAGATGATGCAATGGTTGAACAAATTTATCAACTAGAAAGTGCTTGTTTTCCAGCAGAAATGATGACCGATAAAGAAGAGGTTGAAGGAGTTTTGAATACAGAGGGAGTGCATATTTTAATTGAAGATGAAAATGGAATTTTTGGCCATATAAGTGCGGTGGACCATAATACAGAATTTCGCGGCGATGATAAAGATCCAGAAAACATATATATAGGAGACTATGATCCAGATTACAAACCCGAGGATAACGCCTTGTATATTAATTGCATTGATATTATTCAGGGGAGAAATAAATTACAGGGACTGGGAAGTCCAAAGGCTTTGAAAATGTTGTGGGATAAATTTGTAAAAGAAGCTGTTGAGTCTGGCTATGAAAAAGCGACAATGTATGCCAGAATAATCACTGGTGAGAGTGATATTGTTCAAAAAAAATTGGGCGGAAAACATTTTCGCAAAATGGAAAATTGGCTGGATATGGGAGAAGATTTTGATTATTTAGAAATAGATTTGCCAGAAAAAGAAAATGAATAGGCAAGGCGGGGTGTCGTATAGTGGTAGTATACAGACTTCGGGAGTCTGTGGCCTCAGTCCGATTCTGAGTACCCCGACAAACAAAAAAATATAAAATAAATTATGGACACAACAAATAAAAAAATAAAAGAAATTAGAAAAGTTGAAAAAGGAATAAATAATAATCTTTTTATTATTTGTACAATTGTCACGCTTGTCACAATGGCAATGATGACAGTTAACTTTTTTTCAAGAGGAAGTTTTTCTCCAGCAAAAATAGGATTTTTTTATTTGACTGTTGTTTTGATTTATTCATTGCATAAAGAATTTTTAAGATGGCTTGGGGAAAAAAGAACGCTCAGGCAGGGAGAATATTTTGTTTATGCCTGGATTATTCTTACAACAATTTTGTACACAATTAATTTTTTCTGCAACGGATATTACAGCTATTCAAAAGAGGGGTATGAAGTGAGCACTTTGGCAGATGTTGCTTTCACGGCGATGGAAGTTCTTGGAGTTTTTGTGGTTACCCGTATAATGAAAATACTTTTTGCATTTAAAAATAAATAAAAAGGGGGCCTGTAGTTCAGTGGTAAAACACCCCGTTCGCATCGGGGAGGCGGCAGTCCGATTCTGCCCAGGTCCACCACTAATAATATGCCAAAAGAAAAACAAAAAAATAATATAGCTTATCCAGAAGTAAAACTCAAAGATGTCTTTGGGACTATTTGGCAGTCAGTTAAACCGCAAAAATGGACGCTGTTTTTTGCGGCGGTTTTAATTATTACTTGGAATATTTTAGCTTCTATTTATCCGTTGTTTTACAAAGAGTTTTTTGATGTTATTTCTAAAGACGGAGACAAAACGCAAATTGCGGGGCACCTGGTTACAATAATAATTCAGATAGGAATTATAAATTTTATAATCTGGGTGCTTTCCAGAACATACAACTATTTGGTCATCTCTTTAGAAGCGAACACAATGGCTAGAATTAGGCAGCGTTCTTATGATTATTTGATAAAGCACTCTTATAGTTTTTTTGCTAATAATTTTACAGGAGCCCTAGTTCAAAGAGTAAATCGTTTTGCCAAAGCTTTTGAGACTTTAACAGATCAGATTTTATGGAATGTGTTTCCATTATTGGTGAAGATAATTTCAATTATTACAATAGTATTTTTTGTAAACAAATGGATAGCTTTAATTCTTTTAATTTGGGTAGCTATATTTTTACTATTTAATATTATTTTTTCCAGATGGAAAGTAAAATATGATATTAAGGTTGCTGAAGTGGACTCAAGGTCAACAAGTTATTTGTCTGACACAGTTTCAAACCAAAATACAATACAGCTTTTTAGTAAGTTTGATGTTGAATCACAAGGCTACAAAAAAGTTACAGATGAACAGGCTTCAATTGTAAGGCTTAGCTGGAATTTGGATTCTATAATGTGGGCTGTGCAGTCTTTTCTTGGAGTTTTAATAGAATTTTTATTATTTTATTTCACTATTAAATATTGGGAACAGGGATTGGTGACAGTTGGTGTTTTTGTTTTATTTCAAACATATATTATAAGCTTGATTGAACAATTATGGGGATTTGGCAGGGTTGTTAAAAGTATTTTTCAAGCTTATGCCGATTCAAAAGAAATGGTGGAAATTTTGCTTCTGCCCTATGAAATAAAAGATCGTCCCTTGGCAAAAGATATTCAAATTGACGGAGGAAAAATAGAATTTCAAAATTTGGAATTTAGTTTTAATGAAACTCGCAATATTTTAAAAAATATAAATTTAAAAATAAACCCCGGTGAAAAAGTTGCATTAATTGGTCCGTCGGGAGCCGGAAAAACTACATTTATAAGATTAATTTTAAGATTATATTCTCCAACTTCTGGGCAAATTTTAATTGATGACCAAGACATTGCAGAAGTGACACAAAAAAGTTTAAGAAAAAATATTTCTTTGGTTCCACAAGACCCAATTTTATTCCACAGGACTTTAGCAGAAAATATTGCCTATGGAAAAGAAGGTGCCACAAGGGAAGAAATTAAAAGAGCTGCCAGTCTTGCGCATTGTGACGAATTTATTAAAAATTTACCAAACGGACTTGAAACTTATGTTGGGGAAAGAGGAATAAAATTATCTGGCGGAGAAAGACAACGAGTTGCAATTGCCAGAGCAATTTTAAAAAATGCACCAATTTTAATTTTAGATGAAGCAACTTCAAGCCTTGATTCTCGTTCTGAAATGTTAATTCAGGATGCTTTAAATAACTTAATGAAAGACAAAACAACAATTGTGATTGCTCACAGGCTTTCAACAATTCAGAAAATGGACAGAATAATTTTAATTAATAATGGTACAATTGAGGAAGAAGGAACTCATAAAAGTTTGTTGGCGAAGAAAAATAGTTTGTACAAAAAACTTTGGGAATTGCAAGCAGGTGGTTTTCTAAAAGATAAGGTATAAAAAATATGGAAGATAAATTTGAAAAGATAAAAGACATAGTTAAAGATGAATTAAAAGAATGCTCTGCGCACGACTTTGACCATGTGATGAGAGCATATAATATGGCTTTACATTTGGCGGAAAATGAAAAAGTTGATTTGGAAGTTATTAAGATGGCGTCTCTATTGCACGATATTGGAGGTAAAAAAGAAATAGACGATCCAACAGGTAAAACAGATCATGCAATTGAAAGTGCAAAAATGGCAAAGCCGATTTTAAAAGAATTAGAGTTTTCCGATGATAAAATAAATCATATTTGCGATTGTATAATTTCTCATAGATATAAAACTGAGAATCAGCCTAAAACATTGGAAGCAAAAATTTTATTTGATGCAGACAAATTAGATGCAGTGGGTGCATTTGGCCTTGCCAGAGGTTTTGCATGGGTTGGGAAAAATAGGGCTCATATTTATAAAAAAGTTGAAAATATAGAAGACTATATAAAAGATAATCTAGAAGGTGGCAGATTAAATGGTAGAATAAAAGATAAAACAAAACATAGTGCACATATAGAGTTTGAAATAAAAATGAAGCATTTACTTAACAAGTTGTACACCGATAAGGCAAAAGAGATTGGCGAAAAAAGGATAAAATTTTCTAAAGATTTCTTAGATAGAATGGATAAAGAAGCAAAAGGAGAAATATAGTATAATAAATAATAGTATTAAAAAATAAAAATATGGAAAATGAAAATATAATACCAAAGAGAAATTTACCAAGAGATTTATTTTTACATCTCTTAGCAATAGTTACTCTTTATTGGTCTTCAATAAGTTTCACTACCCTACTCTGGCAATTTATAAATTATTTTCTTCAGAATAGTTTAGACTCTTTTTATTACGAAAGTTTTGCGGGCTATGTAAGGTTTGCAGTTTCATCGTTGTTTATTGTTTTCCCTGTCTTTATTTTAGTTTCATGGTTTTTAAATAAAATTTATAAAAAAGAATTAGAAGTCAGAGATTCTAAAATAAGAAAATGGCTAATATATTTTACCTTATTCGTAGCTTCGTTAGTTATAATTGGGGACTTGATTACAGTTATTAATTATTTTTTGGGAGGAGAAATAGCAATTAAATTTGTTTTAAAGTCTTTAGTTGTATTTTTAGTGGCAGGAACTGTTTTTGGATATTATTTAGATGATGTTAGGCGACCAACACCAACACCTTTGGCAAAATATTTTGCTTGGGTTTCTAGCATATTAATTATAGTAGCGATTGTTGCATCTTTTTTCATAATTGGTTCTCCAACAACAGCAAAATTAATGCAGTTTGACCAACAAAAAACCAACGACCTTTCAAATATACAATCTCAAATTGTAAATTATTGGCAAGCCAAGGGAAAATTACCAACAGCACTCTCTGACTTAAATGATACAATCTCTGGATTTAATGTTCCAACAGATCCGCAAACAAAAGCAGATTATGAATATAACATAACAAATACTGAAAAATTATCTTTTGAGTTGTGTGCTGCTTTTAATAAAAAAAGTAAAACAAGTCAAACAGAAAATATGTATTATATGGGAGCTCAAAACTGGAATCACGAGCCTGGCAGGGTTTGTTTTGAGAGAACAATTGATAAAGATTTGTATCCTATCAACGGAAAAGTAGTAAAATAGTTGTGGATAAATTGTCAATAAATATGGTAGAAAGTGTTGACATTGATAATAAAAATTATCCAGAAAATTTAAAGGAAGCGCTAAAGATGCTTCCTTTGAGTTTGGGTGCAAAAAAGTTGTATTATAAAGGAAGCTGGTCAGATGATATTTTTAAAAATTGTTTGGCAGTTGTGGGTTCTCGCAGACTTACAAGTTATGGTAGAAGAGCAACAGAGCAAATTGTTACAGAATGTGCAGCTGCTGGAATTACAATTGTTTCTGGTTTTATGTATGGAGGAGACGAAGCAGCACATTCTGCTTGCGTGAGAGCTGGTGGTAGAACAATTGCAGTTATGCCATGCGGGATAGATTTGGTTTTTCCGCCAACTCAAAAAGATCTTTATCAAAAAATTTTAGACACAGGTGGCTTAATTATTTCTGAATATGAGCCGGGTTTTAAACCTGTAACCTATTCTTTTATCCAAAGAGACAGAATTGTAGCAGGTTTCTCAAAAGCTGTTTTGGTGACGGAAGCATCTCTAAATTCTGGAAGTTTGATTACTGCAAAATATGCAAAACAAATGAACAAAAAGATTTTTGCTTTACCTGGCCAAATTTCTTCAGATGTTTCAAAAGGTACAATAAAATTAATTCGTGAAGGAGCCGAAGCAGTTTCAGAACCAAATGATGTTTTGAGTTATTTTAAAGTTTTAGTAAATCCAAAAAAGAGCGGAAGCCCGTCTTCCGCTAAAAAGAGTGCTAGGTCGGACTTAGCACCAACTGCTAGTTTAGAAGATAAAATTTTAGACCAGCTAAGTAGAGAGTCTATGAAAGCAGATGACCTTGCCAGACTTTTTGCAGTGCCAGTTGCTCATCTGGGTACAACTCTCACAATGATGCAGTTAAAAGGTTTAATAAATTTAGAAGACCAAAAATATTATTTAAATTAAAAATTTAAAAAATATGTTAATTAAAGTGCCATCAATTGCAAATTTGGGTTTGCAAACAATAAAGGTTGATATTGAAATGAATTTTGCGAACAGGGGCTTGCCTGGGTTTGATATTGTGGGGTTGGCAGATAAGGCAGTGGACGAAAGCAAAGAAAGAGTGCGAACTGCTGTGACAAGTTGTGGGATTGAGTTTCCCGCTAAAAAAATTACGGTAAATATGGCGCCAGCAGATGTGCCAAAAGAAGGTTCAATTTATGACCTGCCAATTGCCGTTGGAATTTTAAGCAGTGTTTTGGAATTTTCAATTCCTGACAAAAGTTTGTTTTTGGGAGAACTATCTTTTGACGGAAGTTTGCGTCACACAAAGGGCGCTTTTTTAATGGCACTTTTTGCAAAAGAATTTGGCTATACGAATTTGTTTGTACCAAAAGATTCCGCAAACGAGGCAGCTGCCATAAAAGGCTTAAAAGTTTTTCCAGTTGAAAATTTAAAACAAATTTCACGACATTTATTAAATCAAGAAAAAATTCTGCCAGTTTTGTATAAAGAAGTTGAAACCGTAGTTCCCTTGCCAGCAGAATTTGATATGAAAGAAATTTTGGGGCAAGAGCAGGCAAAAAGAGCAATGGAAATTGCAGCAGCCGGTGGTCACAATATTATAATGATGGGCAGTCCTGGAAGTGGAAAAACAATGTTGGCGCGTGCATTGCCTGGAATTTTACCTCCGTTAAATGAAGCCGAAAGTCTGGAAGTTACAAAAATTTATTCAGCTTCGGGCGATATTCCTCCTGGCGGGAGTTTAATAATTCACAGACAATTTCGCGCTCCTCATCATACAGCAAGTTTGGCAGGATTGGTTGGTGGAGGGTCAAAACCTAGGCCCGGAGAAATTTCTTTGGCACATAGGGGAGTTTTGTTTTTAGATGAATTTAACGAATTTCCGCGAAGTATTATGGAAGCAATGCGTCAGCCACTTGAAGATGGATGTTTGGCAATTTCCAGAGCAAAACAACGCGTTGTTTATCCTGCTGATTTTATGTTGGTGGCCAGCGCAAACCCCTGCCCTTGCGGATATGCAATGCATCCCAAAAAAACTTGCACTTGTAATCAAAATCAAATACAAAAATATCAAAAAAGAATTTCTGGACCAATTTTAGACAGAATTGATTTGCATATTGCCATAATGCCAGTGGACACATCAGAATTTCAAGATAACCAAAAAGGTTCTGAATTTTTGGAGTCATCTAAAAAAATTAGAGAAAGAGTTTTAAGTGCTAGAAAAATGCAAGAAGCAAGATTTTCCGCCGAAGACGGATCCGCCTCGGGCGGAGCTATTCATTCAAATAGCCAAATGAAGAATGAACACATTAAAAAATATTGCAATCTCACAAAAGAAGTGGAACAAATTTTAACGCAAGCAGCAGCAAAATTTAATTTGTCTGCGAGAAGTTATATGAAAATGATAAAAGTTGCCAGAACAATTGCAGACTTGGATAATTCACAAGAAATTCAAGTTTCCCACATTGCAGAAGCTTTGCAATACAAACCCAAAAACTACGAAAGCGCATAATCGTTCGCTTTAATTTTTATGGCAGAGCATAATAAGGTAGGACAAATAGGGGAACAACTTGCAAAAGAATATTTGGAAAAGCAGGGGTATAAAATAATTGAGCAAAATTATAGGACAAGGTTTGCCGAAATTGATTTGGTTGCAACTAAAAAAGATAATTTATTTTCACAAGATAAGTTAGTTTTTATAGAAGTGCGAACAAAAGTTGGAGAGAATTTTGGCAGTCCTGAAGACACAATTAATAAACAAAAACTTTGGAAAGTTTTGCAAAATGCAAAAAGCTACACTGCTTTTAAAAAATGGAACGGGGCTTGTAGAATTGACGCGGTTTGTATTGTGCTGAAACCCGATTTATCTGTAAATCGCCTCACCCACCACGAAAATATAATTTCTTGACAACATAATTTTGATTTGGTAAACTAAAATCATCAAGAAGTAACCATCTTGTCCGTCTGACCACGGACTTCTTTTTTTAATAAAATATAAGTTTAATAAATAAAAATATGGATATAAAATCATTTAAGGGAGCTTTGGGGCAAATTGCTGAAGAAAGGGGCATTTCTCCTGAAAAAGTAATTGAAACAATTGAAGCTGCCATTGCCACAGCCTACAAAAAGGACTACGGCAAAAAAGGACAAAAAATTAAGGCAAAATTTAACCCTGTTTCGGGTGATGTTAAGTTTTGGCAGATAAAATTGGTTGTGGATAACTCAATGCTTTATACAGATGAAGAAATTGAGGAATTGAAAGAAAACAGAGAAATGTTGCAGGATGAACCATCTGCTGATGGAGAACTTCCAAAGAAATTTGTTTTTAACGAAGAAAAACACATAATGTTGGATGATGCAAAAAAGGATTTTCCAAAAATAAAAGTTGGAGAAGAAATTGAAATGCCTTTGGTGTCAAAACAGGATTATGGAAGAATTGCTGCTCAAACAGCAAAGCAAGTTATTTTGCAAAAAATCAGAGAAGCTGAAAAAGAAACAATTTCTTCAGAATATAAATCAAAAGAAGGTGAAATTGTTTCTGGAATTGTTCAGAGAGTTGAAGGACACACAGTTTTTATTGATATTGGCAAAACCTTGGGAATTTTAAATAGAGAAGAACAAATTCCTGGAGAATTTTACAGACCAGGCCAAAGGCTAAAACTTTATATGTTAAAAGTTGAAGACACTTCAAAAGGGTCTGTTGTAATGCTTTCAAGGGCTTATCCAAAATTGATTTCAAAATTATTTGAGTTGGAAGTTCCTGAAATTGCAGCTGGGACAGTTGTTATAAAATCAATTGCTAGAGAGCCTGGTTTTAGAACAAAAATTGCAGTTGCATCAGAAGAACAAGGCGTGGATCCAATTGGAGCTTGTGTTGGACAAAGAGGAACTAGAATTATGGCAGTTATTAACGAATTGGGTGGAGAAAAAATTGATGTAATTCCTTGGGATAAAAATTCTGAAAAATATATTGCAAATGCTTTAGCCCCAGCAAAAATTATTGGAGTAAAAATTGAAGAAAAAAATACAGCCATTGTTTCTGTTCCTGAAGATCAGTTATCTTTGGCTATTGGAAAAGACGGCAGAAATGTGAGATTGGCTGCTAATTTAACTGGCTGGAAAATTGATATTCAAGTTGGTGAATCTCCAAAAACTGATGAGGAAAATTCTGAAGTAAAAGAAGAAGATACAAAAGAGGAAAAACCAAAGAAGAAAAGAGCCAAAAAAGAATCCCCTATTGAAGAAGTAGAAGAATTGCCAGAAGCAGAAGCCGGAGAATCAACTGGAGAATAATTTTTTAAGATTAAAATATTATTAAATTTTAAAAAAAATGGAAGACTCAACAAAGAAAAATAAATTTAATTTCCATTTGTTGGATGTTGACGATAAGTGTTTAGTTTTAAAACTTGATCTTAATGTCGGTTTTTCAGAAGCTTGCGAAGTTGTAGCCATATTCAGCTCATCAAAAAAATCCTACGCAGAAAAATTAATTAAAGACCTCAACAAAGGAGCTATCAGTTAATAAATTTAAAAAATATTAAATATAATTAATATATATAAAAACTATGAGTTTAATATATTTTCCGATTATAGTATCTCTATTTGCCTTGGCATTTGTCTGGTATTTAGTGATGCAAATTAAAAAGGCTCCAGTTTCTGGTGGCAAAGCTGTTGCCATTACACAAGCAGTTCAGGAAGGAGCAATGTCTTATTTAAAAAGACAATACAAAACAATCAGCATTGTAGCAGTTGTTTTATTCTTTGTACTTTTATTTTTAGGATGGAAAATAGCAGTTGGATTTTTATTGGGAGCAGTTTTATCTGGCATTTCGGGATTTGTTGGAATGTTGGTTTCAACTCAAACAAACACAAGAGTAGCCGAGTCTGCTAAAAAAGGATTAGCACCAGCTTTGGACATGTCTTTTAAAGGCGGATTGGTAACAGGTTTAGTTGTTGTTAGCTTGGGCTTATTATCTGTTGCAGGATATTATCTTTTAACAAAAGATATTAACGGTTTAGTGGGATTGGGATTTGGAGCCAGCTTAATTTCGGTTTTCGCAAGAATTGGCGGAGGTATTTATACAAAAGCAGCTGATGTGGGAGCTGACATTGTTGGAAAAGTTGAAAAAGGAATTCCAGAAGACGATCCAAGAAACCCAGCAGTTATCGCCGACCAAGTTGGAGATAATGTTGGAGATTGCGCAGGAATGGCTGCTGATATTTTTGAAACATATTCGGTCACAGTTGTTGCCACAATGATTTTGGGAGCATTGTTATATCCTGCTTCCCCACAATTTGTTTTGTTGCCATTAATTTTGGGCTCTGTTTCAATTTTAACCTCAATTATTGGAAGCTTCTTTGTAAAACTTGGAAAAAAGAAAAGCATTATGGGAGCAATGTACAAAGGAGTTGCAGCTTCTGTAATTTTGTCAGCAGTTGCCTTTTATCCTGTTATTGCCAAATTAATGGCAGGTCAGGCAATTTCAGTAAACAGATTATACCTTTCATGCTTGGTTGGATTAGTTATCACAATTGGAATGTTTATTATCACAGAATACTACACTTCAAAAAGTTATGGCCCTGTAAAATCAATTGCAAAAGCTTCAGAAACTGGTCACGCAACAAACATTATCAGAGGTTTGGGATTGGGAATGCAATCCACTGCTTATCCAGTTTTGTTAATTGCAATTGGAACAATTTTCAGCTATCAATTAGCAGGAATTTACGGAGTTGCATTGGCTGTCACAGCAATGCTTTCTGTTTCTGGAATTGTTGTTGGAATTGATGCTTACGGACCAATTACCGACAATGCCGGAGGAATTGCAGAAATGTCTGGAATGCCAGAAGAAATTAGAGAAACAACAGACGCATTGGACGCAGTTGGAAACACAACAAAAGCAGTCACAAAAGGATACGCAATTGCTTCTGCTGGTTTAGCCGCATTGGTTTTGTTTTCAGCATATTCAGAAGAAGTTGGAGCTCACGGAATTACACAGTTTGTTTTGTCAGATCCAAAAGTTGTTGCAGGTTTGTTAATTGGAGGATTGCTTCCATATTTATTTGCATCATTTTTGATGGGAGCTGTTGGAAAAACAGCTGGAAAAGTTGTTGAAGAAGTTAGAAGACAATTTAAACAAATTCCAGGTTTAATGGAGGGAACTGCAAAGCCAGAATATGGAAAGTGCGTTGATATTGTTACAAAAGCAGCTATTGGTGAAATGCTATTGCCTGCTTTAATTCCAGTTGCAGCACCAATTATTGTTGGTTACATTTTGGGAGTTGAAGCTTTGGGAGGATTGTTAATTGGTTCAATTGTCACAGGATTGTTTGTTGGAATTTCAATGACAACTGGCGGAGCTGCATGGGACAACGCCAAAAAATATATTGAAGGCGGAGCATTTGGAGGCAAAGGAAGTTTTGCCCATCAAGCCGCAGTAACCGGCGACACCGTTGGCGACCCATACAAAGACACAGCAGGCCCTGCAATCAATCCTATGATTAAAGTGCTAAACATCGTAGCTTTGTTGATTGTCGCCTTCTTAGTATAGTAATTACGCCCCGCGCTTTAAAAGCGCGGGGCGATTAGTTTAATGACAACGGATAGTGAAATTTTTCAAAAACATTCTCAAATTTTAAAGCAAGCGGTATTAATTTTAGAAAACAGAATTTCCCAAATAGAAGAGAAGGCAAAAGATGCAAAATATTCTTCGCTTGCTTATGAAGAAAGAGAAAATGTAATCAGCATATTTAAGATAAGATCTTTAAGGTTTTATAAAGATACGCTTTTTTATATATCAGAAACATTAAATAATGATAGTTTTCAGGGATATGTTTTTGTTCTTCCCAATATTAGGACTTTAATTGATATATATGGAAAATTTATTCATCTTTTAGAAAAATGTTCAGATGAAGATCAGCAAGCGATGGTTTGTTTTGCTCTTCAGTTATTAGTGTCGAAGAGTTTAGACTCGGAAGTTGAATACCAAAAAATGTTAGGCATTTGTAGTAATTTTTTAGCAAAAAAAAATTATGTTTTTCCTTCCAATGTCAATATGTACGGTCGTAAATGGGTTAAAAATAATAAATTATCCTTTGATACAATGGATAAAATTTTAACGCCTCAAAATATGAAAAAGTATTCTAGGGATGTTTTTAATATTTTTGGCACAGACAAACACTATGCAATATTTTCCTATTTTTCAGAACTAGTTCATGGAAATCCATACTGTTACACGGGGAAAGATCAAAATGAAAAATTTTGGGTTGTTTCTATGAGCATGTCTATTACAGCATTTCTTATAGAGATTGTAGATAATTACACACTTAAAAAGGTAAATCCTAAAGATTTTCGTACTTGGATTAATGAGGTTAAAAATAATAAAAAAGATCTTTTAGATCCTTGGATTAAAAAAGTAAAAAAATAACCTAAATAAATTTATGGAAGAAAAAAGATTAAAAGCGGTTCCTGCTTCATACCTCGTCTTAATGAAAGACGGCAAAGTTTTGATGCAGAGAAGATTTAATACAGAATATGAGGATGGAAAATACAGCTTCCCTGCAGGGCATGTTGAAACTGGTGAAAATTTTACACAATGTGTTGTGCGGGAAATCAAAGAAGAAATTGGAATTGATTTAAAACCAGAAGATGTAAAAGTAGTCCACATAATGCACAGAAATTCCAATGAGGCGGAAATTGGAAATAGAATAGATACATTTTTTGTAGCAGAAAAATGGGATGGAGAAATTGAAAACAAAGAACCAAATAAGTGTGATGACTTATCTTGGTTTGATTTAAATAATTTACCAGAGAATATAATCCCCTATGTCAAACAGGCGATTGACTGTATAATTAAAAAAGAATTTTATAGCGAATTTGGTTGGTAAAATTTAAAAATAAAATTATGGAAGAAGAAAAATTTACAAAAGAAGAATTTAAAGTAACTGGTGAGGATGTTTTAAAGACGATAAAAAAATTGGTAAAAGAAGGGAATGTCCGCAGGATTATAATTAAAAACGAGGAGGACAAAGTTTTGCTTGAATTTCCGCTGACTGTGGGAGTTATTGGAGTTGCTCTTTTGCCTGTTTGGGCGGCAATTGGAGCCGTGGCGGCTTTGGTAACAAACTGCACAATTGTTGTAGAAAAAAGAGAAAATTAAAAAATAAAATTATGGTGTCTATATTTATAATTATTATAGCTTTTTTCATAATTATTCTTGTTGGTGGGCTAATTTGGGCTGTTAGAGAAGATTATAAAGATATAGACAATAAAAATAAAAAATAAATTAAAATAAAAAATATGGAAGAAGAAAACAAAAAAATAAAATGTAGTGGTAATAATTGCGGTGCGTGTGGCGGAGGAATTTATGGGTTGGCAATGTTGGGAGCTTTGATATATTACATTCAGCACGCAGAAACTTTTTGGATGGGAGTTTTGGGAGTTTTAAAAGCCCTTGTTTGGCCTGCAATTTTAGTTTATAAGCTATTAGAATTATTGGTAAAATAAGAAGTGTTCTCGTGGAGTTGATACAAATTAGAAAACAAAAATCCCTCAGATGAGGGATTTTTGTTTGTATATTTATGTTAGCCAGAGTTTTAAAGGAATTCCTGATTGTTTTACTATTGCCTTAAATGTTCTTGGTTTTAAAGATTTTTCGTTGTGTCGCGGAACTTGGACGATTCTTGGTTGTCCACCATAATTACCAGTGTAAAAATAATGACTACCTTTTGTGTGCGTATAGATAAAATGATATTTTTTTAGGAAATTTTCAACTTCTTTAAAATTCCAGTTAAAAATATCTTTCGTCATATTTAGTATGCCATCGCACAGGGTTTAATAGAATTGTATCCAAAGTTATAGACATTCTCTGGCATATCAGATTTTTCTTTAGATTTCTCCAGTTTATCCCAAAGTTTTTGATATTCTTGGTCTGGTTTTTGATTTAATGGCATTGGTCGCATTTTAAGTTTTTGAGCTGTTTCAACATATCCCTGGATAGCCTCAAATAAAGATCGCATTACTTCTTGGGGATTATTCCCTTCTTCCACAAGGTTAAACTCTAAAGCCACGCCATACCAAGTGTCGTCTTCTTTAAAGATTATATATCGCACTTTTCCGCTTTTGATAGTATTTTTATACTTCATATTTTCACTTTAACAAACAATATAGCTATTTGTCAAACAGTTGATTTATTGACAAAAATGGGTTAAAGTAGACAATATTATTCGTATTAATATAGAAAATAAATAAAATTAAATTTAAAAAATATGGCGGAAAATATATTGAATTTAATGATAACCCAACACGGGTTTTTGGAATCATTGTTTTCTACTTTTCAAATTGAAATTAGGGAGGGCTCAGAAAAATCAGAAGCCTCACTTTCTGAATTTACTTGGGAAATGAAAAAACATTTTTTTGTTGAGGAGGAAATAATATTCAATTTTATGTCATGGAAAGAGCCTGTAATTTTTGAAATAATAAACCAGTTGAAAAAAGAGCATTCTATTATGATTGAAATGTTGGTAAAGATGTCAGAAAATTTAAAAACAATCAGCGGAGAAGATACAGAAAGTTTTTTCAAATTATTAAAAAGTCATCGCGATATTGAAGAAAAAAATCTTTATCCTAGATTAGACGAAAGTCTTTCGGGAGGTCAAAAAGAGCAAATTATTAATCGTATTAATCAAATTAAGAAATAACAGAGAAATGAAAACCACACAGAATAAATTAGAAAAGTCACAAATTGAAATAGAGTTTGAATTAACTGCAGACGAGTTTAAAGAGCATTTTGAGCATGCTTTAGAACACATAAAACATCACATTAAGGTTGATGGATTTCGCGAAGGCAAAGTCCCTGCTTCAATGATTGAAGAAAAGGTAAAACCAGAAGCTTTGTTAATGGAGGCTGGAGACCACGCCGTACAACATGTTTATTCTGACTATGTCAGGGAAAATAAATTGGAACCAATTGGGGAACCAGAAGTTTCAATTGTAAAAATTGCAAAAGGAAGCGAGTTTATATTTAAGGCAAAGTTTACTGTTTTGCCAGAAGTTGAGTTGCCAGATTACAAAGAAATTGCCTCAAAGATAAAAGCAAATGAAGTATCTGTTACAGATCAGGAAATAGAGGATACTTTAAATTATTTACAAAAAAACAGGGCAAAGTTTACTGCAAAAAATGATGCAGCAGAAAAAAAGGATTTTATTGATTTAATTTATCAAAGCAAAGATTTGTCAGATAACAAAGAATTTGAAGATAAGTTTATTTTAGGTGAAGGCGGATTTATGAAAGGGTTTGAAGACAACATTGTTGGGATGAAAGAAGGCGAAGAAAAAACTTTTAAAATTACTGTTGAAAAAGATTTTGCACAAAAAGATTTGGCAGGAAGGGAGATGGAATTTAAAGTAAAATTGGTATCTGCACAAAAAATGGAATTGCCAGAAATTAATGACGAATTTGCAAAACAACTAGGTGCTTTTGACGGATTGGTGATGTTAAAAGAAAGCATGAAAGAAGGAATGACAACAGAAAAAAAAGAAGCTGAAAAACAAAGAAGACGCGGTGAATTTTTAGAAAAAATTGCTGAAAAAACAAAAGTTGAATTGCCCGATGTAATTGTAAATTACGAACAGGAAAAATTATTAGAGGATTTAAAAAACAGGGTAACCGAAGGAATGAAAATTTCTTTTGAGCAATATTTGGCAACTGTTAAACAAACAGAGGAACAAATAAAAGAAACTTTTAAAAAAGAAGCTGAAAAAAGAATTAAAGGATTCTTGGTTTTAAAGGAATTGGGAAAGAAAGAAAACATTGAAGTTTCTGAAAAAGAAGTGGACGAAGAGATTGAAAAAGCAACAAAAAATTACGCAAAAGAAGACTTAGCTCAAATTGACATTAATCAGTTTAGAGAGTATACTAAGGGTGTATTATATAATGAAAAAGTGTTCCAAATCTTGGAAAATTTTTCTGAATAATATAATTATAAATTAACAAACAGATGCCAATAGTACCAACTATTGTAGAAAAATCACAGCGCGGTGAGCGCGCATACGACATATTTTCAAGGCTTTTAGAAGAGCGTATTGTTTTTTTGGCTGGGCCAGTAACCGATGCAAATGCCAACTTGGTTATTGCTCAGATGCTTTATTTAGCTTCAAAAGATTCAAAAAAAGACATCAAATTGTACATAAACAGCCCCGGAGGATCTGTAACTGCAGGACTTGCTATTTATGACACAATGCAGTTTCTAAAATGCCCTGTATCAACTATTTGCATAGGACTTACAGCTTCAATGGCTGCAGTGATTTTGGCTGCTGGCACAAAAGGAAAAAGATTTTCTTTGCCAAATGCTGAAATATTATTGCATCAAGTTGCCGGTGGAGCCCAAGGTCAAGCAACAGATATAGAGATTACTGCAAAACAGATTATCAAAATGAAACAAAAGTTAAATGAAATTATCGCCTCTCACACAGGTCAGCCTTTGAAAAAGGTGATAAATGACACTGACAGGGATTTTTATTTAACAGCAGAAGAAGCAAAAGAATACGGCCTTATTGATGAAATAATAGGCGCCGGAAAATAGATTATCTGAAACAGCAAAAGAAAATTGTCGCATAAAACAGCTCACCCCGTTAGGTGAGTTTTATTTGTATTAAAAAATATAAAAACATGGATAATATTTATTGGATAATAGCAATTGCTTTGGCTCTTAGCGCTGGAACTGTTTTGGGATATTATATCCGTCAAAGCATTGCCAAAAAAAGAGCAGGTACATTAGAAGCAAAATTGCAAAAGAGAGTAATAGATGTAAAAGAAGAAACATCTAATTTGGTTAAAAATGCCGAGAGAAAAGCATCGGAAATTTTAGAAAAATCTCAAAAAGAAGTAGACGACAGAAGAAAAGAGTTTTTGAAATCTCAGGAAGTTTTATTGAACAGAGAAAGTTTATTAACAGCCAGAATTTCTTCTTTTGAAGAAAAAGAAAAAGAGCTACAAGAAAAAGGAGAAAAGTTAAAAGCTGTAAAAGAAGGCTTGGAAAAATTAAGAGAAGAAGCTGAAACAAAATTAGAGAAAGTTGCCAGCCTTTCAAGAGAAGATGCCAAAAAAGAATTATTGGCATTGGTTGAAATTGAAAGCGAAAAAGAAATCTTGGAAAGAATGAGAAAACAAGAAGAAAAAGGTTTAGAAAAATTGCAAAATAGAGCAAAAGAAATAGTTGCTTTAGCTATTCAAAAATGCGCAGTTTCTCAGACTCAAGAACTTACAACAACAACAGTTTTGTTGCAAAACGAAGAAATTAAAGGAAAAATTATCGGGAAAGAAGGAAGAAATATTAGAGCTTTTGAAAAGCTTACAGGCGTTGAATTAATAGTTGATGAAACTCCAGAATCAGTTGTAATTTCTGGATTTAATCCTATTCGCAGGCAAATTGCAAAAGTTGCTTTGGATAAGTTAATTCAAGATGGAAGAATTCAACCAGCAAAAATTGAAGAAAAATATGAAGAAGCAAAATCAGAAATCGCTCAAAAAATAAAAGAAGCTGGAGACAAGGCAGCTTATGAAGTTGGAGTCATTGGCTTAAATGATAAATTGGTACAAATTTTGGGAAGATTGTTTTACAGAACAAGCTATGGCCAAAATGTATTGTTGCACTCAATGGAGGTTGCTTTAATATCTGAAACAATTGCTGAAGAACTAAAAGTTAACAGCCAAGTTGCAAAAAGAGCTGGTCTTTTGCACGATATTGGAAAAGCAATTGACCAGCAGGTTCAAGGCTCTCACATTGAGATTGGAATTAAGATATTAGAGAAATTTGGCGAATCAGAGGCCGTTATTAAGGCAATGAAGGCCCATCACGAGGATTATCCAGCTGAAACCATAGAGGCTATCATTATTAAGACAGCAGACGCAATTTCTAGCGCCAGACCAGGTGCAAGAAAGGACACCTTGGAAAACTATTTGCAGAGATTAAAGGAATTAGAAGATATCGCAAATAAATTTGAAGGCGTTGAAAAAACATACGCTATTCAAGCAGGAAGAGAAATCCGCGTGTTCGTAAAATCCGACAGGGTTGACGACTTGGGAGCTCACAAGATTGCAAAGCAAATCGCCGAAAAAATTGAAGAAGAGTTAAAATATCCTGGAGAAATTAAAGTAACTGTTATGAGAGAAACAAGAGTGGTAGAATACGCAAGGTAATCCTAGATAAAACAAAAACAGGGCTAATCCCCTGTTTTTTGTTGATTTATAATTAGTCACCAATTAAAGAATCTAGAACGTTTTTGATTATTTTAATTTCTTTTAAGCTAATATCCCCAGGAACTAAAATTAAAGATTTAACATTTGGTCTTAGCGCCAATTCTATTTTGTGAACATTATGCACAGGGGTGTTAGTATGGTCAGATAACTCTGTCTGAGTCTTATCTACCCTTTTATCTAGATTATCTCGTTCTTTGTTTAAAACGGGTGCCTTATGGGATTTTGTTGTCCATCCCTGAATTTTACTTGGATCTATTCCGTATCTTTGATAATCATTTATAACCTTTAAAAGCCGAGCTTTGTAGGTGTTTAATGAGCCAATATTTTTATTTTTATTTTTTGTAACAGTGTTTATAAATATCTCTTCTATGTTGTCTTCAATCAAACCTATAGAGTTAAGTTCATCTATATTTAGTTCTTTTTCAAAAATTTTTAAGGCTGACTTTAGCCCGTTTGCTGTATTTGCCGGGTATTTTCTATTACCCTTTGCAAAATCTATAAAGTCATATAAATCGCTAAATTTGTTCATATTGTTTTATTAGATAATATGGTTTATTTTAGTATACTAAGTTATCTTTTTCAAGATAAAAAATAAGATAGACAGTTAGACATAAAAAGATAACTCTCAAAAGATAATCAATTTTATGTATAAAAAAACCGCCCAGATAGGCGATTTTTTGTTTAGATATTATTCAATTGATTTTACCGTCACGGTATTGGCGCTTTCTGAATCCCCCAACTTTTCATGATATCTGTAAACAATTTTATCTCCTTTCTTTAAAAATTCATTATCTTTGAAAGCAGTCACGCCTGGGGTTAAAAGATCTTTTGCATTTTTGATTTTTTTGTTTTTTACCACAAAAGGAATAACTCCCCAGACTAAAGCTAGCTGTTGGGCAACTTTTTCGTTATTGGTGATTGCTATAATTTTTGTTTTAGGTCGGAAAAAAGAAATAATCCTTGCTGATGTACCAGTTATGGCTCCAGTAAATATTGCCTTAGCTTTTATTTCGGAAGCAATATGTGTGACAGAGTGAGCAACTGCGTTTGTCAAAGAGGGGTCTTCTGTGTAACTATTTGCGTAGTCTTCATTTTTTTCAGTAGACCTTAAAATTTTATTCATTATCTCAACGGCTTCCAAGGGATATTTTCCAGAGGCTGTTTCACCTGAAAGCATAACAGCGTCTGCAGAATCATAAACAGCGTTTGCAACATCAGACACCTCTGCTCTTGTTGGGATTGGGTTTCTAATCATAGAATCTAACATTTGAGTTGCCACAATAACGGGTTTCATTTTATTCCTAACTTTTTCAATGATTTCTTTTTGTCTTATTGGTAATTCCCAGAGTGGAGTTTCTATTCCCAAGTCTCCACGAGCCACCATAACAGCGTCGGCTTCTTCTATAATTTCATCTAAATTTATAAGAGCTTCTGGTCTTTCTATTTTGGCAATTATTTTTATATCTGTTTTGCCTAAAAACTTTTTAGCGTCTTTGACATCTTTGGCGTTTCTTAAAAAAGAAAGAGCAATATAATCGGCACCAGCTTTTACAGCAAATTCTATATCGGCCTTATCTTTTGCATTTAAAATTCCAGAGCTAATTTCCAGAGATGGGACATTAACCCCTTTTTTTGAAAATAAAATTCCGCCTTTTAAAACAATAGCCTTAAAAATCCCAGCACGAGAGCTAGTTATTTTTAATTGCAGAGTGCCGTCGTCTAAAAATACGATATGACCCTCTTTTGTTCCATCTCTGAATAATAAAGATGGCAAAGGTATTCTATTTTCATAAAATTCTCTTGTGCCGGTATCAATTGTTATTTCCTGGCCATTTTTAAGCTCAATTCCACCTTCTGGCAAATTTCCAATTCTTATTTTTGGACCTTGAATGTCAGCAATTACTGCAATGTGTTTGTTTAACTTTTTGCAAATTTTTCTTATTTTTTTTATTCTGCCTCCTTGTTCTTCGTGACTGCCGTGAGAAAAATTAAGACGAGCTGCATCAATTCCGTTAGCTATCAATTTTTCCAAGATTTCCTCTCTTTCAGAGGTGGGCCCAATTGTAGCTATAATTTTTGTTTTTGCGTTGAACATATTTTATATTTTTAAAGCCTAGAAATTATCTAGGCCAATAATGGAGCGGGTGAGGGGAGTCGAACCCCTCTCATTAGCTTGGAAAGCTAAGGTAATACCGATATACGACACCCGCCTACGCTTGCGAGCTTCGGCGGGGCAAGCCCGCTAAAGTGCATGTCGGGGTACTCGGATTCGAACCGAGACTAAATCGTCCCAAACGATTCGTGCTACCGTTGCACTATACCCCGTTTATAAAACTATTCTAACCGAAAAAAAGGATATTGTCAAAGGGGAAAAAACGTGCTAACATATTAATTAAATGACGCTCCCGTAGTTCAATGGATAGAATAGAATCCTTCTAAGATTTAGATGTTGGTTCGATTCCAACCGGGAGCACCAAATAGCATGGCGGATCAGATTGCCACGCTAAGCGTGGCGGCTATGGTGTAATGGCAGCACAAGACTCTGTGGCAGTCTCAGTACGGGTTCGAATCCCGTTAGCCGCCCATTTGCAAAAGCTCAAGATTTTACTCTTGAGCTTTTGTTTTGTTGTGAAAATGGTAAAATAAAAATAAATAATAAAATTAAAATATAAAATTATATGAAAGGATTTAATATAAACATAGAAAAAGAAACCATTGCGAATGAAAACTTTAGAAAGGTTCTTTATACTGGTCATCACAGCCAATTGGTTTTGATGAGTTTGGCTCCAAGCGAAGAAATTGGAATGGAAGTTCACACCGATAACGATCAATTTTTTCGTTTTGAAAAAGGAGAAGGTAAAGTTATTATTGATGGAAACGAATATGAAGTAAAAGACGGGTCAGCAATTATTGTTCCATCTGGAGCCGAACATAATGTACTAAATGTTTCTGCAACCGAGCCGTTAAAACTTTATACAATTTATTCTCCAGCTCATCATAAAGATGGCATTGTGAGGTCCACAAAAGCTGAGGCAGAATCCGATGGTCCAGAATTTGATGGAACCACCACTGAGTAGTTATTTAAAAACAGCCTTTAAACGGGCTGTTTTTTATTATATGATAAATAAATTATGGAGTTTTCAAGAGGCAAAAATATTTTAGTTGTGTGCGCAATGACAGCAGTTTTAACAACTGGTGTTTCTTTTGGAGACCAAAATTGGAAAAATGTTTTAACCCAAGAAATTGCTTTATTGGCTTCTAGCCAAAAAAATGGAGAAATTAAATTAGAAAAAGAAATACCAGTTTCTCAAAAACTTGCCAATCCCCCTTCAATAATTAAAGCAATTTATGTTACAGGATGGTCTGCCGGAGCAAAGTCATACAGAAAATATTTAGACAATCTTTTCAAAAACACAGAAATAAATGCAGTTGTAATTGATGTAAAAGATTCTTCAGGATATATTTCTTATGTTTCTAATATAGAAGATGCAAAAAGATATAAGCTTACAAATTATGCAATTTCTGATATTGATAACCTTATAAAATTTCTTCACGAAAAAAATATTTATGTTATAGCCAGAATAGCTGTTTTTGAAGACCCAGTGTATGCAAAATACAGACCCAATTTGGCAATTTATGATAAAAAAGAAACCACGAATATTTCAAATCCGGTTTTATGGCAAGATAATAATAAATTGTCATGGGTTGATCCTGCCTCAAAAGATGTGTGGGATTACAATATTTCCATAGCAAAAGAGGCAAGTTTACGCGGATTTGATGAAATAAATTTTGATTATATTAGATTTCCCTCAGACGGACAAACAAAAAATATGGGGTTTCCAATATGGGATAAAAAAACTTCAAAACAAGAAGTTATTAGAAGTTTTTTTAAATATTTAAGAGAGCAACTGCCCGATGAAAAAATTTCAGTAGATTTATTTGGACAAACAACAACAAACACCGATGATATGGGAATTGGACAGGTTTTTGAAGATGCTCTTGAGTATTTTGATTTCGTTTCGCCAATGATTTATCCTTCTCATTATGTTAATGGTTTTTCTGGTTTTGCAAATCCAGCAAAATATCCTTATGAAGTTGTAAAATATTCTACAAAAACAGCATTTGAAAGAAAGGCGTCTTACTTGGAATTGCAAAAATTAAAATATGGCGAAGCAACTGGAACTCCTGCTTCTAATCTTGAAGTTTCTACTCAAAAAGAAATTAAGGCGGCAAAATTTAGACCGTGGCTTCAAGATTTTAATATGGGAGCTAAATATACTGCCGAGATGGTTAAATTGGAAATAAAAGCAGTACAAGATTTTTCAGGCGAAGAATTTGTTGGATTTATGCTTTGGAATCCGTATAATATTTACACCCAGGACGCAGTCAAAAAAGTTTTACAATAATTTTTTATTCTCTTTCTGTCATAGTTACTTTTAAATTCATCTCTTTTTTGTCTCGCAAAATTTTGAAAGTGGCAACTTCTCCAATTTTACATTTTTGTAAAATGTGAGCCAGAGGATTTTTTGTTGTTATTTTTTCTCCATTGCATTCCAAAATTATATCCCATTCTTTAATTCCAGCTTTGTCGGCTGAAGAACCCTTAATTACAGGTGTTTCTCCCAGCGCTTCTCTAACCACAAGGGCTCCATCTTCCACTGGAAGCTTGTTTGCTTCTGCCATTTCTTTTGAAATCAAAACATATTTTATTCCCAAAAATGGCACAATTATTTTTCCAAACTTTTTAACTTCTTCCCAATCTTTTTTTGCATAATTAATTGGAATTGCAAAACCAATATTTTGTGCTCCCATTATCATTGCAGTATTTATTCCAATTACTTTTCCTTCCATATTTACTAATGGTCCGCCGGAGTTTCCAGGATTTATTGCGGCATCGGTTTGTATTAATCCTCTTAAGTTTTGCATTTGATGATCCATTCCGCCAAAAGCTGTGATAAATCTTGATAACCCAGAAACAATTCCAACAGATAGCGTGTCTGTAAATTCTCCCAAGGCGTTTCCTACTGCCAAAACTTCTTCTCCAAGTTCTATTTCATTTGAGTTTGCTAAATTTAAATAAGGAAACGATTTTCCGCCATCAGTTATTTTTAAAACAGCAGTATCATTTATTGGATTTCTTGATAAAATTTTTGCAGGATATTTATGTTTTGGATCCAGTATAACAGTGTAGTCAGCCGTTGTGTCGGCTACGACATGGTTTGAAGTAAAAACATATCCGTCTTCTGAAATAATAAATCCTGACCCTCCGCCAATTTGAGTTTTTTGCAGTTTACTTTTCTCTCCCTTTTCTAGTTTTGGCATTACATATTCCTTTCCGCCGAACGGGAAAGAATAAAAATTTTCTGCCCTTGGCAAGTCTTTAGAAACAATTACAGTTATAACTGCCGGACAAACTTTTTTTGCAATTTCTACTACTGGTGATTTTGATGCCATATTTTTTCTTTTATAAATTTTTGTTGATTAATTAGGTAATTATATCAGAATGACTTGCAAAATAGCAACTTGCGAATTAGCAAAAATCGTGTTAATGTGATAAATATAAAAATAAAACTTGCCCCTGTCGTTCAACGGATAGGACGAAGGTTTCCTAAACCTTAAATCGAGGTTCGATTCCTCGTGGGGGCACAAAAGTTATTGGCATCTATTGACCTTATCGTTTGATGTTTTAATTATCCACAACTAAGCTTTTAATGGCCAAAATCGCTTCAAAATAGCGGTTTTTTGGTATAAATTGACAGGGGTAAAAAAGAATGCCCGGATATGGACAAGGTGGCTGGTTCTTGGTAGAATAATAGTAAGTTAAAATAAATAAAGGTTGCGTATTAAGGGCTGTTCTATATAGCACAGCTCAAGTCTAAATTGCACACAATTTTAGTGATTTACTCATATACATATGCCTGAAAATCAAAGAAGCAAAGTAAAGAAGTTCTTACCAGCATTAGTATTAGCCTCAACATTCTATTATTCTTTTTTAATTACTTTAGGATTGCTAATAGGATATATAGGCACAAAGCTTTATTGTAACGCCTTTCACATAGATGAAAACAGCGACCGCAGAATTTTTATAGACTGCGGAAAATGGAAAATCCATTTCCATCATTGGATTATGGGAGCATTAGTTTTGCTCATAGTCTGGGTTGTTGACTATTTTTATCTTCCAAGATTCTTTGTAGGAGTTATTGGAGGAGTTATAGCTCACGATATCTATGATTTTAACGATTGGCATCAAGTCATCGTAAAAAACGAAGATTACGAAGCTGGTAAATTAAATTAAGAAATATAAAATATGAAATGCGGTTAATAGCCGCATTTTATATTGCAGTAAACACATATATTCAGTATTATAATTTTATGGAGGGGTACCGAAGTGGTTTAACGGAGCGGTCTCGAAAACCGCGGCTCGAAAGGGCCTCGTGAGTTCGAATCTCACCCCCTCCGCTTTTGTCTAATAATAGTTGAAGTTTTGTCAAATTTAGAGTAAGATAATCAATTGTAAGCTAAACAGAAAATCCTATGGTAAATAAAAAGGTTAGCAAAAAAGTTGCAAAGAAAGAGGAAGTTTTGATGAGGCCACCAGTGGTGGTTGTTTTGGGACATGTGGATCATGGAAAAAGCTCACTTTTGGAAGCCATCAAAGATTTTAAAATAACTTCAAAAGAATCTGGAGGAATTACTCAACATATTGGTGCATATGAAGTTTTGCATAATGATAAAAAAATAACATTTATTGATACTCCGGGGCACGAAGCTTTTTCAGCAATGAGAGCCAGAGGAGCCGAGGTTGCCGATATTGCATTGTTGGTTGTTGATGCCGCCCAGTCGGTTCAGCCACAAACAAAAGAAGCAATAATGGCAATTAAGCATGCCGAAATTCCAATGATTGCCGTGTTGAATAAAATTGATTTGCCAAATGCAAATCCGCAAAAAATAAAAGGAGAATTAGCAAAGGCAGATGTGCTTGTAGAATCAATGGGAGGAACAATTCCGTCTGTTGAAGTTTCTGCAAAAGAAAAAACAGGTATTGACGAATTGTTGGAAATGATTTTGTTGGTTGCTGATATGCAAAATTTAGAATCAGAAACTAGCGTTCCAGCAGAAGGCTTAATTATTGAGTCATATATGGATAGTTTTAAAGGTCCAGTTGCAACAGCTATTGTGCAAAAAGGAATTTTAAAAAAGAAAGGAATTATTGCAACTGATTTAGCAATGGCAAAAGTAAAATCTATCACCGATTTTCAGGGCAAAGAAATTGACCAGGCACTTCCCTCTCAGCCAGTAATAATTTTGGGTTTTGAAAAAGTTCCTGCAACCGGAGAAAGATTTAAAACTTACCAAACCGCAGAAGAGGCTTTGGCAAAATTAAAAAAGGAAGAAGCAAAAAGAGAAATTGGTTCAACCGTAATTGATTCTGATCCTACTAAAAAACTTGTAAATATAATTTTGAAAGGAGATGTTTTTGGATCTTTGGAAGCAATTGAAGGAATGTTAAAAAATTTGCCACAGGACAAAGTTATTGTCAGAATTTTGAAATCAGAAGTGGGAGACATAAATGAATCCGACGCCAAACTTGCAGAAATGTCTAAAGCAATAATTATTGGTTTTAGAGTCAAAGTTAGCCCTACTGTTTTGCAGTTGATGAAAAATGATATGGAAAAGAAGGTAAGAATTAAAACTTTCAGTATTATTTATGAATTAATTCAGGATGTAAGATTTGGTATGGAAAAAAGTTTGGAAGCAGAAACTGTTAGAAAAGATGTTGGCAGATTGAAAACATTATTGGTTTTTTGGGGTGAAAAAAACAGACAAATTGTTGGAGGAAAAATTACAGAAGGAGAATTTAAAAAAAGTCTAAAATTGGATGTTATTAGAGACGACAAAAAAGTTGGTTCTGGCAGAATTGTTAATTTGCAAAAGAATAAAAAAGATGTGGATAAACTAACAAAAGGAGATGAGGCAGGAATTTTATTTGAAGGAAATATAAAAATTGAGCAGGGAGATATTATTGTCGCGTATATTGAAGAACGCAAAAAAGGAGAACTTTAAAATGGTTGAAAGAGTAGATAAAATTAATTCGCTATTAGAGCATGAGGTAGGAAAAATTCTTCTGAAAGAATTTTATTTCCCTGGAACAATGATTACTCTCACTCATGTTGATACATCGGCAAATTTAATTGAAGCCAAAGTTTACATTTCAACATTTCCAGAAGCCAGACTTGAAGAAATAGTGGAAATTTTAAACAGAAATATTTATGGAGTTCAGTACAAGATAAACAGGACTTTGAGAATGAGGCCAATACCAAAACTTAAGTTTGTTAAAGACAAAGAACTTGCAAAAATTGGTAAAATTGAGACCCTGTTAAACCAGTTGAAAAAAGAAGAAAAATAGTATAAAATAACGATGAAGTATGGCAGGGCACTTATCGTGGCACGGTAGCAAAGTAGTAATGCAAGGGTCTGCAAAACCCTTATACGTGAGTGCGATTCTCACCCGTGCCTCAATTGGTATTCGCATAAAAATATGATTGCCTAAGCACTTTCAGAATGATATAATGGATTAATGAAAAGAAAATGGAGCGAAACCCAATTAAATAGCGCAGTTAAAAATTCTAAAAGTTACAGGCAAGTTTTGCATTTGCTTGGTTTGAAAGAAGCAGGAGGAAATTATCAGCAAATTAAAAAATATATCAAAGAGTATAATCTTGATATTAGCCATTTTTTGGGAAAAGTTTGGAATAAAGGATTAAAAGGTATTGGTAAACCTCGCCTATCCTTAGAAAGTATTTTGGTAAAAAATAGCAGTTATCAAAGTTTTAAATTAAAAAAAAGGTTATTTTTATCTGGAATTAAAAATCAGAAATGTGAAGAATGCGGTTGGGCGGAAAGAAATTCTGACGGATATTTGCCATTAGAGTTAGATCATATAAATGGAGATCATAGTGATAACAGATTGGAGAACTTAAGAGTTCTTTGTCCTAATTGTCATAGTTTAAAATCAAACCATAGAGGAAGAAATATTGGTAAAAAGTAATTACGCCCGAATGGTGGAATGGTATACACGCAGCACTTAAAATGCTGTGAGGTTTTCCTCATGTGGGTTCGACTCCCACTTCGGGCACTATTTAAAAAACAGCAACTATTGCTGTTTTTTAAATAGTAATACTGTTAGAATTGATTTTTAAACTTAATGGTGATAATTTTAAAAAATAAGCCATATTATGCCAAACTCAATAAAATCAAAAATTTTAATCGAATCAGAAAATAAATTTTTTCATTTAGGAGATATTATTATACGTGTTAAAAAAGGAGAAATCTATTATAAGCCATCACAAAGACCGATAGTTATTTTAAATGAAAAAGAATCGGCTCCTTTAGAACATTTTTCTTGGCATTCAAGTGGCGGAGTTTATTTAAAACTTACAAACGGAAAACATGTGCCAATTGAAATAGGGGTTGAAGAAATATTAAAAAATGGAGAAAGGCAAACAATAAAGGATATTGGTTATCAAGAACTTTTTAGGCAAATAGGTTTTAATTTTTCTGTATTACCAGTAGTCCAAAGGGCTGATAAAGATGTGATATTAAATGGAAAAAATCACCCCGGATCTTTTATTTTTTTATTTTCGATTGTTTCTGGCACTCATATCGTTGCTTCAAATTTGGGGAAAGAAACTCCGGTAAAATTTTTTAACGCAGACGAAAAACCTCTAAGGCTTGATACAAAGCATGGTTGTCTTGGAGCGGAGTCTAATAACGCGGATAAACTATTACAGTATTATCTCGAAAAATATTTACCGGAAGTCCAAGAAGGAAAGTGTTTTTTTATCTTAGCTTCAGATACTAAAATTAAAAAAATATCTTATGATTAATTCTATTACAACAAAAATCCGCAATTAAATGCGGATTTTTGTTTTTCTGTTAGTTTTCTAAGACTTCGATTTCTACGCTTTTAACTCCAAAGTTAATAGCTAAAGCCTTGCTTGGGAGCCAGATATCAATATGGAAGTCACTCTTTCTTCTGTTCATTCTGTCTTCAATTGTGAAGACTTTATCTCCATATAATTCTGGAATTCTTATCTTAGTACCAAGAGGCAACATATTGTTTGCAATTACACCATCTCTTGTTTGTGTTCCAGAGGCTGTTGTAAATGGAGTATCGTCTGTTTCTTCTGGGGTACTAGAATATGCTGTCATAACAACCTTGATTTTTTGAACAACTTTTTTAACTTCTTTGTTGCTTTCTTTTGCTACATAAGAAGCATAGGTTTTGTTGATGAAATCAGCATTGGTTGTCTGGGGCATAACTATACCCAATAGACAAACACCAATTATGACACCTGCTACGATAGAGCCAATTAAGGGCATCTTTTCTCTCAAAATAGCGATGTTTTTGAATATACTTATATTGAAAATACTCATATATTTGTTCTTTTACAATAAAAAAACTCCCTCAAGGAGTATACATATATGTTAGCATTTTTAAGGGCCCTTGTCAATAGTTACAACATAAAATATTCCCCCTTGTCAAGAGTGCCCAATTTTGACAAAATTTGGGTTTTTAACCGTTTTAAAGCAAAACAAAAACCCTAATAAATAGGGTTTTTTGTTATATGGAGCGGGAGACGGGATTCGCACCCGCGACATCTTCCTTGGCAAGGAAGCATTCTACTGCTGAATTACTCCCGCTTATGATTTTGGCGAAGATGTGCCGGAGAAAGGAATCGGACCTTCGACCACTGCTTTTTCAGAGCAGTGCTCTACCACTGAGCTACTCCGGCATATAGCGTTGTGGACGATACAGGACTCGAACCTGTGACCTCCTCAGTGTAAATGAGATGCTCTACCAACTGAGCTAATCGTCCAGATCCTCCAACTTTTAGGAGGCAAGTGCGGACGGTGGGAGTCGAACCCACATGCCTTGCGGCGCTACCACCTCAAGGTAGTGCGTCTGCCATTTCGCCACGTCCGCATTTAGCTAATGAAAGCTAAATATAATTTTATTTTTCTTCTGTTGCGCTTATTTCTGGAGTTGCTTCAACTTCTGGAGATTCAGGAGTTTCTGTTTCTGAAACGACTGGCTCTTCTGGAGCTACTGCCGCTGCAAAACCTTTTTTCTTTAATTTTGCTTTTTTACCTTTTGCTGTTCTCAAAAAATAGAGTTTTGATCTTCTTACTTTTCCCGCTTTTACAACTTCAATTTTTTCAATTGATGGAGAGTGCACAGGAAAAATTCTTTCAACTCCAACTCCGTCAACAACTTTTCTGACAGTAATTGTTGAAACAATTCCTTCACCATGTTTTCTGGCAATGACAATTCCTTCAAAAATTTGAATTCTCTCTTTGTCGCCTTCTTTAATTTTTTGGTGAATTTTAACAGTATAACCAGGTCTTATATCTGGCATTTTTTTCAACTGTAATTTATTAAATTGATCTAATAATTTGCTCATAGCTTTTCTCTTAAATTTTCTAAAATTATTTTTAAGTCCTTTGGTAACTCCGATTTAAATTCTTCGGTTTTGCCATCAGATAATTGGATTCTTAAGTAAGATGCGTGGAGAAATTGTCTGGTTAATCCTTCTGGTGTGGGCTGGTTTTTAAAGCCGTATAGCTTATCTCCCGCAACTGGGTGTTTTAAATAAGATAAATGGCACCTTATTTGGTGTCGTCTACCTGTTTTTATTTGAACCTCTAATAAAGTATAATCTTCAAATCGTTTTATAACTTTAAAATCGGTAATTGCCTCTCTTAATCCCTTTTGGTCAATATCGGTTAAAGGATAAGCTTTTTGTTTTCTCTTATCTCCTTTTGCTCTGCCAATTAAGGTTTTAACCTCTCCTTTTTCTTCCCTTATAAAACCTGTGGCTAAGGCAGTATACTTTTTCTCTACCTTTCTATTTATAAACTGTTTTTGCAGAAAAATCAAGGCTTCCGAGCTTTTTGCCACCAATAAAATGCCCGAAGTGTCTTTGTCCAATCTGTGTACAATTCCATATCTTGGAGCCTCTCCTGCATTTTTCAATTCAGAATGCTGTTCTATTAAGTAATCAATTAAAGTTTTTTCTCCGCTTTTCACATTTTCTCCTTCTGGAAAAACAACAATTCCTGCAAGTTTATCAACAACCAGCAAATCCTCATTTTCGTAGATTATTTTTATATCCATATTTTATGTGGGCGGTACAGGACTCGAACCTGTGACCCTTTACACGTCAAGTAAATGCTCTACCAACTGAGCTAACCGCCCTAATTTTAATTGTGTGGGCGCGCCAGGACTCGAACCTGGGACCAGTCGTGTATAAGACGACGGCTCTACCAACTGAGCTACGCGCCCATATTTTGTCATCCCCGTGCAAACGGGGATCCAGAATTTTAATCGTCTAGATTCCCGCTTTCGCGGGAATGACAATATAGTTTTCTATTTTGTTTTTATTAATTTTTCGTAATCTTCTCTTTCTATTATTTCTTTTTCTATTAAATTTTTAGCTACCTTGTCAAGTAAATTTCTGTGTTTTAATAAAAGCACTTCAGCATTTTTTTCAGCATTTTTAATAATCACATCAACTTCTTGGTCAATTCTTTCGGCAATTTTTTCAGAATAATTTCTTTCAGAAATTCCTCTTCCCAAAAACATAGCTTCTTCTTTTTCACCAAAAGCGATAGGCCCCAATGAAGACATTCCGTATTCTTTTACCAATCTTCTTGCCAATTCAGAAGCTCTTGATAAATCGTTTGAGGCTCCGGTTGTCATTTCTCCAAATTTTATTCTTTCAGCACAATATCCGCCAAGCAAAATTGAAATTTCAGTTAAGAAAGCTGTTTTGGTTTTCATTTTTCTTTCTTCTGAAGAAACCTGCAAAGTGTATCCGGCAGCCATTCCTCTGGCAATTATGGAAATTTTTCTTACAGGTTCTGATTCTGGTGAAAATGTTGAAACCAATGCGTGACCTGCTTCGTGAAAAGCTGCAATCTCTTTTTCTTTTTTAGACAAAATGTGAGATTTTCTTTCAGGCCCCAATAAAACTTTTTCAATTGCTTCTAAAAATTCTTTTTGATTAATTTGCGTTTTATTTTCTCTTGCTGCAAGCAAAGCTGCTTCGTTTGCAATATTGGCTAAATCAGCTCCAGAAAATCCAGGAGTTCTTTCGGCAACTTCTCTAAAGTTTACATCATCAGCCAATGGTTTTCCAATAGCATGAATTTTTAAAACTGCTTCTCTGTCGTGGACATCTGGCGGATCCAAAACAATTTTTCTATCAAATCTTCCTGGTCTTAATAATGCTGGGTCTAAAATGTCTCCTCTGTTTGTGGCAGCCATAATAATCACATTTGTTTCTCTTTCAAAACCATCCATTTCAACCAAAATTTGGTTTAAAGTTTGTTCTCTTTCATCGTGTCCTCCGCCAATTCCAGAACCTCTGTGCCTGCCAATTGCATCAAGCTCATCAATAAAAATTATTGCAGGAGCTGCTTTTTTTGCCATTGAAAATAAATCTCTTACGCGAGCCGAACCGACTCCAACAAACATTTCAACAAACTCTGAACCCGAAATTGAAAAGAAGGGAACATTTGCTTCTCCAGCAACGGCTCTGGCCAATAAAGTTTTTCCAATTCCAGCTGAACCCAAAAGTAAAACTCCTCTTGGAATTTTTGCTCCCATTGCCAAATATTTTTTTGGAAATTTTAAAAAGTCTACAATTTCAACCAATTCTTCTTTTGCTTCTTTTAATCCTGCAACATCTTTAAAAGTTATTTTTTGTTTTTCGTGTCCTTCGGCTCCAAAAATTCTAGCCCTAGCTTTTGTAAAATCAAAAGTTTGAGTTGCTCCTGATTTTGCTTGTTTTATCATCATCCAGAAAAAGTATCCAAAAACAACCAAAGGTAAAATTCCAAAAACTAAAATTGGAGTTAGCCATGACCAAACATTTTCTTTTTCTGCTTTAATATCAATTGAAACTTTTTGTAAATTTTCTTTGTTTACTCCTAAACTTGTAAGCAAATCAGCAACACTGGTGTTGGCTTCTTTCATTGAAGTGGCAACCTTGTCGTCGGTGTATGTAATTTCGAGAGAATTTCCAGAAACTGTAATTTTTTTAATTTTGTCTTGATTAATGTCGGTTACTAATTGAGTGGTTGAAACTTCAGATGGAGCTGTTGTTGGATAATAAAGCAAACTAAAAATTCCTCCAATTGCCAGAAGTATTAAAATTACTAAAACAAAATTTTTAAAAAGTGGATTTATTTTCATTATTTTTTTACCTGGTTAATTTTGACCAGATTAATATAGATAATAGTAGCATTATTTTCCATATATTTCAAGAAAAATTGAAATAAAAAAAGCGTCGGAGGTCTCTGCGGGGCAGAAACACGACGCTCTGAAATCAACTGTAGGCAAATCCTATTCTATCGAATGGATTGCTTCCAGCTTTTGATGAATTGCTCCAACACTTTGGGAAGATTGGTCTCCGGGTAAATCTTTTCTTTGCCACCACTTCCCTTTTCTTCCTTAAGGAAATGGGAGACAAAGGGTTTCATGCCCGGACTGGCCTCAATGACCGAAAGGGCCTTTACATTCCCAAAAACGAGTTGTTCAACGCAGATTGCGGCAGGAGACACCATTTTGTCCCCAAACTCAAACTTTTCGAGTTCGAGAACAAAGATACCCGCCTTTCCATCTCGGAATTCTTGACGGGTAAGAGTTTCTCCCCTTTTCCTCATAAGGGAGATGGCGCTTTTTTCCTCTTGGTAGCTACACAACCACTTTATATGGGTGCGCAACCAGCACCAAAGGGTGTAGCTTTCCTGCTTAAGTGTGCCGTTTCGGCGTCCGATATTTCCTTTGAGTTTGAGGAGCTCTTGGACATCGGCGAAAGAAACCTCGGCGACCGGTTTGATGCCTTCTGCGGTCCCTTGAAAGGATTCACCGCCGTCGGCGACCGGTTGTGCATACTCTCCTTCAATGTGCACCGTTTTCTGTATCGCATCAAAGCAGAGCAGTACTCGTCCGCCGAGGTATTCTCGGCCAACATCATTACGGCTGTTGGGAATGGTGGCGAGATAAATTCCGCCAACCTCCATAGCGTTCCAGAGGGTTGGGACCGTGACTTGTTGCTCAAGCGTCTTCAGCGATTTGCGGATTTCCTCGTCCGCCTGTCGTTGGGCAGTCAAAATCCCGTTCATTAATTCGTCAAACTTGGTCTGCTCTTTCTCTGAGAGATTTTCGCCGATCGAGTAATAGAGGCGATCAACCATAAAGAAGCGGTGATTGTCCTTGGGTCTTCCCGGCAAAACAACCACAGCATTGATTTTGATTGCCAACCTGGCGATTTCCTGAAGAGTCAATGCTCTCTTTTCATAGTCATCGTCTTGGATTAGCGGATTGATGAGTTGCGACAGTGACCTCATTGCGGTCAATCGGCTGGGAATCACACAGTGGAGCTTTGGAGCTCCGATGGCGAAGTCATCGATGGATCCTTCAACACTTCCATCCCGAAGATGGGATTGCACAAGTCCAAGAAATTTGTCACACATCTGCTTGACTGTCTCGTTATTGCGAGCCGTTTCTACATCCTGTGGATTGGCACCGAGAAAGAACTGTTCAGTGCCTCCAATTTGGTCTGCCAATATTTTGGCGACCTCACAAGCATTGAAGACTTCGCGTTGAGCGACCTTCTTTTGTTCTTCAGCCACTCGTTGGCGCTCTTCGTTTTGTCTACGCTGTTCTTCCAGTCGGGCATGGCTGAGAAGAGAGAGAATTCCACCCTTGTCCGATTTTTCAACGGTACTCATGGCAAACCATCCTTCCGCCCTATAAAAGGGCATCTAAAATGTGCGTCAGAAAACGCATCTTGTGTACGAGCTAAACATAAGATACTATATTTTATGAATAATGTCAATATATTTTGTCTTGGTTAAAGAGCAACAAAAAACGGGCACTCGCCCGTTTTTTGGTTATAGAGTTATAGATAGTGAATTAATTAGTTTTTGGCAACTAATTTTAAACTCATTCTGTGTTCTTTTGGTTCAATTAACAAAATTTGGAAATCGTATGTTTCGTTTACTTTCAAAGATTTTTCCATTTCGTCTTTTGAAGTAAATTCAGAAACATGGCAAAGACCTCTGATTTTTGGCATTATTTCTATAAAAGCTCCAAATGCTGAGAATTTGATAACCTTTCCTTTTATAACATCACCCTTTTTGTATTGTTTTTCAATTTCTTCCCAAGGATTTGTTTTTAATGCTTTTAATGAAAGGAAAACTTGGTTGTTGTTAATGTCTATAATTTTAGCTTTTACAACTTCGCCAACTTTTACAACTTCAGATGGATTTTCAACAAGTTGCCAATCCAATTCTGAAATGTGAATTAATCCTTCAATTTGAGAGTTTACTGAATTTTCTTCAGATGTTTCTGAAGCCAAAGGAAATTTTATGAAAACTCCAAAGTCTGCAATTCCAGTAATTTCTCCTTCAACAACATCACCCTTTTTGAAATCTTTTAATATTTCTTTAATTTTTTCTTCTGTTTTTGCTTTTTCAGAAAGAATTAATTTGTTTTCTGAAGCCAACAAGTCAAGAACTTTTACTTCAAATGATTTACCAATAAATTTCTGTAATTCTTTCAAGATTTTTTGTTTGTCAGCATCGGCAACTCTTGGATAGTGATCTGGAGATAATTGTGAAACAGGCAAAAATGCTTGTATGCCATTTAAGTTTGTTAAAAGTCCTCCTTTGTTTACTCCAGAAATTCTAACAGTTACGATTTCTCCGGTTTCTTTTAATTCTTTTAATTTTTGCCAGCCAATTTCTTTTGTGGCATCTCTCAATGAAAGTTCTCTGTATCCTTCATCGTTTTCTACTTCAACGATTTTGGCAAAAACTTTGTCTCCAATGTTAAGGCTTTTGATAACATCTTTTACAGCATAAAATTCTCTGCCATAAATTATACCAGTGCCATTAATTCCTAAATCAATGAAAAGAGAGGACCGGTCTCTTGCAACAACTTTTCCTTCAATTGTAGCTCCAACTGAAACTGGATTAATTGAATCGGTTTTTTTGATTATACTTTTTTCCATAATAAAAAATTACCCTTTTATTTGTCTCTTCCCGCTTTCGCGGGACATCTGCTGTAGGCTTGCCCGTCCAAAGCCTTTGGCGAAGGAGGGCCAGCAGTGTTAATTATTAATCAATGACTCTATCATACATTATTTTTTTACTTTTGCAAGGGTTGCGACTAAAAATCTTCTGTGATAATATAATGGAATATTAAAAGAACTTGAGCAAATTTTTAAGCTATGGCAAAAATAACTTTTGCAGGACAATCCTGTTTTCAAATTTCAGTTTCAAATTCAAGAGACCACTCTGCTGATATTGTAATAGATCCATTTGGAGATGATATTGGGTTAAAAGTTCCAAATCTTTCAGCCGATATTTTATTGGTTTCCCATCAGCATCACGACCACAATAATACAGACGCAGTTAAGGGAGAACCATTTATTGCCCAGGGTCCTGGCGAATATGAAATTAAGGGAGTTTTTGTAAGAGGAATTCCTTCATTTCACGATGATAAAGAAGGAAAAGAAAAAGGGCAAAATACTATATATACAATAGAAGCAGAAGATTTAAAGTTTTGTCATTTGGGAGATTTGGGTCAAAAAGAATTAACAGATGAACAGGTAGATAAAATTGGTTCGGTTGATGTTTTGATGATTCCAGTTGGCGACCAAGGAAATACAATTTCTTCAACAGAAGCTCAAAAAATAATTTCTCAAATTGAGCCATTAATTGTAATTCCAATGCATTACGCTTTGCCAAAATTGAAAATGGAATTAGACGATGTCGCAAAGTTTTTGAAAACAATGGGAAAAAATGGAGTTACTCCGCAGGATAAATTAGTGGTTAAAAATTCAACAATGCCAAAAGACGGAATGGAAATAGTTGTTTTACAACCATAATCTATGCAAATAGAAAAAATCAAAGAAAAAGGAAAAATTTATTTAACAAAATTACAGAATTTGCCAGAACAGCAAAAAAAAATTATTATGTGGACAATAGTTGCTGTTTTGGGGTTAATTTTGGGAATTTTTTGGTTTAGAAGTACATTAAATAAGATAGAAAGTTTAGAGCCAATAAGATTTGAAGGTATAAATATGGAAATGCCTGCAGAATTAGAAAACAATACACAAATAGAAGTAATCAATCAATAATTAATATGCCAGCAGAAGAACCAAGAACAAAATTAGTAGAAATCGGGAATGTTGACAAAAGAGAAATTGTCACTGAGATGAAAGAGTCATACATTGCTTATGCAATGTCGGTTATTGTTGCTCGTGCGTTGCCCGATGTTAGAGATGGATTTAAACCGGTTCACAGGAAAATTTTGTATGCTATGAATGAATTGGGCTTGGGGGCTGGAGCAAAATTTAGAAAGTCAGCAGCTGTTACTGGAGATGTGTTGGCCAAATATCATCCGCATGGAGATACTGCAGTTTACGAATCCATGGTTAGAATGGCGCAGGATTTCAATATGCGTTATCCATTAATAAATGGACAAGGAAACTGGGGTTCAATTGATGGAGATGGAGCTGCTGCTATGAGGTACACAGAGTGTAAATTGACAAAGATTGGAGAGGAAATGTTAAAGGATATTGAAAAAAATACAGTTCCTTTTGTTGATAACTATGATGGCACAAGACAAGAACCAGTTGTTTTGCCTTCTCCATTTCCACAACTTTTATTAAATGGAACTTTGGGAATTGCTGTTGGAATGGCAACAAACATTCCTCCTCATAATTTAACAGAAGTTTTGGATGCTTGTATTTATATGCTTTCGCATCCAAAAGCTGAAACAGAAGATTTATTTCAATTTATTCAAGGTCCAGATTTTCCAACTGGCGGAATTATTTATGATCAAAAAGAAATTATTGCTGCTTATTGCCAAGGCAAGGGCGGAATTTTAATGCGCGGAAAAGCCGATGTTGTTGAAAGAAAAGATGGTTCAGAACAAATTATAATTACTGAAATCCCCTATCAAGTTTTAAAGTCAACTTTGGTTGAACAAATGGCTGAATTAGTTTCAGAAAAGAAAGTTGAAGGCATAAAAGATATTAGAGATTTATCAGACAGAGAAGGAATGAGAATTGTTATTGATATTAAAAAAGGTTTTCAGCCACAAAGAATTTTAAATAGACTTTATAAATTTACCGGACTGCAAAAAAGTTTTCATTTAAATATGTTAGCCTTGGTTGGCGGAATCCAGCCAGAAACTTTGTCGTTGGCTGATGTTTTGAGAAATTTTATTGAACACAGAAGAGAAGTTATTGTCCGCAGAACTCAATTTGATTTAGATAAGGCTAAAGACAGAGCTCATATTTTGGAAGGTTTGATGATTGCCTTAAATGATATTGATGCTGTTATTGCAACCATTAAAAAATCAAAAGACAAGGAAGAAGCTAGGGAAAACTTAATGAAAAAGTTTAAGCTTACTGAAAGACAGGCTGTTGCAATTTTGGAAATGAGATTACAGACTTTGGCTGGTTTGGAAAGAAAGAAAATTGAAGACGAATTAAAAGAACTTTTGGCATTGATTAAAGAATTAATGGCAATTTTGAAGTCGCCAGAAAAATTGGCTGCCATTCTTAAAAAAGAATTTGAAGAATCAAAAGAAAAATTTGGAGACAAGAGAAGAACAAAAGTTATTAAAGGAAAATTGGGAGAAATTACAGAAGTTGATTTGGTTCCATTGGAAGAAACAATGGTTACTTTGACAACTGGCGGATATATAAAGAGAATAAATCCTGCAACTTACAAAATTCAGAAGCGTGGTGGTAAAGGAATTATGGGAATGAAAACAATGCAGGATGATATTGTTGAACACTTTTTGTCAGCTTCAACTCATGATAACTTGATGTTCTTTACAGATTCTGGAAAGGTTTTCCAAACTCAAGTTTATGAAATTCCAGAAGGAACAAGAGTTGCTCGTGGTAGAGGTTTGATGAACTTTTTAGAGTTATCAACAGAAGAAAAAGTTTTGTCATTGGTGCCAACCAAAAAAGAAGAAGTCGGCAAATTTAAATATTTGGTGATGATTACCAAAAACGGCAGAATTAAAAAGACCGCTTTAACAGAATTTGAAAATGTAAGAAAATCAGGAATTATAGCCATTAAATTGGAAAAGGGAGATGCTTTGAAAAAAGTTGTTAAAACAACAGGAGAAGACGATGTAATTTTGACAACAAAAAATGGCGCTGCAATAAGATTTAAAGAAAAAGATATCAGACCAATGGGCAGGTCAGCTGCTGGAGTTAAAGGTATAAGAATTAGAAAGGGTGATGAAGTGATTGGAATGGATGTAATTGAAAAAGATCCACCAATAGACGAAAAGACAAAAAAACCAGCAAGACAATATTTGCTTGTTGTTATGGAAAACGGATATGGAAAGAGAACAGATATTTCACAATATAAAGTGCAGGGACGAGGAGGTTCTGGAATTAAAACAGCTAAAATTACTGGTAAAACAGGTTCAATTGTTTTGGCTTCAAAATTAGAAGACACAGCAGACGAAGAAGACTTAATTGTAATTTCCCAGCATGGTCAGGTGATTAGGACAAGTGTAAAATCAATTTCTTTGTTGGGTCGCGATACTCAAGGAGTCAGAATAATGAGACTAGACGAAGGAGACAAGGTTGCTTCTGGAACTTGCATTAAAGATTAATTATTTTTGTTGTAATTATTTTAAAATATTTGGTATAATAAATATATAATTTATTGTATATGAAAAAAAATATTTTATTGGTATCTGTTAGCTTGATTGGATTAGCAGTTTTGTTCCCCGTTATAACAAACGCTGCTGTAACAGTTACAAATCCTATTGGATATAACAATTTTCCAGATCTTTTGTTGGGGATTGCAAATGCAGTAGCTCTTTTAATTGGTTCTTTGGCAACTTTAATGATTATATGGGCTGGAATTCTCTTTTTAACTTCTGCTGGAGACCCGGCTAAAGTTACAAAAGCTAAGGACGCTTTAAAGTGGGCAGTAATAGGAATTGCAATAGCAGTGGCGGCAAGCGGTATAATAGAAACAATTAAAACAATTATGAAAGTAAATCCATAATAAATTTAAAAGGTCGAGTCAAGGATTATAAATTTATTTAAATAAAAAGTTAAAAGTAAAAAAAATGAATAAAAAAATTATATTATCGTTAATTCTAGCTAGTTTTGTAGTATTGCCAGTCGTCGCTTTTGCGCAACCAGCAGTTACAATCAGCAGTCTTCCTCAATTAATTGCAAAATTGGAAGCAGCAATATGGATGGTTTTCGGAGCTTTGGCAGTTGTTATGTTCGTTATAGCTGGTATCGCATTTTTAACAGCTCAGGGAGATCCAACAAAGGTTGCCACAGCAAGAAGTGCTTTCATTTGGGGAGTAGCAGGTATAGTTGTAGGTATCATAGCATATTCAATTGTTGCTATTGTATCTAGCATGGTTTAGTAAGATTAAAATGTTTTTATCTTTGTCCCGCAATTGCGGGACAAAGATAAATTAGACTATATTATAATGAATAAAAAAATATTATATATAATATTATTGTCGGGAATTCTTATTTTGCCAGTTTCGGCGTATGCGTTAGATTTTAATAAACCCACGGAAAATTCTTTTCCAACTATCCAATCAATAGTTGAAGCATTATTGAATCCTATTTGGGAAGTATTTGTTGGTTTTTCAGTCATAGCATTTGTTATTGCTGGAATTACATTTTTGACAGCTCAGGGAGACCCAAAAAAATTAGAAACGGCAAGAAGCGCAGTTATATGGGGAACGGTTGGAATTGTAGTAGGAATTTTAGCATTTTCTATAATGACAATAATCAGAGATGCTATGGGGGCTTAATATTAATATAAAAATATTATGGATATCAAAACAATAGTGCAGAATATTATAGATTTGGTTGTTTGGCCTGTTTTTGTGGGTGGTATTGTAGTTATGTTTTTATATTCAGGATTTTTATTTTTATCTTCAGAGGGAGACCCAACAAAATTATCTAAAGCTAAAATGTCAGTTCTTTGGGCTGTAGTAGGAATTATTGTTGGCATACTAGCCTTTTCTGCGAAAAGCATAATAACTACGGTTTTAACAACTTAAAACACTAAATAAACTAAATATTAATATTTTCTCAGCCGATGTGTAATAATTTCGGCTTTTGTGTTATAAGGTAATAAAGATAATTTAAAGGCCGGCGTGGCGGAATTGGAATACGCGTTAGTCTTAGGAACTAATCTCGTAAGAGTTGTGGGTTCGAGTCCCACCGCCGGCACTAATTAAAAACCCCCAGATATGGGGGTTTTTGTTTTTGAATTTATGCAGACTTGATACCAACTTTTCCTTTTCCAAAATCTTCATTTTTGGGAATTTTAATTGTTAAAACCCCCTTATCCATTTGAGCATCTGCTTTATCTATATCAATATTTTCTGGTAAAAGTACTTTTCTTGAAAATGGTCCCCAATAACATTCTTGGTAAAAATATTTTTTGTCGGGGTGGTCATTTGGGTCACATCTGTTTCCTTTTATAACCATCATATCTTTCTCTAAAGAAATATCAATGTCTTTTATTTGAATTCCGGCAATTGCAGCTAATACCACAAATTCAGCTCCAGTTTCGTAAACATCAACTACTAATTCCCCATCTTGGTCAAACACTCCCCCTTGCTGAGTAGACTCTGATTTTTCTTCAACATTTTTTGGTTTTATTTTATTTACCATAAGGATTAAGTTTACATATGCTTTTTAATTTTTTGAGTTTTTCAAAACCCAAAGAAGTTAAAACAGCAAGTATGATTAAAATTGTTACAGGAACAATTATTTTTAAGTTTCCCTCTAATGTTATTATAGAAAAATCATAGAGACCATGCAAGACCACAGCAATAAATAAACCCCCAACAATATATATTATCCTGTTTTTTAGTTTGCAAAGCGACATTGCCAAAAAATATCCAACTACCGCCGAGCATAAAGTGTGCAAAAAAGTAGCTCCAATAAATCTTATAAAGCTTAATACCAATGTTCTGCTTACCAAATCAGAAAAAGAAAATTGGCTTGTTGGCGTAAAAATATAAAGAATATTTTCTATTGCGGTAAAACCCAAAGCAGCTATTACCATATAAATCATAATATCTATTGGTTCGTCTAAATCTGGGCTGTTTATTACTTTAAATCTTATTACCAAATATTTAAAAACTTCTTCAGAAAAAGAAATCACTAAAAACCAATATAATAAACTTGCCAATAAAGGGCTTAAATTAAATTTTTCTAATACTACAGACAAGCCAATTTGGACAAAAAATACTGGAATAGTAATTACAGCCCCCCAAAAAAATATTTTTAATATTGATGAATTTGCTTCGGGATGGTCGTCTTTTTTAAGGTAATAAAAAAGCCAGACCAAACTAGGCAAAACACCAAAAAAGATATATAAAATTATGCTAAAATCCATTAAAAATATTTTTTAAAATTTAAACTGGCCATTCTTCTATCATTAAACTTTTTTGTTTATTTTTTATCGGAAGTTGTTGATAAATTTCTTCTGTAATAAACGGCATAAACGGGTGCAAAAGTTTTAATGATTCTGATAATAAAGTTAGCAAAACATATTGGCTACAAACTTTTTCTTTTTTATCCTCTCCATAAAGTCTGGATTTCTGTTCTTCAATAATTTTATCACAAAATGTGTGCCAAAAGTAATGGTATATTTTTTCAGAAGCAACATAAAACTTAAAACCATCCATTTCTTTTGTGATTTCTTTAGCCTGTTTTTCAAAGTCTTTCAGAATTTTTTTATCGTTGGCATTTAATACAATTTTAGCGTTGGGGTCGTATCCTTCTAAATTCATCAAAACAAATCTGGATGCATGCCAAATTTTTGTGGCAAAATTTCTATAACCCTTTATCTTATTTTCATCTAATGGCAAAGAGGTGCCGGGCGTATTTCCAACAACCAACCCCATTCTTAAGGCATCGGTGCCAAATTTTTCAATTAAATCTAAAGGATTTATTACATTTCCTTTTGATTTTGACATTTTTTGTCCTTTTGAATCCAAAACCAAGCCGTGCATATAAACATTTTTAAATGGCACATCTTTTGTATTATAAAGCCCAAACATAATCATTCTTGAAACCCAGAAAAAGATAAGATCTCCCCCTGTTTCCATAACATCTGTTGGATAAAAAGTTTTAAAGTCTTTAGAATTTGGATAACCCAAAGAAGCATAGGGCCATTGTCCTGAAGAAAACCAAGTGTCAAAAGTATCAACCTCTTTTTTTAATTTTCCTTTGCATTTTTTGCATTCTGTTAATTTGTCATCAATATCAACAAATGACTCTCCGCAGGATTCGCAGGTTTTGGCAGGAATTGGAATTCCCCAAACAATTTGGCGAGACAAAGGCCAATCCAAAATATTATTTAACCAATGTAAGGCAATTTTTTTATAATGTTCAGGAATAAATTTTACTTTATTTGTTTTAATTGCCTTTATGGCAGGCTCCGACAATGGTTTCATTTTTAAAAACCACTGCTCTTTTATTTGCGGTTCAATCAGGGTTCCGCATTTATAGCAAGTTTTAACTATATGTTTATAGTTTTCTTCAATTTTTTCAACCAAACCTTTTGATTGCAGTTTTTCAATAATTTTTGGCCTGGCTTCTAAAATTTTCATTCCTGCAAATTCTCCGGCAATTGGCAAAAGCTTTCCGTAAAAATCAATAATTTGCTCTTTTTCCAAATTGTGTCTTTCTGCAATTCCAAAATCCACCGCATCGTGCCATGGAGTGATTGTCATAACTCCTGTTCCAAAATCCATATCAATTACATCATCTTTTATAATTGTTGCTGTAATTGGGCCATTTATCCACTCCAATTCAATTTTTTGACCGTCTTTCCAATCTTTGTATCTTTTATCTTTTGGATGCATTACCACATATTTATCACCAAATTTTGTTTCAGGACGAGCTGTGGCAATTGTAAAAGGGCCGTATTTCAAATAATAAAATTTGTCTGTTCTTTCATCATCAGTTGTTTCTAAGTCGGATAAAGAAGTTTGATGTTTTGGACACCAGTTTATTATTTTTTTGCCTTTATAAATCAATCCGTCTTTATAAAATTTTTCAAAAGTTTGATATACAATTTTTACAATATCAGAATCTAGTGTAAACTTTTTTCTTGACCAATCGCAACTGGCTCCCATTTTCTTTACTTGGTTTTCAATGTTTATTTTGTTGGCGTCGGTAAACTCGGCAATTTCTTTATACAGCTCTTCAGGAGTCATCTTAAATCTACTTCTTCCCTCTTTTTCCAGTTTTTTTTCATAAACAACTTGAGTTTCAAACCCTGCGTGGTCTAATCCTGGAAGCCACAAAGCTTTAAATCCCTGCATTCTTTTGTATCTGGTCATTATGTCCTCAATTGTCATAACCAAAGCGTGTCCAGCGTGCAAGTTTCCATTGGCATTTGTTGGAGGCATAATTATGCAAAACGGTTTTTTGTGTCTTTTTGGTAAATTATCAGGATTAAAAAAACCACTGTCCTCCCACAGCTTATAAATTTTGTCCTCAACCTCTTTTGAATTATATTGTGATGGTAATTCCATAGTTTTTATTCGCTTATTTTATCAAAATAAAAATTATATTTAAAGAGTTGACAAATTTAAATATTAAAAGTATATTAAAAAATCGTTAATCAGTAAAAAAAACCAGCCCTTTTTCAATTGGGAGAATCAAAGATGTCAGAGAAAATTGAACGTCGTCCGTTTCACGAAACAATCGTGGACGCAATTTGTAGAGATCGTATGGGTGCAGGTTTGTCTACTATTGCGTGGTTGCTGATGGAAACGAAAATTCCAAAAGGTCATGATGAAATTGTCACTGCCTTAAGAGAAAGACTCCACGGGATAGATCACCGTCCCATAAATAGTTTTTGGACTGACGTTGTTCTCGATGTTTTGGAGCAAAAGCGCGAGGCGGAAGCCGAAGCGAGACAACGGCAAGAGATCGAACAACGGCTTATTCGTGAGGATGCGTTGGAGAGTTAGTACTCGAGCTAGTCAGAGATTCTCAAGTTTGCATCGGCTTGGAGCTTTTCCCAGCCGATTTTTTTTGTGTGATGGAAATAGCCGGTAATGGCGGTCATTAGGCCGTTGTCGGTTGAGTGGTCAATTTCTGGAAATAATAATTCTACATCTGGTAAATCTTCGTGAAGTTTTATCAATAATTGAGTTTTTAATTCGTGATTTGCAGAAACTCCCCCGCCCAAAATTATTGTCCTTGCATTAAAATCTTTTGTGGCTTGAATTGTTTTTTTAATTAATACATCAACAATTGATTGCTGAATTTCAGCACACATATCTGCAATATATTGTTTATCTTTTTGAGTTTTTTTATTTTGTTTTTGATGATGATATAAAATGGCAGTTTTTAAACCAGAAAAACTAAAGTCATAATCTTTTGTATTGAGCATTGGTCTTGGAAGGGTTATTTTTCCTGCTTCACCTTTTTCTGCAAGTTTTGAAATTACAGGACCTCCAGGATATTCCAATCCTAAAATTTTTGCAGCTTTATCAAAACATTCTCCAGCTGCGTCATCTCTTGTTTCGCCTAAAATTTCGTAATTGCCTATTTTTTTAACCAAAATTATTTGTGTGTGTCCTCCCGAAACCACCAAAGCAATCGCTGGTAAAATTATACGCTTGTCATTCCCGCGAAAGCGGGAATCTAGAGTTTCTGGATTCCGGGTCAAGCCCGGAATGACAGGTGAGGGTAAATAGTTTACTAAAATGTGAGATTCTATATGATTTGTGGCAATAATCGGAATATTCCAAAAATATGAAAGCACTCTTGCCAAATTAACTCCAACCCATAAACAAGGCTCAAGCCCAGGTCCATTTGTGACTGCAATAAAATCAATGTCTGGTTTCTTATATTTTTTAAAAAATGGAGTAATCTTTTTTAACAATTCGGGCTCTCTTTCCAATATCTCCTTTATTTTTTCTGTTTTTAATTTTGATTTGTTGTCTGACGGAAGCAATAATCCAGCTTCTTGAAGAGATTTGATTAAAACAGGGATAAGATTTTTTTGATGTTCTCTTTTTGCCATTGCAGGAAAAACTCCGCCATATTCTTTATGGATTTCTATTTGTGAGGAAATTATATTTGATAAAACCCTAAAATCGCCTGTTTTAGAGGCTTCTAAGATTGCAATTCCTGTGTCATCGCACGATGTTTCTATGGCTAATATTTTCATAGCAGTTTATGTATATTTATACACCAAGTCTTGCTTTTTTTCAATTTTTAGGCTAAAATTTAAATAATTTTAAAAATTCGGTCCCATCGTCTAGCCTGGTCTAGGACACTTGGTTTTCATCCAAGAAACTCGGGTTCAAATCCCGATGGGACCACTATCAAAATCTTTTAACCTTATGGACAAAAAAGATTATCTAGAAATTTCAAAAGCCAGCGATATCAAAAATACAAAAGATAGAATTTTGTATCGTGCTTTAGAAATATTACCTGCTGTTTTAAGCATAGGAACTCTTTTAGGGGTTCTTGTTTTTTCGTATATATTACCTTCTTGGGTTGCAATTTTTGTTATCCTTTTTTGTTTTTATTACCTTATCAGAATTCTTTATTTTTCTATTCACCAGATTTTGGGATATTTTAGAGTTAAAAGTCATTTAAGAAGAAATTGGCTGAATGAGTTGGGAGAAATAAAAGACAAAAATTGGAAAGATATTTATCACATAGTTGTTTTGCCAACCTATAAAGAAGGAAAAGAAATAGTTCAAGAAAGCTTGGACGCAATTTTACAGTCTGACTATCCAGAAGAAAAAATAATTATAAACTTAGCCATAGAAGAAAGGGCTGGAGAGTCAGCTAAAGAAATGGCAAAAGAGATTAAAGAAAAATATAAAGATTATTTTTTTAAATTTTTAATTTCAGTTCATCCAGATAATATTCCTGGAGAAATTGGCGGAAAAGGCTCTAATGTTGCTTTTGCTGGTAAAGAAATTAAAAAAGCAGTTGACGAATTAAAAATCCCTTACGAAAATTTATTAGTTTCCTCTTTTGATATTGATACAAAAGTTTATCCTCAATATTTTTCCTGTGTAACTTGGTATTATTTAATGGAAAAAAATCCAGAAAGAGCCAGTTATCAGCCAGTGCCGATTTATAATAATAATATATGGTCAGCTCCAGCTTTTTCCCGTGTTGTTTCAACTTCAAACACTTTTTGGCAAATGATTCAGCAAGAAAGAGCAGAAAAACTCACAACTTATTCTTCTCACACAATGCCAGCCAGAGCGTTTTTTGAAGTTGGTTATCCAAATAATATCGTTTCTGACGACTCCAGAATTTTTTGGAAAGCGTATTTCTATTACGATGGAGATTACAAAGTTGTACCAATTTATTATTTGGTTTCAATGGATGCCGTACAGGCAAAAAATTTATTTATTACTGGCATTAATCAATACAAACAGCAAAGACGCTGGGCTTGGGGATGTGCCGAAATTCCATATATAGTTTTTGGATTTTTACAGAACAAAAAGATTTCAAAGACTGAAAAGATTTCTCACACTTACACAGTTATAGAAGGCTATTGGTCTTGGGCAACAGCAGCTTTATTGCTATTTTTATTAGGATGGTTGCCAATATTATTGGGAGGAAAAAGTTTTAACTTTACTGTTTTATCTTTTAACTTGCCAATTTTAACCGGAAGAATAATGACAATTTCTATGTTTGGAATGTGCGTTTCTGCAATTTTAAGCACAATACTTTTACCGCCATTGCCAAAAAATATGCCTCAACTTTTAAAGCTAAGGAAAAAATCATTTGTGCTTTTGCAATGGATACTTTTGCCAGTTACATTAATTTTATTTGGTTCTTTACCAGCCATAGATGCTCAAATCCGCTTAATGTTGGGCAAATATATGGGTTTCTGGGTCACCGAAAAGATACGAAAATAAAAAAATCCGCCACTCGGCGGATTTTTGTTTGTATTTTATTCAAAATGGATTTTGGTTTGAAATTGTTTTAATCTTTCTTTTAACTCTGGATAGTTTTTTAATTCAGAGTCTTTCTCTAAAAGTTCTTTTGCAGCTGCCCTTGTTTTTTCAACCAAAAATATATTTGAAAGCCCCTGCATTGCCATATCAGGAATTCCCCACTGCTGAGTTCCATATAAAGAACCAGGGCCTCTAATTTCTAAATCTTTTTGAGCCAATTCAAAACCATTGGACGACTCAACTAAAGCCTTTAATCTTTTTCTGTTAAGCATACTTGGATCTGTGGTGAACAAAAAACAATATGACTGCATATCATTTCTTCCAACTCTGCCACGGAACTGGTGGAGTTGCGAAAGGCCAAATCTTTCTGCTCCTTCAATCATCATAATTGTGGCTCTTGGAACATCAACTCCAACTTCAACAACAGAAGTTGAAATTAAAATATCAATTTCTCCTTTTTGAAAATCCAACATTATTAGCTCTTTTTCTTTGGCTTTCATTTTTCCGTGTAGCATTGTAATTCTTAAATCTGGAAAAACTTCTTTTGATAATCTTTCATATTCTTCTTTTACAGCTTTTACTTCTTGTACTGCCAAAGCTCCCAATCCAGTTGGATAATTTTGTGGCACAAAACCCGTTTGTGCAGACAAAGAACCAATTACTTCCCCTTTGCTTTTAAGAGATTGCAATTTTGTAGCTTGAGATTCAATTTTAGGGCAAATGACAAAAACGCCTTTGCCTTCTTTTACCTCTTTTTCAATAAATTTATAGGCTTCTTTCCTTTGGCTTGGTTCTACAATTAAAGTTTTAATTTTTTTTCTATCTTTTGGCATTTCATCAATTAATGACAAATCCAAGTCGCCATAAATTGTTAAAGCCAAAGTTCGCGGAATTGGGGTTGCTGTCATTGATAACAAATGCGGAACAGTTTTTTTGCCTTTTATAAGCTGATCTCTTTGCTCAACTCCAAACCTGTGCTGTTCGTCAACAACCACCAATCCCAAATTTTTAAATTCTACTCCTTTTTGAATTAAAGAATGCGTGCCAATAGCAATGTCTATTTGTCCGTTTTCCAAATCTCCCAAAAAGCTTTTTTTAGAAACCTCAAAAACTTCGGCTTGCCCTTCACCTTTTTTGGTATTTTTGCAAATTCTGGCATCTTTTCCTGTTAAAAGTCCCAAAGTTATATCAACATCTTTTAATAAAGTTGCGATTGATTTGAAATGTTGTTTGGCTAAAATTTCAGTTGGAGCTAAAAATGCAACCTGCCTGCCGGCAGGCAGGCCTGATAGTTTGCTTTTTATAACGCTTAAAGCCGCCATTGTTGCCACAACAGTTTTTCCAGAGCCAACATCTCCCTCTAATAATCGCGACATTGGAACTGATTTTTCCAAATCTTTTAAAATTGCATAAGCGCATTTTTTTTGGGAATCGGTAAGCTGAAATGGCAAAGAATCTGTAAATTGCTTCATTAAGTCAGCGTCCATTTTGCAGGCAGGAGCTGTTTTTTGCATTAATCTGATTTTTTCTTTTAAAACATTCAACTGTATTAAAAAAAGTTCTTCAAAAGAAAATCTTGATTTTGCAGCATCTGCATGTTCAAAAGATTCTGGAAAATGAAGTTGCCAAATTGCTTCTTGAATTGGCAAGAATTTATATTTTTTGATGATTTCTTTTGGCAATGATTCGGGTATTTGTTCTGAAAATCTGTAAAGCAATGGTTTTATAACATATCTTAACCATCTTGAAGTGACTCCTCTTGTTTCGGGATAAACCGGAACAATTCTTCCTGTGTGGGTTAAATCTTCATTTTCGCCAAAATCATTTATTTTTTCGTAACTTGGATTATTTAAATAAATTCCTTCTTTAAAAAGACTAATTTTCCCGGCCAAACAAACAAAATCATCTTCTTTTAAACTTTTTGCGATATATGGCTGGTTAAACCAAATTATTTTTACTTTGGCAGTATCATCTTCAACAACTGCTTCTGTCATGCTCATCCATTTTTTAAACGAGCGTTTTTCTTCTATTTCTGTAATTCTTCCTTGTATACAAACAACTTCACCCAATCTTTGACGAGCTTGTGAAATTTTTATAATTTCGGAAAAATCGTCATATCTTGCGGGAAAATGAAAAAGCAAATCCTGAATTGTTTTAATCCCGAATTTTTTTAATCGTTTTTGATAAGCTAATCCAATTTTTGGAACTTCTTCAATTTTACTAGATAAATCCAACATTATTTTGCAGTATAATTTTTTTTAAAAAATTTGTTTAAGTAAAGAATAATTGATAAAAGAATTAGCCATGAAACAACCATTAAATAAATTGGCCAAGCCCATGCGTCTGAAAATCCGTCTATATCAAAATTAAATGGATAAAATATTTTTATTGTCCATTCGCCCGTATGAGTAAATATATCAATTATTATATGAAATAAATATACAAAAAAAGCCGATTTTGGCATTTTAAAAAACAGCACAATTGGAAGAATTATTAACAAAGCAAAAAAAATGCTATGCGTAACATTGTAAATATTAGTTAAAATGGGATGAGTTAAACTTGCGCCAGCCCAATCTTGATTTTTTGCAATCCATAAAAATCTATTATTTTGATATCCCAAAACAAAATAAAAAGGGATAAGTACAAAATCGGGTATTATTGAAAAAAGTATAACCCAAAAATTTCTGTTCTCTGCTTTTTTATCAAAGAAACAAAATATTTTTCCGATTAATGCGTGACTTATAATATCCATAATATATATTAATCTATATTATCAACACAATAATCATAAATCAATTAAGCGTAAAACAAAATAGGCGCCTATGTTCAGTTGTCCAAAGACAAAATGAAAATAAGCGCCTTGGGGTTGGGGCTACTCCTGTGGCTCAAGAGACTTCTTGAATTGTTCAAAGAAAAAGAGATCTTCCATACAGAGTTCATTCCGTTTCCTTTCAATCCGTTCAATGGCCAAAGTTAACGCCAGTTTTGAGCATTGCTTTTTTATCACAGGCAAAAGTTGGAGAAGCGATTTCTGCCCGTGAAATTGTAGCGATAAGTTAGACAGTTCCTTTCCAGCCCTTTTTCTCCTTTGTGCTTCTGTGAGTATTTCTTTTACTCTAGCCTCCGTTGTTGGGGTTTGGATGCGGTTGATTGGTAGCCGGTCAGACTTTTTTTGTGCCTCGTTCATAGTACTGCTCCTCTTGGTGAAAGACTTTGTCGCCCTTTCCTCCTCTAAAAAGAAACAGGTTGTAAAAGAACCAAAAAGGCTCTTTTGTAGCTCTTGCTTTACTGTGCGCCCGGTAGGAGTCGAACCTGCAATCTTCTCCTCCGCAGGGAGACGCTTTATCCATTAAGCTACGGGCGCAAATTTATATTTTATCTAGGCATCGTCACTTTAAACTCTCCAAAAACATATGGCGCTACCTGATATTGTGGGAAATAAAATGTTATGCTGTCTTTGTTTATTAAGAATATGTTAAAATTTTCTGCTAAAGGACCGGCTCCATCTTTTATCCATGTTCCATCGGTGCTTTGCCCTATGGCTGTTATTTGTTTTGTTATGTCTGCAACACAGAAATCAGAAATTTTTTGCAAATAATCTTTTTGATTTGAAAAAACATCAGCCAGCGTAATTTCTTTTTTATCTTTTTGATTGTAATTTAAAGATATTTGATATCTTGCTCCATGAGCTCCTCCCGTGTAGTTTGAAATATCAAAAACTACACTGATTAATTGGCTATCAACTTGCCCTTTGTCATAACTAATTATTAAATCATACTCTCTTGGATATTTGTTGTAGTTTACAGGGTCGGTTTCTTTTACAGCATTATCATTTTCTAAAGAGTTTCTTTTAAAATCAGAAATTTCTCCATCAATAATATTTTTTACCAAAACATTAAAATCATTCTGTTCTGCGATATATGGATATGAGATATCTATTTTAAATGGATTAGTATTATCTGCAATTTTTTTGTCTTCAATATTTAAAACTTCTGTTTGGACTGCCTGATTTTTAAAATAAGAAAGACGGCTTTTTCCCCCTTTAACAAAAATAAAATATGCCAGTAAAGAAATAATAATAAAAAAAGCCAAACCGACTATAATCAATTTCTTTTTTTGCATATAATTTGTAATTAAAAAACAAGTTAATTATCCTGATTAAAAATAACACACTTTTAACAAAATTTCAAATTGACTTTATGAGTTTTTAATAGTAAAATCAATTCTATTAGGAGAGGTGGCTGAGTGGTCTAAAGCAACAGGTTGCTAACCTGTGCCCCCTTTGGGGGCCCGTGGGTTCAAATCCCACCCTCTCCGCCTTCGCCACGCCGAAGTAAATAGTTATAAAATTTAATATAAAATATAATCATGGAGGAGTCGCATAGCGGCTATTGCACCACTCTTGAAAAGTGGAACCCCTCACGGGGTTCGTGGGTTCGAGTCCCACCTCCTCCGCACGACAGAACTTTGCGCGTATGCAAGTTCTAAATCAAGACCATTTCGTCCGTTTTTCGGAGGTTTTAACCTAGTATGAATTTGATTAACCTCTTTTGAAAGTTCCTCAAACACTTTGAGGGCTTTTTTAATGGAAAAAGATATAATTCGGTCTTTGAGTAAGAGGTTTGAGCCAAGTTTAGAAACAATGCGTCTGTGCTTCTCGGGGTCGTCTTTTTCAAGCTCGGAAAGCGCGTCTCGGCAAAAATCAAAATACTCTGTGCCTTTGGAGGTAAGTTTTTGTATGATGTCCTCGCTGTCTGCCGGCTTAATGTCAAACAATACCCGCTTTTTGTTTAATTCTGCATATTTAATCTGATAATCTTTTTCGCTGATTACTTCGCGAGTAAGCAGATCAAGGAGTTTAGAAATTTGTTTTTCTATGTTGTCATATTGCTGTTGCTTACTCTCTGCAATTTTATCTCTAAATCGTTCTTCCTCTTGAATATCTCTTTTGATTTTTGCTAAACCCCATGCGTGAAAACCTACGGGGATAGTGATATGCCGTACTTTTTCTGCTATCTGCTCTTTCAGTATTTTTTCTTCAACGCATTTTTCAGTACAATGCGGGTTTACCTTTTTAGTGCAACGATAATAAATGTATCGGTGTATGTTTCCGTTCTTTTGTTTTTTTATAGTATGTTGAGCCGTCACCATCGCTCCGCAACTTCCGCAACGAATAACGCCAGTAAAAGAGAAAATATGTTTTTGCTGTCGTGGTTTTCCTTTCTTCCCTAAAATGTTTTGCACCTTGTCATATTCTTCCAAAGTTATCATTTGCGAGTGCTTGCCTTTGTGCCACTCTCCGCTACCGACCGGATATTCAAATATTCCAGCGTATAAAGTGTTGATAAGTATTCGGTAAATTGTTGAACGGCTCACAGATTTACCTTTTGAGTTCGTCATTTTCCAATCGTTTCTTGCGATACGCCACGCCTGTACTGGCGTATGATTGCCTCCTAAAATTAAATCAAATATCTTTCTCACTTGCTCAAACCTTATCGGGTCTTTGATCAACTTCTTAAATCCTTTTGGGTCGTATGGATTATTCAAATAGCCGAGCGGTGCAAAGGCAGGGTAAAGTCCGCGTTTTGCTTTTTCGTGCAGGCCCCGCTTCACATTCGTGCTTAAATCGCGAATATATTGGTTAGCCATTCCAAACTCAACAGAAGCTATCAAAGCATTATCTTCGGGCTGATAGTTTCGCTCGGGCGTTTTTATCTGTTGTATTCTACCCGATTGCAAAAGGTATTTTATCAGCCCCTCGTCAACCGGATTACGCGCAAGGCGATCCATTTTCCAGCATAAAATACCATTTGCTTTGCCAGCTTTAATCATTTTTACCATTTCAGAAAATATTGGTCTTTGGTCTGGCTCTTTTGCAGAGTGTGCCTCGCGTAATACTTCAACAATATGCAAACTTTCACGCACAGCAATATCTTTTAGCACATTCTCTTGTGCGTCCAACGACAGCATTTGCCTATTGTCTTCTTCGGAAGACTTGCGGGCATACAAAATATATTTTATTTTTTCATTTATTTGTTTCATGTTTTTGTTTGGATTTTACCAAACTAAAAGGGACTGGAAAGCAAAAGGCTAATTGTTGAAGTCAGCCAGTTTCCAGCCCCTTTTAATATTCTATTTTAGAAATAAAATACCTTTTGCGAAACTAACTGACTTCAACAAACTTATTATATCACTATCATTTTAAAATATGCAAATTGTTATTTCCATTCAATTTCCCACTCATGACCGACAAAATCCAAATGCTCTCCGCCATCGTTTGGGATTGCCTTCCAACGCCCATTTCCAGTTTTATAGAGTCTCATTCCCCTGTAATATGGTTTTTTACCCCTTAAATTAATCCCTGTTGTTTTAAGTGGTGTTGAACGAGTGGTTGTTGTATCTCCATTCTGGTTAGTGGCTATCTCTCCGTTTTGGTTAGTGATATTCTCCTTTTCGGTAAGAAATCTTAACCTATAAATTAGAACCTTTCGGCTCTTTCTAACGATATCTATAAAACCCAACTCTGCTATGCGATTGTAGGCTTTTATGATAGTTGCGTCTTTCTTTAGGCCGGTGCCCCTTTCTATCCATCTGCCGTCCCTTGTCTTAATTCCATTTTTAAATTGAGATATACTTATTCTGTCTTCTGTTTTTCTCCAACCAAAAGTACGGCGCAGTATAAAATCCAAAACTTTTTGTTCTGAACCGGTTAATTGGCACCAAAAACTATCCATTATTTTTGGATATGTCCAGTATCTGCCATTCAAATCTTTTGGAAATCCGGGGAATTTTATTTCTTCATTGTTTTTCATAGGAATTTTCAAACATTTTAGATACCTTTTCACTTATAGCTCTTTCAATAGCATTGCCGGTTTCTGTGTTGATTGGATAAAAAATATTTATATTTTTCTCGTTTACTTTCTTTGCTGGATATACCAACCTGAAACCCTCGCCGTTTAAGCGGGTGAATACGGCAACAGAGCTGACATAATATTTTTTATCCAACACAAAAGAGGCGAAAGCGACAAGTCCGTCTTTTGGTTTTACTGGAATAATTTGTATTTCACTAATTTGTATTTCTTCGTTCATTGTTTTGCTTTATCAATAATTCTTCGGGTTCAACGGGCAGATAAACTGCCCTGTAAAGTTCGTAGATTTCTTGGGCCATTAGCGTTGCTTCGGAATACTCCAATTCCTTGTTAAAAGTCTTTTTAAATATCTGTTGAAATTCAATAATGTCTTGTTCGTTAAGCATGGCTCTCGCCCTGCTTTTGCGTAAATAAAAAAGCAGGATCAAGCCAATCCTACCAAATAGACCTGCTAGTAAATGCCTAGTAGCAACCCTAGTTTATGCTATTTTTATAAAACGTTTACTGCCATAAGAAAATATACTTTTTCCAGTGGATTTTTTTACCTTGCTGTTTATCAAATAAAAAGCGTTTTCTATATTTTTCAGTTTTGTTTTTGGATTTTCTACATCTTTTCCGTAAACTTTATCTACAATCTGATCAAGTTCTATTATAGTGTTTAGCGGTTTTCTTAACATAAGTTTGCACACGTCGCCTTGTATTGTCCTTTCTCGTACAGGAATTTCTTTACCTCTAAACGCAATACGCAAAGGTTTAGTTAGCAATTTAGATTCTTTATCTTTTTTTTGGGTTTTAGATTGCTTATTTTTTGGCTTTTTGCGCTTCAATTCTTCTGCTATCTTATAAATCCCGTGCCGATTATTAACCACAACTACCATGGTAAAAGTTAGTGGATTTTCGTTTGTCCGCATTGGTGACATCATTTCAATATCTTTTCCAAAAGTTTCACAGAGATATTTACCAATATTTTCAGCTTCTTGATCATAGTCCTTGTTTGCGTCCTGCATTGCCTCGTAGGCTGTTGTGTCAATGTTTTCACTTGGTTTTGTTTTCTCAAACACAGGAAAAGGCGTAATACCTTTTTGTATTTTTATATCCACCGCATTTTCCAACTCAAATCCTTCTTTTTCTTTTATTTTTCCAATAATAAACTCTAAAAACTTAATGTTTTTAGGTTTATTTGGATCAATTCGGATTGGCATTTTTACAACTTCATTACTTTTATATAATTCTCTTAAATTTTCTCTTTTAAGTCCTTTCTTTATGTAATTTGCAGGTTTAACTTCCTGCGTAGCTTCCTAATCTGCGATTGCACGTGCGATAAACGACACGTGCGAGCCGAATATTCGCCCGGGCTCATATTTGCGCCTCCAGCGTTGATAAACGCCGACAAAGCCGTTGCTTCGCGTTTAAAAGCCTCTAATTCAGCGTTTGTCCTTGATATATTGCCGTCTGCGACCTGTTTAACCTCTAAACCATAGCTTCCCTTGGGGTTAATCTCCAACCAAACACCCTTTTTCCACGCATTTTCTTTTACAAGAGTAGATGGCACATTGATTAAAAACTGCCCTCCGATATATTGTAGCTTGCGAACCTTATTCATATTTATATTATTACTCCTATTTAAACGATTTTTCAACGACATTCAACCTCGTAAAACAAGCAGTGCCTGTCATACCCCCGCCCCGCTACTGCAAACTCATATATATTTTAGAAGAAGTATTTATTATCGTTTTTATCATATCGCCGTAGAGAAAGAGCCTCGTTGGCAAAGGGGGGTGTTTTCGTTGGCGGGCGGTAGCACGCCAATATTCGGGGCGGTAGCCCCGAGAGTAAGCAAGGTAAAAGATATTTACAACGCCTTAAATTTACATAGATTGTTGTTTGTTTTCGTTTTGAAAACAGACAAACACACTTGATAAATCAAGGGCGGGCTACCGCTCGCCCGAGCTTGGCAATAATACTACCTTGATGCCCTGCCAGAGTTCTTGGCTTTTACAATCGTCCTCTAAAAGCCGAGAAGCAGGGGGTCAAGGTGGAGATTAAGCAAACCTGCAACAATTCATATATCATTTTAGATGTTGCAGGTGGTTTTTTTACCATTTTTAAGAAAATATGTTTTGCAAACATTATTCCTACAAGCAAACCGGCAAAATATATTTACGTAAAAATTTTCTTTTAAGAGTTAAAGTGAAGTGCGTTAGCGAGAGTAAAATTAAAAACTAATTTTACTTGAAGATAGCACGAATTTGAACTATTAGAAGAAAATAATAAAATCCTACCTTTAAGGAGAAACAAACAAAGATTTTATTGGGGTAAAAAAATGCGTTTGCCAAGCTCGGGCGAGCGGTAGCCCGCCCTTGATTTATCAAGTGTGTTTGTCTGTTTTCAAAACGAAAACAAACAACAATCTATGTAAATTTAAGGCGTTGTAAATATCTTTTACCTTGCTTACTCTCGGGGCTACCGCCCCGAATATTGGCGTGCTACCGCCCGCCAACGAAAACACCCCCCTTTGCCAACGAGGCTCTTTCTCTACGGCGATCGGAATTTTTACAATTCAGTCATTTTGTGATACGATAAAATCGTTGCCTCAAAATCTATAAACCCGCAAGGGTCTAATTTTTATATTATCCAATCGCGAGTAGTAAAGGGCAACCTGAATCCGCTCACGATTGGAACCCTTCGGGGCAAAGATTTTGAGGCAACCGGTAGTAAGGTTGTCCTTTTTTGTTTAAATTAAGAAATAATCTTTCTAAAAAGTATTAACAAGTTGCAGTTAATATTATGTGGAAAAAAATAATCGGCTATATTCTTATAGCAGTATCTGTTTTAATTATCGTGGTAGGCATTTCCAGTCGTTTTTATAAAACTCCTTATTGCGAGGGATTGGTAAAAAGTTATAGGCAAAATCCTACGGACTATGAATATAAATACATTAAGGAAGTGGAAAATCCTAACGGGTCGTGCTATAACCATTTTACTGCTATAAAACTCATAAGCAATGTAATAGTTCTTGGTTTTGGTGTGTATCTGGTTAAAAAGGGAAAGCAGAAAGTAGCTTGAATTTATCGGAAAACACAATTACATCATCAAAAAAGTTATGAACATGTTCATTTTGTTTTTTATAGTATATAATGAATTAAAGCATTTTATGCTATAATTATATGCAAAAAAATAGCGAATTTCGTGTTTACAATTATATAAATCAATCTCTCAAGGACATTGGTTGGGATACCCGTAATCCATCGAAATATGATGGCGGTGAAGTTTATACCCAAAATGAAGCCCTACAACACGCGGAACTTAAAAAATGTCTTGGGGCAAAAAGACCAGAAAATGTGATAGTGGTTGACGACAGAATTTTCTGGGCAGTTGAAGCAAAAGCAGAACATACAGACATAGAACAAGCAGTTGAGGAAGCAAAAGAATACGCCACCGCCATAAATCAGAGCAACAAAATTAAGTGTCTTTTTGCTACAGGAATTGCCGGTAATAGCAATGAAACATATCTTGTCGAAACTTTTTTCTTCAATAATGGTAAATGGGAAAGAGTAAAAATCAATGATTTTATAACCACTGGTTTTATAGACCGAGAACAAGCCAGACAAATAATCTCATCAAAAGAGTCGAATATAAAAAATCAGGAAATTCCAGAAAAGCTTTTTATTGATAAGGCAAACGCTATTAATGAAATTTTACACAGAGGTGCGATTAATAAAAAAAATAGGGCACGCGTTATAGCTTCTTTATTGCTTGCTTTGGTTAATGACGAGTATTTAAGAATTAGCCATGACCCAACGACACTTATTGAAGATATTAACTCCCGAGTACGTGCTCTTTTGAGAAAATACAATAAAGAAAATTTTGCTCAAGAGATAGCAATTAGCTTACCGCTTTCAAAAGACAATCATATTAAAAATAGGAAAGCTTTAGTAGATTGTATTCAAGAGTTAAAAAATCTAAATATAAAATCTGCAATAAACAGCGGTTCTGATATTCTTGGGCAATTTTATGAAATATTTTTGAAATACGCCAATGACGCAAAAGAAATAGGTGTAGTTTTAACTCCTAGACATATAACGCAATTTGCCTGTAAATCTTTAAATATTACGGAAAAAGATTACATTTTTGATCCTACTTGTGGTACAGGGGGATTTTTAGTTTCTGGCTTGGATACTATAAAAAAGAACGCCCCTAATTATATAAATGAATTTAAGAACTCTCACATATACGGCATAGAGCAAGACCCAGAAATCGTTGCTTTGGCGTTAGTAAATATGATTTTTAGAGGAGATGGGAATAGTAATATTTACGAGGGTAATTGTTTCGATAATCGTTTTGTAAAATCAGGAGAGAATTTTAAAAAGATAAAAAATACTCCAGATAGTTCTAATATAAACAATAACTTTATTACGAAAGTCCTCATGAATCCTCCGTTTGCTCAAGATGAAGAGGAATATGTATTCGTTGATCATGCCTTGTCTCAAATGGTGCCTAACGGATTGCTTTTTGCTATTGTTCCAACATCTACTATGACATCAACAGGCGACGGACGCGGTGAAATAACATGGCGAACTAATATGTTGAAGAGGCACACGCTAAAATCGGTTATCAAATTATCTGACGAACTTTTCCAGCCAAACGCTAATAAGGGAACATACGGAATTATTATAGAGGCTTGGAAGCCACATGAAGATCAAAAAGTCCTTTGGGCTATAATGGACGATGGTTTTACAATGAAAAAAGCAAAAAGGCTACCAAGCGAGAACGTGCCTTCAAATATAAATTTAATTAGTGACGCAATTAGAGATTTTTTAGTGTTTAAAAAAATACCAAAAGATGCACCAAAAGTTATGAAATGTTCTGAGATTGAATTTGACGAGATATTAGATTGTGGCCCAGAAGCATATATTGACGACAATGTTGGAAACGATATTAATATTTCATCAACAACTTCAAATCTTTTTCACTCTCTAATGCTACAAAAAGAACGAAATAATAAAAAGCAGATAGCCAAAGCTAATTACAAATCAATTTCAATAGATGATGTTTTTGAGGATATAGTGCGCGGAGATTGTCCGCCACTTTCCAGTATTAACTTTGGCGATATACCAGTTATTACGACATCGGAGAGTAATAATGGGATTGCAGGATATTATGACGTTAAAGATTCCAAAATATATGAAAACATGATAACAATTTCAGCGAATGGTTCATCGTGTAAGGCATTTTATCACCCGTATAAATTTAGTGCCGTAGCAGACGTTTTAGTATGCAAGGTTCGTAAAGAATACGATGAGTTGGAATTAAAAATGTTCATTGCTTCTGCGATTAATCAATCTGGTTGGAGATTTTCTTATTATCGTAAATGTACCCAACAGAAACTACGCAAAGATGTAAAAATCAGTTTACCCGTAAAAAATGGGAAGATTGACGCATCGGCTATAAAGAATATTGTTAAAAATACTGTTGGTTTTGACCAGATAAAGGAGTATATTGCTAAGGTTTAAATTTAGTGCTATTAATAATATCTATGGGATTGAATGTATTTCTTCGTATAAACAGGTTTTAACTAAGTCCAATCCCTTCCGCCATCCTTCGCCAAGGCTTCGGAATGGCAAGCCATATGTTTTATACATACATTTTATTAAGTTCAAAATCTCATATTTTTTATTTTGGTTCTACTACAGATTTGAAATTGAGACTTGAGCAACATAATTCTGGTAAATCGCAAGCAACAAAGCCTCATATACCGTGGAAATTAGTTTGGTATGGAGCTTTTGAAACAGAAAAAGAAGCGAGAGATTTTGAACTTTATTTAAAAACAGGTTCTGGCAAATCGTTTGCATATAAAAGGTTTGTTTCTGAAGCCTTGAAGAAGGATTTCGAGGTAGGACGAAAAGGTAGTCCGAAACAAAAACATAAGTTTTTGTGAAGGATACCACCTCCTCCGCCAAGAAAACCAAGATCGGATAGCCAGTAGTTTATGAATTTTTTTGTTTGTATAATATAAAATGTATTTATGATAATTATTTTTATACAACTTTTTTCTTCCTGTTTTTGGTATACAAATTACGAACCGATCTTTCTCTTGGCAATGGGTTCGCCGTTTCAACAGTTTTTGTTTTAATAATGCTTATTTTTCAGTATTTTTTTGAATCAGATATTCTTTTTTTACTTCTTTCTTTTGTTCTTTTCATTCCTTTTATTAATTATGTTTTTTTCAGAATTCCAATTTTGTCGAAAGTATTGTTTGAGATTGGAGTCCCATTGAAAGTTTTAATTCGTTTTGGTATTCCTCAGAGCAAGATTGAGGAAGCTATATATAAAACACATGGAGTAAAAATTTCTGAACTTCATAAACAGTAAAAATTAACCCACTTGCCTCAACTTCTCCTACGCTAAAATCACTGTAGTGCTCTCGAGGGAGTAATGTTCCCCTGAATGCTCAACAAAGACAATTTATTATCAGCATGACTCGAATGCTTAAAATTATGGATAAAAATAACTTTTTTATAAAAACCCAAATAGAATCCAATATTAACGATGTTGAAAATTTGCTATCAACTGGTGTTTTTAGTGCCGAAATCCTTAGATCATTTCAAGAACCCGTATTCGTTTCTATAATTTTGAAACTGGACGACTTATTACAAAAATTACGCATACTTGATGAGCGTATAAGTTTTACTGATGATATCGATTCGGGCGATATTACGGATTTAGTAAATAATATTAGAAACGCAATCTGTCACCTCAACTCCCCAGAGAATATGTTGGATAAAGAAAAACAAATTAAGTTTGTTTTTAATATATCGGTAGGCAGAGCAAACATAATGCAAATTGGAAAAACTGTGGTTAAGTCGGACTATGACGACGACATCGCCTTTTTCTTTGGTGAGAACCGTGTTTATCTAAAACGCCACATAGCTAGAATATTAAAAGAAACAAGAATTATTTATCAAAAGTTATATCCAGATGCTTGATTAGAATGATTATTACCTCAATTACACCGCGAGTTTAAATCAAAACCGAAACGCTATAGCGTCTCTAAAGGTTGGCCTCTTTAGACTGATGATGGTAGGCAATTTGTTCTTTGAAATTCAAAGATTTCAAAATATCTGTTTTATTATTAATTATTTAAAATTAATCAATAATTTTATGAATCAAACAATTGAAATATTCTATTTTGTAGTAAATTTTTTAGAGGCCGCCCTTCCTTATAAGCATAGCTTACTGATGAGTCTGTGAAAACCAGACGAAAAGGAAAATTATTTACGATTTACATCACATACCCGTGTTTTAAAAATTGTTATAATATTTTGAAATTAATGGGTACTTAACTCGAGTTCCCCGCAGTTTTAAAACAGGCTTAAGGCCTGTTTTAAATTTGTTATTCGTTTTCTTTAGGATAGTCAATAAAACATTTAACACATTCCCCGAACAATATCGGTGGAGGGACGATTGACACACGGGGTTTTTTATAATCCTTAAACGGATTTGAAAAGCCCCTTTTTATTTGCTATATTACATACATAAAATAGAATTTATGGACGAGGAGGAAATACAAAAAATAACTGACTATATTTTTTTAAAATCAAATCCGCAAAAAGCAGATTTAGCATTGGTTTTTGGTACACGCCACCAAGAAGCAGTAGATAAGGTTTATAAATTATATTGTGATGGGCTTATTACTAGAATTTTAATTAGTGGGGGTAAAAATAAAATAACAGGAAGAAATGAAGCCACAGAAATGAGCAACAAGCTAATTAAAATGGAAGTAAAAAAAGAAGACATAATTTTAGAAGATGAGTCAACAAATTCTTTAGAAAATGTTCTTTTTTCAAAAAAAATAATTGAACAAAATTTTGGATTTAAAAAAATAAATAAAATTATTGCTGTTGTTAAACATTATCATTCGCGTAGAGTATTAATGACCCTTAAAAAACATTTTCCAAATAACATCGAATTAATTCCTGTGACATATGAGATATATGGCTTCACTGCTAATGATTGGTTTAAAAATGAGGTGGGCAAAGAGAAAGTTTTATCCGAATGGACAAAAATTCCCGAGTATTTAGCAAAAGGAGATATTGCAGAAATAGAAAAGTAGGCGCTATTGTGGGCATATGTTTAATATTTAAAAATAAATGAGGCAGAAAAATAAAGTATCGGATAGACCCAAGTGGTTCGAGTCCACTTCCTTCGCAGTTTTAAAACAGGCCTTAAGCCTGTTTTAATTTTTTATTCGTTTTCTTTAGGATAGCCAAAAGAATATTTAAAAATATCAGATTTTATAGGTCCCCAGAAAAAAATATGCGCTTCACATAAAGCATATTTTTTTAATATATTAAAATGTCCGTCTCTTTCAAGCCTTCTGATAGACACAATAATTGGATAAGATTTTAAAAAACCAAAATTGCCAATTTTACTGGCTCGTTGAGCATAATCGTGGTCTTCTGCCAGTTTTAACGATTCATCAAAACCATTAATTTTTTCGTGAATATCTTTTTTAACAAAAATACAAAATCCTGGGATGTGAGGCATTATATTATGAGTCTTTTTCAAATAAAAATTAGCGGCCTGATGTAATATTTTATCAATTAATTTTTCTGACATTGGATAAAATTCACAGGTTGCTATTCCAAAATTATTTTTATTGAATTCAAATAAAGTTTTCTTTAAAAAGTCTGGAGCTGGCAAGATTACATCTGCATCCAAAAACAAAATAGTGTCGTTAATGGCAACTTTTGCCCCGTTATTACGAGCCGTTGCAGGAAGTCCCCCATCAACAATTTTGGCGCCAAAAGAAGTCGCAATTTCTTGCGTTTTGTCTGTTGAGTTATTGTCAGCTACAATTATTTCGGTTTTAATGCCACTTTGTTTTTTTATTGATTGCAATAAAATCGGTAAAAGTTTTTCTTCGTTAAAAGTTGGGATAACTATGCTTAATTTTTTATCCATATTATTTAACTAATTATATATCTTTTAAATTTTGCTTACTATGTTGTAGTTGAAAAAGAATATAAATATAATCCAAAGACATAAAAGCTTGGAAATTTTTGGATTTGAATTAGTTTATTGCTCAACCAAATATTTCACTTCACTCGTAATTTCCTTTAATAGAGTGGTTTTCTGTGATATTATTTAATTAGTAAAAAATAATAAAATTAACTAATCAATATGAAAATAATTAAATGGATTTCTAGAATATTGGCACTGGGTATCTTAATTTTTGCCTTGCCGTTTTATTTCGGCTATGGTAATCCATTACCCTTTGCTAATCCTAGCTATTCGTTATGGGAGAATGTAGCATTATTTATGATGCCACTGGTTTTTATCGGCTTGGCTTTAGGCTGGAAATATCCAAAAACCGCAGGCTGGCTTATTGTTATCTCAGTTATAATCGGTTTTGTTGTCGGACTTTTAACCGAAGCAAATCTCAGCATAAACTTGGCTGTTCCCATTATCCCAGGGATTTTATATTTAATAGACGGCTATAAAAAATAAATTGTGATTTTTGAACATTTTTCAAAAAATAAAAAGATTTTGATTATAATCTCACTTGGAGTTTTAGTGTTTGGTCTTTTGATGTTTATATATTCCCCTGTTATTTTTCAAGAAGGCAATCCTTGGCCACAAATTAAAGGTATTGTTCAGTTAACCTTTAGCAATAAAGATGTTGTAAAATTAGATATCGGAGAAAATAAATATATTACAAAAAGTAATAGTTTAGGGGTAATTAAGTCTTTCATGAAAGACAAGGGTTACAATTTTACGGAACAAATGGGTTCGGGCTATTTTTTTAAATCAGATGCTGGAGTAAGCGTCGTTATTACTCACAGATATTACAGCCGTTTTTATTCGCTTTGGACTATCAGCGCCACGCCTGACGGAAGAACATTCATTGAGGCTAATTAATGTTTCAAATAAAACAACGATTCTCATAGTCGTTATTTATAAAACTATCGCAGTTGAAAAAGTATATATTTTAGGTATAATACAGCTTATAATACTTTTTAAATTAAAAACAAATGGAAAATCAGAACAAATTTGCGTGCGCAATAAATTGCATGGATGGCAGAGTTCAAGATGCTGTCAAAGATTTTATGCAAAAAAATTATAGCGTTGAATATGTTGATATGGTGACAGAACCTGGGCCAAATAAAATTTTAGCTCATAATTCAGATTTGGCGGTAATTGAAAATATTAAAAAAAGAGTTGATGTCTCGGTTAATCATCATGGCTCAAAAGTAATCGCAATTGTTGGACATTTTGGATGCGCAGGAAATCCAGCAGAAAAAGAAGAACAAATTCAGCATTTAAAAAAAGCCGAAGCAACAGTAATAGGTTTTGGTTTTAATGTGGAAACAGTGCTTTTGTGGGTTGATGGAGATTGGAAAACAGTAGAAAAGGTATAAAATACCGCAAAATTCAAAAAATTGGAAACAGGCACATTGCAGGCTCAAAAAGGCATATTCCTGAATATGCCTTTTTGCTTGCTATTTTGCCCTAGAAATAATTTTTAAAGTTTTTCGGTATAAAATAGGTTATTGACAGAAGCTGTATTCTAAGGCAATATCAAGAGTATTGGGATACCAATTAAGCTCTTTTTACGGGAGAATTCCGATGAATGTCGTTGAAGGCGTTGTCAACATAAATTTCATCTTGAGGCTTTTGGGGAAATGTTTGCCCCATGGTTGTGTCTTTTCTTTGGTCGATGGCAAGCTTGTTGTCAGAGCGACGGTTGAAGACGAAGGCGTAGGATATGCCCAGGAACAGCTTGGTCGCATCTGCGACGAAGTTAATATCAGCCCCGCGGAGGAAACCCAAGAAGTAGTTGCAGATGGGATTGATACTCGGAATAATATACCGCTCACTCAGCTTGGATTGTCGGTGAGAGCCCTCAATGTACTTGAAAAATGGGGGTTCGCTAATGTCGGCGATTTACGCAAAACAACAGCCAAAGAATTGCGCGATATTAAGAATATTGGACCGAAGATTGTTGAAGAAGTTCGCCAAGCTTTGGCGGATCTCGGCATTGTACTGAGAAGCGAATAGCCTGACTCTCTCCTGCAAACTAATAAGCCCTCGACCAGTTCGAGGGCATTTTTTATTGCAAAAATTAGCCTTCTCTGGCAATAACAATTCCCCAGACCTGTTTTGCTCCGGATTGTTTTAAAATTTTAGCGCATTCGTGCATTGTAGACCCTGTTGTGTAAACATCATCAACTAAAAATATCTTGCCTTGCCGAAGCTGGGAAGCGAAAGCGGGTTTGACGGCAAACACACCTTCTAAATTTTTTTCGCGGTCGGCTTTTGATAATTCCATTTGGGGTTTTGTTGATTTTGTTTTTGTTAAAACATCAGAAACAACAGGAATTTTTAAAATTTTTGATAATTCTTTTGCCAATTCTTCAGACTGATTGTATCCCCGCTCTCTAAACTTCTTTTTGTATAATGGAACTGGAATTAAAACTCCATTTTCCCAAATTTCGTTTGTGTTGTTACCAGACAAAATTAAATGTTCTATTATTAGCGAAGCCAGAGTTTTTGATAAATCTTTTAAATATGGCGGATATTTAAATTGGTGAATTAATTTTCTGGTTAATTCTTTTTCTTTGTATGACAAAGCTGAAAAAATTCCTGAAAGTTTTTTATTTTGGCATTTTGGACACTTGCCCTGCATGTGCAGGCAGGCCGATTTTGAATTTGGCAGAATTCGCAATGGATTGTTGTCGCACAGGCAATAATCAAATTGCAAAATATCCAAAGTTTCTTTGCAATCTTGGCAAAGATAAAAGCCTTCTTTTTGGCACCCCAAGCAAAATTTTGGGAAAAATAAATCCAAAGAAAAGTTTTTGATATTTAGAGGTTTATCCACAGTGTTGTTATATTATTTTTAGTATATAATAAAGAAAGGTCTGTGCCCTAATAATTTTTATTATAAAAAGAAAAAAATTATAGGGAAAAATTCTGATTATGGCTCCAAATTTTCTGGAAAATTTAAATATAGATAGGTTCAAATTTCTTTCTAATCCTGCAAAGATGTTTTTTCCAAAGAAAATGGTTGGAATTGACATTGGCACGGCTTCGGTTAGGGTTGTTGAATTGTCTCGTTGGGGACAAGGAAAAACATTAGAAAACTATGGAGAGATTAGGTCAACCGCGCTTTATAAAGAACCTTTTAGATCTGTTGAAAGAGGCAGTTATCTGCTTTCAAATTATTTCGTTTCAAGGGCAATAAGAGCAATTTTAGATGAAGCTAAAATAAACACAAAAGCTGTAATATTTTCAATTCCAGATTTTTCCACTTTTTGTGTATCGTTTGAATTGCCTCCAATGACAAAAAAGGAAGTGGCAGAAGCAGTTTATTATAATGCTCCTCAATATATTCCGTTGCCAGTTACAGAAACCACACTTGATTGGAAAATAATCAGCGGAGTGCCTGGAGATAAAAAATCTTCATTGAAAATATTTTTAGTAGCAATACCAAATCAGACAATTCAGGATTATCAAACAGTTGCTCAGTTGGCAGGTTTAGAGCTTTATGCAGTTGAGGCAGAAGTTTTTGGATTGGCGCGTTCTTTGGCTTCTGGAACAAAAAAGAATATTTGTTTGATAGATATTGGCGTACAAAGCACAACAATAAATATTGTTGAAAATGGAAATTTAAAAAATAGTTATAGTTTTGAATTTGCAGGAAGTCAGCTAACTTTTGCTATTGCGTCTGCTGCTGGAATGGGAAATGCCGAGGCAGAAGAGGTCAAAAGACAGCAAGGATTGGTTTCTTCCAAAGAAAATATATCAAAAACTTTATATTTATTAATTGACCCTCTTTTATTGGAAGTGAAAAAGATTTTATCCGATTTTTATCTTGAAACGGAAAAAAATGTAGACGAAATTTATTTAACAGGTGGCACATCAAAATTACCAGGACTTAAAGAATATTTTTCAGAAGTTTTAAAAAAGAAAGTAGAAATTCCTAATCCGTTTTCTGACCTTTTGTATCCCCCAATTCTTAGCAAAAACCTTGAGGAAATGGGTCCAAGTTTTTCCGCAGCAACGGGAGCTGCATTAGGAGGACTGGAAACATAAAAAAATAATGTGCGAGTTAAACAAATTTATTGTATAATAAATAAAAATGGATTTTAGCTTACTCTTTCAATTAAGAAACAAAAAAGTTTGGTGGATGGATGTCATCTTCTATTTTGTGATGTCTTTGTTGATTGCCACAGTTCTCTGTTATCTTGTTTTTATTGTTAAGAATATAATTCAGAGAAATCAAATTGCAGATTACGAAGCCAAATTGCAGACAGTTGGAACTCCGGAGCAAAAAGAGCAAGAAGCAGAGGTTATTTTATACAAGAAAAAAATTGGAGATTTTGGCTCGTTAATTCAAAATCATGAATTTGCTTCAAATGTATTTAAGTTTTTGGAAGAACAAACTCAACCAAATGTTTGGTTTGACCAATTTAGTTTGGATGCAAAAAACAACCAGATTCAATTAAATGGAGAGGCTGAAGATATGAGTGCTTTCAGCCGACAAACAGCAACCTTTGAAAAAAATGAATATGTTAGAAATTTAGGAACATTTAATTCTTCTTTGGGAGAATCTGGCCAAATAGAATTCAATGTAAGTTTGTTGTTAGATCCTAAAATATTTAGTTACGCTGTAAATGCTAAAAATAAAAAGGAAGCAGAAGCACAAATAGAAGCTCAGCAGGTAGAGGTTGTTTCTGGATCTCTTGTGCAAACCACAACAACACAAGAAACGGCCGAAGGCGAGGTAACTGCTGGCACAAAGAGCAATGAAAAGTCAATTCTCTCTTTTGCTGTTCCTATGGGTTCAGCTCCAGAAGTTGTGGCAACATTAGACCAGATGAACCATGCAATTTTAATAAATGTTCCTTCTGGCACAGATATTGCTAATTTAACTCCGACAATTATTGTTTCTGAAAAAGCAACAGTTTATCCAGAATCTGGGGTGCCTCAAAACTTTACCAATACAATTAATTATCAAGTTACAGCAGAAGACGGTACAACTCAGGAATATACAGTGACAGCAATGGTCACTCAAACAGAAGCTGAGAAAAAGGCGAGTGAAAAGGGATCTGGAGCTGTAAGAATATTTTTGATAATTGCCTTGTTTGCATTTTTAATAATTGTATCTTTAGTAATATTTTTATTTATCAGAAACAGAAAAAATAAAGCCAATAAGAAATAATTATGCATATTGATAAACCAATTATTATAGCTTTAACTCTTTTTATCATTTTGCTTTTGATATTCTTTTTGGTTTCCCCTGAATATAAAAAATTTAAAGTTCTTCAAACAGAATTGGGTATTAAAAAAGCAGAATATACTGCAGAATTTGAATATTATTCAGAAATAGTTAAAAATTATTACCAATTAAAAAGCCGACCAGACGATATTAAAAAAATTGATAGTGCTTTACCCTCAGAACCCAATTTAGGAAAATTAGTTTATTATATTCAGGAAGAAGCAACCAAAAACGGATTAGTAGTTAAAAATTTATTTTTAACAAAGTCGTCTACTTCTACAACTTCAAATACTATTAAGGATTTGGCATTTTCTTTAAGCTTAGTTGGAAATTATTCTTCATTAGAGAGCTTTTTAACTTCTTTGCAATCATCGGCCCGACTTTTTGAAATTGCCAGTATATCTTTTGGCGCTGGAGGCGTATCTAGTGTTATGAATGCAACACAATTTGAAACAGAAAGTGTATTTTCATTTAGTATGCAGATAAATACGCATATATATTAAAACATTATGGCAGTAGTTTTTATATCACCAAAACAAAGGCAAAAAATGTTTTTTACAGGAATTACCATTGTGGTTGGAATGATTTTTGTTATTATTGCATCTATAATTTTTTTCTCGCAACCTAAAAAAGTAGCTCCAGAATTAGTGTTTAATAAACCAAAAGTTAGTATTAATTTTGAAGTTCTTGACTCTGAACAATTTAAAAACCTTCAGATATTTAGTGAAATGCAAGTTCAATATGTATATAAAGCAATTAAAGATGGAAAGGATAAAGAAGGATATATATCAGCAGCTTCACAACAAGAAGCAGAAGCGATGTTAACAGAATTGGGATATTCGGTAACTCAAATAAAAGAAGCCGAAATCGGCAGAGACAATCCTTTTCAAGCATATCCATCGTCCGCATCTTGGCTGACTGGCGAAGAAACTATTCTACGAGCCTCACAAACAACATTTACAGCAGCAGAATAATAAATTTATTTTAAATGGTATTACTACAAGAATTATTCGCAAATGGGATAATTTCTGAAAGCAGAAGAGACGAACTGCAAAAAGAAATTGAAAAAAATGGCAGAAGAGAAGAAGAGATAATCTTAGAAAAAAATATAATTTCTGAGAATGCTTTGTTTGAATTAAAAAGCAGAATTATTAGAGTTCCATTAAAAAGGGTAAAGGCAGAAGAAGTTTCTCCAGATGTTATTGATTTAATTCCAGAAGAGGCTTCTGCTAATTACAAAATGGTTTCGTTCTCTAAAAGCGAAAATTTTGTGCAAGTTGGAATGGTTTACCCTGAAAATGTTGCTGCTCAGAACGCTTTAAGATTTTTGGCAAACCAAGAAAAATTTAATTATCAAGTTTATTTAGTAACCCCGAGTAATTTTATTGAACTGCAAAAACAGAGAAAATCAATGGGGGCTGAAGCAAAGAAGGCTTTGCAGGAATTAAGCCAGGAGAAAGGCCAAATTTTAGATGCTTTGGGTCAGAAAGTAGCTGCAACAGGAACAATATCAGATGAAGCACCAGTTATTAAAATGGTTTTGGCAATATTAAGGCATGCGATTGAGGCAAATGCTTCCGATATTCACATAGAACCTGGCAGAGAAAAATTAAATATCCGTTTTAGATTAAATGGAATTTTAAGATCAAATCTTTTGTTGCCTTTAAAAGTCCACCTTTCTGTTGTAGCCAGAATTAAAATTTTGTCTGGGTTAAAAATAGATGAAAACAGAATTCCCCAAGACGGAAGATTTTCTGCAAAAATTAATAATGTTGGTATAGATTTTAGAGTTGCCACCTTCCCTACTCTTTATGGAGAAAAAGTTGAAATCAGAGTTTTGGATCCAACCACAGGTTCTAGAACTTTTGACGAATTGGGTTTGTCTGGAAGAAATCTTGAAGTTGTAAGAGAAGCCATTAAAAAACCATATGGATTGATTTTATTTACTGGCCCAACTGGTTCTGGAAAAACAACAACTCAGTATGCAATTTTAAGAATTTTAAATCAGGAAAATGTTAACATTGTTACAATTGAAGATCCAATTGAATATTCTATTGATGGTATCAACCAGTCCCAGACAAAACCAGAAATTGGATATACTTTTGCAAGCGGTCTCCGTCAAATTTTAAGACAAGACCCAAATATTATTATGGTTGGAGAAATCAGAGATGAAGAAACTGCTGACCTTGTTATGAATGCTGCTTTAACTGGACACATTGTTCTTTCAACTTTGCACACAAATTCTTCTATTGGTGTGGTTGCTAGATTAATGGATATGGGAGTAAAACCATTTTTAATTCCATCAACTTTAAGAGTTGTTATTTCTCAAAGATTGGTAAGAACTTTATGCCCAGCTTGTAAAATAAAAGTGAAGCCAAACGAAAAAGCAAAAGAATGGCTTTTGTCTAAAATTAAAAATTTACCTGAAGCTACGCAGGCAGAAGTAAAAATTCCAGATCCGTTTTTTATATATGAAGCAAAAGGATGTGACCAGTGTGGCCTTACAGGATATAATGGAAGAGCAGGACTTTTTGAAGTTTTATCTATGAATGACGAATTGGCAGAATTGGTATTAAAAGATCCATCAGAAAGCTCAATTTTTAAAGTGGCCCAAAAACAAGGAATGATTACAATGGAACAGGAAGGAGTGTTGAAGATTTTAGCTGGGCAAACAACAATTGGAGAAGTTAATAGAGTTACAATGGAAAGATAATAAGTAAAGAAATAAATCTATGGACTATTTAACATATTTTAAAAAACTTTTAGGAATAGTCGTTGCTCAAGAAGCTTCTGATTTAGACATTTCAGTTAATTATGTTCCGCATATAAGAATCACAGGACAGCTTATTCCATTGGGTCAGGAGGGGATAATTTTACCAAAAGATTCTGAAGGATTAGCTTTTGCAATAATGTCGGAAAATCAGAAAAAAACTTTTTTGGCGGAAAAAGAAATAGATTTTGGATACGAATTTGAAGATAAGGGCAGATTTAGGGTGAATATTTTTTATCAAAGAGGAAATATAAGTTTGGCGTTGCGTTTTATTCCGTCAAAAATAAGAACTATTGAAGAACTAAATCTTCCTCCAATTTTACACGATTTTGCCTCAAGACCGCAGGGACTTGTTTTGGTGACAGGAGCTTCCAGTCAAGGAAAATCTACAACACTGGCTGCAATATTAGACGAAATAAATCATACAAGACCAGTTCACATAATTACAATTGAAGACCCAATAGAATATACTTATCCTGTTAGCAGGGCGATTATTGAGCAAAGAGAAGTTGCCCTAGATACCTTAAGTTTTCAAAATGCTTTAAGAGCGACATTTCGTCAAAATCCAGATGTTATTATGGTTGGAGAAATGAGAGATTTGGAAACAATTTCTACAACTTTAACAGCAGCCGAAACAGGACACTTAGTTTTTGCAACTTTGCATACAAACGGAGCATCTCAAACAATTCACAGAATTGTAGATGTTTTTCCTGCAGAACAACAAAATCAAATAAGGTTTCAATTGGCCACTTCCCTTTTAGGAATAATTTCCCAAAGATTAATTCCAAGAATTCAGGGAGGATTTATTCCGGTTTGCGAAGTCATGCTTTGCAATAATGCAGTGGCTTCTTTAATTAGAGAAAATAAAACTCATGAGATACCAGCTGTAATAGAAACCTCATCAAAAGAAGGAATGGTTTCTTTGAGTAGAGCATTGGTTGATTTAGTTAGAAAGAAAGAGATATCTTTGAAAAATGCCACAGATTATGCACTTGATCCAAACGAAGTTAGAAATTTATTAAGATAAAATTTAGCTTGTGAAATATACTTACCAGGCCAGAAGCAAAGAGGGAAAACTTGAAACAGGAACAGTGGAAGCGTCTTCAAAAGAGTCAGCAGCTTTTCTTTTACAAAAATATAATATCTTTGTAACATCTATAAAAGAACAGACGCCAGTACTAGCCAGATTAAATGAAATAACTTTTTTTGAAAAAGTTTCAAAAAAAGATTTGGCAATCTTTTCAAGGCAATTGGCGGTTTTATTGCAATCTAGAGTTCCTGTAACCCAGAGCTTAAAAAGCTTGGCCATTCAAACTAAAAAAAAGACTTTTAGGGAAAAAATTGTTAAAATATCACAATTGGTTGAAGAAGGAAATTCTTTGTCTGAATCTTTTGGAACATACCCAGAAGTTTTTAATATTTTTTATGTGAGTTTGATAAAAACAGGAGAAGCGTCCGGAAAAATTTCAGAATCTCTTTATTTTCTTTCAGACCACTTGGAAAGAGAGGCAGACATATCGGCTAAGGTTAAGGGAGCCATGATTTATCCTGCTTTCGTCATTTCTGTTTTGTTTGTCGTAATTTTGATAGTTATGTTTTTTGTTATGCCAAGAGTTGCAGATCTTTTAAGAGAAACTACCACTCAGCCACCTTTATTAACCAGAATAATGATAGATTTTTATGATTTTTTATTTCATTATGGCTGGGTTTTGATAACAGGATTTTTTGCCTTAGTGGTTTTTATAATCTATTATTTTTCAACTAAAGATGGCAAAAAAAATTATGATAAATTGGTATTAAAAATTCCTTTTTTGTCAGAATTTATGAAAAAGATTTTCCTTATTAGATTTTCCGAAAACATTTCAACATTAATCGGTGCTGGTCTTTCTATAAATAATGCATTAAGAATTACAAAAGACACCGTAGAAAATTTTGTCTATAAACAAATTATTCAAGAAACAGAAGAAAGAGTTTCAGAGGGTGAAAAAATTAGCTCTGTTTTAGTAAAATATCCAGAGTATGCTCCGCCATTTGTGGTTCAAATGATACAGGTTGGAGAAGAAACGGGTAAACTAGACAGAAATTTAATGGAAATAGTTAATTTTTATCAGAAAGAAGTTACCAGAGCAGTTGAGGTTTTTACTGCTCTTTTGGAGCCAATTTTGATAATTATTTTAGGTGTAGTCGTAGCCTTATTGGCAATTACTGTTTTGGAGCCATTGTATGGCGCACTGGGCACAATTTAATCTAATTAATATTTTATAAGAACTATATGCAAAATCAAAAAGGTTTTACGCTTATGGAGTTGATTGTGACCATCGCAATTATTGGAATTTTGTCAGCAATTGTTATGTTTAGTGTTACTCAATATATAAACAAAAGCAAAGACGCTAATATAGTTGGAAATTTAGCTGTGTTGGTTTCGTCTGGAGAAGTTTATTATAACAGCAATCAAAATTCAACGGGCACAGGATACGAAGGTTTTTGTAATTCCAGCGTTGTGGTAAATACTTTAAGCGAAATACCAAAGTCTTCTGGAACTTTAGATTGCGGAACTGGTCTTTGCTGTATTGATAGTAACGACAAATGGGTTGCCTGTGCACAAAAATTTGTGGACGATAGATATGCATATTGCGTTGACAGTAGAGGAGTAAAAAGAGAAATTGATAACACCGATTGTACGGCTTCTTTGACAGAGTGTCCTTAATTTTTATCCCCAGCTATTGCTATTTGATATTTCAAAAAATAGATTTATAATAGAAGAAGTCAGTAAAATAAATTAGGATTTATACTCAAAGGTCGATTCCTTAAGAGCAACTTAATTTTATAGTTTAATTTAAAGATTAAAATAATAAAAAATAATTAATAAATAAATATGCAAAAACAAAAAGGATTTACAATTATTGAGTTAATCGTAGTTATTGCGATTATAGCCGTGTTAGCTACAATCGTTATGATTAATGTAACAGGATATATTGGAAAATCAAAAGATGCAGCAATTAAAGGTAACATGCAGACAATTGCGAGCACAGCTGCCGGAGTTTACGACACATACAAAACATATAATGATACAAATGAATCTTTGTTTGCCAATGTTTCAGTAAATAATGCAATGATTCAAATCAGAGCTCTTAGTAGCGACAGTAACACCGTTTCAAGCCATAACAATGCTACTAGCTGGTGTGCTTGTGCAAACCTAGTAACCAACCCAAGCTACACTTATTGCGCTGATGGCACGGGATACAAAGGTGAGTCAACAAATAATGGCTGTACTGTAAGATGTAACGCCACTTCTCAGATTTGTACTAATTAAAGGAAGTTTCTTTAATAAAAATATCCCTTCAAAAGAGGGATATTTTTATTTGCATAAAGACATTTTAATAGTTATTATGGATTAATTATTGTGCAACTAATTTAATCAATGCAAGAGAAATACAAAAAATTTATAATTTTAGGATGTCTAATTTTAATCTTTGGTTTTGCCTTATTTATTAGGGTATTTTTTTCTTATCAAGCTGTTTTTTCAGACCCTGTAAAATATTCTTCGGATGACGGTGTTTATCATATGAGGCTTGTTGAAAATATGCTTTTGGGCGAACATTTTCCTTTTAGAATTTATTTTGACCCATTTACAAATTTTCCATATGGAACATATATCCACTTCACTCCTCTTTATGATTGGATTTTAGCTGTAATTATTTGGCTGGTGTCCTTGGGAAAACCAACGCTGGAAATTATAAATAAAATTTCTCCGTTTTATCCAGCTGTAATGGGAGCTTTTATTATTTTTCCGATTTATTTTATATCTAAATCACTTTTTAAAAATAAAAAAATTGCTCTTTTAACCTCTTTTTTGTCTGCCATTTCCCCATCGTTTTTATACAGGTCAACCTTGGGAAATACAGACCATCATGTTGCAGAAGTTTTATTTTCGTCATTGGCAATAATGTTTTTGATTTTTACTTTGCAGTCTCAAAAAAAATCGCGTAAATTCTGGATTTTAACTTTTTTAACAGGTTTTTCATTGGGACTTTATTTTCTGGCGTGGACTGGAGCAATAATGTTTTTATTTTTAATATTCTGTTTTATTGTTTTGTATTATTTAATAGAATATTTTTTTGGCAAACGAGAGAATTGGATTTTACAAATGGGAATTTTAATTTTTTTGGTTTCTTTTTTAATGATAGCCCCGTTTTTTGGACATCCCGATTTATTTAACACTTTTATGTACAATGTGGTGCATTTAGAGGGGTTTTGCCTTGGGGGATTGGTTTTTATTCTTTTGCTGTTGTCAGATTTTATTTTTCAAAAACAAAAAATAAATCCAAAATGGATGCCAGTTTTTTTGGCCTGTTTAGTTTTTATTGTAATAGCTATTTTAAAGATATTTTTTCCGGTTTTATTTTTTCAATTGATATCAGGAGTTAAAGAAGTTAATACTGGAATGGTGCAATATCCTTTAGCGCGTGAATTGGTTGGAGAAATGGCGCCAGCTAGGTTTGAAGGACTTGTTGGAAATTTTAATGGGACATTTATTTTTTCTTTGATTGCCTTAGGTCTTATTTTTTATAAATTTATAAAAAACAGAAAACCTGAATACCTTTTACTTGTCTGCTGGACAATTTTTATGATGCTAATGGCAGGAATTATTCCATTTTTTGGGCAGGTAAGATTTTCTTGTTATTTATCCCCCATTTTTTCAATTTTATTTGGATTTTTAGTAATAAAATCATTTGAATTTGGCTGGCAAGGGTTACAAAAGTCCAAAGAGTTAGATGAAAATAATCCGTTTAAAAAATACATTTTAGCCGGGTGTTCTGCAATTATTTTTTTGGGCATTTATTTTTTGCTTTATCCATTTCCATTCAATGCAGGTTCAAATTTCCCTTATAGTTTGCCTTATCTTGCCCAGGATATTTTATTTAATTCAAAAATGTCTCCAGCAGAGCAGGATAGATATGATGTTATGGATTGGCTGAAAAATAATACCCCAGATGTTGGATTAAACTATTATGAATTATATAAAGAACCTGGGGTTAATAAAGAAACCGGAAAAGTAAATCCTTATCCGTATCCGCAACAGGCTTACGGAATTTTAGCAGTTTGGGATATTGGGCATATGATAACCTATCATGCTCATAGAATTCCTGTTTCAAATCCTTTTCAGGAGGGAATTGGCAGGAAAAATAAAGACGGAACTGCAGAACCGGGATATGCAACTTTTTTTCTTGAAAGAGATGAAAAAATAGCAACAGGATTTTTGGATAATTTAAAAGCAAAATATGTGATTTCTGATAGTTCTTCCGCAAATTCAGATGGTGTTTTTCAGCAGATGATAAAATGGTCTCAGGATAATTTTGACGGATATTTGGAAGAAAATTCCAATGATTTGGATTTAAATAAATATTATGACTCAATGATTACAAGGCTTGAGTTATTTGACGGAAGAAAAACAAATTTTGAAACTAAAATAGGAGACGAGGACAGAAGTTTTGATATAAAAGCGCTAGAACAGTTTAGGTTGCTTTATGAATCTAATAGCACAGCGTTTACTTTAAGAATTGATACGGAAAATGATGTTAAAAAATATAAAGTTTTTGAATTTGTAAAAGGGGCTGTTATAAAAGGAATCGCTCCATGGGGAACCGAAACTGAAATTTCAACAAGCGTAACAACAAATCAGGGCAGAACCTTTTTATACAAAAATATTGTAAAATCAGAAAACGGGAAATTTGAAATTACAGTTCCCTATTCAACAGGAAAACAGGAAAAATCTGAAGTCTCAGCTGAAAAATATACAATTAAAATTGGAAATTATATAATAAAAAAGGTTGAGGTTTTAGAAGAAGACATTTTGCAGGGAAAAACAGTTCAAATTTATTAATTAATAGCTTAGTTATGAAGCTTTCTGTAATAATTCCAGCATATAACGAAGAAAAGACTATTGGGCAACTTTTAAAAAAAGTTAGCGAGGTTTTATTGCCCATAGATAAAGAAATAATCGTTGTTGACGATGGGTCGGTTGATAATACTTTAAATGCTTTAAAAGAATTACAGAATCAATATAAGTTTGTTTTGGTAGAACATCCAAAAAATAAAGGAAAAGGGGCTGCTATAAGAACAGGAATTTTGAAAGCAACTGGAGACTTTGTTATTATCCAGGACGCTGACTTAGAGTATGATCCAAATGATTATAACAAATTATTGGTTCCTTTTTTAGAAAAAGGAGCAGAGGTTGTTTATGGCTCGCGAATTTTAGGAAAAAGCAAAAGAGGAAGATTGTCCTTTTATTTAGGCGGAAGAGTGGTCACAATAGCGACTAATTTAATTTACGGTTTAAATATTACTGATGAGCCCACTTGTTACAAGGTTTTTAAGCGAGACTTATTGAATTCTTTAAATTTGGAAAGCAATGGATTTGAATTTTGTCCCGAAGTTACGGCTAAAATTGCCAAAAAAGGAATAAAAATATATGAAGTGCCTATTTCGTATAACGCAAGAAGCAAATTAGAAGGAAAAAAAATAAAATGGCAGGATGGAGTTATAGCCTTATGGACATTAATCAAACATAGGTTTTAAACAGGGGATAATCCTCTGTTTTTTTATGTGTCCAATTTTGCTATAATAAATAAACAATTATGACCTTAATTTTTTTTATATATTGCGTTTTTATTTTTTTGTTAGGACTTTGTGTTGGCAGTTTTCTGAACTGCGTCATTTACAGATTAGAGACGAAAAAAACTCTAAAAGGCAGGTCTTTTTGTCCGCATTGCAAAAAACAATTGGAAACAAGGGATTTAATTCCAGTTTTTAGTTTTTTAGCTTTAAAAGGAAAGTGTCGTAATTGTAAAAAAAATATATCGTGGCAATATCCTATCGTGGAATTAGCAACGGGTATTGTTTTTTTATTAACTTTTTTGGTTTTTAATTCTTTAACAATTTTAAATTTAATAAATCTTGTATTTCTTTTCTATATTTTTTCTGCAATGATTGTTATTTTTGTTTATGATTTAAAGCATTTTTTAATTCCAGATAAAGTTTTAATTCCAGCAATAATAATTACTTTTGTTTATATTGTTTGTTCTTCTGCCTCTCAGGATTTTGGTATAATTTTAAATCATTTATTAGCTTCTTTTATCGGGTTTTCTTTCTTTTTTACTATTTTTGCAATTTCTAAGGGGCAATGGATGGGTTTTGGAGATGTAAAATTTGCCATTTTAATGGGGCTTTTGCTCGGACTTCCAAACACTTTGTTAGCCTTATTTTTAGCATTCTTTTTTGGTGCTATAATAGGAGTAATACTTATGATTTTTGGAAAAAAGGGAATAAAAAGCGAAATTCAATTTGGGCCGTTTTTAATTTTTGGTTCATTTTTGGCAGCGCTGTGGGGAACAAAAATAATAAATTGGTATTTAAATCTATTTATTCAATGATTTTGAACTCAAAGTTTAAAAATTTTGAAAAGGGAATTACTCTGGTTGAGGTTATTGTGTCAATTTTTATTATCACAATGTTTTCTTTAATTGTGATTACTGATTTTCCTAAAATAAAAAGACAATTTGCGCTTTCTAGAGCAACTTATAAATTAGCTCAAAACATTAGAAGAACGGAAGATTTAGGGTTGTCTGGCGTACAAGTTCTTGATGCAAGTGGAGATCCAATAACTACAAAAGGTTATGGATTTTATATAAATACAACTGATAATAATAAACAATATATAATATATGCTGATACGAATTTGCCTACTGATTATCAGTATACGGCGGGAGATGACTACATTGTTGAAACAGTAAATCTTTTAGAAGATGAACCAGGAGTGTATATAAAACAAATTTTAGACACCAACACCAATATGTCTACCGATTTGGTAAGTGTGAACTTTAATCCTCCAAATCCCAATATATTGATTACAACAAATTCTGGAAATACAACAACCCGTATTGGGATTTCTTTAAGTTTGGAATTAGATTCCTCGGTTACAAGAACAATTTTCGTTAATTCTTCTGGCTTAGTAGAAGTTGAATAAATTTAATGCTTTATCTTAATTTTAAAAAATCAAAAGGGTTTACAGTAATAGAATTGGTTATATCCATTTTTATATTATCTATTGCGATAATTGGTGCTTTTAATGCTTTTACTACAATGGATATACTAACTTCCAGTTCAACCGACCGTTTTACGGCTTCCTATTTAGCTCAAGAAGCGGTAGAGGTGGTAAAAAATATCAGAGATACAAATTGGCTGAGAATGGAAAGCGATTCTTCTGTGACTTGGTCAACTGGACTCTCTGATATAAACACCGACTGCACAGCAGGTTGTGAATTGGATTATAAAACCTTTGGTGTTACTGGATCTCTATTATATCCTTGGACAGAAAGATATCTTTATATAGATAGTAATGGATTTTATGTTTATGAAAGCACAGATAATAAAATTACAAAGTTTAAAAGAAAAGTTACTATTACGCCAATAGAATCAAGCGAAGGCGTTTACGATATTTTAAAAGTTGTTGTGCAAGTTTATTGGGATGAAAAAGCAAATATGCTTCATCCTGAGAAATCGGAGGATTCTATTATAGTAGAAGAATATTTATATAATTGGTATTAATCCTGATTTTAATGAATAAAAACGATTTACAAAATCAAAAAGGATTTACATTAGTAGAACTTATTGTTGTGATGGCTGTTTTTATGCTTATTGTTGGGGTTGCAATAGCTATTTTTCTTTCTATTATTGAGGGTCAAAAAAGAATTTTAGCCCAAGAACAAATTTTAAGCCAGGTGAGTTATGTTATGGAGTATATGTCAAAAGGTTTGAGAATGGCAAAAAGAGATACAGGTGGAGATTGTCTTGTTTACACAAATAGCGATTACTCCATTTCAGATTATTTCCCTGGTTATAATTTTTTGTACACAAGGCCCAGTTATTGGAAATGTACCGATGGCGTTTGCAATTATATTTATGGATTGTATGGAGGCGTTAAATTTATAAACCAATCAAATGACAATGCCTGTCAGGAATTTTATTTAGATGCAGTGGATAACAACAATGTTATAAAAGAAAAAAAATTGCTTAGCCCATACACCCAGTTGAGTGACGACTATTCTACTCTTTTGACTTCAAGCAATTTTAGTATTGATTATTTAAAATTTAGCATTAATGGCACTAGCGGGCTTGCCACAGATGGAATTTACGGAGCTTCGCAATTGGATGATCCTGCTCAACAACCAAGAATTACAATAATTTTAGGTTTTAAGGTGCCAGGAGATGAGACACAGCCAGAAATTAGAATTCAAACAACAGTTTCTCAAAGAAATTTAAATGCAAACTAAATTAAAAAATCAAAAAAGTTTATCTACACAATCAGGGGTGTCTTTGATTATTTCGTTTTTTGTAATGACTATAATTGTAGCTGTTATTTTAGCCATAACAACGCTGTTGTATAATGAAATAAAAATGATAAGGAATATTGGCAACTCCGTGGTGGCTTTTTATGCAGCAGATAGCGGAGTTGAAAAGGTTCTCTATTATGACAGAAAAGTTGTTCCAACAGGAGCTATTAGGGGTTTGTGTTCAATGTTTTCCTATGACGCAGCAAACAATCCAAATGAATGTACTACGGCAGAGAATAAATCTGGACTTGATTCTGGGCTTTATTGCAATTCGGGAACCGTGGAACTAACAGATACTCTAAATCATGCAGATGGATGCGACCCTAATATTTGCGATTCCTGTAAAATTTCCTTTACAACAACACTTCCAGATGGAGAAAAAAGCTATATTGTAAATGCAACTCTCACTCCAAATGTTGTTGAAGATTCTACTGATTTTACTATTGATTCAATGGGTTCTTATAGAAGTCTTAGTAGAAAAGTTGAGTTGTATGTAGAAAAAGAAGAGGCAGCTGATATTATTGCCATATTAGAGGCCACTGCGACTCCAATATCTTCAGAAACGGGAACGACAATTGCAATTTCAGTTGAGGTTAGAGCCACAAAGGGTGTAAGCCTTATTGAAGCTCATGTTAAGGATTTTGCCACTGCAGTTGAGGTTGCTACTTCCCCTATTTCGTTAACGCTTACAAGTGGAACCATTCAAGACGGAATATTTTATGGAACTTGGACAGGTACTACGGGTTCTTACTCTGTTGATATCACAGTTTATGATACTCAAGGAAATAAATTAGAAAGCACAAATCTTCAGCCATATTAATTTTTACAATCTAAAAATGAAAAAATATTTATTTAATTTATTTTTTGGGATATTTATTGCGAGCTTAATTCTTTTGCCTCAAAACAAAGTTTTGGCGCAATTCCCTACCTTTGAAGTATATTCAGCTGGCGGAACTAAATATCCAACGGTTTCAAATGTCCAAGAAACAGATGCTGATACCACGGTAGTTGTAACAGCGTCTATTGCAGATGCGTCTGGAGTTTCTTCTGCTTCTGTGAGTATAGTAACTGACAGTGGAACAGAAATGGAAACGGCAGTAATGTATGACGACGGCGCCCATCAAGATGGAGCTGCTAACGACGGGGTTTACGGAGCGTTGTTGGGAACAGCGGGTTTGAGCAGTAATACAACTTATTATATAAATATTGTTGCCACAGACCGTCTTCTTAATAGTAGCGGAACTGCATATAATAGAGTTGCTAATTTTAATTTTATTGCTAAAAGTTGCAAGACTTCAGGGAGTGTAATTTTGTGTATATTAATACCAGCTCCATCTAATTCAAGCACCATCAGTGACTTTACACTAAGTTCATCAAGCATTTCTGTTGGGGCAGAAGTTACAATGACGGCTACCTTATCTTCTGCTGTTGCAAATCAAAGAATTTATTTTAGAGATAATACTTCAGGTGCAACCATTGGGAGCTCGCTTACAAATTCTTCTGGAGTTGCAACTTATACATATACGCCAGCATTTTCAGCAACACATACATTGCAAGCAGTATTTCAAGGAAATAATTTATTAGCGCTAAATCCATCATATAAAACAACCTCACTAACTGTTTCGGGCTCCTGCCAAACTTCTGGATCTGCAACATTGTGCATACAGCCTCCTAACTATACAACTATAAATATTAATTCTTTAACAGTAGATCCAACCTTAGTTCAGGCTGGAGACTCTGTAACTTTAACAGCAACTCTATCAAGCAGTGTTACGGGGATAACAATCACATTTTATGATACAACTGCTGGTACAACCATAGGCACTGCTACAACAAACGCCTCTGGAGTTGCCACAAAAACTTATGATGTTCCATCAGACGCCACTCCTTCAGATCATACCTTAACGGCTACATATGCTGGAAGTGGCTCATCAAAAACAACAACACTAACTGTTACTGGTATATCACTTTCTGGATGGTCATATCGCAAAGCAATAACAATTAGTAAAACTAATGTCTCGTCTAATCTTACAAACTTTCCGCTTTATGTAAAAATTAGCGGAGACGCAGATATTGGAGCTGGAGCTTTATCAACTGGCTATGATATTCGTTTTACGAGTTCAGCTGGCGCCCTGTTAAGCTATGAACGCGAATCGTGGACAGGCGGAGGAGGAACAGCTGTAACTGCAAATTTCTGGGTAACAGTGCCAACAATTAGTTCAACATCAGACACTGTAATATATATTTATTACGGAAAATCAGGTTCCGAAGACGGACAAGATAAAACTTCTGTTTGGGATTCAAACTATAAGGCTGTGTGGCATTTAAATCAATAAACTTAATTTAAAAAGATTAAAGATAAGTGAAAAAAATAGATTACATACTGCCAATAATATCTTCTGTATTGCTTATTTTTGCATTTCCTAATTTTAATGTATGGATTTTAGCTTGGTTTGCGCTTATTCCGCTATTTTTATCTTTAAAAAACAAAAACTTAAAGCAGTCATTTTTATTGGGATTAATTTTTGGATTTGTTGCTTATTTAGGTTTTTTGAAATGGATCCCCTTTTCAATTTTTCATTTTACCAATTCTTATACAACAGCTATTGCTGTATGGATATTAGGAGCCCTATACCCCGCTCTTTCAATTGCAATTTTTTGCGTTTTATATAGCTTTGCTAGAAAATATTTATTAGATCATAAATCAGACTCCAAAAAAGAATTTTTTTATAAAATTTTGTTTCTTTTATCGGTCCCTTCTTTCTGGGTTGCGCTTGAATTTTTGCAGTTTAAATTGTTTAAGGGGTTTCCGTGGATTTATCACTTTATGGGAACTACACAATGGAATAATATTTATGTTGTTCAATCCGCCTCTCTTGTTAGCGAAATTGGAATTTCTTTTTTTGTGGTATTGGCAAATTATTGTCTTTATCGTTTTTATGAAAATCGGAAATCAAAAGAAATTATATTTGGCATAATAATTTGTTTGTTGTGTTTTGCCTATGGAATTTGGGTTGTTAATTTAAAAATTCCAAATCTAGCTAATGAAAAACGAGACACAGTTAAAATTGCGATACTTGATGGAAATATAGATTCAATGATTAAATGGCAAGATAAAGAAAAAACCGGAAACTATATTGCAGAAACTTATTTGGATTTAAATAAAAAAGCACTTGCAGAAAATCCAAATTTAATAGTTTGGACAGAAACTGCGATTCCTTGGCCAATGGAGGAAGGAGATGACTTAATAGAGGCTTCTTTAAATGTAACTGCGCCTATAGGAGCTTCTCATATTATTGGAATGCCTTCGTATGCAGAAAATGATAAGTTTTATAATTCGGTTTTTCTTGTTTCTCCAGATGGCCTTGTATTAGACAAATATGAAAAAGTTAATCTTTTAGATTTTATTGAAAAAACTAAAAAAATATTTCCTAATTTTTATTTAAAATTAGGAAATGCAAAAGCTAATTACGCTTCGGGAGAAAAATCAAAACCATTAAATAGTTTATTCGGCAAAATAGGGGTTTTAATTTGCAATGAAGATCTTTATCAAGATTATGTTAGAAATTTAGTAAAAGACGGGTCAAAATTTATTTTGGAAATTGGAAATGACAGTTTGTCTAATAGTGACACAGAATCAATTCAACATTTTATTAAAAATTATTTCCGCGCAATAGAAAATAGAAGAGACATAGTTTTTGCCAACAACAAAGGAATTTCTGGTTCAATTAATGCTTATGGAAAAATAATTACTTTTTCTGACGAAAAAAAGAGTCGCGTAATAACAACAACAGTAGAAAAAAGAGATGAAGTTAGTTTTTATAATAGATTTGGAGATATTTTTATCTATTTTTGTATTTTTTGCAGTTTAATAAGTTTGTTTTTATCCTTCTATTATTTTAAAATAAAAAAATATCATGGAAAGTAAATTAATTTATAAAATAAAATTGAGTTTTTTTGCGCTATTTTTATTTGTTGGTTTGTTTGCATCTTTTTGCTGTGTTTTGGCTTCGCCAACTATTTACACAGTTACTGATTACAGATGGAGAAATGACGATGGCTCAGAAACAACTGCAACTTGGAAGGCTGCTGCAAACACAGCGATTACGGGTGTTGTTAAAAACCAAGCTATAAGGCTAAGAGTTACATGGAATACCAATGCCGCTAATGGTACTTCTACTACTGGACTTGCATATTCCACAAGTACAACTGGAACATTTACAACAGTTCCTGTTACTGCCACAACAGAGGCTTTTGAAATGGTGGCAACGGCTAACTATGCTGATGGAGCTGCAACAACTAGCCAATTAGTTGGAACAAATACAGCGGTCTTCGTGGCTGGTAAATGCGTTGAGACGCCGTCTAATACTGCTGCTGCGGTTGCTAACAGTGCTGCTGCATTTCATACAAATATTGAATTTTCCATAAAACCAACGGCATATGCTATGGATGGCGTGACTTATTATTTTAAACCCATTATTAATAGTGGGACATCAACTATAAGTAAGTATGCTACGCTAACAATGGCTTCAGGAACAGTTGCATTGGATTCAACAAGCAACGCCAACAATAGTACGGGCCAATCATGGACATCAACAACAGGCAAAATTAGTGGAGCAGGAAGTTTTAATGGAATAAATAGTTTTATCCAGTTTCCAAATTCCGCTTCATTGGAAAATGTGCAAGAATCAAATTATACTGTATCTGCATGGTTTAAACCCGCTACAGTGCCTACGGGTACTGGGACTGCATATAATACTGCTTATGCAATTATTAAAAAACCAGGATATCACCTTGGATTAAGATATAATAGTGCAAAAAGATTTGTATTTGACCATTGGCTGACAGGAGATGTTGATGCTGCCTCTGCTTCCGACACTGTTACTTTATACGACGCAGGTGTTTGGCATTACGCCGTAGGAACGCTTGATAGAACCAATGGGGTTAATAATATTTATATTAATGGCACATTTGTTGGGACAAAGACTTTTACAGCAAACACCGTAGCGCGTGAATATAGCCAAACATCGTGGATGATTGGCACTACAAGTCCTTTAAACCCACAAATTGAGTATGGATGGCCAGCTAACGGAATTATTGACGAAGTTCGTATTTTTTCCGGAGTTAAGTCGGCTGATTGGATTAAATTTGAATATTATAATATGGGGTCAGCAACAAATGAAATATCTCTTGGAAATCAAGAAGCTTTATAATAAAATATGTAAGTGTTATAATTTAAAAATAATTTAAACTATTATGAATTCCCAAAAAATAATTATCATTATTATAATATTTGCAGTTTTGGTGTTAATTGCATCTGGAATTGGCGTTTATTATTCAATTTACGGAAATTTTAAATTTAATTTTATAAAATTTGGAGTTAATCCAATTACAAATGCTACAAATAATTCAAATAATGAATCTGTAGTAAAAATTGAAACTCCATCGGTGCAAGAAGTTGAAAATCAAAATAAAATAAACTATCCAGATACTGTTATTGGGACAATTAATTTTTTGGACAAAGGAAGTGTTATCAAAAGCACAATTAAAACCAGCGGCGGAAAGGAATATACTCTTTCTCCAAATCAACCAAAAGCTATTTATGAATCTTTTGGAGCTAAAGACGGCAAAAAGGTTGAAATTCAAGGCAAAATTACAGCTGATAATAAGTTAGAGTGGTTAACAATGAAAGCGATTTAATATTCAAAAATTAATATCATATTATGACAAAAAAAATATTATTAATTGCCTTTCTTAGTTTTTTAATATTTATTCCAGCAGGGAAGATTGGGGCTACCCAATATTTTGTTGGAGTGACTATTGCTTCGGGCCAGGCTCCTGGATATCCGGCTGGCACAACAGATATTAACTGGTGTTTGCCATATACTACTACTATGGCTATTAGAAATAGCAGTGGAACTAACTTAACAGCCGTTTCTCCAACAAGCAACCCTGTAACAATACCTACGGCCGGATGCGCAGGAAAAACCATATGGTCTGGGTTGGTTGACCTTACTAGTGGAACAAATTATCAAATATATATAAGTGTACCAACACCCGAACCAGTATATTGTCCAGGATATGCCGTTGTAGATCTTTATCTTGATGAGGTAAGCGCATGTTGGACATCATGGAATGTTTCTGGTCAAGAAAAAAGCTGTAGTGCTATATGTTCCCATTATGGATTAACATATAAAGTTTATAATACTTCTTATTCTTATAATTATCAGACTGCAAGTAACTGTGCCATCGAAAGTTTTTTAATGGGGGGAACTTGTTCTAGCTGTACAACAAACGCAACTTATAATTATTATAATCCTACCACATATGACTGTTATTCTAGTACAACATATCAAGGAGATGCTAGTGGATTAGCCACACTGGGAACAGATTTAGCAAAAGTTTGCGCCTGCAACATTCAGGAAAATTCTACCACTACCAACTTTACCTTTACATTTACGCCATCGTTTTAGTTAATTAATAAAATTTTCTCTGCTAATTATGCAAAACAAAAAAATAATTTTATGGATTGTTGTAGCTGTTTTATTAGTTGTTATTTTAATTTTTGGATATCTTATTTTCAAAAATCAAAGTTTAAAAAATCAGCCGATTAATCCATTTTTAGCAAAAGACGAAGAAATTATAAGTATTTTAAAAACCAATAAAGATATTGAAATTTATACAGAAAAATATCCTGATTTTAAAATAAATAATAAAGTAATTTTAACAAAAGACAGTATTTTAGCTGGTCAAAATGACCAAAATTTTCAGCCGGTTTATTTGGGATTGGATTTGGAAGATAATAGATATATGAAGGTGGATTTAATGGATCAATTGGGTAGCAATGGTTTTATTGGTGTGATAGACTTTAAAAATAACTCGGTGACTAAAGCCTTTGGCATTCTTTTGCTTCAAGCTCAAGCTTCAGTAAAAGATACTCAAAATGGAAAATAAACAGGAAATTAAACAAAGAATTGAGAAATTAAGAGCGGTGATTAATCATCATCGCTATCTTTATCATGTTTTAGATAAGCAGGAGATTTCTGACGCAGCTTTAGATTCTCTAAAAAAAGAACTTCTTGATTTGGAGCAAAAATATCCGGAATTTATAACACCCGACTCCCCCACTCAAAGAATTGGAGGCAAAGCCTTAAAAGAATTTAAAAAGTTTAAGCATCTGCAAAGAATGACTTCTTTTAATGATGCTTTTTCAAAAGAAGACATGGAAGACTGGCAGACAAGATTTTTAAAATTATTGACCGAAACAGAGCAAAACAAAATAAATTATTATTGTGAATTAAAAATTGACGGGCTGGCTATTGAACTAATTTATAAAGACGGATTTTTGCAGACAGGGTCAACAAGGGGTGACGGAAATATTGGAGAAGACATTACTCAGAATTTAAAAACCGTAGAAGCTATTCCTCTTCGTGTCATTCCCGCGGAAGCGGGAATCCAGATTCCTCGTGAATTTATTGTTCGGGGCGAAGTTTTCATTTCTAAAAAAGAATTTGAAAGAATAAATAAAGAACAAAAAGAAAAAGGATTGCCGATTTATGCAAATCCAAGAAATATTGCAGCCGGTTCTCTTAGGCAACTAGATCCTAAAATTACATCTGGCAGAAAACTGGATTCTTTTGCTTATGAATTGCTTACAGACTTTGGGCAGACAACTCATGAAGAAAAGCATAAAATTTTAAAGGATTTAGGATTTAAAACCAATAAACACAATAAATTCTGCAAAAATTTAGACGAAGTTTTGCAATTCAGAGAACATTGGATAAAGGCTCGAGAAAAACTTGATTATGAAATTGATGGAGTTGTTGTTTTGGTAAATAATAATGATATTTTTGAAAAACTTGGCATTGTTGGTAAATCTCCAAGAGGCGGAATTGCTTTTAAATTTCCGCAGTCTCAGGCGACAACAAAAGTTTTGGATATAAAATTGCAAATTGGAAGAACGGGAGCCGTAACTCCTGTGGCAATTTTAGAGCCAGTTCAAGTTACGGGAATTACAATTTCTAGAGCCACACTGCACAATGAAGATGAAATAGGAAGATTGGGATTAAAAATTGGAGACACTGTAATAGTTGGAAGAGCTGGAGATGTTATTCCGGAAATTGTCGGGGTTTTGCCAGAATTAAGAACTGGAACGGAAAAAAGTTTTAAAATGCCAACCCACTGCCCTTCTTGCGGGTCAAAGCTTATAAAAGGAGACGGAGAAGCATTGTTGAGATGTCCGAATTTAAAATGTTTTGCTCGCCTGCGAAGAAATTTTTATCATTTTGTTTCAAGGTCTGCTTTTAATATTGATGGTTTAGGCCCCAAAATAATAGATAGATTGCTAGACGAGGGATTAATTCAGGATGTGAGTGATTTGTTTGAATTAAAAGAGGGAGATTTGGTTGTACTTGAGAGATTTGCTGAAAAATCAGCTGAAAATTTGGTAAAATCAATTTCAGAAAAAAAAGAAATCAGTTTATCAAGATTTATTTATGCTTTGGGAATTAGAAATATTGGAGAAGAAACAGCCATTGATTTAGCAAATAAATTTGGCTCAATAGAAAAAATTAAGAATGCAAAATTGGAAGATTTTGATGATATTTTGGATATTGGACCGGTTGTTGCAAAATCAATTTATGAATGGTTTAATGATAAAGATAATTTAAAATTAGTGGACAGGCTGGAAAAAGTTGGAGTTAGAATTTTAAAAAATAAGCCTAAAATAGAAAATCAAAAATTTAAAAATTTAACATTTGTTTTAACTGGAGGATTGGAAAATATGACAAGAGACCAAGCACGGGCAAAAATTAGGGAGTTTGGCGGAGATATTTCTGAATCGGTCTCTTCAAAAACAGATTTTGTGGTTGAGGGGAAAGAAGCTGGCTCTAAGGCAGAAAAAGCCAAAAAATTGGGAGTGAAGATTTTATCTGAACAAGAATTTTTGAAAATGTTATGAATATTTTAACCAGCCACTTTAGAAAACTTGATTGGGGGATTATAATATCTGCCGTTGTTTTGGTTCTTTTTGGTTTGGCTGGAATTTATAGCGCTTGTTTAGCAAAGGGTGACTTTTTAAATTTGTATAAACAGATTGCTTTCTTTGTTTTAGGATTGTTTTTTATGTTTTTAATTAGTCTGCTTGACTACAGGTTGTTAAAAAACAATTCTTATTTAATTTTAACCTTCTATGCAATCTGCTTGGTTCTTTTGGCAGGTCTTCATTTTTTTGCTCCAATTATTAAGGGGACGAGAGGCTGGTATAAAATTGGATTTTTATCTTTAGACCCAATTGAGCCTACAAAAATTGTTTTACTTTTTCTATTGGCAAAATATTTTTCAATGAGGCATGCTGAAATGTATAAATTTAGGCACATTATTTTGTCTGGATTGTATGTCGCATTACCTGCTCTTTTAATTTTTATTAAGCCGGATTTAGGAGGAACAATGGTTTTGGTTTTGATGTGGCTTGGAGTTTTATTAATTTCGGGCATTAAAACAAAACATTTACTGATTATTTTGTTGTGTTTTATTTTAGCATCAACACTTTCCTGGAACTTTTTGTTAAAAGATTACCAAAGAGAAAGAGTCACCTCTTTTATGTTCCCAACTGATCCCTTGGGAAGCTCTTGGAGCCAAGACCAGGCAAAAATTACAATTGGCTCTGGAAGAATTTTTGGAGAAGGACTTGGTAATGGGTCTCAGGTACAGTACGGATTTTTGCCCGAACCTCACACAGACTTTATTATTTCTGTAATTGCCGAAGAATGGGGGGCTGTTGGAATCTTGATACTTTTTGCTGCTTACGGATTTTTAGTTTGGAAAATCTTACAAATAGCGATTAATGCTCAGTCAAATTTTCCACGGCTTTTTGCTTCTGGATTTGCAATTATTTTGATTTCCCAATTTTTAATTAATATTGGTATGAATTTATCTTTGTTGCCGGTTGTTGGAATTTATTTGCCGTTTATTAGTTATGGAGGCTCTGGCCTTTTATTCAGCTTTATAGCCTTGGGAGTCTTACAAAGCATCAAAACCCGAAAATAAAAACAAATTTTGCCTAAAGATGTTGCTTAGTGATATAATAAAATTGTAGATAAATTGTAATTTTTATGAGTAAAAACGAAAAAATAACTGAAAATATTGTTAGGAAAAAATTAGAAGCAGTTGGAATTACAGAAGAAAACGGTTTTTTAATTGATGAACAAATAGTTCAAAATACTTTTATTAAAAATTTGTTACCGAGCAAAAAAAGCGGAAGTGGGAAGGGTAGGCCAGAGTTTCTAATTTCCAAAAGCGGAGACAAAGATTTTTTAATTGTTATCGAATGCAAAGCAGACACGAAATTTCACGAATCTTCTAATAAAGACCAATATGCCGCCTTTGCTGTTGATGGAGTCCTTTTATATGCCTCTAAACTTTCACAAGAACGCAATGTTATTGCTATTGCTGTAAGCGGACAAACAAAAGAAGAATTAAAGATTAGTACTTTTTTGTTTCTAAAAGGTTCTGGTACATATTCAACTCTAACCGATACTAGAAAAATTTTAATTGAAGATATTATCCCTTGGCAAGATTATATTAGATTTGCAAATTATGATGAAAATTTAGCAAAATCGAAAAAGAGTGATTTAAATAAATTTTCTAAAGAATTGCACGACTATATTAGAGATTACGGAAAAATTACCGAAGCTCAAAAGCCATTACTTGTGAGCGGTATTCTTTTAGCTTTAATGGAGCCTGGATTTAAAGTTGCTTACTCAAAATATGAAGAGGTGGAATTAGCTCAAAAAACATTCCAAGCTATAAAAGATGTTATAGACAGGGCAGAACTGGGATTTAATCAGGAAAAGAAAAAAGATGCAGTAATAAATGCTTTTAGTTTTATAAAATTTCATCCAGAGCTTCAAAAAATAAATAAAAAACAAAATGAATCTCCATTGGCTCGTATAATAAAAGATATTGACCGAGAAGTAAGACCATTTACACAAAATTATTATGATTATGACATCATAGGTAATTTTTATGGAGAATTTATTCGTTACACAGGGGGCGATAAACAAGGACTTGGTATTGTTTTGACTCCAAAGCATATTACGGAACTTTTTGCCGACTTAGCAAAATTAAATAAAAACTCAGTAGTTCTTGATACTTGTTGCGGAACTGGCGGATTTTTAATTTCTGCGATGAAAAAAATGACCGTGGGCGTTAGTGAAACTGAAAAAAATGAAATTTTAAAAAAAGCTTTAATAGGCGTGGAGCAAGAGCCATCTATGTTTGCTTTGGCTGTTTCAAATATGATTCTGCGTGGAGATGGAAAAACCAATTTGTTTCAGGGTTCCTGTTTTGATGAAGATATTTTTAATGCAATAAAAAATAAAGCAACAGTAGGATTTATAAATCCTCCATATTCTCAAAAAGGAGAAGACTTACATGAGTGGAATTTTATAATTCAACTTTTAAACGCTTTACAAAAAAATGCTACAGGAATTGTAATCGTTCCGATGTCCCTTGCTATTGCACAACATCCTTTACGCGAACAACTTTTAAAAGAGCATCGCCTCGAGGCAGTTATGAGTATGCCAAATGATTTATTTTATCCTGTTGGAGTAGTTTCTTGTATTATGGTTTTTACAGCCCATGTGCCACACGATAGCGATGAAGACCATAAAAGCTGGTTTGGCTATTGGAAAGATGACGGCTTCAGAAAAGATAAAGTTCAAGGAAGAATTCCTACAGAACGCTGGTTAAATATACGAGAGGATTGGTTAAAAGTTTATCGTAGGGAAGAGATTTCTGGCAAAAGTGTATGGAAAAAAGTTAATGTTATTGATGAGTGGACAGCCGAAGCATATATAAAAACAGATTATAGTGATTTTGATATAGTTAATTTTAAAAAAGTTGTTTTAGACTATATTTCTTATAATGTTTCTATAGAAAGATTATCTATAATTAAAGACCTTACGAATAGTCATAAAGCATTAACTTTAAGTAGGAATAAATGGGAAGATTTTGAAATTAAAAAAATATTTGATATCAAACTTGGTAATCCAATTCATAAAAATACTATAGAAGTTTTTTCTGAAAATAAACAAAAAGAATATCTGGCATATGTCACTAGGACAACGACAAATAATGGCATAGAATTTTATGTAGATAGACATTTGGTAGATAATTTAAAAATAATAGAAAAAAACAAGATTACAATAGGGGCAGAAGGCTTTAAGGCGTTTTATCAAAATCAAGATTTTATTACAGGTAACAAGGTGAATATTCTATATAACAAATATTTAAACGAATTTTCTGGATTATTTTTATGTGCAGTTTTGAATTTAGAAATTGGTAAGAAGTTTAGTTATGGTAGGGGACTTGTAAAATCTCGTTTGGAAAACTTAATAATTAAATTGCCCGTTGATAGAAAAGGAAATCCGGATTGGAAATTTATGGAAGATTATATAAAATCTTTACCGTATTCTGGTTCTATATAAGTAAAGGCTTGACACTTTTTAAAAAAAGGAATAATATAGATTTATACAAAAAAGAAGTGGCCACTTTACTCTAAACAAAACTTAACACCCTCGCAAGTTATTTTTTATTGCGTTAAAGAACTTGACAAGCAGAGAGCTTGCTGAGGGGAAATACCCGACTAAAAGGAGGGTATTTTGTGTTTTTAAATTGCGCATCCAAAACAGTTAATAAAATTAATATTTATTAGCAGCTAATAAAGCAAAATCAACCATGGCTGAGATTATAAAAAAAGTAAAAAACTTTTCAAAGTCCAAACTCTCCTTCCCTACTCCACATCTCTTAACGATGCAAAAAGAGACATGGGATGATCTTTGGCAAGTTAGAATTAAAGAACTTTTTGAGGAAATTTCTCCGATTAGAGATTACACTGGAAAAGAATTTGAGCTTTGGTTTGATAATTACCAATTTGGCAAACCAAATTATAAAAATGGTTTAGAGGCCAAAAAAAATAATGATTCCCTTGAAGCTCCCTTAAGAGTTAAAATCAGACTGGTTAATTTAAAAACAAAAGAGGTCAAAGAGCAAGAAGTCTTTTTGGCTGATTTTCCAATTATGACAGAAAGGGCAACTTTCGTTGTAAATGGAGTTGAAAGAGTTATTGTTTCTCAGCTTATCCGTTCACCTGGAGCATTTTTTACATCCAGACCATGGAGAGGAAGAAATTATTTTGGCGCAAAAATTATTCCAAACAGAGGTGCTTGGCTTGAATTTGAAACAGAAGATTCGGGCTTTATTGGCGTAAAAATAAACAGAAAGAGAAAAGTTCCAGCAACAACATTGTTGATGGCTTTGGGCTTGGATACAATTGAAAAAGTTGAAAAAGCTTTTAGCGATGTAGACACAGGAGAAACAAGATATATAAAGGAAACCTTAAAAAGAGATACCTGCAAAGACCAGAAAGAAGCTTTGGTTGAAGTTTACAGAAGATTAAGGCCAGGTGACTTGGTTACTCCAGATGCAGCTCAAGATTTGATTTTTAATATGTTTTTTAATTTTGACAGATATGACTTGTCAAAAGTTGGAAGATGGAAAACTTGGCAAAGATTGCCAGATTTGGCTCCTGGTAAAAAATCTCCTAATGCAGACATAGATGTTCCAAAGGAGGAAAGAATGTTGAAATTGGAGGATATAATAGAAGTTGTTAAAGAAGTTATCAGATTAAACAACAATCCTTTGGCAAAACCAGATCAGGTTGACCACTTGGGAAACAGAAGAGTAAGAACACTGGCTGAACTTATACAAAATAGGTTGAGAGTTGGTTTGATGAGAATGGAAAGAATTATTAAGGACAAAATGTCCACTTTGGAGGTTGATACAATTACTCCTATTCAGCTTATAAATCCACGACCTTTAATGGCCGTTATCAAAGAATTTTATACATCTTCCCAGTTTTCACAGTTCATGGATAACGAAAACCCATTGGCTGAATTGGAACACAAGAGAAGATTAACAACAACAGGTCCTGGAGGATTAACAAGAGAAAGAGCAGGATTCGAAGTTAGAGATGTACAGCCATCACACTATGGAAGAATTTGTCCTATTGAAACCCCAGAAGGTCCTAATGTTGGATTGGTGGGACATTTGGCTACATTTGCTAAAGTAAATCCTTATGGCTTTATTGAAGCCCCATATTTTAGAGTAAAAAATGGAAAAGTTACAGATGAAATAAATTATCTTTCAGCTCAAGAAGAAGAAAGATATAATATTGCTCCAGCATCGGTTCCACTGGATGAAAAAGGTAAAATTTTACCAGAAATTATGCCTGATAAAGTTGAAGCAAGAGTTAAGGGAGAACCAGAAGAAGTTGAAATTTCAAAAGTTGATTATGTTGATGTTTCCTCAAAACAGTTTATTTCTGTTGCTACTTCATTAATTCCATTTTTGCAGAACGATGATGCTTCCCGTGCTTTGATGGGTTCAAACATGCAAAGACAGGCAGTTCCATTGATAAGACCAGAAGCTCCATTAGTTGGAACAGGAACAGAAAGAAGCGTTGCCCGCGACTCTGGTCAGGGAATTTTAGCTACAGCAGACGGAGTTGTTAAAGAAGCAGATGCTCAACACATTTTAGTTCAATACAATATAAAAGGTAAAAAAGTTGAAGAAAACTACGAGCTTCAGACATTTGTAAGAACAAACCAATATTCATGTTTCCACCAAAAACCAATTGTTCAAAAAGGTGAAATTATCAAAAAAGGAGATGTTTTAGCAGATGGAGCTTCAATTTCACATGGAAGATTGGCTTTGGGCAGAAACACTTTAGTTTGTTTCTTGCCATTGAGAGGAGGAGGATTTGAAGACTCAATGACAATTTCACAAAGATTAACAAAAGAAGATGAATTTACTTCAATTCATATTGAAGACTTTACTTGCGATGTTAGAGAAACAAAATTGGGAGATGAAGTTACAACTTCAGATATTCCAAATGTTGGAGAAGAAAAATTGAAAGATTTGGATGAAGAAGGAATTGTAAGAGTTGGAGCAGAAGTTGGCCCTAACGACATTTTGGTTGGAAAAATTTCTCCAAAAGGGGAAGCAGAATTAACTCCAGAAGAAAGATTGTTGAGAGCAATTTTTGGCGACAAGGCTAAAGATGTAAAAGATTCTTCATTGAGAGTTGAACACGGAAAGAGAGGAAAAGTTATCAATGTTAAAATATTTTCAAGAGATTTAGGACATAAATTAGAGCCAGGAGTTATAAAGAGAATTCAGGTTGAAGTTGCAGAAACAAGAAAAGCCAAGGTTGGAGACAAATTGGTAGGAAGACACGGAAACAAAGGAGTTGTTTCCAAAGTTTTGGCTGAAGAAGAAATGCCATTTTTAGCAGACGGAACTCCAGTTGACTTGGTAATTTCTCCATTATCCGTTCCTTCTCGTATGAACTTGGGACAAATTTTGGAAACTCACTTGGGTTGGGCAGCTCATAAATTGGGATACTTGGCAATTACTCCAGCTTTATTGGGAGCAAACCAAGCAGATGTTAAAAGAGAATTAAGAGAAGCAGGATTGCCAGAATCAGGACAAATGACAGTTTATGATGGCAGAACAGGATTGCCATTTCCAAGACCAATCACAGTTGGATATATGTATGTGATGAAATTAATTCACATGGTTGATGATAAGGTTCACGCTAGATCAATTGGTCCTTATTCTTTAATTACTCAACAGCCATTGGGAGGAAAAGCTCAATTTGGAGGTCAGAGATTTGGAGAAATGGAAGTTTGGGCTTTGGAAGGATATGGAGTTGCACACACTTTGCAGGAAATGTTGACTATAAAATCTGATGATGTTCAGGGCAGAGCTGCAGCATATGAATCAATTTTGAAAGGTGAACCAATCAGAAATCCAAATATTCCAGCATCATTTAATTTGTTGGTTGCTGAATTAAAATCACTTGGTATGGCAATTGAAGTTAAAGAAAAGCCAAGAGAAATTAGAGATTTAAGAGAAGAAAAATAGAAATATTAAATAACTTTTACTACATCTATGCGAGTAATAGATTTAGAGTCAATCAGAATTAAGCTTGCTTCACCCGAGGATATAATGTCCTGGTCTCATGGTGAAGTTATCAAGCCAGAAACAATTAATTACAGAACACAAAAGCCTGAAAAAGACGGTCTTTTTGATGAACGAATTTTTGGTCCTGAAAAGGATTATGAATGCGCCTGCGGAAAATATAAAAGAATAAGATACAAGGGCGTTGTTTGCGATCGATGCGGAGTTGAAGTTACAAAGTCGTCAGTGAGAAGAGAAAGAATGGGACATATTAAATTACATGCCCCTGTTTCTCATATTTGGTTTTTAAGAGGAGTTCCATCAAGAATGGGATTGGTTTTGGATAAAAGTTCTCAGCAATTAGAAAAAGTTATTTATTTTTCTTCATATATTATCACAAAAGTTAATTCAGAAGCTCGCGACGGAGTTTTGGAAGCAATTGAACAGGAATATAAATCAAAAGTTAAAAAAGAAAAAACAGAAGCTGCAAAAAATGAGTTAAAGTCTGCCAGGGAAAGAGCAAAAGAAGAAGTTTTGGAAATTAAAGAGCTCAAAATTTTATCAGAAGTTGTGTACCACACACTTTCAATGAAGTATGGTGAAATGTTTGAAGCCGGAACTGGTGCTGAAACAGTAAGAAAGATTTTTGCAGAGATGGATTTGGAGGCAAAAACAAAAGAAGTTGCGCAAGAGGCAAAAGATGCTCCACCAGCAATGAGAAAAAAAGTTTTAAGAAGATTAAAACTTTTCCAGGGAATGTTGAGATCTGGAGTTAGACCAGAATGGATGTTTATGGAAGTTTTGCCTGTTTTGCCACCTGATTTAAGGCCAATGGTTCAATTAGATGGGGGAAGATATGCTTCTTCTGATTTGAATGACTTATACAGAAGAGTTATCAACAGAAACAACAGATTAAAATATTTGCAGGAAATTTCAGCTCCATCAGTTATTGTTAGAAACGAAAAAAGAATGTTGCAGGAAGCAGTTGACGCTTTGATTGATAACGAAATGAGAAAAGGTGTTACAACAACAGCCACAACGGGCGGAAAGAGATTATTGAAATCTTTGGCTGCAATGTTAGCTGGAAAACAAGGAAGATTTAGACAAAACCTCTTGGGTAAGCGTGTTGATTATTCTGGAAGATCTGTTATTGCTGTTGGTCCTGAATTGCACTTTTCACAATGCGGATTGCCAAAAACTTTGGCTTTGGAAATTTTCAAGCCATTTGTAATCAAGAAAATTTTAGACAGAGAATTAGCTTATAACATTCGTGGAGCAGCCAGATTGATTGAAGAAAAAACTCCAGAAGTTTGGGAAATTTTAGAAGAAATTATCAAAGACAAATTGGTTTTGTTAAACCGTGCTCCAACTTTGCACAGGCTTGGTATTCAGGCATTCAGGCCAATTTTAACAGAAGGTGAAACAATTAAGTTGCATCCATTGGTCTGTGAAGCTTTCAATGCTGACTTTGACGGAGACCAAATGGCTGTTTATTTGCCTTTATCAGACGAAGCCCAAACAGAAGCAAAAGAAATAATGCTTTCAACTTTAAATCTTTTAAGACCAGCAACTGGAATGCCAGTTATGGGTCCTTTTAGAGATATTACTTTGGGATGCTTCTTTTTAACAAGATTAAACATACACCAAGATACAAAAGAATTAAAAGTTTATTCTTCTGATGCAGAAGTAAAGATGGCTTATGAATATGGATTTTTGGGTCTTAATGATTTAATCAAAGTCCCCCATCCAAAATCAGAAGCTCACGAATTATTTGAAACAACAGCTGGAAGATTGATTTTAAATTCTGTTTTTCCAGAAGATTATCCTTATATAAATAAAATAATTGATAACAAAGGATTAAAGAGTTTGGTTAGAGAAGTTATTGAAAAATATCCAAACGAAGATGCAGTTGTTATTGTGGACAATATAAAAACACTTGGTTTTGAATATTGCACTTTGTCTGGAATTAGCTGGGGAATGGATGACTTGATAGTTCCAAAAGAAAAACCAGCATTAATTGCTAAGGCAGAGGAAGAAGTAAGGCAAATTGATAGCCATTTTGCAAAAGGACTTTTATCTCCAGAAGAAAAATCATCTCAGAAAATTTTGGTTTGGCAGACAGTTAAATCAAAAATTGAAGCATTATTAAAAGAAACATTGCCAGCAGACGGACCTGTAATGTCAATTATTGGTTCGGGTTCAAGAGGAACTTGGGCTCAGCCAGTTCAGATGGCAGGTATGAAAGGTTTGGTTAACAACCCATCCGGAGATATTATTGAGTTGCCAATTAAGTCATCCTTTGCAGAAGGATTTAATGTTTTGGAATATTTTAACTCAACTCACGGAGCCAGAAAAGGTACAGCTGACACTGCTTTAAGAACATCCTCAGCTGGTTATTTAACAAGAAGATTGGTTGATGTTGCTCATGATGTAATTATCACAGAAGACGACTGCGGAGATAAAACAGGATTTGTGACTTATAAAAAAGATGCTGATTTACTTGAGCAAGACTTTATTTTCAAAATTGTTGGCAGAACAGCTTTGGAAACTGTTGAACACGCTAAAAAAGTTTTTGTTAAAAAAGGAGAAATAATTGATTGGCAGGCAGCAAAAGCCATTTCAGAAGAAGCAGGAATTGAAAGAGTTATTGTTCGTTCTCCATTAACTTGTAAAGCTGTGGTTGGAGTTTGCCAAAAATGTTATGGCTGGGATTTGGGAAGAAACAATTTGGTAAAATTGGGAGAATCTGTTGGAGTTGTAGCTGCACAAGCTATTGGTGAACCGGGAACTCAGCTTACTTTGAGAACAAAGCATATTGGAGGTATTGTTGGAAAAGGAGATATTACACAAGGTTTGCCAAGAATTGAAGAAATATTTGAATGCAGAACTCCAAAAGGTGAAGCCATAATGTCTTTAACAGATGGAAAAGTTGTTGAAATTGATGAGGAATTAAGAATTGTTAAAATTTTACCAGCAGATAAAAAATCGGCAAAGAAAGAAGTAATGGAATACAAAATTCCAAGCAGAATTGGAATTATTGTTGAAAAAGGACAAGAAGTCAAAGAAAATCAGCCATTGTGCGAAGGAAGTTTGGATCTTAAAAAGCTTTATAAATCTGCTGGAGTTGAATTGACTCAAAGATACATTTTACAGGAAGTTCAGAGAGTTTATTCTTCACAGGGAGTTGATATTCACGACAAACACATTGAGGTAATTATCCAAAAAATGTTCTCTAGGATAAAAATTAAAGAAGAAGGTGGCAGTGATTGGATAAGAGGCGAAATAGTTGAAAGAACTGTGTTTAATGAAGAAAATGAGAGGCTTAAAAAGACTAAAAAAGAAGTTCCATCAGGAGTGCAAATATTGCTTGGAATTTCAGAAGTCTCTTTAAACTCAGAATCATGGCTTTCATCAGCTTCTTTTCAGCAAACCTCTAGAATTTTAATTAAAGCTTCGCTTGAAGGTAAAGAAGATAAATTGCGTGGTCTTAAAGAAAATGTAATTATTGGAAAACTTATTCCAGTTGGAACAGGTTTTGAACCAAAAAAGGAAAAATAGGTATTTAGAAAAAAACCGCCAATTGGCGGTTTTTTCTTGCAGAAAATTACTTCTTGAACTATAAAAGTTCAAAGAGTATAATAATAGAATAGATTAAATCAAATGGGAAAAAAGGATAATTTAAAAAACAGGAAAAATTTAAAGGAAAAAAGTGGAAAAGCCCTGCCTGCCGGCAGGCAGGCAAAGGATTCAATATTGAGTTCTTGGACAAAAAGATGGATAAAAGCCATTTTGATGTTTTTATTGGCTATAATTTGTGTTTTGTCATTTCCATATTTTGATAAAGCCGGAAGGGCTGGAGAATATTTTATAATAGCTACTGATTTTTTAATAGGAAATGCACTTTACACTATTCCCCTATTTTTAGTTGCTTCGGGATTAATTTATTTGAAAACAAAGAAAAAAGGCAAAAATCTTGCTATGTTTTTGGCGATTATTATTTCGCTTATTGGAGTGGCAGGAATTTTAGCAGCAAGAGATTTAACTATTAAAGCAGGAGGATGGATTGGATTTTTGTTGGCAAAATTACTTGTAGAATCTTTTGGATTATTGGTTGCCAATATTGTTTTTGGAGCAGTTTTATTAATTGGAATGTTTATTTTCCTGCAGTTTGTCTGGTCTGAAATTACAGCAGAAAAGGAAAATAAAAAAGAACCGGTTACATCTTTTAATTTAAGTAAAAAAGAGGAGGAAAATATAAAAGTAAAGGGAGTTTTGCCTGAAAATCAATCAGATAATGGAAGAAAAGCACAACCTGCCACTTCAAAAATTTCTTTGTTTAAAAAAGATAAAGACGAAGAACCAGAAAAAGTAAAATTGAAAAAAGCCGAAGACGCAAAATCAAAAAGCAATTATATTTTGCCTCCGCTGGATTTGCTTTCCAAAAATGAGACTCCTCCAACTTCAGGAAATATAAAGGAGAACTCAATGATAATTAAAAACACCTTGGAAAATTTTGGCATTCCGGTTGAAATGGCCGAAGTTAATGTTGGACCAACTGTCACTCAATACGCATTTAAACCAGCCGAAGGAGTAAAACTTTCAAAAATTACAACGCTTTCAAACAATTTGGCTTTGGCTCTTGCGGCTCATCCAATTAGAATTGAAGCTCCAATTCCTGGGAAATCATTGGTTGGAATTGAAGTTCCAAATAAAGTAAGGTCAATTGTCACTTTAAGAAATTTAATTTCTCAGGCAAATTTCCAAAATTCTGCAAGCCCATTGCTTATTGGATTGGGCAGAAATGTTTCTGGTGCTCCAGTTTACACAGATATTGCAGATGGCCCCCATGTTTTAGTTGCAGGAGCTACTGGAACTGGAAAAACAATCTTTTTGAACAGCTTAATTTTGAGTTTGCTTTATAAATACACTCCAGACCAAATGAGAATGATTATGGTTGACCCAAAAAGGGTTGAATTTCAAAACTATAACGACATCCCCCACCTTTTATGTCCTGTTATTTATGACGCCACAAAAACAATCAATGCTTTGCAATGGCTTGTAAGAGAAATGGAAAGAAGATTTGAAGTGTTTTCTGAAGTTTCATCAAGAAATATTGGAAGTTATAACGCAAACAAAACAGTTGTTGCTAATGGCGCCCAATTGCCGTACATAGTTTTTGTTGTTGATGAATTGGCAGATTTGATGGCTGCAAAAGGTAAAGAATTGGAAGCTGGAATTGTAAGATTGGCTCAAATGGCCAGAGCAACAGGAATTCACTTGGTATTAGCAACACAGAGACCTTCTGTTGAAGTTATCACAGGTTTAATCAAAGCCAATGTGCCAACCAGAATTACTTTCCAGGTTTCTTCGCAAATTGATTCAAGAACTGTTATTGATACCTCGGGAGCTGAAAAATTACTGGGAGCTGGAGATATGCTATTTTCTTCTGCAAAATCAGCTAAAATAAGCAGAATTCAGGGCCCTTATGTTTCTGAAAAAGAAGTTAAAAAGGTTGCAGACTTTATTTCAGAACAAAAAGAAACATTTGAAGACCCACAATCGGTTTTGGCTCAAAATTTGCAAAGCGCACTTGAAACTCCAGATCCAAAAGAAGCAAAAGAAAGTGGAGAATTTTTTGGAGATGACGACCCATTATTTAATGAAGTTAAACAAATCGTTTTAGAAACACAAAAAGCTTCGGCATCATTTTTGCAGAGAAAATTAAGAATTGGATATTCAAGAGCAGCCAGATTAATTGATATGTTGGAAGATAAAGGAATCGTGGGCCCTGCCGACGGAGCCAAACCCCGCGAAGTTTACGCAGACAGAGGAGATTCGGTAAATAATCTTAAAATGATTCCTGGTGGCGGATTGGACGAAACAGAGGATGGAAGTGTAGAAAAAGAAGACGGCGGTTGGAAAAAAGTTTAATCTTCAAAATAAATTAATAATTATGCAAAATAAAATTTTAAAATATTTATTAATTATATTAGTTATTGCTTTTGTTGTTCCTCAAATAGCCATGGCTTCTTGGTGGAATCCGTTTTCTTGGAATTGGAATAATGCATGGAGCGCTATTATAAAAAAGATGACGCCGAATATAGAACCTATAAATAATAAGATAAATAATTCTACGCTACCTCCTAAAAACGATGCTAATAATACATCAAATAACGCGTCTAACAATCAAGCTACAAACAATAGTAACGCAGACTATAATAAAGAGCTTTCAAAAATTGAAAATTCAGATTGCGCCGGACTTACAGAATATTTAAAAAAATATTCAAATCAAGCTAATTATTGCAATATTAGCAGTGACTGTATAACGCTTTACGATACTTTTAATTATCTTTATGGTAAAGCTGCTTGTTTTTTGGAAAATCCGTATTTGCTTGTGAACAAATCAACAGATGCTTCAGTTAAAAATATAATTGGAGTTGCTTCGGATATGTTTGAAGCGAAATGTTCTCAATGTGCATATGACTATATACCCAAAATTTATTCAATAGCTGAAAAAGAAAACGCTGACAAACAGTTATTGTCCCATGTTAGCTGTGTTAATAAAAAATGTTTAATTTCAAATAGTTCTGCAACTGCAAATAATTCTGAACCAACTCAAACCACAATAAAAAGTATTCTAGAAAATTATAAAACATATGTAGCGTCCCAAAAAGTAATTATTGTAGAAGGCAGAAACGGTGGTTGGGGAGAAGTTCAATGTGATACAAATGGAGTTGCATTAGGCATGATAACCCAAAGCGATACCTTAATTTACGACGATACAGGTTGTATTTATGTAAAAGGCGGATTATACCCTGGAATGACCTCAGAATATCTAAATAAACAAGTTAAGATAGAAGCCATGGTGATATTAGACGAAAAAGGACGCCCTGCGCTTACAGTAAAGGCTGTTATTTATAAAGAAGTAAAATAGAAAAAGTTAATTTTCAAATATTAATAACAAATACATGGCAAAAGAAAAAGTAAAAAAAGAACCGGATAAAAAGGAAAGTAAAGCGTTGAATAGCGCGATTGATGAAATTAAAGAAAGATTTGGAGAGGGTGCAATTATGACAATGCGGGAAATTCACGCAGTAAATGTGGATGTTGTCCCAACAGGTTCAATTGCCATGGATTTAGCTTTGGGCGTGGGTGGAATGCCAAGAGGAAGAATTGTAGAAATATACGGAGCTGAGTCTTCCGGAAAAACAACATTATCTTTGCATGTTTTAGCAGAAGCTCAGAAAAAAGGAGGAGTTTGCGCTTTTGTTGATGCAGAACACGCAATGGACCCAGATTATGCAGAAAGAATTGGTGTTAATGTTGATGATTTGCTTATTTCTCAGCCAGATTCTGGCGAACAAGGATTACAAATTGTTGAAACTTTAGTTAACTCGGGAAAAGTTGATGTTATTGTTGTTGACTCTGTGGCGGCCTTAACTCCGCAAAAAGAAATTGAAGGAGAAATTGGAGATCAGCATATGGGTTTACAGGCAAGATTAATGTCGCAAGCTTGCAGAAAACTTTCCGGAATAATGGCAAAGTCAAACACAATGGTTATATTTTTGAACCAAACCAGAATGAAAATTGGAATGGTTTTTGGAAATCCGGAAACAACTCCAGGAGGATTGGCTTTAAAGTTTTATGCATCTGTGAGAATTAATTTAGCAAGAACTGCCCAAATAAAATCTGGTGATGAAATTATTGGAAACCGGGTGAAAGCCAAAATTGTAAAAAATAAAGTGGCTGCCCCATTTAGAACAGCAGAATTTGATATTTATTACAACGAAGGAATTTCCAAATCAGGAGATGCGTTAAGAGCAGGATTATTAACAGGTTTAATAAAGCAATCGGGAAGCTTTTTTACTTATGGACCAGAAAAAATTGGGCAAGGAACCGAATCTGCTAAAAAATATTTGAAGGAACATCCTGAGATTATAGAACAGATAAAACAGGAGGCAATGAAAGTAAAAGAAGCTTAAAATAATAAATTATTAATATTATTAAATAAAAATTATGGACATAAATTTACTCGTAATGTCAATAAATTATGCCGTTGGAGGGCTGATGTTTGTTATTGGTTGCCTAAGTCTTTGGAGACCATTTATAAACTGGTCAATAAAAGTTAGTAATATGGCAAGAGGAACAAAACCAGAGATAACAAAGGGCACAATCATTTTCACTCGTATTGATGCTATTATTTTAATTATTTTCAGCATCTTTTTTATATACGCAACATACATAAAATTATACTAATTTATATAAAACAAAAACCGCCGAAGGGCGGTTTTTTTGTTTTAAGCAATTATCTTGGAGTATATGGAATTAATCCCATTTGTCTTGCTCTTTTGATTGCAACAGCAATCTTTTTTTGATGATGTGAACACAAGTTTGTCTTTTTTCTTGGTTTTATTTTGTAAAAACCAGAAACATATTGTGACAATAATTCAGTGTTTTTAAAGTCCACTTCATTTATATTCTTTTGGCAAAAATAGCACATTTTTTTATGAACGGAGGATGAAAATTTATTTTATTAAAATAAATTTCTTGTTCCGCTCTACTATATTATTTTATATTTTCGCCAGGTGTTAATCACCTGGCGTTGGATGTTCATCACCCAACGAATTAAAAGTTAGAAAGGAATATCTTTGATGTCAATTTCATCTACAGCTCCATCTTCAAAAGAAACAGGTTTAGCTCCGTCGTCATCCATTGCAGGGCCATAGTTTTCTTCAATGATTGGGATTTCTTCTGATTTTGGCATATCTGGCTCTGGGGCTGAATATGGCTTGTTGTAATTTGAATTACCCTGTGTGCCATTTCCTCTTGGCCCTAACTGCATAGTTTCAGCAATAACTTCTGTTCTGTATTGTTTTACTCCTTGGCTGTTTGTCCAGTTTCTGGTCTTAATTCTTCCTTCAATTAAAACTAATGAACCTTTGTTTAAGTATCTTGAGCTGATGTCAGCTAATTTACCAAAACAAACAACATTGTGAAATTCGGCTTCTTGTTTCTTTTCGCCAGCCTGTGAAGTATAAAATCTGTTTGTTGCCATTGCAAAGTTTGTGACTTGCTGTCCTGATGGCAAAGATCTTACTTCTGGTTCGCGAACAACATTTCCTAATATGAAAACCTTATTTAGATTCATGATTTTATGAAGCGAATACGATTTACCTCATTTATTCGCCTAGAATTTCTTCTAATTTTTGTTCTATGTCTTTTAATTCGACCTTTTTGTCTGTTTTAACTTCTTCTTTTGCGACTTCTTCTTTTTCTTCCACTGCTGGTTTTTCTTCTGCAACTTTTTTGCTTTCTATTGTAATTTCTTTTACAACTCCTTTTTCTGCAACCTCAGTGACATCTTCTGTTTTATTTCTTGACCTTCTTTTCTTTTCTGGCTTTAAAGGATTTTTAATTATAAGCATGTGGCGGTTTACTTTTCCGTCCTTTTCCATTTTTTCTTTCAATTCAACCAATTTTTCTGGGTCTAATTGAAATTCTATTGCTCCTATAAAACCTGATGCATGTTTTTTTATCTGATATGCCAAGGTTTTAGCAACTGGATTTGTCTGCTTTACAACTGTACCCTCTTTTGATTGTACAAAAGATTCCAGCTCTTTTGCAAAGTTCTCCGCTTCTTCTGAAGTTACTTCAGGAGAAATGATATACGAAAGTTCGTATGTTTTCATTTGTTTTTGAATATAAATTCCCGGCGTGTTTTAACTCGCGCTGGGGCTTTTTGCCCTAAGGCAGAAAGCATGGAAATCCATATTCGGTTAATATTTACTTTATCCAAATTATATCAGAAATCCCTAAAAACGCAAGGGTATTTTGTTCTTGTGGTAAATGTGAATGTGATATATTATGAAGGTATAAAATTAACAAATTATGGAAATTAATAAATCAATTTTTAAATCCTATGACATTAGGGGAATTTATCCTTCTGAATTAAATAAAGAAACTGCTTTTAACATAGGCAAAGCTTTTATAAAGCTAGCTGGTGTAAAAAAAGTTGTTGTTGGACATGATGCTCGTATTTCGTGCCCTGAGCTATTTAAAGCCCTTGCAGCAGGAGTTATTTCAGAAGGCGCTCAATTATATGATATCGGACAAGTGCCCACAGAATGCCTTTATTTTGCCGTGGGAGCATATGATTTCCCAGCAGGAATTATGATAACCGCCAGCCACAATCCCAAAGAATACAACGGATTTAAAATGATTAAAAAAACAGGGAATGACATTGAGATAATTAGAGGTAAAGATTTGCTGGAGATAGTTGGCTCGGAAGATTTTAAACTGGAGGAAGCCTTGGAAACAGACAAAAAAGACATTTTAAAGGATTATTTCAGCCATATTTTGTCTTTTGTGGATTTAAGCGACATTACACCATTGAAAATAGTTATTGATGGGTCAAACGGAGTTGCCGGAAAGGTTATTTCTGAAATTCAAGATAAGCTTCCAGTTGAAATTATTGCTTTAAATTTTGAGCCAGACGGAAATTTCCCAAACCACTCCCCAAATCCTTTAATGGAGGGTTCCGTAAATCAAATTGCAGAGAAAATAAAAGCAGAAAAAGCAGATTTTGGTTTAATGTTTGACGGAGATGCCGACAGAGTCTTTTTGGTTAATGAAAATGGAGAATTGGTAAAAGCCGATGTTACGCTTTTACTTTTAGCCAGATATTTTTTGCAAAAAAACTCGGGAATGGCCGTGGCATATAACGCAATCTGCTCAAAAGCTGTTCCGGAATTTATTGAAAAATGGGGTGGAAAACCAGTGAGAACACAGGTTGGATTTGTAAATGTAAGAGACGGATTATTAAAAAATAACGGCATAATGGGAGGAGAACTTTCAGGGCATTATTGCTTTAAAGATAATTTTTATTTGGATTCTGGAATGGTTGCTATGCTAATTTTATTGCAGGTAATTTCGAAAGATGGCAGAAAAGTTTCAGAAATTGTAAAAGAATTATCGCCCTATGCAAAAAGCTCGGAAATTAATTTTGAAGTTGAAAATAAAGATGCAATTTTAGAAAAAATAAAAGAAAAATATTCAGACGGCAAACAAGATTATTTAGATGGAGTGACAGTAACATATCAAGATTGGTGGTTTAATGTGAGGCCTTCAAACACAGAGCCATTATTGCGCTTAACCATTGAAGCCGACACGCAAGAAGTCTTAGAACAAAAAAGAAAAGAACTCACAAAAATTATCTCAAAGAAATAAAAAATCGCTTTCACTTGGCAACCAAATTTTTTCTACAAAAAATTTATTGCCTCGTTTTGGCGATTTTTTTTATATGCTTTATAGACCCATTTTTTCTCGGACTTCCTGCATTGTGGCTTTGGCTATAACTTCTGCTCTTGATTTTCCGCTTTTTAGAATTTCCTGAACATAAACTCCTCTTGTTTGAAGTTCTTTTTGTTTTCTGCGGAATGGTTCCAAATAATTTATCACTGTTGTTGCTAAAGACTTTTTAAATTCTCCGTATCCCTTTCCTTTAAATTCTTTTTCAAGTTCTTGAGTTGTTTTTCCAGAAAGCAAACTGTAAATTGTTAAAAGATTTGAAATGCCTGGTTTTTTTGTAACATTGTAAATAACATCTTTGCCAGAATCGGTTTCAGCCGACATAATTTTTTTCTGAATGGCTTCGGGAGTATCAAAAAGTGAAATATAACTTTTTGGGTCGTCTGACTTTGACATTTTCCTTTTTGGATCGGTTAAACTCATTATTTTAGCACCCGCTTTTGGCAGTATTGATTCTGGTTCTGGAAAAGTTTGTCCAAATTTTTGATTAAATTTTCTGGCAATTGTGCGCGTTAATTCAACATGTTGCTCTTGGTCTTTTCCAACTGGCACAGCATTTGCTTTGTAAAGCATAATATCAGCAGCCATTAAAATGGGATAAGTAAGTAATCCAGCGTTTATATAGTCTTTATGCTGTTTTGATTTTTCTTTAAACTGGGTCATTCTGGAAAGTTCGCCCATTGGAGTTATTGTGCCGAGCAACCAAGCCAATTCTGTATGTTCTTTTACTTCCGACTGCACAAAAATAATTGATTTTTCAGGGTCAATTCCAGCAGCCAAATAAATTGAAGCCATTTCCAAAATATTTTTTTGCAATTCTTTTGGTTCGTATGGAGTTGTAATTGCGTGTTGGTCAACAATACAAAAAACACACTCATTTTTTTCCTGCAATTCAATCCATTGCTTTACAGCTCCCAAATAATTTCCTAAATGAATGTTTCCTGTTGGCCTTATGCCCGAAAATATGCGCATATTTTTATAAATTTAATTATCTAATTTTATCACTATTATAAGGAAGGGTAAATCTTGACAAAGTTATATAATAGGTGCAATATTAATACAAGTTACTTTTAGCCTACCTCGAAAAGGAGAGAATCATGATTCCGGCATTGAGGGCGCAGTTTAAGGAATTTCTGGTAAAAAACCGGCTGAGGAGAGAAGTTCTTGTGTCGAACGCTCAAGCATCGGCACAGGGAAATATGCCGGGAATTCTAAAATCCTTAGAGGCAAACATCGGTCGTCTTGGTGCTTTAATCACAATACCCGTTCCAGAGAACCTTAACGATAGAGAAAAAACTTATTTTGCATCAGCATATGCAGAACAAGTTAGGGTAGAATTGAAAGATGGAGACCTGTCTGGTGGTTTTTTAGTCGAACTAAAACATAGTTCGGATTTGTGGATTACATGGTAGTCGAACTCCCGAGGATGCAAAAATAACAAAAGCCGAGTGGGAAATTTCTGAAAAGGGAAATCTCACTCGGCTTCTTTTTTTGTAAATTTAAAAAAACTGAAATAAGAGACTAATAAAATAATGATACGTCTTTTTCACTCGAGTGAAAAAGACGTATTTAGTTTAATATTTTGTGCTATAATAACAATATAAATTATTTTTTATGAAAAATTCGGCAGTTGAGCAAATTTTATTGCATTTGTATGGTTCTATTGATTATGGTTTTAGTTATAGAGCAAAGAAGATGTTTGGAATAGAGGATTTATTTGTGAGCAGTAGCTGGAAAAAATATAAGAAAAAGGAGATTCGGGACGGCTTTAAAAATTTAAAAAGATTAAAATTTGTTCAACAAAAAAAGCAATATGATGGCTCAACTATTATTTCGCTTAGTGAAAAAGGGAAATTAAGGGCGTTAAACATACGTTTTAGATTATTGAATAATAAAAAAGAATACTGGGATAAAAAATGGCGAATGGTTGCTTTTGATATCCCAAATACTCACAGAAAAGGAAGAGATGCCATAAGATATCGTTTGCGCTTAGGCGGATTTTATGAATTGCAGGAAAGCATGTTTATATATCCTTATAATTGCGAGAAAGAGATAAGGGATTTTGTAGTGTTATTTAAGATAGAAAAATATGTTCGTTTTGCTTTATTAGATTTTATTGACGGTCAGGATAGCCTTATACAATTATTTAAATTAAATTGATAAGCTCGAGGAAATACGTTTTTTTCACTTGAGTGAAAAAAACGTATTTATTGCAATAAAAAAACAGCGGAAATCCATCTTCCGCTGTTTTTTTTGATAATCTAAATTAGACTTCGATGACGACAGGCAATATCATTGGTCTGCGGGAAGTTTTTGAGTTTAAAAAGTCACCGACTTTGTTACGGATTTCGTCCTTAACATAAGTCCAGTTTACAGCTCCCCCGTTAACTGCAGATTTATCCACAATTTCAATTACTTTTCTGCGGGTTTGAGATAATAATTCTTTTGATTCTCTCAAATACACAAATCCGCGGGAAATAATATCTGGTGAACCTTTAACCCTGCCGGTTTTACTGTCAATTATTGTAACAATAACAAACATTCCGTCTTGAGCTAAAGCTTGTCTGTCTCTTAAAACAATTTCTCCAACATCTCCAACTCCAAGTCCGTCAACGAAAACATAATTTGACGGTACTTTTTCTTTTAACATTTCAGCCCCTTGATTCGTAAATTTTATAATAGAGCCGTTGTCTGGCACAAAAATTCTGTCTTTTGGAAAACCCATTTGCCAAGCAAGTTTTGCAGCTTCTTTCAAAAAATAATGGTTTCCGTAAACAGGAATAAAATATGTTGGTTTTATATCTCTCAACATTTGCCTTATGCCGTTTACATTGCTGTGTCCAGAAACATGGACATCAATTATTTCTGAGTGATAAACATTGTCAGATTGGCGGTACAAATTATCTTTTACTCTTTGAACTGTTCTTTCATTTCCCGGAATAACTGATGATGAAAAAATAACAGTGTCTTCCTTTTTAATTTTGATGTGTTTGTGGTTTCCTGCAACAATTCTTGATAGGGCAGCCATTTCTTCTCCTTGAGCTCCTGTGCAAATTATAATAATTTTGTTGTCAGGGTATGTGTGAGCCTTGTCTGTTGTAATTATTACTCCTTTAGGAATTTTTATGTAACCCAATTTTGTTGCCAATTCAATGTTTAATTTCATTGAAAATCCGTCCAAAGCAACTTTTCTGTTTGTTTGAGCTGCAAATTCCAAAATTTGTTTTATTCTTTCAATTTGAGAGGAAAATGTAGCAATAATTGTTCTTCCAGGTGCCTCGCTTATTAATTTGTATAAGTTTCTCAACATTTCTTCCTGGGTAACTGGCTCTTTAGTGGTTAAAGAACCCAAAGCTTCCAACATCAAAATAGTTGGTCTTTTTATTTTACCCAAATGAGAATAATCTATAACTTTTCTATCAACAGCGCTTTTTTCAATTGTCCAATCTCCCGGATGAATTATTGTTCCAACTGGAGTTTCTAAAATTACTCCAACAGCGTCCATAACCGAGTGGTCAACTTGGAAAAATTTTAAAGTAAAAGCTCCAAGATGAAATTCATCGCTTATATCTTTTATATAAGTTGTTTTTAGCTTTTTGACATCGCCTTTATATAAATCTTCAACTCTGTGTTTCACCATTTCCAAAGTTAAGGGCCTGCCGATAATTTGCGGGTTGCCTAATTTTTTAAGTAAAATTGGGGCAGCTCCAATATGGTCTAAGTGTCCGTGTGAAAAAACCACTCCGCGAATATTTTTTTCTTTGCCTTTCAAATATTCAACATTAGGAATGACATAGTCAATTCCTGGCATATCTTCTTCTGGAAACTGCAATCCCATATCTAATAGGACAATATCGTTTCCATACTCAAAACAAGTCATATTTCTTCCGACTTCTTCACATCCTCCAAGAGGAATAATTTTTAAGTTTGGTTCGTTTCTGAATGCAGAGTGTTTTTTAGGCACAACTAGCATATTTTGAGAGCTCTCAGAGGGAGCTCTTTGATTTCTATTTTGTATCATTATTTTTTACCGCTAATTTGCGGATTTTTAATTATTTTATTTGCAAAAAAATTGTTGAGAGTAATTTTTTTGCCTACCTGCCGGTAGGCAGGCTTTTTGTGCCGTGGGAGGGACTCGAACCCTCAACCCTTGCGGGATGCGCTTCTGAGACGCACGCGTATACCAGATTCCGCCACCACGACTCTTTCTATTTAAGAAAGCTTAAGTCTTCGGGCACTGATTTTAGAGGTTCTTCAAAACGCAGTTCTGGAACTGATTTATAGTTTTCGTTTTTTATCCAACCCTGCTTTGTGTAATAGTAGCAAGCACCAGTTAAATTTTTAAAAAGACTGTAGTCACTTTTTGTAGTGTCAGAACTCCAATCAGAAGTTTTTAAATCCTCTGTTGAAGGATTTATTGTAACATGTCCATACAAAGATGGAATTATTGCAGATTCCCCCTTTTTTGCTTTTACTGCATAAACATCTTCAACTTTTTCTCCGTCTCCCTTTTGCATCAAAAATATTGCCTCCCCTTCTAAAATTGTATAAATTTCTTTTTGTGGTCCCATATGAACATGTCCAGCAGTTTTTACAAATTCGCTACCCAGCATTTTGGCAGGAATAACAGTTATGTTGTGGTTTAATCCATTTTCATGGGCCACTTTCCTGTACATAAAATATAAATCAGAATCTTCTGCTGTTTTTAGCCATTCTTTGTCGTATACTACGCTTTCCATGTCGCTTAATTTGCGAACATCGGGAGTAAGTTTTGTTAAATCAAATTCCATAGTTTTAAGTTTATTTAAAAACTCTTTTAGTATTAATGTACCAGTTTTCTATGTTAATAAATCTTTTTGCAGGGTCAACTATTTTTGTGGTATCAATTCCCTGTATTTTTTTGGAAGTCCAATAAAGATAATCTGGGTTATATAAGAATAAGGCTGGAACTTCAAGAAGTATTTTATCTTGTAATTTTTCGTATTTTTGAGCCTTTGTGTTGCTGTTTAATGTTTCTCTGGCCTCTTTTAACAATTGGTCAACATCTTTGTTTTGATATTTTGATAAGTTTAATCCAGGGTCAACTATTTGTGAAGAATGCCAAAAAGGATAAAGATCTGGCTCCGAACCCAAGGCTTGGCCGTAAAGTAAAGCATCGTAATCCCTGTTTTTTATCAAATCTTTCAATTCCGAAAGTTCCACAGCTTTAATTTCAACAGTAACTCCAACTTTTTCCCAATATCCTTGGAGAAGCTCTGCAACCTTAACCAACTGTGGCTGGTTTATTGTTGTTATTACAACCTTTAAAAGCTGAGAATTATTTTGCGAAGCAAAACACAGTTCGTTGAGTTTTTTTCTTGTGGATGTTCCAACTTCACCTGTTGTTGGCAATTCTGGAATGTATTTTTTTTGAAATTCTGTAACAGCATTTTCTGTTCCGGTTCCATATTTTCCTGTTGTTTCTCCAGACAAAAGATTTTTAAAACTTTCGTCTAATCTGGACAAACATCCTTGCAGTTCTGTTACTTCTGTTCCTTTTGATTTGCTTGATAAATAATTTCTAAACTGAAACGCAGATGTTTTGCTGGTTGCTTTTGCCCTTTGACCTGACCCGTTGTCTTTATAGCCAGATTTATCAAAAAGTTTTTTTGCAGTTTCTATATTATAGTTATAACTTACAGTTGGCTGTTCATATCCAAAATATTCCGGCAAAATTGGAGAATTTACAACCGAAATTTTGCCTTTTGTTGCAGAACTTGTTTTATCTACAAGTTCTTGTTTATTCACAGAATAACTTAATGCCTGAGTAATATTGTTGTCAGAAAAAATGCTGTCTTCTTTTGTGTTAAAAAATACTGCAAAATATCTTGGTAAAGAAAAAGAATAAACGCTAAACTTTTCATCTGCAAACCAGCCCTGTTTAATTTTTTCTTCTGCCAAAGCTTCGTCGTTATCCAGAGAAGTTACAGAGAAGCCATCAATATTTTTTTTATTGGCAGATTTTATTAAGTCGTTTTTATTTTCAAAAAATTTAAAATAAATTTTTGATATGTATGGTTTTTTGCCGTAATATTTTGAATTTGATTTTAACTCTATGTTTTTTATAAATCCGGTGTTTGTTTGATCTAAACTTGAAATTATATAAGGGCCAGAGCCTAATGGCTGTAAATTATAAGAAGAAAGCGCAAAGTTTTCCGGCAATATATTTTTCCAAATATGCTGAGGAATTATTTTTACTGTGCAGTTTTCCAGAAAAGAGTTATAAGAAGTCAGCAAAGATAATGTAAAAGAATTTTCAGACACTTTTTGTGCTTTGACATCAAGCCAATTAGCTCTTAAAGGGCTTTTATAATCTGAGTTTTGAATTGTTTCTATTGTATAAACAACATCGTCTGCTGTTAATGGAACTCCGTCTTGCCAGTATAAATTGTCTTTTAACTGAAAAGAATAAATTTTTCCATTATCTGAGACCTGAAAGTCTTTTACCAAGTCAACTGTTAAATTTCCTTCTTTGTCATAAGTCATTATTCCCGAATAGACTAAATCAATCAATGTCCTATCAACATCGTTTGTTTCTCCGTAAATTGGATTAATAAATCTTGGCTGTCCCACAACTCCTTCAACATAATTTCCGCCAAAAGTTGGAGCAGTTTTTGTATTTTTAATATAAAAATCAACGATAAGAGATAATCCGGAAATCAAAAATAAAGTTACAAGAACCAAAAAAACTTTTCTTTCGGTTCCTTTTAGTACTTTAAAAATTTGTTTCCACTGAGAAAACTTAGGAAACTTTGTTTTCATTAGAATGGAATTATTGTATTACAATATTTAATACGCCCAAAATAAGAAAAATGGTTGCAACAACTATTGTTGCGTAATAGATTTTTTGTTGAGCTCCGCGCCTTGTGGAATAAGCTTCTCCTCCTCCGCCAAATCCAGCTCCCAAAGCGGTTCCTCTTTGCTGAAGAACAATAAGAACAATTAAAATTACAGATACTGCGAGTTGAGAATAAAATAAAATTTGATTCATATATTAATTTATTAATCTTTTCTTTTTAAAACTATTGTAATTACAAGATTTAGCCCCCAAATTATTAGCGTTGTATAGACTAATGGTAGTATTAATGGGACAGTCAATTCATCAAATATTAAGTCCAAAAACCATATTATTCCCATATTTATTACCAAACTGAAAAGTCCAAGAGTTATTATTTCTAATGGTAATGCCAGGGCTTTTAAAGCAGGACCTACAAAATAATTTAACAATCCTAATATAATTCCTAAAGCCAAGAACATTTGCCATTGGTCTGTTAGAGAAATTCCAAAAAAGCTTGAGTTAGAGTAAACTGTTACAACAACTCCGCTTATAAACATTGTTGTTAACCAGAGTCCCAATGTGGCTGCTGCAATTTGAGCGAGAAGCTTCTTCATTAAATATATAGTAGCATGTTTTCAAGAAAAATACAACAATTTTAGCGTTGACATTATTATAATTAGTTATATAATAGACCCGTAATTGAACATTGCATCGGCTCGGTTTTTTGTGAAATCGGGTTTCCACATTTAAAGGAGAACTTACTGTGAAACAGTCAATTTCGCTTGAATTCGATTCTGAAACTCTGGCAGAATTGCAAGGGTTGATTGGAAGGGTGTTTGATGTGTGCCCGAAAAACGGTGAAACACACAAAGAACTTCTGCTTTGTAAAGCAGAGGAGGGGGCTCTAACCTTTTTTGATAACCCCAACCAACAAATGTTGGAATTTCCGACGGCCGACATTAAGTGGGTTTTCAATTTGGCTGATTATCCTGGAGTTTCCGTTACCTTCGTCAAGTTTTTGCTGAATAACCGACCAGTCGTTCAGGTTGGTTGTTAGTGGCAAAAGAGCCATGTTCTTCAGGCCCTCGCCGATTCGTTTAGGTGCAGGGCTTTTTTTGTAAAAATTTTTAAAATAAAAACCCTCAGATTGCCGAAAAAAACAACCTAAGGTTTGAGCCTTTATAAATGCGATCTTAAATAAGTCGAAAGAATATTGACAGTTTTTATTCTTTATGCTAATATTTAAAATCATTGGACGAGAACCGCTGTGTCAATCGACGAATATCATTGTGTCTGATGAATTTGCGGATAAGTCCACAAATAAATTAAGGAAGCGAGAATTCGTTCTTGTCTGAAAAGACGATATAGGAGATGCGCTTCTACGGGACGAGACGATTGAGGAAATGTTTTTATAAACGAGCTTTCGAGTTGTCTCGCCCCCTTTTTACAGTTTTTAGATTTTTTGAAAATTGTAAAAAGGGGACGAAGGTGTACCTGTCTAATTTGGACGTAAGTAATACTGTCCCCTTGTAAAACAAGGCAGATGTTCATTCCAATATAAGTTGGCGACGAAACGATGGCTGTCTTTTAATAGACGAGGACGAGTCTGTCGCCAACAAAAACCAAAGAAGTACGACATTGTTCTTGTCTGAAAGGATGATATAGGAGATGTGCTTCTGTGGGGCGAGACGATTGCTTAGTTGTCTTTTGACGAGGAACCGGGTGTCTTGCCTTAAACCCGTCACTGTTTTGGTACGCCAGTACAGTGACGGGCCCTCTTTTAAAAAATTAAATTTAATTTTAATTTTTTAAAAGAGGGTGCGATGAATTTCGTGTCTTTTAAGACGAACGTCTTGTTGTGCCTTCTGTTCTTTTAAAATGTCCAACCGAAATGTAAGTAGGAAGGACGAAGTTCAATTGTTCCTTTCTGAAAGGAAAACGCCATGGGACGGATTATCGGAATTCGGCATCGCAGGAAAAAGACTCGCGAGGGTGAAGCTCGGCCGACAATGGTGGCCATCAAATCGGACGATGTAATCCACCAACTAGAACTGGAAGACGACACCGCAGAACTGGATTTTTTGATGGGTCGTTTGCCCATTGAATGGCGCGATGTTCTGGAATCCGATAATATCACCAACATCTCGCCACATCATTGCAAATGGCGTAAGGCAAAGAAGGGCGAGTTTGACGACAAGCCTTTGCCCAAGTTTACGCGCAAAACGGTGGGCAAAAAGGGCTTGCCAGTGCTGGAAGTTCTGGTGAAAATCCCAATTTCGTACGACGGCATCTGCGGTGGCGACGAAGTCGCGATGGTGCTTGGAGGTTCGGGAGACAGGTTTGCAGCCGCTTTGTCACGCCGTGGTGAAGACATCGGCGCTGAAGTTTTCAGAATTCCTCCGTATTCGCTCGCCTATAACCGAGTGGGTAATGACAAGGAAAGCGATCATATCCAGTTGGTAAACCTACTAGAGAGTAGGCGATACTTGTTTTACGGGGTTCGCCAACGGGATCGCCACCTTATCCGTGTTAAGGAAGCTTTGTCTGCAAGGCAGGATGCTTTGAAACAGCGAATCGCCTGTGAACAGCGCATTCTGCAATCTCTTGTAGGGAAGATTTTTCTCAACGAGGAAGGTTGTTACCCTGAAGGAGTGATCGAGGCGCGTTATGACGAGGCAAAAGCCAACGATGTGATTTTGCAGGCGCTCATCAAGGAAGAAGAACGGCGAAACAAGGAGTTGGCAAACGCAGTCGAAGCCGTTGAGGTGTGGCAGATGATTTTTGAGTCAATTGAAGGCGTTGGGCCTCGCTTGGCTGCGGGAATTATTGCTCCCATCGGCGACATCAGGCGCTTTATTGCCCCAAACGGAGCTGCACGCTTGAAGAAATTCTGCGGTGTGCATGTCATGAAAGACGGCCGATTTCCAAGGCGGCGCGCTGGAGAACTTGCAAACTGGTCTCCGTCGGCAAGGCAAGCACTTTATTTGCTGGCCGACCAATTCAATCGCCGTCCCAATTCTCATTGGGGTCAGAAATTGCTTCAGTACAAGCTAACACTTCGGGAAAAACATCCCGAACCCATTGAGATGGAAGTTTCCGACGGCAACGGCGGAAAAAAGAAGATGAAACGCTACACAAATGGCCACATCCACAAGATGGCACTGTGGCGCACATTGACCCGCTTTGTGGAGCGTCTTTACAAGGATTGGGTCGCAATTGAACAACGCGGTTAAAAAAAACCGCTAAGGGCGAGACGAGGGAGGAGATGTCTCGCCCCCTTTTTACAGTTTTTAGATTTTTTGAGAATTGTAAAAAGGGATGCGAATAGGCGATTGTCTTTTATGACGAATTGGAGGATGTATCCCTTAAAACAAAGAAGCGCGAATCGTCGCATGTCTGAAAAGACGAGAGAAGACCTGTGCTTCTACGGGGCGAGACGATTGCTAATATGTCCATTCGGACGTTTTGTAATCTGTCTCGCCTCTTTTTTATTGCAGTAAATTCTTTTTTCTTAATTTTTTGTGGTAGGTGATTGCAAATCTGTGAGCCTCGTCGTCAAGCCGTAAAACAAGATTATAAATCTCTCTTGGAAGTGTTTTAAGCAAAATTGGCTCTTTTCTGCCTTGCCCGTCCGAAGCCTTGTGCGAAGGAGGGGCTTCTATATATAAATCTTTATTTCTTTTTGCAATAGAAATCACTTTTATCGGTCTAGTTTTTAGATTTAAGTCTTTAACTCTAATTGCAATATTTAGTTGTGCAATTCCGCCATCAATCAACATTATTTCGGGATATTTCCATTCTGGGTGAGCCAATCTTCTAGTTATTATTTCCTCCAACATTGCAATATCGTTTGGCTTTTCCGGAAGCCTAATTTTAAATTTTTTGTATTGGCTTTTATCGGGCTCTCCATCTGTAAAAACAACCATTGAACCAGTTGCCTGATTTCCTTGGATATTTGAAATGTCATAGCATTCAATTCTGGAAATATTTTTGGATTGGTTTGTTATCCCCTGCAATATTTTTTGTGTATTTTCCCAGCTAAAAATGGGGTGATTTTTCGCTTGAGCGAAATTTTTTGCCATTTCTTGGGTGCTATTTATTACGCTGGTGTGTGCCATTACTTGTTGCAAAGCAGAAATTTTATCTCTAATTTTTCCAGCTTCCTCAAATTTGTTTTCTTTTGAGGCATTTTTCATTTCTTTTTTTAGAGAATTTAAAACGGCTCCCCTTTTCCCTTCTAAAATTAAAACTAATTTTTTTATATTTCTGCGGTATTCCCGTAGCCCTTCCGAAGCCTTTGGCGAAGGAGGGTTTTCAAACAATTCAGGACCCGGACATAAATCTAAGTGGCAATATGTACATTTATTTTTTGGATGTTTTGAATTTGTATAATATGGGAATGCTTTGCGCAAAAATCTCAAAGTCTTTTTAAGAGCCGTTCCTTCCACAAATGGCCCAATATATTTTGTATTTTCGTGATTTTTCCTTGCCCGTCCGAAGCCCTTGGCGAAGGAGGGTTGGTGAGTTATGAAAATATAAGGGATTTTTTTATTATTTTGAGAAATCGCAACAAAAAAATAATTTTTGTCGTCACGCCAAACCACATTAAATTTTGGCTGAAATTTTTTAATTAAATTCGCTTCCAAAATTAAAGCTTCAATTTCTGAGTTAGTTTCAAGATATCCGATTTTGTTTACTTTATCTATAAATAAATTGTCGCGATAAGTTGGCTGTTGGAAGTGATTTTTAACCCGATTTTTAATATTTATGGCCTTCCCTATATAAATTAATTCTTTCCCAGCCTTAAAACAATAAACCCCGGCTGTTTTTGGCAGCATATCCATTTTATCTTTGCTTATAAATCTAAATCCCTTCATTGTTGTACTTTAGCTTAAAAACAGCATTTTTTCAAGAAAAAAGTTTGACAAAAATAAAGTTAGTGTTTACTCTAAACATAGATTTGATCTTTGAAATCGGAACAAGTTATTAAAAGGAGGAGTTTGATGTACGGAATAATGTGTTTTTTTGGGTTTATTGTTGTTTTGTTTGTGTTGTCAAAACTTTTTGGGATGGCAGATCGTGGCCGTTCCAGCGGACAGCAATCTGGAACGGTGGATCCCGACAAGGATAACACCTACAATGTTGATAGGTCACAAAACGGTTGACCTTAAGATGCGTAGCCCTCTAGGCCTTCAAAAGCCGACGAGGGCTTTTTTATCTACTGTCAGCGTTGACGATTTGGGAAAAATAAAGTATTATTTGGGCAGTAAACAGAGAACAGTTCTCTGTGATTTTACAACCTTTTTGGGAGAAAGTACTATGGCCGACATATCAAAACTGGCCTGTACATTTGAGGCTTTGCGAGTTACCGTTTTAGTCTGCCCCTCAGATGTGGAAAAGGCTATGACTTGTTATAAAAAAGCGGGCCTTCATCCAAACCTTGTTGATTACAACAATGTTGAAAAGTCCGTCGTAATCCGCGTCACTGTACCGGTTGATCCGAGCCAGATCCCGATTGGGTCTGTGCCAAGGCGATTCTGTGATTTAACGCATTCTTTTGACGGAGAAATCAAAGAAGCTGTTAAAACACAGTTAATCTGTCCATTGCCAGATCTTAAACGCCGACAGTCCGATCTGCTCAAGTTGGTTGCAATAACGCTGGTCAGCGGAGCCAAACGCTTTGTCTGTGATGATAAGGCACTCGAAGCAGCAAACATTGTTCAGACAGACGACAATTTTAAACATTTGTTCTACGGCAAGGTGGAAGAGGATGTCCCCGAGGCGGATCTCGCAATATATAACTTACAGAGGAGTTCCCCAGACTCTCTAGTTCGCGCAGAACTTGGTGAATACGAGCAGACCCATCTTGCGTGGATGGTTGAACTTATCAAGGAGCAACAGAGCCACAAAAGTGACATCCTTATTGCAGACGGTCGCATCAATGTGTTCTACATTCTTGGTAATGATGGAAACCTTTGGGCCGTGTGTGCGTACTGGAGCTTGGACCGCTACTATTGGAAGGTTGCTGTTCACTCGGTTAAGCGCCTACACCCGTGGTGTGCCGACTGCCAGTTCATCTCTCTTTTTCATTGATGCTTAAGTCCTTTGGACTTCAACCTGCCTACTCGTAGGCAGGAAATCGGAATTTATGGCTCTCTAATACTTTGAAAAAAGTTAATGAGAGCTTTTTTGTTGCTTGACGGCCGTTGGACAGACTTTAATTGGCACTTGAAAGTTTGAGAATTAAGAGGTATAATAAACCACTAAAAGTTTTTGCAATGGCAGAAGAATTTATTAAAATCAGAGGGGCAAGAGTCCACAATTTAAAGAATATTGATTTGGACATTCCCAAAAATAAACTAGTGGTGATAACAGGGCTTTCTGGCTCTGGCAAGTCATCACTGGCTTTTGATACATTATATGCTGAAGGACAGAGAAGATATGTTGAAAGTTTGTCAGCTTATGCCAGACAATTTTTGGGAGTAATGGATAAACCAGATGTTGATAAAATTGAAGGAATTTCTCCGGCAATTTCAATTGACCAGAGAAGGTCAACCCATAACCCTAGGTCAACCGTTGGGACAACCACAGAGATATACGACTATCTCAGGCTTTTGTATGCAAGAATCGGAAAACCGCATTGTCCTAACTGCGGAAAATTAATTTCTAAACAAACAATTGACCAAATTGTTGACCAAGTTCTAAAACTTTCCCGACAAAGTCGAGGATCCTCGATGGCTTCGTCATCGGGACCTAAAAATAACGAAATTTTAATTTTGGGGCCCGTAATTCGCGCCAAAAAAGGAGAACATAAAGCCACTTTGGAAGAAATTCAAAGAGGCGGTTTTATCAGAGTTAGAGTTGACGGCGCAATTTATTTAATTGAAGAGGCCTTGGAATTGGCTCTTGATAAGCAAAAAAAACATGACATTGAAGTTGTTGTGGATAGATTGGTTTTGGATAAAGATTTAGACAGGTCAAGATTGGTTGATTCTTTGGAAACCGCCTTAAGACTTGGAAAAGGAATTGTAATAATTAGCAAAAACTCAAAAGAAAAAGCAAAAGATTTAAAAAATAACGATTTAATATTTTCAGAACATTTTGCTTGTGAAGAATGCGGAATTTCTTTGCCAGAATTGGAACCCAGATTGTTTTCTTTTAACAACCCTTTTGGAGCGTGTTCTGAATGTACTGGTCTTGGAGAAAAACTAGAAGTTGATCCTGAATTAGTAATTCCAAACAAAAATTTAACAATAGCAGAGGGCGCAATTTGGCCATGGTCAAGAGCTTCCCATAAAGTTGGCAGACAAGGATATTATTATTCCAAATTGCTGGAATTATCAGAAAAATATAAGTTTTCTTTAGATGAAGAAGTTAAAAATTTACCTGAAAAAATCATTGATATTATTTTATACGGAGATAAAACAGGAGATTTTGAAGGCGTTGTTGCAAATTTAGAAAGAAGGTATCACGAAACTGATTCCGATTGGACAAGACAGGAAATTGAACAATATATGGTTGTGAAAGTTTGTCCAAAATGCCATGGAAAAAGATTAAAGCCAGAAATTTTGGCTGTGACTGTTGGAGACATATCAATTGATACAATTTCTGAAATGTCGGTTGATAAAGTTAAAGAATTTTTTGAAAAATTAACAGCAAAATTGGGAGCTAGTGATTTAAAAGTAAGCCACTTAATAACAAAAGAAATAGTTGATAGAATTCAATTTTTAAATGATGTTGGCTTAGGTTATTTAACTTTAGCTAGAAAATCAGGAACTTTATCTGGAGGAGAAGAACAAAGAATAAGATTGGCAACTCAAATTGGTTCAAAATTGTCCGGAGTTTTATATATTTTAGATGAACCTTCAGTTGGTTTGCATGCAAGAGACCAGCATAAATTAATTGATACTTTAGTAAAATTAAAAGAATTGGGAAATACAGTAATTGTTGTGGAACACGATTCCCAAACAATGATGGCAGCTGACTGGATTGTTGATATTGGGCCAGGAGCAGGAAAACATGGAGGAAAAGTTGTTTTTGAAGGAACACCAAAACAGCTTTTAAAATCTGATTGTTTAACTGGAAAATATTTGTCTGGAAAATTAAAAGTTGGAACAGAAAAATCTAAAAAGGAAAAATCAAATAAAGAAGACCAGAAGTTTTTGGAAGTTATTGGAGCAGAAGAACATAATTTAAAAAATATTGATATAAAAATTCCTTTGGGAAAGTTTGTTTGCGTTAGCGGAGTTTCAGGTTCTGGAAAATCATCTTTAGTAAACGATATTTTAGCAAAATCTTTGCTTAAAAAGTTTTACAGAGCCAAAGAGGAACCTGGAAAACACAAAGAAATTTTAGGAATTGAAAATATAAATAAAGTTGTTTTGGTTGACCAGTCACCAATTGGCAGAACTCCAAGATCAAATCCAGCAACTTACACGGGGGCTTTTTCGCTTATAAGAGATATTTTTGTAAAAACAAAAGAAGCAAGAATCCGTGGATATTCAGCTGGAAGATTTAGTTTTAATGTTAAAGGCGGAAGATGTGAAGCTTGTGAAGGACAGGGGCAGAAAAAAGTTGAAATGTATTTTTTGCCGGATATTTATGTTGAATGCGAAGAATGTCACGGAAAAAGATATAGTAAAGAAGTTTTAGAAATTGATTATAAAGGCAAAAATATTGCAGATGTTTTATCTATGACCGTTGAAGAAGCTTTGGAATTTTTTAAAAACATTCCAAGTCTTTTTGAAAGATTAAAAACTTTAAAAGAGGTAGGACTTTCTTATTTGGAGTTAGGACAAGCAGCTACTTCTCTCTCTGGAGGAGAAGCTCAAAGAGTAAAATTGGCAACAGAGCTTTCAAGAAAAGGAACAGGAAAAACTTTGTATATTTTAGACGAGCCAACAACTGGTTTGCATTTTGATGATATTAGAAAATTAATTATTGTTTTGAGAAATTTGGTTGATAAAGGAAATACGGTTTTGGTTATTGAACATAACACAGAATTTATTGGCTCTACTGATTATATAATAGATTTGGGTCCTGAAGGCGGAGAGGCTGGCGGAAAAATTATTGCAGAGGGTACTCCGGAAGAAATTGCAAAAAACAAAAACAGCCACACTGGCAAATACTTGAAAAAACCTCTTTAATAGAGGTTTTTTTGTTGACTTTTAATAGTATAAATTGTATTGTTTCATTAGTTAGTTGAAAATCTACAGGTATTAACTGCTTACATGAAGGGAATTGTGTATGACCGCAAAGAATTCCACAGAGAGAATGCAAATGTTAGGACAAGCAGCCAGGAATTTCCTTAACTTCATGGAAGTTCAGAAAAAACAAATTCTGGTTTCCATTGAAACCATCGACGACGCAATACAAGCATTTTCGGAATCGTACATTCAATTGGATACGAGAAAGTCGATTTTGCAAATAGCTCAAGATTTTGTGGGTTCTCTTGAAGACCCGCGAATCTGTTGGAAATACGCAGAAGAGATTAAACACAGAGTTGAGTTTGGATTTCAGGAGCTTTGCAAATGTTTGACTCATCACGCAGATAATCTTTGCGCAAGGGTTTCCGTTAAAGATCCTCCCGATTGGCTCTTAGAAATCTTCAATGATCCGCAGTCTTTGCCCAAAGAACAACAAGAGTTTTTTAGGGTGAAGGCCAAGGAATTGATAATCCTCTTGGGAGGCATTGTAAATTGACAGCAATCGTTTAACATCCCGTCAGAACTATAAATGGGAAAGGAAGCTATGAACTGTAATAACGATGTTGTGCTGGTGTGCGTTGCCGGAGCTCTTTTTCTTTTGAGAAAACCCTATGGTGAGTTTGGCAAACCGTTCAGACACAAACGCCAGAAACCTGGCAGAAACGACCCATGCCCCTGCGGTTCGGGCATGAAACACAAGAACTGTTGTCTGCACACTTAAGAGTGTACGCGGTTGTTGCAGGGCCTGGGCCATTTGGCTCAGGCCTTTTTTATTGACTTAAGACTTTTTTTATAATAGAAATAGAATACGAATAAATAAAATAATTATTTAAAAACTATGCAAATCAAACCATTAAGAGATCATATTTTGATAGAACCAATAAAGGAAGAAGAAAAAACAAGAGGCGGAATTTTTTTGCCAGACACGGCTTCAAAAGAAAAGTCCGAACAAGGGATGGTTATTGCAATTGGTAATGGCAAAAAAACAGATGATGGAAAAATTATTCCACTTTCTGTAAAACCAGGAGACAAAGTTTTATTTTCAAAATATGGACCTTCTGAAATAAAAATTGATGATAAAGAGTATTTAATTGCTTCAGAAAGCGATATTTTAGCAGTTATTGAGTAATTTGCGCTCGGAAATTAATTTTCTGCTAACGCTCGTGTCCCGCTTTGGCGGGAAACTCGCTTCGTCAGGCACTTTGTGTCCTGAAATACGCTGAAAATTATTTTTCTCGCTTTTAAATAAAAAATAAAATAATATGAGCAAACAAATTAAATATAGCGAAGATGCTAGAAAAACATTAAAATCAGGATTGGACAAAGTTGCCAATGCTGTAAAAGTAACATTGGGTCCCAAAGGCAGAAATGTTGTTTTGGGCAATGGTTTTGGTTCTCCAACAATTACAAATGATGGAGTTTCAATTGCTAAGGCAATTGAATTGGAAGATACTGTTGAAAATATTGGGGCTGAAATTATAAAAGAAGTTGCTTCTAAAACAAATGACATTGCAGGAGATGGGACAACAACGGCTGTCCTATTAACTCAGGCAATTGCAACTGAAGGATTGAAAAATGTGGCTGCTGGAGCAAATCCGTTGGCTTTAAGAAAAGGAATTGTAAAGGCTAAAGATGAAGTTGTAAGATCTTTGAAGTTGCAATCAAAATCCATTACCACAAAAGAAGAAAAAGCACAGGTTGCAACGATTTCTGCTGGGGATTCTGAAATGGGAAACCTAATTGCCGAAGTTATGGAAGAAGTTGGAAAAGACGGAGCAATTACGGTTGAGGAATCAAAAACATTTGGATTGTCAAAAGAAATTGTAAAAGGTTTGCAGTTTGACAGAGGATATATTTCTCATTATATGGTTTCAAATTCTGAAAAAATGGAAGCTGTAATGGACGACCCATATATTTTAATTACAGAAAAAAAGATTTCTTCTTTGCAGGAAATTTTGCCAATTTTAGAAAAAATTGTAAAAGCAGGTAAAAAAGATTTGGTAATTATTGCAGATGATGTTGACGGAGACGCTTTGGCAACATTAATTGTAAACAAGCTTCGCGGAATTTTTAACGCTTTAGCGATAAAATCACCAGGTTTTGGCGATAGAAAAAAGGAAATGCTGGAAGATATTGCAACTGTTACAGGAGCTGAAATTATTTCTGAAGAAAAAGGAATGAAATTAGAAAGTGTTGAATTGGAAATGCTGGGACAGGCAAGAAAAATAATTTCCACAAAAGAAAATACAACAATTGTTGAAGGAAAAGGAGAAAAAACAAAAATTGAAGCCAGAGTTTCTTTAATTAAAAAACAAATTTTGGATGCAACCTCCGAATTTGATAAAGAAAAATTATTGGAAAGATTGGCAAAGTTGTCTGGCGGAGTTGGAGTTATTAAAGTTGGGGCTGCCACAGAAGTTGAACAAAAATTAAAGCAATTAAAACTCGAAGACGCATTAAATGCAACCAAAGCTGCAATTGAAGAAGGAATTGTTGCAGGGGGCGGAGTTGCTTTGTTGAGAACTTTAAGCGTTTTGGAAAATATTAGTTCAGAAGGTGATGAAAAAACCGGAATAAACATTTTAAGAAGAGCAATTGAAGAACCGGTTAGACAAATTGCAGAAAATGCAGGAATTGACGGCGCTGTTGTTGTTCAAAAAATAAAAGAGCAAAAAGAAAATGACAATTTTGGTTTTAATGCCTCAACAATGGTTTATGAAGATTTGATAAAAGCTGGAGTTGTTGACCCAACAAAAGTTGTTAGAACTGCTTTGGAAAACGCAGTTTCGGCAGCAAGTGTGTTGTTGACAACAGAAGCCCTAGTTGCAGAATTGCCAAGTAAAGAAGAAAAGCATAATCACGGAATGCAAAACCCAATGATGGGCGGAGATTATTAAAAAGATTGTTTAATAAAAAAGCGCCCCACATAGCGGGGCGCTTTTTGTTGCACAAATTGGTAATTTTAGTTATAGTTAAAATAATATTGATACCCAGTTAAGTTATAAACTTAAATTTTATGGATTGTCCAAATGACAATGAAAAATTAGAAAAAGTTTTATTCCACGATGTGGAGGTTGATTATTGTCCAAAATGTTTGGGAATTTGGTTTGATACCGACGAATTGAGTTTTGCAAAAGACAAAAAAGACAAAACTTTAAACTGGGTAGATATTGATTTGTGGAGAGACAAAGGTCAATTTGAAGCCATTAGAATTAGAAAACAATGCCCTGTTTGCAGAGTTGGATTGCAAGAAATAAGATATGACAACTCAAAAACAAAAGTTGATTTTTGTAAAAAGTGTAATGGAGTTTGGCTGGACAGGGGAGAATTTAAGCAGATTATAAATTATTTGAAAAATAAATCAGATTACGAAATTTTAAATAATTACACAAAAAATTTAGCTAAAGAATTATGGGAAGTTTTTTCTGGCCCAGAAGTTTTTAGAAGCGAATTGGCAGATTTTTTTACACTTTTGAAACTATTTAATTACAAGTTTACTACTCAGCATCCTCACATAACAAAGTTGATTGACGAACTTCCTAAGTAAAATTTTAATAATTAATAAAATAATAATATGATTGGATATATAATTTCAGGCGTTGTAGTAGTTGTAGCTCTGTGGGTAATAGCTGCTTTTAATGGATTTGTTACCTTAAAAAACAGGGCAAAAGAAGCCTGGTCAGATATTGATGTTCAGCTGAAAAGAAGGTATGATTTAATTCCAAACTTGGTTGAGACAGTTAAGGGATATGCAACCCACGAAAAAGAAATTTTTGAAAAAGTGACTCAAGCAAGAGCATCGGCAATGTCGGCTCAGGGAATGCACGACAAGGCAGTTGCTGAAAATCAATTATCAGAAACTTTGAAAAGCTTATTTGCTGTTTCTGAAAATTATCCAGACTTAAAAGCTTCTCAGAATTTTTTGGAATTGCAAAGAGAAATTACAGACACAGAAGATAAAATTCAGGCAGCTAGAAGATTCTACAATACAAATGTCAGAGATATGAATATCAAGGTGGAAAGTTTTCCGGATAATATTATTGCAAACATTTTTAAATTTAGCCAGATGGAATTATTTGAAGCAAACGGTGCAGAAAAAGAAGCAGTCAAAGTGAAGTTTTAGTCGCTCGGAAAATAACTTTTGGCGAATGCTCGTGATTTCCGCTTCGCGGAACTAACTCGCTAGGTCAGGCACTTTATGTCCTGAAACTTCGCCAAAAACTATTTTCCTCGCTTATATTAGTTATGGCAAGTATTTATACCCAAGCAGATTCAAATACAAGAAAAACCTGGTTTTTATTAACTGGGTTTTTGGTCTTTATTATAGCTGTTGGATATTTGTTTAGCTATATTTTAAATGATAGTGCTATTTTATACATAGCAATTTTTATAAGCATATTTTCTTCATTTGGAAGTTATTGGTGGTCCGACAAAATTGTTTTATCAATGTATAATGCAAAACCAATAGAACACAACAAAAATCCAGAGCTTTATCATGTTGTGGAAAATTTATGTATAACTGCAGGACTTCCAGTTCCAAAAATTTACATAATCCCAGAATCACAGCCAAATGCTTTTGCAACCGGACGCGATGCAAAACATGCAGTTGTGGCAGTAACTCAAGGATTATTGCAGAGATTAGACAAGTCTGAATTGCAGGGAGTTTTGGCTCACGAAATGTCGCATATTGGAAATAAAGATATGCTTTTATCTACAGTTGTGGCAATTTTAGCCGGAGTAATTGCAACATTAGCAAATTTCTTTTTGAGAATAAGTTATTGGGGAGGAGGCAGAAGAAATAATGACAATGAAAATAGCAATGTTGGAATAATTATGTTAATTTTGGGAGTTTTTGCAGCTATTTTGGCTCCGATTGCAGCCACTATGGTTCAATTGGCAATTTCAAGGAAAAGAGAATTTTTAGCAGACGCAGATGGCGCGCTTTTAACAAGATATCCAGAAGGATTGGCAAAAGCATTAGAAAAAATTGCTTCTGACCCAACTCCAATGAAAGTAAAAAATGATGCAACTGCTAGTTTATTTATAGATTCGCCATATAAAGGAAAACAAAAAACAAATTGGTTTGTGAAATTATTTATGACCCACCCACCAATTGAAGAAAGAATCAAAGCATTAAGAGGCCTGGATATAAAATAAATGGATGCAAAAATAAATTTAGGAACCAAAAAATCTAGTCCAAAAATAGACGAGATGCTTGAGATTATTGATTTGCTTGATAAAGAGTTTACAAAAGCATCAATTAAAGTTTGGTTTAATGGAACATTCGGCGTTGCTGGATATTACGAATACATTTTTGATGAACCAAACGATGTTGATTGCGGGGTTTTAGAAAAAGATTTTGATATTGCGAGAAAAATAATTGAAGATTTGGGTTATAAAAAAATAGAAGACAAAGACAATAAAAAATTTAAAGTCAGTATTTATAACGCAGGTAGTTTTAATTTAGAAATTGGAACTTTTGACCGTGATTTGGGAGATAAAATAATTATGCTTAATGGTCATAAGTTTAGAATTCCTAACGCCAAATGGCTTGCAGAATGTTATAGAATAACGGCACAAAAAGAGCGTAGGGCAGGTAAAAACGACGCCATGAGAGCAGAATTTCTTGAGTCGCTAGAATAGATTTAACCTCTATAAATTTTTATGACAATAATAGACAGATCAAAAAAATATTTCCAGAAAATGATTGATGATTTTGGTTCAGATCCATATCAGTTAAGAGAGCATGTTTTAGAAGCAGAAAAATGGGCCAGTTTTATGTTGAATAAATATCCAGAAGCCGATAGAGATGTGGTCATGTTGTCCGTATGGTTGCATGATAGTGGCTATTATCCTATACAAAAAGAGATAGATCATGCTATAACTGGTGAACAGAAAGCAAGAGAATTTTTAACAAAGGAAAATTTTGCAGAAGAAAAAGCAGAAAAAGTTTTACATTGTGTTCGTGCACATAGGTGCCGTGATGTTATACCAGAATCTTTAGAGGATAAAATAATTGCTTTTGTTGATTCTGCAAGTCATATGACGCATCCAATGTATATTTATATTGCTATGGCTAAAATAGAATACAAGGCGATAGATAAGCTTGAAAGGGATTATAGAGATTTGTCATTTTTCCCAGATATAAAAAAAGAATTGACACCTCTATATGAATCATGGAAAAATTTATTGAAAGTTTATGAAAAAATTAATTTAAATTAAAATTTGGAGGAGTCGCATAGCGGCTATTGCAACGCCCTGGAAAGGCGTGACCTTCACGGGTCTCGTGGGTTCGAGTCCCACCTCCTCCGCCAACAAAATCGCCGAGTAAATTCGGCGATTTTAAAAAATGGAAAGTAATTTTTGGAAAAATTTGAAAAGGCCGATTATGGCTATGGCTCCGATGTCGGGTGTTACAGACGAAGCTTTTCGTTTAATGCTTTTGAAGTACGGAAAGCCGGATGTTTTTTGGACAGAGTTTGTGTCGGTTGATGGATTATTCTCAGAAAAAGGCAAAAAATATTGCCTTAAAGTTTTAGAATTTAATCCAAAAGAGCGCCCCATTGTTGCTCAAATTTTTGGAGCCGAACCTTTATATTTTGAAAAAGCTGCCAAAGTTATTGCAGAGCTTGGGTTTGATGGAATTGATATTAATATGGGCTGTCCCAATAGAGATATTGAAAAAATAGGGGGAGGGGCAGCATTAATGAAAACTCCTGAATTGGCAAAAGAAATTATCAGAGCAACAAAAAAGGGTTCCAACTTGCCGGTTTCAGTAAAAACCCGTATTGGATATGACAAAAATGAAATTGCTGAATGGATTCCAGCTCTTCTTGAGGAAAGCATTGCAGTGCTAACAGTGCATTTTCGCACCAGGAATGAACTGTCTGCTCCTCCTGCTCATTGGGAATTGGCAAAGGAAATTATAAAAATTAGAGATAAAATTTCGCCCGAAACATTAATTATTGGAAATGGCGATGTAAAATTTCTTGCAGAAGCTCATAAAATAGTAAAAGAAACCGGATTAGACGGGATTATGATTGGCAGGGGCATTATGGGGGATCCTTGGTTTTTTTCTGAAAAAACACCAACTGTTCCAGAGAGACTAAACGCCGTTATTGAACATTCTGAGATTTTTGACAATTTGCATAAAGAAGATATGGATAAAAATGGCCATTATAAGCAATTTGATAGTATAAAAAAACATTTTCATTCTTCTGTAAAAGGATTTAATGGCGCTAAAGAGCTTAGGGAAAGCCTTATGGGAGTTAAGAATACATCTGAAGCTAAAAAAATAATTGAAGATTTTTATTTGAGTGTAAAATATGATATATTAAATTAATTAGGTTTTTGTAAAATGAAAAATAAAAATATGGAAACAAAAAATATTTCTCTCAATTTTATTGGCATAGCCCTTATAGTTAGTGCTATAATTTTTGGGGGTTTTTATTACTATGCTCAATTAGCAAATAGTAAAGATGTTTTGTCTGTTACGGGATCTGCAAAAACAAAAGTTACTTCTGACCAAGCAAAATTGGTAATTTCTTTATCTAGAACAGCTAAAATGAGCGTTTTATCTGACGGTTACAGCAGTATTGCAAATGATTTAAGTTTAACTAAAAAACTTTTACAAGATGCAGGAATAGATAGTTCTATTATTGTTGAAAGTCCGGTTTCTATGTATCAAAATTATAGCAACGACAAGACATCAGAAAATAGTTATAATTTAAGCCAAAATTTAACTGTACAGTCTAATGATGTGAGCAAGATAACAGATATCTCAAAAAAAGTTCCAGATTTAGCTTCGAAAGGAGCCATTGTTTCGGTTCAGTCATTAGAATATTATTATTCTGGGTTGCCTGATTTAAGAATTTCTTTGTTAAGTGACGCAATAAAAGATGCAAAATCTAGGGCTGAAAAAATTGCAGAAGGAACCGGCAGAAAAGTTGGCAGTGTTCAAGAAGCTTCAAGTGGGGTAGTACAAGTTTTAACTCCAAACTCAGTTGAGGTATCAGATTACGGAAGTTATGATACTTCAAGTATTGAAAAAGAAGTAATGGTAACAGTTAAAGCCTCATTCAGACTAAAATAGATTTAAAACCCCGCGTTGCGGGGTTTTTTGTTGCGAGGGGCTTGACAAGGATGTTAGAATAATATAACATTAAGATAGTTAGAAATAATTAACATAAAATATATGGAGTTAACATTTAAACAATATAATACAATTAGGATAATTATCGTGTTTGTTTTAGCATTGATAATCGGTCAATCAATGGTTTTTAGAAACTTTTTTATACCAGTGATTTTGATAGCAGTCAGCTCACTTTTGCTTATGTATTTGCGCAAAAAGGTAAAAGGAGTTTTAGCCGACGAAAGAGATTACGCAGTGGGCGGAAAAGCTGCGCTTTTAGCTATTCAGGTTTGGTCTTGGATTGCAGTTGTGGCAATGTTTATACTCCTTGCTCTGTCTGACACAAACCCTTTCTATACGCCAGTTGCAATGACTTTGTCATTTTCTGTTTGTATTTTGATGCTAATTTATAGCGTTATTTTTAAATATTATAACAAGGTAAAATTTACTGATAAAAAATTAATTTTTTCTGCACTAGTGTTAATTTTATTTATTGTATTAGCTGTGATTGGTATCCGTGCTTTTTCTGGAGAAGATAATTGGATTTGCAAAGATGGTCAATGGATTGAGCATGGACACCCATCTTCACCTGTCCCAAATATTAATTGCGACTAACTATTGCTATGAAAAATAAGATTAAAGAATTGAGAATAAAAATGAATATTACTCAGGAAGAGTTAGCCGAGAAAGCTGGCGTGAGAAGAGAGACAATCGTCTTTTTAGAACAAGATAAATACAATCCTTCTCTAAAACTAGCTCACGATGTTGCTGTTGCCCTCAAAACCACAATAGACAAATTGTTTATTTTTTAAAAATAAAAACCAACCCCCTATACGGAGTTGGTTTTTTGTTGCATATTTAAAAAATGTTATAATTAAAAATAATAAAAATGACAAATATCATTAAAAAAATTAGAGCAGAGTTGAAGAAAAATGCTACGGAAGATGCGAGGCAAAGTGAGCAAAGATTTTTTAAAGAAAAAATAAAGCTTTATGGAGTGAAAATGTGGGGCGTTGATAAAATAGCCAAAGAATTTTTCAAAGAAATTTCCGCCCAAGGCGGACCAGCCTCGGGCTGGAAAGAAAAAAAGGAGATTTTTAAGCTGTGCGAAGAATTGTGGCAGTCGGGATTTATTGAAGAATCTTTTGTTGCGTGCAACTGGTGTTATTCTTTACATAAAAATTTTGAGCCAAAAGATTTTAAAGTTTTTGAAAAATGGATAGAAAAATATATTTCTAATTGGGCCTCGTGCGACACTTTTTGTAATCACACTATGGGGGAGTTTATTGTAATGTATCCTGATTTTGTGCCACAATTAAAGAAATGGGCAAGGTCAAAAAATAGGTGGATGCGCAGAGCTTCGGCGGTTTCATTTATTGTGCCTGCAAAAAAGGGAAAGTTTTTAAAAGATGTTTTTGAAATTTCTGATATTTTGCTGCTAGATAAAGAAGATATGGTTCAAAAAGGTTATGGTTGGATGTTAAAAGTTGCCAGTCAGGCTCATCAAAAAGAAGTTTTTGACTATGTTATGAAAAATAAAGCAGTTATGCCGAGAACCGCGCTAAGGTATGCCATTGAAAAAATGCCAAGAGAGCTTAAGATTAAAGCAATGGCGAGATAAAACATAACTAAGTAAATAAACATTATGAACGAGGAAAATCAAAATCAAAAATCAGAGTGTTGCCCAAAATTTAATCCAGAACTTTGGAATGAGAAAATTTTTGAATGGAAAAACAAATTATTTATTAGAAAAGATTTGCCCCAAATACTTCATATGCCTTTACCTGGTATGATTGAAACGATGATAACTAAGGCATGGAAAATGATAGAAGATGCAGGTGCTAATCCTGAAAAGAAAGATTTTTTGTGGTTGTGCTATGACCCCTCTCCATGGAAATGTGAGAATTATATCCATGTAACAAAAGAAGTTCCTGGAGTTGAAAATGTGACATTATCTGGAACATTTATAACCAAAGTTTTTGACGGTCCCTATAGTGATGCGCCAAGATGGATTGAAAAAATGGATAAATTTTTGGCTATCCAAAATAAAAAAGCCCAAAAATATTATTTTTATTACACAACATGTCCGAAATGCGCTAAAAAATGGGGGCATAATTATGTAGTTGTCTTCGCAAAAATATAAATATTATTAAAATATAATTAAAACATTATATGGAAAAACAAAAAATAGGAACCTTTTTAATGTATTTTTGTAAGGCTGTATTGCTGGTCTTGGCAATAGGCTGGATTGTATTTGCCTTAATGTCTGGAGCCGAATCTAGCGGATTTTTCAAAAACATTCCCAATGCTTTGCCATGGTTAGTACTGCTTGTTTTTGTAGGACTTTCTTTTAGATGGGAAATTATTGGAGGAGTTTTAGTTGTACTTTTTGGAATTTTTACAGTGCTATTTTTTGGCACGCTTAAGGTTATTTCTGTATTTTTATTAATATCTTTTCCATTAATTTTATTGGGATTAATTTTGTCTTTAACTGGTTTTTTAATCAAAAAATTACGCTAAATAATGGTAAAAGTTAAAGTATATAAAGCCATTGCTTATGGCAAATAAAATTATCCTTGTTGATAAAAAAGACAGGGAAATAGGTAGCGAGTTTAAAATAAAAGCGCACAGAGAGGGCAAACTTCACAGAGCCTTCTCTGTTTTCGTTTTTAATTCAAAAAATGAATTGCTTTTGCAAAAAAGAGCCATAAATAAATATCATTCTGGAGGATTGTGGACAAATACTTGTTGCAGTCATCCAAAAATAGGAGAAACAATTTTATTGGCTGGACACAGAAGATTAAAAGAAGAAATGGGCTTCGACTGCGAACTTAAAGAAGCGTTTAGCTTTATTTACAAAGCAAAATTGGACAATAATCTCACGGAACACGAGGTTGACCACATATTAATTGGGAAATTTGAGGGAAATCCGAAAATTAATAAAAAAGAGGTGGCAATGGTAAAATGGGTGGATTTAAAGTTTTTAGCTAAGGATATTAAGCAAAATCCGCAAATTTACACTTACTGGTTCAAAAAATGCTATAATAAGGTATTAGACAAACATGAATTTGCTTATTGTTGACGACGACAAGGGAATTGTTGATTTTTTAAAGACTTCTTTGAAGTCAGACGGTTTTGTGGTGGATACAGCTCAAGATGGAGATGCTGGACTATATAAGGCGCAAATTAATAATTATGACTTGATTATTTTAGACAATATGCTTCCTAAGAAATCAGGATTGCAGGTTTGTTCTGAAATAAGAAAAGCCGGGCAAAGTATGCCCATTATTATTTTGTCGGCCAAAATAGAAACAGAAGAAAAAATTGATTTTTTAAATTCTGGGGCAGATGACTATTTGGAAAAACCGTTTTCTTTTGCCGAGCTTTCTGCAAGAGTTAAGGCCTTGTTGCGCCGTCCTAAAAATATTGAGCCAGAAATTTTGGAGTCTGATAATTTAGTTTTGGACACAAAAAGCCATACATTTTTAGTTGGCAAAAAAGAAGTACGGTTGACAATGAAAGAGTTTTCTTTAATGGAGTATCTTATGAAGAATAAAAATAGAGTTTTGTCCCGCGCAGAAATTTTGGAACATGTTTGGGGCACAGATGCCGATCTTTTCACCAATACAATTGAGACGCATGTCTTAAATCTGAGGAGAAAGATAGGACAACACAATAAAAAGGAATTTATAACCACCATTCCCGGAATGGGGTATAAATTTACTTTGTAAAGGTCGAAATATAAAAACAAAAAATTTATAAGTGTATGAATAAAGTTATAAAGGAATTTTTGACCGACAAATCAATGAGGAACAAAGCATCTTTGCTCACATTGATAGCCACATTTATGGCTGCAGGATTACCTTGGGGAGGCGCCGCTTAGAAGTTTGCGCAAACAATCCTCTTGTAATTAAGAGGATTGTTTGTTTCAATTTATGTTTACTTTTTTAAAAAAATTAGTAGGGCCAATTTCAAAAGATAAAGACAGTGCCCGCAAAGAGTATATTTTAAATATACTTCTTTTGTCTTCCATTGCATTAATTGTTTTTGGGATTATTGTAAGTTTATATAATTTTTCTCTTCACGATTATTCAAGATATGAAAATAATTCAATGTCACTGTTGATATTATTTTTTGTGTTGCTATTTTTTGGTTTTCTTTATTTTTTATCAAGAAAGGGATACGCTCATTATTCGTCGTTTTTATTAATTTCATCATTTTTATTAATTGCCGTTTATGCAAATTATAAATGGGGAGCAGAGGTACAGGCAGCTCTTTTAATTTATGTTTTGGTTATTGTTATGGCCGGAATTATTATTAATACGCGATTTGCTTTTATAATTGCTGGAATTTCTTCTTTGGCTATTTCAACTGTGGCTTATTTGCAGGTTCAAAAAATTATAACTCCTAATTTAGTTTGGAAAACAGAATATGTTGGAGTAACAGATGTTTTAATGTTTTCTGCAATATTCGGAATAATTGCCGTGGTTTCGTGGCTTTCTAATAGAGAAATTGAAAAATCTTTGCAGAGAGCCGAAAAATCAGAAGCTGAATTAAAAGAAGAAAGAGATTCTTTGGAGAAAATTGTAGAACAAAAAACAAAAGAGCTTGTTAAAATACAAACAGATAAAATGACTCAATTTTATCGTTTTGCAGAAATGGGGAGACTTGCATCTGGCTTGTTTCATGATTTAAAGAATTATTTAACGGTTACTTCGCTTAATATGGAAAAATTAAAAAGCCAGAATTCTGAAGGCGGTTCAGAAGAAACAAAAATGTATTTAGACCGGTCAATTTTAGCAATTAATAAAACTCAAGATTTTGTTGCAGCAGTGCGAAATCAAATATCAAAAAATGAGGCCAAAACAAGTTTTTTACTGGTTGAAGAAATAAAACAAGTATTGGAAATTTTATCTTATAAAATTTTGCAGTCAAATGTTGATGTAAATTTTATTTATCACAAAAATGATATTAGAATACTTGGAGATGTTGTAAAGTTTGACCAAATAGTTTTGAATTTATTAAGCAATGCAATTGAAGCCTATGATAATCAAAAGGAAACCGAAGATAGAAAGGTTGTAATATCTTTGAGAGAAACCGCCGACGAGGTTATTTTAGCAATAAAAGATTGTGGTCCTGGAATTTCAAGAGAAAATATCTGTAACATATTTGAACCATTTTTTACAACTAAAAATTTCAGCAACAGCTTGGGTATAGGACTTTCCATAGTTAAAGGAATTATTGAAACAGATTTTTATGGAGATATAAAAGTTGAAAGCGAAGAAAGGGTTGGAACTGCTTTTATTATCAAATTTCCAAAACTAAAAAGTTATGATAAATAAGTATCTTGAAGTTAAAAATCAGCAACAAGATAACGGAAGTTTTTTGGATTTTGCAGGAGTGCAATCTGTATTTTACACTTCTTTAGTTTTGTCTTGTTTAAATTCATGTAAAAAAGATGAGGAGGCATATGATATAAAAAAGAAGGCAGTTGATTTTTTGTTATCAAAAAAGGATGACAACTGGAAATTTTCTGAAAATTTAGGAATTAATTTTTATACACTTTGCGCTTTAGCAGAATACGACAAAAATTTGTTCGATGGACAAGTAATCGCTAAAATTTTAAATGAATTAGTTTCTGCTGAAATTAAAGAGGGTGGTCCTTATTTTTCTTTTTTAAATAAAAAAGACGATACAACAGATTTGTTTGGGAACACTGCAGTTGCCTATTTTTTATTTTTACAGGAAGTTGAATTGCCAGAACTGACAAATTTAATTGAAACTGCAGTTGAAAATAAAAATTTTAAATCCAGATTTTTTAAATCTGATTTTCCTGTTATTTATTTTATTTCAAAATTTTATAAAGGAAAAAAAGTTTTAGAAATTATAAAGTTTTTAGAAAAAAGTAATCCAAACGATTTTTTTGATAAAATTTTAGTGGTAAACGCATTGTTAAATTTTGGTTGTCCTATCAAAAAAACAAAAGATGAGTTAGGACAAGAATTTGAGCTAGGACAAAATAATTGTCCCAACAAAAGCAGTTTACTTTTGAATACAGTATTTTATTTAGAAGCTATTGAAAAAATAGACTTAGGTACAAAAAATAAAGAAGGAGTTGGGACATTTTTTAATGATAATGAGAGATATATGATTGATAAGATTATGGAACTAGCTAGTCAAAGATTTAGTCAGTTTCCAGAAGAATTTAAAAAGTGCGCCACAGATACCATTAAAAGAATAATTGACGGAAACGCAGATAAACAGATGTCTCTTATGCCATATTATACAAAATTGGCACTAGGCAAAAACGCAGACAAAGTTTCTGATAACGATGTAACTAAAATGGGGTTGGCTAATATTTTTTTCTGGACAGCTTTTATTATTTATGACGATTTTTGGGATGAAGACGAATTGGCTGATCCCCACATTTTACCTGCTGCTAATTTATATGCAAGAAGTTTTGTTGATTATTTTGATTTTCTTTTGCCTGAGGACACGGGATTTCGCACTTTTTTTCATAAATTAATGGATAATCTTGATGCAGCAAATACTTGGGAAAATATTTATTGCAGGGCAAAAGTTGAAGGCTCAAAATTTATTATCCCGGAAAAATTGCCAGATTATAAAAATTATGAATTAAAATATCAACCCGCTTCAGGACATATTTTGGGTCCAGTGGCTATGTTAGTTAGTTTGGGATATAGCCTTAATTCTCCTGAAGTTAAAAATTTTATATTATATTTTAAAAATTATTTGATAGCTATGCAAATTAATGACGACGCGCATGACTGGGAGGAGGATTTAAGAAGAGGGCATATAAGCACGGTTGTGGATTTACTTTTAAGAGATTTGAATTGGCAAAAGAAAGAGATTGATTTAGAAAAAGATTTAGACGAATTAAAAAAAGTTTTCTGGTTTAAGACACTTTCAAAAGCAGAAGAACTTGCCGTGTATTATACAAAAAAATCAAGACAGGCTCTTTTATGTATTGATATTTTTGAGGATTTATCTCCGCTTGAAAAATTTATTGATATTACAGAAAATATAGCTAAAAAAGCGTTAAAAGAACAAGAGGATTCAGTAAAATTTTTACAAAACTTTAATTGATTATATTTAAAGAACCCCTAGTTAGAAACTAGGGGTTCTTTATTTTTAATTTATTTTAACTTTATAAGTAATTTATCTAAGTTGTTATAAATTTAAGTTAATTGTATTTATTAATTTAAAAAAGATTAATTATGGAGTCAGTTGATTTAAATGAACACCGCTGTAGTTGCGGTAGATTGCTTTTTAAAGGGGTCTTAAAAGACTGCACAATAGAAATAAAATGCCGAAGATGCGGGAAAATTAAAACAATTGGTTTTTGCAATGGCGTTGAGGTGGAAAATAGAGAAAATCAGTCGGTCTAGTATTGATATTAATTTTGATATAAAATAAAAATATGAGAAAAAATTTCCTGAAAAATAAGATTGGAAATTTGGCGAAGATTGAAAAAATTAAATTTTGTTTATTTTTTATTTTATTGGCCGTTCTGTTAATAATTTTAACATCTCAGGTTTTTACTGATATATCTCAAGAGCAAAAAAATTATGTTTCTCTAACTAACGATGCGCTAGATGAAAGAATGTCGTCTTTGTATAATGAAATTAATAATCTGCCGAGTGGAGCAGGAAATGATGTATTATTTTTGAGCAATCTTGTTAATGTAAAAAACTTTGTGTTTAATGACTCAAATATAGAAATAAATAATCTTAATCAAGATTTTGCAGAATTTTTAAATCAAAATATTGCATATAAAAAAGTAACTGTAATAAAAACAGATAATAGATCTGGCTTAAGTGTTGAAAGGCAATCCAATGGGGAAATCATTTTTAGCTCTCTATTAAATGACTCTCCTGTAAGTAAAGATATTTTAAACAAAGCGTTAAAATTAGAAAAAGATAAAGTATATATTTCTGATTTACAAAAAGATGTGCTTTCCGATTCTGGCAGTTTGGTTTTGTATTATGCTACATCCATATTTGACGGAAAAGAAACAATGGGCGGAGTTTTAATTTTAACCGTTGACTCAAATTATTTTTTAAATGATGTTCGTAATTTTTCTCGTCCTGGAGAACAGGTTTTTTTGATAAATAGTTTGGGAGACTATTTGGCTAATTCGGATATCAGTAAAGAATATATTAATGGTGGAGATAAATTTGGATTTAAAAAAGATTTCCCAGAAGTTGCCAATGAAATTTTATCAATTTCAGACCAAAGAATTATAAAAACTGACAAATCGGTGTTTATTTTTCGTTATATTCAGCCAACATTAAGCAGTTTTAATATTTATAAAATAACGGATGGTTCTAATATTCAAGAAATTAGAGATAATTTTTATTGGGTTTTAGTCAGTGTTTCTGATAGGCAAGATATTAATGTATTTTTGAGTGGTATTAAAAAACAAAGGATTTTGTTTCTTTTAATTATAGCAATGATAGCAGTATTTATTGGAGTGGTTGTTTATTCTATGCACCGGGGATTGATTAATAAAATTAAAGCCAAAGAGCTTAAAAATGAAGGCAGGAAATAAGAAAAAAATATTTTTATCTTTATTCTTTACAATATTTGCGGTTGGTTTATTTTTACAGCCAGTATCGCAGGTTTTTGCATTTGTCTCCGTTATTCATATTCCAGAAAAGTATAAAGACATTTTTCCAGGAGAGAGATTTTATTTTGAAATGGGGATTAATTATCCTGAAAACCCAACCAGAAAAGATTTAAATTTTGAATATAACATAACAAAAGACGGAGAAATTATTTATCAGTCCGAAGTTTTAAAATCAATTGAAAAACAAGCTTCATTTACAGATTATTTAGTTCTCCCTAATAGTGCCGAGAAAGGAACATATGAAATTAGAGTTAAAATTACAGACAATGAAAATTTAAATGAAGAAACTTTTGCCAATTTTAATGTTAAATCCAAAGACAATAGTATATTTTATTATTTCTTGGTTTTGGCAGGAGCAATAATAGCTTTTGCTACATTTGTGCTTATAGAAATTAGAAAATTATCTAAAAACTAAAAATTTATGGAACTTGATTTAATTTTTTATCTTAAAATTTTTACAATAATTTTTTTCACGATTTTATTTTTTATATCCCTGTTTCTATCTTTTAAAGTTAAAAAAGGATTTAAGCGATATTTTGTTTTGATGGCTTTGGGATGCTTTTTTTGCATAATAAATCAATCTCTATTTTTTATTAATACGGGGATATTTTTTAATTTTGTAAATATTTTTGAAGCAGTCTCAATGTTACTTGTTGGTTTTGCGTCTTTATTTTTTCTTAAAAAATTTACTAAATAGATTATATTTATATGAATATTGTAATTTTATTAATCTATATTTTAACAAGCATTATTTTTGGGTTGGCCCTTTTGACTATAGTTAAAGCAAAAAATAAAAATGTTTTTGCTGGTTTGTATGCTCAGTTTTTCATAATAAATATAATGGCGTTGATTTTTTGTCTTTTTAAAATTTATGAGCAGTTTTCACCAGAGGATGTAATCAAAATAATAGATCAATTTTTGGAAATTTGCTTTATTTTATGCGCCATTAATGTGGTTTATATAATAAAGATAATTTGGGATATGAATAAGGGAAAGAAAATTGGCTTAAAAAATAATTTGCCAATGTTGGTTTTTCTTTTGTTAATTGAATTTATTGTTATAGGGTCTTCGTGGACAGCTTTTTATTTCTATGAAAAATCGGAAAATATTGTTTTAAACCAGTACGAAGATTATTTGTATACAGTTGCAAATTCTAGAGCTTCATATATTAGCAGATTAGTTTTAGATTATAAAAATAAAATTTTAGCTGATTCAACGCTTAATTTTGGCATAATAAACTGTTTGGAAGGAATAGAGTCTAATAATGGTACTTGTAACAAAGAACAAATGGACGAAATAGTTGCAAAAAGGCTTAATTCATCAATGGATTCGCCCTATTTTATAGCAGTTTTAAATCAAAGCGGAAAAGTTGTCAGTTCTACAGATAATTCTTTGGCAGGGGAAGACTGGTCCTTGAAAGAAGCTTTTATCAATCACACAAAAGACGGATATTTTTCAAATATATTTTTTGATGAAAAATATAATCAACAAGCTATTGAAGTGTCCCATCCTATTGTAAAAAATAATAGCTTTTTGGGAGTTTGGATTTTAAGAGAAAGACCCGAAGACATCTATAATGTTTTACAAGACAGAAAAAATTTAGGGGATACGGGCGAAGCGTTTTTAGTTGACATCAATGGAATCGTTTTATCTCCGCAAAGATTCAATAATGAAATCTTAACAAAAATAAACAATCCAAATGTTGTTGCTTGTAGAGAAAATTTTGAAAGATATGTTAAAGAAACGCCAACTAGTCTTATCGTTGAAAAGCATGATGTTTCAGTTGTTGAATATACTAATAAGTTTGGCAGAAGAATATTAGGAGCTCACGCGGTTATTGAGGGCCCAACAAAAGGATTAAAATGGTGCGTATTGGTGGAAATCGGGAGAGAGGAGGCGTTGGGAGATTTTAATAAAAATCTTTTAAAAGCTGCTATTTTATCATTGATTGTTATAATTGTTTTTGTTTGTATATTTATTTTTACATTTGATTTCTTTTTTCAAAAATTATTTAAAGCAAACATTAAAGAGTAATGCGCAAAATATTTAATAATTTTAGATTATGAGCAAAAGCACAAATATTTTTTTAATTTTAATTTTAATCATAATAGTCGTTGTTGGCGGATACTTTTTAATTAGTTTTAATGTATTTAAAAAGAATATTGGCAATGAAGAAAATGTTTATAAAGTAGGCATTCTTTCTGGATTAGATTTTTTTGATGACACAACAATTGGTTTTAAATTGGAAATGGAAAAATTGGGATACAAAGAAGGGAAAAATATAGTTTATGACATTGAAAAAACTAATTTTGACACAAAAGCTTATGAGCGTATTTTAACAAAATTTATAAACGAGGATGTGGATTTAATTTTTGTGTTTCCCACTGAAGCAGCCCTTATGGCAAAAGACTTAACTAAAGAAACTAAAATTCCGGTCTTATTTGCTAATGCTAGTATTGAGGGGGTTGATTTAATTGATAGTTTAAGCAAACCTGGAATAAATATCACAGGCGTAAGAAGACCAGATCAAGAAATAGCAGTTGAAAGGTTTAACATTATGCGTGAAATTTTGCCATCAGCAAAACGGATAATGATACCTTATCAGCGTGGATATTCTATTGTTGCAGGAGAACTTGAAAAATTGCAGTCAGAAGCAAAAGGTGTGGGAATAGAATTTATTGAGCTTCCAGCTGATAATGGAGCAGAACTTGCATCTAATTTGCAAAATTATATTAAGGAAAAGGGCGTTGATTTTGATGCAGTATTGCTTATTGCAGAACCCTTAACAACAGTGTCAGGCAATGTTTTAGAAATGGCTAAAATTTTGGACAGTTATAAAATACCAATAGGCGGAATTCTTTTTGACACAAATGAATTTAATACGCTTTTTGGATTTAATGTTGATAATGTTGTGGCAGGAGGACAGGCTGCTCCTATGGCTGACAGAATTCTTACAGGAACCTCTGCAGGTTCCATACCAGTGGTGACTGCACGAACTTTTTTGCAAATTAACTTAAAAGCAGCAGAAAGATTGGGGATAAAAATTAGCAACAACATATTAAGCCGAGCAAGTGAAGTTGTTAGATGATAAAAAAGCTGGTAAAATTTTTATAGAAATTATATTATTAATATAGATATTATTAAATCATCCCAATTAGACGGCTTAACGAGTTTGTTTAAAAGGGTAAAAATTTATGGCAACAGAAGAAAAACAATTTGACCTATCAGATAGGTTTTTTGCGATAATCGCACTATTAATAATTGGTGTTTTTATTTATTTAGCTTTCTTTTTGATTTATCAATTTAAAACGCTAAATCAGCAAAATGTAAATCAAATTACTGTTTCTGGAGTGGGAAAAGTTTATACGACTCCAGATATTGCAACAGTAACCTTGGGAGTGGAAACAAATGGAGCATCTGTTAAAACAATTACAGAAAAAAATGTGACTGCAATGAATAAAATTATTGATGGATTAAAAAAATTAGGAATAGAGGATAAAGACATTCAAACAACACAATATTCGGTTGCTCCTCAGTATAACTACACAGAAAGAGAAGGAAGAGTTCCTAATGGATACACAATAAATCAAAATGTCACAGTAAAAATAAGAAATTTTGATAATATTAGTGATGTTTTAACTGTTGCAACAGAAAACGGTGCCAATATTGTTAGCAGTTTGCAGTTTACAATTGATGACCCTGAGCAATTTAAAGCAGAGGCCAGAGCAAAAGCAATTGAACAGGCAAAAGCAAAGGCAGAAACTCTTGCCAAACAAGCAGGTGTAAAACTTGGAGATTTAGTTAATATTTACGAGAATAGCTCTAGCTACGCTCCAATTTCTGTTTCTTATGCTAAAGGAATGGGCGGAGCATCATTAGATTCTGTTGAATCAGCCCAAATCCAAACAGGTGAGCAAGAAGTAAATATGACCATTAATTTAACTTATAAGATTAAGTAGCCTATGGAGGATTGTATTTTCTGCAAGATTGCAAAGGGAGAAATTGATTCTGCTAAAATTTTTGAAAATGAAAAAGTGTTTGCCTTTTTAGATATTGGTTCTTTGACTAAAGGACATTGTCTAATAATTCCTAAAAATCATTTTGAGAATATCTTTGATATTGAAAAAGAAACTCTTTTGGAAATTATATCTGTTGCAAAAGATATTTCAGAAAAGTTTAGGCAAAATTTAGGGGCAACTGGTGTTCAACTTATGAATGCTTCAGGAAAAGATGCAGAGCAAAGTGTATTTCATTTTCATTTGCACATTGTTCCAAGATATGAAAACGATGGATTGGAAATGAATAAATGGTGGGAAACCAAAACACACAAACCCACTACAGAAGAATTAAAAGAATTGGCAGAAAAAATTAAGTAAGATAAAAAACAATTCTCGTACGAGAATTGTTTTTTTGTATTGCTATTATATATGTTGTATAATAAACAAATATTCAAATAATTTCATAAATTATCTATGAAATCAAAATTACTCATAACAATAGTATTATTTCTTGCAATATTCTGTTGCGCCGTAAAAGTTAATGCAATGACAGACTCTGAGAGAGATACTCTCATTGTCCAGCTTCAGCAACAAATAGCAGTACTTCAGGCTCAGTTAGCTGTAATACTTCAGCAACAGCAATCTGGCACAACCACAACAACGACTAATGTAGAAAATGGTTGGTGCCATTCTTTTACAGAAACGCTCATATCAGGGAATGTTGGTTCTGAAGTAAATGCTCTTCAAACAGCCTTACAAAAACATGGGTATAATATAAATTCTTCAGAAATCAGCTCTACTTTATTCGGTTCAACCACCAAATCTGCTGTTATAAGTTTTCAAAAAAGATATGCTTCAGAAACACTTGCTCCTCTTGGACTTACCAACGGCACAGGAATTGTTGGTTTATTAACCAGAACAAAATTAAACAAACTTTTTAATTGTAGTGTTGCTGTATCAACAACAGATACAACGCCAGTAACGACAACTGAAACAGAAACCGAGACCGAAACTCCGACAATTTGTACACCAAACTGGACTTGCACAAATTGGGGAACATGTATAAATGGAAAACAGACAAGAACCTGTGCAGATGCAAATGGTTGCGACACTTTGGAAGAACCAGTTGTATCTCAAGCCTGTACTTCAACCTGTTCTCCAAACTGGCAATGTGGAAGCTGGAATACTTGTTTATACGGACAGCAAACTAGAAATTGCACAGATGCTAATGAATGTGGAATTACAACAGGTAAACCATCTGTATTACAATCTTGTACAGCAACTTGTACACCAAATTGGAGTTGTGGACCTTGGACTTTTTGCATAAATTCAACACAAACAAGAGTTTGTACAGATAAAAATGCTTGTGGCGTTACTACAAATAAGCCATCAGTATCGCAGTCGTGTATGACCAGTTGCGTGACAAATTGGCAATGCGGAAGCTGGGGAGCCTGTACAAATGGAGTTCAAAAAAGAACCTGTGTAGACGCAAATAATTGTGGAATTACAACAGACAAACCAAATGTATCTCAATCTTGCACAGCAGTTTGTATACCAATTTGGTCTTGTGGAAGCTGGAGCACTTGCGTAAACGGTTCTCAAACAAGAACTTGCACAGACTCTAGAAATTGCGGAATTACAACAAACGGACCAGATTTATTGCAATCTTGTTCGGCAACTTGTACTCCAAGTTGGAACTGTGGAAGCTGGAGCAGTTGTTCAGACAGCAAACAAACCAGAACTTGTACAGACAAGAATAATTGCGGAGTTACTGCAAATAAGCCAGCTGTATCGCAGTCTTGTACTCCTCCATTAGCTAATTGTACGCCAAACTGGACATGTACTAAATGGAGTGGTTGTTCAAACGATGCCATCCCATTAATAAATAGAATTTGTACAGATTCAAATAGTTGCGGAACTTCAGCAGGGAAACCTTCGGAATCAGAATACTGTAAAGCTGTTTGTTATACAAACTGGAGTTGCACAGGCTGGAGCACTTGTTTAGACGGTAAACAAACAAGAAGTTGCACAGACTTGAATGATTGTGCAACAATAGACAAACCGCCTTTAATTCAAGCTTGCTATGCAACCTGTTCTCCAAACTGGGCTTGTAGCCCTTGGACTGCTTGTTCAAACGGAATACAGACTAGAAATTGTATGGATGGCAATAGTTGTGGTGTAACAACTGGCAGACCTGAAACAACCCAATCTTGCGCAGCAACTTGCGTTCCAAATTGGGTTTGCGGAAGCTGGGGTGCTTGTCCTGCAAATGGCGGATGGCAAAATAGAAATTGTATAGATGAAAATAGTTGCGGAGTTACAACGGGCAGGCCAAGTTTATCTCAGGCTTGTACAAGTAATTGTTCTCCAAATTGGTATTGTGGAAACTGGAGCACTTGTACCGGACAAGATTTATATACTTCGGGTAAACAAACAAGAATTTGTACAGACTTAAATAACTGTGGAGTATCGGGAGGAAAGCCAGAAGTATTGCAAAATTGCACTACTTGTACTCCAAGTTGGTCTTGCGGTCCATGGGATGTAAGTACAAGTGGTCAACAAAACAGGACTTGTTTAGACTTAAATTCTTGTAATACTACAACAGGCAAACCTGCCACAACACGGTCTTATTCGGCACCTTCTTGTAAAACAAACTGGAGTTGCACAAGCTGGGGAACTTGTTCGGAAAATTGGCAGAGAAGAACCTGTAGTGATTTAAACAATTGTGGAACAACAACAGACAAACCGGAAGAAACACAATATTGTTCAGAAACTTGTTCTCCAAACTGGTCTTGTGAAGCATTTGGAGTTTGTAGTAAAAATGGATATCAAGACAGAGTTTGCACAGACTTAAATAATTGTCATGTGGAAGCCGGAAAACCAACAGCGTCTCAGGCTTGTACTGCAACCTGTTCTCCAAGTTGGCATTGCGGAAGTTGGAGTGCCTGTACAAACCAAATGTTAACCAGAACTTGCACCGACGCAAATAATTGTGGAGTTACTGGAGGAAAGCCGTATGAATCTAAGCCTTGCAGAATTAATGCCTGTCAGGCAGTTGATGGAACAGGATTAGTATTAAAATGTATTTATAAATCAGCACCTTATAATACAAATAGTCATCTTGAGTGGGATTATTCCACATTCCAAAGCGCATTGCTTGGAGTTTCACTTTATAAGTCTTATGGCCCTCACGATATCTGCGGTTGTAGTTATTCCGCCACTAGAGATTCTATTACTTGTCGTACAACGCCACAGACTATAGCGGCTGGATGTGATTTTTCAAGAGTGCCAGAAAAATTGCCTAAACAACCTATGATGAAAGATTATTGCGGAGTTGATTTTCCAGTAGATTATGTGGAATGGACTTCCAGATTGGCAGAAGGTGAGTCGCTTACTGCTGCTCTTGCAAATACTATAAAAAATCAAAAGCTTATAGCATTGGAAATTTACGAAAAAACATGCATAAAATATGAAGTAGATGAATATTATATTGGTGGTCAGGCGGGTGCTCCTAGCTGGTTATGTCCAGGGGCAAAAGTCAGACAAAATCCAAATACAGTAGTGGCTGAATGGCAGTCGTTCCAAAATGGAGTTTGGACCGCAACTCCTTATCCAGAATCAAATCAGTTTTGTCAGTAAAATAAGAAATTTGCGCAAGAAAGCAGTGTTTGACATCCAAACACTGCTTTTGGGCCCATAAATTGATTTTAGAGTTATTTGTGGTAAGATAAAGTCACAAAATTTTATTGCAATAAATCTATTGTGGATTCACAAATTGAAGAAATCAAAAATAAGCTAAATGTGGTTGATATTGTGGGTTCTTATGTAAAGCTCACAAAAACAGGAATCAATTACAGAGGAGTTTGTCCTTTTCATTCAGAAAAAGGGCCATCGTTTTTCGTTTCTCCAACAAGACAAATGTGGCACTGTTTTGGATGTGGCGTTGGAGGTTCGGTTTTTGATTTTATAATGAAAATTGAAGGGATAGAATTTGGAGATGCTTTAAGAATATTGGCAAAAAAAGCCGGAGTGGAATTAAAAAGAGAAAATCCGCAAGTTCAAAGCGAAAGAAAAAGATTGTATGAAATTTGCGATTTATCCTGCTCGTTTTTTGAAAAGCAAATGGAAGCTGGAGACTGGGGCAAAAAAGCAGAAGAATATTTATTAAAAAGAGGAATTACAGAAGAAAGCATTAAAAAATGGAGGCTTGGATATTCTCCGGACACTTGGCAGGGATTGTCAGATTATTTGGTGGGGAAGGGATATTCAAGAGACGAAATTGTGAAAGCCGGATTGGCCGTTCATTCAGACAAGGGAAATAATCCTTATGACAGATTTCGCGGAAGAATTATTTTCCCAATTTTTGATGCAAATTCGCAAGTTATTGGTTTTGGAGCCAGAATTTTTAAAGAAGCCGACAAAAAAGAGACTGCAAAGTATATAAATACTCCGCAAACAATGCTTTACGATAAAAGCAGTGTTTTATACGGGATTAACAACGCAAAACTTGCTATTAGGAAAAACAACCAATGTGTTTTGACAGAAGGCTATACAGATGTCATAATGTGTCATCAGGCTGGATTTGACAATACTGTGGGAGCTTCAGGGACAGCTTTGACTTCAAACCACTTAAACATTTTAAAAAGATACACAGACAATTTGCTTTTATCCTTTGATATGGATGTGGCTGGAGATAATGCCACAAAAAGAGGAATTAATTTGGCGGAAAATCAAGGTTTTAATATAAAGGTCATTGATACCTATTCAAACGCCAAAGACCCGGCCGAAATTATTTTGGAAAATCCAGATAATTGGGCAGAATCTGTAAAAAATGCCAGAGCAATAATGGATTATTATTTTGACACGGCATTTTCGCATTTTGATAAAAAAACTCCGCAAGGGAAAAAAGATATTTCAAAAATAATTTTACCAGCAATAAAAAGATTACCAAATAAAATTGAGCAATCACACTGGATTCAAAAATTAACACAAAAATTGGAGGTTAGCGAGTCTGCAATTATTGAAGAATTAAATAATTTAAAAATAGAAAATAATAATTTAGGCCAGTCTTTTCCAGAAAATAAAATTATAAAAAATAACGGAAATAATTTTACAACAGAAGGCAGAAAAAAACTTTTGCAAGATAGAATTATTTCGTTAATTTTAAAAGATCCGTATAGTTTTAATTTGGTAAAAGAAACCGACTATTGCTTGTTTTCAGAAAATATCAGAAATTTTTTGGAAAGCCTAAAAAAAGCATCTTCGCCGGTTTTTTCATCAGAAGAAGCTGACACAGAAGAAAAATTAAAGGTGGTTTTTGCCAATATTTGCCAACAAAATGAGTATAAAGACTCTTTGGGAACACTTTCTTTGATGGCCGAATTAGAGCTTGAAAATGACGGTCCAGATGAGGTAGAGCTTTGCCTTTTGCAGTTAAAAGAGATAGAATTGAGAAATAAGCTTGAGAGGCTCTCCCTGGAGATTAGAAACGAGCAAGACCAGCAAAAAATTGAAGAATTAAAAAAAGAATTTGATAGAACGGCAAAAGAATTGCATTTTAAGTAATACTTAAAAATAATAATAATGAAGAAAATCCAAAAAACAAAGAAATCATCCAAGCCAAAAAAGATTTCAAAAGTTGCTAAAAAAACTGCAAAAAAAGCTGTTAAAAAGTCTGTAAAGAAAGTTGTCAGAAAGGAAAGAGTCAAAAAATCGGTTATAGACCCACATCAGCTTGAAAATCTTATTAGAAAAGGCGACGAAAGAGGTTTTGTGACAACCTCGGAAATTTTGTATGCATTTCCCAAAATTGAAAGGGATATTGAAGGATTGGAAAAACTTTATGATGACTTTAGAGAGAGAGGAATTGCAATTAAAGAAATGCAGGAATTTTTGGAAGTAAAATCTAAAAAAGAAAAGAAAGGTAAAAAACTTTTGGTTGGGAAAATTGACCCAATACAAATGTATTTGAAAGAAATTGGAAAATCTGGATTTTTATCCGCAAGAGAAGAAAAAGAATTGGCAAAAAGAATTGAAATGGGAGATGAAGAGGCAAAAAACAGATTGGCTTTGGCAAACTTAAGATTGGTTGTTTCAATTGCAAAAAAATATGTTGGAAGGTCTCCAAATTTAACTTTGCTGGATTTAATTCAGGAAGGGAACTTGGGCCTGTTTAAAGCCGTTAAGAAGTTTGACTGGAGAAAGGGGTATAAATTCTCAACCTACGCAACCTGGTGGATTAGGCAGTCAATTACAAGGGCTCTGGCAGACCAGGCAAGAACAATCAGAATTCCGGTTCATATGATTGAAACAATTTCAAAATATACAAAAGTTAGAAAATCTTTGTTGCAGGAATTGGGCAGAGAACCTTTGGCTGAAGAAATTGCAGCTGAAATGGGGCTTGAAGTTGATAAAGTTCATCACATTAGAAAAATTGCGCAAAAAGCAGTGTCTTTGGAAACTCCAGTTGGAGAAGACAAAGACAAACAAGACTCTGTTTTGGCAGAATTTATTAAAGATGATAAAACAATTGCTCCAAACACAGAAGCTTCAAGAAAATTATTGAAAGACAGATTGCACGAAATTTCCAGCGAATTAACTCCAAGAGAATTGAAAATTTTGGGAATGAGATTTGGTTTGGAAGACGGAGTAATGCACACTTTGGAAGAAACAGGAGAAGAATTTGGCGTTACAAGAGAAAGAATTAGACAAATTCAGGCAAAAGCCTTGGAAAAACTGCGAAAACACAAAGAACTCAGAAAAGTAAAAGACTACTACTAAAACATATAAAAAGCCCCTTTAAAGGGGCTTTTTAGTGTGTAAATTTAGTATGTGGCGGAGAGGTCTAAGCCGTCGGCGTCTTCAATTTTGCCTTGATGCTCTCCCATTTTTTCTTCTGAAGAACGATGAGTGTATTCAAAAATAATTTCCTTTTTCTTTTCTGTTGGAAAATCTTTGTTGTTTATGGCAGGTCCGCCAATGCATCCGCCATCGCAGTTTAATAAATCCAAAAATCTGTATTTTGAGGTTCCAGCCTTTATTTCTTCAAAGGCTTTTTTCATATTTTCAACTCCGTCTGTAATTAAAATTTCTCCTTCTTTAAATAAGCTTTGAATGTGAGAAGTTGATGCTAATCCTCCAGAAACCGGATAAATTTTTGTGTATTCGCGGATAAACGAATCAAAGTAATAATCTTCTGTGAAATCTTCCTCTTTTATCCCTTCTTTTTCAAAAATTTGTTTTAAATCTTGCAGAGTAATTACAGCGTCAATTAAATCTGGATATTTTGGGGCTTCAACATTTTCTTTTGACCAGCAAGGAGAAATAAAAACAACTTTTTGGTTTGGATTGTGCTTTTTTTGGACTTTTGCCATTGCCACCATTGGAGAAACAACTGGCATTAAATATTTTTTAAGTTCTGGATATTGAGTTTGAACCATTGCAACAACGGTGGGGCAGGGTGTTGAGATAAAAAATTCTTGATCTGGATGCTCTTTAATATAGTTTGCATAAGCCCAGTTGACCATTCTTGCTCCAAAAGTTAGTTCTGTGACTTCTTTAAAACCCAAGTGTCGCAACATTCCAATAATATTTGGGTATTTAAAATCTATGGCAAAAGTTGGGGCCAACATTGCAACAACTTCATTATTTTTAATCAGCTCAATTTTTTCGTTTAAATCCATTTTTTTAATTATTTAGTGAATAATTTGCAAAAACAGTGTCCGTCTTTTTCAATTTCATCTTTGTGCCACACGCAAGGGCAGATTTTTTTTGCATCTTCTTCTACATTTCCTGTAACCCTTCTGCATGGGCAATATTTTTTGCCGTGTTTTTTTTCGTTTTCAAAAATTCCGTCTACTATTCTGTTAACAGTTTTTGTGTCTGGATTTAAGCTAAATCCGCTCTTTTTTGCATATTCGTCGCTTCCTTTAACAAAATCCTCTTTGGCTTTTGAATTGTCTGTTGAGGGCCCTGAATTTTCGCTTTTGCCTAAGGCTTTTTCGGCCCATTCAATAATTGCTTTTTCTGTCATTACCCCAATAAAACTATCAATTGGCTTTCCGCCTTTAAAAAGGATTACTGCAGGAATTCTGTCTATGCTAAATTTTTGAGCAGTTTCTGAAAGCTCGTCAACATTGCACTTAGCTAAAACTACTTTGTCTGATAACTTTTCTACTGCTTTTTCAATTATTGGACCCAAAATAGAGCAAGGTTCGCACCATGTTGCAAAAAAATCAACCAAAACTGCTTTTTCCGATTTTTTTATTTCTTCGTCAAAATTTTTGTCTGTTAAAATCATTTTATTTTACTTTAATTATTTTATTTCTGGTTTAAACTTTTTTGTTTCTGCAATTTCGTTTAATATTTTCATTACAGCTTTTAAGCTTTCAGAATCTATTATAGAAATTGGCAAAATTTCCTTTTCAATTTTTTTGAATTCTTTTTTAATTTTTTCAATATTTTCTGCTGAGGTTGTATCGGTTTTGCTCAAAAATATATATTCTGGTTTCTCTAAAAGAATTTTATTGTGATTTTCCAATTCTTTTCTGACAACTTGATAGTCTTCAATTGGGGTGGGGGATTCTGACGAAATAAAGTGAAATAAAACTCTTGTTCTTTCTATGTGTTTTAAAAATTTAATCCCAAGCCCTTTGCCCTCAGAAGCTCCTTCTATTAAACCAGGAATGTCAGCCAAAATTAGGTCGTAATAAATTCCCAAATTTGGCTCCAAGGTTGTAAAAGGATAATTGGCAACTTTGCTTTTTGCGTTTGTTAATTCGTTTAACAGGCTGGACTTTCCAACATTTGGCAATCCAATAAATCCAACATCGGCAATCATTTTCAATTCCAAATGCAATTCAAAAGATTCTCCAGGCTTTCCATTATCAAATTCTTTTGGGCTTGTGTTTGTTGATGATCTAAAAAGATAGTTTCCTTTTCCGCCGTGACCGCCCCTTGCAACGAGTTCTATTTGGCCAATTTGCGTGATTTCAAAATTAATTCCGTTGTCCAAATTTTTAACAACTGTTCCAACTGGCACAGGTAAAATTAAATCTTCTCCGTTGTTGCCATCATTAAGCTGTGACTTTCCATTTTGGCCGTCATCTGCTTTGTTTTCCTTTTTATATCTAAATCTTTTTAAAGCGCTTAAGTCGGAAACTCCTTCAACAAAAACATTTCCGCCATTTCCTCCGCTTCCGCCAGTTGGCCCCAAAACCATTTTTGTTCTACTAAAAGTCGCCATGCCGTTTCCGCCATCTCCTGCTATAACTCGTATATTTACATCATCTATAATCATTGCTTAAAAAGTGATTGTATAAAATTTAGCAACATATTTTGAAAAACCGACAACCAATGGCTAATATCTAGGTAATTTCCAAATGGGATTAGCTCAAAAACATTTATGCTAAAAAAGTTTTTCAATATGTATACTACCGCTAATACGATTAAAATACCAGTGATAATCTTAGCAATTGGGTTTATGATAAACTTTATTGCAAGGTAAATTGCAACCACTACAATTATAATAGTTAAAATAGATGAAAATGTTAGTTCCATTTTTGTAAGATTAGTGTTTGTCAATTATACCACAAAACGCGATAAGCGGGGGAGGGAGTTTGGCTCTTGAAAATATTTAAAATATGGACTATTATGAAAATAACATTTTTAATTAATGTTATTCCGCAGTAATGTGGTTTAGTAATTTGTAAAACAACATATTCCGCAGTAGCCCCGACGCGCTTTGCGTTCGGGGTCCCGACTGAAGCGTCGGGACTCAGTAATAAATATGGCATATGTATACATCTTAGAAAGTATAAAAGACGGCCGTTATTATATTGGAAGTACTGAAAATTTAGAAAAAAGATTAAAACACCACCAAGGAGGTTTTACGCCATCAACAAAGAGATTTGGAGAAATAAAATTAATTTTTAGTCAAAAATTTGATTTACTTAAAGATGCGCGTTATATTGAGAAAAGATTGAAAAAATTACATAGAAAAGATTATTTGCAAAAAATCATAAAAGACGGATTTATAAAAATGAGTATTCCGCAGTAGCTCAGTTGGTAGAGCGGCTCCCTGTTAAGGAGTTGGTCGTAGGTTCGAGTCCTACCTGCGGAGCAAATTAAGACCACCGAAAGGTGGTTTTTAATTTGCTCTGATTGAGTTGGATTCGAACCAGAAAGGGGTCGGGAAGGAGTAGTCCTTCCCGTGTAGGAAAACAGTGAAGCGTTAGAAACCGAGGGTTTCTAAAAAGGAGCGGAGCGACGCTGGTTCAAGCGAAGCGGAGTCCTACCTGCGGAGCAAAAGAAAAAATCCTCATTGAATTGAGGATTTTTTGTTGTATAATTCAGTAATAATAAAACATTAAAGAAATGATGGCTGAGCCCATTATTTCACGAACGCGAATTTAAGAAATTTATTTTAAAGAATTCCGCTATAAAAAAAGGTAAGAGCAAAACTTAATATAAATTATGAAGACGCATCTTATTTTAAAATCTATAACTGTAACAAACTTCAGAGCAGTAAAGGATGAGACTTTAGTGATTGATGAAGATATAACTACAATCGTGGGAGCGAATGAGAGTGGTAAAACTAGTCTTCTAGAAGCTATTGAATTGCTTGACACAGAAATTGAGATGCAACCCTCAGACACAAAAATAAATTCCACTTACTCTAAAAAGAATGTATTACCCGATGTTATATTTAGATTTAAAGCAAGCCCAGAACTTTGCAAAATCCTTGTAAAATATACGAAGTATTTTGATAAAAATTCAGAATTTTTAATTCATCGAAATGATAATGATGGTTTATTCGCAACACGTCTTGATGGTGAAGAATTTCCCTATATGGAAGCATATAAAAATTTTTCCGATGTTGAAATAAACGTTACAACAAACACTGGCCAAATCAACCTCAAACCTGGAGACTACACAACTGCCTTAGGTGTGTTCGTAAAAAATAGGAAACTCATCAAAGATAAAAAGATTGGGAGAATACCAAAAAACGAAAAAGATAAATTACTCTCAGAAGAATTATTTGAAACTATTGAGGAAAATCTTCCAAGAGTTTTTCTTTGGAAATATTCTGATAAGTATTACATCCCAAAGGATGTTCCCATAGATTTTTATAATAATCGTGCTGAATACGAATCCGTAATAAATCTTTTCAAGTTGGGTGGCGTGTCTGAAAACGAGATTGCTTCACACTTGCATCCCACAAACAGAGATAGTGTTTATAAAATTAATTTTTTAGAAAACGATGTAGCACCGAAGGTAAGTAGGATACTCAACAATACATGGAAACAAAGAAAAAATATTAAGCTCAAACTACACTTTAAGGAAACATTACTCGAAATATTAGTTGAGGAAGAAGGATATCAGATTGACCCAAGGAAGAGAAGTGAGGGGTTACAGTGGTATTTATCTTTTCTCATTAATTTTCGCTCCAAACTTTCTACTCTCAAAAACAACATTATCTTGTTTGACCAACCGGGAGATAAGTTACACCCAGGAGGTCAAAAAGATTTGTTGGAACGTTTTGAGGAATTAGCTGAATATAATCAAATTGTCTATTCCACCCACACTCCTTTTATGATTAGCAAGCAACATCCTGATAGGGTACGCCTCATAACTCGTCCAGGTGATGATACTAAAATAATCAATACACCAAGCAAAAAGGAGATATTTAAAGACGAACTTTTGAGAACATCCCTTGGTTTTGTGCTTTCGGATATTGCTCCGGTAGCAGAGAAAAATATCTTAGTAGAGGGTTTATTGGATAAAGTTGTGCTATTAGAATTCATTGATAAGGCAAAGAAATTTGGCTTTACGATGGACATAAATCATTCTGTATTTATTCCTGCACACGGGGCATCAAAAATCCTTTATTACGCAAACTTTATTAAGTCTAATGACCTAGCGGTAATTGCATTATTTGATAACGATAATGCAGGCAGAGAAGCAATAAAACAGAACAAAAGTAAAAAAGTCTTGCAAAATAATGAGATTATTTTAGTTTCAAGTGTAAATACTAGCGCAGAGACAATTGAGGATTTAATTCCATTAAATATAATAAAAGATGCTGCAAATGAAATTGGCAAGCTTAGTAAGACAGGTTATCAGTTTCTAGCCACACCGAAAGTTCCTGTAATGCAGAACATTATTCAACACTTCACAAAAGAAGGCATTATATTTGAGGATGATATCAAATTTAAAATATCGGTAAGTGTTATTGAGAAGTTCAGAAACCTTAAAATCACAAAAGCAGATTTAAATGGTAATTTGAAGGGGTTATTTGATTTAGTAAAGCTAATAAAGAAAAAAATTTAGTTCATATTTAATAAAACTTATGTTTAAATTTATTTATAAAAAAGACTGAAACAAATTGGGGAACGATGGGCTTAGCCGCCATTTTAAGAATATGGTAATTAAAATTAAGATATGGATATAAACATAAATAAAAAAATTTCAATATTGCTTTTAGTTGTTTTCTTGTCGATTTTTGCTTTGCCCGTTTTTGCACATCCTGGCAGAACGGATAAGCGGGGAGGGCATTATTGTTGGACAAATTGTAAAAAATGGGGATTAAAATATGGCCAGTATCATTACCATAATAAATATAAATAATTTATAAAAAATATGGATATGCAAAATAAAACTGAGCATAATAACAAACACAACAACAAACATAACAATAAATACGATAATAAGCATTACGGCTATTTGCTAGTTATGGCTGTGCTTTCGTTTGTTTGTATGTATGCGCTTATGTATGCAATGGTGGATACTTTCGCCAATGTATATCCCAATTTAAATCAATTTTATATGGCAGGATTAATGACTGCTCCAATGATTGTAATGGAAATGATATTTATGAGAGCCATGTATCATAATAAGAAGTGGAACGCTGTTATTATTGCAATAAGTTTTGTGGCATTGATTGTTTTCTTTATGCTAATTAGGCAACAAGTTGCAATTGGAGACGAACAGTTTTTAAAATCAATGATTCCACATCATGCCGGAGCAATTTTAATGTGTGAGAAAGCCTCAATACAAGATTCTGAAATTAAGAAATTGTGTGAGGGAATAATAATAAATCAGCAAAACGAGATAACCCAAATGAAAGATATTTTAAAAAGATTAGAAAAATAAATTTGAAGCAATTAAAAATATGGTGATTGTTATAAATTTGCTAGATTTGTTGCGACAGTTTAAAATTGGACCGTTTGCAATTTTTGATACCGTACTCGCGTATGTGGGCATTTTTCTTGTGGCACCGCTTTTAACTAAATTATTCTATAGATTTCATTTAAATATTTCCAGAACTTCGTGGCTATGGCTAACTTTGCCTATTGCGGTGATATTTCATATCGCGTTTGGTCAAAATACGCCATTTACAAAAATGTTTTTGGACTTAAGTGGTTTTTATGGAGCAAAAATTATACTTTTGTTTATGCTTTACATGGGTTTGAGAGATATTAGGATTGTAAAATAGATATAAAAAGGCGTTTGCCCCCCAGAATGGCTAAATTCAAAAAACAAAAATCGTCTGATTAGGACGATTTTTTGTTTACAGTAATAATTTTTATGTAGCACTAATTAAAATAGAGACAAGTTCATTAAATATTTTATGAGGCGTGTATAATTTTTTCATTTTATTTCTAATGTTATCGTTAACAGTTTTCCCCATAACAGTTTCTATTTTTTCATATACAAACTTTACAGAATCAAAATTTATAATCCAATCATTTAAACCTAAAACATTGAATGTTTCAGAAACTCCCATATTTGGGTTTACTATTGCTGGCGTTCCGGAAGCTAAAGATTCTTTTGCTACATTTCCATAAGTTTCAAAATGAGAAGGACTAATTATTACACCCATATTTTTATAGAAAGAAGCCAAATTTTTATTAGTTTTTGGTTTATGAAAAGTAACTAATTTTGAAAGCTCTTTATATGTTTTGTTATCTTTATCTAAATCCGTAATAATATTTATTACAAATTTATTTCCATTTTTCTGGTTATAGTCGGCCAATTTTTTAAAGAATTTTACATTCTTAACTCCAGACCACCTACTAACTATTCCTATATTCTTCTTTTCTATTTTATTTTTTTCTTCAAAAAAATGATTTGAAACAGGATTGGGAATTATAGCTGATTTTTTAATTTTATGTTTAAATACTTCCTTTTCAACAACGCCTTTTGTTATTTTAGAAGGGAAGATGTAGAAGATATTATTTTTATCAAAAGATTTTTCCATATCTAAGAATATTTTTCTTTGTTTTTCTCCCCAACTTTCAACCTCTTTGGATAGTACTCCATGATAGTGTAAAACCACAGGGACATTTTCCCTTTTTGAAGCTATAAATAAACACCATGGCATAAAATATGTTCCGTTTATTAAAATTAAATTTGGTTTTTCGTTTTTTATTACATTTTGATATGAAGAAATAACCTCTTCATATTTTTTCTCAACTTCTGCCAAATCTTTTGCGTTATTAATAACATTTGCAATATTGGGTATGTTAAGACCAAGTGAAATAGTGCTTGTCTTTTTTACACTAACCTTTTTAAAACTTTTTTTTAAATTTTCATCTTGATTTAACATATTTACTGCAACAATATGTAAATCATTTTTACGGCTTTTTTCAACGAAATCCATAAAAGACAAAACCACCTGAGCTATCCCAGCTGTTTGAGCAAATTTTATATTTGTTAATACCTTCATATCTGTTAATTATATCATTTTTATACACTTTGTCAAGAGAAAAGGGTAATTTATACACACATATGGCGGTTTTTACCTCTGTCCCATTCACTGCATGAAGCATAGAAAAATCGCCAAGTGGAAGATTTTTTGATAAAATAAAAGTATGAATGTGAATACAAAAATAAGGAAGAAAGTTTTGTTGATTTTAATCGTAATTGTTATAGTTTTTATAGCGAGTCTTGGTTTCTATTTTTGGGAGAAGAAATATCAGCTTAAAGAGACGGAAACTCTAAAGACATCCGAAACGCCTAAATCATCAGAAGAAATAAAAACCTTAAAACCAAAGGAAATAGAAGGCAACGATTTAATGATGAGTGTGATAAGAAGTGAGTCAGGTGCATCTCGGGAATTGTTGGAAAATTCTTGTGTATCTTCTATAATGCAAGAAACAAAAGATTTGATTTTAGTCTATATAAACTGGAATTGCGGTGATGTGGGGGGAGGCTCAAGAGCAATACTTGAAAAGCAAGACAATCAATATAAATTTATTGCGATGTTTCAAGACCCGCCGAGCTGTAAACTTATGGAGGAATTTTCTGTTCCAAAATCATTTTATGAGGCTTGTTATTAAGTTATAAATAAAAATATGAAGAAAATTTTAATAATATTGTTAATTGTATTTTTAGTTGTTGTAATTTGTGCTGGTGTGTATTTTTGGAAGCAATTAAATCAAGTAAAAAATCACGAGGCTGACGAGTTGGCTGTGAGAACTTTAGTTAAAAATTTTGGAAATGCGCTGAAAAATGTTTCTTTGCTTTCACCAACAGTCTCGCAGGATATTGAAACAAATTATAAAGATTTTGTTGCTCCAGAATTATTAACGCAATGGAAAGAAAATCCATCAAAAGCAATGGGAAGACTAACTTCCAGTCCTTGGCCTGATAATATTGAAATTGGAAGCATTCAGCAGTTTGGCTCGGGTGGTTATGATGTAAGTGGAAAAATTATAGATATGACAAGCACTGGTATGTCTGGGTCTCGGGCAATTCAGGTGGGCGTTGCTAAATTTGGAAACCAATGGCTTATAACCGGAGTTTCGGTATTTTCTCCAGAAGAAAATGTTTTGTGGAAAGAATATAGTAAAGACGGAATTTCATTTAAATATCCGGAAAAATTTACAGCTCAATATATTTCTACTCAGGAATGGCCACCAGTGGTTGAAGTTGAATCGGGCAATTTTTCTTGCACAGAAACACCACAAGAAGTAAGCAGTCTTTTTGAAATAACCAGTCAAAGAGTGGTTGATAACAGGATTTACTGCGTTGATGTTAAAAATGAAGGAGCTGCGGGAAGCGTTTATTCTTCCTATGTTTATACCACTCCTAAAAACGGGAAACTTGTTAAAGTTAGCTTTGTGCTTCGCTATCCTAATTGTGGCAATTATGATGAGGTACGAAATCAGGCTTGTACCAGTGAGCGCGAAGCGTTTGACCTTGACTCAACAGTGGATAGAATAGTTCAAAGTGTTAAATGGAATTCAAGTTTAGGTGAAAATACTTTGGCTAATCAAATTGCCAAATGTTTGGTGATGAGTGACACAGCCAGTTGGGAAAAATGCAAAGAATTATTAAAACAGATAACCGATTTTGATTCTTGTGTTATGGCTGGATTTTCCATAATGAAGTCAAACCCGCCACAATGCGCCACACCCGATGGAAGAACCTTTGTTCAAAAATAAACAATATAAAATATGAAAATTATTCAAAAAATATTAACAATATTGGGTGTTATTTTTTTAATTATTATTCTTCTGATAGCGATACTTATTGTAGTTAAGCCGTATGGAATAAATATAGTTAAAATAATTCCAGCAATATTAAATAAAAATCCAGTAAGTAGTTACGACCATCCGTATTTAACAACTCAGCAGGAAACACTTTTAAAATCAGTCGGTATAGATCCTAAAAATATTCCCACTGAGATAACTCCAGCATTACAAAAATGCGCTACTTCAATTTTGGGCGAAAAGAGAGCTAATGAGATTGTTTCTGGAAGCACTCCAACGATTACTGAACTATTAAAATTGAAAAGTTGTATTAAATAATAAAAATACACAAATGAGCAAGATAATTATCTACAGTGCTTTAGGCATATTGGCAATTTTAGCCGTGGTGGTTTATCATGTGCCCGGATTTTGGATATTTCTTGCTGTAATGCTTTTTTTACTTGTAAAAACTTTCAATCCGTTTAGACTTTCCGTTGAAACTATCCCCAATGGATTTACTGAAAAAAAATTCAATACCGGAAAAGTAATTTTAAATTATGTTGAGGGTCCGGATAATGGTCCTCCATTATTATTCATTCCCGGCCAAATGGAATTTTGGCAAGGGTATGAACTTGTGATGCCCTATTTTTTAAAAAAATACCATGTATTTGTCATTGATGTCAGGGGTCATGGAAAATCCACAAGAACTCCAGGGTATTATTCTTATAATATAATAGGAGAAGATTTAAAAGAATTTCTAAAAAATGTTGTTAAAAAACCCGCGATTGTATCAGGGCTTTCTTCAGGAGCCATTCTCTCGCTTTGGCTGGCAGCCAATGCACCCGAATCAGTTTCTGTTGCAATTAGTGAAGACCCTCCACTTTTTTCTTCAATGTACCCAAGAATCAAAGAAGAAAAATTTATGCACCGTCTTTTTGAAACTGCGATAGAAACTCTTGGAAAACCTAAAAGAGATATAAAGGGTTTTTTTGCTAAACAAGGAATTCCAATAGAGGGTAAAGAAAAACTTTTATTTATGCCCGCTTTTATAGCAAGTTATAGGGCAATAAGCCTCGAATTTAACAAAAAAATTCGTCCGTCTAAGCCTTATGATTTGCTTAATGCCCGATTTGATCAAAGGGCTGGTTTAAAATTTATAAGCGAGTATGATGTTGATTTTTCAAAAGCAACAATTGACGGGAGATTAACTGAGGGTTTTGACCCGGAAGAAACATTGAAAAAAATTAAATGTCCTGTTTTATTAATACACGCATATTGGTCTAGACATAAAACTTGGGGGTTGCTCGGTGCCTTGGACGATAAAGATGTTGATAAAATCCATTCAATTGTAAAAGATATTAAAGTGGTAAAGGTAAACGCCATTCATGATGTTCATTTGGCAAAGCCGAAGATATTTATCAAAGCGGTAAGTGAATATCTGGAAGGATTAAAATAATAAAAATCGCCAAGTGGGCGATTTTTTGGTACAAGTTTGAGAAAATTTAACCATTGACAAAAATAAATAATTAGATTATAGTAAAAAAACAAAGTTTGTTGAACGCGACTCACCTTTTTAAACTGAGGAGGATCTCAGATGCTGAGGATTACTTTGTCGTCGTTGATTGCTGTGGTGATGTTGTTCACCGCTACGAATCAGTCGGAAGAAATCGTCGAGGGAGTGGTGACGCCCATGCCCGACCACTATTTTCAGGGGGCGCCTTCCAAGGACTGGCCCGTTACCAAGATTCATGTGAAAGTTGGTGACAAGGTCAAGGCTGGGGATTGCCTCATTGAGTTGGACCCCGCACTTCTTCCTCAAGGGAAAGCTAAGGCACAGTGGGATTCTGCCAAGCTTCATCTTGAGGTTCTAAAGTCGCGCCTAACCACGCGCGAGTGTGTGTTGGGCCGACATCTGCGTCTCTTGAAGTCAAACGCAGCTTCCCAGCAAGAATGCGACGAGTGTACAGAAGCAGTTGAGGTGCTTAAGCGAGAGTTGGCACAAGGAGAAGCCGACGAAAGGGCAGCTCAATTCGCTTTCAAAATGGCGAAGTATGACTACGATGTTTGCCAACGAATTAGTTCGATGGTCAGCGGAGAAGTCATTGCTATCAGATGCTCTTTGGGCTTGGTGGCACGGGCCGAAACCCGGCAAATCGTATGGATAGAGGTGCTTGATTCATCTCGAGTTCATATTGTTTGTGCTATCTCGCCCCAATTGGTTGATACATTTCGCCAATTGATGGACGAAAAGGTGTCACTGTCTGTCATCGGGACCGATTGCACAGCCAAAGTGGTTGCTGTGCCCCGGATAATCACAAACGGAAAGTTTGACATCATTCTAGAAGTAGACAATCCCAACTTTGAACTTGTCTGCGGACAGAGAGTCAAGCTATGTCTCCCTCGTAACTAGGGGCGACCAAAAGAATCAAGCCCGTCCACGGAGACCATAATCTGTGGACGGCTTTTTATTTTAAATAAAGTTTACTTACTTCAATTATAAAAAATCGCCAAGTGGGCGATTTTTTGGTACAATAACTGCATCTTGAATTATTTTTTTAAATTATGAAGCAAAGCCAAGCATTGGATATTTTAAAATCCGGATATAATGTTTTTTTAACTGGAGCGCCAGGAAGCGGTAAAACTTTTTTATTAAACAAATATATTGATTATTTGAAAAAAGAGGGGGCGGGGGTTTCTGTAACTGCCAGTACCGGAATTGCAGCCACACATATGGGCGGAACAACTTTGCATTCGTGGTCTGGATTGGGAATTAGAGAAGAATTAGACGCCCGCGAAATTGAAATGATTGCTAACAAGGGGTATTTGCGAAGAAAAATAAAAGAAACAGATGTTTTGATTATTGATGAAATTTCAATGATTAAGCCAACGCAGTTTGAAGCTGTAAATAAAATCTGCCAATTTGCCAGAAGAAGTTCACGACCGTTTGGTGGAATTCAGGTTGTTTGCTCTGGAGATTTTTTTCAGTTGCCACCAGTGGAAAAAGATGGAAAGGATATTAAGTTTGTGGTTGAATCTGATGTTTGGAAAAAAATGGAAATGAAAATTTGCTATTTAGACGAGCAATTCCGTACAAAAGACAAAAAACTGACTAAAATTTTAAATTATATCCGCGAAAATAAGGCTAAAGAGTCAAAAGAATTATTATTTGCAGAACACAAAAAAGCAAAACCGTTAAAACATACTCCAACGAAACTTTACACTCATAATATTGATGTGGACAGCATTAATAGCGTGGAATTGGCAAAAATAAAAGGCAAGGAATTTTTTTATCAAATGACTTCCAGAGGACACGAAATAGTTATTGAAAATTTGAAAAGAAGCTGTTTGGCTCCGCAAAAACTTGTTTTGAAAAAGGGAGCAGAGGTGATGTTTTTGAAAAATAATTTTGAGGCTGGTTATGTTAATGGCACGCAGGGGAGAGTGGTGGATTTTGTTGCTGCTGATTTGCCTGTTGTTAAAACTTATGATGGCAAAAAAATAACTGTAAAATACGCCGATTGGGCAATTGAAGACGGAAAAACAACTGTGGCGGGAATTTCGCAAATTCCATTAAGATTGGCTTGGGCAATTACTGTTCACAAGTCGCAAGGAATGAACTTGGATAATGCAGAAATTGACTTGTCTAAGTGTTTTTTGGAAGGAATGGGTTATGTTGCTCTTTCGCGATTAAGAACTCTTAAAGGGCTAAAATTAATGGGAATAAACGATTTGGCTTTTCGCGTTAATCCAAAAGCATTAGAGCTGGATAAAGAATTTAGAAAGTTATCTAAAAAAGCTGTTGCAGAATTTAAAAAAATGCCAACCACAGCTGTGCGCAAAAGGCAAGGAATGTTTTTAAAATATTTGGCTATTTAATATTAATTTGTGGTATAATTATTTAATATCATTAAATAATAAATTATGAAAAAAATTAGTAAAAAAGATTTATACATAATTATAGGCGTTGTAGCTGTTATAATTATTGTTATTTTGATTGCTGTTTTTTCAAACAGGCAAGGCCCTGTTAATAATAATCTTAATGCCACGCCTTCAAATGAGCAAAATGCGCAGAATGAAAATAAACCAAGCGAATCCAATGCTTCAACATCGGTGCCAGTTACAACAACAGCTCCATCTCTTTTATACGGAGAAGCACTAAAAATGTATGGAGATAGAAGGTTTCAATTTGGTCTTAATGATATAAACAACTGCATAATGACTCCGTCTTCATCTGTTTTTAAAGAAGGCACAAAAGTAATGCTGGATAATCGCGCCAATAAGCAAATAACAATATATTTGGACGGAACAGCTTATGATATAAAAGCATATGGATTTAGAATAATTACCTTGACCACTTCTGCCTCGTTACCTCATACTATAAAAGTTGATTGCAATACGGGAAAAAACAATGGACAAATCCTTTTGCAGCAATAAATTTTAAAATATCTAATTTATGAATACAAAAAATACAAATGTAATAATTTTGGCGCTTATTGTGGTTGCTTTTGTTGTTGGGTTTATTTTTTACCCCCAGCTTCCCGAAAAAGTTGCTTCGCACTGGAATTCGGCGGGGGAGCCAAATGGATTTATGAACAGATTTTGGGGAACATTTTTAATGCCCATTGTTATGGTTGGGTTGTTTTTGCTGTATTTTATAATTCCTAAAATTGACCCTTTAAAATCAAATATTGAATCATTTAGAAAATATTATAATGTGTTGTGGATTTTTATGTTTGCGTTTTTCCTTTATGTGTTCGCTATCACGATAGTTTGGAATTTGGGATTTGAGTTTAATTTTCTTTTTGCTATGGTTCCAGCTATAGCTGTGCTCTGGTTTTTTCTAGGAGTTTTTCTTAAAAAGATAAAACGCAACTGGTTTATGGGAATTCGCACGCCATGGACGATGTCAAATGATATTGTTTGGGATAAAACGCATAAATTGGGCGGAACTCTTTTTGAAATTTCAGCTTTAATTTCTCTTTCTGCCTTATTTTTAAAAAGCGAAATGGTAATTTTTGCAGTTATTGTTCCTGCTATTCTTGTTGCAATTATAACCGTTGTTTACTCATATTTTGAATACAAAAAATTAAAATAAGTTTAACTGCAAGCTATAATTAATAATGTAAAATTTATGAGAGAACATGAAATCTTTTCCGAGAAAACCCCAGCAGAAAATTTTCTTGAAGTAGCCCGAGAAGAGCTTACTAAGGCAGAGCTTCCTCTTCCTGGATTTTTCAAAGATTTAGAGAGGTACGACATAAGACCAAGCGAAGGAGGAGCGTTCTTAGAGGCTTATAAAACAGGTGGTAAGGTATTAAAAGATTATTTAGAAAACAGGGCTATTTTTAAAGGAAACGAAACATTTAAAGAAAATCCAGAAGCAGAGATAAAACCCGAAAATGAACAAGAAAAAGCAGTTCCGTTGCCAGAAAAGGCTGAAGAAGAATCCGAAACAGAACATCATCAAACAGCAGCATAAATCGGATGTTAAAATTTTGTTGTTTGACAGCGAATAAACATAAACATACAATTAAGTAACAATTAAAACAAAAAGCTGAGAAGTTCTTGAAGCTCAAGCGATTCTGTTTGGGCTTTTTGTTTTGGTAATATAAAAACATGGCAAATAATAAAAAATCAAAGGGAACATTTAGATATGTTATTTTTCCAGGAGCTTTGATTTTAATTGTAATTGTTATTTTGAATATTTTTGTATATAAATTAGAGCTTAGATTTTATAGCAATGTTTATAATAATGAAGTTGCAGGAATCAAATCTTTGATAAGCAGAAGGTTTCAAACTGCTTTAGTTGCTACAGAAAGCACTAGGGCATTTTTTGTTTCAAGCGAAAATGTAACAAAAGATGAATTTGATTTATTTGCTTCGGTTCTTACAGAGAATATCGCTTCTGGTGCAATTACTATTCCAGCAATGGTTGAGTGGGTGGATGCGAAAAATGTCATTCAATATGTTTATCCGTTAAGCGACGAGAGCTCACAGGTTGTTGGATTGGATTTAAACGAGTATCCTAATCGTTTATTGCCAATAATAAAGGCAAAAACAACTCGGGCTCCGGTGGTCTCAGAGCCAATTATGTTTGTTGAAGGATATCCTGGAATTCTTATCTATTCCCCAATATTTAAAGGTTCTAAGTATTTAGGACAAATTATTGTGGCAGTTCGATTGGCCAACTTGCTTGCCCCAGTTCCAGGAGAGAATACAATTTATCAAAAAGATTTATATATTCAAACCGGAAATTTTATAATTTCTTTTGATGACGACTTAATTTTAAATAATAATGGAGAACGCGTTATTAACGCAGAGGGAGATTTGGTTAAAGATTCGATATATGAAGAATATTCTGTTTCCAAAAAGGGTGTGGTGAGTCAAGATATGGTTTTTGCGGATAAAACTTGGCAATTAAAATTTTCGCCAACTTATCTGGCAGAAGTAAATAAAAGAGTTGTGGCTTATGCGGGATTTTCGTTAATGTTTTTGTTAAATATTGTCTTTTTGTTGTGGATTTTGCAAAAAAGACAGGAAAAATTAGCTAGAGAAAAGGCTAAAACAGAAGCTTTGGTTCATAGTATTGGAGATGGGTTGCTGGGTTTTGATAAAAATACAGTAATAAATTTTGTAAATAAAAAGGCTGAAGAACTTTCTGGTTTTAAGGCAGAAGATGCTGTTGGAAAGTCTTATTATGATTTTTGGAAATTGGTTGATAAAAAGGGGGTCGTTATTCCGCAAAGTGAAAGACCGTTCCATAAGGCCATATTAAAAAAAGAGGTTATTGATATTCCAATGACAGAACATTTCTATCTTTTAAAAAAAGATGGGACTCGTTTTCCTTTTGCTTCTACGATTGCTCCAATAATTATTAATGGGGAGGTAGAGGGGTCAATTATGTCGTTTAGAGATGTAACAAAAGAAAGCGAGGTGGACAGAATGAAAACAGAATTTTTATCTCTTGCTTCACATCAGCTTTTAACTCCATCCACTTCTGTAAAATGGATATCAGAGCTTTTGCTAAAAGGAGAATTTGGAGAGTTAAAGAAAAAACAGTTAGAGCATATTAAAAATATTTATAATTCTAATGAAAGCATTATAAGTTTGGTTAACTCGCTGTTGAATGTTTCAAGAATTGAATCTGGCAGAATTGTAATTGAACCAAAACCGATTGATTTAAACAATCTTGTTGAAGAACTTTTATTGGAATTAAAAAATAAAATAAAAAGTAAAGAACAATTGTTTAGTTTAAAATCAGAAAAAGAATTGCCAAAAATAAACATAGATCCGCATCTTATAAAAGAGGTTTATAAAAATCTTTTAACCAATGCAATAAAATATACTCCTGTAAAGGGCAATATTTCAGTGGATATTAGCAAAGTAAAAAATGATATTGTTTCTAAAGTAAGCGACAACGGATATGGAATTCCGGCAGAAGATAAAAAAAGAGTATTTGAAAAATTTTATAGAGGAGAAAATATTACTGGCATTGAGAAAGACGGAAATGGTTTGGGATTATATTTAGTAAAACAAATAATTGAGGTTTCTGGAGGAAAAATATGGTTTGAAAGCGAAATTGGGAAAGGAACAACTTTTTTCTTTAGTCTGCCACTTTCTGGAAGTAAAGCAAAAGCTGGGGAAGTGACGATTACTTAGCATAAACAAATATTTATTTAAACTTTATTTTTTAATATTAAAATTATAATTATATGGAAAACAAAAAAAACATATTAAAAGACGAAAAGGAAATAGCAATGCACTATATTAAAACCTTTTCAGATACAGCACGAGAGCCATTTTTAATTCTTGATCCAGGGCTAGTAGTCACTGGAGCAAATGCGTCTTTTTATAGAAATTTTAAAGTGACAAAAGAAGAAACAGAAAATAAACTTATTTATGACTTAGGAAATCATCAGTGGGATATCCCTGAACTTAGAGAATTGTTGGAAAAAATTCTTCCGGAAAAAAAGGTTTTCAACGACTTTGAGGTTTCTCATGAATTTCCTGAGATTGGATTGAGAACAATGCTACTTAATGCCAGACAATTAGATGACACGCATCAGATTTTATTGGCTATAGAAGATATTACTTTAAAAAGGGCAATTGAAACTAAGCTAGCCAATTATACTAAAGATTTAGAAATGGGAATAGCATCAAAAACAGAGGAACTCAAGGCTCGTATTGATGAATTATCAAAAATGAATAGACTTATGACTGGTAGAGAACTGAAAATGGCAGAATTAAAAAAAGAAATTATAGAGTTAAAAAAAGAAAAAGGCATTTAAATCATATGAATAAAATATTTTTAGCTTGGGTTATAATTGTTACTTTAATTATTGTGGGTGTGGGATATTTTTTGTATATGGGAAACCAAAATCAACAGCAAATTCAGTCAGAAAGTTTAAATAACGAAATTAAAATTGAAAATTTTGCCTTTAATCCCGTTTTTTTAACAATTAAAGCTGGAACAACTGTTACTTGGACAAATAATGATTCGGCTCCGCATCAAATCAAATCAGATAATTTTAATTCGTCACTGCTAAATAAAGGAGAAAAATATCAGTTTACTTTTTCTTCGGCAGGAGAATACGACTATTCTTGTGCAATACACACTTCAATGAAGGGCAAAATAATAGTTACAAAGTAGGGTTATATGGAAGAAACCAAAAAATATACAGATAAAGAGCTTTTAGACATTCTTAAAATTGACCAAAAAACTTTGGATAGATTTAAACATATCCAAAAAGAAACTATTAAGGAGGCGAACCAAAGAGCAAAAAGCAAAAATAGAAAAATAAAAGTGTTGGGAATTTCTGGATCAGCAAGAGATCTTTATGATACTGCCCAAGAAGAATCAAATTCTGAAAATTTGCTTAAAAAATGTCTTGAATATTGCAAAGAGCTGGGAGCTGAAATTGAAATTATTCCTTTAAGAAAATGTAAAATTAATTATTGCAAAGCCTGTTATTCAACTGTAAACACTCAATGTCATTTTTATTGTTCTTGTTATCCGAAGGGCACTCCTCAGGGAGATGATATGACCAATATCATTTACGATAAAATTTTAGAAGCTGATGCAATTATTTTTGCTACGCCAGTAAACAATTTTAAAATATCAACGCTAATGGCAGGTTTTATTGATAGATGTATAAGTTTGGACGGAAGTTTAATGCCAGCCAACCCAGATGTGCCAAAAGACAAAGAGCTTAATATAAAGCATATGAAATTTATAGAGTTGACGGCAGATAACAATATTCCTGGAAGTGGATTTTTGAGAAGGTTTTCCGGCAAAGTGGCGGGAATAATTGTAACCGGGCATGAAGAAGGGGCATCAATGGCAATAAGCAATCTATTTATGACGCTTAATCATTTTGGCATGATATTTCCTCCTTTTTCAAATATGTATGCAATGTCGTCGATTTGTTTATCTTTATATCAGGATAAGCCAGTTGTTTTAAACGATTGTTATTATAAAGAAATACATCTTTTGGCACAAAACATTATGACAGCAGTCAATCTTGCAAAAAATATCAAAACTACGGATTGGAAGAATGACTACAGTGCAAATTAAAAAAATATTAAATAAATATAATTATGTTGGAAGACACAAATGAAAATTCATCAAGATGTATTTGTAAATCTTGTCCCTCAAAGGATGAATGTATGAACAATAATAAAGAGTGGTTTTACTGCGCAAGGGGGAGTTCTAAGTGCACCGTTGTTGAAAAGGGTTGTATTTGTGGAGCATGTCCGATTGCTACAGAGTTTAAATTAAAAAGATTTTATTATTGCATTAAAGGAAAATCAGAATAAAAATGCTACAAAATATTACATATTTTTTAATTTTTGGAAAACCATTGATAATGTATTTTGGCATTACTGTTTTATTGTCTTTTTTGATAACAGCAACAATAGGGGCATTAATTATAAAAGGAGTAGGTGTTCCTTTTAAATTGCATAAAATTATGGCTTTTATATCCATAACTTTGGCAATAATTCATGGAATATTGGGAATTTTAATTTATTTTTAACTTTAATATTTGATAAAATGCCAACAACACATTTTGAATGGAGAGATGAATATAGTGTTAATGTGAAATTGATAGACCAGCAGCATAAAAAGCTGATTAAAACTATTGATGACTTATATCAGTCTATTTTGGCAAACAAAGCAAAAAAAGAAATCTCAGAAATTTTTAGGCAGTTAAATATGTATTCCAATTATCATTTTTTTACAGAAGAGAAATATTTTAAAGAATTTAATTACGAAGGAACTGATAGCCATATGGCTATTCATAAAAAGTTTAAAAAAGATGTTGCTGAAATGGAATATAGGTTGAAAGATGAAGATTTTAATGCTTTTGAATTGTTGAGTTTTTTACAGGACTGGTGGGTTAATCACATACTTAATGTGGATAAAAAATATTCTAAGAATTTTAATCAGCATGGGCTTAATAATCATTAAATTGTTTTAAAAGTGTTATTTTTTTGGAAAAATAAAAAAAAGAATAGAGAGTCCAAGCCAAAATTATCAGCAAAAAACGGAAATGGTTTTCGCGAGGTTTTTGATAAGTCTGCAGTTGGTGAGTCTGTGGTGAGTTTGGATGGCCGTTGGCTGAATGTAAATCAAAGATTATGCGACATAACTGGATATTCTAAAAAAGAATTGCTGGGGAGTAAGTTTGCGACCATTACCTATCCAGATGATGTTAAAAAAAGCGTATCAGCTTTAAAAGACCTCATTTCTGGTAAAATTTCTTTTGTTAATCTAGAAAAAAGATATATCCACAAAAACGGAAAAACAGTTTGGGTATTTTTAAGCATTACATTGATGCGCGACAAGGATGATAAGGCTAAATATCTTTTTGTGCACACTCAAGATGTAACCGAATTTAAAAAAACAGAACAACAGCTACGCGATATAGAAAAAAAGTACAAAACCATCATAGAAAAAGGAGGTGACGGAATTATTATTGTTCAGGATGCTTTTATAAAATTTGCCAATTCTAGAATGCTGAATTTGACAGGCTATACTGCAGAAGAAATTAAAGAAAAGCCGTTTTTGTCTTTTGTTGCTAAAAATTATGTAAATTTAATTAAAATTAATTATGCAAAGAGACTTGCAGGAATGAAAGTGGAAGCAGATTATAAGGTGGAAATATTGAAAAAAAATGGTGAAAGAATGCCAGTGGAAATTAGCGGTTCTGTTATTGATTACGAGGGAAAACCAGCGGATATGGCGTTTTTAAGAGACATTACCGAACGAGAAAAAAAAGAAGAGGAATTAAGACAATATAAATTTATATTTGAGCAGTCTAATCAACAGATAGCTATTGCTGACTTAGACGGGAAATTTGTCGCTGTTAATGAGTCGTATGCTAAAAATCATGGTTACAAAATTGAAGAATTAATTGGTAAAGATATTTTAATTGTTCATCCAAAAGGCGAAATTTTAACTGTTCAAAATGCTGTTAAAGATTTGATTAAAAAGGGCAACCAGAGTGGAGAAATAATTCAAATGAGAAAAGACAAAAGCACATATGTTACTTTTATGGATAATTTTGTGTTGAACATAAATAATAAGCCAAAATATATTGTTGGAATGGCTGTTGATATTACAAAGATTAAAGAAACAGAACAAGAATTAAAAGAACAAAAGTTGTTACTGGAAAATCAAAACACTTTTTTATCAGAAGCAAATAAGGCAATGGTTAATTTATCTGAAGATTTGGAGCAGGAAAAGAATAAATTTGAGATAGCAAAAATTAATATAGAGGCTATTGTTACGGGTATTGGAGATGCAGTTATCGCCACAGATAATAAAGGCATAATAAATATAATAAACCCAGAAGCTGAAAAAATGTTTGAATACAAAGCTTCTGAAGTTATAGGAAAGAATATCTCTGATGTGGTGTTACTTTATAATGAAACCGGAGAAATTATTTCTAAAAATAATCGTCCTTTTTCTATTAAACCTTCGGATAAAAAAATAATTAATGAAATATATTATTGTTTGCGCAAAGATAAAACCAGATTTATTGTTGCAATTAATTCTGCACCGGTTATTTTAAATGGCGAGATTGTTGGAGCAGTTGATGTTTTCAGAGATGTCACAAAAGAAAGAGAGGTTGACAGGGCAAAAACAGAATTCGTTTCTTTGGCATCTCATCAGCTAAGAACTCCTGCAACAGCTGTTAAATGGTATTCAGAAATGCTTTTAGATAAAAAGTCAGGAAAGTTGGACGAAAAACAGGAAAGATATCTTAACGAAATCTATCACGGAAATGAAAGAATGATTAAGCTTATTGATAACTTGCTTAATATTTCTCGTATAGAACTGGGTAGGATGTCAGCCAGAAAAGAACTAGTTGATGTCAAAGAAATATTAGACGACGCAGTTAAAGAGCAGGATTCCGAGATTTCGGCAAAAAATCACAAATTTACCGTTACACAAGTTGGAAAAATGGAGAAAATATTAACAGACCCAATTTTGCTTAGAATAATTTTCCAAAATCTTATTTCAAATGCTATTAAATATACCTTAAATGGAGGTGAAATTGTTTGTACGATTAAAAAAGACCATTCAAAATTGATATTTTCAATAAAAGACAATGGAATAGGAATTCCTACGGCTGAAAATAAAAATATTTTTGAAAAATTTTTCAGGGCAAGTAATTCTCTAGAATTGTACCGTGAAGGAAATGGTTTGGGCCTTTATATAGTAAAACAAATGGCAAGAAGTTTAGGCGGGAAAATATGGTTTGAATCGGAAGTTAATAAAGGAACAACTTTTTATTTAGTATTGCCGACGGAAAAAGAGTTGAAACTTATTAAATAAATTTTGTAAGTTTGTTTTATATAGAGTATAATTAAATATTAATTAATAAAAAAGCTAGAAGCTCTTGAAGCTCAAACAATTCTGTTTGGGCTTTTTTGTAAAAATATGACAAGATTTATGTCAATTATAAAAAGAGTATTCCCTGTATTGTTAATTTTAATTGTTGGTTTTTTGGCTTTTGGATTTGCTTCAAAAGCAGAAGCAGCAATTACTCAAGTTCAGCAAATATCAGCTGGCAATAGTACTGATGCAACTGTTGTTGCTACTTGGCCAGCAAGTACGACAGCTGGAAATTTATTGGTGGCAGTTGTTTCTTTTAGGGGAGGTAGTGGAGTTACAATAACTCCGCCAACAGCCAGCCCTGCTTGGACCTTAGCTGTTCGTTCAGACAATAGCACGACTATTTCCACGGCTATCTATTATATAGCCAATGCCTCTGCTCAGTCGGGAGCCTCAACATGGACGCTAAGCTCATCTCAAAATGCCACACTATCTTTAATCGAATATTCTGGGGTTGCAATAAGTTCACCTTTAGATAAAACAGCAACAAATTCTGGGAGCGGTACAACCGGTAATTCAGGAACAACAGCAACAACCACTCAAGCAAATGAAGTTGCAATAGCAGGTATTTCTATTGATGCTTCTAATAAAACCTTAACTAGCTGGACAAACAGTTTTACAGAAACAAATCAAGCTGTTTCATCTGGCGGGGGACAAGCAACTAGAAGCAAAATGGGTGTTGCGCACAAGATATTATCAGCAACAGGCACACAAAATACCAGCGTTACCATTTCTGCAATCCAAAATTGGTCTGGAGCTATTGCGACCTTTAAGGAGGTTACGGCTCCAACTGTTACTATTTCTGCAAATCCAACAGCAATAACATTGGGACAGTCTTCTACTCTTACATGGTCTAGCACAAATGCGACATCGTGCACTGCTTCTGGTGATTGGTCTGGCAGTAAAACAACAAGCAATTCAGAAAGTGTCACTCCTGGATCTACAGGAACTAAAACATATACGCTTACATGCTCTGGTCCGGGAGGTAGTGGTTTAAATTCGGCAACTGTTACGGTTACCAATCCCGCTCCGACAACAACCAGCGTTTCTCCAACTTCAAAAACACAAGGTGATGCAGAATTTACTTTAACGGTTAATGGTGCAAATTTTTTATCTTCATCTGTTGTTAATTTTAACGGGTCTGCCAGAGATACAACTTTTGTTTCCGCCAATCAGCTTACTGCAACAATACTCGCTTCCGATTTAACAGCTGTTGGCACATTTAGTATTACAGTAACAAATCCAACTCCAGGTGGAGGAACATCCAATGTTCAGTATTTCTCGGTTAATTATCCTCCAGCAACCAAATTTGTAATTATAGACCCAACAGACGGAACGGTTGATAATCCTATAACGGTTACAGTTCAGGCCCAAAGAGCAGACAATTCAATTGATACGGCTTATCAAACAAATGTTACTTTAAATACAACAGGTTCAGCCACTGTAGGAGGAGTAGTGGATATTATAAATGGAGTGGGAACAAAAAATATTTCAAATACGGTTGCCGAATCAGTTACTTTATCTTTAACCGATTCTCAATCTACCGGATTAGATGTCACTTCAACTCAAGCAGTTGTTTTTGCAGGAGGCGCAACTTCTCAATTTTCTCTTTCTAATTCTACAACCCTAACAGCAGGTCAAAGAGCTCAATATACTGTCACCAGAAAAGACCAATTTGGAAATCTAACAACATCTGGTTCAAACACAATATATCTTTATAGTTCTTCTTTAGAAGTTAATAAAAAATTCTATAATGCAGTAACCGAAGGGAGCACTATTACTTCAATAACTATCGCTGACGGGCAATCAAGCGCTGATTTTTGGTATTATGACGAAACTCCGGGAACTTATACAATTACAGCTTCTGATAATTCTTCAACTCCAGACGGGAATATTAATATAAACGACGCCATAGATTCTCTTGCAGTTGTGGCGGGACCTGTGTCTGGATTTATGTTTAGTGATCCTGGAAATATGACAGCTGGTACAAGATTGGGATACACGGTAATAAGATATGACCAATTTGGAAATATTGTAATTAGCGGAGATTCTACAGTTTATTTATCCAGTTCTTCGCTTAGTCCCACAGCTTCATTTTACACATCAGCTATAAATGGAACAAATATTACCTCTATTGATATTACGACTGGAAACGCTTCCGCAAATTTCTGGTATTATGACGAAACTCCAGGAACTTATACAATTACTGGGTCAGATAACCCAACTCCAGATGGCTCAACAGGAATAATTGATGCAACAGATTCGGTTACGGTAGATGTTGCTCCAATTGTGGCTACGCGTTTTGTTATTTTAGATCCAGGAAATGGAACAGTGGATACTCCTGTTACCGTAACAATTCAGGCGCAAGATGCAGGTGGAAATCTTGATGTTACTTATCAAAACAATGTAACTTTAAATACAACGGGTTCTGCCACTGGCGGAGGAGTAGTGGATATTGTGGATGGAGTGGGAACAAAAATTATTAGCGACACAGCAACAGAAACAGTTACATTGTCTTTAACTGATTCACAAACTACAGGATTAGATGTTACCTCAACCGCAAATATTGTTTTTTCAACAGGCGAAGTTTCCCAGTTTTCGTTAGATAATCCTGGAGACTCAGCTGCGGGAAGTCGTACTGGATATACTGTCACCAGAAAAGACCAATTTGGAAATCTTATTACAACAGGAGCTACAACAGTTTATCTTTACGGATTACCAACCGCAACAACTAAAAAATTCTATGACTCAGCAAGCGGGGGAAGCGTGATTACTTTTGTTAACATTACAGATGGAAATTCTTCAGCTCAATTTTGGTATTATGATGAGCAAGCTGGAACTGCCAGTGTTGTAGTTTCTGATAATGCTTCAGCCCCAGATAGTACGGCAGGAATTGACGACGTTTCGGATCAAATTTTGGTATCAGCTGGAGCAGTTGCAAAATTTATCCTTAATAATCCGGGAGATATGACTGTTAATACAAGGCTGGGGTATATGGTAAGCAGACAAGATGAATTTGGAAATCCAGTTTCATCGGGGATAACGCTTGTTTATCCTTATACATCCTCAACAGGAGCAAATGCCAAGTTTTACGATAGCACTACTGGAGGATTGGTTATAAGTTCAATTCCTATTGATGACGGAAATTCTTCAGCTAATTTCTGGTATTACGACGAACTTCCAGGAACATGGGTGATTACTGCTTCAGATAGCAGTGGAAGTCCAAATGGAAATACAGGAGTTATTGATGCAACAGATTCTGTAATTGTAGATGCTAATCCAATTGTTGCTGCTAAATTTATTATTGTAGATCCTGGTAATGGTTCTATTAATGTCCCCATAACTGTGACTATTCGCGCAGAAGATTTAAATGGCAATATTGATACAGCTTATCAAAACGATGTAACACTTATTGTTTCGGGTTCAGCCACTGGCGGAGGATTGGTTAATATTGTTAACGGAGTGGGAACTGCTCAAATTAATGATACAGTTGCTGAAACAATTTCATTATCTTTATCTGACACACAAGCCACTAGTTTAGATGCTAATTCTACAGCTCAAATAAATTTTTCTGCGTTGCCACCAGTTTTTGTGCCTGGTGTTGGCGGTATTCCAACAGCTAAAGTTAATAAAGTTTCTTTTTCCGGCAAAGTTTATCCACAAGCAAAATTAAGCATAGTGGCTATGAAAGAAGGATCTCCTGCCATTAAAAAAGATTCTGTTTCTTCTAGTAGCGGAAAATTTGAAATAACATTTTCAGGTTTATCTGCTGGCTCAATGGCTTACGCTTTAGTTGTTCAAGATAAAGATGGCCGTAGCGCTCAAACAAAAATTTATGATTTAAATCTGCTTAATTCGCAGTCAGAATTGGATGTTAATGATATCCTTATTTCTCCAACAATTGGATTTGCTAGATCTACCGTGACAAAAGGAGATTTATTGGCAATTGTCGGATATGCAACCCCTTTAAGCAAATTAGAAATTGAGGTTGATGACAAGTTAATAGATGCAATAGTTACAGCAGGAGCTGATGGGTCGTATAAATATCTTTTAAATACCATTGACTTAACTTTAGAAAATCATACAGTTAGAGCTCGTCAGATTACTTCCGATGGAGTTCAAAGCGAATTTTCCCCGCGAAAAATTTTCTTTACCACAAATCTTACTGTTCCAAAAACAGACTTCAATAATGACGGCAAAATAAGCATAAGTGATTGGAGTATTTTTCTTTCGCACTGGTTTTCAGTAGATCCTGCAACAAGACTTCTTGATGACTTAAATGGAGACGGAAAAGTAGACACTTCTGATTTTAGTATTTTTGTTAGAACTCTTAGAAGATAAAACCATATAAATAATTTATATTTATGAGATTTTTTTCGCCAAAACTAGGAATTATTTTATCAGCAATTATTGTTTTGAGTTTTGCAAATATTGCTTATGGGGCTTCGTTAAGCGTTAATGTAAGCCAGGAAACTTTTAAAATTGGAGATCAATTTAATGCTGATATAAAAATTAATAGCGAAGATGTTGGAATAAACACGGCTCAGGCAACGATTAAATTTTCTCCGGCGGTTTTGGAAGTGGTAAGTATTGATAAAACCAGTTCGGTTTTTAGTTTTTGGATGCAAGAACCAAAATTTGATAACGAAACAGGAGAAATATCTTTTATTGGTGGGGCTTCAAGCGGTTTGGTCGGAAAATCTCTTCAGGTTGCAAGAGTTGTTGTAAAAGCAAAGGGGTTGGGACAATCAGATTTTATTTTCACAGATGGAGCCATAACTGCAAGCGACGGCAGTGGCACTAATGTTCTTTCTGCAATGGACAAAACTTCTATAAATATTGTGACTGCTACAACTGCTGGTGGCGGATCTACAATTCAGACAATTGAACGAACTCCAATTACATCTGATACAGCTCCCAAAAAACCTTCTGTAAAGGTTTCATTATATCCAGATTCAACTAAATGGTACAATTCTTCTTCCAAATTTACTGCGAGTTGGCAACTTTCAAATGATATAAGCGCGGTTGCCACTCTTTTAAATAAAAATCCAGCATCTAATCCCACAGATTCAGAAGGTATTTTTGATAATGAAACATTTTCTGCTCTTTCAGACGGAGTTTGGTATTTTCATGCCAGATTTTATAATAATGTGGGCTGGAGTCCTGCTAATCATTATCGCATAGCAATAGATACAGTCCCTCCTTCTGTTTTTGAAATTAAATTTTCAGACGGATTGTCTTCCAATAATCCTGTACCAGTTATCACTTATCAGGCAAACGACCAGCTTTCAGGAATAGACCATTATGATATTCAGATAGACTCAAATGAAGCAATAAATACAAAAGAGAATTCTTATACTTTGTCTCCGCAAACGCCGGGTAAACATACAATTAAAATTGGAGCACAGGATAAAGCAGGAAACAAAGTTGAAACCACTGCTCAATACGAAATTTTACCAATCGAATCTCCTAAAATATTTTCCACATCTACAAATGTGTTTGTTGGAGAAGGAGGTTTATTTATAAACGGAAAAGCGTTAGCAAACGAAACAGTAATTTTAGATATAAGAGATACAAAAAATAATTTAATTTATAGTTTTAAAACCAATTCCGATGATAGCGGAGTTTGGGCGTTGAAGATTGACTCGCCTTTGAAAAAAGGTAATTATTATATTGAAGCGACCTCTCAAGATTCTCGCGGAGCCTTAAGTCTTCCGGTAAAATCAGACCAGATAAGTGTTCAGGAAAGACCAATAATGGTGATTTGGGGCTTCAACATAACATATATCCAATTAATCATATTTTTAGTAATTGTTTTAGTGTTAGGATATGCAATTGGTTGGTATTCTAACAGAATGGCAACAGGGCAACGCCAACGCAAAATTTTAATTTCTCAAAGAGATGTGTCGGCATCTTTTAATGTTATTAAAAGAGATGTTGAAAAAGCTTTAAAAACTTGGGACGATGGGAAATTAGAACCATATGAGATTACGCAAATTGAATTTCTTTTAAAAAATATTAATGAAAACATAGAAAAATTACAAAAATATATTATTAGCGGTATAAAAGATATCGGTCGTAAATAGCATTAAAAATTAATAAAAATATGAAAATTCTTATTGTAGAAGACGAAGATGTATTATCTCTTGTCTTAGAGGAAAAATTTAAAAGTGAAGGATACGAAGTTGCAACTGCAAAGGATGGAGGGGAAGCCCAGTCTAAAACCGAAAAATTTAAGCCAGATATTATTCTTTTGGATTTAATTTTGCCCAAAAAGGGAGGTTTGGAAGTTTTAGAAAGTCTTAAATCTGATGCCGAGCTTAAATTAATCCCAGTTGTTGTTTTATCAAACCTAGAAGGAGATGAAACCATTAAAAAGGCTCTTGCTTTGGGGGCTGCTGATTATTTTGTCAAAACTCAGCATCCAATTGCAGAAATTGTTGAAAAAGTTGGAGCAATTTTTACATCGCCAAAAGTTAGCAAATCATCAAGCAGTGAAAAGAAAACTAAAGCATAAGTTAATTTGTAAAATTAAAAAAGGCCCATTTTTATGATTAAAAATAGGGCTTTTTTGTTTGCATTTTTAGAATAAAAAAGAGAAAATAAAATAATGAATAAACTTTCTAACAATCTTCAGGGACTTTCGCAAAAAGAAGCTGATAGGCTTTTGAAAACAGATGGCTTTAATGAATTGCCTTCACAAAAAAAGAAAGGCGATTTTTCTATTTTTTTGAAAATTTTATCAGAGCCAATGCTTATTTTGTTGGTTATAAGCGGAACTATTTATTTTTTTCTAGCAGAGACGGGAGATACCATAATGATTTTATCTTTTGTGTTTTTAATTATCGGAATTACTTTTTATCAGGAAAGAAAAACAGAAAAAACTCTTGAAGTTTTAAAAAAATTATCAAGCCCCAGGGCATTGGTTATTAGAGACAGTGAGCAAAAAAGAATTACTGGTAGAGAAGTAGTCAAAGGAGATATTATAATCATTCATGAAGGAGACAGAGTACCTGCCGATGCAGTTGTTTTGTCCTGCGAAAATCTTTCTATTGACGAGTCTCTTTTAACAGGAGAGTCAATTCCTGTAAGAAAAATTGAATGGGATAAAAAAGCAAAAAAACAAAAACCTGGTGGAGACGATTTACCTTTTGTATATTCGGGGTCAATGGTAGCAAGTGGTCGCGGAATAATTAAAGTGATTTCTATTGGATTAAATACCGAAATTGGCAAAATTGGGAAAAGTTTGGAAAGCATAAAAGAAGAGGACACACTTTTACACAAAGAAACAGATAAAATTGTTCGTTTATTTGCTGTTGTTGGAATTGCTTTTTGTGGATTGGTGGTTTTGCTATATGTAATTATCAAGGGGAATATAATGCAAGGACTTTTAGCCGGAATAACTTTGAGTATGGCAATGCTTCCAGAAGAATTTCCCGTTGTTCTTTTAATTTTTTTAACTTTGGGAGCTTGGAGAATTTCAAGAAGAAAGGTGCTCACCAGAAGATCTGCTGCAATAGAAACCTTGGGAGCTGCAACAGTGCTTTGCGCAGATAAAACCGGCACTTTGACATTAAATAAAATGGAATTGACCAGTTTATATTCTACTGGCTCGTTTTATGAATTAAGCAATTTAGCTTCAACCGATTTGCCAGAAAAATTTAAAACTCTTTTGGAATACGGAGTTTTAGCCAGTCAGAAAGACCTTTTTGACCCATTAGAAAAAGAATTAAATAAAATGGCCGGTTTATATATTAAAGACATTGATAAAACATACGATAATTTTGATTTAGTTAAAGAATATCCTTTATCTAAAAAATTGTTAGCTTTGTCACATGTGTGGCAGTCATTCGACAAGAAAAAAATAATTGTTGCCTCAAAGGGAGCGCCTGAATCTGTTTTGGAATTGTGTCATATTAGTGGAGACGAGAAAAAAGAAACTTTAGAAAAAGTAAAGAAAATGTCAGAAAAGGGAATGCGCGTTTTGGGAGTGGCAAAAGCTGTGTTTTCTGGAGATGATTTGCCCGATAATCAACACGATTTTAAATTTGAATTTGTGGGATTGCTTGGATTTGTTGATTTAATTCGTCCAACGGCTCCTAATGCCGTTAAAGAGGCCTATGAGGCTGGAATAAGAGTTATTATGATTACTGGAGACTATCCGGGAACCGCTCAATTTATTGCTCAACAAGTTGGAATTAAAAATTATGAAAAATATTTAACCGGAGAAGATTTGGAAAGAATGAACCATCTTGAATTGAGAGAAGAAATAAAGACTGTAAATATTTTTGCCAGAATTGCTCCAGAACAAAAATTACTTATTGTTAACGCTTTAAAAGCAAATAATGAAATTGTTGCAATGACCGGAGACGGAGTAAACGATGCCCCAGCTTTGAAAGCTGCCCATATTGGAATTGCTATGGGCGAAAGGGGAACGGATGTTGCAAGAGAAGCGTCATCTTTGGTTTTGCTTAATGATGACTTTTCTTCAATTGTGGTTGCAGTGCGCCTAGGCAGAAGAATTTATGATAATTTAAAAAGGGCAATGGGATATATTTTAGCTGTCCATGTCCCCATTGCAGGAATGTCTATTTTGCCGTTAATCTTTAATATGCCCATAGTGTTATTACCTGCTCATATTGCTTTTTTGGAATTAATTATTGACCCGGCCTGTTCAACGGTTTTTGAAGCAGAAAAAGAAGATAAAGATATAATGAAGCGTCCTCCAAGAAATTTGCATCAGAAAATTTTTAATTTAAAAACAGTTTTAATTAGCTTGCTTCAGGGGTTGGGAGTTTTGGTCGCATCATTTGTTTTATTTATTTTTGCTGTTAACTCTGGCATGGGAGAAGCAGAGTCCCGTTCTTTTGCTTTTGCATCTTTAGTTTTAGCAAACTTAATGCTGATTATTATTAATTTATCCTGGAGTAAGAATATTTACAAGATAATTTTTTCAGCTAATAAAATTTTAATTATTATTCTTGCCTATACAATATTGTGTTTGTTTGCAGTTTTGTATATTCCATTTTTTGCCAATCTCTTTCATTTAGCCCCGCTTAGTTTAAAAGATTTTATGCTTGTTGGCATAGCCACATTTTTAAGCTTAATCTGGTTTGAGTTTTTAAAATTATTCAAGGCGGTAACCGAGTAATGATTGGTAGAAGATTTACAAAAAATAACAGGGAAACTGCCAGAATTCTTGTTGAAAACAAAATAAGTTGTTTTAATAAAATTTATAATTTTGAAATCAACAGAATTGCGATAAGAAATCAAAAATCCAGGTGGGGGAGCTGTTCAAAACAGGCAAATTTAAATTTTAATTACAGAATTATTTTTTTAAAGCCAGAATTGGCAGATTATTTGATTGTTCACGAACTTTGTCATTTAGGCGAGTTTAATCATTCAAAAAGATTTTGGAATTTAGTGGAAAAAACAATTCCCAATTATAAAAATATAAATTGGGAGTTAAGAAACACCCGTATGAACTTAATTTGAAAATTATTTTGACATTTTTACATATTGTTATATATTATAGATAGCTTCTTGTTCTTTGACACTTTGAGATAGAATCATTATTTGTTAAGGGAGACAAAGATGGAACTACCGATTTGGGCTTGGATTTTGGTTGGTGGGATGTCTTTGCCACTTATTGCACTTTTAATTTGCGCAAGTGCTAAAACTAGAAAGGGAGCTAGGGAGAGTAGTGAAGAAAACGAGCCGCCCTCTGATAAGCCGTCGTTTCAGTGTGTTGGAATGGGGTCTTGTTGTGATGGAGCAAACTGTTCGGCTTGTCCGTATGGTCCCGAAAGGGATTGCTAAAAAGGAACAAGCCCTGAGATAGTATCAAAAGGGCTTTTTGTTTGCGTAAAACTGGACTGGAGCTGGAGATTTATTAAAAAATATGGTAAAGTATGGATTATGGCAAATGACGAAGTTATATTAAATTTTAAAGAGGTTTCCTTTGAATGGAAACAAAATCAGCCTATTTTAAATGAGGCCAGTTTTTCTGTGCGAAGAGGTTCAAAAATTACATTAATGGGTCAAAATGGCGCAGGAAAAAGCACTATTTTTCAATTAATTACAGGAGAAGAAAAGCCAGAGTCTGGAGCGATAAATATTAACAATAATCTTACAGTTGCAATTGCAAAACAGGTAATTCCGCGAGACCAGCTTCATTTAACTGTTAAAGAATTTTTTGAGAAATGTTTTTCAGAAAAAGTTTACGATATTGACCCAAAAATTGAAAATATTTTAGAAGTTGTAAACCTTGTTGTTCCAAGCGACAGAATTATAAACAATCTTTCCGGGGGACAACAGGCAAGATTGCTTTTGGCTTCTGCCTTAATACAAAATCCGGATTTGCTTTTGCTTGATGAACCAACAAATAATTTAGACAAAGCAGGAATTGCGCACTTAACTGATTTTTTAATTAATTATCCAAAAACTTGTATTGTAATTTCTCACGACGCGGATTTTTTAAACAGTTTTACAGAAGGAGTTTTGTATTTGGATGTTTTTTCAAAAAAAGTTGAGCAATATACCGGAAACTATTTTGCGGTTGTTGAAGAAATAAAAGTTAGGTTGGAAAAAGAAAGAATGAAAAATGCCAGATTGGAAAAAGACATTGCCCACAGAAAGGAGCAAGCGGGATTTTTTGCGCAAAAAGGGGGACATTTAAGAGATGTTTCTTCAAAAATGAGAAAAAAGATTGAAGAATTGGAAGAAGAAATTGTGGATGTTAGAAGAGAAGATAAAACAATTAGAAATTTTAAAATTCCGGTTCAAGAAGATATTGGAGGTGTAATTTTAGCACTAAATTCTGTTTCAATTGTAAAAAATCATAAATTTGTTGATAGAAAAGTAAAAATTGAATTGGGAAAACGCGACAGGCTTTTATTAACCGGCCATAACGGAATTGGAAAAACTACACTTTTAGAAAAATTGGCATCAGGTCACGCAAAGGGGGAGCACACAAAACAAGGTCTAAAAATTGGTTATTACAGACAAGATTTTTCAACTTTAGATTTTAACGAAACAGTTTATCAAACTCTTGTAAAATCTGCCGGAGAAAGTAAGTCAGAGCAAGATTTAAGAGCTCATGCTGCCGGATTTTTAATTGATTCTGAAGTTTTAAAAGCAAAAATTGGTTCGCTTTCCGAAGGGCAAAAAGGATTGGTTGCTTTTGCTGCAATTTCGCTTCAAAAACCCGGACTTTTAATTTTGGACGAGCCAACAAACCACATAAATTTCCGTCACATTCCAATAATTGCCAAAGCAATAAACGAATTTGACGGTGCTATGATTTTAGTAAGCCATGTACCCGATTTTGTCGCCAAAATCCGCGTAGACCAAACCCTAAACCTCGAATCATTGTTATAGAATTAAAAAATCGCCATTTCGGCGATTTTTTGTTAAAATAAATTTATATGGATAAAAAAGAAAATAATTTTGCTTATATTGATGGAGCAAATCTGCATAAAGGAATTAAAAGCCTCGGATGGGATTTAGATTATAAAAGATTCAGAGTATGGCTTTCTGAAAAATATGGAGTGAAAAATGCTTACCTTTTTATTGGATTAGTGCCAAAACATAAAGATCTTTATAAATATTTGACTGAAGCTGGATTTGCACTCGTTTTTAAAGAGGTAATTTACGACGGCGATGGTAAGGCCAAAGGTAATTGTGACGCTGACTTGGTATTTCAGACAACAAAAGATTTTTATGAAAAAAAATTTGATAATGCGATTATTGTTACAAGTGATGGTGATTACTCTAGCTTAGTAAAATTTCTTAATGATGGGAGGAAGCTTATTGCAGTGTTATCTCCAAGTACTCAAGATAAATGTTCTATTTTATTAAAGAGAACTGGTGCTAAAATATCTTATATTAATGATCAACATTCAATCTTATCTTTATAAATAAAAAAGCCCCCGACGAGGACGAGCCTCGTAAGGGTCTTTTTTGTAGTTATACTGTAATATTACCAGATAATTAAACCTTGTCAAGTAAAATGAAAGTAATTAAAACAGCCCTATTTCATGGCTGTTTTAATTGTTATGACTTTGTAAAAATTACTCTGCTTTTTTCTATGACTTTAGAAGTTACGGATATATTAAATGCTTTCATAGTAGAATGCCATTTTTTAAATTTAAGAAAAGTATTCCAATCTAATTCTAAAATTTCCTCTAATTCATAAAAATCATTTATTAAAACAATTAATAGATATTCAAATTTTTTTTCTTTATTTTCTTGCTCTTTTGTCCCTAATCCCCAAAATACACCAGTCGTTTTCCCTGGTAATTTTATTGTTTTAATAGAATAACGATCTCCATTTCTGCTAATTGCATCTATGTTCTTTGTACCTTGTGGTGCGGCTTGTAGATTGGGTAGATTTGGAGTTTTATTATAGTAATTTATTGATAATTGCTCTCCTCTTTCTGCTGTAATATTCATGGTTCTTATCGCGCCAGTTAATTTGAGTTGTTTTATTATATCGCTGTATAAACTCCATAATTCTTCTATATTAAGTTTTGTTATATTAAATGTCATAAATTATATTTTTTATAATTAAAACACTATTTAGAAAAGTTTGCAATAAACAAAAACAGTCTTGCAAGCGGGACTGTTTTCGTTGACAAAATAAGTCAAAGTGTTAGTCTAAAATAGTGTTGGTTCTTTGGCATTTTTTTTGGCAAAGGAGAAAATGATGAAATTGAAAGCCTATCTGCGAACGCATCAAATTTATCATGCCTCGTTTGTGCTCACTGGATGGATTTTTTCTACTGCGTATTTCGGGTATCACTATGGCCTTGGAGCGGGACTTGTTGCTTTTTTATTTTCTCATGTTTTTTTCTTGATGCTTTGGATGATTTTTGTGGAAGGTTTAGAAGAACACTGTGAGTTATGTGGCGAAAGTGGTGGAATAACAAAGAGCGTTGTTAGACTTGAAACCCTTCCCCGTGATTGGTATCAAGAACAGCAAGAGATACTTAAATGCAGGTGTACAAAGTGCGGATATGAATGGAAAGAAGATGGGAAAATAATTCCTTGTGAAGAACAGGCGCCCGAGCCAAAAGGAACCGGCGGTTTTCCTCGCTTTATATGCGTTCTTCGTTCAGAAGACTGTCCGCCATCGGCCGAAGGCAAATGCGAGATGTGTGGGTTTCACATGTACTTTGAAAGCGAGGAGCAGTATCAAGAGGATGTGAAAAATCGCTATCCAGAAAACTAGTCTCCAAGGATCTTGGGGAAAGGCGAAAGGCTCTTTGATGAATAAAGTCAAAGAGCCTTTTTATATAATTAAAAACCTCGAGCCGAGTGGTTCGAGGTTGTCGTGGTCTTTGCGCCTTAAATGGCGTCGAGGTTAATGCCGGCAAAACTCCATTCTCTGCCTTCATCAACGCCATACATAGGACATCGGATTGCGTTGGCTCCCAGTCTTAATGCTGCATAAATATCTTTGTTAGGATTGTCTCCAATAACCAGTAGTTCACTAGGAATAATATTATAGTGACCTATGATTATGGAAAAATCCTTTAAGCCCTGATTAAGCTGAAAAAAGTTATCAAACCTTTCAATGCATAATCTGCTTTTTGGCTGATTACCAATTCGCCGATTAGCGACTAATCTGAAAGCTATAGCTAGGTCGTTTTTCACATTTCCCGTCATGCCGTCAGAGCTTGTTACTACTTTTATCCCTCTCTCGTCGCACCTATCAAACAAGAGCTCAAGTCCATCTCTGGGTGGACAAGAATAGTCATGGTCGTTAAAGGCCAAAACGGTTGCGTAAATGTCTAGGGCTAAAACTTTTATGGGCATGATTGCCTCCTTTGTATTATATGTTAAGTCAAAGAGCTTATTTTTAAGACTAACACTTTGACTTATTTTGTCAAACAAAAAACGAGCTGAACGAGCTCGTTTTTTTATGGGTTGTTAGTCGAGGAAGGTGAGGGCGATACCGCGTTTGTCGCCACGACCGGTTCTGCCAATTCTGTGGACATAGTCGTCGTAGGTTGCTGGCAAATCGTAGTTGATAACATGGCTGACATTATCAATATCAAGTCCGCGGGCTGCAACATCGGTTGCTAATAAAACTTGTACGCGATTTTCTTTAAACATTGATAAAGCTCTTTGGCGCTGTCCTTGTGATTTATTTCCGTGAATTGATTCTGCTTTGAATCCTTTTTGAACCAAAACTTTTGAAAGTTTTTCAACTCCGTGCTTTGTTTTTCCAAAAACCAAAACTTTTTTGAATTCATCTTTTTTGCTTAAAAGATTGTGCAAAACTTCGGCTTTTGTTTGCCCATTTTGAATTTTAATTACATCTTGTTCAATGTGTTGAGCAGTATCCCTGGTTTTAACAGAAACTTTTATTGGGTTTCTTAAAAACTCTCTTACAAGCCCTTCAATTTTTGGAGAAAATGTTGCTGAAAAGAAAAGAACTTGTTTTTCTCTTGGCATTAAGCTCATTATAAACCTTGTTTCGTTTACAAAGCCCATATCCAACATTTGGTCGGCTTCGTCCAAAACAACTGTGTTAAATTTGGCTAAATTAATTTTCTTTCTTTCAATTAAATCTTTTAATCTTCCCGGAGTTCCAATAATTAAATTGTTTGTATAATTTAATTCAGAAATTTGTCTTCCAATACTGGCGCCACCAACACAGCAAACAGAAAAAATTCTTATTTGTCTGGTAAATGATTTTAACTCTTGCTGAATTTGCAAAGCCAATTCTCTTGTTGGAGTAACAATTAAAATGTTTTCTCTTGGGTTATTTAAAACCTTGTTTATAAGAGGAATTAAAAATGCAGCGGTTTTTCCAGTTCCAGTGTTGGCAATTCCAACAACATCAGAGCCATTTAAAACGCTTGGGATGACTTTATCTTGAATTGGAGTGGGTAAAGTGTAACCCTTGCTTAAAATGTTTTGTAGCAAGTTTTGATTTATCGCAAAATCTTGAAATTTGTGTTCTGGAATAAAAATTGTTTCCTCTTCTGCCGGAATTGCCTTGTTGATAAACTTGGCAGGATTTATTCTTTCAGAGCGTTGATTTCCACGGCTAGAATTATTTCTGCCACGAGAAAAACCACCTCTTTGTGATTGAGAAGAATGTCCAAACCTTTGAGGTCTGTTGTTTCTACTATAAAAACTATTCATATATATCTTTTAAATAATCTGTGTCTAGTCTTAAATTATAATAAAAAAGGCGACTAGCTGAGTCCCCAGATTTTTAGATAAAGATATATTTTGCTTTCTTTATATACATTTGAGGGAGATGCCCCCAAAGTCAAAAACCGTGAGATTTGATTATATATTTAAGTATATCATAAAAACTAATCTGTGTCAACCCTTTTATGATTTTATGGTTTTATCCTTGCAATGCAATATTAAAAAATGCTACACTATAATTGTAAGTGTTCTATTGAGTTTCTTTCTTGAGTTTCTTTAAGTAAGCCTTAGAAGAGAAATAAAAATAGCGGTCGGCTTACTTTTATTAATAAGTTAATTAAGAAATCATGGCAAAGAAATTATATGTAGGAGGATTATCCTACAACACAACAGAAGCTACTTTAAAAGCAGCTTTTGAAGCTATTGGACCAGTTGAGTCAGCAACTATCATCATTGATAAAATGACCAACCGTTCAAAAGGATTTGGTTTCGTAGAAATGGCAAGTGACGACGATGCTCAAAAAGCTATTGATGCACTCAATGGAAAAGAGCTCGACGGCAGAACTGTCGCAGTAAATGAAGCAAGACCAATGGAAAAGAGAGAACCAAGACAAGGTGGATACAACAGAGATAACAGAGGTGGTTCAGGATTTGGTGGAGGCAACAGATGGTAATTTTAAATTAATCATCAGCAGAAACTACCCTTTTAACCGAGGGTAGTTTTTTGTTTTATACCTGGAAGTTATTTTCATTTAAAATACTATTATTATGATTTTATTATAAACACCCCCTCATATGTACAAATTTGTTATTTTAGGATATAATTTATTATTAAATAAGTTTAATAATAAATTTATGTATATAAAATTAGAACCATTCGGAGTTTGTATTTATGGAGAAAGGATAGGATCAACTTGGCTTTCGATGGTTGAATCCATATTAAAAAATGGAGAAGAAACTCTGGACGAAGGAAGGCGAAGAATCTCACTTCAAAATATAAGAATAAGATCTTCTTATCAACACACAACAGATCCTATTATAGAAAAATATGCTGATAAGAAAAATATTAAGAAAGTATTAGATTTAACATTTAAAGAACCTGAGATGTATGATTTTGATGTCAATCCTTCTTTTTCAAGGGGAAGCAAAAGTTACTATGCAAGGATAGAAGAAGGAAAAATGATGGATTATGTAGTAGATAGATTGAGTCTGATTCCTGAAAGCAAAAAAGCGGTTATTTCATTTATTAATTGGGATGATTATAAAGCAGTTCTGGCTAATCCTAAAGATGACTATCTTCCCTGTATAACTACTGTTCAGTTTAGATTATTAGAAAATGAGGATGGTTATAGAATGAATACAATTTTTACAGCAAGATCAATGGATGCTTATCAGAAAGGGGTAGGGAATCTTGTGGCAATTGCGACAATGTCAGAAAAGATAGCGGAAAAATTAGAAAAAAATCTTAATAAAAAAATAGAGATTTGTAGCTTAGATGGAATAATAACAGATGCTCATATCTACACCGAAAATATTTATGATGCTCAAGAATTGTTAAAAAAATATAAGAAGCACGAAGAAAATGTATAAAATAATTAAAAATATAGGAATAATAAAATTTAAAGAAAAATTAAACGAAGATGTTATTGTTATTGATTCTATAAATAAAATTTTTAAAGATAAAAGGGGATATGTGATTAAGATGCCTCCAGCAGGAAGTCCTGTTGTTTGTTGTATGTCTGGAGGAGCAGATGCCGTATCAAACATTTTTATTCTTATGAATGAATTTGGATATGAAGTGTATCCGTTTTTTATTAATAGAGGTCAATCTTGTTATAAATGGGAGAAAAAATCGGTTGATTACTATGATAATCTTTTTAAAAAAAAATTTCCAAGACTATATAATAAAACGAAAGAAATTAGCGTGAATACGCCAGCTAAAGAATACAAAGATGACTTAAGGGAGGTTAAGAAAAAATATTATGAAAAAGAACATTCTGCTCATGTTTCATATCCAGCAAGAAATTCAATTATATTCCTTACGGGCATGGAATATGCTATCTCTTTGCAAAATAAAGGTAAAAAAGTTAATACTGTATTTATAGCCCATGTCGCAAGTGACACATCTTTCCATTGCTCTCTTACTTGGCAAAGAATTCTTAACCTAGAAACTTGCCATATTTTAAATGATTATAATTTTCAATATATTTCTTTACCGATTGAAGTAGAATTAGGAAATTATTATGATAAAGAAGTATTAATTGGATATTGTGAAGAAAATGGTTTGGACTTATCAAAAACTAGGACTTGTATAAAATCAAGTAAAATACAGTGTGGGACTTGTCCTTGTTGTTGGGATAGGAGAAGGTGTTATTTATTAGCGGGTATAAAAGATAAAACTGAATATTTAAAACCCTATCCAAATAAATCAAGTGGATATTACTAAAATGAAAAAAGAAATAGAAATAAAAGTTAAAATAGATAAAAAGGAATTTGATAAATTTGTTAAAGACAATCCAACTTTTCAGTTTGAAAAAACTTACGGATATTTTACTGAAAATTATGAAAATATGACGAAAGGAATTTTTCCTAGAATAAAAGATATGGGAAACATCGCCTTAGTATCAGTAAAAATAAAAACAAAAAATGATTCTAAAATGTTTGAAAGAGACGAATACGAGTTTGAGATAGAATCAGATAAAGTAGAATCGGTTAGACTTATGTTTAAAGCCTTAGGATATTATATAGAACATATTTTTGAAAAAAAACGTTATAGATTGGAATCCATAAATAATTGTGATTTTGTTGTAGACGAACTTCCTTTTGGCTATTTTATTGAATTAGAAGGAGAAGAAAAAAATATTGAAAAATCCATAAAACAACTTGGATTAGAAAATAATGAAAGAATAAATGGTGCTTATTTAAAATTATGGGATAAGTATAAAAAAGATAATAATTTATTCGGTGAATGTATTTTCTAGAATTAATCATCAGCAAAAACTACCCTTTTAACCGAGGGTAGTTTTTTTGTTTTACCTCTTGACAATAGTATAATGAATAGCATATACTTAATTTGTATCAGGCGAAGTCACATCCTAAAATAGGACCAGAAACAGCATTTTCAATTTTTGGAAGTGCTGTTTTTTTGTGTTATAATTCACTTGCGGAGGTTATGGGAGGTTGAAACTAGACGGATCTAGTCTTCGTCTGATACTCGAATGGTCCCATTAAAATGGGATGTGGTCCGACTCCACCGGCCTCCGCGTCAAAGAATCTGTCAGAAGTGACGGATTTTTTGTTTGGAAAGGTGTAGGGGTTTACATTTGACAAAAATTAGTGTATAATTCAAACTATTATGCAAAACATTAGAAACATCGCGATAATCGCACACGTTGACCACGGCAAAACCACACTAGTGGACGCGCTTTTGCGTCAGTCAAAAACTCAAATGAAAAAAGAAGTTGCTGATCAGGAAATGATTATGGACAGCAACGAATTGGAAAGAGAAAGAGGAATTACAATTTTCTCAAAAAATGCCTCTGTTCAATACGGGGACATCAAGGTAAACATTATTGACACTCCTGGTCACGCTGATTTTGGCGGAGAAGTTGAAAGAGTTTTAAATATGGCAGACGGATGTTTGCTTTTAATTGACGCAAAAGAAGGTCCTATGCCTCAAACAAGATTTGTTTTGAAAAAGGCCTTGGAAATGGGACACAAAATTCTTGTGGTTGTAAACAAAATTGATAAGCAGGGAGCTGATGCAAAAAGAGCTTTGGAACAAACTTTTGAATTGTTTATGGAATTGGGAGCTGGTGACCACAGTTTTGATTTTCCAGTTATTTATGCTTCGGGTAGAGCTGGATTGGCAGGATTGGAGCCAGATTTAACAAAAATGGAAAATATTAATCCGCTTTTTGAAGCTATTGTGGAACATATTCCTTCTCCAATTGCCGATGCAGAAAAACCTTTGCAAATGTTGGTTACTTCAATTACTCCGGATGATTTCAAGGGCAGAATTGCAATTGGCAGAGTTTATAACGGCGTAATTAAAGCTAATCAGGAAATTGTTCATATAAATAGAAGCGGTGAAATACAAAAATGTAAAATAACTTCTTTGATGACCTTTTTTGGATTGGGAAAGATTGAAGCAGAAGAGGTAAAAGCAGGAGATATTTGCGCAGTGGCTGGAATTTTGGATGCAACAATTGGTGAAACAATTGCCGACCCAGAAAATCCTGTGGCTTTGCCATTGATTAACATTGAAGAACCAACAGTTAAAATGACCTTTATGGTTAATAGTTCTCCATTTGCAGGAAAAGAAGGAGAATTTTCAACTTCAAGACAAATCAGGGCAAGATTATACAAAGAAATTGAAACTGATGTGGCTTTGAGAGTTGAAGATAGTGACGACGGAAAATGGATTGTTTCTGGAAGAGGAGAATTGCACTTGGCAATTTTAATTGAAAGAATGAGAAGGGAAGGATACGAATTTGCAGTTTCAAGACCTCAAGTTATTACCAGAGAAATTAATGGGAAAAGAATGACTCCATATGAAAGAGTTTATATTGAAGTTCCAGAACAATTTCAGGGAGCTATTATACAAAACTTGGGAAGCAGAAAAGGAGAATTAAAAGAAATGAAAACCCATAATGGGATTGCTTTTTTGGAGTTTATAATTCCAACAAAAGGATTATTTGGATACAAAAACGAATTTTTAACAGAAACAAAAGGTCTTGGGATAATGAATACATCATTTCACCAATATATGCCTGACCCAGGAAATTGGAAAGACAGAGACCATGGTTCTTTAATTTCCACAGATACTGGTCCAACAAATATGTATGGATTGAGAAATATTCAAGACAGAGGAACTTTGTTTTTTAGCCCAGCAGTTGAAGTTTATCAGGGACAAGTTGTGGGACAAAATTCAAGACCAAACGATATTTGGGTAAATGTTTGCAAAGAAAAACAACTTTCAAACATGAGGTCAAAAGGAGATGGAAGTTCAGAACACTTTAATGTTCCAAAAACAATGGGATTGGAAGATGCTTTGGAATACATTGGCGACGACGAATTAGTTGAAGTAACTCCAAAAAATGTGCGTATCAGAAAGCTTCATTTAACCGAAGTTGATGCAAAAAGAGCAGAAAGAGCAGCATCGGGTGTTAAATTTGACTACTAAAACGATTTTTTAAGAATTATCATAAAAAACAGGGGGTAGAGCACACCTCTTGTTTTTTTGGAATAATTATGGTATTATTGAGTATCTGAGCTATTTCGTAGTTCAAACACGACTATGATAACAATAAGCAAAGAACAATTTTTAGAGGAGCACAACAAGCTATCTCCATTGCATTTGCAGGCCACTTTGGCTTTGCTTACCAGATTTCAGGAAGAAAAAAAGCCACTTTTGAAAGATAGCGAATGGTGCATTGATAAACTTAGAATGCCATTTATTTTATGGCTTACTGCTTTGCCAGAAGCTGAAAAAAAGGCTGGAAGAAAAACAAAAGAAAAACAGATATTCAAAAACTATCCAGAAACTCACTACGAAGCTTAAACAAGCGTAAACTCAAAAATCCAAGGCTAACCCCTTGGATTTTTGTTTGTCTGCGCATATTGACAAATAATCTTAATGGGTGTATAATTAATATATAGTGAGTTTTGGCTCTTTTCAACCCACAACGCGGAGCTTAGAATGACACTCCTTTCGAATATTTTTGTTGTGAGTATTGTCTTGTTCATCGGACTCATTGGGATGTATCTCGATTGGGCGTCCAAGAAATCCTCGTAGGCAGCTATTGCCTATAAAGTAGCAAGGAGAAGTCATGAAAAAATTCGTTGGACAAGCCCACGGTTCCGGGTGTGGAATGGGCGAAGATGTCACTCTCTGTGTTGAGGCTATCGACAAAACCCAGGCTCGAAACATGATGGAAACCATTATGGCGAGCAGATATCCTTCTAGCGATGTCGACAGCGACAGCGTTCGCGAAGCCACCGATGAAGAGTGCCGCACCTTGCCGATTGATGAACCGGAAGATCCGGCATAAGCCACCATAGACCCAAGCATGTCGCGCATTGCGCAAAACTGCTTCCCAGCACATCGTGTTGGGCTTTTTTGTTTATATAATTGACAAAAAATAAATAGGAGTTGCATTTTTTTAAAAAATGGGATAAAATATAAAATCATTTAGCAGATATCAAAAATGGAGGAGATTTCATTAAAAGCTCAGGAAATATTTAGCATTGGAAATTTTGGGATAACCAACTCTTTTTTTTTATCGTTGGTGGTTTTTGCCGTATTGGCGCTGTTTGCGGTTTTGATAAGAACAAAAATTAAAGAAATTCCCGGGAAATTACAGAATATAGTTGAAATGGCAATGGATTCTTTGCTTGACTTAATGCACTCAACGCTAGGAAACAGAGTTGCTGCCGAAAAATATTTTCCATTAGTTGCAACAATTTTTATTTTTATATTAATATCAAATCTTTTTGGACTTTTGCCGGGAGTTGGTTCTGCTTGGATAGAACATGGTGGCAAAGAAGTGCCGTTATTCCGTTCTCCTGCTGCCGATTTAAATTTTACATTGGCATTTGCAGTAGTTTCTGTTGTGGTTTCAAACCTTATTGGAATGTCGGCTTGCGGAGTTTTCAGCTATTTGGGAAAATATATTAATTTTAAAGGCCCAATAGATTTTTTCGTGGGAATATTAGAGGGAGTTTCAGAGTTTGCTAAAATTGTTTCATTAACTTTCAGGTTGTTTGGAAATGTTTTTGCCGGAGAAGTGTTGCTTACGATTATTTTCTTTTTAGCTCCATATTTTATTCCACTGCCATTTATGTTTTTGGAAATTTTCGTAGGAGCAATACAGGCATTTATCTTTGCAATGATTACACTGGTTTCTATATCACTGAACACTTCACATGGAGCGCACGAAGAGCACAAAATATAACAATAGACGATAAAAATAAAAAATAATTATTAATAAAATAAAAATTTGCTTATTTAAAGCTTTAATTCCTAAAAATGCCAGATGGTAAATGGCTAAAACTTCCATAAAACAAAATACAAATAGTTTTTTAGAAATTAAATTTAAAAAGGCAAAATAATAAATAAAATGGAAATAGAAGGAATTCGAACAATAGCGGTTGTATCATCAATCGTTTTGGGAACAATTTTCCCAGCAATCTCAATTGGATGGATTGGATCCACTGCTTTAAAATCAATTAGCAGAAACCCAGAAGCAGCATCAAAAATTCAAACAGCTATGATGTTGGCAATTGCTTTCGCTGAAGCAGTAGCTATTTATGCTTTGGTTATAGCTTTGATTGTAAAATTCGTTGCCTAATTTAAGCTTGAAACTTGTCCCTGTGCGCCTGCCTGCCGGCAGGCAGGGGATAAGATTTAGTCTTTAATTTATAATTTTAATCATGGAAAACGAGTTATTATTTCAATTAGGAATCAACTGGAAACTATTTTTAAGCCAGGCATTCAATTTTTTTATACTTTTGGGTGTGCTGACTTTTTTTGTTTACAAACCTTTAATGAAAGTGATGAAAGAAAGAACTCAAAAAATTCAAGAAGGTTTAACAAAAGCAGAGGAAGCTGACATAAGACTAAAAGAAGTTGATGAAATTTCTAAAGCAAAAATTAAGGAAGCCGAAGGAAAATCAATTGAAATTATAAAACTTACTGGGCAAAAAGCAAAGTTGCTAGAACAGGATTTTCAGGAGAAGCAGGAAGAAAAACAAAAACAAATTGCAATTGAAATGCAAAAAATGCAGAAAAAGCAAAAAGAAGAAGCAGAAAAAGCTGTTTTTGAAAACGCTGTGAATTTGGTTAAAGATTTGCTTTCAAAAACAGTTGAATTAAATCCAAAAGAAATAGACGATAAACTTATTAGTAAGGCAGTTAAAGAAATTAAAAGTGAGTAGATGAGTAATTGAAGCACATTTTTCTGTTATTCAGTCCACAACGATTTTGCAAAAAAGTTGTTGGCTGAAAATCGGAAAGATGTACTGCACCTTAAACCAAAGAGCCGGATAACATTCGGCAGGAGGATGTTAAAATGGCGGAAAAGCACGAAAAATCGGTTGAGGCAGTGGAACGGATACTGGATATTGGTGGATATATTGATTTGTACAAGGACCCCATTTTTAGGAATACGGAGGAACATTATAGGCGAGTTATGGGTAAACCTGATACTCCTCTGATTTTCATCTTCGAAACGGTGCCATTAGTCAGTAGTGTTATTCAAGTGGGATGCGTCCGCGAAAATTTCCGCAAGGCAGTTTGTTGGGCTAAAACCCTCTTACCCGAACCAGACGCGGACGCAAATTCCTTCCTGAATAACTTGACGCTTATCTATATCCTTGAAAAGGGCAGAGACGAATTCGCTGTCAGCGAGGACGAAGAGAAAAAGGCACTCTGGAGTCAGATGGCGGAAGCCGTCTTAACACAGTTGCAGTGCGTGTAGCTCATTCCAAGCGAGGGGGTCGTGTTCTTTTAAACCCCCTTCCTTTTCTTTTTTTAAAATTTATGAAATACAAAACTAAAGATTATGCCAAGGCACTAGTGGAAATTTTGTCTGACAAGAAAATTGCAAATGATAAAAAAGTTGCGCACGGATTTATAAAATTGCTAGAAAGGCAAAATGATTTGAAAAAATCAAAAGAAATAATTGATTTAGCAGAATTTTTATTGGCGAAAAAAAATAATAAAAAGTCTGTTGTTTTTCAAACAGCTAGAAAATTATCAGACAGCCAGAGAAATTTGCTTTTAAAATCAACCGAAAGGGGAGATATTGTAAAAGAAAAAATAAATCCGGAATTAATTGCTGGAGTTAAAATAATAATTGATGACGAGAAGCAATTAGACCAAACACTTTTAAAAAAAATAAATAATCTATTTAACTTAAACAAATAAGATGACCCAAGAAATTTTAGAAAAATTAAAAAAATCTATACAAGATTATAAGGAAAATCCAGAATGGGAGGAAGTTGGAAAAGTTATTGAAGCTGGAGATGGAATTTTAAAAATTTCAGGGCTTGCAAAAATTGGAGCTTTGGAAGTTTTATCTGTTGAGTCTGGAAAAGAGAATGTTAAAGCTGTTGCCTTAAACTTGGAAGAAGATTCTGTTGGAGCTTTGGTTTTAGGCCAAGCGGAGCATATTAAAGCAGGAGACACAGTTAAAAGAACAAAGCAACTTTTGTCTTTGCAAGTTGGTGAACAAATGTTGGGCAGAGTGGTTGACCCATTGGGAAATGTTTTAGATGGAAAAGGCCCAATTTTTTCTGAAAAAGATAAAAAAGAATTTTATTTCTTGGAAAATGACGCGCCAAATGTTTTGGCAAGAGAATCGGTAAATTACCCTATGCACACAGGAATTAAAGCTATTGATGCTATGATTCCAGTTGGAAGAGGACAAAGAGAATTGATTATTGGAGACAGACAAACTGGAAAAACAGCCATTGCTTTGGATGTGATTATAAACCAAAAAGAAGAAGAAAATAGGCCAATTTGTATCTATGTTGCAGTTGGACAAAAAGAATCAAAGGTTGCAAAAATTGTTCAAACATTAAAAGAACAGGGAGCTTTGGATTATACAATTGTTGTTTCGGCCTCTGCCTCAAGCCCTGCAGCTTTCTGGTATTTGGCTCCATTTGCAGGATGCGCTATTGGAGAATATTTTAGAGACAAAGGAAAAGATGCTTTGATAATTTATGACGACTTATCAAAACACGCTTGGGCATACAGACAAATTTCTTTGCTTTTAAGAAGAGCTCCTGGAAGAGAAGCTTATCCTGGAGATGTATTTTATTTGCACTCAAGATTGTTGGAAAGATCTGCCAGACTTTCAAAAGATTTGGGAGGCGGTTCATTAACAGCTTTGCCAATTATTGAAACACAGCTTGGCGATGTTACAGCCTATATTCCAACAAATGTAATTTCAATTACAGACGGACAAATTTATTTGGAGTCAGACTTATTTTATCAGGGAACAAGACCTGCAGTTAATGTTGGTTTGTCGGTTTCCCGTGTTGGAGGTTCAGCACAAACAAAAGCAATGAAAAAAGTTGCCGGTAAATTAAGACTTGAATTGGCACAGTTTCGCGAATTGCAAACATTCGTTCAGTTTGCATCTGATGTTGATGAAACAACAAAAAACAGAATTAACAAAGGCAGAATTATCACAGAAATTTTAAAACAACCGGATTTACAGCCAATCCCATTTGAAAAACAGGTTTTAGTTTTGTACGCAGCATTAAACGGATATTTTGATAAGTTCCAGCCAAAGGAAATGAAAGCAATTGAAGCAAAATACTTGGAATATTTTGACGATTTACATAAAGAATTAGTTGAAAAGATAAAGAAAGAAAGAGCAATCAGCGACGAATTAGAAGGGGAGATTAAAAAAGTTATAAGTTCTTTTATAGAAAGCGTTAAATAGCGAATAATACACCTTTTTCACTGCAGTGAAAAAGTAGTACATCAAAATTTATTGCTTCGCTTTAAAAATTTGCAATAAAAAAGGCGACCCCGCTATATTATAAAAGCTTGCGGAATCGCCATGGAGAAAGAATATACGCAGAGCAGATGCATTCCCCATCTTTAGGATCGTCCCGGAGGTACGAACTCAATCGAAAAAGGGTGCTTCACTTCTGGGTACTTATATCCTCTCTCCTTAATTAATATATATATTAATTATACACCCATAATAAGTATTTGTCAAGTAGTTAAATAATAAAAATGGAAAGTCCGCAGAATTTAAAAAAACGCTTAAAAAGCGTCAAAAACATAAATCAGATTACCAAGGCAATGGAGCTGGTTTCGGCTACAAAAATGAGAAAGTCTCAGCAGATTGCTTTGGATTCCAGACCCTATTCTTTTGCAGCTTTGGATATGTTGGCAACAGTTTCTGAATTGGAGCATAAATTGCCAGCGTTGTTTGAGGTTAGAAAAAATATAAAAAAAGTTTTGTTTGTTTTGGTGGCTTCTGATAAAGGATTGGCCGGTGCGTTTAACAGTTCTGTGTTTAAAAAATTTGAACAGCATTTAAAAATAGAAAAAGATGAATGGAAGAAGGAAGAACATTTATATGTTGCAGTTGGCGAAAAATCATCTGCTTATTTAAGTAAAAAGGGATATAAAGTTATTAAAAAATTTACTCAGGCGGGAGACTATACAACCCCAGAGCAAGTGAAACCTATATCAGATTTTATAGTGGAAGGATTTTTAAGAGGAGGTAAAAAAGATTTTCTTGCCAAGCCGAAGCCAGAGGGCGAAGGCTGGGACAGAGTTGTTATTATCTCAACACATTTTAAGTCTGCATTGAAACAAGAACCACATGTAAGAAGAATTTTGCCAATTGATTTTGACCACATTGCAGACACAGTAATAGAAACAATTCCAGAAAGAGGAAAATTTGCTGAATTGATAAAAGAGCATAATATTAGTTTTGTGCCGGATAAAAATAAAATAAAAGATTATATTATTGAACCAAGCCCGGAAATTGTTTTGGAAAAATTGGCAGAACATTTGTTTTTTATGCAGGTTTATAATTTGGTTTTGGAAGCAAATGCATCGGAGCATTCGGCAAGAAGAATGGCAATGAAAACAGCATCTGACAACGCATCGGATTTGGGAAATAAATTAAATTTACAATATAATAAGTCAAGGCAATCAAGAATAACAACAGAAATAAGCGAAATATCAGCAGGTGCTGAAGCCCTAAACTAAATTTTAATAATCACCCGCCAATATAATTTTTCTGCGGGGAGAGCCTCTCTAACGGGGCACCCTCTCCTCGAAAAATCACATTGGCTGTAAACTTATGAATAAAGGAAAAATTATACAAATTATAGGACCAGTTGTTGATGTGGAATTTCCAGAAGAGGGGAAATTACCTCAACTTTTTAATGCTTTAAAAATAAAAAATGGCAATAAAGAGATTATTTTGGAGGTTGTAAAACATTTGGACCCAACAAGAGTAAAAGCAATTTCTATGCACTCAACAGATGGACTGCAAAGAGGTCTTGAGGTTGAAGACACTGGAAAAATGATTGAAGTGCCGGTTGGACCAGAAGTTTTGGGAAATCTTTTTAATGTTATTGGAAATGTTTTGAACAAAACAGATAAAAAGTTTACAAAATTTTCTCCAATTCACAGACAAGCCCCTGCTTTTACAGAACAGGCAACAAAAACCGAAGTTTTTGAAACCGGAATTAAAGTTGTTGATTTGATTGCTCCATTTATTAAAGGAGGAAAAATTGGACTTTTTGGAGGAGCTGGGGTTGGAAAAACGGTTTTCTTGCAGGAATTAATTAGAAATGTGGCCGAAGAATCCGGAGGAGTTTCTGTTTTTGCCGGAGTTGGAGAAAGAACCAGAGAAGGAAATGATTTGTACAAAGATATGACAGATTCCGGAGTTATAAGCAAAACAGCTTTGGTTTTTGGACAAATGAATGAAGTTCCTGGAGCCAGAGCAAGAGTTGCATTGAGCGCTTTAACAATGGCCGAATATTTTAGAGACCAGGAAAAGAAAAATGTGTTACTTTTTATTGATAATATTTTCAGATTTTCACAAGCCGGTTCTGAAGTTTCAACTTTGCTTGGAAGAATGCCTTCAGCCGTAGGATATCAGCCAACATTGGCTCAAGAAATGGCAGAATTGCAGGAAAGAATTACATCAACAAAGTCTGGTTCTATTACATCGGTTCAGGCTATTTATGTTCCGGCTGACGATATTACAGATCCAGCACCAGCCACAACATTCTCTCACTTGGATTCCACAATTGTTTTAAGCAGAGCTTTAACTGAAATTGGAATTTATCCTGCAGTGGACCCATTGGCTTCAAACTCAAGCGCTTTGGATGTTAAAATTGTTGGAGAAAAGCATTATGAAACAGCCAGACAAGTTCAATTAACTTTGCAAAGATACAAGGATTTGCAGGATATTATTGCAATTTTGGGAATTGAGGAATTATCAGAAGAAGACAGAAAAGTCGTCAGCAGAGCTAGAAAAATTCAAAGATTTTTGTCACAGCCATTTTTCGTTGCTGAAAACTTTACAGGAACAAAAGGAAAATTCGTAAAATTGGAAGACACAATTAGAGGTTTTACAGAAATTTTGGAAGGAAAACACGATGATGTCCCAGAAGAAAATTTCTATATGAAAGGCGGAATTGAGGAAGTAGTTGTTAAATAAAATAGAGATGAAATTATCAGTTTATTCGTTAAAAAAAGTTTTATTTCAGGGTAATGCCTCGCTTTTGAATTGCAAAACTGCGGTTGGTGAAATTACGGTTTTGGATAACCACCAGCCCTTGATTGGAATTTTAAAAGAGGGAACTATGAAAATTGTAGATTCAGAAAAGAAAGAACATTTTTTAGAAATTAAATCTGGCCTTATCGAGGTAAAACCAGAAAATGAAGTAAGGTGTCTTATAGATGATTAGAACATAAAATAAAAAGCGGAGGTCCGACCTCCGCTTTTTTGTTTACACTTGGCGATTTTTTTTGATATATGATAAAATAGAAATATGAGTGAAGAAAATAATAACTATTCAATTTCAACAATAATTATTACAACGCTTTCTGTGATAATTATTATATTTTTATCTGTTTTGTTTTATTACTTTGCAATAAAAAGCGAAGCTATTTCGGGCTCTATAGAAGAAATAAGAACCGTTGTTTACAACAAAAATAATCAGGTGGCTAACGCTGATTTAGCAAGCCAATCAGAAGCAGAAAAAAATATAGTAGATACTTCTAATTTTACAAAAGTAATATCTTTTCAAGCTCCAGACCCACTGCCAATAGCAACAAAAACAGGAAATTGCTGGGTAAATTCTATTGCACAGCCGTTTAGGGAAGATGCATGGAGATGCATGGTGGGAAATTCAATTTATGATCCTTGTTTTGCTACAAATCAAGATGGAGTTGTTTTTTGCCAAATGAACCCTTTAAAAACTACATCATTTATAATCAATCTTACAGAAGCCTTACCAACGGCTAAAGTTCCTGCAGAAAAACAAAATAACTGGGCATGGTTTATCAAATTAAAAGACGGAACATATTGTTCACCATTTACTGGCACAAGGATTCCTGTTGGAACTGATATCGCATATTATGGCTGTAATTCAAACTTTAAAAGCGAACAAGTAGTTTTGGTTGGAGATTTGAGAGATGGCGATATTTGGAAGGCCACCAAAGCTGTTCTTGTGCAAACCAATCAAAAATGGACCGTTAAATCATCAGAAGAAGTTGATGTGGAAACTGTTTGGCAATAAATAATGAAATTATTTTTTAAAATAATATTGTTTCTGTTTTTTTTAGTTGCCTTTGGATTGATTTTTTATACTTTGGCTGACATTTTATTATCTCCAATCTCAAAATTGGAAAATCAGGGCAAAGTTTGTTTTGATAAAAAGTGTTTTAATGTTGAAATTGCAAAAACCGCAGATGAAATTTCAAGCGGTTTGTCGTTTCGCAAAAAAATGGATAAAAATAGCGGAATGTTATTTGTTTTTGAGGAAGAAAATATTTATCCATTTTGGATGAAAAATACCCTAATTCCTTTGGATATAATTTGGATAAATAAAGAAAATAAAATTGTTTTTATAAAAACAACAGCAAAGCCTTGTTTGCCCACTTTGCTAAATTCCAACCCCGATTGTGAGATTATAAATCCAATTGAGAAATCTAAATTTGTTCTGGAAATAAACGCCGGAATTTCGGAAAGCTTTGGATTAAAAGTTGGGGATACTGCTCTCTTGACCTATTAATATTTTTTTGTGGTATAATAAAACAACCTGATCAAAAAGTCCCTGAGATTTAAAATTCGTTGAATAAAATAATTTTTGCGAATTTGTAATCGGGCAAAGGTCGATTTCATAATAACAAAAGCGATTTCGCTTCATAAATTCATGAAATTAAACATTGTTGATATAATAGCTCTTATCCTATTAATTGTAGGAGGACTAAACTGGGGATTGGTTGGTTTGTTAAGTTTTGATCTTGTTGCAACTATTTTTGGAGTTGCATCTGTTCTCTCAAATATCGTGTATATGCTGGTTGGATTGGCTGCCATCTATGTGGCAATTATCTTTATGAAACTAGAAAGAAGATAAAATTTGTGCTAATAAAAAATCCCCGACGCAAAAGCGTGCAGGGATTTTTTAGTTGTAAAACGGTTTAGTATAAATATCCCCAAGTTTGCAGTTTATCTGAATCTTCACCCCAGCCCAAACCGATATCTGTTCTGTAAAACATATTTTGAAGCAAAACATTTTCAACTCTGCTGTAAGCCTGTTTTCTGGCCTCGTCAACCGTGGTTCCAGATCCTGTTACCACCATTACATATCCGCTACATCCTGCAATTTTCCAATTTCCGTCAACCATTTTTAAATCCGCAAACCTTATCCCATCCATTGATGTTTTTTTGAATATAATAGACAAATCTTTGTAAATGTCCATTTCTTCGGCATCATAATAAGGGAATGGGGGAACAGCACAGCAAATTCCAATTTGAAATCCCTTTTTTGTTTTTATTTCATAATTATTGCCAGATGCAATATTGTAAAGAAAATCTCCCCATTGATTTGTTACTCCTTCCATTTGCACTGAAATTGTTGGGTATCCAAATCTGCAGGTAAATTCCAACGGATAAATTCCTCTTGCATTTGCAATACAATTAATATCAATATATCCAACATATCCGGATTTTTTTATCTCTTCTCTCATTTTCTCAAGAGTGGTTCTAAAAATTGGATTTGGACCCGACCAATACATTAAGGTTCCCATTTCTCCGGTATATGGCCCAATATCTCCCGGAAATAATTTTTTGTGCTCAAAATTTACATTTATAGGATAAACAAAATCGTTTCCATTAAAAAATGCACCAACAGCAACTTCAACTCCCTGAGCAAATTTTTGCAGTTGAAATTGTTTTATTCTTTTTTCTAATGTTGATTTGTTTGACTTTAAAATTTCGTGGATATCTTTTCCATCTTCATCTTTTCCTAAAAATAATAACCCCTTTGAAGAAGACCCCACAAATTCAGAAGGTTTAAAAACATATCTGCCTGGATTTTCTTCAATGAATTTTAACACCGAATCATAATCGGTAAAATCCCAGTGGGGAAGTGTTAACATTCCAACTTTTTTCATTTCCCCTTGTCCAAATTCCCTATCTTTTTCAAGTCTGTCGGTATATTCGCTTCCGCCAACAACCAACTTACCCTTTTTTCTTAGTTCGTCGGCTTCTTCGCCAAATCCAACATCATCAAAAACTATTACATCCGCCCAATCAATAAATTTTTTATAGTCGTCAACTTTTTCCAAAAAACCATCATAAACATCTTTATCGTAGTCTGCTTGGATATAAATTTTCACTTCGTGGCCTTCGTTTTTAATTTGCCACGCAAAATCTCCCGACAAAGCTTCCCAACTAACAAATAAAAACTTTTTTGGAGTAATTGTTGTGTGATTGTTGGAATGACCGTTGTGACCATTACTTGAATGACTAATATTTCCGTTTTGATCGCTCATTTTTTTTGTTTATAAAACTTTTTTATTTATATTTTTCATCGTAAGTTGCATAAGCAACAGTTAGTTCTTCGCCCTTTTTTATTTTTTTTAATGTTACAAAATTTGCGCCGTCATCAGTTGTTTTTAAATTTGGTTTTTTTGCATCATTTAGAAAATATGAAATATCCATTCCGTTTAATCCAGACTCGGAAATATAAACTATTCCATTTTTTTTAATTACAAAAAAAGCATCTATAAGCTCAAGTATTTCTTTATCCAAATCAACCAATTCAGCTATATGAAATTTTATCCATTTTTGTTTTTTGGCTCCCTTAAACGGATTTGTTCCCTCGGGAATATCCCTAATTGCAAAAACTCCAACACCTTCCACTTTTGAAGGTTTTAATCTGCAGTAAGTATTTTTTAAATTTTTTAAAATTTCTTTTTTTATATCGGCCATTTTTTATTTCTTTTTTTAAAAAAAATTGTGATTGAAATTAAATTATTATAGCACTATAAAAAAAATATACAAATTATTTTTATTTTTTTTGAAAAATAAATTTTAAAAATTGAGCCAAACAAAAACTCCGCGGTTAGGCGAAGCTTTTGTTTTGAAATTCAAAGATATAATTACACCTTTTTATATATTTTTTTAAAGTCGGGTGCAGGCTCATTTCATATAAAAAGATTGTGTAAAAAAACAACCTCCGTAAGGAGGCTGTTTTTCGAATTTCAAAAGATTATCTGCTGAAATTTCTTGGAGGTCTCTTTTTTGACCAACATTCTCTGCAGTAGATTGGTCTGTCAGGAGCTGGTTCAAAAGGAAGTTCTGTGATTTCTACTCCACATTCGGAGCATTTCCAGTTTCCTTTTACCATTTCTCTTGGTGCAAAACCTCTGCTGTTATTGTTTCTATCAAACATTGTATTTTTTCTAAATAAAATAGTAAAACGACCTTTCTAATAGTCGTTTTACCGCGACTTATTAGCTTATCTATATTATACTCTCCTCTTGTTATAAAGTCAATAGTATGGTAGGTTTTTAGGTAGGGCTGAGGTAAGGTGTCAATATAAGAGTACGCGGATTAGATACCCGCGAAGCATTGCTTAAAAACTCTCTTTGATGAACCTCTCAGCCCTCTTTCTTTTTTTAATTTAAAATATATCATATAGTTAAATAAAATATACTTAAAATTAATTCAAAATATGAAAAAAATAATTTGGTTGCCGATAAGTTTAGCAGTAATAATTATTATCTTAATAGGCGTTTTATTGTTTGTTAACAATAATAATTTGGATATAAAAAATCTTTCTATAAAATCTGGGCAGGAAATTACAAGTCCGCTTGTGATTGAAGGAAAGGCTAAAGGAACATATTTTTTTGAGGGAAGCTTTCCAATTAAAATTTTAGAAGAAAATGGAAATGAATTGGCAACTTCTTTTGTGAGAGCTCAGTCCGATTGGATGACAGAAGACTTTGTGGCATTTAAAGGCACAATCACTTTTACTACAAAAAACAAGATTAAAGGATTTTTGGTGTTTGCAAAAGACAACCCATCTGGATTGCCAGAAAACGATAAAGAAGTTAAGATACCTGTAGTTTTGATGCCTTCTGGAATGACCACAGTGAAAGCCTTTTTTAGTAATAATAAAATGGATCCGGAAATTTCTTGCAACAAAGCTTTTCCAGCAGAAAGAGAAATACCAAAAATAGAAGCAATAGGTTCAGCTGCCATTCAAGAACTTTTAAAAGGCCCAACAGAAGCAGAAAGAGCTGAGGGTTTTTACACCAGCATTAATCAGGGAGTAAAAATGCAAAGTTTGGAAATTAAAGAAGACGGAACTGCCATTGTTGATTTTGATGAACAACTGGAAAAAGGAATTGGCGGAAGCTGTAAAGTTTCAGCCATAAGAGCCCAAATTACAGAAACTTTAAAACAGTTTAATACAATTAAAAATGTCGTAATTTCAATTAACGACAGAACAGAAGATATTTTACAACCATAATCATTAGCAAATATGCAATTTAGAATTTCAAAAAAGTCAAAAGATAGCAAAGCCAGGATTGGTTTATTGGAAACAGAAAACGGAGTTGTTGAAACTCCGTGTTTGGTAACTGTGGCAACTCAGGCAGTTGTTAAAACTTTAACCTCGGAAGAAGTTGAAAAAGCAAAGTCGCAAATGCTTATTTGCAACACTTTTCATTTACACTTAAAGCCTGGAGAGAAAATAATTGAAAAATCAGAAGGTCTGCACAAATTTATGAACTGGAAAAAGCCCTTGATGACAGATTCGGCTGGTTTTCAGGTTTTTTCATTGGGTTTTGGAATGGACTATGGAGTCGGCAAGATTTTAAAATCAACCAGCAATGAAACAATAAAAGAAAATTCACAGCCAAGCAGGATTAAAATAACTCCAGACGGAGTTTATTTTAAGTCGCCAGTGGACGGAGCAGAATTATTTATAGGTCCAAAAGAATCTATTAAAATTCAGGAAAAATTGGACGCAGACATTATTTTCAATTTTGATGAATGTACTCCTCCAATTGCTGACTATGAATATACAAAAAAATCACTGGAGAAGACCCATAAATGGGCAAAGGTTTGTTTAAAAACTAAAAAGTCTAATCAAGCCCTATTTGGCATTGTACAGGGCGGAAAATACAAAGATTTAAGGCAAAAAAGCGCAAAATTTATTGGAGGTTTGGATTTTGAAGGGTTTGGAATTGGTGGGGAGTTTGGAGGTGATAAAAAAACAATGACAGATATGATTGGTTTTGTCTTAGACGAATTGCCGGAAAGAAAACCAAGGCATCTTTTGGGAATTGGATATCTAGAAGATATGGAAAAAATTATTAAGGCTGGAGTTGATACTTTTGATTGCACAGTTCCCACTCATTATGCAAGACACGGAATTGCCTTTACCAGTCACGGAAAATTAGATTTAAATAAACAGCAATTTTTAAGAGATAGGGAACCCTTAGATTCAGATTGTTTGTGTTTTGTTTGCCAAAGCTATAAGAGAAACTATATTTCGCACTTGTTAAGAGCAAAAGAAATTACAGCTTTAAAACTTTTGACATTTCATAATTTGTATTATTTTAATACTTTTGTTGAGAAAATAAGAGACGACATCAAAAATGGCAAACTGTAGTTTAAAATTTTAGGTATTAGTTTACTTTTTTATTGGTTAAATTATAATTAAAACATAAGTTAAATAAATTTATTAATTATTTATGGCAATAAAAGAAAAACTAAGCAAAATAAAAGAGGAACAGGAAAAAATGCAAAGGGAAGTGAAAGAAAAAACATTTGGATATATTCTCACGGCTCTTGGATTGGTAGCGGGTTTAGCATGGAATGACGCCATAAAGTCAACAATAGAATATTTTTTCAAACTAAATTCTAATTCCGTGTTAGCAAAACTAATTTATGCTTTTATTGTCACAATTATTGTAGCTTTGGTGAGCATTTATTTAATGAGAATTTCAGAATTTATGGGTAAAAAACCGCTAGAAGAAGAAAAGAAGTAATTTGTTGATTTAAAACTGCGCAGGACAAAGACCTTGCGCAGTTTTTGTTTTAGTGGCTGTGGATAACTGTCTTATTGACTTTCGTTCTTATTAATAATATTATCTAATTAGTAATGATTATTATTAAGAAAAAGGTAAAATGACAACAGAAGAAAGAGAAACGGTTCAGAAAAAGGCTATTATAGAATATTTAAAAGGCGTAAAAACTCATCCAACTGCCGAGGCGGTTTTAGAGCAAGTTCAAAAGAAGATTCCCTGCATAAGCCAAGGAACAGTTTATAGGGTTTTGAAGAGTTTTGAAGAAAAAGGAGAAATTCAGGTTATTGATACCAAAAATGCAGTACATTTTGATGGAGATATCTCAGATCACGCTCATTTTATATGTGAAAAATGCGGACAAGTTTTTGATGTTGCGAATGAATGCTTTAAATGTGGAATATTAAGAAATAAAAAAACAAAGGTCGGAAATATCAAAAAATTCAAAATTAATTTTTATGGCACCTGCCATAATTGTAAAAATAGTCTAATTAAAAAATAAATTAAATTTATGGAAAATCAAAAAGAATTTTTTTGTCATGATTGCAACAAAAAGGCGGAAATAGAAAAAGAAGAGGCTAAAAATGGATTTTTTTTAACATATGAAGACGGAAATCAAAAAATAAATGTTTTTAAATGCACAGAATGCTTTGAAAAGAATAAATCTTTAACAAACTTTAAAAAGTGCGAGGTTTATTCAAGAGTTGTGGGATATATCAGGCCAGTTCAGCAATGGCACAGAGGAAAAAGACAAGAATATGGCGAAAGAGAAGAGTTTAAAATGCCAACTGGGGGTTGCTGTTAAATAATTTAAAATAAAAATAAATATGAAGAACAATAAGAAAAAAGAAGAACAATTAAATAAGCAATGCAGTATTTGCTCTGCCGAACTTGAAATATCACTTGATAATTCAAGAATTAGCGAAGAACGAAAGGAAAAAATAGGACAACACCTTTTGCAATATTGCCCTGTTTGTTCTAAGGCTACAAACGGATAAAATTAAGCAAAATAAATAAAATGGAAAAATATATATTGCCCGAGCTTTCGTATGGATATGAGGCCTTAGAGCCGTATATATCAAAAGAGGTTTTAACTTTGCATCACACAAAGCATCATCAGGCTTATGTTAATGGAGCTAATGCTTTGTTAGAAAAAATAGAAGAAGCTAGAAAAAATAATGCTGACTTAGATTATAAATCGGTTGCCAAATCGTTTTCATTTAATGTTGCCGGACATATTTTGCATTCTATTTTTTGGCAGATAATGGCTCCTGAAAATTCCGGTAAAAATCAACCGCAAGGAGAGGTTTTAAAAGCAATTGAAGTGGAATTTGGGAGTTTTAACAGGTTTAAAAAAGAATTTTCTGAAATTGCAAAATCCGTGGAGGGATCTGGTTGGGCGGTATTAATTTATGACAAAAATGAAAAGAGGTTGTTGATAGGACAAGTAGAAAAACACAATTTGAATTTATTTCCGGAATATAAAATTTTATTATGTTTGGATGTTTGGGAACACGCCTATTACTTGGATTATAAATCAGACAGAGCAAAATTTATTGAAAATTGGTGGAATATTGTAAATTGGCAAGAGGTGGAAACAAGATTTGCAAAAAATTAATCATTAAATTTGAAAAAGCCCTTAAGGGGCTTTTTTGTTGATTTTTGGTTAAAAAAGAATTAGAATTACTGAATAATTAAAGTCTTAATAATGATAACTTTTAACGAAGTAAAAAATAATCCGCAGGTTTTAAATTTTATAAAGCAAACCGAAGGGGCGATGACAGCTTTGGATTACACAAATCACGGAGTGAGACACGCCAATATTGTCGCTGAAAGGGCAAGAAAGATTATCAAGGATTTAAAACTTTCGCAAAAGGACGAGGAATTGGCAGCTATTTCCGGATTTTGTCACGATATGGGAAATTTTATGACAAGAACTTACCACCATTATTATGGCGCATTGATTTTTCATCAAATTTTTCAGGATAAATTTGAGCCGGAAGATGTTTCTATAATAATGCAGGCGATTGCAAACCACGATAAGGAAGAAATGGAATTTACAAATGCTGTTTCGGCAGCACTTGTTTTAGCCGACAAATCTGATGTTGATAGGTCCAGAGTTACAGAAAAAGATATGGAAAAAATAAAAAATGACATTCACGACAGAGTAAATTATGCAACAAGAGAAAGTAAGATAAAAGTTGATAGAATAAAAAAGAGAATTACGCTTGCTTTGAAAATTGATACAAATTTCTGCCCAGTAATTGAATATTTTGAAGTTTTTACAGAAAGAATGGTTTTTTGCAGAAAAGCAGCGCAATTTTTGGGGTATGACTTTGGTTTGGTGATAAATAAATTCAGGTTGCTGTAATGAAAAAAGAGTTTTTTGTAATTTGCGACAATATAAGAAGCTTGGAAAATATAGGGTCAATTTTTAGAACAGCAGATGCGCTTGGAGTTTCAAAAATATTTTTGTGTGGAATTTGCGGAACGCCCCCAAATCCTAAAATTGCCAAAACTGCATTGGGAGCAGAAAAAACAATTCCATTTGAGTATTATAAACAAACAGGAAGATTGATAGATAGGCTAAAGAAGGATAAAATTCAAATTGTATCTTTGGAACAAGACAAGAAAGCGATTGATTATAGGGATTTTAAGCCGAATTTTCCTGTAGCCTTAATTTTAGGCAACGAAGTAAAAGGAGTTTCTAAAAAGATATTGGAAAAGTCGGATAAAATTATTGTTTTGCCAATGTTGGGCAAAAAAGAATCATTAAATGTATCGGTGGCTTTTGGGGTTGCCGGTTATGAAATTATTAAAAATTATTAAAAAATAATTATATGTCACAGTTTTATCAACAATATATGAATTTGGTAGGATTTTCATCTATGACAGATGGATTTGCCATTTTGTTTGCCATTTTGACCTTGTGGTCTTTGGCATGGAAGGGAATTGCTCTTTGGAAAGCATCAAGGAACAATGATATGTACTGGTATATTGCTATGCTTGTTATAAACACAGTTGGAATTTTGGAAATTATCTACATTTTCTTTTTTGACAAGAAAAAAGGACAAAAAAACAGCTAATCCATTCAGCTATAAATTTTAGCTATAAATTATAAAAAATCTGAGAGTAAAATCTTGGATTTTTTTGTGTATTGACAGCGAGATTAATTTTTGATAAACTAAAAACAGACTAAATTAGTCCGTTTATGCAAATATCAAGAAAAACACAATATGGAATGAGGGCAATGGTTTTGTTTGCCAAAAATTACAAGAAAAAAGAAGTAATGTCTTTGAAGGATGTCTCCAGAAAAGAGGCAATTCCTTTTGATTTCTTGGAAAAAATAGTCTCTCAATTGGAAAAAGCAAAGCTGGTAAAGGGCAAAAAGGGAGCTGGTGGAGGCTATATTTTATTAAAAGACCCTAAAAAGATTACAGCAAAAGATATTGTTGAAGTTTTAGAAGAAACCACTTCCGTGCATTGCTCTTTGTGCGGAAAAAAAGGAAAATGTATGTCAAAAAATGTTTGGGCAAAAGTTGATTTGGCGTTAAGTAAAGCTTTAAAATCAATAAAATTATCAAATCTTATCAAATAAAAGTGAAAAAGATGAAGAGAATATATTTAGACTATGCAGCCACAACTCCAGTGGATAAAAGAGTTTTAAAGGAAATGGAGCCATATTTCTCAGAAGAATTCGGCAACTCAATGTCTTTGCACTCTTTTGGACAAACGGCCAAACTTGCTTTGGAAAATAGCAGGGCGGTTTTAGCTTCTCTAATAAATGCAAAGCCCAACGAAATTATTTTTACAGGGTCTGCGACAGAAAGCAATAATTTAGCTTTAAAAGGGATTGCTTTTTCAAATAAAGAAAAAGGAAGACACATTATAATTTCTTCAATTGAACATCCTTGTATTATTGAGTCTTCAAGGTGGCTTCAAAAACAGGGTTTTGAAGTTACAAAATTACCAGTTGATAAATTTGGAATGGTAAACCCAGAAGATGTTAGAAATGCAATAAAAAAGGATACGATTTTGGTTTCTGTAATTCACGCATCAAATGAAATTGGAACAATTCAGCCAATTGCAGAAATTGGAAAAATTTGTAGAGATGCCGGAGTTTTGTTTCATGCAGATGCCTCACAATCTTTTGGAAAGGAGCCAATTGATGTTGTAAAAATGAATATTGATTTGTTGACATCAAGTTCTCATAAAATTTATGGGCCAAAGGGCGCTGGTTTGTTGTTTATTAAAAGCGGTACAATAATTGAGCCAATTTTGCATGGCGGAGGACAAGAAAATGGATTAAGAGGTTCTACAACAAATATTCCGGCAATTGTTGGTTTTGCCAAAGCCGGAGAAATTTGTAAAAAGGAAATGAAAAAAGAAAACAAAAGATTAATATCTTTGAGAAATAAATTGATAAAAGAGGTTTTGAAAATTAAAAATTCTCGTCTAAATGGTCACCCTGAAAAGAGATTGGCGAATAATGCTAATTTTTCATTTGATTTTGTTGAAGGAGAGTCATTGTTGATGCAGTTGGATATGGAGGGAATTGCCTGTTCAACAGGATCAGCCTGTTCGTCTTTTAAATTGGAACCAAGCCATGTTTTATTGGCAACAGGATTAAGACCAGAACAGGCTCACGGTTCTTTGAGAGTCAGTTTGGGAAGATATACAACAAAAAAAGATATAGAAAAAATTATAAAAATATTGCCTAAAATAGTGGAAAAAATAAGGGCAATATCACCTTTTAAATAATTTAACGCTCGCCAAATATTTTTTTCTGCGGGGAGAGCCTCTCTAACGGGGCACCCTCTCCTCGAAAAAATTTATTTGGCTCACTTACTTAATTTTATGACAAAAACAACACCAAAAACTTGCGCTTCGTTATATACTCCAAAAGTAATGGATGCTTTTAAAAATCCTCATAATTACGGAAAAATTAAAAATCCAGATGGCACAGGAAAAGTTGGAAATTTGGTTTGCGGAGATGTAATGTGGCTTTATATTAAAGTTGATGATAATGAAAAAATAACAGATATAAAATTTGAGACTTTTGGGTGCGTTGCAGCTATTGCAACAAGCTCAATGGTTACGGATTTGGCTAAAGGAAAAACAATTAAGCAGGCTTTGAAAATTACAAAAGATGACATTATAAAAAAGCTTGGAGGTTTGCCTTCAATAAAATATCATTGTTCTGTTTTGGCAATTGACGCCTTAGTTGAGGCTGTTTATGAATATTATTTAAATCAGGGAAAAGATTTTCCGGAAGGATTAATTGAAAAACACAAAGCTATTGAAAAAGAAAAGGATATAGCAGAAAAAACTTTTCAAGATTAAAAATGAAAAAAGAAATTAAAAAGCCAAAAGTAGTGATTGGGATGTCTGGCGGAGTTGATAGTTCTGTGACTGCAGTCTTATTAAAAAAGGCTGGTTTTGATGTGGTTGGTGTTATGGCAAAATTTTGGAAAGACCCAGTGATAAACACTGGGCAAGTTCCTGAAAATAGGTGTTGCTCGGTGGAAAGTGAAAAATTGGCAAGATTGGTTGCAAAACAGATTGATATTCCGTTTTATGTTGTTAATTTGGAAAAAGAATTTAAAAAGAAAGTTGTAGATAATTTTTTAAAAGAATATAAATCAGGAGATACTCCAAATCCTTGTGTTGTTTGTAATAAAGAAATAAAATTTGGATTATTGATGGAAAAAGCCTTAAAAATGGGCGGAAATTTTATTGCAACAGGTCATTATGTAAGGATAAAAGATGGAAAATTGTTTAAAGGCAAAGACAATGAAAAGGACCAGTCATATTTTTTGTGGCAGTTAAATCAAAAACAATTAGGCAAAATTTTATTTCCAGTTGGCGGTTACACAAAGTCAGAAGTTAGAAAATTGGCTAAAAAATTTAATTTACCAACAGCAGAAACTCCAGAATCCCAGGAAGTTTGTTTTGTAAACAATACAGCAAACGATTTTTTAAGAAAATATTTAAAAACAAAACCCGGAAAAATTGTTAGCGTTGACGGAAAATTGATGGGGAAGCATCAGGGTTTATGGTTTTATACAATAGGGCAAAGAAGGGGATTGGAAATTCCACAAGGGCCATGGTATGTTATTGATAAAGATTTCAGAAAAAATATTTTGATTGTTTCAAAAAACGAGAAAGATTTATTTAAAAAAGAATTAATTGCAAAAGATGTAAATTGGATTTTGGGAAATCAGCCTAAGTTTCCGTTGAATGCAGAAGTAAAAATACGATATAAAAGTAATTTTGTTAAGGCTAAAATTTTAAATTATAAAAAAGGTAAACTAAAAGTTATTTTTCAAAAACCGCAAAAAGCAATAACCCCAGGCCAATCTGTAGTATTTTACAAAAAAGACGAATTACTTGGCGGCGGAATTATTGATTTTTAAATATTTTTTAAAAAATTATAAATATGAATAAAAAAATTACAGCAAAATCAACATTACAGGAAATTTTAGAAGCCAAAGGTGGCGAGGACATTTTGCATAAACACGGAGTTCCGTGTATGTCTTGCCCTATGGCAAAATTTGAAATTGGCAGTCTAAAAATAGGCCAGGTTTGCAAAATGTATGGGTTGCCAGAAAAGGATATTCTTCAAGATTTAAATAAATAATAAAGGTTTGTAACAAACGACATAAAAAAAGGCCACAGGTTCGCGCCTGTGGCTATGAGCGTAAACGCTATGTGTATTTATTTTTGAGGATTTTATCTGTCCCTTAAGATAAAATCCATATCTTCTGATTCTCCTCCCTTTACCAATGAATATCGCATAAAGATAGCATCTTCTCGTGTGCCATCATAAAAATCGCGGAGAATACGAATGGCTTTAAATCCACGAGCTCCCCATATTTTTCTCCTTAAAAATGTTTGGGCTATCAAATTACCCAATCTAACCTCTACGAGAATTCTTGTTCGTCGTCGTTTGGGAAGTTCAGCAACTAGGTTGGCAATCATCTGGGTGCCAACATTCCTACGACGATATTCGGGTTTTACGGCAAAATCCAGTAAAAAAAATCGAGTGTCATCCCATTCATAAATCATAAACCCAACAATGCGATTGTTGCTATCCTCGGCAATTTTGCCAATGCAGACTCTTTGATCTAGACAACGATTGAAATCATCTTCAGACCATGGAGATTCAAAAGATTTAGCTTCAATCTCCAAAACCTCCGGGATATCTCGGTGGCGAGCCATAGGACGGATGTAAACTTTGAATTCTTGACTTTGCGTTGAAGACATTGTAGCACCTCCGTGCAATGTTAAAGAGCAAACGAAACTGAACCGAAAAGGTGGTTTAAGAATAACCCTAAATATAATGAGATGTCAAGCTTTTTATAATTTGATTTCACAAAATAATTGTGGTTAAATAAATTAAATAACAAAGATTATTAAATTAGTTTATAATTTATATGTTTAACATTGATAATATAAAGAATAATAAAAAAATATGGATAGTTGTCTTGTTGGTTTTAGCCATTGGATTATTTGTAATTTTAAGCTTTATTCAAAAAGGAAATAAAACAAATACTCCGCCAGTTAAAGAAGTAGAGGGTATGATTTTATTTTATGGAGATGGATGTTCCCATTGCGCAACATTGGACGAATGGATAAAAAATAACGGAGTAGAAGGAAAAGTTGAGTTTTCAAAACTAGAGGTTTTTAATAATAAAGAAAACCAAGATTTATTAATTAACAAAGCTTCAGTGTGTGGAATTCAAGCAGATGGCATTGGAGTCCCATTTTTTTGGGACGGGAAAACCTGCATAGTGGGAGATGAACTAATTGAAAAGTTTTTTGAAGAAAAAATTAATTTAAATACAAATATTACAAATGAAACTACAAAATAAAAGTATTCTTGCAATATTTTTAGTAGTGTTTTCTTTTTTTGCCGGTTTTGTAAAAGCAGTTTGTCCTGTTTGTGTTGTTGCGGTTGGGTCTGGAGTGGGATTATGCAGATGGCTGGGAATTGATGACACAATATCCGGGCTTTGGATAGGCGGACTAATTGTTTCAATGATATTATGGTGTTTGCACTGGATAAATCAAAAAAATATAAACTTTAAGTTTAAAAATATTTTAGTTTGGGTTGCTTTTTATTTGCTGACAATTTGGCCACTTTATTCTTTTGACATAATGGGTCATCCCTTAAATAAAGTGTGGGGGATAGATAAAATTTTGTTTGGAATTGCTGTTGGCAGTTTGGTGTTTTTGCTTTCAGTGTTTTTAAACGGACATTTAAAGAAAAAAAATAACGGAAAGGTTTATTTCCCTTATCAAAAAGTGGTAATTCCAGTTGTTTTGCTTACAATTATGAGTTTTATATTTTATTTTGTAATTAAGTGTTACTAATATGGAAAATGATGTTAAAATTGACGAGTTTATAAAAAAAGTTCAAGGAAGTAAAAAAGGCGAGTTGGATTTATCTTCTGATGAAGATTTATCAATTGCCATAATGAATTTAATTTCCATTGAAGAACATTTCTTTTTTACTGGAGCCAAAACTGGAAAACCCGAATATTTTGATTTGTTAAGCGAGGCTCGTGAAATGAGAAAAGAATTACTGAAAAGAATTATAAAAGATTACGAAGGAGAAGTTTGGTGTATTTCAAAACATTTGCTTTCCGCTTCAATGAGATTAATGGAGGTTGGAACAAAAGCTCAAGGACAAGGCAAAAAACAGGATGCTGAAGATATGTTTAAAAAAGCATACGAACTTTATTCATTATTTTGGGGAGTAAATTTAAAATTGGTGAATACAGGAGATATTAAAAAAATTGAGGAAAATCAAATAGATAAAAAGGACGAAGACAAAAAAGGAATTATGGCAAAATTGGGAAAAGTTGTGGAATATGTAATTAACTGTTGCAAAGAGTAAAGTAATTGTATAATTAAATATATGAAAAATAGTTTAATTGTAACTGGTGCATGGATCGCAGTTTTTATAGTTGCTTTATTTGGCGGATTTTATATATATAAATATTATATAGAAAAAACTATTGCCAATATGGGCGAAGCGCAAATAAAAGAAGTTACCGCTCAGGACATTCTTTTAAATTATAAACTTTATGCGAAAACAAAACAAAAATTGATGATTTCTGGCAGAAACGGCGGATGGGGAGAAGTTCAATGCGATACAAACGGAGTTACATTAGGCATGATAACTCAAAGCGACACCTTAATTTACGACGATACTGGTTGTATTTATGTAAAAGGCGGATTATACCCCGGAATGACCTCAGAATATTTGAATAAACGAATTAAGATAGAAGCCACGGTGGTATTGGATGAAAATAATAAACCAGTTCTTGAAGTTGTAGAAACTATTTCTAAAGAAGAATAACTATAATTAAATTAGCAAAAAAATTATGTTTGGATTTAACAAAACAACTCCTAAATTTTGCGATTTAAGAGGAAAAGTTGCAATAATCACCGGAGCTAAACAGGGTATGGGAAAAACTCATGCTTTAATTTTGGCAAAAGCAGGGGCTAAAGTTGTTGTTTCTGATATTTCAAAAGAAGACTGCCAATTGGTTGTTGACGAAATAAAAAAACAAAGAGGCGAAGCAATTGCTGTAAAATGCGACATAAGCAACAAGGCAGATGTTGATAATTTGATAAAAGAAACTTTGAATAAATTTAAAAAAATAGATATTTTAGTAAACAATGCAGGAATTTTTCCGTTTAAGCCTTTTTTAGAAATGACAGAACAGGATTTTATGAAAGTGATTGATATAAATTTAAAAGGATATTTTTTATGCTCTCAAGCTGTTGCAAAAGAAATGGCAAAACAGAAATCTGGTAGCATTGTAAATATTTCATCTATTGCTGCTATAAAAGGTTTTGCTGGGCTTTCGCATTATTGTGCTTCAAAAGGTGGAATTATGGCAATGACAAAAGCTTTGGCTTTGGAATTAGCTCCAATGGGGATAAGAATAAACGATATAAATCCTGGAGCTATCGAAACTCCAGGAGCCACAGGCGGTGCCGATAAAAAAGGAGATGAAAAATTGATAGCAACAGTTCCTTTAAAAAGATGGGGTAAGCCAGAAGAAATTTCTAATGCAGTTTTGTTTTTGGCATCAGATGAATCTTCTTATATGACAGGAAGCGTTGTGGTTGTTGATGGCGGTTGGGTGGCGGGTTAGTTTAAAATTGCTCTTGACTCTTGTTCTTGCTTAAAGGTAAAATGGTTGAAGATATTAAAACCTGCGAAAACTATTTTGCAGAACAAGGTCGATTGATTAATAAAAATTTTAAAATATAAAAAATAAAATTATGGCAGAAGCTTATTGCGTAAAATGTAAAGCAAAAAGAGAAATGAAGGATCCAAAAGAAGTAGAAATGAATGGCAAGGGCGGAAAAAAGAGAGCAGCTATGACAGGTACTTGCCCAGTATGCGGAACAAAAATGTTCAAAATAATGGGCTTAAAAAAGTAGTATTATTCTAATTTAGTAATTGCTATAAAACACCCCACAACGCGGGGTGTTTTTGTTTGCAATAATTTTAGTTTGTGTTAATCTTTAATAATTACTAATCAGTCAAACAGCCCTTTGAAAAAGGAAGCCTCCGATGGACATAGCTTCTGAACGTTGGAATATACTTGTGTCGTTTCCTGTCCTAAACTTTGCAATTCTTGCATTGCTTGTTGCGTTTTTTATTGTGTGCTTTATAAGGCACATAAGGGCTCGTAAAAGAGCTCTTAAACAAATCAGATTTATTACCGTATTTTTCGGCAATGAACTGTCGCAAGAAGAGTTCAACGATGATGCAAAGCGTTTTTACGCCTTGAGGTCTGGGGTGGAGAAGATAAAGGAGAAATCCAAAGACCTCAAAATGTTGAGGGAGTTCGGTGTCTGTTGTGCAGTTTCTTTCAGTGGCACGGCAGAAAAGGTAAAGGAGCTCAGGAAATTCCTTGACTCTCAAGGCATCGCATATCAGGAAGAAGACCCAACCAAACCAATGCTCCGTGGCGCTTGAATAATAAGATTCGACAAGGATATAAGCCGTTGGCGCTCCCAATGGCTTTTTTGTTGTAGAAGTGAGTGAAGTCGGACTTCACTCACTTGATATATGGTATGATAAAGGTATGAGTAATAAAAATCCACAATTTGTTAATGGAAAAATTTATCATGTTATGGTTAGAGCTGTTGGTAATACTACAGTTTTTGACGACGAAAAAGATTTTTATCGTGGAATTTTTTGTATTTATGAATTTAACAGTAGTAAGCCCGTAAATATGTGGATTAGGCGCCGTCATCGGATATTGGAAAAGAAAGTGTTGGGTCGGACTTCACTCACATTGCAAGAAAGAGATGTTTTTGTTGATGTTCTAGCTTTTTCATTTATGCCAAATCACCTGCATTTAATTTTGAGGCAAGTAAAAGATGGCGGTATTAGTAAATTTATGCAAAAGGTTGGGACAGGATATGCAAATTATTTTAATAAAAAATATCAGAGGAAAGGACATTTGTTTGATAAATTTAGAGCAGTTTGCATAGAGGATGATATTCAATTACAAATGGTATTCATTTATGTACATACAAATCTAATATCACTAATTGAACCAGGTTGGAAAGAAAATGGCATTAAAAACATAGATAAGGTTATAGAATTTTTGGAAAACAATAAAAGACATAGCTATTTAGATTATATTGGCAAACAAAATTTTCCTTCAGTTTCTCAGCGAGATTTTTATTTAGATTTTTTATGTGGTGCAGACGGATGTAGAAATGCTATAAATAATTGGATAAAATATAAAAAGGTAGTGTGAGTGAAGTCGGACTTCACTCACTTTGAAATATGGGGGTAAAAAGAGAGTTAGTTTTGGGAATTGTTGTAGTTTTATTCTTGCTGAATGTTTTTGCTTGGCAGGAGGTTTTTGCGTTGGCTGGAAATAATAATTTGCAGGTTTATTTTTTAAATGTTGGACAGGGGGATTCTGCATTTGTAAAAACTCCGGAAAATCATCAAATTGTGATTGATGGAGGACCCGATTTATCAGCTTCGGGAAAAATTTCTAATTTGATGCCATTTTGGGACAAAACAATTGATGTAATTGTTTTGTCGCATCCTGAAAAAGACCATATGCAGGGATTAATGGACATTTTGAAAAAATATAGGGCAAATTATATTTTGGACTCTGGAATTAAAAAAGATTCAGCTGAATACAAAGAATGGGAAGAAATTTTAGAGAACCAAAAAAGGTTGGGGGCTAAAATTATAGCAGTGAAGGCTGGGGATATTGTAAAACTTGGAAATGTTTCAATAAATATTTTATTTCCTTACGAAAATTTTTATGGAAAAAAGACAGAAGATAGCACAAATGAATCTTGTGTTGTTTTAAATTTGGTTTTTGGCAAAAATTCTTTTCTATTTACCGGAGATATTTCTACAAAGTCTGAAAAAGAACTTATTGCATCATCGGATACCGCGATAGACACAGATGTTTTAAAAGTCTCCCATCATGGTTCTAAATATTCAACATCAGAAGAATTTTTAAAATTTATTAGCCCAGAGTTTGCTGTTATTTGCGTTGGAAAAAATTCTTATGGCCATCCCACACCCGAAGTTTTGCAAAGATTGGAAAAATTTGGTATAAAGGTTCTAAGAACAGATACAAATGGAGATATAAAATTTGTGTCTGACGGAAATAGTGTAAAATTAAAATAAATTAAGAAAAATATGAAGGATATAGAATTCCCAGTTTTTAAAACAAAAAGCGAAGAGGGAGAATATAAGAAGTTTGATTTAACCGATTCGGCTCAAAGAAAAGAATATTTTGAATATAAGGCAGGACCAGAAATTGCAAAGTTAAAAGAATATTTAAAAGACAATACTTTTATTGTTTATTTGTTGGGTAAAAAAAGTTCTGGAAAGGGGACTTATGCTAAAATGTTAAAGGAAATTGTATCTCCAGATAAAATAGAGCATCTTTCTATTGGCGACATGATAAGATCTTTTGACGAAGTTTTAAGGGACCCTGCAAAAAAAGAGGAATTGATTGAATTTTTAAAACAAAAATACAGAGGCCCTATGCCATTGCAGGATATTATAAAAGCAATGGAAGAAAGGTCCACAAAAGTTTTATTGCCTTCGGAATTAATTTTGGCTTTAACCGAAAGAGAAATCACAAGAATGGGCAAAAAGGCTATCTTTTTGGATGGTTTCCCAAGAGATTTGGACCAAGTTTCTTATTCTTTATTTTTTAAGAATTTGATTGATTATAGACAAGACCCAGACATTTTTGTAATGATTGATGTGCCAACGAACATTATTGACCAAAGAGTAAAAACAAGGGTAATTTGTCCGCTTTGCAACACTTCAAGGAGTTTGAAACTTTTGCCAACAAAAAATATTGAATATGATGCAAAAGACAGAAAATTTCATTTAATTTGCGATAATCCAGCTTGCCCTGCCTCGCCGAGTCAAGGCGGGACGGGGGCCAGAATGGTGACCAAAGAAGGAGATGAAAATGGAATTGAACCAATTAAAGCAAGATTGGAAAAAGACGAAATGCTTATGGGACAAGTTTATAAGATGCACGGAATTTCAAAAGTTTTGTTGAGAAATTCTATTCCTGTTGAAAAAGTGAAAGAGTTTGCGGATGACTATGAAATTACTCCGGAATATTCTTATGAATGGAATGAAAATGATAAAAAAGTTGATGTTGCTGAGAAAGCTTGGGAAGTTAAAGATGATGAGGGAAATACTTGCAACAGTTTAATGCCACCTCCAGTTGTTGTTTCTTTAATTAAACAATTAGTTGCTGTTTTGGGATTATAGAGGTATTATAAAGTTAGCTCTGATATTCCAATAAATTTCTAACAACCTTTTTTATGGGAATTCAATATTTACAGTGGCCGTGGTCATTGTGTGAGAATACCCACTTAGATTTTATAGAAATCTATGAATTTCAGAGCGATTTAGAAAACCATTTAAAAGATGGTTTTTTAAATGCATAAAAATATTATTATAAACTTTACATAATATTTTTAAACTTATATAATTATATAAATATACTGCTCAAAATTAAATTTATTTTAAAATGACAAAAAATTTTCCATTGGCAATTAAAAGTCTGGAATTAATTTCAAAATACAGCATATATTCGCTGGTTTTTTTGTTGCCAATTTTATTTTTACCATGGTCGTCGGATGCTTTGGATTTTAACAAACAATTTGTACTTGTGTTGTTTTCGTTTATAGCCCTATCTGCATGGATAGTAAAAGTTTTAATTTCCGGAAAATTAAAATTTAACACAAACAAAACATATATAGCAGTTGTTGCATTATTTTTATCTTATTTTTTATCAACAATTTTTTCTTTGGACAAAAACGCAAGTTTTTGGGGATGGCCAAGAGTATCTTCGGAAAGCTTATTGACTATAATTTGCCTTGCTATTGTTTATTTTTTGGTGAGCACTGTTTTTTCCGAAAAAGAAATTATAAAATCGGCAATTATTTTGAGTGTTTCTGCTTTTTTAGCGGTTTTAGTTGGGATTTTACAGCTTTTTGGAATATTTTTACTGCCAATTGTTGAATTTACCAAAAATACATCTTTTAATACTATTGGTCTTGTCGGAAGTTTAGCCTTATTTGCAGTGATTATTAATCCTATCTTTTTTGCTTTGATAATTTCTGTCAAAAAATATTTTAAAATATTTTTTGGAGTTGCGCTGTTTTTGAATTTTATCTTATTACTTTTAATAAATTATCAACTAGCATGGTGGGGAGTTTTGTTGAGTTCTGTTTTGCTTATTCTTTTGGGAATTCTTAAAAAAGACAGTTTTGACATAAAGTGGCTTAGTATTCCAACATTTTTGTTGGTGTTGTCTGTATTTTTTATCTTGTTAAAACCACAGTTTCCAGTTCCCACAAGAGCGCTGGAAGTTTCTTTAAATCAACAGGCAAGTTTTAATATTGCAAAAGACACATTAATGGAAATACCAGTTTTGGGGTCTGGGCCTGGAACCTTTGTTTATGATTTTTCAAAGTATAAAAATGTAAGCCTAAACGAAGGGGGATTGTCAAACATAAGGTTTGATTCGGCTGGTTCAAAAGTTTTCAACGTTTTAGCAACAGTTGGTGTCGTTGGGGGAATATCATTTTTGGCTTTGATAATTTTTGCTATTTTTTACGGAGCAAAATTTATTATTTCAAAAACCAGTTCGCAAGACAAAAAAACTAATAATTATTCGTGGTTGTTTATTGGAAGTATTTTTATTGCATTTTTATTAGAGGTTTTTGCCTATTTGTTGCACAGTTCAAACATTTCTTTAGACTTTGTATTTATATTTTTAATATCCAGTCTTATTGGACTTATTGTAAAAGAAAGAAAAGAATATACGCTTTTACCATCTTCTCTTGTAACTTTGGGTATTACTTTTTTATTCACTCTTTTTATAATTTTAGGATTGGGAATTTTGATTTTAAATGGCCAGAGATATTATGCAGAGGTGAATTATTATTTGGGAGAACGAGCCTTGATGGCTGAAAATTTAGATGAGGGAATTAAAAAAATAGAAATCGCTGTTTCTAAAAATCCGAAAATGGATATTTATTTAACGGAATTGTCTCAAGTTTATCTTTCAAAGGCAATAAGTTTGAGCAATAAAAATAATTTGTCGGATGAAGAAAAAAATGATATTCAGATTTTGATTAACAACTCAATAAATTCGGCTAAATTGGCAACAGATATTAGTCCCAATAATGTAGAAAATTGGTCAGTTAGGGGATTTATTTATCAAAACTTAATAGGGACAATTGTGGGAGCTGAAGATTGGGCAATGACTTCGTATGAAAAAGCAATCATATTGGAGCCTACAAACCCATATTATCCTACGCAAGAAGGAATTGTTTTGATGAGAAAAGCATCATTTCTATCAATTGATGAGTTAAAGCATAAAAACGAAATTTTGACACAAGCAAAAGAAAAACTTGATTTGGCAATTAAATTAAAATCAGATTACAGCCTAGCCCGTTTTCAGATAGCTATGCTTTATCAGCTTGAAGGTAAAATAATTGAGGAAATTTCGGCCTTAGAAGAAGCAATAAAAATTTCTCCGGAAGATACTGGTTTGTTATTTCAAACAGGAATTGTTTATTATCAGCAGGGTAATTTTCAAAAAGCAAAATTAAATTTGGAAAAAGCAGTGGAATTAAACCCTAATTATGCCAATGCTTTGTATTATTTGGGTTTAGTTTATGACAAGTTAAAACAAGATGATAAAGCTATTGAGGCGATATCTAAAGTTTTAGAATTAAATCCAAACAGCGAATATTTGAAAAAGATTTTAAGCAATTTGCAGGCAGGAAAAAATCCTTTAGACGGCATTACTCAGCCACAACCTCAGCAATTACCGGTTCAAGAAAACGCTCAGGGTGAGACAAAAGAGTAATTTAAAGAAAAAAGTTATTCACAGATTGTTGACATTATTTTTTAGTGGTAAAATATATTAATAACCGAAAAAAAATAATTGGAAAATCTAAAAATAAAAATTATGGCAGAAAAATCTAAAGTGAAACAAGATTTTTTTCTTGTTAGATTTTTTCGTTCTAAAAGTTTATTATTCACAGTTTCGGTTACATTGATTGTTTCTGGAATTTTTTGTTCTGCCATTTATGTTTTTGCAGTTTATCCAACTACCACATATAGCCCTGGCGATACTTTAGACCCTGCATGTGCTCCAGGTGCTAGTAATTGTACAATTACACCACCTATAACAGCTAATCAAACAATAACTTTGAGCGGAGTTTTGTCGGGTTCTGGAACCACTGGAATTACTGTTTCTGCGGCGTCTGGCTATTATATCCCAACCACAACAGACCAAAGCACATGGAATTCTGGTTTATCAAATCCAATGTCAGCTGTTGGAGATATGATTTATGGAGGAACAGGAGGCACCCCAACAAGATTGGTTGTTGGTTCATCTGGCCAAATTTTACAGGGAGGAACAAATCCTGCTTGGTCAACAGCAACTTATCCTGCTACAACAACGGCAAATCAAATACTTTATTCAACAGCTACAAATACTATTGGCGCAGGAGCTGGTTTGACTTTTGACGGAGCAACTTTGAAAGTTACTGGGACTACCGGTGTGGCTCAAGAAAGACTGGCTTATGATGCAACCAATTATGCAGATATGACAGTTGGGGCTACTGGAAGTTTAACTATTGCCGCCACAACAGCTACAACTGGCGGAGACATAATATTTACCCCAGGAACAACTGGAAATCCTCAACTTCTCTCCGATTCTGGAACAATGATTTTGGGAAGCAGTAAAACTGCGGGGAATGAGGAAAATTTATCATTAGACTTTGAAACAACCGCAAATAAAGTTGCAATAGCTTCAAGCACTGGCGTAACAGATATTTCATGGACAGGAAGCTTAACAATGGGCGGAAGCACAACAGGAACTTTAGTTACAAGAGTTGCAGTTTCGGCTCCAACTGAATCAGATGCTAATGGTTCTATTGTTGTAGATTCGGGAGACTCTGGAAGAATTTATTTTAGATATGGAGGCGCATGGCATTATGTTGCACAAACAGCAGGTTTTCAAATTCCAAATTTTGAAACATCAGATCCTATTTCCGGAGAAGCTATAAATGAAGGCGATATTGTTCTTGGAATGATAAATCAAACGCTTGAAGATGGAGCTCTTCACGGAATTTGGGTTAAATGGAGCAGTGTAAAAGAGCAATTATTAGCAGAAGCAAGAGGAGAGCTTTCTTCATCTGGTACTTGGGGCTCTGATACAGTTCAGGGTGTTGATACAACCCCTTTTCTTGATAAAGTGACAAATGCTTTAGTGTCTTTGGGAATTAGCGTAAAAGATGGAATTGTAAATATAAAAGATTTAGCAGTTGAAAGATCTAGCACAGATATTGCCAGAATTAAAAAAATAGAAATGGTTGATGAAACTACCGGGGAAGTTTATTGTACTTGGATTAAAAATGGCGAATGGACAAAAGTAAAGGGAGAATGCAGTTCTATGGAAGCTACTGTTGCTGCATCTCAAACTACATTGTCAACATTTGCCTCAGCATCAACAGAAGTAAATCAGCAAGTAAAAGAAGTTGTTCAACAGGCAAGACAAGTTACTGAACAGGCCCAGGAAGCAACTCAAACTGCTCAGCAAATTGTTCAAGAATCAACCGATGCTGCTCAACAGGCGGCTACAACCGCCGCAGATCAGGCAGCTAGCCAGGCAACCCAGCAAATTGTTCAACAAACAACAGATGTAATTCAAGAAGTGATGCAAGAAGCTGCAGATCAGGCAGCTAGTAGTGTGAAAGAACAAATTCAGGAACAGGTTGAAATGGTTATTCAAGAGCAATTACAAATTCCAGCCGAATCAGCAGTACCCGAATCAACGCTTGAGGTTCAGCCATCAGCGCCAACAGAAACACCTGCAGATATAACGCTATCAACTCCGCTTTATAAATTAACTGCAAGTTTGTCGGATGCTGTAATCCAATTTGCCGGGTGGCTATATGCTCAATTTTGTAACGGAATAAAAAATAGCACAGCAAGTTTAACGCAAACTACATCGGCAGTATTTACTCAAAGCGTTAGCGCTTCTGCAAAAGTGGAACAGGGAGTAAATTTAGTAAAACAAAAAACCTTAATGAATGAATTTAATATTCTGATTGATGGAATATTGGATCCAGTAAAAGATTTTCTTTGGAAATAGGGGCTAATTATTTTAAATGTTTTGTTTGAATTGTGCTGGATAAAGATTTTTGTTTATGAATTTTAAATTTCCACAACTTAAATATATTTATTCATCTCTTTTTTTAATAGGGCTATTTTTGTTTTTACCTGTTTTTGTTTATGGAGCAACTTATTATTGGATAGCAGGAACTGGAAATTGGAATGATAAAACGGATGGAACAAATTATGACCATTGGTCTGCTTCTTCGGGAGGGGCAAAGCAGGCAAATTTACCTGGCTCTGCAGACACTGTTATTTTCAATTCTAGCTCCGGTGGAGGAACCTGTACTGTGAATACAACAGTTTCTATTGCAGTTTTTAGCATGGCTACGGGTAATACAACCACTGTCACGCTAGGAGCCAATCTTACAACTTCGGGAAACCTTACAGTGACAGCTGGTACACTTGATTCGGCTTCATATAAAGCTACTGTTGGTGGTACTTTTAGCGTAACAGGAATTATAAAAGTGGGCGGAGCATTATTTTCGGATAGTTTTTCCAAAACGCCAACTTTAAGTGCGGGTTCAACTGTCAATTATAGCGCATTGGGTAATCAAACAGTTAGTACAACTCCCACTTATGTTAATCTTGCAATTTCGGGATCTGGTACAAAAACATTTGCTGGTGCATATACAGCTGTTAGTTGCGCAGTGACTATTACCGGCGGAACGCTTGTTCAGGCTACTGGTGGAGCTTTATCTTTAAAATCAATAACATTGACAAGCGGTGCATTTACCGGAAGTAATGCAGCGATTACTTTAAGCTTTAATCTGACCACATCGGCAGGTACTACTTTTACTTCCACTAGTAATGTTCTTACAACTTATACTGGACTTAGTGTTGCTACTGATACATTTATTCACAATAGTGGCACCGTAAAAATTTTTGGGGGACAAGATGTTACTGCCAATAACACAGAATTTTGGAATTTTATATTTGATAGATACTCTGGGGTTGCTGGATATCCAGAATATATTGTAATTAAAGATTCTTTTACAATTTTGAATAATCTTTTAGTTCAAGATACAGAAGGAGACGGTGGAATTGAAGTTAGAGGAGAAGCCTCGCCAACAATTACAGTAAATGGAAATTTATCATTTCCTAATTATGCGTGGGATGATGTATATTTGGGTAGTACCACTGCTGGCGTAAACCTTACAATAAATCTTAAGGGAAATTTTTCAATATTGGACACTTATGCTCGTATGTATGCCAATATTATTTTTTCTGGCACTGGAGACCAAACAATTACAAAGTCAGCAGGTGGAATTTCAACTGGAACATGGACAGTAAACCGTCCTTCTGAAACAGCAGGAACTGCTGTAAAACTAGCTCAAGCTTTTGCCGATAGACCTGTTACTATCACAGCAGGTACATTTGACCTTGCTGGTTTTAATTTCACAACCAATGGAATAACAGCACAGAATGGAGGAACTTTAAAATTAAAAGGTGCAGAAACCGTTGGAGTTACCCCCACCCTCAACGCAGGCTCCACAGTCCAGTACTACGGTACCGCAGGTCCATACAACCTCAAAGGTTGGACATATTCAAACATCAGATTTTCAAGTGCGTCAGCTACCACATACAACCTAATAGCAGGAGGTCTATCTGTAAAGAACCTCACCATTGATGCAAACAACACCTTAGATGCAACAGCTAGTAATTACAACACAACACTGACGGGTAACTGGTCAAACTCAGGAACATTCACACAAAGAACAGGAACAGTCACATTCTCAGGTACTAGCCAAAAAGTATTTGGAAACACTACTTTCTACAATTTCACAAAAGATGTATCAGCAGGAAGTGCTGATACAATGATGTTTGAAAATACAAAAACACAAACAATAGCTCAAAGTGGAACACTAACCTTAAAAGGTGGTTTAGGAAAAATTCTTACCCTCCGTTCGTGTGATTCAAGTGGAACACAGAGTGACGGCACTCAGTGGCTACTCACAGTGAACAACACAGGCACAACTCTTGCAGTGGACTATGTTGATGTCAAAGACTCTAATGCTTCTGGGGGAAAGGAGATAGCAGCAACAAACTCTCTTGATAGTGCAAACAACCTTAACTGGAGTGGATTAACATCGGCAAACACTGCCCCATCTGCTACGACAGCATCCGTATCTCCGAGTTCTGTTGTAGTTGGTGCAACTCTCACTTTCACCGGTAATTGGACAGAGTCAGATGCAGGAGATCAGGATAAGATATATATATGTAAAGATTCAGCCTGCACAAACTGCGATAACACAGCCCAGTCAAACTGTTGGTGCTATTCATCAAGCTATGTCACAGAACCAACGGTCACAGGAACCTGCACATACACAGCTCAATCAGCAGACACCGGAAACAGAAACTTCTGGCTCAAGGTCTGCGATGACTCTCCTTCATGCAGTTCATCTGTATATGGAGGTTCGTTCTCAGTTGGACCATCAGCTTCATCAGCTTTTAAGGTGAGAGGAGGATTTAACTTTAAAATCAAGGGCGGAAACGATAACAAGAGTTTTAGGATAAAATGTTTATAGAACTAAATGATTTTTAATTTTTTAAAAATTAAACATAAATTTGCATTTTTATTTTTAATAGTTATTTTGTTTTTACCAACAGTAGCACAAGGCGCTAGTAGATATTGGGTTGGTTCAGCTGGAGGAAATTGGAACGACACTGCAAATTGGGCAGCCTCTGCAGGAACTTGCGGAACAGGCGGAGGCCAAACCGTTCCTGGTACTTCTGATATCGCATACTTTGTTGCAAATTGTACAAACGGCGCGACAATGAACGCAAATGTTAGTGTTTTGGGTATGAACATTGCTTCTGGATACACTGGCACAGTTAGTCCAACAGGTGCAGTTTCGATTACGGTTGCAGATTCGGGTTTTACACAGGCTGGAGGAACTTTTACGGGCGGAACGGGAACATTGACTTTTTATACAATGACTCTTTCTGGCGGAACTTTTACATCAACATCGGGTAATTTGAATGGAAATACTCTTGGTTTAACTTTTAATAGAACTGGAGGAACTTTTAACCATAATAATGGAACTATTAAATTTCAGTTTTCAGGAACCATAACGCCTGGGTCTAATTTAACTTTAAATAATGTAATAATAGATAATAATGGAAGTTCAATGATGGGTGCTGGTGCGATTATTACAATTGCTGGTAGTTTTAATGTTGCTGGAAATTTTACAATACAAGATTCTTCAAGTTGTGGTTTTGGTGGGTGTGATAATATTTTAAATGGCATAAATAGTCCGACGGTTACCGTGCAAGGTAATCTTAGTATTCCATCTGTAGCTGGTTCTGGAACTTTAGCTATTGCAAACACTGTTGCTTTTGCAACCGCTGGAAATTTTTCTTTTGGCGATAGTAAAATTACTTTATCTAGTAATCTCACTTTCAACGGCACTGGAAATCAAACAATAACCCACTCAGCGGGTACAATTTCTGCTGGAACATGGACAGTAAATCGTCCATCCGAAACAGCTGGAACAGCAGTGAAGCTTGGAGCATCGTCTGCTCTTAGAGCAATCGCTGTCACAGCAGGAACCTTTGATGTAGCAGGATACAACTATACAAATACAGCAACCGTAAGCAGTGGTGCTACTCTAAAACTACAAGGAGGTGAAACAGTGAACACCCCCACCCTCAATGCAGGCTCCACAGTCCAGTACTACGGTACCGCAGGTCCGTACAACCTCAAAGGTTGGACATATTCAAACATCAGATTTTCAAGTGCTTCAGCTACCACATACAACTTGATAGCAGGAGGTCTATCTGTAAAGAATCTCACAATTGATGCAAACAACACCTTAGATGCAACAGCTAGTAATTACAACACAACACTGACGGGTAACTGGTCAAACTCAGGAACATTCACACAAAGAGCAGGAACAGTCACATTTTCAGGCACCAGCCAAAAAGTATTTGGAAACACTACTTTTTACAACTTCACAAAAGATGTATCAGCAGGAAGTGCTGATACAATGATGTTTGAAAATACAAAAACACAAACAATAGCTCAAAGTGGAACACTCACCTTAAAAGGTGCTTTAGGAAAAATTCTTACCCTCCGTTCGTGTGACTCAAGTGGAACACAAAGTGACGGCACCCAGTGGCTACTCACAGTAAATGCTACAGGCACCACTCTTGCAGTGGACTATGTTGATGTCAAAGACTCTAATGCTTCTGGAGGAAAGGAGATAGCAAATACAAATACAACGGACAGTTTGAATAATTTGAATTGGGCTGGGTTTGCATCCGGGAACTCCGCCCCCACAGCCACCTCCGCATCCGTCTCTCCGAGCTCCGTTGCAGTTGGTGCAACTCTCACCTTCACCGGAAACTGGACAGAGTCAGATGCAGGAGACCAAGACAAGATATATATATGTAAAGACTCAGCCTGCACAAACTGCGATAATACAGCTCAGTCAAACTGCTGGTGTTATTCATCAAGCTATGTCACAGAACCAACAGTCACAGGAACCTGCACATACACAGCTCAATCAGCAGACACCGGAAACAGAAACTTTTGGCTCAAGGTTTGCGATGACGCTCCTTCGTGCAGTTCATCTGTATATGGAGGTTCTTTCTCGGTTGGACCATCTGCCTCGTCTGCTTTCAAGGTGCGGGGATTAGAAAGTTTCAGAATAAAAGGTGGTAACGACAGTAAGAGTTTTCGAATTAAATGTTTGTGATATAATAAATAAAAATGAACAAAATTTTAAAAACATTTTTAATTTCTCTGGTTTTATTAATTTCTGCATCTTCTGTTTTTGCTGGGACAATTAGTTCTACCAATAAATATGCATGGTCAAATAATATTGGCTGGATAAATTTTAATGCTACAAACAGTAATGTTGTTGTTTCGGATACAGTAATTACGGGGTACGCATGGAGTCCAAATTACGGCTGGATAAATTTAGCTCCCACAAACGGAGGAATTACAAATAGCTCCGGAGGACTTTCTGGTTCTGCATGGGGTGAAAACACAGGTTGGATAAACTTTGAAGGTGTTAGAATCAGCTGTGCTGGTAAATTTACAGGAACAGCAACTGGAGATGTTGTTGGTACAATTAATTTTGATTGTTCTAATTGCAATGTTGAAACTACTTGGAGACCAGTTTGTGTAGGAGCACCTGAAACTGGCACTCATAACGAATGTAGTGCTGAAAAAAAATGCGTGGCCGTAAGCGGACTGGGAATTAATTTATGCCAAGCTGATGGTGATTGTGTTTTTCATAATGAATGCAATGCAGAAAAACAGTGTGTTATTGTATACACAGAAGGGGCTAATCAATGCCAGTCAGATGTTGGATGCGTTGTAATACATACAGAATGTAAAGATAAAAAATGTATTCAAGTAAACGGAACTGGAATTAATCAATGCAGTAACGATGTTGAATGTGGAGCCGGAAAATATACAATATGCAGTAATCAAAAGTGCGTTTTAACAGATGGAGAAGGGGTTGATGCATGTTTAACAGATAATGATTGCGCATCTCACAATGAATGCAATGCAGAAAAACAGTGCGTACCTATAATTGGAATTGGACCTAATTTGTGCCAGTTAAATGCAGATTGTAATGCAAGCCATAATGAATGTAGCGGACAGCAATGTGTTGCGGTAAACGGAATTGGTGTCAATCAATGTAGAGATAGCAAAGATTGCGAACAGGGTAAGCACAATGAATGTAATTCTTATGAACAATGCGTGTCTATGACAGGCGAAGGGCTTGATTTGTGTCAAAAAGACGCTGATTGTAAAAAAGCTGTGGAGCCTGGTCAAGAAACTGGAGAACCAACCACGGGAGAGCCTAGTAGTACTCCTAGTACTGGTGGTGGAGGAGGTGGGGGTTGGGGAGGAGTACCAACCAGTCATAGCGAGTGTAATTTAAAAAAACAGTGTGTTTTAATGTATGGAGAAGGTCAAAATAAGTGTCAAAGTGATGCAGATTGCACAGAAAAAGTAATCAGTGAAAATGTTGTAGAAACAATTATAAATGTTATAGCTTCTCCAATGGAAGCAATTAATGCAATTGCTCCAGAATCAATTAAAGATATTGCAAATGAAGTTGAAAAAATTGTTAATACTCCTCAGGGTTCTGTTATAACAAAAACTATTTCCACAACAGGTGTTGCGGTTGCAACTGCTGCAACAACAACGACAGCTGTTACATCTTTTTCATTTTTAGAAATATTTTTTATTCCTATAAGATTATTTGGTTTGGTTTTAACAACTCTTGGCTTAAGAAAAAAATTCTTGCCATGGGGAACAGTTTACGACTCAGTTACAAAACAACCGCTTGATCCTGCATATGTTAAATTGAAAGATTTAAAGGGTAACGAAATATTTTCTGCAATAACAGACCTTAACGGCCGATACGGATTTCTAGTTGAACCAGGTGTTTACAAAATGGTTGCAAATAAAACAAATTATTCGTTTCCTTCTCAAAAACTTGCCGGCAGAATGCAAGATGAGCTTCATAACGAACTTTATTTTGGAGAAGAAATTGAAATCAAACAAGCAGGGGAGGTGATTACAAAAAATATACCACTTGATCCTTTAAAGTTTGATTGGAACGAATTTACAAAAAAGAATAAAAATATAATGAAATTTTATTCAAGATGGGACATTTTCTTGAGAGAAATTTCTGACTTCTTTTTTGTAATTGGTTTTATTGTGGCATTCATAGCTTATTTTGTAGCTCCTTATCCATACAACACAATTATCGTTGTTTTATATTTAATACTTTTTATACTAAGACTTTTAGGATTGAAACCAAAGTCATACGGAGCTATAATTGATAAAGTAACAAAAATTCCGCTGTCTTTCTCAATTCTTCGTGTTTATATGGAAGGATTAAATGTGGAAGTTGCTTCAAGGGTTGCAGATAAATATGGTAGATACTATTGTCTTGTTCCAGCCGGAAAATATTATGTTAAAATAGAAAAAAAGAATGACGATGGAACTTACTCTTTAGCTTATACCTCTGAAGTCATCAACACATCTAAAAAAGGAGTTATTAAAGAAAAGTTTAGAGTTTAATTAATTTAATTAATAAAAGTAATGCCACAAACTATTTTAGTTATAGAAGACGACCAATTTTTGGTAAACTTGATAAGCAAAAAAATTGTAGTGGAAGGGTTTAATGTATCAATAGCACTTGATGGAAAAGAAGGGCTTAAAAAGGCGCAGGAAGAAAAACCTGATTTGATATTGCTGGATTTACTTTTACCTGGAATGGAAGGATTTGAAGTTTTGGAAAAAGTGAAAGCAGATTCTGAAATATTTGCTACGCCTGTAATTATTTTTTCTAATCTTGACCAAAGAGACCAGATAGAAAGGGCTATGAAGCTTGGTGCAAAAGATTATTTGATTAAAGCTCAATTTACTCCTGATGAAATAATTGAAAAAGTAAAAAGAGCTCTTAAAGAAAAATAAACTTAAATAAAATTATAAACTAAAAAACGCCCCAAACCTTTCGGTTGGGCGTTTTTTGGAGTGAATATTTAGACTTTAGCTTGTCTTTTTATGCATTTTGTGCAAGCCAAAACTCTTTTTCCAGATGATAATCTGGTCCATTGCAAATTTGGATGTTTTCTAACTTTTGAAGTTGGATTATATTTTCCTCTTAATTTAACAAGAGTAACACCCATTGCTGACTTTTTCCCGCAAATTGTGCAAATTTTCTCGGCCATTTTTTATTTATTTTTTTAATGTAAATGGCATAAGTGTTCGCTTACGCTCCCTTAGCCACTTATTTAGTTAATTTAATAAATTTATACTACCATTATCTTTTCTTTTTTGCAAGGCGTTCAAAGAACTTTTCACATAATATTTTTTGTGTTATATTTATATAATATTATGTTTACTGCAACGATTATTACAATTTTTTCTTTAGTTGTTTTGTTATTTTCTGTAATTATACACGAATTGGCGCATGGTTATGTTGCTTATTCTTTGGGTGACCCAACAGCAAAATATGCCGGAAGACTTACGCTAAATCCATTAAAACATTTAGATCCTTTTGGTTCTATAATTTTACCTCTTTTACTTTTATTAGCAACTGCGGGTCAGGGTCCAATTTTTGGATGGGCAAAACCCGTGCCAATAAATCCATATAATTTAAAAGACCAAAAATGGGGAGCTTTAAAGGTTGCAATTGCAGGACCTTTAACAAACTTTGCAATAGCAATATTTTTTGGATTGTTAATCAGAATTTCGGGATTACCACAAACAGTTCCTTTTATACAATTGCTTGGGATTATAACAATGTATAATTTTTTGTGGGGAATGTTTAATTTAATTCCAATTCCTCCATTGGACGGTTCATGGATTTTATTTAGATTTTTGCCAAGCAGTTTTGATAGGATAAAAGCCTTTTTACAGCAATATGGACTGCTTATTTTAATTTTTTTCATATTTTTTAACGGAGTTTCAAGCCTTAATTCACTGGCAAATCTTCTATATAGTATAGTGACGGGTTCTCAATTTTCGTGGATGTAAGAAAAATATTGACATTATTAATGAAAATAAAACGATTTTTAAGTAAAAAATTATTTTTGGTTTTAATCTTAATTTCTACTGCTATTATTGGTGGTTTTTTTTATTACCTCAATAAAAAAGAAAATAAAAATCTCGTGATAGATAAGAAAATAAATATTGTACAAGAGCCAAAAAAATACGAAATTCCAGATAAATATACATATGTAAATAAAGAATTAGGTTTTTCAATAGATATTCCAGAAGAAATAACTGGATTATATAAATGTCCTTCGCCAATTGATTTTTTGGCGTCTGTTAAGGTTTTTGAAGACAATGAAAATGGAATGGCATATATAGCTCCTGAATATTATTATGAGGCAAAATGGGATAGTGAATTAATTAAATATGTGGGCCCTTGTGAAAAAATAAATTATTCCACGGAAATATTACGCAAAGAAACATTGGCTGATAATTTTAGTTTTTCAGATTTAAATTTGAGAACATATAAACCATTTTTAGGATGGGCAATAATTGTAAAAACCGTAGATGATGAAAATGAATTAGGAAGCATTATCAAAAATATGTTTGGGAAGGGATGTAGTTATACGAAAACTTTGACAGAAAAAGAAAATATTTACCAAATATCTTTTGGTGATAAAAATGAAAAAGGTTTGGAAAATACGACTTGTCCAACAAATTTTAGTTATAAATTTTTTTATAATTCAGCAACGAAAAGAATTTTATATATTAAATTGGGTCAGGAAGGCAGTTTTTGGGGTAAAAATTATACAGAATGTTACGATCAAAAAATGATTGATAGTTTGAATATTTTTTAAAATAATACAGTTCTTTCAAAATTTAAAATAAAGGGAATTTACAGAAAGGAGGATTAATGGGGAAAATCTAGTGAAGTCTCTTCTGTTTTTCGTCACTAACTATTTTCTAACCAGGAGAATGAAATGAGTCTCAAAAGAATGAGCTACTTTATGTTGGTGTCTTGTTTCTTTGTGTTTACCGTTCCATCGGTGAATGCAACAACATTGCAAATTACAGGAGGTAATTTGTACACACTTAATGGATTTCCTGCTTATGCATACTCTGTTGACGGAGGATTGCTTTGGTCATACGGACAAAACCTTAGTGCTTCGTATGAAAGGAGTAGTGGTAATTATACCCAGCATGCAGATAATTATGGAAATCTTTGGGGCGAATGTGTCAGCTCTTGCAAGGCTCTTAGCGGTAACAATACTGCCACTAGCCAATGGAGTGCTGGTTCCCAGGTTGTATCCGGAGGTGTTTCCGCTGGAACAGCAATAGCTACATTTCCAGGAGGTAGTTATTCAGGACATGCTGCTATATTCAAAAGCTATATAACAGATGGATATGGCAATATTATAGGAATTCAAGTATGGGACCAGAATTGGGTTGCAGGTGGTGGAGTATTTGGAACACATGCAATATATAGGACTGGTAGCGATGTTCTGAATGCTAATAATTATTATGTTGTAATTGTTCCCTAAAATATAAAAATAAAAGTTGTTATGCAACTTTTGATTGAATCTAATAGCCTGATGGGGAGTTCCTGTCGGGCTTTTTTTATTTATTTTTAAAACTGTTGACTTTATTTGTTTTGTTTGTTAACATAATAAATATCAAGAGCGCTTTGCGCTTACTTTATTTATAAAAAACAATATGTGTCCAACAATACATCAATTAATTAAGAAAAACAGAACAAACAAAAAGAAAGCCAAAAAGACTGTTGCTTTGCAACATGGTTTTAATGTTTTAAGAAACAGGCCATCAAGCTACCCATCTCCATTTAAAAGAGGAGTATGCGTTAAAGTTTTTACACAAACACCTAAAAAACCAAACTCAGCTTTGAGAAAAGTTGCCAGAGTAAAATTATCAAACGGAATGGAGGTTACAGCCTATATTCCAGGAGAAGGACACAATTTACAAGAACACTCAGTTGTTATGATTAGAGGAGGAAGAGTTAAAGATTTGCCAGGAGTTAGATACCACATTGTTAGAGGAGTTTTAGACACAGCTGGAGTTGATAAGAGAAAACAGGAAAGATCTAAATACGGAACTAAAAAAGCCAAAGCCTAAAAATTAAATTTGTAATTCGTAATAATTCACATGAGAAGAGCATATAAAAAACATAAAATAGCACCAGACGGAGTTTATAATGATGTAGTAATCTCTCAATTTATAAACAAAGTGATGCAAGACGGAAAAAAAACTACCGCACAAAAAATTGTATACGGTGCTTTTGATATTATAAAAGAAAAAACCAAAAAAGAACCTGTAGAAATTTTTAGACAGGCAATTGAAAACGCTTCACCAGTTTTGGAAGTAAAGCCAAAAAGAGTTGGAGGAGCCACTTATCAAGTTCCAATGGAAGTAAGAGGTGAAAGAAAATTAGCCTTGTCTTTTAAGTGGATAATTGATTCAGCAAGAGCTAAAAAAGGAAAAGGAATGGCTGAAAAATTAAGTGAAGAATTGCTTTTAGCTTCAAAAAACGAAGGAAACGCAATGAAAAAGAAAGCAGACACTCACAGAATGGCAGAAGCCAACAAAGCTTTCGCTCACTTCGCAAGATAATTATAAACTTTATAAGGCATGAGACAGGGGTTTCATGCCTTATTTTAAAAAATAAACGAAAAAAATAAATTAAATATATGGCTAGAGAACACGCTTTAAATACATTAAGAAATATTGGAATTATTGCTCACATTGACGCAGGAAAAACAACTTTCTCTGAGCGTCTTTTGTTTTATACCGGAGTTTCACACAAAATTGGTGAAGTTCACGAAGGAGCTGCAACAATGGATTGGATGGTTCAGGAAAGAGAAAGAGGAATTACAATTACCTCAGCTGCCACAACTATGTATTGGAAAGGATATCAAATGAACTTAATTGACACTCCTGGTCACATTGACTTTACAGCTGAAGTTCAGAGATCTTTAAGAGTTTTGGATGGAGCAGTTGTTGTTTTTGATGGAGTTGCAGGAGTAGAACCTCAAAGCGAAACAGTTTGGAGACAAGCTGACAAATATTTGGTTCCTAGAATGTGTTTTGTAAACAAATTAGACAGAATGGGAGCTTCATTTGAAAAGAGTTTTAACTCAATTTTGCAAAAATTAACTCCAAATGCCGTTGCAATTTCCATTCCTATGGGAGTTGAAGAAAATATGGCTGGAGTTATTGATTTGTTGAAAATGAAAGCCTTGTATTTTGAAGGTGACAAAGGAATAACAGTTGTTGAAAAAGATATTCCGGAAGAATGGAAAGCAGAAGCTGAAGAATGGCGCAAAAGAGCCATTGAAAAAATTGCCGGAGAAGATGATGCTTTAACAGAAAAGTTTTTAGAAGGAAAAGAAATTTCGTTGGAAGAAATTAAACCTGTTTTGAGAAAAGCAGTATTGGCTTATAAAATAATTCCAGTTTTGTGTGGAACAGCTTTGAAAAACAAAGGAGTTCAGACAGTTTTGGACGCAGTTGTTGACTATTTGCCATCTCCATTGGATTTGCCAACACAAAAAGGAACAGATATAAAAACAGGAGCTGTAATTGAAAGAAAAGCCTCTGATGATGAACCATTTGCAGCTTTGGTTTTTAAAATTGCAACAGACCCCTTTGTTGGAACTTTAACTTATTTTAGAGTTTATTCTGGTAAATTGGAAAAAGGAACTTATGTTTTGAATGCAAACACAGGCGAACAAGAAAGAATTGCTAGAATTTTGAGAATGCACGCAGACGAAAGGCAAGAATTGGATATATTATACGCCGGAGAAATTGGAGCAACAGTTGGTTTAAAAGGAACTTCAACAGGACACACGCTGTGTGAAAAATCAGCCCCAATTATGCTTGAAAAAATTGTCTTTCCAGAACCAGTCATTGGAATTAGAGTTGAGCCAAAAACAAAGGCTGACCAAGAAAAACTTATTGCATCTATTAGAAAACTTACCGAAGAAGATCCAACATTTAGAGTTAAAGATGACATTGAAACAGGTGAAACAATTATTTCCGGAATGGGAGAATTGCACTTGGATATTATTGCCGACAGATTAAAGAGAGAATTTAATGTTGAAGCTAACTACGGAAAACCACAAGTTGCTTATAGAGAAACTATCACAGCTAATGGACAAGGTGAAGAAAAATATGCCAGGCAGTCTGGAGGTAAAGGACAATATGGACACGTATTGTTGAGAGTTGCTCCAAAAGAAAGGGGAGCAGGATTTGAATTCGTTGATGAAATTAAGGGAGGTGCAATTCCAAAAGAATTTATTAAACCAGTTGAAAAGGGAGTTGTTGAAGCAATGGACAAAGGAATTGTTGCAGGATATCCAATGGTTGACATTGAAGTTACATTGTACGATGGAAGCTATCACGATGTTGACTCTTCAGAATTTGCTTTCAAAATTGCAGGTTCTATGGCATTTCAACACGCCTGTCGTGCAGCTAAACCAGTAATTTTGGAGCCAATTATGAAAATGGAAATAGTTACTCCGGAAGATTTCTTTGGACAAGTTATTTCTGATGTAAGCTCAAGAAGAGGTCAAATTAAAGAAACTTCAGAAAGAGTTGGAATGAAAGTAATTGATGCTTTGGTTCCATTATCAGAAACATTTGGATATGTAACAGCATTGAGGTCATTAACTCAAGGAAGAGCATCTTCAACAATGGAATTTGATAGCTATCAGCAAGTTCCAAGCAATGTTGCTCAAGAGATTATAGACGGCAAACGAAAATAAAAATTTAAAAAACCGCCCTTGGCGGTTTTTTGTTGCAGGTTTGACACAGTTTTGTGGGGTGGTAAAATAGATATATAAAATATAAAAATATGCTTGATGATAAAGATATACAAAAATTAAAAGAAATTCTTGTCACTAAAGAAGATTTAAAATCTTTTGCCACTAAAGAAGATTTAAAGCAGGAGATAGAGGGTTTAGCTATTATGGTTAATAATGGTTTTAATGAAAATGAAAAGCGAATGACGGATGGCTTCAAATCAATACGTGAGGAATTCAAGACAGTAAACGAAAAGTTGGATAAAAAAGTTCAAAATGTAGATAAAAGAATGACGCGAATAGAAGAAGCTCTTGCAGTAAAATAAATTTAAAAAATAAAAACAGCGGAAGACGGGCTTCCGCTGTTTTGTTGCAATAAAAGAGCGCCTTTGTCTGAAAGACTCGGGCGCTTTTGCCTTATGGGTTGATAAATCCAGAACATTCTGGATGGCATTGGTGAATATGGTCAGCCATGTTTCCGGAAATATTCATATGGCAGATCTGGCATTCGCTACAACATGGTGTGCAATGCCTGAAATGTGAATTTGTGTGACAGCCACAATGGCACTCTCGCCAACCAATGTGCTCTGTTTGGCTTGTGGTCGGCGGTTCGGGAACTTCTCGTTCGCAAGTTACAATTATAACTTGACGAGTTCCAACCGCCTTCAATCCAACTTTTTTGAGTGCTTCTTGGATGATATTGGGCGGAGTGTCAACTGGAAATTCCTTTTCAACAAGAGCCTCTTTTTTAGGTTCTTCTTTCATCACGGTTCTCCTTTCGAGATAGTTGGCCTATAACTCTAAGAACTTTTCCCCTTTTGGGTCCTGATCCCGGCTAACTTGGCAGCCCCTGCTAGCTTCGCGTTGGAAATAAGCTCTTCGACAAAGGGGTGAAGAAACAACAGCTATCATTTTCCAATCCTTAGCCATACCGCCAATGATAGCCATTTCTTCTGATGCAGACCCTGTAAGGTCGACAATAAGAGTGTCCCATATCGCGTCTTTGGGGATTTTCCTTAGCCATGCCACTTGCAATGGAGAGCCATGTGGATTTGGATCTCGGGTTTCATAGAAGCTCACTGGCTCCCATTCACCCTTTAGCTCAGAGATAGCTTGTTGTAACCCTTCCAAGGTTTCATTAGTGAGAGGGATAACTTTGTCCACGGTGTTTCCTTTCAAGAGGATTGTTGTTTCTTTGGCCACGGAGAATTGTGTTTTCGGCAGTAATCTTCCGCAATGGTGTCGGCTTCCCCCGCGTCACCGTCACAAATTGCTTTAAGCGCCTTGATTACGGCGTGAAATTCATAGGCACCAAGGTTATTAATAACCTTGAGTATCGCCATTTGTTTAGGATCAACCACATCCGGTTCGGGAATTTCCCTCTCCATTAGGATACAAAATAGTAAGTGATTTGAGCCAGCTTCGTCTTTTTCTCCATAAATAGTCGGTAGGTCAGATACTCTCTTCCAACCTTCATCAAGAAATTCGTTTACGGCATCTTCAAATCCTTCGGTTCCCCATTCGGCAATAGCTTTAATCTTTTTCACAGCGATTCTCCTTTCGAGAGAAAGATTTACTAACAAATTGTCAAACAGCACGATAGGTAAAAATACTAAAATTTGGCGAAAATGTCAAGAAAGTGAGTTAAGTCGGACTTCACTCACTTAATTATTAACTTGCCTCTTGACGGTTGTTAAAAAATAGAATAATATAAATTTATTAAAAGCAATACAAATTGCCTCAGGGTAATTAGTGCATAATAAAAGTAATTAAATACTTTGTGCCTGGCAAATGGCGCAAAGCAAAAAAAATGGCAACAGAAAAATTTGAGAGGTCAAAACCTCACGTAAACATTGGTACCATTGGTCACGTTGACCACGGTAAGACCACATTATCTGCTGCAATCATGAAAGTTTCAGGATTGCGCGGTCTTAAGCACTCCGAAAGAGATGTAAACCAAATTGACTCTTCACCAGAAGAAAAAGCAAGAGGAGTGACGATTTCTATTACTCACTTGGAATGCGAAACACCAAAAAGACACTATGCTTTAATTGACTGCCCAGGCCACGCTGACTATATCAAAAACATGATTACAGGTGCCGCTCAAATGGATGGAGGAATTTTGTTGGTATCAGCTCCAGACGGACCTATGCCTCAAACAAGAGAACACATTCTTTTGGCTCACCAAGTTGGTTTACCAGCCTTGGTTGTATTTATGAACAAGTGCGATATGGTTGATGATCCTGAGATTTTAGATTTAGTTGAATCAGAAATCAGGGAAATGTTGAAGAAAAACAAATACCCAGGAGATGAAATACCTATTATAAGAGGTTCAGCTACAAAAGCATTAGCAGCAACATCTGTTGATGACCCAGCAGTTAAACCAATTATTGAATTATTAGACGCTTGTGACAACTATATTCCAGAACCAAAGAGAGAATTAGACAAACCATTTGCTATGGCAATTGAAGATGTCTTCTCAATTGAAGGAAGAGGAACAGTTGTTACAGGAAGAATTGAAAGAGGTATTATAAAAGCAAACGAAGAAATTGAAATAGTTGGTATTAGACCAACACAAAAGACAGTAGTTGTATCAGTCGAAATGTTCCAAAAATCATTAGATCAAGGACAGGCTGGTGATAATGTTGGTCTTTTGTTGAGAGGATTGAAAAAAGAAGATGTAGAAAGAGGACAAGTTTTGTGTAAAGCAGGTTCAATTACTCCTCACACAGAATTTGAATGCGAAGTCTATGTATTGTCAAAAGACGAAGGTGGAAGACACACACCATTTTTCTCAGGATATAAGCCTCAATTGTATATTAGAACATCTGATATCACAGGAGATGTAACATTGCCTGCAGGAACAGAAATGGTTATGCCTGGAGACACAGCTCAATTAACTGTTAAATTAATCGCTCCAATGGCCTTGGAAGAAAAACAAGGATTTGCCATTAGAGAAGGTGGAAAAACAGTGGGAGCTGGAGTTGTTACAAAGATTATCAAGTAAATTTTTGTTGAAAATGTTTCACTTGCCAATCACTTGATTGGCAAGTGCTCATTTTCCGCAAGGAAGTATAAAGTATAATTAAAATTAAGATAGCCCTTACGGGACATCAAGTAAAAATTAAAATGCCGGTAAAAAAAACACCAATTAGCAAGACAAAAACCACAAAATCTTCATCAACTGTTAAAACAGCAGCAAAAGAAGAAAAGCAGATCAAAACTGATTTGGCAAAGCTTCGCATAAAATTGAGAGCTTATGACCATAAAATAATTGATAATTCAGCACATCAAATTATTGATATTGCAAACAGATATGGAGCTGAGGTTGTGGGTCCTGTTCCATTGCCAACCGAAATTTTGAAATATACCGTAAACAGATCATCTTTTGTTCACAAAAACGCAAGAGAACAATTTGAAATGAGAGTTCACAAAAGAGTTATCGACATTTTAAATCCAAGTCAAGAAATTATTGAAGCATTAAGAGAATTGAATTTACCATCAGGAGTAGATATAACTGTAAAAATCTAGTTCCCCCTTGCAATTACAGAATAGATATAGTAATATAAGCAATCAGATTAAAAATTTAAATTAAGTAAGCGATAGTTAACTTTTTTATGATATTTTTTACAAAGTAAAATATTATAGAATAACAACATTGCACCGTAGCTGGGCAATTGCCCAGTTTTTCATTAGTATCACAATTATGAAGTTTATTTTAGGAAAAAAAGTTGGAATGTCTCAGATGTTTGATAAAGATGGAAAATTAATTCCAGTCACTTTAATGTCTGCCGGACCTTGTTTAGTTTTACAAAATAAAAACATAGAAAAAGACGGATACGAAGCTGTTCAGATTGGTTTTCAGAAAATTGAAAAAAAGCACAAGATTGGAAAATCAATGAAAGGAAAGGAATTTAAATTTATCAAAGAAGAAAGAACAAAAGGAGATGCTTCAAAAGTTGGAGACGAAATTACAGTTTCTGTATTTCAAGAAGGCGATATTGTTAAAGTTACCGGAACATCAAAAGGAAAAGGTTTTCAAGGTGGTGTAAAAAGACACGGATTTCACGGAAGAAACGCAACACACGGTGTTAAACACGAACAAAGAGAAATTGGTTCAACTGGTTGCAGATTTCCTCAGCATGTTATCAAAGGAAGAAAAATGCCTGGAAGAATGGGTTCTGATAGAACAGCTGTTAAAAATTTGAAAATTGTTAAAGTAGATTTAGAAAATAACTTATTAATCGTAAAAGGAGCAGTTCCTGGAAGAACAGGAGCATTGCTTGAAATAAGGGGATAATTACAATGAAAATTACAGTTTACAACCAAGACGGAAAAGAAGTTGGAGATGTTACTTTGCCAAAAGCAATTTTTGAAGTTAAATTCAATGCTGATTTGGTTCACCAAATTATGGTTTCTATGTCTTCAAATCAAAGACAAAATTCCGCACACACAAAAAACAGAGGTGAAGTAAGCGGTAGTGGAATGAAGCCATGGAGACAAAAAGGAACAGGTAGAGCAAGACACGGATCTAAGAGATCTCCAATTTGGAGAGGTGGAGGAATTACTTTTGGTCCAAGAAATGAAAAGAATTACGAAAAAATTATTCCTACAAAAATGAGAAGGAAGGCTTTGTTGATGCTTCTTTCAGAAAAAGCAAGAACAAACCAGTTGATTATTTTAGATAAAATTGAATTGGAATTGGGAAAAACAAAAGAAATGGCAAAATCATTAAAAAAATTGCCATGCAACGCACAAACCACATTAATCGCTATATCAAAATACGACAAAAAAATAATTTTAGCATCAAGAAATATTAAAAAAACATCAATTGAAGACGCAAGAAATTTGAATGTATTGGAATTATTAAATCACAAATATTTATTAATGCCAAAAGACAGTATAGAAACAATTGAAAAAACATTTGCAAAATAACAAAGAATAAACAAAAAGATGGCCATACTAGACTTTTTAAAAAATAAAGAAGACGCAGATAAGGGAGCGAAGCGAACACTTACGCCGAGCAACAGCGAGGGAAAGGCAAAAAAAGCAGTTAAAAAAACTGTTAAGGCTTCAGTTGAGAAAACCGAACAGGTTGCAAAACCAGTAGTTCAAAAATCATCAAAGAAAGCAGTCAGCTTTTCTTACGAAGCTATCAAAAAACCTAGAATTTCAGAAAAAGCAACCCTTTTAGCAGAAAGCAATCAATATACTTTTGAAGTTTTACCAAGTTATAACAAAACAGAAATTAAAAAAGCAGTTGAAGGAATTTACGGAGTGAATGTTTTGTCGGTAAATATTATTGTAACTCCACCAAAGAAAAGAAGAATGGGTAAAACACAAGGTTGGAGAAAAGAATTTACTAAAGCAGTTGTTAAAATTAAAGAAGGTCAAAAAATAGAGATAATTTAACATGAAGATATATAAACCAACAACACCAGCCAGAAGGGGAATGACAGGAATAGATTTCTCTCAGCTTTCTAAAAAAGGGCCAGAGAAAAGTCTTTTGAAATATATAAAAAGATGCGCTGGCAGGTCAGCTTCCACAGGAAGAATAACAACAAGACACAAAGGAGGTGGAGTTAAAAAACTTTACAGAGTTATTGAATTTTCACAAACAAGAATTGATTTTCCAGCAGTTGTTACAGCTTTGGAATATGATCCAAACAGAACAGCATTCATTGCTTTAGTTGAATATAAAGATAACAAACAAAAACAATATATTATAGCTCCACACGGAATGAAAATTGGAGATGAAATTATTTTTGCAGAATCCGCTGCATTAACCGTTGGAAACAGAATTAAATTGAAAAATATTCCAGTTGGAAGCGCAGTTTACAATGTTGAATTAGAGCCAGGAAAAGGCGGAAAAATTGTGAGATCAGCAGGTAGTTCAGCTCAAGTTTTGGCTCATGACGGAGATTATACAAACTTAAAAATGCCATCAACAGAAGTTAGAAAATTCAAAGGAGAATGTTTTGCTTCTATTGGAATGGTTTCAAACCCAGAAAACAGATTTTATAGAGTTGGTTCAGCCGGAAAAAATAGACACAAAGGACGCAGACCAGCAGTTAGAGGTTCTGCAATGAACCCATGTGATCATCCACACGGAGGAGGAGAAGGTAGACAGCCAATTGGATTAAAACATCCAAAAACTCCATGGGGATTACCAGCATTGGGAGTCAAAACAAGAAATAGAAAAAAATGGTCAAATAAATTAATCATTAGTAGAAGAAAGAAACACTAAACTAAAACACTATGTCAAGAAGTTCAAAAAAAGGTCCATATATTGACGAAAAATTGTTACAAAAGGTTTTAGGTCTTAGAAAAGACGAAAAAAAGATTATTAAGACCTGGGCAAGACACTCATCTGTTTCACCTGAAATGGTTGGATATACCTTTGGAGTGCATAATGGGAAAGAGTTTGTTCCAGTTTTTGTTTCTGAAGATATGGTAGGACACAAATTAGGAGAATTTTCTGCAACAACAAAATTTATAAGACACGGAGGTAAAATGCAGAAATCAATTGAAGCTGGAGCAGAGCAAAAAGAGGCAGCAAAAGTTCAAACAGAAATTAAAAAGAAATAAAGAAAGTTTTAAAATACTATGGAAGTTAAAGTAAAGTTATCAAATTTAAGAACAGCCCCAAGAAAGGTAAGATTAGCCGCTGATTTAATTAGGGGAAAAAACTTGGCCGAAGCCCAGAGTATTCTTTCTTTTACAGTAAGCAAACCAGGAAAGAATATTTTAAAACTTTTGAATTCAGCCGCAGCTTCAGCTACTCACGACTTACACTTGAACGAAACAAATCTTTTTGTATCAAAAATAACAGTTGACGAAGGTCCAAAATTGAAGAGATGGCATCCAATGTCCAGAGGCAGAGCATATCCTATTATAAAGAGAACATCACATATTGCATTGGTTTTATCAGAAATTAAACCAACTTTAGAGGTAAAGGCTGAAAAGAAAGAAACAGTTAAGGAAGCAAAGAAAACAAAAACAACAAAAAAGTTAAAAACAACAAAAAAGTCAACAAAAAAATAAACCATGTCACACAAAGTTCACCCAAAATCATTTAGAATAAGAGGAACAGAAGATTGGAATATTCGCGGTTTTTATGGTAAAAAAATGCCTCAATATCTTGAGGAAGACTTTTTAATCAAAGATTTTTTGAGAGAAAAATTAGCTGATGCTTCAGTTGCTAATATAGAAATAGAACATTCAGCAAATAAATTGAATATTATAATTGAAACAGCAAGACCTGGTTTGATAATTGGAAGAGGAGGAAATGGAATAGAAACATTAAAAACTGAAATTGAGAAGAAAGTTGCAAAGAAAAGAAAAAACAACAGCACAAAAAGAGATATAAAATTGGAAATCAAAGAAGTAAAAAATCCTTGGATATCTTCAGCTTTGGTGGCTCAAATGATAGCTCAGCAAATAGAAAAAAGAATGCCATTTAGACAAGTTTTGAAAAAAACAATTGAGAGATCAATGACAAACAGGGAAGCTAAGGGTATTAGAATTGAAGTTTCTGGAAGATTAAACGGAATTGAAATTGCTAGAAGAGAATGGTTGTCTCAAGGAAAAATGCCAAGAAACACAATAAGAGCAGATATTGATTACGCACAAGAAGAAGCACAATGCACTTATGGAAAAATTGGAATTAAAGTGTGGATTTATAAAGGTGAAAAATTTGAGTAACATAAAACTTAAAGCTTAAAATTTCAAGAAAATGAGTATATTAATGCCGAAAAAAGTTAAACACAGAAAGTGGCACAAGGGAAGAACAAATGGTGTCGAAACAAGAGCAACAGAAATTAATTTTGGTAGTTTTGGTTTGAAAGCAATGGGAACAAAATGGATTACAGCCAGACAATTGGAAGCATCGAGAAGATATATTATCAGATATTTGAAAAAAGGTGGAAAGCTTTGGATAAGAGTTTTTCCAGATAAGCCTGTTACAGCAAAAGGAGCTGAAGTTGGAATGGGATGTGGAAAGGGAGGTGTTGACCACTATGTTTATCCAATAAAACCAGGCAGAATGATTTTTGAATTGGACGGATTGAAAGAAGAAATTGCTAAAGAAGCGCTTGAAGGAGCAGCCAGTAAGTTGCCAATTAAGACAAAATTTGTTAAAAAGGAGAATATTTAATATGAAAACAGCAGAATTAAGAAAAAAAGACAGGAAAGAATTGGAAAAAACCGTGTTAGACTTAAGAAAAAAGTTGAGTGATATTAGATTTAATTTTTCTTCAAACAAATTGAAGAATGTTAAAGAAATCGGAAACTTAAAGAGAGAGGTCGCAAGGATATTAACAATCTTAAAAGAAACAAAATAATATGCCAAAGAAAATATTACAAGGAATTGTGGTTTCAGATAAGATGCAAAAAACTGTTGTTGTTCAGGTGGAAAGAGTTAAAGAACATCCAAAATACAAGAGAAGATTTAAAATCCACAAAAAATACAAAGCCCATGATGAAAATAAAGAATACAAAATGGGAGATAAAGTTGTTATAGAAGAAACAACACCGATTTCCAAGGATAAAAAATGGAAAGTAATTGGAAAAGTTTAATAAAAAGAAACACATAAATATAAAACCATGATTCAGCCTCGTTCAATGTTAAAAGTTGCAGACAATTCTGGAGCAAAGATAATTCAAGTTATCAATATACCAGGAGGAACTCGCAAAAGATATGCTCAATTAGGAGATATTGTTGTGGCTGCAGTTAAAAAAGCAGAACCAAGAAAATTGGTAAAGAAACACGATAAAGTAAAAGCAGTTATTATAAGACAGCATAAAGAATTTAAAAGAGCTGATGGTTCATATATCCGTTTTGATGATAATGCTGCAGTAATTTTGGGAGAAAATAAAATGCCAAAAGGAACTAGAGTTTTAGGTCCTACAGCAAAAGAAATAAAAGAAAAAGGTTTTGATAAAATTGCCATGATGGCGTCCGAATTACTTTAATTTAAAAAAATACCATGAAAGTTATAAAAGGTGATACAGTTTTAATAACAGCAGGAAAAGACAAAGGCAGAACAGCTAAAATACTAAAATCTTTCCCAAAAGAGCTTAAGATTTTAGTTGAAGGTATAAATTTAAAGAAAAAGCATGTAAGACCAAAGAGAGAAGGGGAAAAAGGACAGGTTGTTCAAATACCAGCAGTGATAGATGTTTCCAACATTAAAGTTGTTTGTCCAAAATGCGGAAAAGCTACAAGAGTAGGCTATAAGGTTCAAAAAGACGACAAAAAAAGAATTTGCAAAAAGTGTAATCAAGAAATTTAGAATATGGAAAATTTAAAGGTAAAATATCAAAAAGAAGTTGTTGGAGAGATGATGAAGAAATTTGGCTATAAGAACAAAATGGCTGTTCCAACTATTAAAAAAGTTGTGATAAACAGTTGTTTTGGGAAAAATATTGCCGGAAAAACTGGAGGAGAAAGAGAAAAAATGCAAAATCTTATTTTACAAGATTTAGCTTTGATTGCAGGACAAAAACCATGTTTAATGAAATCTAAAAAATCAATCGCAGGATTTAAATTGAGAGAAAATATAGAAATTGCAGCTAAAGTTACATTGAGAAAAGAAAAAATGTGGTCTTTCATTGAAAGATTTATCCGTTTGTCTTTACCAAGAACCCGTGACTTTAAGGGTTTAAACCCAAACTCAATTGACCAGAGAGGAAATTTAAATTTAGGATTTAAAGAACACATTTCTTTCCCAGAAATTTTTACAGAAAAAGAAAAAACAATTTTTGGATTAGAAATTACATTTACAACTAACGCAAAGAGCAAAGAAGAAGGTTTAGAATTATATAAATTATTAGGATTTCCAATTAAAGAAACAAAATAAAAAGAAATAAAAAAGTATGGCCAAGACATCACAAATTGCAGCAGCAAATAAAAAAGCAAAGTTTTCATCAAGGATTGTACATCGCTGTTTTAAGTGTGGAAGAAGACACGGATTTATGAGAGCATTTGGTCTTTGCAGAATTTGTTTTAGAGAATTAGCAAATAAAGGGGAAATCCCAGGAGTAAAAAAATCAAGTTGGTAATATCGCTCGGCAATAAAATTTTTCTACGCACTTATTCGCTTCGCACAACAAACTTCGAAAAATTTCATTGCCTTGCTTAAACCAAAAAAAATATGACAGATCCAATTACAGACATGTTAAATCAAATAAGGAATGCACAAGCTGTTCAAAAGACAGAAGTTTTGATTCCTCTTTCAAAATTAAAAAACGAAATCGCTTCGATTTTGTCTAAAGAAGGTTTTGTGGGAGAAGTTAAAAAATCTGTTAAAGGAGGACAGAAAGCTTTGAAGATTGTTTTGAAATATGACAATGGAGTACCAGCAATTTCAGGATCAAAAAGAGTTTCAAAACCGGGTCAAAGAATTTACGAAAGAGTGATAGAAATGAAAAAGGTTCACGGCGGTTATGGAATATCAGTTGTTTCAACATCAAAGGGTCTTATGACAAACAAAGAAGCAAGAAAACAAAAACTCGGTGGAGAAATAATCTGCCAAGTCTGGTAAGGGAGCGAAGCGAACACTTATGCCTCTCAAATAAAAAATAAATAAAAAGGCGCAATAATAAATCAAAATCATGTCAAGAATAGGTAAAAAACCAATTGAATTAGTCCAAGGAGTGAAAGTGGAAATTTCAGAAAAAGAAATTAAAGTTTCAGGTCCTAAAGGAGAATTAAAACAAGAAATACATCCAGAAATCAAAATTGAAGAAAGGGATGGTAAGATTTTTGTTTTGCCTAAAAATGCCGAATTCACAAAAAAGGGCAGAGGATTATGGGGTTTATTCAGAGCTTTGGTTTCAAATATGATTGAAGGAGTAAGCAAAGGTTTTGAAAAGAAATTGGAAATTGAAGGAGTTGGATTTAAAGCAGCAGTTGTTGGAGATAAAATAGTTTTAAACTTAGGATTTGTAAATCCAGTTGAGATTAAAAAACCAGAAGGAATTACATTTTTAGTTGAAAAAAATGTGGTTACAATTTCCGGAATAGACAAACAGCTTGTTGGAGAAACAGCAGCTATAATTAGAAAACAAAAGAAAGCAGAGCCATATAAAGGAAAAGGAATTAAATATCAAGGCGAAAAGATTAGAAGAAAAGAAGGTAAAAAAGTTGTTTCTTCTAAGTAGGAATTGCTAAATACATAAATCACTATCATGTCAGAAAAACAAATTAAAAAACAAAGAAGACAAAAAAAGATTAGAGCAAGAATTCATGGAACACAAGAAAAGCCAAGGCTTTGTGTTTTTAGATCCATAAATCATATTTATGCTCAATTAATCAATGACGACAAAGCAAAAGTTTTGTTTTCTGTTTCAGATAAGGATGTAAAAGGAGCCAAGAAAAGCGCAAAACTGGAAATTTCTAAAGAAGTAGGAAAAGCTATTGCAAAAAAAGCGATTGAAAACAAAATTACAGAAGTTATTTTTGACAGAGCAGGATTTATTTATCATGGTAGAGTAAAATCATTAGCCGACGGAGCCAGAGAAGGCGGATTAAAATTTTAATTCAAATAAATAAAATGACAGAAGAAAAGAAACAAGAAGAAATAAAAACAAAGGATGGTTTTAAACCAATTCCTACAGGAGAACAGACAACTGACTCGCGCCTGCCTGCCGGTAGGCAGGGTTTTGGTGGACAAGGACAAAGAAATTCTGGACCAAGAAAACCAGGTTTTGGCAGGGCAGGTTTTGGAAGAGCTGTTGTTAAAGATGAATTTGAATCAAAACTTTTAGATTTAGCCAGAGTTACCAGGGTTACAGGTGGAGGAAAAAGAATGAAATTCAGAGCTGTTATTATTGCCGGAAACAAAAAAGGAAAAATTGGAATTGGAGTTGATAAAGGAAAAGATGTTTCTCAGGCAATTGAAAAAGCAACAAGAAAAGCTAAGAAAAATTTGATAGAAGTTGTAATTATAAACGGAACTATTCCTCACGAAGTTAAAGCAAAAGTGGGGCCAGCTGTAATTATGTTAAAACCACAAAAAACAGGTAGAGGATTGGTTGCAGGAGGAGCTGTAAGAACAATTTGCGAATTAGCTGGAATAAAAAATGTTTCTTCAAAAATTCTTTCTGGTTCCAAAAATAAATTGAACAATGCAAGAGCAACCATGGAAGCACTAAGAAATTTAAAAGCAAGAATTAAAGCCTAATACAATGCAACTACACGAATTAAAACCACAACATAAAAATAAATCCAAGAAAAGAGTTGGAAGAGGTGGAGCTAAAGGAACATATTCTGGAAAAGGAATGAAAGGTCAGTCATCAAGAGCCGGAAGAAAAATGGTTCCAATGATTAGAGAATTGATTAAAAGATATCCTAAATTAAAAGGATACAGAAGATTTGTTTTAGAAGATAATTCTGCTGTAGTTAATTTGGATACTTTGGAAAAAAACTGTAAAGACGGAGATATTGTAAACCCTGAAAATTTGATTAAAAAGGGAATTATTAATATGATAAAAGGTAGAAACCCAGCAGTTAAGATTTTGGGCAAAGGTAAAATTTCTAAAAAGGTTATAATTGAAGGTTGTAAAATCTCAAAATCTGCAAAAGATGCAGTTGAAAAAGCCGGAGGCAACATAAAATCATAAAACTTAAAATTCAAGAACAATGTGGTACGATAAAATATTGTTTCTCTTAAAAAATAAAGAATTAAGAAATAAATTTCTTTTTGTAGTTTTTCTCTTCGTAGTATTTCGTATTGCAGCAAATGTGCCAATTCCTGGCATTGGAACAGAAAATTTAAAGCAAATGTTTGAACAAAATCAGGCATTTGGTCTTATGAATGTATTCACCGGAGGTGCTATGAGCAACTTTTCGGTGGTTTTGCTTGGACTTGGGCCCTATATCACAGCTACAATTATTTTACAGTTATTAACTATGATTTTTCCTGCTTTGGAAAAATTATATAAAGAAGAAGGAGAAGCTGGAAAACAAAAATTCAACCAATATGCAAGATTGGCTGCAATTCCATTGGCTGCTTTTGAATCTTATGGAATGTTAATGGTTTTTAGAAATCAGGGAATGATTACAGGACTTTCATTGCCTGTTTTGATAAGCTCTATTGTTACAATTACAGCTGGTTCAATGTTTTTAATGTGGATTGGTGAAATTATTTCAGAACAGGGAATGGGAAATGGAATTTCTCTTTTAATTTTTGCTGGTATCGTAGCAACTTTGCCATTAAGCATTTTTCAAACATTTGCAGTATGGGATCCATCAAAAATTCCATCTTACATATTGTTCATAATTTTGTCAGTGGTAATTATTGCAGGAGTAGTTGTAATTACAGAAGCTCGCAGAAATATTCCGGTTTCCTATGCAAAAAGAATGAGAGGAATGAAAATGTATGGAGGAGTTTCAACTTACTTGCCATTAAGCGTTAACCCAGCTGGAGTTATTCCAATTATCTTCGCAATGTCTATACTTTTATTTCCAACTATGATAGCAAGTTATTTTGGAACATATGCCGGAATTGTTGGAACAGTTGCCTCAAATATAGGAACATTTTTTAATAATGCTTGGGCACACGGAGCTATATATTTTATGTTGGTGGTTTTATTCACATATTTTTATACAGCAGTTACATTTGATCCAAAAACAATTGCAGAGAATTTGCAGAGAATGGGCGGATTTATCCCTGGTGTAAGACCTGGTAAATCAACAGCCGACTATATGAACCACATTCTTAACAGAGTTTTGTTTACTGGTGCAATATTTTTGGGAGCAATAGCTATATTGCCATCAATTGTTGCCGGAGTAACAGGAGTTACAGGATTTTCATTCTTGGTTGGAGGAACATCTCTTTTAATCGTTGTTAGCGTGGTTTTGGACACAGTAAGACAAATAAACTCTCAACTTCAAATGAGAGAATACGACACTTTTTAATTTTTAAAAGTTTTATTTTTAAGTTTTATGGACAAAAATATAGTAGTTATATTCGGGCCTCCAGGTGCCGGAAAGGGAACTCAGTCGGAACTTTTATCATCCAAAACAGGATCATATTTGTTTGAAACAAGCAGAATATTAGAAAGAGAATTTGAAAAAGCAGAAAATTTATCAGAAGATTCAGCAAAAAGATTTATTGAATTTGACGGACAAAAATTTGATATTTTATACGAAAAAAAGATTTGGAAAGAAGGTTTATTGTGCGACCCTCCATTTGTTACTTATTTAGTAATAGAAGAAATTAAAAAACTTTTTGACGAAGGAAAGAGTTTGATTTTAGCGGGTTCTCCAAGAACTTTATATGAAGGTCAAAAAATTATGCCATTTATAGAAAATCTTTATGGCAAAGAAAATATTAAGGCGGTTTTAATTGAAATCAGCCCAGAAGTTACAACCTTCAGAAACACTCACAGAAGAATTTGCGAATTGGTAAGACACTCAATTTTATTTAATTCAGAAACAGAACCATTGGTTAATTGTCCATTAGATGGTTCAAAATTGATGAAAAGAGAAGGATTAGATAGCCCTGAATCAATTAAGGTTAGATTGCAACAATATAAAGACAGAACATTTCCTATTTTTGACTTCTTCAAAGAAAGAAACATTGAAATTAAAAAGATAAACGGAGAACAGGATGTTTCAAAAGTTTACGAAGAAATTTTAAAAGCTATTCAATGATAACCATCAAAACAGCAGAAGAGATTTCAATAATGGCTGAAAGTGGAAAAATCTTGGCAACTGTTTTAAAAGAACTGGAAAAAATGGTTAAACCAGGAGTTACGACTTTAGAATTGGACAGGGCCGCAGAGGCCCTGATTTTGTCTTTTGGGGCAAAACCTGCTTTTAAAAACTATAATGGTTTTCCTTATTCTTTATGCGCTTCTGTAAACGAAGTGGTTGTTCATGGATATCCATCAAGCTACACATTAAGAGAAGGGGATATAATTGGCTTGGACTTGGGAGTTATATATAAAGGATATTATTCTGATATGGCGGTTACGCTTCCTGTTGGAAAAGTTTCTTTTGAAGCAAAAAGATTGATTATGGTTACCAGAAATGCGTTAAGATACGGAATTAAAAAAGCAAAAGTTGGGAATACAATTGGAGACATTGGAAACACAATACAAAGATATATTGAAACTCAAAATTACGGAATTGTTAAAGAATTATGCGGACACGGAATTGGAAAAAAATTACACGAAGATCCGCAAATACCTAATTTTGGGCAAAGGGGGCATGGACCAAAAATTGTTGAGGGAATGGTGATTTGCATTGAGCCAATGATAACAATTGGCGACCCAAATTTAAAACAGGCAAAGGACGGTTATGGATATGCAACAAAAGACGGTTCGCTCTCTGCTCACTTTGAACACACAATTGCCATTACAAAATCTGGTCCTAAGATATTGACAGAAATCTAAAAATATCATATTATAAGCCTAGCTCTTAAATCGGAGTACCACTTTCCCCTAAGGAGATTGTCATGAAAAGTCACTGGTTTTTCGTCAGCGATTTATTGGCTTGTGCCCTGGTTGCATTTGCTTGGATCAGTGGATACACATGGCTCCTATCGTTCGTCCTAGTGTATATCATTTGTATGCCAATCTGGGAGCGATATTTGCGACAGTTTTGGGGAAAACCGCTTACCATTGACCAGCTGAAGAAGAAGACTCCCTACTTTGTTAATGGTTGGGGTAAATACATGGAGAAGCGCCCTAAAAGCGCAGCTTTCGTGAGAAAAGGTAACAGTGGCAGTGTTATTGCTGTCATTCTTCCCGTAGAGTTGCCCGATACGGCTAGTTGTTTTTATGTTGTGAAACATCGCGATAAGCTTGGTGAGATTGATCCGGAGCTAGGGGATATAGTAGATATTAGGAGCGGACAAGTGTTCACTTTTCCCTGGAAAGAGGAAGAAGAAGAGAAGCAGAAACCCAAATCCTGAACGGACTCCGCCCGAATCAATTTCAGTCTCTGGCAACACTGCTTGCCGGAGATTTTTTTATTGCATTTTTTGATATATTTACCGTATTTTAATTTTATCCATCAAATCACTTTTTACGCTATCGCGTACTTTTTGACTTGATGAATTTGTTAATGATAATATTAATTAATGAACAAAACTAGGGAAAAAATATTACTACTTTTATTGGGAGGATTAGCTTTTGGTTGTAGTTATACAGCAAGCAGGCAGTTTAGAGTTTTAAAAACTATCTCTAAAGAGTGGAAAAAAATAGATAAGAAGGAGTTAAGAGAAGGAATAAACTATTTATATAGATTAGAATTTATTGAAAAGAGGGAGGGTGATGATGGCTCGGTGAATATTTATATTACAGAAAAAGGAGAATTAAAAGCATTAAATAACCAATTAGAAATTTTAAAAAATAAAAAAGAAAAATGGGATGGTAAATGGAGAATGGTGGCTTTTGATATTCCAGAACAATATAAAAGAGGGAGGGATGCATTAAGGCATAAGCTTAAATATATTGGATTTAAGGAGCTTCAAAAAAGTGTTTTTATTTTTCCTTATGATTGTAAAAAAGAAATTGCCTTTCTTGTTGATTTATTTGAACTTAAGAAATATGTTCGTTTTGGTGTTTTAGAATCAGTTGATAACAGTGATTATCTTAAAAAAGTATTTAATCTTGAAAATTATTCTTAATACCTATATTGAGTCACTTTTTACGCTATCGCGTACTTTTTGACTTGATGAAATATAAAAGCATTACACATAATTAAAATTTGTGGTAGAATTAACAAATAAATAATTAATAATTGAAAAATGGAGAAAGTTAATCATATGAAGCCCTTGATTGTTGGCAATTGGAAAATGAATCCAACAACAGAATTAGAGGCCGAAAAAATTTTTGAAGAAATTAAATTTGGAGTAAATCCGCCAATTGGAGATACAAAAATAGTTATTTGTCCGCCATTTATATATTTATCTTTGTTAAAAGGATTACCTCTTGGCGCACAAGATATTTTTTTTGAAGAAAAAGGCGCATATACCGGAGAAATTTCTACCGCTATGTTAAAAGATATTGGCGTTGAATATGTTATTATTGGACATTCAGAAAGAAGAAAATATTTTGGCGAAACAGATGAATCTGTAAATAAAAAAATAAAAGCATCGCTAAGGGCTGGTTTAAAGGTTCTTTTTTGTATTGGTGAAACAGAAGAAGAAAGAGAAGCAGGCAGAAAAAATGAAGTTTTGGAAAGACAATTAAAAGTTGGATTGGAGGGAATTGAAGTTTTTGAAAATTTAAATGTTTCTTATGAGCCAGTTTGGGCAATTGGAACCGGAAAAAATTGTCCAGCAGAAGAAGCAAGAGAAGCAATAGAATTTATAAGAGGATTTGTATCGGAAAACACAAGAGTGCTTTATGGGGGAAGCGTGAAAAGCGAAAATTCGGCGGCCTATATAAAAGAATCTTGCTCGGATGGTTTGTTGGTTGGGGGAGCTTCGCTAAATCCAAAAGAATTTATAAAAATTATAAACTCTATTATATAAAAGAATTAGATAACAAAAATGCCGTGAATACGGCATTTTTTGTTTGGTTAAAAACAGCATTTTAAAGTCTTGACAATAAATTATGATATATGGTATAATTAATATAGGAGGTGGAATTGGACCCAAACAAGGAGAAGGAGTTTAAGGATGACCCGCCAAGAAATTTTTAATGTTCTTGTTGAGAAGCGCGACACTTTGCGTAGGGAATTGTCCAATCTAGCAGAAGAACCACAAAAGCTGAGTTCTTCCAGTCTCGCTGATGCAGCTCTGGATTCCGGTCGGACGGAATCAAACCTGCATGAAGCAGAACGGATAACCAGGGAGTTGGTATGTGTCGACCGCGCCTTGGCGAAGATGAATAAGGGCGGATACGGCGTTTGCGAAGGATGCGGAGAAAGAATCTCCAAAAAGCGCTTGGATGCAGTACCTTGCGCAACTCATTGTATCAAGTGTCAGCGCAAGGCGGAAAGCCAAACGCCGGATTTCGCACAGGCTCACTGAAGCCACCCCCCCAAACAAAACAAGGACGAAGTTTCGCTTTGTCCAAACCGTCAGGTGAACGAACCATCTCGTTTGTTCGCTTGACGGTTCTTTTTATATAAAATTATTAGTTTTTTGAGATGTTGCGGGAAATTGAATTTTGGGGTAAAATAAATAATTAATATAAAAATGACCTCAAACGAATTAAGGACAAAATATCTAGAATATTTTAAGAAAAATGGGCATAAAATTATTCCCAGCGCTTCTTTGATACCTGAAAACGACCCGACTGTTTTGTTTAATACAGCAGGAATGCAATCGTTGGTGCCTTATTTATTGGGGCAAAAACACCCAGAAGGCACAAGATTGGCTGATGCTCAAAAATGCATAAGAACCGGAGATATTGATGAGGTTGGCGATGACACTCACTTAACTTTTTTTGAAATGCTTGGAAATTGGTCTTTGGGAGATTATGGCAAAGAAGAAGCAATAAAATTTAGCTTTGAATTTTTAACACAAGAACTAAAAATTCCTTTGGACAGGTTTGCAGTTTCTTGTTTTGCCGGAGATAATGATGCTCCAAAAGACGAAGAATCGGCAAAAATTTGGGAAAATTTAGGAGTCAAAAAAGAAAGAATTACATTTTTGGGTAAAAAAGATAATTGGTGGGGTCCAGCTGGAAAAACAGGCCCTTGCGGTCCTGACACAGAAATGTTTTATTGGAAGCCAAATGATAAACCAGCTCCAGAAAGTTTTGATGCAGAAGATAAAAATTGGGTTGAAATTTGGAATGATGTTTTCATGCAGTATGTGAAAGACGAAAATGGAAATTATGTGGAAGCAACTCAAAAAAATGTTGATACAGGAATGGGGCTTGAAAGAACGCTGGCAGTTTTAAATGGAAAGGAAACAGTTTATCAAACCGATTTATTTGTGCCAATTACAAAAAAAGTTAGAGAACTTGCAGGAATAGAATGCACAAAAGATAATCCTTGCAGTGTTGAGCATAAAAAGCCTATTAGAATTGTGGCAGATCACTTAAAAGCTGCAACATTTATAATTGGCGACGACAAAGGAGTTTCTCCAAGTAATGTTGGTCAGGGATATATTGCGAGAAGATTAATTAGGCGAGCTGTGAGATTTGGTAAAAAATTAGGGATTGAAAAGAAAAATTGGACAAAAGAAATTGCAAAGGTTGTTATTGAAATGTACAAAGATGTTTATCCAGAATTAGAAAAAAATAAACAATTTATAATTGATGAATTAACAAAAGAAGAAGAAAAATTTGAATTAACTTTGGAAAAAGGTTTAAAAGAGTTTGAAAAGTTAGATAAGATATCCGGCAAAGATGCGTTTGATTTATATCAAACTTATGGATTTCCAATTGAAATAACTGAAGAGTTAGCAAAAGAAAAAGGAATTACTATTGATGTAGAAGAATTTGAAAAAGAATTGGAAAAGCATCAAGAGCTTTCAAGGACTGCTTCGGCTGGAATGTTTAAGGGTGGATTAGCTGATAATTCAGAGCAAACAACAAAGTTGCACACAGCAGCCCACTTGATGTTGGCTGGATTAAGAAAAGTTTTGGGAGACGATGTTTATCAAAAAGGAAGCAATATTACTGCTGAAAGATTGAGATTTGATTTTTCACACAAAGAAAAAGTGAGCAGTGGAGAACTCAATGATGTAGAAAATTTTGTAAATGATATAATAAAGAAAGATTTACCAGTTGTTTGCCAAGAAATGTCGTTGGAAGATGCAAAGAAATTAAATGCAATGGGAGTTTTTGAGTCAAAGTATGGGCAAATGGTAAAAGTTTATACAATCGGCGAAGGAGATAATGTTGTAAGCAGAGAAATTTGTGGTGGTCCTCATATTGATAGGACAGGAGTGTTGGGACATTTTAAGATATTAAAAGAAGAAAGCTCCTCCTCGGGAGTAAGAAGAATAAAAGCAATATTAGAGTAAATTAACGCTCGAAAAATGATTTTTCGCTAACGCTTTGTCCTGCGGGAAAAAGCTTCGACAGGCGCTTCGCGTCCTGTAATACGCTTAAAATTATTTTTCTCGCTTTTCAAAAATATATGGCCAAGAAAATCTATGATGTAAAGCCACCAAGAGTGGCTCGTAAAACCGAAAATGACATTAAAGAATTTTTAGGTACAGAGAAAAAAAGAAAACACACTGTCACCCGAGTTGTCCGCCATAAAAAAGAAAGCCAATTCTCCTGGAAATTTTTACCAATTGCAGGAGTGGCTGTTGTCATTTTAGCATCGGTGTTTTTATATTTTAAATTGCAAAAAGTAAACATAGATATTTGGCCAAAAGTAGAAACGCTAAGCTTCACTCAAACAATTGTGGCAGATAAATCAGCCGACGAAGTCAGTTTATCCAGTAATGTTATTCCGGCAAAATATATAGAGGTTGAAAAAACAGACAGCCAAGAATTTTCCGCAACTGGAAACGCCACAAACGAGGGCAAGGCAACAGGAACAGTTACAATTTACAATAAATATGAACCAGCCACTTCAATCACTTTAAAAGTTGGAACACATTTATTGTCTGATTCAGGAAAATATTTTGTAACTCTAGAAAAAGTTCTAGTTCCAAAAGCAACAAAGAGTGGGGGTAAACTTGTTCCAGGTTCTGTAAAAGTAAAAGTTCAGGCAACAGAAGGCGGAGAAGCATATAATATTGGGCCTGCAAATTTCTCAGCGCCAAAATTATCCGGAACAGCTTTTTATTACAGCATTTATGCAGTTTCCACAGAAGCTATGACAGGAGGCTATAATAGCGATGTTAAAAAAGTGACAGATGACGATATTTCTCAAGCAAAAGATACATTGGTTAAAAAAGCTTCCGCCGAAGCAATTGAAGAATTGAAAAATAAACTTGATGGAGATTATATATTATTAGACGACGCAGTTTCTTATATAACAACAAATTCCGGAACAGAAACAAAAATTGGAACAGTAATTGAAAAGTTTTCTTACACAGCCACAGTGAAGGCAAGCGGATTGGCATTCAAAAAATCTGATTTAGATAAGTTTTCTAAAAATTATTTGATTTCCCAAATGACAGAAGATAACACCATTTTAGACAGCAGTTTTAAATCGGAATATACATTAAAAACACTGGATATAAGTGATGGAAAAATGACACTTGATATCAGTTTTTCATCAGGGGTTTATGGAAATATAAATAAAAATTCATTAGCGCTTTTGTTAACAGGAAAAAACAGCGCTCAAATAACAGAAGTAATTAATAATAATTTGGGAAACTCTGTTTCAAAAGTTACAGTTAACTTTTGGCCATTCTGGGTAACAAAATCTCCAAAAGCCCAAAAAGCAATCAAAATTGATCTAAAATTCTAGCAAATTTTCGAGTTTTCACCCTGGTTATACAAAAGCTAGGGTGAAGGCTTGACCTTTGGAATTTAATTTGCTATTATATAAAAGTATTAACAAATGGAGCAAAACGACCAGAACAAAAATCAAAAATTCATAAAGAAGGAAGGAAGGGTTACAGAAGCTTTACCAAATGCTTTTTTTAGAATAACCCTAGATGATGGAAATGAAATAATAGGTTTTCTTTCGGGCAAAATGAGGATGAACAGAATCACAATTTTGACCGGAGATAAAGTTTCTGTCGAAATGACTCCTTATGATGACAAAAAGGGAAGAATTGTATATCGATTAAAATAATATAATTGATTATACAATTGTTAGAACCCTCGGGTTTTAATTTTTTAATTTAATTTAAAATATATACAATATATACAATGAAAGTAAGACCATCAGTTAAAAAAATGTGCGATGGATGTAAGATCATCAGAAGAGAAGGTCGAATTTATGTTATTTGTAAAAAAAATCCAAAGCACAAGCAAAGACAAGGTTAATTTAAAAAAAATACTATGCCAAGAATTGCGGGAGTTAACATCCCTGATAACAAAAGAATAGAAATCTCTTTAACTTATATCTACGGAATAGGCAGAACTTTAAGTAAGAGAATTTTAGATGAATTAAAAATAGATTCTAATAAAAAAGCATCAGATTTGACACCAAAAGAAGTTAATGATTTGAAAGATTATATTGAAAAAACTCACAAGATTGAAGGAGATTTGAGAAGACAGGTCATGATTAACATCAAAAGATTGAAAGACATTGGAACTTGGAGAGGGCACAGACATTCCAAAGGATTGCCAGTTCGAGGACAAAGAACAAAAACCAATAATAGAACAGTTAGAGGAAATCTTAGAAAGACAATGGGTTCTGGAAGAAAACCATCAGCAACCCCAACATAGAAATTGCTTTGCAATATAAGAAAATAAATTTAGAATAATCTAGGACAAAACAATGGGAAAGAAACATATTATAGAAACAAATCAAGAAGAATTGATAAAAGAAGGAGAAAAAGTTGACGCAGCTGTAAATAAAGCAACAACAGCCAAAACAACACCTGCAGGAGTTAGAGAAGGAAAAGTGTTTGTATCATCTTCTTATAATAATACACTAGTAACTCTTACTAACCAGAGAGGACAGGTTTTAGCTTGGAAGTCAGCTGGTTCGGTTGGTTTCAAGGGAGCTAAAAAGGCAACTTCATTTGCCGCATCCAGAGTTGCAGAAGCTATTGCAAATATTTGTAAAAAATTAGGTATTGAAAAAATAGAAGTTTTAATTAAAGGTATCGGAGCAGGAAGAGAATCAGCTGTAAGAACACTGGTTGCTCAAGGATTGAATGTTTCTTCAATTAGAGATGTTACACCAATTCCACACAATGGATGCCGACCTAAAAAAGTAAGACGCGTATAATAATAAACATCAAAGAAATTAAATTTATAATTCGTAATAATTTTCATGAGATACGATCAATGTAAAACTTGCAGGCGTTTAGGACAGAAACTCTTTTTGAAAGGAGACCGCTGTTTTTCACCTAAGTGCGCTATGTTAAAGAGAGCTTATGCTCCAGGACCTCAAAGAAAGAGAAGAGGAGGCACAGCTTCGGCATACAAAAAATCACTTGAAGAAAAGCAATCATTAAAGAAATGGTATGGAGTTTCAGAAAGACAATTTAAGAGATATGTCACAGAAACTTTGGCTAAAATGGGTAAAGTTGAAAATGTCTCAAACGAACTTATAAAGAGATTGGAACAAAGATTGGACAATGTTGTTTTCAGATTGGGTTTTGCAAAATCCAGAGTTCAGGCAAGGCAACTCGTTTCTCATGGTTTTTTCTTAGTAAATGGAAAACCAGTTAACATTGCATCATATACCGTTAAAAAAGAAGATATTATTTCTTTGAAAGCAAACAAAAAAGCAAAAGGAGTTTTCAAAGATTTGGCAGTTGATTTAAAGAAAAGAGAAGTTCCAGTTTGGTTGTTATTAAATAAAGAAAAATTAGAAGGTAAAATTTCAGGTGAACCTAGCTTAGACGAAGTCAAGCCACCAGCAGAAATTTCAACAATTTTCGAATTTTATTCAAGATAAAATATTAAACTTTAGATTTTGGGAGCAGGGTGATAGCACCATTTTTAGTAAAAAGTGGTCTGATATCTGCAACTAAAAACTAATAAAAAAAATGATTTCGCTTCCATTACCACCAAAGGTAACACAAAAAAAGAAACATCAAGCATCTTTTGAGATTGAAGGTTTATATCCTGGCTATGGAGTTACTATTGGAAACGCATTAAGAAGAGTTTTGCTTTCATCTTTGCAGGGCGCTTCAATTACAGAAGTAAAAATAAAAGGAGCTCCACACGAATTTGCAACAATGCCTGGAATTTTGGAAGACGGAATAATGATTATTTTAAACTTAAAGAATTTAAGATTTAAAATTTTTGAAGGAGAATCTCACAAAATTGAACTTAAAGTAAAAGGAGACAGAATAGTCACAGGAGCTGATTTTAAAGTTCCTTCTCAATTAAAGCTTGTAAATCCTGAAGCCCCTATTGCAACTATTACCGACAAAAATACAGAATTTGAAATGGAAATTCAGGTTGAAAAAGGAATAGGATACGAACCAAAAGACAGAAGAAAAACTAAAAAAGCAGAAATTGGAGCAATTGCTTTAGACGCAATATTTTCTCCAATAAGAAATGTAAATTTTCAAGTTGAAAATATGCGTGTAGGAGATAGGACAGACTTTGACAGATTAAATTTAGAAATAGAAACTGATGGGACAATTACCCCAGAAGAAGCATTTTTTGAAGCTTGTGATATTTTAATAAAACACTTTAACATTATTTTTTCCGGTAATCCCGAAGGTGCCGAATCGGTTGGAGAAATTGCAGAAGAAATAGTAGAAGATGTAAAAGACGAAATCCAAGACGCAACAAAAATGGTTGTTGAAGATTTAAAATTAACTGGTAGAACTCTTAATACTTTAATGAAAAATAATATTAAAACTGTTGGCGGAATTGTTAAAAAATCAGAAAAAAGCTTGTCTGAATTAGAAGGGATGGGGGACAAAGCATTGTCTGAAATTAAAAGAAGAATTAAAAAACTCGGATTAGAGTTAAAAGGAGAATAAAAAACATCAAAGACTTATCATGAGAAAGTTAAACAAAGGAAGAAAATTTTCAATGAAGAAAGGCCCAAGAATAGCTTTGTTAAGAACGCTAGCTCACAGCCTTTTATTACACGGAAAAATTAAAACCACAGAAGCTAAAGCAAAAACATTAAGAGGTGTTGTTGAGAGAATGATAACAAGAGGCAAGGTTGCAACTGTTACAAACCGCAGAATTTTAGCAAAAGATACAAATCCAACAATGGTAAAAAAGATTGTTAACGAAATTGCTCCACAATATAAAGATAGAGCTGGCGGATATACAAGAATTACAAAATTAGGACAAAGAGATTCAGACGGAGCAAAAATGGCAATCATTGAATTAGTTAAATAAAAGACATGGAAAAAACAACAAAACCTGTTAAAGCAGGTAGAAAAATAATTACAGTAGATGCAGAAAATAAAAGCTTGGGCAGATTGGCCGTTGAAGTCGCTGTTTTATTAAGAGGAAAAAACAAACCAACCTTTGTTTCATATATGGATATGGGAGATGTTGTTGTAGTTAGGAATATTGATAAAATGAAGTTTACTGGAAACAAAATAGAAAACAAAAACTATTTTAGATTTACAGGATATTTGGGAAATTTGAAAAAAGCCACTTTAAAGGAATTTTTAATAAAGAAAGGACCAAAAGAAGTTTTGAGAACAGCAGTAATGGGAATGCTTACAAAAAACAAATTAAGAGCACAACAAATCAAGAGACTTAGATTTGAAAAATAATTACTATGGCAGAGAAAAAAACAACAATCCCGACTAAAAAGTCGGGGACCCACGATGAAATCGGGGCTAAAACAACAGCTAAAAAGACCACAAAAAAACCAGCAGAAGTGGTTGAAAAAAAGCTTGAAGATAAACTTGAGAACAAGATAGAACTTCCTGTTGCAACTCATATAGTTACAAACGAAGAACTAATGGATGATATTGCAGAAGAAGAAATTTCTAAAGAAATTGCTCAAGCAATAAGAGAAAACACTGGAAAGCCAGACCGTTATTTTGAAGCAATTGGTAGAAGAAAAACAGCTGTTGCCAGAGTTCGTCTTTTTACAAGAGGAGACAAAGAATTTTTAATAAACGATCAACCATATCAAAAATATTTCTTGTTGCAGGATGACCAAGAAGTAGCAACTTCATCAATGAAAAAAATGAAGTGCTTGGATAAATTTAGAATTACAGTTGTGGTGAAAGGAGGCGGACATCATGCTCAGGCCGAAGCTGTAAGACACGGAACAGCCAGAGTATTAGTTGATTTTAATTTAAATTTTAGAAAGAGATTAAGAAAAGCTGGATATTTAACAAGAGATCCAAGAATGAGAGAAAGAAAGAAATTCGGTTTGAAGAGAGCAAGAAAATCCCCTCAGTGGTCAAAGAGATAATTACGGATTTGGAAAAACCACCCTTCTCGGGTGGTTTTTTTGTTGGTTATCCACAGTTATGAGCCTTTACATCGTATGGTAACATATGTTACCATACAAATATGAATAAAGAATATTACTCTACAACCGAGGCAGCTAATATATTTAAGGTAAGCCGAAAGACAATTTTTATCTGGATAAAAAATGGAAAAATGAAAGCCGAAAAAGTCGGTCGTAATTATGTTATTCCTCATTCTAGTATTGTAGAAAAACTAGGTAAAGAAATTGGCACAGAAAAAAAAGCCGAAATTGAAAAGACAATTAATAGGGCAATACAAACCTACGAACAAACATTTAGAAAACTTGGTAAGGAATAAAGATGAGGCCAAAATCAATTAATGTAGCAGAAATTGAGTTTATTGCATTTAAGCTTGCGGAAAAGCTGATGACTTGGAATGAACCGATTCCGGATTTTGGAACTAGATTCCCGAATATTTTGGAAAGTTGTATTAACCAACCATTTATGCAATTTAGCAGAAAAGATTTGTATAGGGGATTAGTTGGAAAGGCGAGTATTCTGTTTTACTTAATGATTAAGAATCATCCTTTCCAAAATGGCAATAAAAGGATAGCGATTATGACTTTGTTCCATTTTTTAGGAAAAAATGATAAATGGCTTAGTATTTCAAACGAGGCTTTATATAAATTTGCTAAAGATGTTGCAAGTAGCAAACCTCGTTCTAGAGAAAAAGTTATCGCTCACATACAAGAGGTAATCAAAAGAAATTTAATAGATTATCCCACTTAAAAAATAAAAATTATTTAATAATATAATGTCAGTATTATCGGAAGAAGACAGAAGAGGGGTAACAAAATTAATGATGATGAATTTTGCTCGTGGTTGTAAGGAAACCATGAAAATTCTCGAGCAAAACAATAGTATTTCTGATTGGCATTTGCCATATTATCTGCTCGCAGTCACTTTTTTAGAGTTGTCTGCTAAATTAGTTCTAATGAAACAATTTAATGCCGAGAGTTTTTACAATCTAGAAAAAAGATTTAAGAAATTAGATCATAATTTGGATAAAATTTACTCTAAAGAACTGATTACAGATAAATTTTTATCTCACGCGAGAATTTCGAATGTACAATTATTTATAAAAGACGGCATTTTTAGGTATGATTTTTATTTGTTAGATAAGGATACACCAGTATATGTATATGATGCAGAGTCGATTAAATATGCCTTGTTATCAAAAAAAGAAAATTTCGGATTTATTGCATATCAAACGCATGATTTATTGCAATTATGTGAGGATGTTTTCTCCGCGACGATAAGTAATTCCTAGAGTTCGTGGCTTTATTAATAATGCGGAAAAAACTGGAGAATCACCCTCTCGGGTGGTTTTTTTGTTGTAAGTTTTTTTATAAATATGATAATATGTAAAATATGTTGAAGGAATTAATTGACGAGTTTTATTTGGAAAATCAGAAGAATAGGGAACAGACAAGATTTTATATTACAGACGCAGGCAAATGTCCACGCGCTGTTTTTTTTAAGTTTAAAAATGCGCCCAAGGAACCAATTGAAGCAAGATTAATGAGAATTTTTGAACACGGAGAAAACATTCACAGAAACATTTTTAACATTTTATACAGATTAAAAATTGGTTGTACAACTGAGATTAAAATTCCAGATCAAGAGATTGTTTCGGGAAGAGCTGACGCAATTTTGTGTATGAATAATGAAAACTATGTTTTGGATATAAAAAGCATTAATAGCATGCTTTTTAGAAAGCTGGAACAGCCTAAGGAGGAGAATATTTATCAGGTTCAGCTTTATATGCACTTTTTTGGAATTAAAAAAGGCATTTTGCTTTATGTTGATAAAGACCAACAAAATTTAAAAGAATTTTTTCTAGATTACGATGAAAATTTGTGCAAAGGCTTAATGGATAAATTTTACGCCTTAAAAACACAAATTGAAGAAGACACTTTACCGGCAAAATTAGCAGATTATCCGCGTAATTGGCAGTGTACTTATTGCCAGTTTAAAGACATTTGTAAAAAGACGAAAGAAGAATATAAATTAATTTAAGGAATTATTTTTTCTGAGGCATATAATGTCCCACCCGTTAGGACATAAACTTTGCCGTCCTGTGAATTAAAGGTGACTTCTGGAGTTTTGCTGTCAGCGGACAAAGGATATGTTTGCGGAATTTCAACTGCATTAACATTTCCCCTGTAATCTATTTCAGAAGCTATAATTTTGTTTCCCGATTCAAAAATAATATAGTCGTTGTTTAGCCAAACGCAATTTGTGATTGTTTCAGGATAATTTGAAGAGAATAATTTAACATTGTTTTCCTCCAAATTTTCTGCAAAAGAATAAACATAAATATTTAAATCGTTATAATAAATCATATTTTTTCCATCGGGAGACTGCAGAATTTTGTAATTGCTTACCTTGATGTCAAAATTTTCAAAAGTTTTTAATTCTGTGTTGTATGTTAGTAAGTCGTTGGGCTCTTCTAAAAATATTTTTCCTGAAATTATATCAATTTTATAGTTTTTATAAACAGAAAGAGCTTCTTCTTTTGCAGTCATATTTTCAATGAGTTTCCCTGTCATATCAGACTTAGCCAATAATCCATCAGAGGAAATCCATAAAATATTTCCGTTGTTAACTTTATAAGCAATTAAATTTTTGATAATTGCAGAAGATTTGTTATTTTTTACAGAATAAAGTGTTTTATTTTTTATGTAAAAAATTTGAGATGAGTCTTGCGGATTGAAAGAAATTTCTTTTGCATAAACATCTAAATAGGGAAGGGAGGCGGTTGATTGTTTGTCTTTTGAGAAATCTAAAAGGTAATATGCGGTTGAAACCGAATTCTGAGTCTTAATTAACGCTTTATTTGAGTCGTCAGACCATTTTGTTTCTAAAACGGTAGTAAACTGAAGTGGCAAAGAATAGCTCTTTCTGTTTTCTGGCGAAGATACATTAAAATATAAAAAATTGAGAGCTTTTGTGCTGGAGGTTTCCACTAGTACATTTTTTTTGTCTGGAGAAACCGAAAATGACTCAACACCTTCTATTAAATTGCTATAAACTATGTTGTTTTTAAAAAGAGTAACATTTTCTATTTTTGAAACTTCTTTTTCTTGTACTTGCAATGTTTTTGTATAGTCAAAATATCCCTCTTTTTTAACTAAGACAGAATGTTGTCGTGGCATAAGGTCTTGCACAAAAACAGAATTGGCAAACATGCCAGGCTTTTTGGAAATTTTGGAGTCTATTATAATTGCATCTGCCTGTGGATATGTTCTCACATAAATTCCGCCAGTTGCTGTAACTTTCCATGTTTCAAAATTTATCCTATATCCCATTGAGTACATAACAATATATGGCGATATAACTAAAAATAAAGCAACGCAAATAGCTAAAATTATAAATCTGCTTTTTTTATTCATTGTTTTTTATTGAAGATTAACTACATAATAGCACAATGTTTAGTCGGTTTCACTATTGACTAAAGCATATATTTATGCTACTATTAATATAGTATACAGGTTCGGGCTTGGTAAGGAATTAGGAGACAGACATGAAATCGGCCGTTAAAGAAGCTCTATTTCTCGTCGCTTTGAGGCTTTCCGTACTCTTTGTTATTGTGGGAACCCTTATCGGGCTAATAGGATCGTTCTTTGAAAATCATAAGACATTGGCTGACTTATTGATGGGTGGAGGCTTGATAATCGTTTGCTTAGGATTTTTGGGCGGATTTATATTATCTGCCCCCAGGCTTCTCAAAAGCTTCTTATACAATTGCATACTTCAAGTCGCGAAAATTTTCGCGAATAAGGTGCTTTGAGGGAAGAGACCGAGAAAAAGTCACCCCAACGGCCCCCGCAACAATGTTGCAAAAGGGGCTTTTTGTTTGCAAAAATCACTTAAAGCACAAATTTTTTACACTTGCAGAAATCAGCTTTATGGATTAGGATAAGGTATTAAATTGATATTAAAAAATGGCAGATAAATTTGTAATTAACGGAGGAAAACCTCTTAACGGAGAAATTGAAGTTAGAGGTTCAAAAAATTCCGCAGGCCCAGCCCTAGCGGCTGCTTTGCTTACACAAGAAGAGTGTATTATTGATAATGTCCCTTTTATAGAAGACATTCTAACTGTTTTGGATGTTTTTAAAAGCCTAGGCGTGGAAGTTGAAAAAATTGGAGAAGAATCATTAAAAATTAAGGCCGATAAAATAAATCCAGAAAAAATGGATTTTGAGAAGGCTTCAAAAACCAGAATTTCGGTTTTATTTTTTGGTTCACTTTTGGCAAGAGTTAAAGATTTTAAAATGCCACCTCCAGGCGGAGACAGAATTGGTTTGAGGCCAATTTCTGTGCAATTAAAGGCATTGGAAAAATTAGGGGCTAATATTGAAAAAGACGGCAATTTATATAATGTCACCTGTAAAGAACTTATTGGAAAAGAAATTGTTCTCAGTGAATTTTCTGTCACAGCAACAGAGTCTGTAATGTTGGCCGGTGTTTTGGCAAAAGGAAAAACAATTATAAAAGGAGCTGCAGCCGAACCTCATGTTCAGGATTTGGGAGAAATGCTTAAAAAAATGGGGGCTAAAATTGAAGGATTGGGAACCCACACTATTACAATTGAAGGAGTTGAAAAATTACACGGATGTCGCCACAGTATAATTCCAGATCCAATAGAAGCAGGAACTTTTATTGTTATGGGAGCTTTAACAAAAGGAAAAATAAAGGTAACTGGAATTGATTTAAGCCACTTGGATTTATTTTTGGAAAAACTTGAAGAAATGGGCGTTAATTTGGAAAGAGGAGAAAATTATGTTATAGTTTCTCATTCTCCAAATTTGGATGCTGTAAAGGTTCAGGCGCTTCCATATCCGGGTTTTCCAACAGATTTATTGCCGATAATAATCCCGCTTTTGTTAATGGCAAAAGGAAAAAGCTTGGTGCATGACCCATTATACGAAAACAGATTTAATTATGTTCATCAGTTGAGAAAAATGGGAGCAGATATTGAAATGGTAGACCCGCACAGAACATTTGTTTTTGGACCAGCAAAACTTTTTGGAGCAAAAATTGATTCTTCAGATATTAGAGCAGGAGCTTGTTTGGTGATTGCAGGTTTAATAGCAGAGGGTCAGACAATTATTGAAAATGTTTTTCAGATTGACAGAGGCTATGAAAAATTGGAAGAAAGATTGCAAAAAATTGGCGCTGATATAAAAAGAATACAGTAATTAGAGTTTTAAAAAACCATATCATGTTTAATAACAAAATCGCAATCGATTTAGGAACATGCAATTCCCTTGTTTATGTCCAAGGTAGGGGGGTTGTTTTATACGAACCTTCTGTTGTAGCAGTTTCTTTAGTTGATAAAAGAATTTTAGCAGTTGGAGAAGAAGCAAAAGAAATGATTGGCAGAACTCCTGCAGATATTAAAGTTTATAGACCTTTAAAAGATGGTGTTATTGCTGACTACAGAGTAACTCAGGCAATGATGCGCTATTTTATTTCAAAAACCTCAACTGGATTTAAGCCATTTAAGCCGGAATTGGTTATTTCTGTTCCTGCCGGAATTACCAGCACAGAAAAAAGAGCTGTAATTGAAGCCGCACTAACTGCCGGAGCAAAATCCGCATTTGTTGCAAAAGAACCAATTTTAGCTGCTATTGGAGCTGGAATTCCAATTAATTCTTGTTCTGGGCATATGATTGTTAATATTGGAGGCGGAACATCAGAAATTGCCGTAATTTCTTTGGGAGGAATTGTGACCGCACATTCTGCCAGAGTTGCCGGAGATAAAATTGATATGGCAATTACAGAATATATTAAGAAAAAATATAATTTGGCAATTGGAACTCAGTCAGCCGAGGAAATAAAAATTAAAGTTGGAACAGCTTTACCACAAAAAGAATTAAAATTTTTGGAAATACAGGGAAGAGATTTAATTTTGGGATTGCCAAGAAACATAAAAATATCAAACAATGATGTTTGTGAAGCAATCTCTGATACTTTGGGAGAAATTATGCAGGCAATAAAACATGTTTTGTCAGAAACTCCTCCCGAGCTCTCGGCTGATATAATGAACAAAGGAATTATAATGGCCGGCGGAGGCTCTTTACTGCCAAAAATCAATGAATTAGTTGCTCAAAGCACAGGTGTTCCATGTTTTGTCGCAGAAGAACCATTATTCTGCGTTGTTAAAGGTACTGGAACAGTTTTGGAACATTTAGACGATTATAAAAAAGTTGTAATGACAAAAAAGTGATCTTATGACAAATACCCATCAAAAACAGTGGGAATTTCTAAAAGATAAATTTAAATCTGGGCAAATCTCTCATTCATATTTGCTATCAGGGGACAAACAAATAGGCAAAAAATTATTTGCAAAAGAATTTATAAAATTTATAAACTGCGTAACCGCACAGACAGAAAAATCAGAAAAGCCTTGTCAAAAATGCATTAACTGCCAATTAATAGAAAAAGAAACATTTCCAGAATTAATGTTTTTGAGAGCGGGTGAGCGAGATGAAAAATTTGGTGATGGAGATGAAATTAAAATTGCAAAAATTCGCGGAGTTCAAGATTTTTTAAACTTAAAATCGTATTATGGAGGATATAAAGCAGTGATTGTGGAAGATGCTGAGAAAATGAACCAAGAAGCTCAAAGTTGTTTTTTAAAAACGCTTGAAGAGCCAAAAGGTCAAACAATTTTATTTTTGATTTCTTCAAAGCCGGAAATATTGCTGGATACAATTCGTTCAAGATGCCAGCAAATAAAATTTTTTGGAAAACAAATTGAAAGCAAAGAAGATATTGAAAAAGAAAGCAAGGTTTTAGGAGAGTTGTTAAAAGTTGCGGAGTGCGACCTTTCAGAAAAATTTAAATATTCAAAGTCTTTAGATTTTGACGAAATAAAGTTAAGCAATATTTTAATTCCGTTTGAAAAATATTTAAGATATTTATTGCTTAAAAAAATTGGTGCAGGAGAAAAAAGTTATTTTTCTGAGATGTCGTCTGTTTTTGAAAATTATTCTGTTGAAAAATTAAAACAAATTATAAATTTAACAGAAGAAATAAACAATAAATTATTTTTTACAGCTGTTAATCAAAAATTAGCGCTGGAAATATTATTAATGGAGTTTTAAATTATTAAAACAATGACATATAAAGAACTTATAGATAAAGTAAAACCAGAATTTGAAAAAGCATTCAAATTTTTGGAAGGAGAAATCGCAAAAATTAGAACCTCAAGAGCTTCTCCGGCATTGGTTGAAGACATTGAGGTTACAGCTTTTGGTTCAAAATTTACATTAAAACAACTAGGCTCTATCTCAACACCGCAAACAAACCAAATTTTAATTCAGCCCTGGGATTCTTCGTATATTGAGCCAATTCAAAAAGCAATTGAGCAATCTGGTTTGGGAATGTCGGCTGTTGCCGATAGCAATGGAATAAGATTGTCTTTGCCGTTGCTTACAGATGAATACAGGCATCAATTAACAAAAGTTTTAAACGAAAAAGCAGAACAGGGAAAACAAACAATAAGATATGCCAGAGAGGACTGCTGGAATAAAATTCAGGATGCTCAAAAAGCAAAAGAGCTTACAGAAGATGATAAATACAAAGGAAAAGAAGAGTTGCAAAAATTGATTGACGATTACAACAAAAAAATAAAGGAGTTGATTGAAAGAAAACAGCAAGAAATAGTATAGTTTGTTGTCATTCCGGGCTTGACCCGGAATCTAGAAACACAGCAGGGTGTAAATATTCTGGATTCCCGCTTTCGCGGGAATGACAAGATAGAGAATTTTACAATAAAAAAGCCCCGCGACGACTAGAGTCGTAATCACGGGGCGGAAGGTGCGTAACCTTATCTCAAGCTAGAGAGATACATCCCAGTTTGCGCATTGAGAATTTGCGCTTAGGGAAACTTGTATCAATGAATTTTTCTGCTTGGGAATTGGGACGGACGCGAAAGACAAGCCTTCGTGGTCCGCTAATATCTTTATCTGGATCAACACCTACAAGGCATCGAATTCGAAAGAATTCATCTTCAGCCTGAGACCAATCCTTGTCGGTCCTCTCCACGATTAGATAAACGCTGCAGATGCATTCGGGTTCAAGTACTTCCATGACCTTGTCCTTTGTGCGAAAGAATGAGTGTACTATATTAATTATAGCATATTGAGAGCCTATTGTCAATGAAAGAGAAGTAAAAAAAGAAGGCCTATACAAACAGAGTTGCACAGGCCTTTAAAATGGACAAATCCTTAATCTTCAAAACACGGAAGATGTTCAAGGTCTTCGGGGAGCCAAGAAGGCCTTTCGTGGCCTGGAAAATGATTATGCCACATACAGAACTCTTCATTAGCAACATATATGTCTCCGGGGATATTCGCTTCAGGAATTTTCATAGCTAATTCAACCGTGCCAGTGGCTAAAGTCACTGCAGCAAGAGGATTCTCGCTTTTTTGCACGATTAGAAGTCCTAAAACCCAAGTTTGTACAAGGGTTATAAAACATTTTTTTTAGTCATACTAGGAATCCTTCCGTAGTCAGAGACAGCTTTATGTCGGCTATCTGCAGAACAGGAAATTGGTAAAGAGCAACAAAATTATTGTATCATAAGTAATATAAAATAAATCTAAAGAATAACATGATATCAATATCTGCAATTTTAATTCTATGCATCGCACTTTTTAGCTTGATAGCCTTGATGGTTATCCACGAATTTGGACATTTTATAATAGCTAAAAAATTTGGAGTTAGAGTTGATGAATTTGGTATTGGATATCCGCCCAGAATTTTTGGGAAAAAAATTGGAGAGACTATTTATTCTATAAATTGGTTGCCCCTTGGAGCCTTTGTTAGAATTTATGGAGAAGAAGGCGGAGTTGATGACTACAGAAGTTTTGTTGGTTTAAAAATTTGGAAAAGAGTTTTAATTATAATCGGCGGAGTTGCCGCATTTTGGCTGGCTTCAATAATCATTTTTTCTGTTGTTTTTGCAATGGGCACAGATTTACCAATTGGAGACACAGATGTTCAAGGATTAAACAGCGCAAAAGTAACTATTGTTGAAGTTGTATCTGATTCTCCTGCAACGGAGGCTGGTTTAAAAATGGGAGATGTTATTAAAAATGTAAAAGTTGGAGGAGTTGATAAAGAAATTAATAAAGTAGCCGAATTTAAAGAAATTACTTCTGCCAATAGGGGAAAAGAGATAACTGTCACAATTGAAAGAGATGGGCAAATAATGTATCTTCCTTTGACTCCCGCAATTTCGGAAGATAAAAGTCCGGTTGGAGTGGGATTGCAGAGAATGGCAACTTTAATTCAAAAATATCCGTGGTACCAAGCTCCAATTCAGGGCGCAATTTACACTTGGAACACAACGGTGGAAGCATTAAAAGGCCTGTATGCTATGTTTGCAGGTTTGTTTACCGGAAATGGAGCACCAAAAGGAGCTGAGTTTGCAGGGCCTTTGGGAATTACTGTATTTTTAGCCAACGCTGCAAATTATGGCATAGGATTTTTCTTGTATTTTATTGGGTCGCTTTCTGTTTTTATTGCCATATTTAATTTGTTTCCAATTCCAGCACTAGACGGAGGAAAGTTGGTATTTTTATTAATTGAAAAAATAAAAGGAAGCCCGGTTTCTGCAAAAGTTGAGCAAACAATAACAATGTTTTTTTTCTTTTTATTGATTACAATGTCTATTTTTATAACAATAAAATTTGACATCCCGCGTTTTTTAGAATATTTAAAGTCGTCAATGCAAAGATAAACTTAAAATTTATAAAAATATGCTTCAATCAAAATTATTTTGTAAAACAATTAAAGAAAAATCTAGTGAAGCCGAATCTGTTTCGCACGACTTGTTGACAAGGGCTGGATATGTTGATCAGCTTATGTCTGGGGTTTATACATTTTTACCTTTAGGACTAAAGGTAATGCAGAAAATTGAGGAGATAATCAGAAAGAATATGGTTAGTGTTCCTATGAACGGGCAGGAAATTCTTATGCCATCTTTGACTCCAAAAGAAAACTGGCAAAAAACAAACAGGTGGGACAATTTTGATGTGCTTTTTAAATTGAAAGGTGCAGGGGATAAAGATGTTGCTTTGGCTCCAACTCACGAAGAAATTGTTTCTCCATTAGCTAAAAAATTTGTTTTTTCATATAAAGATTTGCCATTTTCACTTTTCCAGTTTCAAAATAAATTTAGAAATGAACTTCGTGCAAAGTCTGGAATTTTAAGAACAAGAGAGTTTTTAATGAAAGATATGTATTCTTTTCATACAACGCAAGAAGATTTGGACAAATATTATGAAAAATCTAAAAAAGTTTATACAAACATTTTTAGAGAGTGCGGTATTGGAAAATTAACCTATAGAACATTGGCAAGTGGCGGAAGTTTTTCAAAATATTCTGACGAATTTCAAACAATTACCGATGCTGGAGAAGACATAATTTATATTTGTCAAAAATGCAATGTGGCAATAAATAAGGAAATTAAAGCTGACCTGACTGTGCAGGCAGGAAATTCAATTTGTCCTGAATGTGGTGGTAGCGTTTTTGAAGAGAAAAAAGCAGTTGAAGTTGGAAATATTTTTAAATTGGGTACAAAATTTTCAGTGCCTTTTGATTTAAAATTTAGGGATAAAGACGGCGAAGAAAAAAATGTTATTATGGGTTGTTATGGAATTGGACTTGGCAGATTAATGGGAACAATTGTTGAGGCTTGTCACGATGAAAAGGGGATTATTTGGCCAAAAGAAGTGGCTCCATTTATGGTGCACTTGATTTCAATTGGAGAAAGCTCAAAAGTTAAGAAGTCTGCTGAAAAATTATACACAGGTTTACAAAAGGAAAATATTGAGATACTATACGACGAGAGAGAGGATAAGTCTGTTGGAGAAAAATTTGCTGAAGCTGACTTAATTGGAATTCCTTTTAGAATTGTTGTTTCTGAAAAAACATTAAAAACAAATTCAGTTGAAGTAAAGGAAAGAAGCAAAAAAGAGGCAAAATTAATCAAAATAAAACAGTTATCTAAACTTTTTAAAGATGCCCAGAAAAACACTAAATAAGCTTTTATCATTTTTATCTATAGATATGGCGATTGATTTAGGAACCGCCAATTCTTTGGTTTATGTAAAAGACAGAGGAATAATTATAAACGAGCCTTCGGTTGTTGCAATAAACAACAAAACCGGACAAATTTTGGCAATTGGTGAAGAGGCAAAAAAAATGGTTGGCAGAACTCCAGCCTATGTTTCTGCAACAAGGCCATTGGTTAACGGAGTAATTTCAGATTTTGAAGTAACAGAGCAAATGTTGCGATATTTTATTGAAAAAGCTGCAACTTCATCAAAAAAGTTTTTTGGATTGGCTTCATTTCCAAGAGTTATAATTGGAATTCCTTGCGGAGTAACAGAAGTTGAAAGAAAGGCTGTTAGGGATGCAGCAAAAAATGCCGGAGCAAAAACAGTATTTTTAATAGAAGAACCTTTGGCATCAGCCATTGGAGCAAAATTGCCAATTCAGGACGCTGGAGGAAATTTTATAGTTGATATTGGGGGCGGAACAACAGAAGTTGCTGTAATTTCTTTGGGCGGAATTGTTGCTTTTAGAAGCTTAAGAGTTGCAGGTGATAAATTAAACGATGACATTATTCAGTTTGCGCAAAAAGAATACAAGCTTTTAATTGGAGAAAGAACAGCAGAAGCAATAAAAATAAATATTGGTTCTGCATTGCCCTTAAAAGAAAAAAAAGAAATGGCCATGCGCGGCAGAAATTTGGTTACAGGATTGCCAGAAGAAGTTATAGTTTTTAATGATGACATTCAAAGAGCGCTAGACAGGTCGGTAAAACAAATTGTTTTAGCAATTAAAACAACAATTGAAGAAACTCCGCCAGAATTATTGGCAGATGTAATGACAAACGGAATTTATTTGGCAGGTGGTGGTTCTTTATTGAGAGGATTAGACACCCTTATTACAAAAGAAACAAAAATGCCTTGCAAAATAATTGATGACCCTTTAACTTCTGTTGTTAGGGGATCTGGATTGGCTTTAGAAAATATTGACACACTTTCTGATTTGATGACAAAAGACGAAGACGGCGATTTTCCCTCATTAATCTAAACTCAAAATAAATAAAAAAACCGCCAAGGACCGAAATCCAATAGCGGTTGGGATTGTCTTGAGCGATTGAACGCCTATCTCTTCATACTCTCTGTGATAAGTCCTTTCGCAAAAGCAATCTGAGCTCTTAGTTCTAACTCTTTTGTTTCATGTTGGTCGAGTTTTGTTCGCATATCGTCTGCCATTCCATTGAATTTGTCCATAATCGCCATCATAAAATCTTCAGAATTATCTTCGCTAGGATTAAAAGGAGTAATCTGGAAGAATTTTGCGATTCTTCCCAAGACTTCGCTTGATCTACCCGCTAGGATTGTATAAGTTGTAGCTATTCCACGTAAGTCTCTAATATCTTGTTGAAGAATCCGAATGGCATCTTGCGCCTGGTCAAGTTGCTCAGTTAAAGAGGCGACGGTTGGTCTCTTGGCAGATTTAGTCATCTTGGATTCCTTTGGTAAGGTACTAAAGTTATCACTTGCAACATACAAGCAACTAGTTTAATTTATCATACAACTTGTTATTGTCAATATTTGAATTCGCATAATTTTTTTGTTATCATAACACAATATGATTTCAAAAGAAGAAGTACAACATATCGCAAAACTTGCAAGATTAGAATTAACCGAAACAGAAATTGAAAAAATGCAGAAAGATATGTCTGCAATTTTAGATTACTTTGATTTATTAAAATCCGCCCCTGTTCCGCAGAAGCAGGACTACGGCGAGACAAAGAAGGCTAATATTTTACGCGAAGACGAGGTTGTTTCCAGTCATAATATAGCAGATGAATTGATTTCTGCTGCTCCAGATAAAAAAGATGACTATATTAAGGTTAAATCAATTTTGTAATGGAAAATTTAACAGAATTAACAATTAAACAAGCGCACGAGGGTTTGAAAAACAGAGATTTTACTTCTGTTGATTTAACAAAAGCTTATTTGGCAGAAATTAAAAAATCAGATAAGGAAATTAATGCGTATTTATCTGTTAATGAGGAATTGGCAATTTCACAAGCCGAAGATGCAGATAAAAAAATTGCTTCTGGCAAATTTGGAATGCTAACAGGAATTCCTTGCGCAATTAAAGATGCAATAATGGTTGAAGGACAAAAATGCACTTCTGCTTCCAAAATTTTGGAAAATTATATTGCTGTTTATGACGCAACAGTTATTAAAAAATTAAAAGAGCAGGGAGTTGTTATTTTAGGAAAAACAAACTTAGACGAGTTTGCAATGGGAGGCACTGGAGAAAATTCTGCATTTGGTGTTACAAAAAATCCACACGACAAAACACGAGTTGCTGGCGGAAGTTCTTCGGGTTCAGCTGCTTCGGTTGCTGCAAAAGAAGCTTGTTATTCTTTGGGCTCTGACACAGGCGGGTCAATTAGGCTTCCAGCTTCTTTTTGCGGTTTAACAGGGTTAAAACCAACTTATGGAGCTGTTTCAAGATACGGATTGATTGCCTTTGGTTCTTCTTTGGACCAAATTGGACCTTTTGGAAAAAATGTTGAAGATGTAAAAACAGTTTTTAAGGCAATTTGTGGAAAAGACTCAATGGATGCCACAACTGCAGATTATAATTTTCAGGATACTGATATAAGTTTAAAAGGATTAAAAATTGGAGTTCCAAAAGAATATTTTGTTAAAGGAATTGACCCTGAGGTTGAAAAAATAATTAAGTTAGCAATTGAAAAAGCAGAAAAAGAGGGAGCCATAATTGAAGAAATAAGTTTGCCAAACACAGAGTTTGCTTTGGCTTGTTATTATATTATTGCTCCGGCAGAAGCATCGGCTAACTTGGCAAGATTTGATGGAATAAGATATGGTTTATCAGAAAAAGCAGATAACTTACTGGGCGTTTATTCAAAAACAAAAGGGCATGGATTTGGCGAGGAAGTAAAACGCAGAATAATGCTTGGCACTTATACTTTGTCATCCGGATATTACGATGCTTATTACAAAAAAGCGCAGGAAGTAAGGCAACTTATTAAACAAGATTTTGAAAACGCATTTAAAAAAGTAGATTTAATTTTTGCTCCAGTTTCACCAGTGCCTGCCATAAAAATAGGGGAGAAGTCGGAAGATCCGCTTTCAATGTATTTAATGGACATTTACACAGTTTCTGTGAGCTTAGCCGGATTGCCAGGCCTTTCAATGCCTGCTGGTAAAATAGGCAACTTGCCAGTTGGTTTGCAGATAATAGGAAGCCATTTCCAAGAAAGCAAAATTTTGAGCGTAGCCGAAAAAATGGAAAAGTTGCTAAAATAAATTTAAAAACCCGCCGTTTACCCGGCGGTTTTTTGTTGTAATAAAAAGTGGGTGGATTTCTTTTTTTTATATAATGTTGTAAAATATAATAATATGAGCTGGGAAGATTTATACAACCTTTTGGGAATTAAAGAATTTATTTATTTTATTTCTTCGTCTCAAATACAGGAAATGCTTTTGCCTGTAAAATTGGTTTTCATTCTTTTTACGCTTTTCTTTTTAGCTGCAGTTCTATATTTTATGTTAAACAGCAGTTGGCTTCAGTATAAATTTTTGGAAGACACAACAGAATTTTTTTCCTGGCAGGCATATGGCGCAAAAGTAATTGAAAAAAGATGGAACAAAATTAAAAAGAGAATTGAGTCTGGGCTGGAATCAGAATATAAACTGGCAGTAATTGAAGCAGATGATTTTTTAATGGAAACCCTAGATGAAAGGGGATACGAAGGCAAAGATTTTCAGGAAGCAGTTTCAAAAGCTAGCAGATTGATTTCGGGCACCTTAGACCAAATTTTGGCAGTGCATGAAGTTAGAAATTCCATAGTATATAATCCGGATTTTAAATTGGACGCAGAACAGGCAAAAAAAATATTGGAAGTTTATGAATCGGCAATAAATAGCATTGGATTGGAATAAATATAATAAAAAACAGCATATTTTAAAGGCTGTTTTTTTACCTGCCTACCGGCAGGCAGGTGTTAATATTTAAAAAAGAGGAGCAATCAACAATAAAATAGTGCTTATAGCAACTAAGCTTATCAAGATTGTCCAAACTACTCTAAATACTGTTTTTGATTTTATTTTTTTCATAATATTAAATTAGTATAATGGATTTTAAGAAAAAACAAAAGAGCGAACTGTCATTTAAGAGTTTTTTAATCAGAGCCACTGCAATTTTCTTTGTGGTTGTTATGATTGTTTTGATTGTGGCTGATATAAGAATTTATAAAAGAAGAAAGGATTTGGAGTCTGAAGTTGCAAAGTATAATCAGCAAATTCAGTTGCTAAAAGAAAAAAATAAAAATTTGGAAGAAAGAATTGGAAACTCCGACAATCCAGATTATATTGAAAAAATTGCCAGAGAAGAACAGGATATGCAAAAGCCCGGAGAAAATGTGGTTTCTTTTATTATGCCAAAAGGAGAAAAACAGGATGAATTGGCAGATAATTTTTGGAATACAAAAAATTGGTTTGGTTGGCTGTCGGGTTGGATTAAAAACTTATTTTAGGGTATATTATTTATAGAAAGCGAGAGTCATATAATGGTAATATGCAACCTTCCCAAGGTTGAAACGCGGGTCCGATTCCCGTCTCTCGCTCCCTTCTTCGCCAGAGTAGCTCAGCTGGTAGAGTCCCGATAATTAAATTTTAATGTTTTACACATATATATTAAAATCCTTAATTAATAGTTCGTATTATATTGGTAGTTGTCAGGATATTGATGTAAGATTTAATTTGCATAATAAGGGATTAGTAAAGTCAACAAAAAGATATATTCCATGGAAATTAATATATAAAGAAGAATATGAAACATTGTCGGAAGCAAGTAAAAGGGAAAGGCAAATTAAATCTTGGAAAAAGAGAGCCGCAATAGAAAAATTACTCCGACTTAGTCGAGAGTCCTCGATTAAATCGGGAATTAAGGATTTTAAAATTTAATTATCGAGGATCCTCGATAGAGCGATAAGAGCCGGAGTAGCTCAGTGGTAGAGCAATTCTTTCGTAAAGAATAGGCCGTGAGTTCAAATCTCGCCTCCGGCTCTTATCGCTCTATCGGGACAATGCTTTCGCTCCGACCTCGACTTTGTCGTAGGTCGTGAGTCCTCGATAGCGAAGCTATCGGGATAAAGCATAGGTAGTGGGTTCGAGTCCCACCTCTGGCTCCGTTATTGACATATGCCGTGTTTTGTGATAATATTAATATATAGTACAAATTGAGGTGTCTGGCTTTACAGCCATACGCGGGATGGCTCGATTGAGTCGAGCGAGCAATCGCTCCTTCCGGGTATGATATTACCCGAGTTGGTTGTGACACCGAACCTGAAGGTTCGGCCAACGCAGAAGTTTTAGGCTCTCGAGCTATCGAGAGGGGTAGACCGTGCACAGTTTACCCCTCTTTTTTTATGTCTCAAAATGTGATAAATTAAAGTAAATGGCAGAGAAAGTGACTAAAACAGAAGAATTAAAAAACAGGCTCCATCATTTGATGGAGTGTCTTTGATGTTGACGACAAGAAAAATAAATTAAACGAGCTTGAAGCCGAATCGTTAAAACCCAATTTTTGGCAGGACAACGAAAAAGCAACAACAGTTCAGCAAGAAATTTCAGCAATAAAAGAAGAAGTTGAAGCCATTAAAAATATTGAAAAAGAACTGGAGGATTTTGAAATATTGCAGGATGAAGCCTTAATAAAAGAAATAGAAAAAAATATAGAAAAGCAGGAATTTAAAACATTTTTATCTGGAAAATATGATAAAAATAATGGTATATTAGAAATATATTCCGGTGCTGGCGGACAAGATTCGCAAGACTGGGCAACAATGCTTTTGAGAATGTATGAAAGATATTGTGCGACAAAAGGTTGGCAGGCTAATATTTTACATCAATCATTTGGAGAATCTGGCGGACCAGAAGGCAGAATTGGCACAAAATCTGTGACACTTGAAATAAAAGGAAATTACGCTTATGGTTTTTTGAAAAAAGAAACAGGAGTGCATAGATTGGTGAGGATTTCTCCGTTTAATGCGCAGAAATTAAGGCACACCTCTTTTGCACTAGTAAGCGTATTACCTGAAATAAAAGACAAAGATGCAGAAATTGAAATTAAGCCGGATGATTTGAGAATTGATACATTTCGCGCGTCGGGGCCAGGAGGTCAATATGTTAATAAAACAGAGTCAGCAATAAGAATTACACACATTCCAACAGGAGTTGTTGTTTCTTCACAATCAGAAAGACTGCAGGGAAAAAATAAAGAAAACGCAATGAAAGTTTTGTACGCCAAACTTTATCAATTAAAAGAAGAACAAAAAGAAAAAGAATTAAAAGGCATAAAAGGGGAGCAAATATCGGCAAGTTGGGGAAATCAGATAAGGTCTTATGTTTTGCATCCGTATAAAATGGTAAAAGATTTAAGAACACAATATGAAACCTCAAACGCAGAAGCAGTTTTAGACGGCGACTTAGAAGAATTTATTACAGCAGAATTAAAGTTAAAAGAAAATGATTAAATTTAATAATGTCACAAAAGTTTATCAGTCGGATACAGTTGTTTTGCAAGACATCTCTTTTGAAATAGAAAAAGGGGAGTTTGTTTCCATTGTTGGAAAATCTGGTTCTGGAAAAACAACTTTAACAAGATTAATTTTGGGGCTGGAAGAAGCAACAAAAGGAGAAGTATTTTTTGGAGGATTAAATATGAACGATATTGATTCTTGCAAAATTCAAGAACTAAGAAGAAAAATTGGAGTTATTTATCAAGATTACAAACTTTTGCCAAACAAAACTGTTTATGAAAATGTTGCCTATATTATGGCAGTTGAAGGAAAAGATGACGAAGAAATAGAACAGGAAGTTCCAAAAGTTTTGGATATTATTGGTTTAACTGGAAAGGAAAATAATTTTCCATCGGAGCTTTCTGGCGGAGAACAGCAAAGATTGGCAATTGCCAGAGCTTTGGTAAACCATCCAGATGTAATTATTGCCGACGAGCCAACAGGAAACCTGGACCCTTACAACACATATGAGGTAATTTCTCTTTTACAAAAAATAAATTTGGCAGGAAAAACAATTATTTTGGCAACTCACGACAGAGAAGTTATAAATAAATTGGGCAAAAGAGTGATAACGCTTGAAAACGGAAAAATTATCAGAGATGAAAAAGAGGGAAGATTCATTATTTAATTATTAAAATAAAAAAGAAAAAAAGATGTCTAAGACTTTTTCAAGAACTTTAAAATTTGCTTTTCAAGATTTTAACAGAAATAAAGGAATTTCAATTGCAACAATTTTTGTTTTGCTTGTAACAATGAGTTTGGTAAGCGGAATTTTCTTTTTTAGGGGAATGATGTCCTATTTAACTTCGGAAATTCAAAACAAGATTGATATTACTGCATATTTCAACGAAGATGTCTCAGAAGACCAAATTTTAGCCGTTAAAGAGGCAATTATATCATCTTCGCCAGACATCAAAAACATTGAATACATTTCAAAAGACCAGGCATTGGTTGCATTTAACGAAAAACATAAAGATGACCCTGTTTTGTCTAAAGCGCTTGAACAAGTTGGAGACAATCCTTTTTTACCAGCACTAAACATTTCAACAAACGGAGAAACAAGCCAATATGAGCAAATTTCCAACACTTTGGAAACTTCGGACTATGCAAAATTGATAAACAAGGTTGATTATTCAGAAAAAAAGGATACAATTGAAAAAGTTTATTCTATTACTTCCAGCATTAACAAGTTTGGGATTATAGCAGGAGTAATTTTAATTTTAGTTGCCGTTTTAGTGGTTTTCAACACAATAAAATTAGCGGTTGATAGTTCAAAAGCAGAAATCAGCACAATGCGCATTGTTGGAGCATCGGACTGGTTTGTGAGAGGACCGTTTATAATTCAAGGAGTAATTTACGGAGTGATTGCGTTTATAATTTCCATTTTATTGATGGGGGCAACCACTTATTTGTTGTCTGCAAAAATTTCAATACTTTTGCCAGGTTTCAGCGCATTCCACTACTTCTTGTCAAACCTCTGGCTTTTTGCTTTAATACAGTTGGGCTTTGGAGTTATTGTGGGAGTTATTTCCAGTTTCATTGTCATCAAAAAATATCTAGACATTTAGTCTAGACCTTGCGGGATCGTCCCTCGGCCGTAGCCCGTTAGGCTACAGCCTACGGGCGAGGCTAATGGTAGGACATATGCATTCAATATATGTTTTAAAAAGTCAAAAGGATGGAAATTTATATGTTGGATGTACCGCTAACATTGAAAAAAGAATTGAATATCATAACAATGGGAAAGTTTTTTCAACAAAAAATAGAAGGCCGTTTATTTTAATTTTTAAGGAAGACTATGCGGATAAATATGAAGCTTTTAGAAAAGAAAAATATTATAAAAGTGCGACAGGAAAACGAGAGTTAAAAAGTAAAATAGGTAAATAAATATTGCGGGATCGTCTAATGGTAGGACATCGCCCTCTGGAGGCGAGTATCTTGGTTCGAGTCCAAGTCCCGCAGCATTCGTGGACTTTTTAAGTAAAGTTCTTCAATTTCAGCCCTATTTTTGCCTATTTTGAGCGGTTCTAACCGCTTGTTTTCTTTTGATACGTCTTTTATGGTCGCTTTGGGGTTGTTTTGGATTGGCGGGCAAACTTGCTTTATGTTATACTGATTAAAAAAATAAACTCTCGACCATGACCCCGACTGTTGCACCACAGCAAATACAAAAAAGTAAAATAGAATTTGAAGTCCTTCCTACTCCACAGCAATTGACTGCGGTGAATTTACGATTTGGAACTGCTGCAAAATCACTTAAATCATTGGCCTTTTCAGATTTATCCGCAAAGGCTCTTTATTTGTCTCAAAAACCATTAGGCATTAAGGAAATTGGAAAGAAGGTAGCTACCTTGATAGGCATTCATTCAGTTTCAAAGGATTTTATCAAAGACGGTCTTGAGGAGCTGAAGAGTGATGGCCGGGCCTTCGAACAAAAGGGGCAATGGCAATTAAATACTTCTTATCGTGATAAAATTAAAGGCGAATTAGAAAAAAACCTTTCCGCGTCAGCCGATTTAATAAAAAAACATTTTCCCAAAAACATTGATGAAAAACAATTAGCGCCTTGGTTTGACGATGCGTTGGCTGATTTTTTTATTTTCAATGGTGACGACTGGGTTCAATCAATCTGTAAGGGTAAAAAGGCTTTGCCAATTGGAGGTGCGATAATAACAGATGAGATTGTGGAAGGCAGTATTAAAAAGCACAAATTGGATGCATACTCAAATGAGCTGAAAAATTCTTTTCGAGGTTTTTTAGCCAGTAAAGAACTGGATGACCAAAAATACCTTGCAAGTATTGGTTCGGCAATGTTCTCTGCCCGGTTGGTTGCAGCGGATGTGGGAGCCGACCCAATAACTGTCGACGAGTTAAGGGGTTCAACTTTTATTGCAGACACAAATTTTCTTTTTGCCCTTCAGCTGGAAAGCAAAAGGTTCGCAGCCTCCTTGAAGGCTTTAGCCCAAGCTCTTTTATTTATTGATGCAAAAATTGTTTTTATTCATGAAACAAAAGAAGAATACGTTAGGGTTTGGACAGGAAAAAGAGGAGAATTGATGCATCTTGTCTCCGTTTATCCTCAAAGTGTGATTGCTGATGTAGATGATGACTTTGCGGCTACCGCTGTTGCTCGTGGTTGCAAAAATAAAAGAGATTTTGAAACATTCCTTGATAGCGTACAATACCCGCCAACTGAAATGGAAAAAGGGCCCAAAATTACTGAACTTGATGGAAAAGAAATTGCAGAGCAAATTGAAAAAGCAAAAAACGATGTTAACTTAAAGTCGTCAATAAAGCAGTGGGCAATAAAATTAAGAATAATTGGTCGTCCACAAAAATCAAATAAAGCTCTCGAACACGATGCGTCATTGATACACGTTTCAGAATTTGAGAAAAAAGCCGGTAATAAAACCTACATACTTACTCTTGATAGAAGTTTGCAGGCCTGTTGCGGGGAGCGTGTTGGCCCTCATGACATACCGCAGGCAATATGCTTGGAAGGCCTTATCCAAATTCTTGCTGCTAATAATGCCGGCCCAGGGCTCGACGCATCGAATTTTGCACCCTTATTAACAAGTATAATTGCCAAACGTTGCATACCGCCAGACCATTTTTATGAGTTAGAGGATTTACATTGGCTTTATGTTATCCAAAAAAATGTTGCGAAGTTTAGGCCAGAAAAAATCAAGGAGATTGTCTTGGAAGTAAAAAAGAGCAGATTGGCAGGAAAATCCGTGCGAGATAAAAAGCTGCAACTAACCGTAAACCGTTTGTATCAGGAAGAACTACAAAATACCAATGAGGTTGTTGAGGAGGCTACTGCTCGGACGCAAAACGCGGAAGCAGAAGCTCAAAAAGAAAAGGCTGAAAGAATAAAACTGCAGATAGAGCTGGAAAGTGTAAACAAATTAGCAATCCTGCGTAAAAATTTACGGCGCGCTCTTTATTGGAGAGTTCCTACTTCAATTGGTTTAATAGCTTTGTTTACATGGCTAACATCACTTGCCCTTGATACCTGGCTCGGTTTAACAACAAAGGATTGGATTTTGGATGCTGTCTTAAAGGTTTTTGAAGCTGGTGCCATCGCATTAGGTCTGTTATTTTCCCCGATAAAGTCTTATTATAGGGATAAGCGAGACTTAAATAAATAATAATTTTTACATGGAGCCAAAAACAACATACGAGGTTTACATTTTCTGCGGTAATTGCCATTATCATGGAAAAATTGAAATAAACAAGGGTTCTCCTATAGAGCAGTCTCCTTGTCCTAATTGTGGCAATTTAACATTAAGAATTGACCCAAACGGAGCAACTTTTGACCCGGCTAATAAAAGAGAACCAGATAATTATCGATAAATTATGAAAGACTACGGCGATAAACTTTTCAAGAGTAATGGCGTATTATGGCTAACCGTTATCAATCAAAGGGGTAGCGAATTTGTAGGGCATACTCCGCTTTGTCCAAGTTCGAATTGCCACATGCCTTTAACGGAGAAAGATAAAAATAATTATTTTTGTCCAAATTGCAATAAGGTTTATCCTTGTCCATTGGGTTGTAGCGAAACGCATAGGAGGGCCCAAGCTTTATGGGAGGGTTATCAGACATTGCAACTTCCAATTTATTCTTTGGATTTACCTCCGACAAAAGTCATTGACGAGGATAAGGAAGATGAAAATTATTGGGTTCAAGCAAGGATAAGTGAAAAAGACGGTAAGCGAATGGCGGTAGTTTACTTTGGCGAGCGTGTTAAGGATAAACAAACAAAAGAGGATTACGTTCAAATTTTTCTGGATTTTGAAGACGAACAATTACGATTTGATAAAAGCAACAAAAATCCAATGAAATTGTTGGCGAAGTTAACAGCCGAATTTCCCCAATCAATTACCGAAATAAAAAAATCAGACAACCATTAAACAGGTTCTAACGGCGTCCAAGTCCCGCAGCTATGTTTTATACAATAAAAAAATCTGTTCAATTTTTGTGGTTTCCGATTGCTCTCATTATTTTTATTGTGTTAATACTTTTTTGGATTACAAGAATAAATCAAAACCAAAATTTTGATATAGTTTTTGGTATCGCCCTAGGAGTATCTCTTGGATTTATTGCGGACATTGCTAAATCTAAAATAGATGAATTTCAGCATTTTTTAAAATTGAGGAAAATATCTTTGAAATTATTGGAAAGCGATGCAAAAAAAGTGTTTACAACAATAAGCATGGTAAAAAGCGCTTTAGATAATATAGAAAAAGCGCCGAAAGAGCTCCAGGAAACTCTTAAAAATTCATTACCACCAAAATTTGAATTGCGTTATTGGCGGCAACTAAATAAAAATAACGATTTTCTTTTTCTCGGATCAGAAAAGCCATTTAATGAGGTATTTAATGATTTTTGGGAACTCGAGAAATTAAATCAACTGATAACAAAGGGACTTAGTCAAAAGGATAAGGAATCGGCAATGTTTGCTTTTGCAATTTCTAGAAAACTTATGGAGGATAATTTTCATGTATCTTTTCTTAAAAAATTTATGAGCGATAGTGATTTCGAAAAATTTGTGCAAAATTGGAAAAAACAAACAAACCAAGCGAGCTAATCTTTATACAAACACAATTTTTAGTATTTTGAAGTTATTAAAGAGTAAAACTAACAGGAGGTCTTATTTCTAATTTAAAAAGTCACCTTTTAATGGAGGTGATTTTTTGATTGGGTGTTGACAGGGTTTTATAATTTGATATACTAACTTTAGTTAAGTAAAGTGATATGATTTCAAAAAAAGACAACAAAAAAATAGAGGAATTGATAACAGCAATTTTAATGTTAGAGAATTTTGGTGAAGCCAAAAAGTTTTTGCGTGATTTACTAACAGAGTCCGAACTTGTTGAATTTTCAAACAGATGGAAAACAGCAAGAATGCTGACTAAAAAAATTCCATATACAGAAATAGAAAAAGAAACTGGCTTGAGTTCAACCACCATAGCCCGTGTTTCAAATTGGTTGAATAAGGGAACTGGCGGATACAGGCTAATTTTAAAAAGAACTAATTTACATCAACACAAATCTTTTCCTCTTAAGAGAAAGGTTTGAGTTGATATTTGTTTAAAATAATTTTATGAACTCAGTCCCTTCTCGAAAGAGAGGGGGTTTTATTTTGCCATGGTGGCAGAATTAGCCAAAAGTTCTTTAACAAGGAGACTTAATATGAAGCCTAATTTTAGAAGGATTATATTTTATTACGACCGATGTCCTGGAGCGGTGTATATGGAGTTGATTATTGCAAACATTTTTGATGCCAAAACTAAAGAGCACTTAATGACCGCTCACATGGATCGGGAAGCTTGGAATAAAACTCAAGAGACCAAAGTTCTATACCTTTGGTCAACCAGTAGAAACGAACTTTGGCGTAAGGGCGCGACCTCTGGAAACGAAATGAAAATCGTTTCGCAATGGTTTGACTGCGACTGTGACGCAGTAGACATTTATGTCGATATTCAGGGTGATGGTGTTGCTTGCCACACTGGCCAGAAAAGTTGTTTTTATAACGAAGTCTCGTAGGTTGTTGCCCCTTAACTAACAATTAAGGGGCTTTTTTGTTATATTTTTGGACTGGTCACCTTTTAATGGAGGTGATTTTTTGATAGCGTTGTTTACAGAATTTTATAATCTGATATACTTACTTTAGTTTAGCAGGTATATATTTTCCCTGCTTTCAACAAGAAATAAGGCAGGAGTTTGCTCATGGACATATTTTTGGGAGAGACACGAGCCGTTTGTGATGGTTGTGGCCAACAGGCTACTAATATCACAATAATCGTCGAGAGGGTAGCGCTATGCGGACAATGCCTCGGCGAGTATGAAGAATTCCGCTTGCAATTTCCCAACAAGACGATTGAGGAATTCGTAAGCGAGAAAAGGATGTTTTTCAGACCGTTCGTGTAACCTCAAAAAGGGAGCGAAAGGAGGTGAAAAAATGAATCCCCGCTCTACAAAGGCGGAAGCTTCGCTTAAAGGCAAGCAGATCGTCGAGCGCATCAAGAAGTTGGCCAAGAGCCAGCAGGTCGGATGCCACAACGACAATTCCGGCGGAACCCACAACGACAACTAGCTCGTTGAATCCGCAGTTGATGTCGACCTAAGCCCCGGAACTTGAATAAGTTGCCGGGGCTGTATTATTATAAAAATATGGAATTCAATTTAAAAATATCAAAACTAGAAAATTTATACTTTTTCATCTCTAATTTAGCAGAGTTTCATTTTGCGTGTAGAAAACATTTTAACGAAGAGTGGACTTCTGCAACGGGAGAACTCTCCGAAAATGAAAAATCATCTTTGAGGGAAATAAAACCGATTTTTGAAAAATATGGTTTTGATAATCAAAAATTTACATATCTTGGAAGGTCTTTTTATTGTGTTGACGAGGAAGATAAATTTAATAGCTTAAAAAAATGTTTGAATGCAGATGAGTATGCAAAAATAGATGATGCCTTTAAAACATTTAAGCCAAGATTCGAAAGAATTTATGACGAAAAACTGCTTGGAGAGTGGAAAAATGCTTTAGAAAAACAATTAACAGGCGAAAGATTTCTAAAATTTTATAATTCTGCAAAATATTTTTTTAGTGCAGAAGAAGATGTACAATTAAATGTGCACTTGTTAATGTCACCCTCAATGCTTTGGAGTGCTTCTGGCAATGCTAATATTGGAGAAAAGGATATAACACTTGAGGTACCTGTAAATAATCTTAATCCAGAGCAGATTGAATTGGCATCTTGCGTCTTATTGCACGAATTGGCGCATATATGGTTTGAAAAAAATCCAAACTATTCTTACGCACAAGATTTAAGCAGAGATAGTTTTTCTTTATTAAAAGAGGTTATTATTGATAGTGTTTCGCCTTCCGGTTTTCCTGCACAAATTTATTCAAAAGCCAGCAATCCTTCAAAATGGTATTTATTGCACAATTTAGCAGAAGGTCAGAAGGAATACAGAAATTTTACAAAGATAGAAAATGCTAATTTTCAAAAGCTAAAAGCGTATATAGTCTGGCTTAATTTATCGTTGACTGCATTATATTTTTCTGAAAATAAAAAGATAGATAAAGAATTTATAAAACAAGTATTCGAAATAATAAAAAAAGCGGGCTGCAAGTAGCAACTCGCTTTTTGTGTAGGACTTAAACGGCCTCAACGATGCCTAGAAGCGTTAAAAAGATAGCTTTTTTAGCATCGCAGAAAACATTTAGTCCTCCAGAAGAACAGTACCTTGTGCAGCGATTATGGCAATTTTTAAGCCATTCGCAATCTTGGCAGGGAGACTCACTCGCTTTCAGTTCGGAAAGAAAACGGAGAAACTCTTTACCTTGGAATATTTCATCCCAGGTGTTTTCCACTATATTCCCGAAGTGGTAGTTGTGAGAAGACATACTGTCGCATGGACCCACTGAACCGTCGTATTCAATCTTGGGGCAAAGCCAACATTTGCCTGAGAATTCACACAAAGATGGATTGCCACCGGCCACTCCCACCATCATCTGTTCAAGATTACGGATGGAAATAAGGGGATTATCCTTTTCAAGCCATGCATCCAGAATTTCCAGCATAAATTCTGAAAATTCATGCGAAGATATTGAAAATTCTGTTGGCTCTCCATCTGAGGAAACTTCGTAACAGGGCTTGGGCAGGAATCTTTTCACACCCGCGGAAACAAAGAAGTTAAGCATCTCTTTGGCATGTCTAAGCGATGCTTTGGTGATTAATGCAATGGCACCAGGATTTAGTCCAACTTCATGCAATCTATTCAATCCTCGCATAACATCCGCGAAGCTACCACGACCATTCTTGTATACGCGGTAGCTATTATGGATTGATTCTGGACCGTCCAAACTGATGCCTACCACAAATTGGTTTCTTGCAAAGAAATCTGCCCACTGATCTGAAACTAGAGTGGCATTAGTTTGAATGTGATTTTCAAACTTCCTACCTTGGCTCAGCTCTGCCTCTAGTGAGAGTACCGTTTCAAAAAATTCGATTCCAGCAAGCATGGGCTCTCCTCCATGCCACACGATTTGCACTGGATTAAGCTCTGAGAATTTCAAGGTTTTTGAAATGAGTTCCCTGAGAACGCCCTCTGACATGATTTCATTTTGGCGTTTGTGTTGGCCGTGATAATAGCAGTACTTACACCTCAAATTGCATCGACTTGCTACAATCTTGGCTGTGGGAATCATACTCTTGGCGTCTTGAAGTTGAAACATGTATCGTCTCCATATTTGGTTGTCAAAGATAAAATTATAACTTTTTCAGAATAACATATTTCCACTTCAACTACCAGTGTTAAAGTATTTTGTCAAAAACATTCCTAATTTATAAAAAGTCGCCTTTTAATGGAGGTGATTTTTTGGTAAAGTGATATAATAGACTAAATAATATATAAATAATTATTAATTTAAAAATAAATATATGAAAATTAAAAGAAGAAATCCGGCGTTGGTTATTATTTTCAGCATTATTACGTTTGGAATATATTTGATTTATTGGTTTGTAAAAACCAAAGGTGAAATTATTTCATTGGGAGCGCATATTCCTTCGGCTTGGTTTATAATTGTTCCTGTTGGAAACCTTTACTTACTTTATAAATACTGTGAAGGATTTTCCGATTATGTAAAAAAAGACAGAATGGGAGTTGTGTGGTTTTTAGTAGCTTTAACCATTTTCCCAGTGTTGCCAGTAATTGTGCAAGTTGAATTAAACAAATTTGCAAAAGCTTAGTATGGTAGCTGAAGTAAAAATTTTAGTAGAGGGATTTACAAATGCGGATTCATCTGATTCTGGAGATGAAGAAAAAACTTGTTCTACTATTACATTAATTAAAGATAAAGATTTAAATATAGTTGTAGATCCTGGAGTTTTGGAAAGCCAAAAAGTTTTAGTTGATAAACTAAAAGAAGAGGGCTTGACCGTTAACGATATTGATTTTGTGTTTTTAACTCACTCCCATATTGACCATTATAGAAATATTGGGATGTTTCCTGAAGCTAAAACTTTGGAATATTTTGGAATTTGGAGCGGACAAAAATGCGATGAATGGCAAGAACAATTTTCAGAAAATATTAAGGTTATAAAAACTCCTGGTCACAGCTATGACGCGCTTTCTTTCTTGGTTAGAATAGAAAAGGGGATTGTGGCCATTGTTGGAGATGTGTTTTGGAAAGAAAATTATCCTGAAACAGACAATTATGCCATTAATCAAGACCAATTAAAAGAAAGCAGAAAAAAAGTTTTAGATTTGGCAGATTATATTATTCCCGGTCACGGAGAAATTTATAAAGTAATTAAATAATACGCGATATGGTTTCTTGGTTGTTGGTCATAATTTTAGCCTATTTGTTTTTTGCTTTGTCGGCATTTGGAGACAAGGTTATTTTGTCTGGTCCGCCAAATCCCAAAGCATACACTTTTTATGTTGGGTTGTTAAATGGACTGGTTGTTTTGGTCATACCTTTTGTTGGACTGCAAATTCCAAGCCAGACTATGCTTTGCTGGATTATACTTGACTCAATTATTTTCATTATTGGGCTATATTTTGGGTATTTGGCCATAGAAAATTTTGAAGTTTCAAAAGTTGCCACAACAATTGGAGCAACTCAGCCAATATTTATTTTCTTTATTTCTTGGTTGTTTTGGGGTTATCAGCAATTAAGCGTTGCCAATTTTATAGCATTTCTTCTTTTATTTATTGGAAGCGTTATAATTTCTTTCGAAAAAAAGCCCCAACTCACAGTAAAATTTCTAAGAATGGCTATTTTGGCATCGCTGATGTTTTCTTTGGATTATGTTTTGTCAAAATTTATATTTTCAAACATTTCTTTTGTTCAAGGGTTTATCTGGGTTAGGATTTTTATATTTTTGTTTATTTTGGTGTTTCTTTTCAGCAAAAAGAACAGAAAAGAAATATTTAAAAAGAAAAACACAAACAATAAAAAGCTCAGAAAAATATTTTTTGCAACGCAAACTTGCGGTGGAATTGCAACCATTCTTCAAAGTTTTGCTATTTCATTGGCTCCAATTGCCTTTTTGCCAATTGTGAATTCTTTAAGAGGAATGCAATATATCTTTTTATTTTTAATAGTTTTATTTGTCTCATATTTTTTCCCGAAAATTTTAAAAGAAAGTGTTTCAAGGCCAATTTTATTAAGAAAAGCTTTTTCAATATTTTTGATAGTGCTTGGTTTAATTATTTTAGTTTTTTAAATATATGGAAGAAAATAAATCGCATAAATTAAAACTTGGAGTGGCGCTTGGCGGGGGATCGGCCTTGGGATTTGCTCATATTGGAGTTTTGAAAGCCTTAGAAGAAAATAATGTTTCAATAGATTGTATTTCCGGCACAAGTGCAGGGGCGGTTATGGGTGCGCTTTATGCTTTTGGAGTTTCATTTGCAGACATTGAACACGAGGCAAAACAATTAAATTGGCGCAAATTAACCAAACTTCGCCCATCTTCCTTGGGAATAACCACTAATGCTGCCATAAAAGAGGTTTTAGAAAGGCATATTGGTGTTGATGCCGATATAGCAGATGCAAAAATTCCGTTGGCAATAGTCACCACAGACATTGAAACAGGAGCCAAAATTATTTTTAAAAGTGGAAAAGTTATTGAGGCTGTTTTGGCAAGTTCTTGTTTGCCTGGATTATTTTCTCCAATAGAAATATCTGGATGCATGCTGGTTGATGGCGGAATTGTGGAAAATGTTCCAATTACGCCATTGAAGGGTTTGGGAGCTGATATAACAGTTGGAGTTAATTTGTTGAGATATAGAAAATATAAAAGGCCTAAAAATATGATGGATGTTTTGCTTAATTCTTTTGATATGATAAATCACAGAATTTCAGCCCAGCCAAGAAGCAGTGATGCAAATATTTTGATAGAGCCGGATTTAAGCGAATATTTTATGGGCGATATTAAAAAATGGAAAGATATTTCCGACCAAGGCTACAACGAAGCCCTAAAGCATGTATCAATAATTAAAGAATTGCAAAAGCAGACGCCAAGCGAGGATTTTTGGCATAAAATTAAAAAATTATTCTTTAATTAATAAAAGTATTGACAGCGTTGTTTTATCTCGGTATTATAAAGATGAGAACATTTAAAAACAACTGTCCACGAAATTGTCCTTAATATAATTTAGGATAACTTCGTGGACGGCTGGTAGAGGCCTATAGTCCCGATACGATTCGGATCCGATACGAGTCTGCCACGCTTTGTGGCTCGGGAAAGGTCGCAACTATTCAGTTGCGAGACGCTCCTGCGGGAAGTGGGATCAGGGGATGCCAAAAGGGCCAATTCGGTGGATATACCGCTAACTTTGCGGTTCCGCCTGAGCTGAGGCTCTGGGGAGTAGTGAGTGGCGGCGGTGCTACTCTCGGTAAGGTACCCAAGTTCCTTGCATCTCCTTTCTTGGGACCTTTTCCCCCCTCCCTACCCGATTCGTCTCCTCACCAGCCGTCCCTTTTGCTCTTTTTCATCTTCATTCTTTCATATCCACTTTTGTGGAACCGTTCTCTCTCATGGGTCAGTGCTTGCGCTGACCCCTTTTTTTTATACAAAATTATTGACAAATGCTAATAATATGTGTATAAATAGTGAAATCAGCACATTTATATTAAAGATACTTGTAAATTAGCAGTCGTAGCCAAAAGCCACTAACGAATTTGGTGTTTTCTGGCTATGACTGCCACTTCGGCAGTTAGCTAATTCGGCGAATGCTTCTGAAAGGAGAATGCGCCATGTCTCTTATGCTAGAATTCGTTTCTTGTGTAGTGAAGAACCTCGTCAATATTCCCGAGGACATGATGAGGTACTGGATTAAGAATCCCAAGGCCTTACAAAGGGTATTGAGGAAAGCTCTTTGTCCGTCTTCGGGTGTTGAAACTAACGAGAAACAATGCTTGCTTTCATGTTTCGCAACTCAAACTGTCGACGGTGCTCTGAGGTTCGTTTGCGACGAAGCCACTCTTAAAGCCGCCAATGTCGGATGTATGGGCGAGAACTTCAAGCGCATTTTCTTGAACAAAGTGGAGGAGAATATCCCAGATGCCAATCTGGTCGCCAGTCAACTGAAAAAGGCATCTCTGGATGCTCCGATTCTCACTGATCTCGGCGAGAAGGCTGAAACTTCACTGGTTTACATGTTTGACCTGATTAAAGAACAGGCGAATAGCTATCCCAGCATTTTGCTAACTAACAGTTCCGCGAATGTTTTCTACATTCGTGACAATGATAGAAACCTCTGGGCCGTATCTGTGGCTGGGTCTCAGGGCCCTGGAGTCTTGTTTTGGCGCATCGAGGCCTCCTCGCTTGGCAATCAGCAGAGGTGGCCTGCTCACTGCCGGTTTTTCTCTCGCGATTATTGATTCTTAGTCACTTTGTGATTTTGAGAATCAGAATCTAAGGCTCTCTAAGGCTTTGAAAAAAGCTGAAGAGAGCTTTTTTATTTTTTAAAATATAATAAATATGCTTGTTTGTTGACCAAATTGGATTTTTTTGTTAAAATTCAAACTGTTAGCCACAGATTTTGGGCGTGTAGTTCAGTGGCAGAACGCTGTCCTGATAAGACAGAGGTCGAAGGTCCGATTCCTTCCACGCCCACCAAAAAATATCGGAGCCAGTAATGGTTCCGATATTTGTTTGTATATTTTGCAAAATGTTTTTTATTGATGTAAAATTAAATAATTACTAATTTAACAGAGAAGGGTTTTCCTTGCTCAAAATATATGTTTTCAAAAATAGATAAAAAGATTTTAATAATTGCATTAATAATTTTTGTGATAGTTTTAGGCGTTGGAATTTTGGTTTATAAAAATTTTAAGGATAATAAGCCAAATATTGAAAATTCTTTAGGTGGCGCTAACACAGTAAACGAAAACGAACAAAATCAAACTCAAGAAAATAACAATTTGCCACAAATACAGGCCGAAATAAAAACAGAAGGAAATACGGGTATTGGCAGTCTTACAGTTTGTTTAGACCAATGCGGAAATGGAGTTTGCCAAAAATCAGATACAAACTGTGAAAAAAACGATGGTTCAAATTGTATTTGTGCCGAAACTCCACAAGAATGTCCGCAAGATTGCAAATAATTAATTATAAAAAAATGAAAGCTCAAAATATAATCAATCTTTCAATAAGTATAATTATTTGTGAATTTGCTGGAGTGATTGGTTCAATTTTTACTTTTCCTGCAATTGGAGCTTGGTACAAAAATTTAAATAAGCCTGTTTTTAATCCACCAAGCTGGATTTTTGGACCTGTGTGGACTTTTTTATTTTTATTAATGGGCATATCATTTTATTTGGTTTGGAAAGAAAAATGGGTGGTGAAAAATAAAATAGGCATAGCTAATAAAAAAAGTTGGAATGTTTTGTCCACAAAATTGTGGGAAGGGGATTGGCAAAAGGTAAATATCATTACAATCTTTTTTGTACAGCTAGTTTTAAATATTTGTTGGTCAATTATATTTTTTGGAGCTCGTTCTCCTGCAGTGGCCTTTTTTGAACTTTTAGCTTTGTGGTTTGCAATTTTGTTTACAATAATAAATTTTTACAGAGTTTCTAAAACCGCAGCTTATTTGCTTATGCCTTATATTTTGTGGGTTTCATTTGCTGGTGTATTAAATTTTGTTTTGTGGATAATTAATTAAAAAATATAAAAATGGAAAAATATACTCCTCCAAAAAATTTGAAAAAGTTCCAAAATAGCAAAAGCGGTTTTAAAGATAAACCAATAAACAGGTTTTGGGGTAATGCAGCTAGACTGGAAAATATCAACAATAGAAATAAAAATAAAGGGAAAAAGGGTAAATAATGCAAGAGCAGATTATAAACACAGTAAAAACATTTTTATTTGGATTGATTATCGCAGTTTTTTCTTTTTTAACTGCGGGATCAGCTGTTTTTGCGCATCAGCCTAATTTAATTTATTCAAAACCGGCAGACATAGTAATAAATAATCCAGAAATTTCTCAGGCATTTTATGATGAACTAAAAGGCGAGCCCAGGAGATATTTTATAAATTCGGATAAAGATTTTAATTTTTATATTAATCTTTTGGTTCCCGAAATTGCAAATAAAAAAGGCAGATATTCGGCAACTGTTTTTTTGGTAAACGGAGATAAAGATGAAGAAATTGGTAAACTTGATGGCGCAATTTCAGAATGGACAGAGTTTTACGAACCTTTTGGCAGAGATTATTATTTAAAAGGACCAGAACTAGAACAACAGCTTGTAGCCGGTAAATACAAAATAGAAGTTTTTTCGGCAGATAACACCGGAAAATATGTTTTGGCTGTTGGAAAGATAGAAGCCTATGACATTAATTCTTTGTTAAATGTTTATTGGCAAATACCAACACTAAAAATCCAGTTTTTTCAAACTTCTGTTTTCCAATTCTTTTTAACGCCGTTTGGAATTATTGGCATTGCAATAATTGGCTCATTTTTAATACTTTTAGCCATTTTAAATTATTTTGTTGGAGTTATTAAATTAAAAATTAAACAGAAAAAAGCTAAAACTATTTTGTTGACTTCATCTGGAATGCAAATGAGAGCCGAAATAGATAAATTATTGCAAAAACCAGCTTATGATGTGACGGTTGCTTTTATTGTTACAGCTGCAAAACCACAAGAAGATATTGCATATATCCAAAAAGATTATGCAATAATGAAAGAAATGGGCTTTAATGTTCAAGATATTGATATTGACGGTAAAACAGAAGATCAAGTATTTCAGTTGTTGGAATTAAAAGATATAATTTTTGTTGCAGGCGGAAATGCTTATTATTTATTGAAAGCAATGCGGAAGTGTAATTTTGAAAGAATAATAAGGAAATTATTAAAAGAAGGAAAAGTATATCTTGGAGAATCGGCTGGAAGCATTGTAGCGGGGCGCACAATAAAAACTGCTGGGTGGCTTGGCGATGAAAATATAGTGAATTTAATAAGTTTAAAAGGCTTAAACTTGGTTCCGTTTGATGTTTTTGTGCATTACACAGAGGAAAGCGACGCAATAATTAAGAAAAAAGCTCCGTTTAAATGGATGAGAAGGAATATTAAATTTTTAAGAGATGACCAGGCCATATTGGCACAGGGAAAAAACATAATGTTGCTGGGAAACAAAGAAGAAGTGATTATATGAAGATTAATATTAAGGCAAAACCAAATTCCAGAGAAGAAAAAGTTGAAAAAGTGGATGAAAATAATTTTGTTGTTTCTGTAAAAGAAAAACCCGAAAAAGGCAAAGCAAATGACGCAATAAGGAACGCCTTGGCGGTTTATTTTAAAATAGCTTCTGCTAGAGTTAAAATTGTTGGCGGGTATTCTTCGCGTAATAAGATAGTAGAAATAATCTAATTTTGGCTTGATTAAAACTTAAAAATGTTGTATAAATTGGTGTAATAGGCCCTTTTACAAGTGAGGCTAGTCATGAGAAACCGTAAACGCGTATGCAATGTTTTTATTTTTGACAAGAGCAAATCAGTGAGGGATGAACTTAAACGGGGGTTTCAAGCAAGATTCATGAGAGGAATTTTTTGTGAAGTTGAAATTCATTCTGTTGCAAGTTTGTCTGTTTTGAAAACTAGGATCGGAAGGTGCATAGCTTTTTACTTGGTCATCAGTGAAAATCTGCCAGAAAAAGAATTTGGGGAAGTGAAGGAAATCATCGCTAGAAACTGTAGGGAGGTCACAGTAAATATTATAAGAGTTAATGTTCAACAGTCCGAACAAGTTTGTTGAGCCCTGTTTTAACGGGGCTTTTTGTTTTAAATTTGTAAAAATATGTATAATTTATTATAATATTTAAACTTGATTTAATTATTTAACAAGGTAAACTAATATAATGGCAGTTAAAAAGGTTAAACATAAAATAATGGCAGTGACTAAAAAAGCGGTTAAAAAACCTACTAAAAATTTAGTTAAAAAGAAAAAACCCGTAAAAGCTGTAAAGAAGATTATCAAGGCTAAAAAACCAAAAATAAAAAAAGTTATTAAAAAAATAAAACCTAAAAAAGAAGATAAACCAAAAAAGATTGTAGAAAAAAAGAATAAGGCTAAATTAGAAAAACCAGAAAAAATAGAACAGATAGAACAAAAATTGCCAGAAAAACAAAACTTTGTTTTCTCTCCAGAGGCGCTTTTTAAGGCAAAGATTAAAGTGGTTGGAATTGGAGGCGGTGGAGGGTCAATTGTTGCTGAAATTGGAAGGTCATTACAAAAAGCCACTTTTTTAATTGCAGATACAGATATTAGAGCTTTAAAAAAGAGAAGTGCAATAAAACATTTATGGTTTGGTGAAAATTTAACCCACGGATTGGGCACAGGTGTTAATTTGGACTTAGCACAACAAGCTGCGCAAGAATCAAAAGAAAAATTTAAAGACATTTTTGCTGGTCAGGACATTGTAATTTTTATTGCATCTTTGGGCGGGGGATTGGGGTCTGGAGCTACTCAGACATTTATTGATGCAGCAAAAGAATTTGGCGGAATAACACTTGGAATTTTTACATTGCCTTTTAAATTTGAAGGAAAAAATAAAAGTAAAATTGCTCAGACGGCTTTAAAATCTCTGAGGCAGTCGTTAAATGTTTCGCTTGTAATTCCAAACGAAAAAATATTCAAAATTATTGACGCAAATACTCCTATAACAGAAGCTTTTTCAATGGTTAATAAAAGCTTAATCGGGTCTTTGGAAAGTTTGATAGATTTGATATATAATCCGGGAATTATTAATATTGATTTTGCAGATTTAAAAACAATTTTAAGAGGTAAGGGAAATCAGGCATTTTTAAATACCATAGAGGAATCTGGCAAAGACAGGGCAGAAAAAACATGTGAAAAGGTTTTTTCAAATCCATTATTGCAGAATTACGGATTTACAGCTGAAAATATTTTGTTTAATATAGTTGGAGCTGAAAATCTTTCTATGTTTGAAGTGGAAAAAATCAGCAGACATATTTCGGAATTAAATCCTAAAGCAAAAATTATTTTTGGTATTTCAAAAAATCCAAAATTAAAAGGGAAAATTAAGACAACAATCTTAATGACAGGCCCTAGTTTTAAGGACGGAGAAGTAAAAGAAGTAACAGTGCCAACTGAAAATTTAAAAATTGAATTAAAAAATAAAGAACAGAAAGGAAAGGCAAAGATAACTAAAGCAAAATCTAAAAAGGTTCAAAATAAAGAAACAAAAGATAAAAAAAGTGCAGGAAAGGCGACAGATGGCAGTTTTGTTCCTGCGTTTGAGGAGGCGCTTTCAACTGTTGCAATTTTGCCCGAAAAGAGATTGAATATAATTGATACATCGTTGCCATCGGATTTGAACAAAAGGACTATAAGAAGAAGCGGATTAGAGGTTAAAAAAGCGCAGGATCAGGAAGAAAAAAAGAAACAAGACCAGGAAAAAGAATGGGAAATTCCAGCTTTTTTAAGGAGAGTAAAATACAAATCATAAATTAAAAACATAAAACTTTAAAATACAATAAAGAAATGACAAAAGAATTAGAGGTTAAAAAAGCAATTATTCCAGTGGCAGGTCTTGGTACAAGGTTTTTACCTTTGTCAAAATCTCTGCCAAAAGAGTTTTTTCCATTGGTTGATAAACCCATTATCCAATATATAATTGAAGAGGTAAAAAAATCTGGCATTGAAGAGATTGTTTTTGTGGTAAGCCCAAAACAAAAAATGATTTTGGAACATTTTAAAAAATCTCCAGAAATAGAAAAGTTTTTAGCAAAAAGAAACAAGCCAGCAATTCTCAAAGAATTTAAGGAATTTGAAGAATTATTTGAAGGTCTTACTTTTAGTTTTGTTACACAAAAAGAGCCTTTGGGCGATGGGCATGCAATTTTACAGGGTGCGTCAAAAGTAAAGGGCCAGCCAATAGCAGTTTCTCTTGGAGACGACATTATTGATTCTGATACGCCGGCAATATTGCAATTAATAAATATTTTTAAAACTTGTTCGGCGCCAGTGGTTGCTTTAAAGGAATTGCCAAGAGATAAAGTTCCAGCTTATGGCTCGGTTGCAGTGGAAAAAATTGCTCACAATCTTTATAAAATCAAAAAAATAATTGAAAAACCAACTCCAGAAGAAATTCCTTCAAATTTAGTAATAGTTGGAAAATATATTTTAACCCCGGATGTTTTTAGTTATCTTAAAAAAGCTGAGCCTTCAAAAAAAGGAGAAATTATTTTAGCTGAAGTTCTGGATAAAATGCTAAACGATGGAAAAACAATTTATGGATATGAATTAAAGGGTGAGTGGTTAGAATGCGGAGACAAACTAAAATGGTTGAAATCTTTTATGTACTTTGCATTAAAAGATCCAAGATACTCGGAAGAATTAAAAAGATACATTAAAACAATAAAATAATGATTTACGATTTAATTATTATTGGTGGAGGACCTGCTGGTATTACAGCTGGAATTTATGCTGGAAGACAGCGAATGAAAACTCTTTTAATTACAAAGGAGTTTGGCGGACAAATGGCAAAAAAATCAACAGAAGTTTGCAATTATCCGGGCTTCGAAAGAATTTCGGGAATGGAATTAATAGAAAAGTTTGTTGAACATTTAAAAAAACAGGAATCTGTTGAAATAAAATTGGAACAAGTAAAACAAATTGAAAAAGAAGGCGACCCCGCAAACGGGGCAGGTATTTTTACAATTACAACCGCACAATCAGAAAAAATACAAGGCAGAGCTGTAATTGTGGCAACAGGAGCCGACCCTAGGCCATTGGAGGCTGTTGGAGAAAAAGAATATATTGGCAAGGGTGTGAGTTATTGCGTAACTTGTGATGGGCCAATTTTTAGAAATAAAACAATTGCAATAATTGGCGGAGGAAATGCTGGGCTTGAAGCAGCTTTGTTTATGACAAATTATGCAACCAAAATTTATGTTTTGGAATTTGGCGCAGAAATAAAAGCAGATGAAGAAAATAAAAATGATGTTGCAAAATCCGACAAAATTGAAATTATTACAAATGCTGGAGTAAAAGAAATAAAAGGAGAAACAATGGTGAATTCATTGGTTTATCAGGATAATATTTCAAAAGAAATGAAAACTTTGGAAGTTGAAGGAATTTTTATAGAAATTGGAAGCCAACCTGCAACAGCTTTGGCAAAAGGATTGGTGGATTTTACAAAAAGAGACGAAATTCAAGTTGAATCAGAAACATTTTCAACAAAAACGCCAGGGCTTTTTTCAGCTGGGGATAATAATTCTGGTCCATATAAACAAATTGTTACAGCAGCTGGTGAAGGTTGTAAAACCGCTCTCGCAGCATATGATTATTTACGCAAATTAAATCAGAAAAAGTAAGTTATGAGCAAAATTAAAAGCATAATAGCAAGAGAAATAAAGGACTCAAGGAATAAACCAACGCTTGAGGTTGAGTTGGAAACTGAAAAGGGTGTCTTTAAGGCCTCTGTCCCATCAGGCGCTTCTACGGGCATAAATGAGGCTCTAGAATTGAGAGATGAAGATGGCAGAGGAGTTTTATTGGCAATTAAAAATGTTAATGAAATAATTGCACCAAAGTTGATAGGACAAAGCGTAATAAATCAAAGAGAAATTGATAATTTAATAATTGCTTTAGATGGGACAGAAAATAAATCAAAGTTGGGGGCTAATGCAATTTTAGGAGTTTCAATGGCTGTTTGTAGAGCAGGAGCCACTGCACAAAAAATGCCATTGTATAAATATATTGCCGAAATTTCAGAAAATACCGAAGAACTAAAAGCTCCTTTGCCAATGTTTAACATTTTAAATGGAGGCGCTCATGCAAAGAACGATTTGGAAATACAGGAATTTATGATTGTCCCGCAAAAAAAGACAATGGCGGAAAATTTAATTATTGGAAATAATATTTTTTTAAAATTAAAAGAGGCAGTTAGGGTAAACTTTGGAGATGAACATTTGGGGCTTGGAGATGAAGGGGGGTTTGCTCCGCCAATTTCAAAAGCAGAACAAGCATTGTTTTTAATTAAAAATGCTTGTGAAGGGCATGAAGATGTTAAGTTTGCATTAGATTGTGCATCGTCTGAATTTTATAAAGATGGAAGGTACGATTTGGAAGGCAGAGAATTAACAAGAGCCGAGTTAGCAGAGTTTTATAAAGAATTAGTTAATAAATTTCCAATTATTTCAATTGAAGACCCATTTGATGAAGGGGATTGGCAAAGTTTTGAAGAATTTACAAAAGAAATGGGTGGAAAAATTACAATTATCGGGGATGACTTAACCACAACAAATATAAAAAGAATTAAAGACGCACACAACAAATCCGCCATTAATGCCGTGTTGATAAAATTAAATCAAATTGGGAGTGTTTCGGAAACGATAGATGCTATAAATATGACAAAATCATTTGGCTGGAAAGTTGTTGTTTCGCACAGATCTGGAGAAACAATGGACAATTTTATTGCTGACCTAGCAGTTGGAGCAGGAGCTGATTGGTTAAAGTCTGGTTCACCAGCAAAAGAAGAAAGAATGGTTAAATATCAACGCGTAATAGAAATAGAACAAGAGTTAAATAAAAAATAATATGGCAAAATTATATTTACAAAGACATTTAAAATCGCAGTGGAATTTGGATGACCGATTTGCAGGATGGACAGACGGGCCCCTAACAAAGGATAGTGATATTTTGGCCAAAGAATTTGCTAAAGAATTTTCTTCTTTGCGTTTGGATAAAGCATATTGTTCTGTACAATTTAGGAGCATGGACACTTTAGCTAGTATTTTTGATAATATCCCAGGTAAGTATCCAATGTTTATACACATAGATGGAGGAAAAATGCAGGATTGGGGTAAATTCGGAGGCGTAGAAGACTATCTTCCAGTTTTTACTACCGAAAGGCTAAACGAAAGGTCTTACGGAGAACTTCAAGGGTTGAATAAACAAGAAACGATTAAAAAACATGGAGAAGAGCAGGTTCGTCTATGGCGAAGAAGTTATGATGTTGCTCCTCCAGGAGGAGAATCATTAGATGATGTTTGTAAAAGAGTAGACCCATTTTTTAAAGAATATATAGAAAAAGATTTGAAAGATGGAAAAGATATTTTAGTTGTTGCCAGCCATAACAGCTTAAGGGCGATTGTTAAATATATTGAAAATATATCTGATGAAGAAATTACAAATGTTGAATTGCCGTTTGGATCTCTTGTTAAATATAATTTTGAAAGAGAGAAATACGAAAAGTTGCAATAAATTTTTTGGCAGTGTAAAATATAAATAATATTAATTAAAAAAGAAAAAAGTTATGTGGAAAAAGATAGTTAACAATACGAAAAAATGGTTTGCCGATGTCAAACATTTTATCAAAAAACAAAACAGAAATACTATTTTTGTAGCTGTTGCAATAATTTTAGTTGTTATTGTTGCAGGAATATTTTATTTTAAATCAAACCCTAATTTGTCAGCTTTAAAATTTTGGCAATCAGGCGACAAAAAAATTGCTCAATCTGCCGTTGATTATATAAATAATAACGGACTTGCCAGCAGTACAGTTTCTTTGGTTAGCGTTGAAAGAACTAGTGGACTTATTAAAATTAAAATCAAAATTGGCACCAGCGAATTTGATTCATATATTACAAAAGATGGAAAGCTTTTATTTCCACAAGCCATTGAAATGAAACCAACAGAAAATACAGAAGGCAACAGCACAACTACAACTTCTGCTGCAAGTTGCGATGAATTAGCAAAATCAGACAGTCCAGTTGTTGAAGCATATGTCGTTTCACAGTGTCCTTATGGATTGCAAATGCAAAGGGCAATGGCTGATGCAGTAGCAAGAGTTCCAGAATTGGCTAATTATATTAAAGCAAGATATATCGGTTCAGTTTCGGGAGATACAATTACTTCTATGCATGGAGAAGAAGAAGCAACAGAAAATTTAAGACAAATTTGTATTAGAGAAGAACAATCAGGAAAATATTGGGGTTATGTTTCTTGCCAGATTAAAGCGGGAAATTCAAAAGCATGCGAATCATCAACAGGTATTGATTCTGGAAAATTATCAGCTTGCGTTTCTGATAAAAACAGAGGGGTTGCATATGCAGCAAAAGATTTTGAATTAGCTGATAAATACAGCGTTTCGGGATCTCCAACAATAATGTTGGGTGAAGCTGTGCTTGATGAATCCGGATTTGGCGGAAGGTCTTCTGAAGGAGTAAAACAGATTGTTTGTTGCGCTTCAAAAACACAGCCAGGTTTTTGCTCTCAAACTTTAAACACAGCGGCAGCGGCATCTTCATATTCTGAAGATTATGCAGGTTCAGCCAGTTCAAATTCAACAGCTAACTGCGGAAGCTAACTGATATGGATATGATAAAATTATATTCAACTCCAACTTGCGCATACTGCAAGACATTAAAGGAGTATTTAAAGAAAAACGGCAAAGAGTTTCAAGATATAGATATTTCCAAAGATGAAAAACAATTGCAGGATATGATTAAAATATCTGGGCAAATGGGAGTTCCTGTTTTGGATATTGATGGGGAAGTTGTTGCAGGATTTGATAAAGCAAAAATTGATAAAATACTAAACATTGTTTCATAAAAATTTATGATTAAAATTGCCATTAACGGGTTTGGCCGAATTGGCCGACAAACATTTAGAAGGATTATACAAAATCATCCCAATTTGGAAGTTGTTGCCATAAATGACTTAACAGACAATAAAACCTTGGCTCATCTTTTAAAATATGATTCTGTTTACAGAACTTTAGATAATGAAGTGAGTTTTACGGAAGACAGCATTTCTGTTGATGGCAAAAAAATAAAAACTTTAGCTGAAAAAGATCCAGAAAAATTACCTTGGAAAGAATTGGGAGTTGATATTGTTTTAGAATGCACAGGGTTATTTACAAAAGCCGAAGATGCAAGAAAACATATTACATCTGGCGCTAAAAAAGTTATAATTTCAGCCCCAGCTAAAGAAAAAGAAACTCCAGGATTTGTGTTGGGCGTTAATGCAGATAAATATGATTCAAAAACAGTGGATGTTATGGATATGGGGTCTTGCACAACAAATTGTGTGGCTCCAATGTCAAAAGTTTTGAATGATAATTTCAAAATAGTTAAAGGATTTATGACAACAATCCATAGCTATACAAACGACCAGAGAATTTTGGATTTGCCTCATAAAGATTTGAGAAGAGCCAGAGCTGCTGCTGTAAATATAATTCCAACTTCAACCGGAGCTGCAAAAGCTTTAGGAAAAATGATTCCAGAATTGGACGGAAAAATGGATGGCATTTCTGTAAGAGTCCCAACTCCAACAGTTTCTTTATTAGATTTAGTTGTTGAAGTTGAAAATTCAGCTACAAAAGAAGAAGTTAACGAAGCATTTAAAAAAGCAGCCTCATCAAAAGAATTTAAAGGAATTTTAAGAGCAGAAGAAAATGAACTAGTTTCTTCTGACTTTATTGGAGACAGCTATTCGTCAATTATTGATTTGTCGGAAACAATGGTAAAAGATAATATGATAAAAGTTGTTGGTTGGTATGACAACGAATGGGGATATTCTTGCCGCTTGGCAGAATTTGCGGAGTTTGTGGGGAAACGCCTCTAATTGACATAGATTTTTACAGAATTATAATAAATTTGTATGGCAAAAAAAGATATAACAATCAATGATTTGGCAGTGATGGTACAGAAAGGATTTAATGGAGTTGATAAGCGTTTTGAGCAAATAGATAAGAGACTTGATGGCATGGTAACAAAAGCTGAAATGAACAGGCGTTTTGATGGATTGGAAGATAGGGTATTAGCGAGTCATCAAAAGAGAATTGAAAAATTGGAAGCTGAAGTTAAAGAATTGTGTGAGATGTTTGCAGTGTGATTTAGTAAAGAAAATTGTAAAAAAACCGGGCTACGCATGTGAAAACAAGCGTAGCCCTTTTGAATGATGTCTTGCACAGCAAGACGCACGGGTAGTAAAGCGGGACGGCAGAAGCAAAGGAATTGGCAGAACGGCGGGGTAGTGCAGAAGCACGAAGCAGTGGCATTCGCAGAACGGCAGAAGTGCAGTGGCACATCAGCAGGTCGGCAAATATGCACGACAGCATCAAGACATCATCCCTAAAAACAGTATAGCATATCTATAAAGCCTGTCAATAGGTTTTATAATTTTATTAAAAATAAATAAAAGGCGCCCCGACTGCACATTGCAGTGGGGCGCTTTGCTTCAGAGTGACCGCGGACGGTTACTCTGAGGCCTTCAGTTCCATCGATAGTCGAAGAATCTCTTTTTTTTGCTGAAACTCTTCGTCTCTCAGTTTAAGGGCACAGCTGATATATTCCTGATTGTGCCTTCTGAGTGCGTATCGAGAGGCTCTCAGACGCTCAGTCCTTATTTTCCCTAGGACCATTTTCTTTTCTGCGAGTTCGGCAAGTTTTTCTTGAACCGCAGATTCAGCTTCTGCCTCGGGGTCAACCTCAGGTTCGGCTTCAGCTTTCGGGGCGACAACGGGAACTTCCTTTTGCAAGGGTTCCTTGGCGGTGACAACGATTGTCACCTGCTGATTTGGATTGGCTTCAATCTCCTTCAGCCAGCCTGGAATTTCAGAGTCTTTCACCTTAACGATGACAACTCTGATTTCCTTCTTGGCTGGAGGCTCCGGCGCCTTGAGCGGTTCGGGAGCTTTTGGAGGCTCGGGCGCCACTTGTTCCTTTGGCGCAACATTGGGCTGAATCGGAGGCTGTTGGGCCGGTTGTGGTGCAGGTTGCTTATATACGGCAACTGGTGGAGCAACTGGGGCTTCCTCGTCTTTTGGCTTGAGAAAAAACCCAATTCCGGCCAAGACCAGAAAACCAATAATCAGTTGCTTTTTGGTGAGCTTCATCGTATATCCTTTCAAAGAACTTCGTGTGTTCGTTTTCTTGTTTGTCCTATTATATTAATTATACTATATTATAAGGCTATTGTCAATAGGGTAGGAAAAAGACGGTAAAAAGTCCTGCAACATTGATTTTTGTCAAATTTTAGACTAAAATGGGGCTATAATCCGTAATACTAAATATACACATTATTATGAATGGAGGAGCAAATTTCACAAACAAAGCTCAGGACGCAATAATGCAGGCTCAGCAATTCGCCCAGGAAAAAGGACAGCAACAAATTGATGCCCTGCATTTGCTATACTCTTTAATGTCTCAGGAAGGGAGTATTGTTATTACAATTTTGCAAAAATTGGGAGTTGATATTGATAACTTAAAGAAAAAAGTTGATGGCCAAATAGCAAAAATTCCTGTAATCCCAGCCCCGCAATCGTTTGGGCAATTTTATTTAACTCAGGATATGGCAAAAGTTTTGGATAGAGCAAGGCAGGAATCAATGCAAATGAATGACGAATTTATTTCTGTTGAGCATTTGTTTTTGGCTTTATTAGATACAAAGTCTACTGCTAAAGATGTTTTAGAAAAGGTTCAATTTTTGTCTTCGGGAAGTCAGATAAACAATTTAAAAACTTCAAAATTAGATTATGAAGTTGTTTTGAAAGTTTTGTCGCAAGTTCGCGGAGGTCAAAGAATTACAGACCCAGAACCGGAATCAAAATATCAAGTGATTGAAAAATACACAAGAAACTTAACAAATTTGGCAATTGCAGGAAAAATTGACCCAATAATTGGCAGAGATAATGAAATTAGAAGATTAATGCAGATAATTTCTCGCAGAACAAAAAATAATCCAGTTTTAATTGGAGAAGCTGGGGTTGGAAAAACTGCAATTGTTGAAGGTTTTGCGCAAAGAGTTGCAAAAGGAAATGTTCCAGAATTTTTGAAAAATAAAGAAGTAATTTCTTTGGATTTGGGTTCTATGATTGCTGGAACAAAATACAGAGGAGAGTTTGAAACCAGAATGAAAGCTTTGTTAAAAGAGCTTTACAGGTCTGCAGGCAAATATATTTTGTTTATTGATGAATTGCATACTTTGGTTGGAGCAGGAGCTGCAGAAGGAGCAATTGACGCCTCAAATTTATTAAAACCAGCTTTGGCAAGAGGAGAATTGAGAGCTGTTGGGGCTACAACTTTAAAAGAATATCAAAAATATATTGAAAAAGATGCAGCGCTTGAAAGAAGATTTCAGCCAATTTATGTGCAAGAACCAAGTGTTGAAGATGCAACTGCTATTTTGCGTGGAATTAAAGAAAAATATGAAGTTCATCATGGAGTTAGAATAAAAGATTCGGCAATTAAAGCTGCTGTTGATTTATCAAACAGATATATTGCCGATAGATTTTTGCCAGACAAGGCAGTTGACTTAATGGACGAAGCAGCTTCTGCTTTAAGATTGGAAATTGAATCAGAACCTCAGGAATTGGAAAAATTTGATGAAGAAATTACAAAATTAGAAATTGAAAAACAGGCATTGAAAAAAGAAAAAGGTTCTGAAAGAAGATTAAAAGCAATTGCCAGAGAATTAGCAGACTTAAAAGAAAAAACAAAAGGATTGAGGGCAAAATGGGACGCAGAAAAAGAATTAATCAATAAAATAAAAGGAATTAGGGAAAAATTGGATAATTTGTCCTATCAAACAGACATTGCCCAAAGAGATGCAGATTTAGAAAAAGTTGCAGAAATAAAATATGGAAAAATTCCAGAATTGTTAAAAGAACAAAGAGCTATTGAACAAAAATTAATAAAATTACAGCAAACTCACCACTTTTTGAAAGAAGAAGTAACAGAGGAAGATATTGCGCGTGTTGTTTCAAGATGGACTGGAATTCCTGTTATGCGTTTGATTACAGAAGAAGCCAAGAAATTAGAAACAATGGAAGACACTTTAAACAGGCGGGTGATAGGACAAGATGAGGCAATTTCAGCCATTTCAAGAGCAATAAGGCGCGCAAGAGCCGGAATTTCGGAGGAAAATAAGCCATTGGGTTCGTTTTTGTTTTTGGGTCCTACCGGGGTAGGAAAAACAGAAACTGCCAGAGCTTTAGCCGAATTTTTGTTTGATGATGAAAAGGCTTTGATACGACTAGATATGTCAGAATATATGGAGAGACATACAGTTTCTAAAATTATTGGTTCACCTCCGGGATATGTTGGATATGAGGAAGCAGGTCAGCTTACTGAAAAAGTCAGACGAAGACCATATTCAGTGCTTTTATTAGATGAAATTGAAAAAGCGCATCCAGATGTGTTTAATATTTTATTGCAAATTTTTGAAGACGGCAGGTTAACCGATTCTAAAGGTAGAACAGTTTCTTTTAAGAACACAATAATTATAATGACTTCAAATACCGGTTCTGATTATATTAATAAAATGTTGTCTATTGGATTTAGCACACAAGAAGATGTTGCAGAAAGGGAATCAATGAGAGAAAAGGTATTTGATGCCTTAAAAGATTCATTTAGGCCAGAATTTTTAAATAGAATTGACGAAATTGTAATCTTTAATTACTTAAAGAAAGATCAAATTAAGAGAATTGTTGATTTGGAGCTTTCAAAAGTTGAAAAGAGATTACAAACAAAAGAAATTAAAATTCAAATTTCTGACAAAGCAAAAGACTTGTTGATTAAAGAAGGATTTGATCCAAATTTGGGAGCCAGACCATTAAAGAGAATAATTCAAAAATTAATTTTAGATCCTTTGTCTGTTAAAATAGTTACAAATGAAATTTTTGAAGGCAGTAGGGTATTAATTGATGAAAAAGAAGGTAAAATTGATTTTGAAGTTCCAAAAGCTTTGCTAAAACCAAGAGAAATTTTAAAATTATCAAAATCTAAAAAAGTTAAAGTTTAATTAAAAATTAAGAAATCGTTCAGCGTAACAGCTGGACGGTTTTTTTATTTAAATTAATTTTGGCTTATTTACTTTATTGTTGTTTGTAAGTTATAATAAATGAATTTATTAAAAGAAATATTATGGAAATACCAGTTGAAGTTTCGGCCAGACACATACATATATCTAAAAAAGATTTAGAAACTCTTTTTGGGGAAGGATACCAATTACACAGATTAAAACAGCTTACCCAGCCAAGTGATTTTGCAACAGAGGAAGTTTTAGACATAGAAATTGGAGGTAAAAAACTTTTGGGAGTTAGAATTGTGGGGCCAGAAAGAGAAAAAACACAAATAGAAATTAGTAAAACAGACGCTGTTTTGTTGGGGGTTAATCCTCCAATAAGATTGTCTGGAGATTTGGAAAATTCATTGGGTTCAAAATTAATTGGACCAAAAGGAGAATTGGAATTGTCCGAGGGCTTGATTATTGTAAAAAGACATATTCATTGTGCGACAAATGAGGCGGAAAGTTTAGGACTAAAAAATAACGATATTGTTTCTGTTAAAGTGGACGGAGAAAGGTCAGTTATTTTTGAAGGCGTTGTTGTTAGAGTAAATAATGATTATAAGTTATCAATGCATATAGATACAGATGAAGGAAATGCAGCCGGAATTAATAAAATTGGTAAAGGCATTATTTTAAAGTGATATGATTTTAGTTTTAAATTGTGGAAGTCAATCAATAAAGTGGAAAATTTTCAGTGAAAAGCTAAAGCTTGTTAGAGAAAATAAGCTGAGTGTTTCAGATTCCAATCATTTTGAAAAGTTTTTGGCAGAAGAATTAAATAAAATTACAGAAGATATTTCTTTAATTGGACACAGGGTTGTTCATGGAGGGAATGTTTTTAAAAAACCTCTCAAAATTACAGAAGAAAATTTAAAAGAATTGGAAGAAATTGATTATTTAGCTCCCTTACATAATCCTTATAATATTTTAGGGATTAAAGCCTGTTTAAATATTTTTAAAAATATTCCACAAGTTGCAGTTTTTGATACAGAATTTTTTGCTGATTTGCCTGCAAAAGCATACACTTACGCCTTACCAGAAAGTATTTCAAAAGAATTTAATTTCAGGAGATATGGTTTTCATGGAACTTCGCACGAATATGTTGCTAAAAAGGCAGCAGAAATCGTAAAAAAGCCTTTTAAAAAACTAAAAATTGTTACCTGTCATTTAGGCGGAGGCGCCAGTGTTTCTGCTATAAAAAATGGTAAAGCATTTGATACTTCAATGGGGTTTACACCATTAGAGGGATTGGTAATGATGACAAGGTCTGGAAATATTGATGCTGGTGTTGTTTTTGAATTAGTGGAGGAATTTGGATTGGAAGGAGCAAGAGAAATATTAAATAAAAAATCTGGAATTAAGGGAATTTGCGGAGAAAGCGAAATGTTAAAAGTTTTTGAGAAAATAAAAGCAAAAGATGCAAACGCCAAACTTGCATTTGATGTTTTTGTTTATTCTGTTCAAAAATATATCGGTTCATATTTTGCTATTTTAGGAGGATGTGATGTGTTGGTTTTTACAGGAGCTATTGGAGCCGGAAATCCAAAAACCAGAAACGCTATTTGCAAAGATTTAAATATTTTATCAAAAACCAAAATTATGGCCATAGAGACGGATGAAGAATTGGCAATTGCTCAAAAAATTAAGAAATAATCAATTATATATGGCAAAACCAGAACAATTTGGAGGTGAACATCCCGAGGAAATTACGCCGATAGTTACAGAAAAAAAAGAACCAACTGTTGATACCGCTTACTCCTCGGAAGTGCAAAGGTATTTTAATAGACGAAAGGCGGAATTAATGGACAGAGAAAAACCAGCTGACGAAGATTTTCAGTATGAACAATTTTTAACTGAACAACAAAATATTTTAGGAAAAGTTGCCTGGACCAAGAGACTTGAAAAAATGCAACCTAAAGATGTAGCATTTGCACTTTCGGAATTAGCCGGAATGATGGCAAATAATAACTTGAATTATTTTGGGGAGCAGGATTCGAATTCAATAGTTGATCAAGAAAAGGAATATTTAGAAGCTAAAAGATTATTTATGTCGACTTGCAGAAAAATGTACCCGGATATTGAACCAGAAAAAAGCGCCTCAATTGCCTTTGTAGAGGCAGGTAAAATAAATAAGCAGGTGGAAATGAGTGGTATAAGTATCCCATTATCTGAGGGTGTTAAACTTTTGAGAGAAAATCCACGAGAACTTGCTAAAAGAATGGATGGGGTTATGCATATTTTAGGCAACACAATGAAAAGCCAGGCTTTTTCAGGTTTTTGTGCAGAGGATATAAAAGATGTTGAGGAGAAAGAGAAAAAATTAGGAATGGCCACTATTTCATACTACAGACTTCAGCTCATGAGAGATGAACTTACAAAGCAGATATATGGCAGAACAGACATAACACATTCTGAAGCTAGACAAATCGATGGAGCCAGAGAAAACCTAAATTAAAAATTAAATTTTTTAACAAAAATGGAAAAACCAGAAAAAAATATATTATGGTTTGATGAGGTTGGAATGGAAGATGTTCCTTTAGTTGGTGGAAAAAATGCTTCTTTGGGAGAAATGTATACAAATTTAACTTCAAAAGGTGTTAATGTGCCGTTTGGTTTTGCCATAACAGCTAATTTTTATTGGAAATTTATAAAAGCTAACGGACTGGATAAAGATTTATTAGAAATTTTTAAAAATTTAAATCCTAAAAATTTGCAGTCTGTAAGGGCGGTTGGCATAGCTGCCAGAGAAAAAATTGCAACAGGAGTTTTTCCTGAAGAGTTAAAAAAAGATTTATTTGAGGCTTATGCAAAATTATCTCAAAAATATAATACTGAAAACACAGATGTTGCGGTAAGAACTTCAGGAGTAGCAGAAGACAATCCCGATGCCTCTTTTGCAGGGCAATTTGAAACATATTTAAATATTTCCGGCCAAGAAAACCTTTTGAATGCTGTTAAAGACTGTATGATTTCTTTTTTCACAGACAGGGCAATTACTTACAGAGAACAAGTAAAAGTTGAACATTTGTCTGTTGCTTTGTCGGTTGGAGTGCAAAAAATGGTGAGGTCGGACTTAGGAACTTCTGGCGTTATTTTTTCTTGTGAAACAGAATCGGGTTTTGGAGAAGTGGTTTTGATTAACGCAAGTTATGGATTGGGAGAAAATGTTGTTAAAGGTAGGGTTGACCCAGATCAGTTTTATGTTTTTGAAACAACACTCAAAAAAGGGTTTAAACCAATTATTGAAAAACGCATAGGAAGTAAATTGGTTAAATTGACTTATACAAAAAATCCTAAGACTCCAACAAAAGATATTGCCACAACAAAAAAAGAAAGGGAAAGTTTTTGCATTAGTGACGAAGATATTTTGCAGTTGGCAAAATGGTCTATTATTGTGGAAGACCATTATAAAAAATCAATGGATATGGAATGGGCCAAAGATGGAATAACTGGAGAATTATTTATGGTTCAGGCAAGACCAGAAACTGTGCAAAGTAAGAAAAATTTTAATGTTTTGGAAGAATATAAGATTAGCGAGACGGCTAAAAAATCATTGTTAGCAGAAGGATTAAGTGTTGGAAGCAAAATTGGGCAAGGGGTTGCAAAAGTTATAATGTCTGTAAAAGATATTGAAAAATTTAAAGAAGGCGAAGTTTTGGTGACAGATATGACTGATCCGGATTGGGTTCCTGCAATGAAAATTGCAAAAGCAATTGTTACAAACAGAGGAGGAAGAACTTGTCACGCTGCAATTGTTGGAAGAGAATTGGGAGTTCCAACTGTTGTTGGCACAATTACTGGAACCAAAAAAATTAAAACAGGAATGAAAATAACGGTTTCTTGCGCAGGAGGTGAAACTGGAAAAGTTTTTGACGGAATAATTCCTTTTGAAATTGAAAAAACAGATATTTCAAACATTGCAAAAACAAAAACTAAAATTACAATGAATGTTGGTGAACCGTCCAATGCATTTAATTTAAGTTTTATTCCAAATGACGGAGTGGGTTTGGCAAGAGAAGAATTTATTATTGCAAATGATATTAAAATCCATCCAAATGCTTTAATAAATTATAAGAAAATGAAGCCTGCGTTGAAAAATAAAATTGACGCATTAACTTTGGGATATAAAGATAAAACGCAATTTTATATTGATAAATTAGCTGAAGGAATTGGAAAAATTGGGTCAGCATTTTATCCAAAACAGGTAATTGTTAGATTTTCCGATTTTAAAACAAATGAATATCGTTCTTTAGTTGGGGGAGATTTATATGAGCAAGAAGAAGAAAATCCAATGATTGGTTTTAGAGGCGCATCAAGATATTATGACCCAAAGTTTAAAGATGCCTTTGTCTTGGAATGCAAAGCAATTAAAAAAGTGAGAGAAGAATTTGGATTAGATAATGTTGTTGTAATGGTTCCGTTTTGCAGAACAGTTCAAGAAGGTAAAAAAGTTTTAGCAATTTTAGAGGAAAACGGATTGAAACAATCAGATGGATTAAAGGTTTTCGTTATGTGCGAAGTTCCATCAAATGTGATTTTAGCCGAAAAGTTTTTAGAAATTTTTGACGGATTTTCTATTGGTTCAAACGACTTAACTCAATTGGCGTTAGGATTGGACAGAGATAATTCAGGGTTAGCCATTATTGGAAACGAAAAAGACGAGGCTGTTAAAGAGCTTATTGAAGAAGCTATTAGAGTATGTCAAAATAATGGAAAGTATATTGGGATTTGCGGACAAGGCCCTTCAGATTTCCCCGACTTTGCAGAATTTTTAGTTGAAAAAGGAATTGAGTCAATGTCTTTAAACCCAGATTCAGTAATTAAAACAAGAATAATGGTCGCAGAAAAAGAGAAAAATTTAAATAAAAGATAAAGATATGTTTGACATTATAACTTTTGGTTCGGCCACTCAAGATATAAGATTAAAGTCAAAAGCTTTTAAAATTCTTAAAAACGAAAAGGATTTTTCAACAGGTGAGGGGATTTGCCTGGCTTTGGGGTCTAAAATTGATGTTGAAGACATTGCATTTACTTCTGGCGGAGGAGGAACGAATACAGCAGTTGCATTTGCAAAGCAAGGCTTTAAAACGGCTTTTTGTGGCGCTGTTGGCGATGATTCTGCTGGCAAGGGATTAGTTGAAGAGCTTAGAAAAATGAAGGTGGATGCAAGTCTTGTTTCTGTAAAAAAAGAAAAACACACAAATCACTCGGTTATTATTTTTAATGAAGGCGATGATAGGACAATTTTAGCTTACAGGGGAGCTGCGGAATTGCTGGGTCCAAATGATATTCCATGGAGAAAATTAAAAACAAAATGGATTTATTTAGCCCCGCTTACTGGTTTATTGTGCGACATAACAGAAGATATTGTTAATTTTGCTTTTGAAAATAAAATTAAAATTGCTATTAATCCGTCAAAACAGCAATTGTCTTTACCTGAACCGGTTTTAAGAAGTATTTTGCAAAAAACAGATATTTTATTTTTAAATCAGGAAGAAGCATCTTTCTTAACAAAAATTTCATTTACAGAAGAGCAGGAAATTTTTAAAAAAATAGATGAGCTTTGCCCAGGAGTTGCTGTTATGACAAAAGGAGGGGAAGGGGTGGTTGTTTCTGATGGCAAATACTTTTATTCGGCTAAAGCACACGATGACAGAAAAATAATTGACGCAACAGGTGCTGGAGATTCTTTTGCATCAGGATTTTTATCTGATTTTATAAAATATAATGGAGACATAGAAAAAGCTATTCAAATGGGTTTGGCAAATTCGGAGGGGAATTTAGCAGAAGTTGGAGCCAAAACCGGACTTTTGGATAAAAATTCAAAATTTGAAAGAGTTCCGGTTGTAAAACAACTTTGTACAGAAAATAATTTATGCATAAGCAAATAATATGATGAAAAATTTAAAATATTATTTTAATAAAGCACAAAAAGAGGGATTTGCTATTGGGCAATTTAATTTTTCTGATTTTACTCAGGTTAAGGGAATTGTGGCGGTTGCAGAAAGACTGAAATCACCAATAATTTTAGGAACCTCGGAAGGCGAAAGTAAATTTTTTGGGTTAACAGAGGCGGTAGCAATAAGAAATGCTTTAAGAAAAAAAACTGGATTGCCAATTTTTTTAAACTTAGACCACGGAAAATCTTTAGAATATGTTAAAAAAGCCGTTGACGCAGGATATGATATGGTTCATTTTGACGGTTCAAAATTACCCTTGGAAGAAAATATAAAAATAAGCAAAGAAGCTGTTAAATATGCCAATTGGAGAGGAACTCTTGTTGAAGGAGAAGTTGGAAGAATAGGAACAGATTCTTCAAAACTTTACACGGAAAGATTTGTAATTAAAGAAGAAGATTTAACCAAACCAGAAGAAGCAAAAAAATATATTGAGGAGGCTGATACGGATTTATTGGCTGTTAGTATTGGAAATTTTCACGGGATTGAAGTTTCTGGAACAGATCCAAATTTAAGGCTGGAAGTTCTTAAAAATATCAAAGAAATATCGGGGAATATTGGATTGGTACTACACGGAGGGTCTGGAATTCCAGAAAATGATATTAAGGAAGCAATTAAATTAGGAATTGTAAAAATAAATATAAACACCGAGTTAAGGCTGGCATTTGCTGATAATTTAAGAAAAGTCTTAACAAATACAGACGAAATCGTTCCTTATAAGTTTTTGGCTCAACCGCAGAAATCAGTGGAAAGGATTGTAGAACTTAAGATAAATTTGTTTGAAAGCGCGAATAAGGCCTAGGGGGCTTTACTAATTCTAATAAATATAGTAATATTCTTAATATTAGTGGTAACAAATAACAAATAAAATGAGCAAAATAAAATTAGAAAGAGAAAAATGTATTGGTTGCGGTTCATGTCAGGCAATGTGCCCAAAGTATTTTGAACTGATAGAAGACGGTAAATCTCACATTAAAGGTTCAACAAAACAAGAAGTTGAAGAATTGGAAGTTGAAAAGCTAGAATGTGCAGAAACAGCCGCTGAAGCATGCCCAGCCCAATGTATTTATATTGAAAAATAACATGATTAAATTATCAGCTAAAATTAGAAAAGAAATTGGAAGAAAAACTAACTCTTTAAGAAACTCAGGAAAAATTCCTGCTGTTGTTTATGGTCCTGGAGAAAAAAATGCTTCTTTGGAAATTGACCAGCAAGAATTTAAAAAAGTTTTAAAAGAAGCAGGAGAAAGCTCCTTAGTTGAGTTAAATGTAGAAGGAGAAAAAGAAAAAAGACTTGTGTTGATACACGAGATACAAAAAGATTCAATCACAGAAAATTTTTTACACATAGATTTTTTCCAAGCAAACTTAAAAGAAGAAACCGAAGCAGAAGTTCCATTGGTTTTTGAAGGAGAATCCATTGCAGTTAAAGATTTAGGCGGAACTTTGGTTAAAAATATGTCTGAAATTGAAGTTAAAGCATTGCCTCAAAACTTGCCACACGAAATTAAGGTTTCAATTGAATCATTAAAAACCTTTGAAGACAGAATTTTGGTCAAAGATTTGATTTTGCCAAAAGATGTTAAGGCTACAGCCAATCCAGAAGAAATGGTTGCATCTGTGTTAGCTCAGGAAAATGTTGAAGAAGAATTGACAACTCCAATTGAAGAAAAAGTTGAAGATGTTGAAAAAGTTGAGAAGGAAAAGAAAGAAGAAGTTATTGAAGAATAAGAGTAATTCACAACCAGCCCCTTTCAAAGGGCTGGTTTTTTGTTATAATAAAATCATGAAAAAAGTTTTAATATACTCAATAATTTTAACAGTGTTTGTGGCGAACTTGTCCGCCGTAACTTTTGCAAAGGCGGAAGATATGGCTTCAACTTGCGCTGCAATTACAGAATCAAGCACAGGATGTTCAACAACTTTGTCGTCTGCTGATTGCAAAAGTTTATTGGAAAGATGCTCTGAATATTACGACCAAGAATCAACTAAAATTAGCGAAGACTTAACAAAAACTGCTGCACAAAAATCAACATTGCAAAATCAAGTTTCTTCTTTAAAGAAAAAAGTTCAAAATTTGGAATATCAAATTAACCAAAGTAATGTAATGGTTAAAAGTCTTGGTATCCAAATAACAGATACACAGTCATCAATTGAAAAGGCATCAGAAGATATTAATAGCTCACAATACCAAATAGCCAATATTTTAAGGTCTATTCATCAAGAGGATAAAAAACCATCATTTATAATTTTATTGGAGGGAAGTTTGTCAGATTTTTTTAGTAATATTACATATTTGGAAGGCTTAAATTCAAAAGTTTCAGATTTAATAGAAAGCACAAAAAATTTACAGAATTATCTTGCGGGGCAAAAAGTAAAAATGGATGACGAGGTGGACCAGTTGCAAAAAACAATTGCATTGCAAAGTGTTCAAAAAAAGGAAAACGAACAAGCTAAAAAAACACAGGAAACATATTTAAAGCTTACAGAAGTTCAATATCAGGCTCAATTGGCAAACAAAAAAGAGATAGAGGCCAAGTCTGCCAAAATAAAATCAATGTTGTTTCAAATGGTTGGTGTTGATAAAGCGCCAACATTTGGAGATGCTTTGGAAATTGCCAAAAGTGTTGCGAGTATGGTGTCTATAAGACCAGCATTTTTGTTGGCAATTATTAGCCAAGAATCTGCAATTGGCAGAAATGTTGGACAATGTTATTTATCCGATTCAAGCACAGGAGCTGGCAAAAAAATATCCACAGGAGCCACAACAATTAGAATAATGAAACCAACAAGAGATGTACCGCCATTTTTAGAAATTACAAAGTCGCTTGGTAGAGATCCTTATACAACGCCAGTGTCTTGCTGGATTCCTGCTTATGTGAGCGGACAGCCATACGGTTGGGGAGGAGCAATGGGACCTGCTCAATTCATTGCTTCAACATGGAAATTATACGATGCCAGAATTCAATCTCTATTGGGCAAAACTCCTGACCCTTGGGCAATCAAAGACGCGCTTACTGCCTCGGGACTATATTTAGCCGATTTGGGAGCCACTGCAAAAACAACAACCGCAGAATCAAAAGCAGCTTCAAAATATTATGGAGGGTCTTCGGCGTATGCCAGAAGCGTTTTAAACCGCGCAAGTTGTATTCAAACCTTTATAGACGAAGGAACAATGTCATCTTACTGCGAAGGCTTAATTTTCTAATACAAAAGGGTATACACTTGACAACAGAGTATACTCTATGGTATAATTAATATAGAACATAAACATCAAGAGTCGGCTATCAATGGGCCACACTCTTTCACAGGGGAAATACGATGGAAAAGTCTTTTTTGACCTTCAAGGTCATTGGCACTTCGTCATGGGAAAAGATTTGCGAAGCACTCATGACCAGGGGGAAACGTACCATCCTTGTCATATGGAAGCCCGAGGAGGAGTCGTCACTAGAATTTAAGATACTGGTGACGGATGCTAGTTTCCAGGAGGGCAGTGGCAACTACAAAATTGAAGGAAGAGTTATTGGGCAACAAAAAGAAGTCAGAGCCCTGCTATTCCTTCAACCCAACGAAAACCCCGACTTCGATTTCCTCACTGGTGGAATCAGTTTCACCAGTCCTCCCGAATTCGTGCCCGTTGGGGCTTAGCTCTTCGAGCGAACCGCTCCGATCATGCTCCACGCAATTTGCGCCTAAAAACCGCAACGCGTGGAGTCTTTTTTTGTAATAAAAAACCGCCTTATTCGGCGGTTTTTTCTGTTTCAGATTTTTTGAAGGCTTTTATGATGGGTTCTAAATTTCCGTTTACAATGTCTTCAAGATTGTGCCAAGATTTTTCTATTCTGTGGTCTGTAATTCTGTTTTGAGGATAATTATAAGTTCTTATTTTTTCCGAGCGTTTTGCCCAGCCAATTTGTTCTCTTCTTTCGGCTGATAAACTGGATAAATCTGCTTCTTCTTGTCGTCTTAAAAGTCTTGCCGATAAAAGAGCCATTGCAGTTTCTTTGTTTTGTAATTGATTTCTTTCTGATTGGCAAGTAACAACCAATCCTGATGGTTTGTGCACAATTCTGATTGCTGACTCTGTTTTGTTGACATATTGGCCCCCTGGACCTGATGACTTGTATGTTGAAATTTCTAAATCAGATGGACTAATAGTTACTTCTGTCTTTTTTGGTTTTAATAAAACGGCAACTGTTGCAGTTGAGGTGTGAACTCTGCCTTGCTTTTCGGTTTTTGGAATTCTTTGAACTCTGTGAACTCCGCCCTCGTTTTGCAATTCATCAAAAACCCCGGGTCCCGCTAATTCAAAAATTATTTCTTTATATCCGCCAACATCAGAAATATTTGAGTCTAAAACTCTTTCTTTCCAGCCTTTTGTTTGGCCGTATCTCGAATACATTCTATGTAGATCACGCGCAAAAAGACCGGCCTCGTCTCCGCCTTGACCAGCTCTTATTTCAATAATTGCAGACTGTTTTTCAACTTTTTCATCCGTTGACACATAATCTTCGGGTTTATAGTTTGCCCAGTCTTCTGCTGTAAATTTTGAATAATCGGGTTCTGTCATATTTTTGGTTATTTAAAAAGCATAGCATAAAATCTTGATTTTGAAAAGATTATGTGCTATTTTAAACTTAGCTCATTGATATATGCACAATGCACAACATCTAGAGTCTAGCACAAAGGCGCGATGAAATGGCAACCCAACAAGAGAATTTCCGTGGAATTTCCTTGACTATTGTTCTTAAGGGACATGTAAACAAAGTCAGTGAAATTCAGAGGAAAAATCTCAGCCCAAACCAACGCCGTTTGGACCTTGTGCGATTGAATGCGAGAACAATCGCAGACATCTTTTGGGCACAAAGAAATGGCGAACCAATTTCTCCCGAGATTTCGTTGATACTTTCTGGGTATTTAAGGAGATTTAGAGCAATTATAGAAGATTTTGTACGGAACGAGAGACGGAACAAGAGAAATTACAGTCTGACTATCGCAGAACTAAGGTCTTCAACAATAGAAAGAATCCTTTTGGTAGGAGTAGAAAAATGCCAAAAACCACAATTGAAGTCGAAACGGCTTCTCAAAAGATTTTCCGTCAACTTGAGGCTAAGATTGCGCAGATTGAAAAATTGGGTGGCAATGAAGAAATATCGCTCCTGCGGAGAACAAACATGATGCTTGAGGCTTATAAAAAAGCCGTTGACTCCCTAAAAGGAGTTGTTTGATAGCTAGTCCTATTTTTGTTGTGTGTATAATGGCCGACTCGTGAAGAGCCGGCCTTTCTTTATCTAGGGTATTGCCTTTTATAAAAAAGTTTGCTATTATATCTAATATATTCGTTAATTCGTAATTCGTTGAAGCTACTATGAAGAAAGATATACATCCAAAATATTATCCAAAAGCAAGTGTCCACTGTTCATGTGGCAACCATTTTACTGTTGGAGCAACTAAAGAATTTATTGAGACAGAAGTTTGTTCTAACTGTCATCCTTTTTATACAAAGAAAGAAAAAATAATGGATGCAATGGGACAAGTTCAGAAATTTAAAGACAAGTTGGCCAAAAAATCAACAACTGTTAAAAAGGTAAAAAATCCAAGAGAAAGAAAGCCTAAAAAATAAAATTTAAACTAAAAAAACGCAAACTAAAGTTCCGTTCGCGGGATTTGTATATTTTCTAAGTTCGATTAAAACGCCCTTTAAAAATATATCAGCGTTTGCAAAAATATAAATGGCAAAAGGAGAAATCAAAATTAGTATTGACGAAATGACAGAGGCCGGAGTTAATCTTGGTCACAAAGTTTCAAAGCTTCATCCAAAAATGAAGCAGTATGTTTCTGGAATTAAAAACAATGTCCACACATTTGATTTGGAAAAAACAGCTTTAGAATTGCAAAAAGCATTAAATTTTGTTTCTAAACTTGTTTCTGAAGGAAAACAAATCGTTTTTGTTGGTACAAAAATTCAATTAAAAGGAATTGTAAAATCAGCAGCCGAAGAATGCGGAGTTGGTTATGTAACAGAAAGATGGCTTGGTGGAACATTTACAAACTTTGAAACAATCTCAAAAAGAGTTGAATATTACAAAGAATTGGAAAAGAAAAAAGCAACTGGAGAATTGGAAAAATATACTAAAAAAGAAAGATTAAATTTTGACAGAGAATTGGCTTCTTTAAAGACCAAATTTGAAGGAATTAAAAATATGTCAAAATTACCAGATGCTGTATTTATTTTTGACTTATCAAAAGATGATATCTGTGCAAAAGAAGCAGTAATTAAAAAAATGAAAATTGTTGCTGTTGCAGATTCAAATGTAAACCCAGAAATTGCAGACTATGCCATTCCTGCAAACGATGATGCAATTTCTTCTATTAGTTATATAATAGATAAAGTGACAGAGGTTATTTTAAACGCAAAAGAAACCTCCAAAAAGTAAAATTTAAACCCGAAACTTTAAAACTGAAACTTTCAAAGCCACTGCTTTAAGTTTCAAGATACAAGTTTCAAGATTAATGGTTACAATAGACCAAATCAAAAAACTTCGCGACGAAACTGGTATTTCATTAACAGAAATTAAAAAAGCTCTAGAAGAATCAAACGGTGATGTTGATAAGGCAAGAGATATTTTAAGAATTATTGGACAAAAGGTTCTTTATAAAAAAACCGACAGGGAAACAAACGCAGGATTGGTTGAAAGTTATATCCACCCAACTGGAACAACTGGAGTTTTGTTGGATATAAGATGTGAAACAGATTTTGTTGCAAGAGGCGCTGATTTTAAAAATTTAGCCCACGAAATTTGTTTACAAATTGCTGCAATGAAACCAATTTATGTGAAAGAAGAAGAAATTCCAGAAGAGGCTTTAGACGGCGAAACAAAAATTTACAAAGAACAATTAAAAGATTCAGGAAAGCCAGAAAAAATAGTTGAACAGGTTTTAGAAGGAAAATTAAAAAAATACAAAGCAGAAATTGCTTTGATGTCTCAAACATGGATGAAAGACGACACAAAAACAGTTAAAAATCTTATTGAAGACACTGTTGGAAAAATTGGAGAAAATATAGAAGTAAAAAGATTTGCTAGATTTGAAATTTAATTATAAAATATGTTTGAACTTATTGCTTTAACAATTTTAATTTTAAGCCTTGGGGGAGTGTTATTTATTTTATACAAAAAAATTCCTGGTTTAATAACACTTCCACAAAATGGTAAAATTGATTTTAGAAATAATAGGCACTTTTCAAAAGTTGAAGAAAAAATAAAATCAGTATTTTTGGTTTTTGAAAAACAAATTTTACTGCACAAATTTCTTTCATGGGTAAAATGTATTATATTAAAAATAGAAGTTAAGATAGACCATTTATTGCATAACATCAGAAAAAAGGCGCAGGAAAAAAGACATAAAAAATAGAACATAAAATATCATCGCGCCACCTTAGCTCAGCGGTAGAGCAACTGTTTTGTAAACAGTAGGTCCCCAGTTCGAATCTGGGAGGTGGCTCCAATCATTAAAGTGAGTGAAGTCCGACTTCACTCACTTTTTGGTTTGACACTGTTTTTGCCGAGCGTATAATGGAAATATAATAAGAAATATAATATGGTAGAGAAAAATAATAAAAACATAACAATTGATGAGTTAGCCGTGATAATCAACAAAGGTTTTAACGGTCAGATGGAATATATGAAAAAGGAATTTGATCGAATTGATGGAAGATTTGGGCAAATTGAACAAAAAATGGCGACAAAAACAGAACTTGATGAAGTAAAGAAAGATGTAAAATATATAAAAGAAAATTTGAAAGCGCAGGGGAGTTAGAAAGGGATGTTGAATATATTAAAAACGCAATTGGCATTCCTGCGTTAAAGAAATAAGAAGTGTTATGAGACTTTTGTCGCTAATTTAAAAAATGGTATTAGACTATTGACAAGGGAAAAATTTTGGAATAGAATGCATAGTGTAGTTAGGATTTAAAATTAATTTAAGAAAAACAAAAATAAATTAATTCTTTAAAACTAAATAAACAAGAATATCCGCGAAGGTGTTTAAGAAATTAAATGTCTTCGCGGGTGTTTTTTTCAACACGCCACTTTGAAAATTAAATATGGAGTTAGGTTTAGAAAAACCATTTTAAACTTAACAAAAAAGATAACCAAAAAATATTAGTTTTTTAAAGTTGTCTCGAATTAGATTTGTTGTTCTAAATAACAAATCACACATATAAGTAGTTTATTCTAACTAGAGTAATCAACTCAATGTTTTTATTGAGAGTTTGATCCTAGCTCAGGGTGAACGCTGGTAACGTGGATACCGGCATGCAAGTCAAGGGGGCCCGCAAGGGCAACCGGCGAACGGCTTAGTAACACGTGGATACCAACCCTAAAGTGGAGCATAGCTCGTCGAAAGACGGGGTAATTTTCCATAGCACCGCAAGGTTAAAGTAGCAATACGCTTTAGGATGGGTCCGCGGTCTATCAGCTAGTTGGTGAGGTAATGGCTCACCAAGGCTATGACGGATAGGGGGCGTGAGAGCGCGACCCCCAAGAATGGCACTGCGACACGGGCCATACTCCTACGGGAGGCTGCAGTCGAGAATCTTCCGCAATGGACGAAAGTCTGACGGAGCGACGTTACGTGAATGAAGACGCCCTTCGGGGTGTAAAGTTCTTTTATCTGGGAGGAAGTCATTGACAGTACCAGATGAATAAGGGGATCCTAATTCTGTGCCAGCAGGAGCGGTAATACAGAATCCCCAAGCGTTACCCGGATTTATTGGGCGTAAAGGGTCCGTAGGTGGTAAAGTAAGTTTTGAGTTAAACCTCATCGGCTCAACCTTTGAGCTGCTCAAAATACTGCTTTACTTGAGGGCGTTAGGGGTGATCGGAACCGACGGAGTAGGGGTGAAATCCGTTGATATCGTCGGGAACACCAAAAGCGAAGGCAGATCACTAGGACGA